>Ga0268256_1000017_pt1 | contig 600718 bp, 556 predicted proteins | sample AgamicAtAmrz_FD_200247 | JGI IMG/M metagenome (GOLD analysis project Ga0268256, IMG submission 200247) | Agave microbial communities from Guanajuato, Mexico - At.Am.rz (v2) (version 3) | ecosystem: Host-associated > Plants > Roots > Rhizosphere | place: Guanajato, Mexico | collected 2012-06-07 | reverse complement strand
ATCAGATCGCCGGAGCAGTAAAAACCGTTCGCATCGAAGGCGCTGGCGTTGTGTTCGGGGCTGTTGAAATAGCCACGGAAGGTGTACGGCCCGCGCGTCATCAGCCGCCCGACATGGCCTGACGGCATTCGATTGCCGTGTTCATCCGCCACCCACACTTCATCATCCGGGCACATCGGGCGGCCCTGCGTATTAATGATGCGATCAAGGGGATCGTCCAGCCGGGTGTAGTTCACCAGCCCTTCGGCCATGCCAAACACCTGCTGCAACTGGCAGCCGATCTCCGCAGGAATACGCGCCGCCAGCGTTGCTGAAAGCCGCGCGCCGCCGACCTGTAACAGTTTGAGCGATGCCAGTTGCGCATTGCTGCCCCACTCGGTGATCGCCTGTAACCACAGGCTCACCGCAGGCGGCACCAGCGCAGTCACGGTAATCTGGTGCTTTTCGATCAGCGGGAAGCAGAGCGTGGCACTCGGATCGGCGGCCAGCACCACGCAACCTTGCGCGAGGAAGACGCCCAGCGCACCGGGAGAACTCATCGGGTAGTTGTGCGCGGCGGGAAGTGCGCATAAATAGCGGGTTTGCGCGGTGAAACCGCAAATCTCGTTGCTGCGCGCAATGCTGTAGTAATAATCGTTGTGAGTGCGAGGGATCAGTTTCGGCGTGCCGGTACTGCCGCCGGAAAGCTGGAAAAATGCCACTTCATCGGCCGGTGTTGGCGTGGCGACGAAGTTATCCGCCGGGCGGGCAATCGCTGCCTCCAGCGCGTGCTCGCCCTGTTCGCCGCGCAACAGCACCACGCGAACAGAATCCAGCGTGGAAATAAACGCGTCGTTGGCAAACAGCGCATGATCGCGATCGGCAATCAATAGCGCCGGTTTGATCTGTGCGGCATAGGCGGTCAGTTCGCTGCGCTGATGGCTGAACAGCGCATTCACCGGCGCAACGCCGAGTTTCAGCAGGGCAAACAGCGTGATGTAGAACTCCGCCACATTGCCCAGTTGCACCAGCGCGGTCTGGCCGCGGGCGATCCCCTGCGCCTGCAAGCTGCACGCGAGGTTATCGGAAGCCTGATGCAACTGGCGGTAGCTCAACGAACGCTCGCCATCAATTACTGCGGTGGCATCGCTGTGCGCATGGCGGGTCAAAATGTCAGTAAGCGGCAGATCCTGCCAGTACCCTTTTTCGCGGTAACGGCGGGCGAATTCTTCCGGCCAGCGGGTAAAAGGAATGGTCATCTTCGCTCCTCAGTGCAGACCAAATGCGTTCAGCATGGTGGTCAGTTTCACCCCGGTTTCGCGCCACTCCGCCAGCGGCGAGGAAGCAGGCACAATACCGGCACCGGCAAACAGCCGGACATGGTTTTCATGAATGCGGGCGCAGCGGATGGTCACCACCCACTCGCCATTTCCTTCGTCATCGCACCAGCCGACAATGCCGCCGAACAGTTCACGGTTGAATGGTTCCAGTTCGGCAATCAGCTTTTTCGCCACCTGATGCGGGAAACCGCTCAGCGCCGGCGTCGGGTGCAGCAGGCAGGCGAGCGTCAGGGCGTTTTCTCCCGCCAGCGCCGTGCCTTCAATTGGCGTCGCCAGATGCCACAATGTCGGCGTGGTCACCAGTTGCGGCGAATCCGGTAAGTTCAGAGAGCGGCTGCGCGGCTGCAGCACTTTTTTCATCGCCTGCGTCACCAGTTCGTGCTCGTGACGATCTTTTTCCGACGCCAGTAACTTGTTGCCCGCTTCGCGATCCAGCATGTCATCCGGCTGGCGACGGGCGGAACCGGCCAGCGGCAGCGAACTGAAGTGGTCGCCCTCTTTGCGCAGCAGCAGCTCCGGGCTGGCGCCCAGCAGCGCGCCGCCATCCGGCAATGGAACGTGGAAGTTGAAACTGGCCGGATTCTGGGCAATCAGCCGCTCCAGCAACACGCCGCTATCGATGCGGCTGTCGGTGGCAATCTCAATCAGACGGGAGAGCACCACTTTGTCCACTTCCGGCGTGGCGGTCTTCTGCGCCGCGCGCGCCACCATCTGCATGAAGGTTTCCTGCTCCGGGATTTCACGTTGCGCGACAACATTCGGCATGTCACTGGTGTTGAAATAGCGGGCAGAACGCTGGCGCGCCGGACGGGAGAAGGTTTGCCACGACGCCGGAATAAACAGCGCAGAAGGTTGCGTGGTATCGAACGGGATCGCGCCAACCATCACCGGCCGGGCCACGCCCTGCGCTTTCGCATCGGCAAAGGCCTGCGCCAGTTTGGTCTGGAAGGCGCTCTCCGGAGAATCACCGCCGACGGCAGGTTCAGAGAAACGGGCAACGCACCCGGAGGTTATAAAACTGCGGTACGGCGACATAAACAAAAACTGATCCGCGGCCAGTGTCTTCGCAGACTGCTGGATATCCTCAGCCAGGGACATATCCATATCATCCTCCAACAATGATAAGTGAGATTAATAATGATTATCATTTGTGTTTTGTGGCGGTAAGATAAAAAGTTATTACCAGCGCTGTCAACAGCAGATTCCTCTTCTGCGCCGCTAATGCTTGCATCCCCTTCATACAATGATGAAAATGAGAAGCATTAACCTCAACAAAAACAGGACGCAATCCGTGAGATTTTCTTTTTTGTTCCGTAAGCCCTTAGTGATTCTGGGCATTTTTGTTTTAGGACTAACCTCAGCAATCGCCGCCGACTGGCCTCGCCAGGTCACCGACAGTCGCGGTACGCATCAGCTCGACAGCAAGCCGCTGCGCATTGTGTCAACCAGCGTCACCCTTACCGGATCGCTGCTGGCGATTGACGCACCTGTAATTGCCAGTGGTGCAACCACGCCGAATAACCGTTTCGCCGACGCGCAGGGCTTTCTACGCCAGTGGGGCGATGTGGCGAAACAACGCAACGTCGCTCGTCTTTACATTGGCGAAGCGAATGCCGAGGCCGTTGCCGCACAGATGCCGGATCTGATCCTCATCAGCGCTACCGGCGGCGATTCCGCCCTTGCCCTGTACGACCAGCTTTCCACCATCGCGCCGACGCTGGTTATCAATTACGACGATAAAAGCTGGCAGGCGCTGCTCACCCAACTGGGTGAAATCACCGGCCAGGAAAAACAGGCCGCTGCGCGCATCAGCGAATTCAACCAGCAACTGGCCGACGTCAAATCACGGATGAAACTGCCGCCGCAGCCGGTTACTGCGCTGGTTTATACCCCCGCCGCGCACAGCGCCAACCTGTGGACCAGCGACTCCGCGCAGGGCAAGTTGATGCAGCAACTGGGCTTCGCCCTTGCGCCGCTACCGGCCAATCTGCAAACCAGCCAGAGCCAGGGTAAACGCCACGACATCGTGCAACTGGGCGGAGAAAACCTTGCTGCCGGACTGGGCGGTGAAGCGCTGTTCCTGTTCGCCAGCGATCAAAAAGATGCCGACGCGCTGAGCGCGAATCCGCTGCTGGCGCATCTGCCTGCGGTACAGAACAAACGCGTTTACGCCCTCGGCGCAGAAACCTTCCGCCTGGACTACTACAGCGCCACCCGCGTGTTGCAGCGTTTGTCGGCGCTGTTTGGTTAACCTTTTGTCGGTCTTATCCGGCCTGCGATCGAGATCCGCTAAACATGTAAGCCCGAAGCACCATCCGGCCGTAAGCTTTCTATGCAGTAGGCTGCGTCTGACGAAAACGGCGCAGCTCGCTGAGCGCCACCACCAGCACTAAACCGATCGCCGCCAGTACCAGCCCGCTGATGCTCGCCGATGAGGCGGGCGTCATCATCGATCCCATCGCCCCCAGCAGCGCCGCGCCAATCGCATCGCCCGTCACGTTCTGCGCGGTCCACAAGCCGTTAATACGCCCGAGCATCGCTTCCGGCGTCTGGGTTTGCAGCAGGGTGTACTGCAACAGCGAACTCACGGCGGTCAGCCAGCCGCATAATGCCAGGAACAGCACACCAAGCGCCCACACCGGCATCAGGCTGAACAGCCCTATCGCAACAAAAGCGCCGACGCTGGTCATCAGCATAATCACGCCAGGCCTTTCGCTGTGCGCCAGCTTGCCGCTGGTCAATGCCCCAATCGCCGCACCAAGCGGCAACGCGGCATACAGCAGGCCGATTTCCGCCGCCGACATGTTCCAGCTCATCGCCAGCGCCGGATAAAGCACGCGCACCGCGCTGGCCATGGTTAACAGCCCGCCGAGCAGCGCGATACCGCCAATCAACGGGTTACGAAATAAAAATTGCAGCGCCGTCAGCAGCGATTTCAGCGGATGCTCGCGCGGCTGCGGCGGTGGCGGCAACGCGGGCAGGCTGAGTAACGGCAACAGGGTGATAAATGTCCCCGCCGCTGCCAGACCGTAGTTCCACACCACGCCCCCCGAAGCCAGCAGCAGACCGCCGCACATCGGCGAAATCACCGACCCCAGACGCACTGTCAGCATGGTGATCGCGCCCGCCTGCATCAGATTTTCCCGCCCGACCAGCGCAGGCGTTGCCGCCAGCAGCGCCGTCACGCCAAGCGCGCCGAAAAAGCCGTCCCACAAACCCAGCAGATAGATCGCCGCCAGCGAAGGCTCCGCCAGTTGCGCGTTCAGACACAGGCCGATAAACCCAACGCCGCAGGTCGAACGCGCCAGTAAAATCAGTTTCTTACGTTCATAGCGATCCGCCAGCACGCCGCCAAACATCAGGCCAATAAACATGGCCGAACCGGTCAGCGTGACCGATAACCCCACCTGCCAGCTGGAGTGGGTCATTGCCTGAATCTGCACCGGTACCGCTACGCCAAGCAGGCCCAGCGATAAAATCGAGATAAAACGCGCTAAAAACACCGCGCGAAAAGCCGGATGCGTGTGCAGCAGGCTAAGGTTCAACAGCCAGGATTGTTGTTTCATCACAGCGCCTTAAATACGTACTTTTTATGTCCATATACCGGCTTCGCATGTTAACATATCAAAACAAGATCGATAACGATAATTACTATCATTATCAAATTTGGGACGTCTTATGTCGTGTTCTGCTTTTCCGGCGCGCCCCTTTGCTCTCGCCGGACTATTGATACTGCTTGTTGTCGCCGCCGCACTCAGCCTGTTTATTGGCGCGAAACCGATGCCCGCCGCCGTGGTGATCGACGCGCTCTCCGGTGTCTGCCAGAGCGCGGACTGCACCGTAATCCGCGATGCGCGCCTGCCGCGCACGCTGGCGGGTCTGCTGGCTGGTGGCGCACTGGGGCTTGCTGGTGCGCTAATGCAAACCCTCACCCGTAATCCGCTGGCCGATCCCGGCCTGCTTGGCGTTAACTCCGGCGCCAGTTTCGCCATTGTGCTCGGCGCAGCGCTGCTCGGTATTTCGTCTCCGGCGGAACAATTACTGCTGGCGTTTTGCGGTGCGCTGGCCGCGTCGCTGCTGGTGGCCTTTACCGGCAGCCAGGGCGGCGGGCAACTCAGTCCGGTGCGTCTGACGCTGGCGGGAGTCGCGCTTGGCGCGGTACTGGAAGGGCTCTCCAGCGGGATTGCGCTGCTGAATGCCGATGTCTATGACCAGTTGCGATTCTGGCAGGCCGGGTCGCTGGATATCCGCACCCTGCAAACGTTGAAAATTGTGCTCATTCCGGTGCTACTGGCGGCGGCGATCGCGCTGCTGCTGAGCCGCTCACTCAACAGTTTGAGTCTCGGCAGCGATACCGCCACTGCGCTTGGCAGCAAGGTGGCGCGCACGCAATTACTTGGATTAGTGACCATCACCGTGCTGTGCGGCAGCGCGACGGCGGTAGTCGGCCCGATTGCCTTTATCGGCCTGATGATGCCGCACATGGCGCGCTGGCTGGTGGGCGCGGATCACCGCTGGTCGTTGCCAGTCACATTGCTTGCGACACCAGCGTTGTTGTTGTTCGCCGATATTATTGGCCGCCTGATTGTGCCCGGTGAGCTGCGCGTATCGGTAGTCAGCGCCTTTCTCGGTGCGCCTGTGCTGATTGTTCTGGTGCGCCGCGCACGCGGAGGTGGCCTGTGATTTCACCGTCCCGCCGTTTAGTCGCCAGTTGCCTGCTGATGGTGTTTTGTGCCGTGCTGATGGCGGTCTGGAGCCTGCGCAGCGGCGCAGTGACGCTGGAATTGCCCCAGGTGATGAACGCACTAACTGGCGATGCGCCGCGCGCGATTCAACTGGTGGTGATGGAGTGGCGTTTACCGCGCGTGCTGATGGCGCTGCTGGTCGGTGCCGCGCTCGGCGTCAGCGGCGCGATTTTTCAATCGCTGATGCGCAACCCGTTAGGTAGCCCGGATGTGATGGGCTTTAACACCGGCGCGTGGAGCGGCGTGCTGGTGGCGATGGTGCTGTTTGGTCAGCATTTAACGGCCATTGCGCTGGCGGCGATGGCGGGCGGTATGCTCACCTCGCTGGTGGTCTGGCTGCTGGCCTGGCGCAACGGCATTGAAACCTTCCGCCTGATTATTGTCGGCATTGGCGTGCGTGCGATGCTGGTGGCGTTCAATACCTGGCTGCTGCTGCAGGCGTCGCTGGAGACTGCCGTCACCGCCGGGCTGTGGAATGCTGGCTCATTGAACGGCCTGACCTGGGCGAAAACGCTGCCTTCCGCGCCAATCATTATGCTGATGTTCGTGTGCGCCGCCCTGCTCGTCCGCCGGATGCGGTTGCTGGAGATGGGTGATGACAGTGCCTGCGCGCTTGGTGTCAGCGTCGAGCGTTCACGCTTGCTGTTAATGCTGGTGGCGGTGGCGCTGACAGCGTCGGCTACCGCGCTGGCGGGGCCGATTTCATTTATCGCTCTGGTAGCGCCACACATCGCCCGGCGCATCAGCGCCACCGCCCGTTGGGGCTTAACGCAGTCGGCCCTGTGCGGCGCGTTGCTGTTATTGCTGGCGGATTTTGTCGCCCAGCAAGGGTTTACGCCTTATCAGTTGCCGGTGGGTGTGGTCACCGTCAGCCTTGGCGGTATCTACCTTATCGCCTTGTTAATTCAGGAGTCCCGCAAGAAATGACCGATTTATCTTCCCGTTTGCGCGGCGCAGACTTAACGCTGGGTTATGGCAAAAAAATCATTGCCGAGCAGCTAAGCGTTGCCATTCCCGACGGCCATTTCACCGCCATTATCGGCCCCAACGGCTGCGGTAAATCAACGCTGCTGCGCACGCTGAGCCGCCTGATGACGCCCGCACAGGGGCATGTTTATCTCGATGGCGAGCAGATCCAGCGCTTCGCCAGCAAAGAGGTGGCGCGGCGTGTCGGGCTGCTGGCGCAAAACGCCACCACGCCGGGCGATATCACCGTGCAGGAGCTGGTGGCACGCGGTCGCTACCCGCATCAGCCGCTGTTCACCCGCTGGCGTAAAGAGGATGAAGACGCCGTGGCGCGGGCGATGAAAGCCACCGGCGTGGATTCGCTGGCTAGCCAGAGTGTCGATACGCTCTCCGGCGGCCAGCGGCAGCGGGCGTGGATTGCGATGGTGCTGGCGCAGGAGACGGCCATCATGCTGCTCGATGAACCCACCACCTGGCTCGATATCAGCTACCAGATCGATCTGCTGGAGTTGTTAAGCGCGCTGAACCGCGAGCAGGGTTATACGCTGGCGGCGGTGCTGCATGATTTGAATCAGGCCTGCCGCTACGCCACGCATCTGATTGCACTGCGCGATGGCAAAATTGTCGCGCAGGGCGCGCCCAAAGAGATTGTCACCGCCGAATTGATAGAAGCGGTCTACGGTCTGCGCTGCATGATCATTGACGATCCAGTGGCGCATACGCCGCTGGTGGTGCCGCTGGGGCGCAGCGGAATAGAGTCCCGAAAGACTTAGCGCAATCGGCAAGCTGTGCCACATAATCTCAGCCCGGGGAAAGCGGGTTTCTCCACAGGATATGTCACTCCAGAGGTATTGTTCCGTTCACCTGGCATACAAGAGTTTCAGAAACGCACTAACACGTGAACGGAACCACTCCACAAACGCCTTATCCAGCCTACGATGCAAACCTCCTGCCCGCTAAACGCGTTAGCGGGCAACAGGCAATATCACTCCCCCAATATCTCCCTTAACACCGGCCCGATACGCTCAAACGCCTGCGGCGAAATAATATCGACATGGGCGCAATCCTGGCGATACACCGCCAGTTCCCGCACCCACGGCGCCCAGGCTTTGTGCGGATCGGTGCCTGCGGGCAGCGTGCGTTCGGCGACAAACAGCGTCGCCTTACCGTCAAATGGCAGGCTGTGCGCGGTGGTCAGCAAACGCACCGCATCGGCGTAGTTGCCTTCAATAGTCGAAAACAGCTCGCCGGAGCCTTGCCCCTGTTGGGCGGCAAGAAAGGCCTGCCGTTCACGCTCAATCTCTGCCAGCACTTGCGGATCCAGCCCGTTGGCCTCTTTCTCCGCCCAGTTTTGCGTCTCCGGCGGCCAGGTGTCGAGCAGACCAAGGAAGGCCACCTCTTCGCCCCTCGCCCGCAAACGCGCGGCAATGCCCTGCGCCAGTGTGCCGCCAAGCGAGTAACCGAACAGGTGATAAGGCCCGTGCGGCTGCTGCGCCAGCAGCGTGGCAAGATGTTGCTCGCAGGCTTCATCCAGCGTCGCCGCCTGCTGTAGCGGCCCGAAAGGTCGCGGCGACTGAATACCGGTTATCGACCAGCGCGGCGCGAGGTAACGCGCCAGCACGCTGAACTGCCAGGCAAAACCGGAAGCCGGATGGAAGCAGAATAGCGTCGGGCCGTCGCTTTCACGCAGCGGCAACAGCGTTTCCATACCGAGGCGCTGCGCCTGCTCCGCCGTCAGGCTCTGCTCCAGCAGTGCGGCGAGTTTCTCCACCGTAGATGCAACCATAATCTGCCCCGGCGTCACCGGCCTTTGATGCTCGCGGCTGAGCTGTGCCGCCAGACGCATCGCCAGCAGCGAGTGGCCGCCCAGCGCAAAGAAATCAGCCTGCGCATCCTGCACCTCGCAACCCAACAGCGCGGCAAACGCCTGCGCCACGCGTGTTTCCATCCCGGTATTCACCGGGCGACCACAGCGTGCCGCCGCCAGTTCCGGTAACGGCAGCGCTTTGCGATCGAGTTTACCGTTCGCGCTCAGCGGCAAGGCGCTCAGTTGCAGCAGGCGCACCGGCACCATATGCGGCGGCAGTTGCTCACGCAGTTGATCCAGCAACGCGGCGGTATCGAGCGGCAAACCGGACGCGGAAACCACATAGCCCACCAGTTGACGCGCATCGCCGCCGCTGGCCGCCGCCTGATTAAAGACGCAGGCATGCGCCACCGCCTGCGCCACATCCGCCAGGGCCAGCATCGCCCGGTCAATTTCGCCCAGTTCAATACGCTGGCCGCGAATTTTCAGTTGATCGTCGCTGCGCCCCAGATATTCCACCGCGCCATTTTCCAGCCAGCGCGCCACATCGCCGGTACGGTACATACGCTCGCCGGGGGCGAACGGATCGGCAATAAAGCGGCTGGCGGTCAGATCCGGACGTCCCAGATAGCCCTGCGCCAGTTGAATACCGGTCAGATAGAGATCGCCCGCCACGCCCGGAGGCACCGGACGCATCATGCCGTCGAGAATACGCAGCCCGGTATTCCACACCGGGAAGCCAATCGGCACGCTGTTGCCGCGCACCTGCGCCAGCGCTTCGCCGTGCGCCGGATACCAGCTCACGTCCACCGCCGCTTCCGTCGGGCCATACAGGTTATGCAGCGGCGCGCCGGTCAGGTGTTGCCATTCGCGGCACAATTCTGCCGGCAACGCTTCGCCGCTACAGAACACCTGTTTAAGCGTTCGACAGCGCTGCTGCGCACTCTCCGGCGTCAGCGAAGCGACAAAAGCCGCCAGCATCGACGGCACGAAATGGGTCGTGGTTACGCCATATTCGGCAAAGAAAACCTGTAACGCTTGCGGATCGCGGTGCGCTTCCGGCTCGGCCATCACCAGGCTGGCCCCGGCGATAAACGGCCACCAGAATTCCCACACCGAGACGTCAAAACTGCATGGCGTTTTCTGCGCCACCACATCCTGAGCAGTCAGCGGGTACTGCTCCTGCATCCACAGCAGGCGGTTGACGATGGCGGTCTGGCCGACCATCACCCCTTTCGGTCGCCCGGTGGAGCCGGAGGTAAAAATGATATACGCCGTCTGTTCCGGGCGCGCCAGATTGAGCGCTTCACTGCCCTGCGCGGCCAGCGGCTGCTGGTAGCAGAAGTGCGCCAGCCCCGGAATATCGCTAAAGCGGGAGAGTTGATCTTCTGCGGTGATCAACAACCTTGGCTGCGCATCTTCCAGCATCATCCGCAGACGTTCGTCCGGGTAGCCAGTATCCAGCGGCAGCCAGGCGGCGCCCGCTTCGACAATGCCGTGCAGCGCCAGCGTCAGGAAGACCGAGCGCGGCAACGCCACCGCTACGCTGTCGCCGGGTTGCACGCCAAGCTGACGCAGATGCTGCGCCAGCGCGACAACCTGTTCACGCATTTCGCGGTAACTGAACTGCCAGCGGGCATCGCGCAATGCGGGCGCGTCCGGCGTTTTCGCCGCCTGCATCGCCACTAAATCGCTTAAGGTTGTGGTCGGCAGCATCATGCCGGTATCGTTAATGTTTGCCAGCTGTTGCGCTTCGTGCCGGGCAAGCAGATCGGCATCGCCGCTGCGCAGCGCCGGGTTTTCAGCAAACTGCGCCAGTAATTGGCCCAGCCGCGCCACATGGCCGCGCAGTGTGGCTTCATCGTAACGGCTGCGGTTCGCCAACACTTCAACGGCAAGGCCGCCCTCTTCATCCGGGAACAGTGCAATCTCCAGATCGTTGACCGGCCCGGTCGCCAGCGTGTGCGTGATGCCGTGAATGCCATCGACATCCAGCAAGTAGTCAAACATTTTGACGTTGAATACCGGGCCAAACAGCGGCTCATCGCCGGCGGCGCGGCCCGCATCACGGACAATTTGTTCGGCATCGTAACGCTGATGGCGACGCATCACTTTCAGGCTGCCCGCCAGTTGCGCGGCCAGTTCCGCGAGGGTTTGCGCGCCATCGATATGAATGCCCAACGGCAGCACGTTGAGTACCGGCCCGGTCGCCGTCAGCGCAGCGGAACCCATGCGGCGCATAAAGATAAACCCGGCGGCGTAATCCATCCGCCCGCACAGACGACCGAGCCACAGCGCCACCAGTGCCAGCCCCAGATCGGCAGGCTGGCTATTCGGCAGCGCGCGGGTTAAACGGCGGAAATCATCGGCATTGAGCGCAACGTTCAGGCGCAGGATATCGGTGGTCGCCGCGCGTCCCGGCAGCGGTGTCGGCGAGAGTGAAACCGGCGGTGGCAGTTCGCTGCGCTGTTTCGCCCAGAAAGCGGCATCGCGCTGCCAGCCGTCGCTGTCGCGATAACGCTGATACTCTGCCACCACTTGCGCAAACGGCGTAAAGGGGGATGACGGCGTTTCGTCGCCGCGTCGCCAGGCGCTGTAAATTGCGGCAATCTGGCGGGTAATTGCCGGGAAACTGAAGCCATCGACCAGTAAGTGATGATAGCGCTGATACCAGTACCAGCACTGTTCGCCCACGCGCAGGAGTTGATGGCAGACCAGCGGTTTACCGCTCTCGACGCGCAGGTTTTGCGCCAGATCGGCGCGCATAATATTCAGCGCAGCGGCATGCGTATCACTGTGAGTGCGTAAATCGGTAATAGCGGGCTGCGCAAACTGTTGCGATTCATCCACCCACTGCCAGACGTCGCCGTTATCTTCCTCAAAGCGCATGCGCAGCGTATCGGCCTGCGCCATACCGGTGACAATCGCCTGCGCCAGCAGCGCGGCATCGATATCGCCCTTCAGCTCAACATAGTGCGCCACGCTCCAGGCGTTGGGCAGCGACGAGAGTTTTTCCGCCATCCAGATCCCTGGCTGGGCGGCGACCAGCGGTAAACGTTGCGTCATTGGCCGCTCCTTGCAGTCACGTAGTGCGCCGGGGTTAAGGTCTGCCAGTGAGCGTCAAGCCACCTATTGCAGGCTTCCTGTGGCTGCGGTTCGCACACCACGCGCCAGCCGCCAGGCAACGCGCACTGTGCAGGCCACAAACTGTATTGCTGCTGGCTGTTTTGCAGAATATAAAACCGCCCTTGCGGATTATCGAAGGGGTTGGTGAACTCCATAGCAAACTCCTGTCATAGAAAGGCGCGTCAGCGGGCGCGGGTCAAAGGCTGCCAGAGGGTAATCAGCCCGGAAGTCAGCCCGCCGCGCCAGCAAAGCGCATCATGTCCGCCGTCAACCTGACGCCAGAAAACCGGCTGTTGTATGCGTTGTAACAGGGAAAAAAGCGCCTGATTGGCGCGAAAAATCAGCGGTTCGCGCACGCCCGCTTCCAGCACAATGCGCAGGCCGGAGGGGTACAGCTCACCGCGTTGAAGTTGCTGGATAATGATGCCGTCCTGCTCTGCGCCGCGATGCGGCCACCAGTAAGAACCGGACTGGCTCAGTACGCAGCCAAAACGCTGCGGCCAGTGCAGCGCAGCATAAAGTGAAGAGAGACCGCCAAAACTCTGCCCGGCCACCACCGTGCGCTCAGCACAATCGCTGAACGGCGCCAGCGCCTGCACCTGCGGCAGCAACTCTTCCTGTACCGCCAGCCAGAAATCGGCATTGCAGGGCAGTTCGCGCGTGCGGTGCGCGTTATCAATCACATCGATCAGCACATAGACTGCCGCCGGTAATTGCCCCTCGTTGGTGAGCGCGGCCAGCGCGGGCCAGACCGGCATACTCTGCGCCCAGAATTGCCCGTCGAGCAGCACCGCCAGCGGGCGTTCGGCCACGTTTTCCTCGCCGGTGGTGTAGATCCACACGCGACGCGTGTTGTTCAGCCGCTGGCTGCGCCAGTGCAATAGTTGCGGTTCATTGAAAGGCGTATCGGATGCCTGCCATCCCGGCTGTAGCGGCGCATCAGGCATTTCCAGCGCCGAAACCGGATGGCCGCGACCGCCGCGCCAACTTTGCGGGTTAAGCGGATCGGCAATCGCCTGCGCCAGCAGTTTGCGCCAGCCTTCGCGCAGAGCGGCGCGATCCGGCGCAATGGCAGCAAACACCGCGGGGGAAAAATCGTCGTGATTTTGCGAAGGCATCAGGCAATAGCTGCCCCGCCAGCCCGCTTCAAGGCGGATCTCACGGTACCAGACATCAGTACCGGCAATGCGCTCAAGCGATTGCGGCCGGGCATTTTGATGATGATCGGTCACGCCGGTGATATAGAGCCAGACCCGTTGAATGGGGGAAGTGGCTTCCGTGCCTGCCGGATCCCGCCACCAAAACGTGACGCGGTATTCGCCCGCTTCCTGCACCCATTCCGGCCCCTGTTTTGACTCCCACCAGGCATCACTTCCCGTTGTTGACGTCACGTCTATTACCCCAAATATGCTGTGGAAATTTTTGCTTGCACTTCCAAATTTGTTGATAATATTATTGATAACAATTTGCATTTGCAATAGCGTATTAGCGCGCTGTGGGAAGCGCGTCTTTCACTCAATTGGCCACCTTTGTCGATGCTGCTCAGGGCTGAATAGCTCGCTTTGTGCTGGCTCCATTATGCTGCCTCCTCTCCCCCTGGGAATGGATGAACCGGGGAAGCGGCGATGAAAATCAGGTAAAACAATGAATAACAAAATCAAGACCTTGACCTTATTGGTCAATCTGGGAATTTACGGTGCTGCTTTGCCCGCCATGGCGGCAGACAGCAATACCACCAACTCCACCGAGAATGATGACACCATCGTTGTGACCGCCGCGCAGCAAAATTTGCAGGCGCCGGGCGTTTCCACCATCACCGCTGACGAAATTCGCAAAAACCCGCCAGCGCGCGACGTTTCTGAAATTATCCGGACCATGCCGGGCGTTAACTTAACCGGTAACGCCACCAGCGGTCAGCGCGGCAACAACCGCCAGATCGATATTCGCGGTATGGGCCCGGAAAACACCCTGATCCTGATTGACGGCAAACCGGTTACCAGCCGCAACTCCGTGCGCCTTGGCTGGCGCGGCGAGCGTGACAGCCGTGGCGACACTAACTGGGTGCCGCCGGAAATGATCGAACGTATCGAAGTGATTCGCGGCCCCGCAGCAGCGCGTTACGGTAACGGCGCAGCCGGCGGCGTGGTGAATATCATCACCAAAAAAGATAAAACAAACGAATGGCACGGTGCCTGGAACACCTATTTCAACGCGCCGGAACATAAAGACGAAGGTTCCACCAAACGTACCGACTTCAGCCTGAGCGGCCCGCTGGGCGGCGATGTCAGCTTCCGCTTGTATGGCAACCTGGCAAAAACCCAGGCCGACGCATGGGATATCAACCAGGATCACCAGTCTGAACGTACCGGGATCTATGCCAACACCATGGCCGCCGGTCGTGAAGGTTCGATTAACAAAGATATCAACGGCGTGGTGCGCTGGGATTTTGCACCGTTGCAGTCGCTGGAGTTCGAAGCCGGTTACAGCCGCCAGGGCAACCTCTACGCGGGCGATACGCAGAACACCAACAACGACAGTAGCACCAATAACTACGTGAAAGAGAACTACGGCAAAGAGACGAACCGTCTTTATCGCCAGAACTACTCTGTCACCTGGAATGGCGGCTGGGATAACGGTGTGACCACCAATAACTGGCTCCAGTACGAACACACGCGCAACTCGCGTCTCGGCGAAGGCCTGGCGGGCGGTCTGGAAGGGTTATTCAACACCAATAAGTTCACCGATATCGATCTCTCGGACGTGATGCTGCATAACGAAGTGAACCTGCCGCTGGATCTGCTGGTCAATCAGACGCTGACGCTGGGAACCGAGTGGAACCAGCAGCGGATGAAAGACATGGCGTCGAATAAGCAGGCTTTCCAGGGCGGCCCCATTTCCGGTCTGAGCAGCACCAACCGCAGCCCTTACTCCAGCGCTGATATCTACTCGGTGTTCGCGGAAGACAATATGGAGCTGACCGAGAGCACCATGCTGACGCCAGCCCTGCGCTTTGATCATCACACCATTGTCGGCAATAACTGGAGCCCATCGCTGAACCTGTCGCAGGGTCTGGGCGATGACTTCACGCTGAAAATGGGTATCGCCCGCGCTTACAAAGCGCCGAGCCTCTATCAGACCAACCCGAACTACATTCTCTACAGTCGTGGTCAGGGTTGCTACGCCAGCGGCACCGGCGTGGGCTGCTACATGATGGGGAACGACGATCTGAAAGCGGAAACCAGCATCAACAAAGAGATTGGCCTGGAATTCAAACATGAAGGCTGGCTGGCCGGTTTGACCTGGTTCCGCAACGATTACCGCAACAAGATTGAAGCCGGTTATTCACCGCTGAGCCAGACCTCGGTCGGCAGTACCAAAACCGATCTCTATCAATGGGAAAACGTGCCGAAAGCGGTAGTGGAAGGTTTAGAAGGCACCCTGAACGTGCCGGTCAGCGATGCGGTAACGTGGAGCAACAACTTCACTTACATGCTGCAAAGCAAAAACAAAACCACTGGCGAGCGCCTGTCGATCATTCCGGAATACACGGTCAACTCCACCCTGAGCTGGCAAATTGTGCAGGATGTTTCTGTTCAGTCGACCTTTACCTGGTACGGCAAACAGGAACCGAAAAAGTATGATTATCAGGGTAACCGCGTGACCGGTTCCGCCACCAACGAAGTCAGCCCTTACAGCATTGTTGGCCTGAGCGGCACCTGGGATGTGACCAAATACGTCAGCCTGACGGCCGGTATCGATAACCTGTTCGACAAACGCCACTGGCGCGCGGGTAACGCCCAGAGCACCGGCGGCAGCACTGGCTGGATGTACGGCGCTGGCGCAGAAACCTATAACGAGTCGGGCCGCACCTGGTATATGAGTGTGAATACCCACTTCTAAGTTGCACCCGCCCTCTCCCCCAACGGAAGATCCCCCGCTTCCCGACGGGGAGAGGGCCGGGCGAGGAAACGCCATGCACACCACTCATCACACCGTTTCCCTCGCCGATCACACGCTTCATCTGATCGATTTTCTTCCCGCGACGTTTACTCCCGCCGATCTGCTCTGGCTGCCGCATCACGAGGCGCTTGCGCACTGCGCGTTAAAGCGCCAGACCGAGCATCTGGCCGGGCGCATCGCCGCGCTGCACGCATTGCATGAGCATGGTTTCAGCACGATTCCGGCCCCTGGCGCGGCTGGCGAACCCTGCTGGCCGCAAGGCGTATCGGGTAGCATCAGCCACAGCGGGCAGCGTGCCGTTGCCGTAGTGGCGTCGCATCCTGTCGGCGTGGATCTTGAAGCGCAGTTCAGCCCGGCGCTGTGCGATGAACTGGCCGCAAGCATTGTTAACGCGCAGGAACATGCGCTGCTCGCCGCCTGCCCCCTGCCGTTTACGCTGGCGCTCACGCTCGCTTTCAGCGCGAAAGAGAGCCTTTACAAAGCGTTCTCCCCGCTGGCGAAGCCCTTCCCCGGCTTTGCCAGCGCGCACATCACCGCTATTGATGAACAGCATCTTGAGCTGCGTTTTCTGGCGGAATTTTCCCCACAACTGGTTGATAAAAAAGTAAACGTCTACTGGCGAGCCGACCACGAACGGGTAATGACGCTGGCCGTGGGTTTACCGTTCGGATCGTGATCCTTTTCTCCTTTTAAGAAATTAGCTGCGCAAACCGTAGACAGTTTGCCGTCGCCGAATTATCGTTATTTTGAATAATAAATCATTATTGAATATATATTCAATGTGGAGAAAAAGATGAAAAAGACCCTACTGCAATCCGTTGTACTGGCTTCGATGATCGCTGCATCCGGCTCGCTTTTCGCCGCAAATAACGGCCTGATCGCGATTATTACCCCTTCCCACGACAATCCGTTTTTTAAAGCGGAAGCCGATGGCGCAGCAGCCAAAGCGAAGGAGCTGGGCTACACCACGCTGGTCGCTTCCCATGACGACGATGTCAACAAACAGAACCAATTGATTGAAACGGCGATCGCCCGCAAAGCGAAAGCGATCATTCTGGATAACGCCGGGGCAGATGCCACCGTCGGTCCGCTGGAGAAAGCAAAAGCAGCAGGCGTGCCCACGTTTCTGATCGATCGTGAAATCAACAAAACCGGCGTGGCGGTGGCGCAAATCGTCTCCAACAACTATCAGGGCGCGCAACTGGGCGCGGAGAAGTTCGCCAAATTGCTAAACGGTAAAGGCAAGTACGTTGAGCTGTTAGGCCGCCAGTCAGACACCAACGCCAGCGTGCGTTCCCAGGGCTATCACGATGTGCTGGATGACAACCCGGAGATGAAAATGGTGGCGCAGCAAACCGCCAACTGGAGCCAGACTGAAGCCTTCACCCGAATGGAAGCCATTCTGCAAACGCACCCGGACATTGTCGGCGTGATTTCCGGCAACGACACCATGGCGCTTGGCGCGGAAGCAGCGCTGAAAGCCGCCGGAAAAAATAACGTCATCGTGGTCGGTTTTGACGGCAGCGACTACGTGCGCGACTCGATCATCAACAAAGGCAACATCAAAGCCACCGTGCTGCAACCCGGCTGGCAGCAGGCGCAAATGGCCGTCGTTCAGGCAGATTACTTCCTGAAAAACGGCAAAGCGCAGAAGGAAGAGAAACAACTGATGGACTGCATGCTGATCGATGACAGCAACGCCAGCAAACTGAAAATGTTCAACCTCAGCAAGTAACGCGGAGGCGCTATGTGGTTAAAACAATGGGGTAATGCGCTCGCAGGGTGCGTTGCCCTGTTGCTCACGGCCTGCACCGTGGTGGACCTGGATGAGAACGGCAAGCCGATTATGCCTGCCGATCCGCATGCCAAAGCCAGCTTTGACAACCAGACGCCGCAGCAGATCGCGCAACAAACCTGGCAGGAACGCGTGATCAACGCCGCGCACCAACATGCGCTGAGCGCCGACACGCTGGCCGCCCAACAAAAAAACCCGGCCGCCGCGCCGCAGAGCGTATTTGTCCGGCTGACAAGCCAGGTCGAACGCATTGATACCAGTAATGAACGCGAACAGCAGATGCTGATTAACGTTAACGGGCAACCGCTGCCGGTGCAGCTTGGCCCGGTAATACGCGGTAACGCAATTCGCGATGCTACCGATTTTAAATTTGAAGACTTTACCAACCAGGTCCAGTTTGCGCAGCTTTCCCGCGCCTATAACCGTGAAGCAGCAAAACATCTGCCAAAAGTTGACGCCAGCTGGGCCGGAAAACCGGTCACCGTACTGATGGCGGTCACGCTCAGCGGCGGCAAGCTTGATGACGCCGTGGCACTGGAGTTGCAACAGGAGGCACAGTAATGAGCGATCTACCTGTGGACGACATCATTCTGCGCACGCGCGGCGTGTCGATGCTGTTTCCTGGCACCGTGGCGCTGGACAACGTCGATTACAACGTCTGGCGCGGCAAAGTAAACGTGATTATCGGCGAGAACGGCGCGGGCAAATCGACGCTGATGAAAATTCTCGCCGGCGTGCAGCAGCCGAGCGTCGGCACCATCGAACTGAATGGCGAAACGGTGCACTTTTCCGACACCCGCTCCGCCGCCGCACACGGTATTGGCATGGTGCACCAGGAGCTGAATCTGTTTGAAAACCTCAACGTCGCGGAGAATATTTTTCTCGGCCGCGAGCTGCAAAAAGGGGTGACGCCGATTAACGAAGCGGAACAGGAAAAACGCACCGCTGAACTGCTCAGGCGCCTCGATCAGCCCATCTCGCCGCGCGAACTGGTTGGCAACTTAAAAGTCGGCCAGCAGCAACTGGTCGAGATCGCCAAAGCGCTGGCCGAGGATGCCGATATTCTGATCCTCGACGAACCCACTTCGGCGCTGAGTAAAACGGAAGTGGAGATCCTGTTCCGCGTGATACGTGAACTCACGCGCCAGGGGGTGTCGATTATCTACATTTCGCACCGGCTGGAAGAGTTAATGGCAATTGGCGATGTCATCACCATTCTGCGCGATGGCAAATTTCAGGCCGAAGCGAAGGTCTGCGATATCGATGTGCCGTGGATCGTACGCGAAATGCTCGGCAGCGATCCGGTGAGTAACTTCCTCTCGCCGGGAAGAACCTTCGGCGCGCCGGTTCTGGAAGCTGAAAACATCACCTGCGTAAACGCCAGCGGCGTCACCACGGTAAATGATGTCAGCTTTAAAGTGCATGCTGGCGAGATTGTCGGCATCTACGGCCTGATGGGTGCCGGACGTACCGAGCTGTTTGAGTGCATGCTCGGAACCGAACGCAACTATCTCGGCAAGCTGTGGCTCGACAGCAAACCAGTGCCGCAACGGCTGACGCCTGCGGAGCGCATCCGCATGGGCATGAGCCTGGTACCGGAAGATCGCAAACGCACCGGCATCTTTCCCATCTCGTCGGTAGCGAGCAATCTCACCATCGCCAGCCTGTGGCGGCGCTTGCAGCGCGGTTTCACTATCGCCACAAAGGATGAAGAAGCGGTGGTCGCCAGCACCATTGGCAACCTGTCGATTAAAGTCTCCTCGCCGGAGGTGGAGATCCAGGCGCTCAGCGGCGGCAACCAGCAGAAAGTGGTGATTGGCCGCTCGCTGCTGACTAACCCGAAAGTGCTGTTTCTCGACGAGCCAACGCGCGGCATTGATGTCGGCGCAAAAGCCGATGTGTTCCGCATGATGGTACAGCTTTCGCAACAGGGGATCGCGGTGGTCTTTTCCACCTCCGATTTGAAAGAAATCATGGCGGTTTCTGACCGTATTATGGTGATGTCCGGCGGCAAACTGACGGCCGATATTGAACGCGCCCGGGCCGAAGAGTCGGCACTGGTAACAGCAAGTGCTCAGGGGTTCTGATATGAAAACAACACAATCTATGGCCATCGTGCCGCGCGCGGGCGCATCGTTATCACGCGAAAGCATTCTGCTTTTACTGTTGAAGCTGCGTACCTTTATCGCGCTGTTCCTGATCGTCGGCTTTTTTACCGCCACCGTGCCGGGTTTTCTCTCCACCGGCAGCCTGCTGATCATGATTAAACATATCGCCATCAACGCCTTTCTGGCGCTGGGCATTACCTTTGTGATCATCACCGCCGGAATCGATCTGTCGATTGGCGCAACGCTCGGGCTGTGCGGAATGATCGCTGGCTGGATGATCACCAAAGGCATTGTGTTGCCGATGTTCGGTATCGCCATTTTCCCCAGCGTGTGGGTGATTGTACCGCTGGTACTGCTGACTGGCGGGCTTATCGGCGCGGTAAACGGCTGGATCATCACCCGCTACAACGTTGCGCCGTTTATCTGCACCCTTGGCACCATGTACGTGCTGCGCGGCGCGGCGATGCTGACCTCCGACGGGCAGACGTTTCCGGGGCTTGCCGGCAACCCGCTGCTCGGCAATACCGGGTTTGATGAAATTGGCGCCGGGACGCTGTTCGGCATTCCGTGGGCCATCTGGCTGATGATTGTGCTGGCCGCAGTGATTGCTTATATCGCCCGCCGCCTGCCGTTTGGCCGCCATGTTTATGCGATTGGCGATAACGAACGCGCCGCCGAGCTCTCCGGCGTGCGGGTGAAGCAGGTGAAAATCTGGGTTTACACCCTCTCCGGGCTGTGCGCCGCGCTGGCGGGCATTGTGGTCTCGGCGCAGTTGCTGGCGAGCCACCCGGCTAACGGTACGGCTTTTGAAATGAACGCCATCGCCGCCGTGGTGCTGGGTGGTACGTCGCTGGCCGGTGGTCGCGGCACCGTGCTCGGTACGCTGATTGGCGCGTTCGTGATCGGTTTTCTCGCCGACGGGCTGGTGATGATGGGCGTCAGCGAGTTCTGGCAAATGGTGATCAAAGGGATCGTGATTATCGTGGCGGTGATTATCGATCAGATGCAAAACCGCATGCAGCAGAAAGCGGCAGTGGTCGCGCAGAAGGCGGTGATGGAAGGTAAATAGACCAGCTTGCCCGGCTCTGATGCGCCGGGTTTTTACCGCCCGGCTCGCATGATGCGGCCGGGCATTTTTTTATCAGAACGCTTCCCACTCGGTATCCGGCGCTTTGCTGGCGCTGGCTAATGCCGGGCGCAGCACCGGTTTTCCGGCTTTCGGCGCTTTCGATGCCGGTTTGCTGGCGGCGCTTTGCGCAGCAACATCGCCCGGCAGTTTAAACACCGACACGATTTCGGTCAGTTGGTAAGCCTGCTGTTCCAGCGAACTGGAGGTGGCGGAAGACTCTTCCACCAGCGCGGCGTTCTGCTGGGTGACGCCATCCATTTGCGAAATCGCCGTGCCGACCTGGCCAATCCCTTTACTCTGCTCGCTGGATGCCGACGCGATCTCGCCCATGATGTCCGTCACGCTGGTGACGGAACGCAGGATGTTATCCATCGATTCGCTGGTCAGCGTCACCTGGTCGTAACCGTTATTGACGTTAACTACGGACTCGTCGATCAGCGTTTTGATCTCTTTCGCCGCACCGGCGCTGCGCTGCGCCAGGTTACGCACTTCGCTGGCGACGACGGCAAAACCGCGCCCCTGCTCACCGGCGCGCGCGGCTTCCACGGCAGCGTTCAGCGCCAGGATATTGGTCTGGAAAGCAATACTGTCGATCACGTTGATAATGTCGGTAATTTTCTGCGAACTTTCGGTAATGTTCTTCATGCTGGCGATAACCGCCTGCACCCGTTCTTCACCGGTGTTCACCGCTTCCGACGCAGTTTTCGCCAGTTGGCTGGCCTGATTGGCGTTGTCGGCGTTCTGTTTCACCACCGCACTTAACTCCTCCATGCTGGCGGCGGTTTGCGTCAGTGCCGCAGCCTGCTCTTCAGTGCGCGAAGAGAGATCGGTATTCCCGGAGGCGATTTCGCTGGCGCCCTGGTAGATTTCTCCGGCGCTGTTACGGATCTGCGCGACGGTTTTCACCCAGTTCTCCTGCATCGTTGCCAGATATGGGATCAACTGCCCGACTTCGTTGCGCCCCAGATCTTTCGTCGGTTTATCCAGGCTCCCGACCGACAGCACCTGCAAATGCTGTTTCACCCACTCCAGCGAACGCCCCAGACACAGCGCCAGGTAACGTTCCGACAGCACCAGCATCGCCAGGCCAATGACCATCGCGATAATAATGATGGTGCGCGTCACCGACACCCAACTGGCAATACGCCCATTCGCCGCGGATTTCAGATCGTGAATCTCCTGGTTATAAGCGACGATTGCCTGCGAAAAACCGCTGCGCAGCGGGCTGAACTGATCTTTCGACAGTTGCGCATAACTCGCGGCGTTGTTCTCCTTGATAGCGGCAAACATGGGGGTGATGGCCTGGTTAAACAGCGTCAGCGAGCTGTTGTAGATATTGTCCGTAGCAGTAGTGCTGATATTGGCGTGGTCGGTGACTTTAAACTGGTTCAACCCGCCCTGCAGAAAGTCGATATCTTTGCCGATGCGCTCGATGGTTTGTTGGTAGTTTTGGGTATCGTTATTTGCCTGGTAAACGATTGCGCGATCCATCAGCAGTTTCACCTGATAGTAACGGTCGCTGGCGTTATTGATAATGTCACCGTTTACCTGCTGAACGTTGGTGAGTTCAACTTCGTCCGTTAAGCCGCTTAATGCATGCAGAGAGAAAAACGACACGCCGCCCCAGAGCAGAGTAAAAATGATCAGGATCGCAAGCATCACGACCTTGATTTTTAAATTTCGAATTATGTGCATAAAAACCCCGGTAAATTGCTGTGAAGAAAAGGAACAACAGCGATACAGCGCTGCTTAACTCTCCATCGGCGTTACAGCGAAGTTAATTAAGATTAAAAAGAAGTAAGGCAATAACTTTTATTTAAAACAGCGATAACAATCGCGGCGGGTGGCCCGATGGCGCAGCACCACCGGGCTGACCCGCTTACAGCGATGCATAAGCTATTTTCTGCCACAACTCTCGCAGCGAGGGGGTTGTAGTGAGGAATGCCTGGTGGCGCAGCACGAACCGGGTCTGCGAGTTTAGCAAAACCGCTGCTATGAGAAAGGGTTCCGTTCACCAGGCGTTCAGTAGTTTCAGAAACATGGCATCACGTGAACGGGACAAGGGGAGCTGCCGCGCTCCCCTTGCCAATCCCCGCGGCCCCGCGGGAAATCGGTGCTGCGCACTGCGCTCACCTCCCGCGCATCTGCCTGCGGTCGGCTCAACTCGACGTCCTGTCTCGGTTCGCCTCTGGCCGCCATCCAAGGCGTCCAGACCTTGTCATCTGCGCTTCGGCTCGCCGATTTCAGCGGGGACACAACCCCCTCGCTGTGAGAGTTGTGGCAGAAAATAGCTTATGCGTTGCTGTAATTACGTAGGCCCGATAAGCGCAGCGCCAACGGTAATTTTGCCGCCAGGCCTTACTCAGCCTGCACCAGGCTACGAGCCGTCGGATAATCGGTGATCAACACATCAATATAGTTGCCCTGCAACGCGCCGCGAATGGCGTTGCGTTTTTCGATACCGCCCGCCAGCGCAATCACCTGCGGGCACTGGCGGATCTGCGCCAGTTCCATGCCGATCACCGGATCTTCTTCATGGCTCAGCACCGGGTTGCCCGCCGCGTCGTAATAGTGCAGGCAGATATCGCCCACCGCGCCGCGCTCCGCCAGCAGTTTCAGCATGTTTTCGTTGTAGTAGTTACCGGAATTTTTCAGCAGTTGCGACGGCTCCAGCTCACCGATACCGACAATCGCCACATCCACTTCGGCAAATTTCGCTACCACGGCGGCAACATCCGGGCTGTTCACCAGCCGCGCCCGCTCATCCACCGAATGCTCAATACTCTGCGACGGCAGCAGCCACGCCGGACAACCGAGGTGCGCCGCCAGTTGCTGCGTCAGGATCGTCGCCTGCACGTTACCGTTCGGCCCGACGCCACCCAACAGCTGAATCACCCCGGCTGCGCGGATACTCTGCGGGTGCATCTCATCCACCATGCAGCGAATGGTGCTGCTCCACGACGAGATCCCGACCAGGTCTTCCGGGCGCAGACGCGTTTCGACATAGTGCGCCGCCGCGCTGCCGATGGCGTGTTTTATCGCCGCGTTAGCGGGATTTTCCCCGACATCCACGACAATCGCCTGCCGGATGCCGTACTGCTGCTCGATCGCCTTCTCCAGCGCGACAAAAATATTGGTCGGCTGCACAACGGTGATTTTCACCAGCCCCTCTTTCTGGCAGCGCGTCAGCGCGCGCGAAACAAAGGATTGCGAAAGGTGCAGCAGCGTCGCGATCTCAGACTGTTTTTTATTTTCGTTGTAATAAAGCGTGGCGATTTTCACCAGCAGCCGCTGTTCATCCTGCTTTGACATGAGATTCCCCTTTCTCTGATGCCTGATATTTTTATTCATCATTGAATAGATAACAAGCCAGCCCGATGCGGCAACCCTCATCCAAATGTGATCCTTTTCTCCTTTCTTCCAAATTTGCCCGATCCGGGCGTAGACAAACCTTAACACAAGGCATATCTTTAATCATGAATAATAAATCAGTAGTGAATATATATTCCAACTCAGTCACAACATGTCGTAAAAACTGACGATAATGCGTTGTCACCTGCTATCCGGAAGCCTTTTCACACCCTGATTGAATATTTATTCATTACAGATTATACATTCAAGAGGTACGCTATGAATCCGTTTTCACTCTCTGTGGATGAACTTGAAAAAAAAGCCCGCGCGGTACGTCGTCGCATTATCGTGCTTAACGCCGAAAGCCCGGCTGGCGGGCATACCGGAGCTGATTTATCCCAGGTAGAAGTGCTGACTGCGCTCTATTTTCGCATCCTGAACTGCTCACCGCAGACCAAAGAGAGCGATGAGCGGGACATCTACATTCAATCAAAAGGCCACGCGGTCGGCGGTTATTACTGTGTGCTGGCCGAAGCCGGTTTTATTCCTGTCGACTGGCTTTCTACCTATCAACACGCCGATTCGCACCTGCCCGGCCATCCGGTGAAACACAAAACCCCCGGCATTGAACTCAACACCGGCGCGCTCGGTCACGGTTTGCCGGTCGCTGTCGGCATCGCGCTGGCCGCCAAACGCAGCAACAGCGCGCGCCGCGTTTTCGTAGTCACTGGCGATGGTGAACTGGCGGAAGGCAGCAACTGGGAGGCCGCGCTGGTGGCGGCGCACTACCAGCTCGACAACCTGATCATTATTAACGACAAAAACAGCCTGCAACTCGCCGGGCCAACCAAAGAGATCCTCAATACCGATCCGCTGGATGCCAAGTGGCGTGCCTTTGGTATGCAGGTAACGGAATGTCGCGGTAACGATATGGCCGATGTGGTGCGCACACTGGAAGGCTTACGGCCCGCAGGTAAACCGCATGTGGTGATCGCCCACACCACCAAAGGCGCGGGCATCTCCTTTATTCAGGGGCGCCCGGAGTGGCATCACCGCGTACCGAAAGGCGACGAAGTTGAACTGGCGCTGGAGGAGTTGAAAGATGAGTAACAGTGAACACCTGGCGACGGTGATGGTGAACGCCTTTATCGACGCGGTCGACAACGGTATGGATCTGGTGCCGGTAGTGGCGGATTCCACGTCCACCGCCAAAATCTCGCCGTTTATGCAGAAATTTCCCGGCCGCGTGGTGAACGTCGGCATCGCCGAACAGACGCTGGTCGGTGCCGCGGCAGGCCTCGCGCTGGGCGGCAAAATCGCCGTCACCTGTAACGCCGCGCCGTTTTTGATCTCCCGCGCCAACGAGCAGATCAAAGTCGATATTTGCTACAACAACACCAATGTGAAGCTGTTCGGCCTGAACGCCGGAGCCAGCTACGGCCCGCTGGCCAGCACGCACCACAGTATCGACGATATCTCGGTGCTGCGCGGTTTCGGCAATATCGAAATCTATGCCCCATCCAGCCCGCTGGAGTGTCGGCAAATTATTGATTACGCCCTCGCCCACGTTGGCCCGGTCTATATCCGTCTTGATGGCAAAGCGCTGCCGGAGCTGCATGACGAAAGCTACCGCTTCGCACCGGGTAACATCGATGTGCTGCGGAGCGGGCGCGATATCGCGCTGGTGGCGATGGGGTCGACGGTCCATGAAATTGTCGAAGCTGCCACACAACTGGCAGCAGAAGGTATTGAGGCCAGTGTTATCAGTGTACCGTCTATTCGTCCCTGCAATATATCCCAGCTACTGGCCGCGCTGAAATCCCACCGCGCCGTGGTCAGCGTCGAAGAGCACAACATTAACGGCGGCGTCGGCAGCCTGGTGGCTGAAGTGCTGGCCGAAGCCGGATATGCGCTACCGCTGCGTCGGCTTGGTATTGCCGACGGGCAATACGCCATCGCCGCCGATCGCGCGGCAACCCGCGCCCGCCATCAAATCGATGCGGCTGGCGTGGTAAAAAATGCCCGCGAACTGCTGAACGCACGGCAATAACAATAAAAAGAACATCTTACTGGAGAGAGAACAATGTCCCGAATTCCGCAAACACTGACCATGGCAGTGATCATTGGCAACCGTGGTTTCTTCCCGAGCTATCTGGTCGCCGAAGCCCGCGAGCAGGCCGTCGCCCTGTTCAGCCGTCTTGGCATCAACACCATCATGCTTGATGAAGCGCAAACCGAACTGGGCGGTGTAGAAACCCGCCAGGATGCGAAAATCTGCGCTGAACTGTTCCGCGCTCACCGCGATGAGATCCACGGTGTGGTGGTGCTGCTGCCCAACTTTGGCGATGAAAAAGCGGTGGCGGAAACCCTGCGCCTTTCCGGGCTGAATGTGCCGGTGCTGGTGCAGGCCGAAGAGGATAATCTGGACAAAATGGGGCTGGCGACGCGCCGCGACAGTTTCTGCGGCAAAATCTCCCTGTGTAACAACCTGCGCCAGTACGGCATTCCTTTTACCCTCACCACTCAGCATGTTTGTGCATTAAGCGGCGACGTGTTTGAAAAAGACCTGAAACGTTTTGAGCAGATTTGCCGGGTGGTCAGCAGCATGCGCGGCGTACGCGTTGGCGCAATTGGCGCGCGGCCTGCCGGATTCAACACCGTGCGTTACAGCGAAAAACTGCTCGAACGGCTGGGCATTGCAGTAGAAACCCTCGATCTTTCCGAAGTCTTTACCCGCATCAAAACCCTGCGCGATGACGATATTCGCGTCGATGAAAAACGCCGCCTGCTGCTGGATAACGCCGATGCCAGCGCCATTCCCGCCGACAAACTGGTGACGATGGCGAAGCTCTTCGTGGTGATCAGCGAATGGGTGATCGCCAACGATATCGACACCACCGCCATCCAGTGCTGGACCTCGTTGCAGGAGAATCTCGGCATTAACGTCTGTTCGATCATGAGCGTGATGTCCGGGCAGTTGATGCCGTCGGCCTGCGAAGTGGACGTAATGGGCGCGCTGTCGATGTATGCGCTGGCGAGCGCCAATATGAACCCGGCCTCCATTGCCGACTGGAACAACAACTTTGGCGACGATCGCAACAAATGCGTGCTGTTTCACTGCGGTAACTTCGCTTCCGCCAGCCTGGAAAGCCCGCATATGGGCACCGCCGATATCATTGGCACCACCGTTGGCAAAGAGAATACCTGCGGCGCGGTGCATGGCCGCCTGAAAGCGGGCGTGCTCACCTACTTCCGCTTAAGTACTGACGATCTGAGCGGCGAGATCAAAGCCTATGTCGGTTCCGGGCAGTCGGTCGACGATCCGCTCGATACCGTCGGCTGCCGCGCGGTGATTCAGGTGCCCAACCTGGAAAACCTGCTGGCGTGGATCTGCCGTAACGGCTTTGAACACCACGTGGCGATGAACCATGCGGCCAGCGCGGAGATCCTGCACGAAGCCTTTACCCGTTATCTCGGCGTCGAAACGTATCTCCACCAATAATGCCGCCGGGAGAGACATCATGTCGCTGAATAAAGAGATCATTATCGCGCTGGACGAAGGCACCACCAACGCGAAAGCCGTGGCGCTGGACGCCCGCGGCGCCGTGGTCGCCAAATGCGCGCGGCCGCTGAATATCCAGACGCCGCGCGAAGGCTGGGTCGAGCAGTCCGGCGAACTGCTGCTGGAGGCCTCGCTGGCCGTGGTGCGCCAGGTGATTGACGCCGTCGGCGCACAAAACGTTGCGGCACTGGCGATCAGCAACCAGCGCGAAACCGCCATCGGCTGGTATCGCGCCAGCGGGCAACCGTTAGGCCCGGCGCTAAGCTGGCAGTGTTCGCGTACCGCTGATTTTTGCCACGCCCTGCGTGAACAAGGGCGCGAAACGGAGATTAAAGCCGTGACCGGATTGCCGGTCGCGCCGCTGTTTTCCGCCTCGAAAATGCGCTGGCTGCTCGATGCCACACCCAACGCCCGCGCGCTGGCGGAGCAAGGCGAGATTTGCCTTGGCACGATCGATAGCTGGCTGCTGTGGCACTTCACCGGCGGCGCGGCGTTTTGCTGTGATTATTCCAACGCTTCTCGCACCCAGTTGCTGAATCTGCAACGCGGCGAGTGGGATGACAGCATGCTGGAACTGTTCGGCATTCCGCGCCGGGCGCTGCCCGAAATCCGCCCCTCCAGCGGATTGTTTGGTCACACCCGAGGGCTGGAGGGAATTCCGGACGGCATTCCGCTGCTGGCGATGATTGGCGATTCCCATGCCGCGCTGTTCGCCCACGGGCTGGGCGCGGCGGGCTGCGTTAAAGCGACTTACGGCACCGGTTCTTCGGTAATGGTGCCGGTCGCACCGGCGCAGGGTGACGTGAAATCGCTGGCGACGACCGTCGCCTGGCACGACGGCGAAAAACTGGTTTACGGTCTGGAAGGCAATATTCCGCACACCGGCGATGCGGTGGCGTGGATGGTCGAAAGCACCGGGCTGAGCGAGCTGCCGGAAGCCGATCTGGCGCAGGCGCTCAGCACGTTGCCTGCGTCGGTGGATTCCACACTTGGCGTCTACTTTGTTCCGGCGCTGACCGGGCTGGGCGCGCCGTGGTGGGATGAGCAGGCGCGCGGTTTGATCCACGGTTTAAGCCGGGGCGTTAAGCGCGCGCATCTGATTCGCGCGGCGCTGGAATCCATCACTTATCAGATTGCTGATGTGGTGGTCGCCATGCGCCAGCACGGTGATTTCACGCTGAAGGCGCTGATGGTGGACGGTGGGCCGACGAAGAATGACTGGCTAATGCAGTACCAGGCAGATCTGCTCGGCTGCCCGGTAATGCGCAGCGACGTTGCGGAACTGTCAGCAATCGGCGCGGCGCTGCTGGCGCGCAAAGCGCTGCTGCGCATCGATGGAGAACAGTTGCGCCGCTACCTGCCGGAACACATCACTTTTCAGCCGGATATGGCGCGTCATGGCCGCTTGCAAAAACGCTGGTTTGACTGGCAAAACGCGGTGCAACTGGCGCGATCGACAAAGTAATTCTCGCTGCGCGGGGCGCTCGCCCTGCGCATCTTCCCCCTAATGACAAAACAATCTGGCTTATGCGCATGCAGCATATAGAAAGATGAATTTAAACTTTAAAAAACGCCGGCAGCTGGCCTACCTTAGCGGTACAAAATAATCACATCATATTAACTTTTCAGGGATTTCTTATGACTAAAAAACTGCTGCCTGTTGTCATATTGGCGCTCCTTTCTGCTGCCAGCTACGCGGCAACACCGCCGGATACGCTGGTCGTCGCTCAGGGTTTAGACGATATTGTCAGCCTTGACCCGGCGGAAGCGAACGAGCTTTCCAGTATTCAGACCGTGCCGAGCCTGTACCAGCGCCTGGTGCAGCCCGATCGTGAAAACCCGGAAAAAATCACTCCGATTCTGGCTGAAAGCTGGCAGGCGGACCCAGCGGCAAAAACCCTGACCATCAAACTGAAGAGCGACGCGAAATTTGCCTCCGGCAACCCGCTGCGCCCGGAAGATGTGATTTTCTCCTATACCCGCGCAGTAACACTCAACAAATCCCCGGCGTTTATCCTCAACGTGCTGGGCTGGCAGCCGGATAATATTGCCAGCCAGTTGAAGAAAGTGGATGACCACACCCTGCAACTGCACTGGACGGCGGATGTCAGCCCGGCGGTCGCGCTGAATATTCTCTCCACGCCGATTGCCTCGATCGTCGATGAGAAGCTGGTGAGCGCCAATGTGCAGGGTAATGACTTCGGCAACGCCTGGCTGAAAATGCACTCAGCGGGCAGCGGCGCGTTTAAAATGCGTGTCTACCAGCCGCACCAGGCCATCGTGCTGGATGCCAACGCCAGCGCGCCTGGCGGCGCGCCGAAGCTTAAAAACATCATCATTAAAAACGTGCCGGATCCGGCTTCCCGCCGCCTGCTGATCCAGCAGGGCGATGCCGATGTCGCGCGCGATCTGGGCGCCGATCAAATCAGCGCGCTGGCGGATAAGAAAGGCGTGAAAGTGCTGAGCATTCCGTCTGCCGAGCAGAATTACCTGGTCTTTAACACCGGCAACAGCGCCAACCCGCTGCTGAACAACCCGGCGTTCTGGGAAGCCGCGCGCTGGCTGGTTGATTACAACGGCATCACCAAAGATCTGCTGAAAGGCCAGTATTTTATTCATCAGAGCTTCCTGCCGGTTGGCCTGCCGGGCGCGCTGGAGGATAACCCGTTCACCTTTGATCCGGCGAAAGCCAAAGCGATCCTCGCCAAAGCGGGCATTAAAGACGCGCACTTCACGCTGGATGTCGAAAACAAACCGCCGTTTATCACCATTGCCCAGTCAATGCAGGCCAGCTTCGCCCAGGGCGGCGTGAAAGTGGATCTGCTGCCCGCAGCGGGTAGCCAGGTGTACGCTCGCGTGCGGGCAAAACAGCATCAGGCGGCGATTCGTTTGTGGATCCCGGATTACTTCGACGCCCACTCTAACGCCAGCGCCTTTGCCTGGAACGATGGCAAATCCAGCACCGTGGCCGGGCTGAACGGCTGGCAGATCCCGCAACTGAATAAAGAGACGCTGGCAGCGGTGGCCGAGCCGGATGCGGCAAAACGCCTCGAACTGTACAAGAAAATGCAGCAGGAGTTGCAGCACAACTCGCCGTATGTCTTTGTCGATCAGGGCAAAACACAGATCGTGGTGCGCGATAACGTGAAAGGCTACCAGCAGGGGCTGAATGCGGATATGGTGTGGTACGACCGCGTCACCAAATAACGTTTCCTCCTCCCGCCCGCGCGGGAGGGTTCTTTCGCTGAAGACGAGTTTTTCCATGTCTGTGGTTTTACCCAACAGGGCAGAGCGGCGCGTAAAACGTCCTCTGCTCGCGCTATTTCAGGGGCTGCTCACGCTGGCCCTGACGCTTTTTGGCCTGCTGCTGGTGACCTTTTCGCTGTCGGCCTTCTCCCCTGTTGACCGGGTTTTGCAGATTGTCGGCGATCATGCCAGCCAGTCCACCTACGATCAGGTACGTCATCAACTGGGGCTGGACCAGCCTCTACCGGTGCAGTTCTGGCACTACCTGGTGAACCTGGCCCATGGTGATTTAGGCACTGCCAGCGCCACCGGGCAACCGGTGTTACAGGATCTGCTCGCCGCATTTCCGGCGACGCTGGAGCTGGCAACGCTGGCGCTGATTGTCGGCAGCGTGCTCGGCGTGATCGCGGGCGTTTTATGCGCGCGCTTTAAAGGCTCACCGTGGGATATGGCGGTGCGCACCTTTACGCTACTTGGCAACTCGGTGCCGATTTTCTGGCTGGGTTTGCTGATGCTGGCGCTGTTTTACGCCCGCCTGCAATGGAGCGCCGGGCCGGGCAGGCTCGATGATATCTACCAGTACACCGTCACGCCGCGCACGGGCTTCGCGCTGATCGATACCTGGCTTTCCGGCGACAGCGGCGCGTTTAAAAATGCGCTCAGCCACCTGCTGCTGCCGGTACTGCTGCTGGCCTACTATTCGCTGGCGAGCATTACCCGCCTTACCCGCTCTGCCTGCCTGAGCGAGATGAGCAAAGAGTACATTTTGCTGGCGCGCGCTAAAGGCGCAGGCGAGATGACTATTCTGCTGCGCCATGTGCTGCCTAATATTCGCGGTACGCTGCTGACGGTGATCGCACTGGCGTACACCAGCATGCTGGAAGGCGCGGTACTCACCGAAACGGTCTTCTCCTGGCCCGGCATTGGTCGTTATCTCACCACAGCGCTGTTCGCTGGCGACACCACCGCCATCATGGGCGGTACGCTGGTGATTGGTGTCTGCTTTGTGCTGATCAATAACCTGACCGACCTGCTGGTACGGTTAACCGACCCGAGGGTGCGCTGATGCCGACGACACTTTTTCTGCACCGTCTGCGCCGCTCGCCTGCCGCATTCAGCGGGCTGCTGATTGTCGCCGTGCTGCTGCTGATCGCCCTGTTTGCGCCGTGGCTCGCACCGCGCGATCCCAACTGGCAGGACGCCGCCGCGCGCTTGCAGGCACCGAGCGCACAGCACTGGCTCGGCACCGACAGCTACGGGCGCGATTTGCTCTCGCGGCTGATTTACGGCACCCGCCCGGCGCTCGGCCTGGTGGCGCTGGTGACCGCCATTACCCTGCCTGTCGGGCTGCTGATCGGTATTGTTTCCGGCTACTACGGCGGCTGGCTGGAGCGCGTGCTGATGCGCTTTACCGACGTGGTGATGTCGATGCCGCGCCTGATCCTCGCCTTTGCTTTTGTCGCCATGCTTGGCCCTGGGCTGGTGAACGGCGCGCTGGCGCTGGCGCTCACCACCTGGCCCGCTTACGCCCGCCAGGCGCGCAGCGAGATCCAGCGTTTGCGTCACAGTGATTATCTGGCTGCCGCCGAGATGATGGGCATTCGCGGCTGGCGGCTGCTGTTTGGCCATATTCTGCCGCTCTGTTTGCCCTCGGCGATTGTGCGCCTCGCGCTCGATCTGGCAGGCATCATTCTGGCTGCCGCCGGGCTGGGTTTCTTAGGGCTGGGCGCACGCCCGCCGATGGCGGAATGGGGTGCGATGATCGCCGACGGTATGCAGGTGATTTTCGATCAATGGTGGATTGCCGCAGCGCCCGGTGCGGTGATCTTACTGGCAAGCCTCGCCTTTAACCTGCTGGGCGATGGCCTGCGCGATGTACTGGAGCCGCAACATGACTGAGACACGCGTCGCGGTAAGCGGCCTGAATATCGACTACCCCGGCGCGCGGGTGGTGAAAAACCTGAGCTTTACACTTGGCAACGAGCGGCTGGCGCTGGTCGGCGAATCCGGTTCGGGAAAATCAATGACCGCCCGCGCCCTGATGGGGCTGGTGCGCAAGCCGGGCCACGTCAGCGCCACCACGCTGAATGTGCTGGGACGGGATGTCACCACGCTCAACGATCGCGGCTGGCGCGCGCTGCGCGGTAACGACATTGCGATGGTATTGCAGGATCCGCGCTATGCGCTGAACCCGGTGAAAACCGTGCTGGCGCAACTGGATGAAGCGCTGACGCTCCACCAGCGGCTGAACCGCAAGCAGCGGCTGGAGAAGATCAACGAGGCGCTATGGGCGGTGGAACTTGAACCGACGGTGCTGCAACGCTACCCCGGCGAACTCTCCGGCGGTATGGGCCAGCGGGTAATGATCGCCATGGCGCTGGTTAACGATCCGCAGGTGCTGATTGCCGATGAACCCACTTCCGCGCTGGATGCGCGCCTGCGTAACCAGATCCTTGAACTGCTGGTCGCCCAGTGCGAACAACGGCAAATGGCGCTGCTGCTCATCAGCCACGATCTGCCGCTGGTGGCGCAGCACTGCCACCGGGTGATGGTGATGTATCAGGGGGAATGCGTGGATACGATGGCGGCGGCCGATCTGCCTGAGGCGCAGCATCCCTACACCCGCACATTGTGGACCTGCCGACCCAGCGCAGAAACCTGGGGCCAGATGCTGCCGACGCTGGATCGCAGCCAGTTCTTTACGGAGGCGAATGATGAGCATCGTTGATATCGCGCAGTTGCAGGTCACTTTTGCTGAGAAAACAGTGGTGAAAGGCGCCAGTTTGCGCGTGGAAGAAGGTGAAACTTTCAGCCTGATTGGCGCGTCCGGCTGCGGGAAATCAACCCTGCTGCGCGTGCTGGCAGGTTTACAGCGCGAATGGCAGGGCCAGCTGTCGCTGTTCGGCCAGCCGGTGAAAGCCGGAACGCGTTATCAGGGTATGCTGCGGCGCAATGTGCAGATGGTCTTCCAGGATCCTTACGCCTCGCTGCACCCGAACCATACGCTGTGGCGCACGCTGGCGGAGCCGCTGAAAATTCACGGTGAACCGGAAATTGACCAGCAGGTGGCTACCGCACTGGAGCAGGTCGGGCTTCCGGTTGATGCCGCACGGCGTTACCCGCACCAGCTCTCCGGCGGCCAGCGTCAGCGCGTGGCAATCGCCCGCGCACTGTTGCTGCGACCAAAAATTCTGCTGCTGGATGAGCCGACATCGGCGCTGGATATGTCGGTGCAGGCCGAAATTCTTAACCTGCTTAACCGCCTGAAGCAGCAGCACGGCATGAGCTATCTGCTGGTCAGCCATGATGCCGATGTGATTGCCCATATGTCTGACCGGGCAGCATTTATGGCCAATGGCGTGATTGAGCGTTTCTTTGACCGTAGCGCGCTGGTGCGTGGTGAACACCGGATGGGGTAATGCCGCGCACCGGCAGCCACCAGTGCGCGGTGGCTTACTGCTGTTCGTGGAAGGTATCAAGTTTCTGTTTTTGTTGCCCCTGTGCGTCAAAGTTATCCGCGTTCAGCCACGTGGAAATGGCGGCGTCGCGCAGCGGCCACTCGTTGTCCAGCATCGATAAATAGTCGGTATCGCGATTGCGCCCTTTGCGCACCATATGCTGGCGGAAGCGCCCCTCCCAGGTGAAACCGATGCGTTCTGCCGCGCGGCGCGAGGCGACATTCAGCGAATCACATTTCCACTCCACGCGGCGATAACCGCAGGCAAAAGCGTGGCGCAGCATCAGCCATATCGCTTCCGTGCCGAGAACGCTGTTTTGCATCTGTGGCGACCAGGTGACATGACCAATCTCTACCGAACCGTTGTCGGCGTTGATCGCCAGCCAGGCAATCACGCCGAGCGCATCGCCGCTGGCATTTTCCACCACGGCAAAAGGCGCTACGCTGGTGTCGAGCGTTTTACCGACGATCCAGCGCGCCATGCTCTCCAGCCCGTCAGGCCGTTCGCCCGCCAGCCAGGTCCAGCCGCTGTCATCTTCTGCCTGCGCGTAAGCCTGCAAGAGATCGTGCGTATGCGTTCTGGCGTCGAGCGGTTCGAGCCGACAATATTGGCCCGGCAACACGCTGTGCGGCAGCGGCTGAACACCGTTCCAGTGCGGCAGCCTGTCGCCGACTGTTTGACCAAAGTGATTGATTTCCGGCACGTTTCTCTCCCCGGCAAAAAAGACCAATATAAAAGAGATGTTTTATCAAGTCTGCGCGCCGGAATATAGTGCTAAAAATTGGGGGGCGTTGTTAAAAAAGCTTTTCAAATCAGAGGAATGAGCAGGTCTGGCGTCAGAAAGCTCTGACGCCAGAGGGATTATTTCGCGAAATGGCTAAATTGCGCCAGAACACGGTCAAAAATGTCCAGGCCTTTATTCACTTCTTCCGCGCTCATGGTGCAAGGCGGCACCACGTGGATGCGGTTTTCGACGATAAAACTCAAAATACCGGCCTGCGTGAGCGCCGCTTTGATGGCTCCCATCTCTGCCGCCGCCAGCGGGGTTTTGCTCTGCCGATCGCTGACCAGTTCCATCGCCTGGAACATGCCGCGCCCGCGCACGTTGCCAATCAGCTTATGTTTCGCCGCCAGCGCATCAAGCCCCGGACGCAGCACGCCGTTACCCACCAGCGCCGCATTCTCCACCACTTTCTCCTCTTTCATCGCATCCAGCGTGGCGACAATCGCTGCCATTGCCAGCGGATGGCCGGAGTAAGTCAGACCGCCCGCGAAGAAGTGGTCGTCAAAGTAGCGTGAAATCGGCTCCGAAATCAGTACGCCGCCTGCGGGCGCATAACCGGCGTTAACGCCTTTCGCGAAGGTGATCAGATCCGGCACGATGCCATCCTGTTCAAAAGCGAACCAGCTACCGGTGCGGCCAAAACCGGCCATCACTTCATCAAGGATCAGCACAATGCCAAACTCATCGGCCAGCGCGCGCACGCCCTTCATATACCCTTCCGGCGGCACCAGAATACCGGCCGTTCCCGGTACGGATTCGAGCAGGATCGCGGCGATAGATGCCGGCCCTTCAACCTCAATCATGCGGCGCAGGTGCGCCAGCGCACGTGTGCACTCTTCGGCTTCCGTCGTCGCGTTGAATTCGCTGCGATAGAGGTACGGGTTAAAGAAGTGCACATGCCCACGTGAATATTCGTTCGGTACGCGCCGCCAGTCGCCGGTGGCGGCAATCGCGCTACCGGTATTGCCGTGATAGGAGCGGTAGGCGGAGAAAATCTTGTCGCGCCCGGTGTAGAGACGCGCCATACGGATGGCGTTTTCGTTGGCATCCGCCCCGGCGTTGGTAAAGAAGACTTTACTGAAACCTTCCGGCGCCAGCGAGACAATGCGTTTGGCCGCTTCGCCGCGCGCCAGGTTGGCCGTCGCCGGTGCGATCGTCACCAGTTCGTCAAGCTGTGCTTTCATCGCCGCCAGCACGCGCGGATGCTGATAACCAATATTAACGTTCACCAGTTGGCTGCTGAAATCGAGATACGTATTGCCTTCGTAGTCCCACAACTCACAGCCTTTCGCCCCGGCAATCACCATCGGGTTAAGGTTGCCCTGCATCGACCATGAATGAAACACATACGACCGGTCCAGTTGACGTACGTCGTCGTTGGTTATCGCCATCTCGCTCTGAAGTGCCAGTTTCATATCCTGCTCCTCTCATGCCGTTATTGTTGTCCGTATCATGCGGCGCGCGGGCAAACCGCGGATAGAGCCAGTCGTGTTAGCAACATGTGACACAGGTGTCACACCGCGACATAACAACTGGCACTGTCTGGCGCGGGCGGGCGTTTTTATAGTGACGTCACAAACCCGCACAGGAGAAGACGATGAGTGAAGCAAAGAAAGTGGTGTTTATTACCGGCGCAACCTCCGGTTTTGGCGAAGCGGCAGCGCAGGTGTTTGCCGATGCGGGCTGGTCGCTGGTGCTGAGCGGGCGTCGTCTGGCACGTCTCGAAAGCCTTAAAGACCGCCTTCAGGGAAAAGTGCCGGTGCATATTATTGAGCTGGATGTCCGCGATAAAGATGCAGTGAAAAGCGCCGTGGCGTCGCTGCCAGCTGAGTTCGCCGATATTACCGCGCTTATCAACAATGCCGGGCTGGCGCTGTCGCCGCAACCTGCACAGCGCGTGGATCTTGAAGACTGGCAGACCATGATCGATACCAACGTGACCGGGCTGGTCAATGTGACCCACGCCCTGCTGCCCACGCTGATTCAACACGGCGCAGGCGCTTCTATCATCAATATCGGTTCAATTGCCGGGCAGTGGCCCTATCCTGGCAGCCATGTTTATGGCGCGACCAAAGCATTTGTGAAGCAGTTCAGCTATAACCTGCGCTGCGATTTACTCGGTACCGGGGTGCGTGTGACCGATTTAGCGCCGGGGATTGCGGAAACGGAATTTACACTGGTGCGCACCAAAGGCGATCAGGCCGCATCGGATAACCTCTATCGCGGCACCACGCCGCTGACCGCGCAGGATATTGCCGAACAGATGTTCTACATCGCCACTCTGCCGGATCATATGAATATCAACCGCGTGGAAGTGATGCCGGTGCGTCAGGCCTGGCAGCCGTTTGCCATCGACCGCGACTGAGTTACCGCCCTCTTCCTGCGGGGAGGGGGTTAACTGGCGTACAAAATAAAACGCCCCGGCTGATGCCAGGGCCTGGTGTTTTAAGTGTAGCTAAGTACTGCAAGGTTTTACCCCGCCCGGCGCTTATCTCCGGCACTCACATAAGATGTGGCGTTAGCTCTGTAAGGGGTGTAGAGATAATAGTCAATCGGATTAATCCTGGCAATATGTAATGCGCACGGCGCGAAAGATGTATGACGTCGATCATTCTTTTCGCGCCACTGGCACGCAGAAATACGACAACTGTCACTAACCACGCGCGCTGCGCCTGTTTATGCTGCCTTTTCCCACCCCGATCCCCCTCCCTGCCCCATCACAAAGCAAACGCGCCGACATCTGCACTAAATTGATGAGTAAAATTCATTATCGTGCAGCCAAATGCAGTAAAAATGCGGAAATTAACCCCTGGCACAAAAATGGCATGGTGAAAAAGAAACCTAACCAGTTAGTCAAAAAACAGGGGGAGCAGGATGAGCCAGGTGATGTTTGCTGAGGAGAGCGCAGTGGTGTCCTTAAAGACCGCCAGCGCCACAGCGCGGCCCGCCATAACCGTCAGTCAGGCCAGCGTTATCTATCCGGCGGCGGATAAACCCGTACACGCGTTACAGGACATTAATCTGACGATTCGCCAGGGCGAGTTTGTCTCGTTTATCGGGCCATCCGGCTGCGGCAAAACCACCCTGTTGCGGGTTATTGCCGATCTTGAGCCGATTACCTCCGGCGATGTGCTGGTGAACGATATGTCGCCGTCGGAAGCGCGCCAGGCGGGGGCTTATGGCTATGTCTTCCAGGCACCGGTGCTGCTGCCGTGGCGCACCGTGATAGCCAATGTCAAATTGCCGTTGCAGATCCAGGGCGTACCGCCAGAACGCTGCGATGAAATCGCCCGTGAGCAGCTTTCACGCGTTGGCCTGAAGGGTTTTGAGAAAAAATACCCGTGGCAGCTCTCGGGTGGCATGCAACAGCGCGTGTCTATCGCGCGGGCGCTTGGCTTTGAGCCGAAAATTTTAATGATGGATGAACCCTTTGGCGCGCTCGATGAACTGACCCGCGACAACCTCAACCAGCAGCTTCAGCAACTGTGGTACAACGAGCAGCGCACGATGGTGTTTGTTACCCACTCCATTGCCGAAGCGGTCTATCTGTCGACCAAAATCGTGGTGATGTCGCCGCGTCCGGGGCGCATCGTGAAGGTGATCGACTCCCCACTTCCGGCACAGCGCGATTTGGCGATCCGCAATACGCCCGCGTTCCTCGCGCTGGCACAGGAGGTGCGCGAAGCGCTGGTGGAGGGACATCATGATCGCTGAGCGGCGTCTTATTGCGAACGCACTGCCAGTGGGCATGGTGCTGCTGGTCGCGCTGGTACTGTGGTATTTGCTGGCGCTGGCGCTGAATGCGCCCGGCGTGATTGACCGCGTACTGGCCCCGCGCGGCGCGTGGAATTATCACGATGTGATGCAGGCCGCGCTGAATGCCAGCCGTCCGCTGCTGCCCGCACCGCACCAGATTGCCATCGATATCTGGAACAGCATCACCCAGTGGCCGCTTACCTCACCGCGCAACCTGCTGTTGCATACCTGGGTCACCGCCAGCGCAGCGCTGACGGGTTTTGCCATGGGTGTGGTGCTCGGCGTGGTGCTGGCGGTGTGCATTGTTCACTCGCCCACGCTGGATAAAGCGCTACTGCCGTGGATCGTCGCCTCGCAAACCATTCCGGTACTGGCGATAGCGCCCATTGTGCTGATCATTCTGGGCAGCGTCGGCATCACCGGCATGCTGCCAAAAGCCACTATCGCCATGTATCTCTGCTTCTTCCCGGTCACCATTGCCACCGTGCAAGGGCTGCGCTCGCCGCAAAAAATGGAGATGGAACTGATGCACACCTGGGCTGCCCGGCGGGTCGATATATTCTGGGCAGTGCGCCTGCCCTCTTCGCTGCCGTATCTGTTTCCGGCGTTTCGCGTGGCGATTGCCAGCGGGCTGGTCGGCACGATGGTGGCCGAGCTGCCCACCGGGGCGCAGGCCGGGCTGGGCGCGCGGCTGCTGACCGGCTCCTACTATGGCAACACCATTCAGATCTGGTCGGCTCTGGTAATGGCCTCGCTGCTTGGGCTGGCGTTAACCGGGCTGGTCACGCTCACGGAACGGCTGGTGATGCGCCAGCGTAAGGGGGGATGATGAAACGCACTGCGATACCCGGCACGTTTTTGCTGGTCGGCGCGCTGCTGTTGTTGATGCTGTCGCTGATCCAGTTGAGCGGGCAAACGCCGTTATCGGCTCCGCTGTTGCTGGTCAATATCCTGCTGGTGCTGTGCGCGCTGGCAGGGTGTACCGCCACCTTCAGCCTTCTGCGCGGCGCTCTGTTCGCCGTCACTTTGCTGGCGAGCGTACTGTGGCTGGCGTGGCAGCCGATTCACGGTCTGACGCTGGGCGCCGTGGCGCTGCTGGCGATGGTCAGCGTGCAACGTCTGGCGCGCTCAACGCTTCCGGCAGCCAGCGTCGCGGCGCTGCTCGGCCTGTGGCTACTGTGGTTCTGGCAGATTCTGGTCACCGGTTTTGCCGTTCCGCAGGTCATTCTGCCCGCGCCGCTGGATATTCTTGCCGCACTGGTCAACAGCGTGCCGCTGCTGGCGGGCGATGTGCTGCAAACGGTGATCAAATCCGTGCTAGCAGGTTATCTGCTCGGTAGCGGGCTGGGGATTGGCGTGGCGATTCTTATCGACCGCCTGCCGTTTTTACAACGCGGATTATTGCCGGTAGCCAGCCTTACCAGCACCGTACCGCTGGTCGGCGTCGCGCCGATTGCGGTGATGTGGTTTGGCTTTGACTGGCCTTCCAAGGCCGCCGTGGTCATGCTGGTGACCTTCTTCCCGGCGCTGGTCAGTACGCTGGCCGGGTTAAAAGCCAGCGGCAAGCTGGAGCAGGAACTGATGTATTGCTATGCCGCCACGCCGGGGCAAAGCCTGCGGGTGCTGCGTCTGCCTGCCGCGATGCCGTTTATTTTCAGCGCTCTGAAAGTGAATGCCACACTGTCGCTTATCACCGCGATTGTGGCGGAATTTTTCGGCTCGCCAACCGCCGGACTGGGCTTTCGCATCTCCACCGAGTCGGCGCGCATGCATATGCCGGTAGTGTGGTCGGCAATTGTTGTCGCCTCGATCGCCGGTTCCCTGTTCTACAGCCTGCTGGTTCAGCTCGACCGGCGCGTGAATTTCTGGCACCCCACGCTACGTGGGAGCGCCGCTCAGAAGTAAAACAATTAGCACCTATCCAGGTCCACTAACCCGAGGAGTTCTCTAATGATAAAAAGTTTCGCTTTGCGCCGGGGTTTGTTGCTGGCGGCAATGTCTGTACTGGCCTTTCAGGCGGCCGCCGCCGAGAAAGTCACACTGCAACTGAAGTGGCTGCCGCAATCACAGTTCGCCGGTTATTACGTGGCGCAGCAAAAAGGGTTTTATCAGGATGAAGGGCTGGATGTCACCATTAAACCCGGCGGCACGGATATCTCCCCGGTGCAGGTGATTGCCGGTAAATCCGCCGATGTCATTGTCGACTGGCTGCCGGATGCGCTGGCCTCGCGCGAAGCGGGCGTGCCGCTGGTGAATATCGCCCAGGTGTACGATCGTTCCGGGATGATGCTGACCTGTAAAAAATCGAGCGGCATCAAAACCCCGGCCGATTTCAAAGGCAAAACCCTTGGCGTCTGGTACGGCGGCAACGAATACCCGTTCTTTAACTGGATGAACAAGCTGGGCCTCAAACCGGGTAAAGACATCACCATTTTAAAACAGGGCTTTAACGTTGATCCGCTGTTACAGGATCAGGCCGCCTGTATTTCGACCATGAACTACAACGAATACTGGCAGTTGATCGACGCCGGGCTGAAGCAGGACGACTTAATCACCTTCCCGTATGAGGATCAGGGCGTTTCTACGCTGGAAGATGGGCTGTATGTCCTCGGTTCCGATCTGAAAGATCCGGCGTTTGTCAGCAAAATGGCGAAATTCCTCAAAGCGTCGTTTAAAGGCTGGGATTACGCGGTGAAACACCCGGATGAAGCGGCGAAAATCGTGGTGGCAGAAGATGCCTCCGGCGCTGCCACGGAAGAGGTGCAGACTCGCCAGATGGAGAACGTGGCGAAGCTTATCACCAACGCCAATACGCCGAAAATCGGCTATCTCGATCCGGCTGCGTACCGTCGCACCATCGACGTATTGCTGCACAGCGGTGGCGATACGCCGGTTATCAAGAAAGATCCGGGCGACAGCGGTATGACGCACGAAGTCTGGGACGCCGCCGCCAAACTGAAATAACCCCCGCCGCCAGGGAGGGCGGTTTTCTCACGGAGCACACTATGAATGAGGTTCTTCTCCACGGCGTGGTGGAGTCACCCGATAAGGGACGCATTCGTCAGGATAACGAAGCCATTATCCTGCCAGCGGCGGAGCGCGTATTTGCCCGCTACGGCTTTCGCGGCGCGACGATGCAACAGATTGCCGATGCCGCAGGTCTGCCGAAAGCCAATCTGCACTACTACTTCGGCAACAAACACAATCTCTACCTGCGGGTGCTGGAAAACATTCTCCACGACTGGTTGTCGCCGCTGGAGGGGATCTGCGCCAGCGCCGAGCCGAAAAGCGCGCTGGCGGAGTATGTCGGGCGCAAAATCCACTTCAGTTTCAGCCGCCCGGAAGCCTCCAAACTCTTTGCCAACGAGATCCTGCAAGGCGCACAGGTTGTGCATCCGTTACTGAAAAGCGAACTGCGACAACTGGTGGAAGAGAAAGCGCGCATCCTCGATGGCTGGATTGCCGCCGGTAAAATGCGCACGCTGGATACCACGCACTTCTTCTTTACTGTCTGGTCGATGACGCAAACCTATGCCGATTTCGATATCCAGGTGGAAGCCGTCTGCGGCGAAGATGCTCACAGCGACACGATGCAGTCGCGCGCCACGCAGCATGTGCTGAGCGCCGTCTGGCGCATCTGCGGTCTGGAATAACCTTCTTGCTGCTAAATGCAGCAATAATCGGCAAATTTGGTGCGAAATGCACCAAAATGCGACGATCATTTTAGTGCAATCGATCCTGAAGATCCCTGAACCGCTGATTTTGTCTGCCCTGCTGCTGTTGCCGTCAATATGGCACACAAATCGCATGGCTATTTGTGAAAACTTAACCATCTGGTCAGGATTATTCAGGAGGCATGATGAACACACTCGATACGCCGGGGATCTGCCCCGGTCGGCTGACGCCCGCGGAGTATGCCCGTGCGTTCAGCGATTGCGACCCCGCGCTCTCTTCCACACAGGCGGTGCTGGAAGCGGAACGCTGCTACTACTGCTTTGATGCCCCCTGCACCCGCGCCTGCCCGGCGGAGATCGATGTGCCGAGCTTTATTCAGCGCATCGCGCAGAGTAACGATCGTGGCGCGGCGGAAGTGATCCTGCGGGCCAATATTCTTGGCGGCACCTGCTCACGCGTCTGCCCGACCGAAACCCTCTGCGAGCAGGCCTGCGTGCGTAATGCGCAGGATGGCCGTCCGCTGGATATCGCCCGTTTGCAGCGCTACGCCACCGATCGCTTTTTCGCCGCTCCCGGCAAACCGCTGTTTACCCGCGCCGCCAGCAGCGGTAAACGCGTGGCGATTGTCGGCGCCGGGCCTGCCGGGCTGACCGTGGCGCATGCGCTGGCGCTCGCCGGGCATGCGATTGATCTGTTTGATGCCCGCGCGAAAGCTGGTGGTCTGAACGAATACGGCCTGGCCCGTTACAAAGTGACCGGGGATTTTCCGGCGCAGGAAGTGGAGTGGCTGCTGTCGGTAGGCGGTATCACCCTGCATTGCGGCAAAACGCTGGGCCAGCACTTCACGCTGGCGCAACTGCGCGCAGAGTATGACGCGGTATTCCTTGGCACCGGTTTAGCGGGCGTGAATGCGCTCGACAGTGATACGCCAGAGCCGCACGGCGTGCGCGAAGCCGTCGAGTTTATTGCCGAACTGCGCCAGTGTGCCGATCTCAGCCAGATGCCAGTGGGTCGCAATGTAGTAGTGATTGGCGGCGGAATGACCGCGGTGGATGCCGCCGTGCAGGCGAAAAAGCTTGGCGCGCGCGAAGTCACCCTGGTTTACCGCCGTGGCGAAAGCCAGATGAAAGCCTCCCTGAAAGAGCAGCAGTGGGCAAAAGCGTGCGGCGTCACATTGCGCTTTCTCGCCGCGCCGCTGCGCTTTGAGCAGCAGGATAACCGCTTAACCGGCGTCACCTTTTCCCTCATGCAACAGACCGATGCAGGGCTGACGCCTGGCGGTGAAACCTTCACGCTGGCGGCGGATATGGTGCTGAAAGCCATTGGGCAAACCTACGATCCGCGCCCGGCGCAGGGCGTGGCATTAAGCGCCGGGCGCATCGCCGCTGACGAGGCAGGACGTACCTCGCTGCCCGGCGTCTGGGCCGGTGGCGACTGCTGCGCAGGCGGGCTGGATCTCACTGTCGATGCGGTTAAACAGGGCAAAGCCGCCGCCCGCTCCATCCTGCTGGCACTGGCCATTTCACAGGCCGATGCCGCCAATGCCACCTTTTTCCAGGAGCCGTCTCATGGCTGATCTGCATAGTAATTTTCTCGGCATTCACAGCCCCAATCCGTTCTGGCTGGCTTCAGCACCGCCCACCGATAAAGAGTACAACGTCGAACGCGCGTTCCAGGCTGGCTGGGGCGGCGTGGTGTGGAAAACGCTGGGGCTTGATCCGCACGTCGTCAATGTCTGCGGGCCGCGCTACAGCACCCTGCGCGGCGCGGACCGCCGTATTCTTGGGCTGAACAATATTGAGCTGATAACCGACCGCTCGCTGGAGACCAACCTTGAAGAGATCGCGCGGATTAAGCAGCGCTGGCCGGATCGGGCGGTGGTGGTGTCGATCATGGTGCCCTGTGAGGAAGAGGCATGGAAATGGATCCTGCCGCAGGTGGAAGCCACCGGCGCGGACGGCATTGAGCTGAACTTCGGTTGCCCACACGGCATGAGCGAGCGCGGCATGGGCGCGGCGGTCGGCCAGGTGCCGGAGTATATCGAAATGGTCACCCGCTGGTGCAAGCAGTATTGCAGCCTGCCGGTGATCGTCAAACTGACGCCGAACATTACCGATATCCGCTACCCGGCGCGGGCGGCAAAAGCGGGCGGCGCGGATGCGGTTTCTCTGATCAATACCATCAATTCGGTGATGGGCGTTGATCTCGACCAGATGCTGATGACGCCGCACACCGGCAATCAGGGTTCCCACGGCGGCTACTGCGGCCCGGCGGTGAAACCCATTGCGCTGAATATGGTGGCGGAAATTGGCCGCGACGCGCCAACGCGCGGGTTGCCGATCTCCGGCATTGGCGGTATCTCCACCTGGCGCGATGCCGCCGAATTTATCGCGCTGGGCTGCGGCACCGTCCAGGTCTGTACGGCAGTAATGGTGCACGGCTTTCAGATTGTGCGCGACATGATAAGCGGCCTGGAAAACTACATGGATGAGAAAGGGTTTCGCACGCTGGAGGATTTTCGCGGCATGGCGCTGGGCAGCGTTACCGACTGGCGATATCTCAACCTTAATCACGTCGAAAAAGCCGTCATCGACCAGACAAGCTGCATCAAGTGCGGGCGCTGCCACCTGGTATGCGAAGACACCTCGCACCAGGCGATCTCCACCAGCCTGATGGGCGAGCGCCACTTCGCCGTACGCGAGGAAGATTGTGTTGGCTGCAACCTCTGCGCCTCGGTTTGCCCGGTAGAAAACTGTATTTCGCTGCGCCACCTGCAACCCGGCGAAGTGGATAAACGCACCGGAAACGTGGTTTCCGACCAGTACGCCAACTGGACAACCCACCCCAATAACCCGATGGCGACCACGGCGTAAACCGGGTCAGGCACAGGAGAAAAGCATGCGTAATGTGTTGATTAAAGACGGCACGGTGGTCAATGCGGACTGCCAGCGCCGCGCCGATGTGTTGTGCGTTGATGGCCTGATCGCCGCCGTCGGCGACGCCTCACTGTGGGATCTTCCGGCACACACACAAGTCATTGATGCCGGAGGCCTGTATGTGATGCCCGGCGGCATCGATCCGCATACCCATATGAATTTCCCGTTTATGGGTACGACAACGGTCGATGATTTCTACAGCGGCACCGCCGCCGCGCTGGCGGGCGGCACCACGACGATTATCGATTTTGTTATCCCCAATCCACAGCAACCGCTGATGGAGGCGTATCAGCAGTGGCGCGGTTGGGCAGAAAAAGCCGCCGCCGACTACAGCTTCCACGTCGCCATTACCTGGTGGGATGAGAGCGTGCGTGAGGATATGGGGCAGCTTGTACAGCAGGAAGGGGTGAACAGTTTTAAACACTTTATGGCCTACAAAAACGCCATCATGTGCGACGACGAAACGCTGATGAACAGTTTTCGCCGCTGCCTGGAGTTGGGCGCCATGCCGACGGTGCATGCGGAAAATGGCGAGATGGTGTATCTGCTGCAACAGGAGATGCTGAAACAAGGGATCACCGGCCCGGAGGCGCATCCCCTCTCGCGTCCGCCGGAAGTGGAAGGTGAAGCCGCCAACCGCGCGATTACCGTCGCCAGCATTATGGGTGTGCCGATTTATGTAGTGCATGTCTCCTGTCGGGAATCGGCAGAAGCCATTGCCCGCGCGCGCGGCCGCGGTCAGCGCGTTTACGGCGAAGTGCTGGCGGGCCATCTGGTGGTGGATGACAGCGTTTACCGTCACCCCGATTTCGCCTTCGCTGCCGCCCATGTGATGAGCCCGCCGTTTCGCGATAAATCGCACCAGGCTGCGCTGTGGCACGGTTTGCAGTCCGGTCAGCTTCATACCACCGCCACCGATCACTGTACCTTCTGCGCCAGCCAGAAAGCCGCCGGACTGGATAATTTCACCAAAATCCCGAACGGCTGCGGCGGCGTGGAGGAACGTATGATGGTGCTATGGGATGCAGGCGTTAACAGTGGCCGTCTGACGCCGAGTGAGTTTGTCGCCATCACCTCTGCCAATACCGCGCGGCTCTTTAACATCTACCCGCGCAAAGGTGTGATCACGCCAGGCGCGGATGCCGATCTGGTGCTGTGGGACCCGCAGGGCAGCAAGGTACTGTCTGCTGCGACCCACCATTCACGCAACGACTTCAATATTTTCGAGGGCCGCGTCGTCACCGGCGTCCCGGCTTATACCCTCAGCCAGGGCGTGGTGGTCTGGGCTGACGGGGAACTGCGCGCGCGCGAAGGCGCAGGACGCTATATCAAACGCCCGGCCTTCGGACCGGATTTCAGTGCCGCCGCGGTCTGGGAGCGCCATCGTGCGCCGCAGGCCGTGCAACGTTAACCTGGGAGAAAAAAGATGAGTGAAACGATCTCCGCGCCGGACGCCGTGGTTGCGACGGGCGACCTGCGTATTAATGGCCAGCGCCTGTGGCAGTCGCTGATGGATCTGGCGCAAATCGGCGCAACGCCGAAAGGCGGTTGTTGTCGCCTGACGCTCACCGACCTTGATCGCCAGGGGCGCGATTTGGTGGTCGGCTGGGGCAAAGCGGCCGGGCTGTCGGTGGAAATAGACCAAATCGGCAATGTCTTTATGCGCCGCGCCGGGCGGAATAACAGCCTGCCGCCCATCGTCGCCGGAAGCCATATCGATACCCAGCCGACCGGCGGCAAATTCGACGGTAACTTTGGCGTGTTATCCGCGCTGGAAGTGATCCGCACGCTCAACGACAACGGCATTGAAACACAAGCCCCCGTCGAGATGGTGTTCTGGACTAACGAAGAGGGTTCGCGCTTTGTTCCTGTGATGATGGGTTCTGGCGTTTTTGCCGGGATTTTTTCGCTGGAACACGCCTATGCGGCAACCGATACCGCAGGCAAAACGGTACGCGATGAGCTGTTCAACATTGGCTATGCGGGCGAACATACGCCAGGCCAGCATCCGATTGGCGCCTATTTTGAAGCGCATATTGAGCAGGGGCCGATTCTGGAAGAGCAGGATGTCGCCATCGGCGTGGTGCAGGCGGTGCTGGGGATCCGCTGGTATGACTGCACGGTGACGGGGATGGAGTCGCACGCAGGCCCAACGCCAATGGTGATGCGCAAAGATGCGCTGCAAGTGGCAACCGGTCTGATGCAGGAAGTGATCACCATCGCCAACCAGTTTGCCCCGCACGGGCGCGGAACGGTGGGCATGGTGCAGGTGCATCCGAACAGCCGTAACGTGGTGCCGGGCAGCGTCACCTTCTCCATCGATTTTCGCAATATGACCGATGCCGAGGTCGATAAGATGGATGCCGCGCTAAAAGCCGTTATCCAGCAAACGGCGCAGAAAACCGGGCTGGATATCGCTCTGCGCCAGGTGTCGCAGTACCCGGCAGCGCCCTTCCATGCCGATTGCAAAGAGGCTGTACGCCGGGCGGCGCAGCAATTAGGTTATTCTCATATGGATATTGTTTCCGGCGCCGGACATGACGCCGTATATATGAGCATGCTGGCACCGACCGGAATGATCTTTATTCCCTGCAAGGACGGCATCAGCCATAACGAAATTGAGTATTCGTCGCCAGAACAGGTGAGCGCCGGTGCCAATGTGTTATTGCATGCGATGCTGGAAAAAGCCGGTGTCGTGGCGCGCAATACCTGATGTCCGTGAGGGAAATAACCCGATTGTCTGCCGTCGGGTTATTTTCTTGCCTCAGTTGCCGATAAATATCGCAATACTGTATGATTCTGCCATTCCGAATTTGACTTAAATTCCCCGGAAGTTTACAAAAGATACTGCCTTCCCCAGCTCCGACTTGCGTCTTTTCCGTTTTCGTCCAGGCTTCCATTTTACCCTGCGGAAAAATGGCGGGGGTTGACCAGGTCAAACTCGCGCATTACCGACTTTTAAAAGATTTGCAGGCATCTGTAAGTGGAGTTTCGCATGTTCTCTTTTGTCGCCCGCCAGGCGATTTTTGATGCAAATATGAACACAGTCGGTTACGAGTTGTTGTTCAGAGACAGTATGACAAACCGGTTTCCCGACGTAACGCCGGAGTACGCGACTGCTCAAATTATTGTGGAACAATTTCTCGGTGCGCCGCTGGGCCGTCTGAAAGAGTACAGCGCTATTTTCGTCAACTTCCCCTATGAATTGCTGGTGCAGGGCATGGCGGAAACGTTGCCGAAAGATAGAGTGATTGTGGAAATTCTCGAAACGGCCAAACCGACGCCGCTGCTGCTGCATACAGTAAAAAAGCTCTCTGCGCATGGCTTTCGCATTGCGCTGGACGACTTCGAACTTGGCGATGGCTGGAATGCCTTTCTCCCCTATATCAACATCATTAAATTCGATGTGCGGATAAACACGCCGGAAGAAATAAGCGGCTATATCAAAGACAAAGGCGCCTTACTAAAAGATACGGTGTTTCTGGCGGAAAAAGTCGAAACGCAGGAAGAGTATGAGTGTTTTAAAAATATAGGCTGCACGCTGTTTCAGGGCCATTTTTTCAGCAGACCGGTGATCCACTCCGGCAACAAGCTGATTCAAAACCAGGCCATCACCCTGAAACTGATGAAAGAGGTGAATACCGATTCGCCGGATTTCAGCAAGATCGAGGCGCTATTGAAGCAGGATCTGGCGCTGTCGTTCAAAATCATGCGTTATGCGCAAAATATTGTCTTTAACGCCCGCGGCATTAAACATATCCGCAGCCAGTCGTTAAAAGACATTATTTTCTATCTTGGTACCAATGAGTTGCGCCGCTTTGTGCTGGTCTCCTGCCTGACATCGGTCAATAAAGACGAGACTGATGATATTTATCGCCAGAGCCTGATTCGCGCCAAGTTTTGCGAACTGGCATCGGCGCACTCGATTAGCCGCCACTCCGCAGACGACGCGTTTATCGTCGGCCTCTTCTCACAGCTCGACAGCATTTTCGAAATGCCGATGGCGGATCTGATAAGCCAGATCGATATCTCCGCCAACGTCATGCTGGCGCTGCGGGAAAAAAAAGGCACGTTGTACCCTTACCTGCGCCTGATCGAACTCTACGAACAGCACCAGTGGGAAGAGGTCAGCGCCCTTGGTCACCGTCTGGGTTTCAACCGCAGCATGATTGCGGAACTGATTAAAGCGGCAACCAAATGGACCGACGATATTCCTTCTGACAGCCTCTGAGGCCAGAGCAGTACAGAGACGACAGTTTTTTTACACCACGATTTAAGTTTTTCCCTCCGGTGGTCGCCTTTTCAGAGAAGACGGAAAAGAGGCACTTTGCGCTTTTCATCCTCTTCCCTGAACATCTGGATTGAAACGATGGAAAAACTCACTGTTTATGGCTATCGCCTGGGTAAAAATAGCGAAATCGAATTTGTACCTTTTAAAAAAAGCCTTATCCGCTATGGTTCTGCGGAAAGTAATGTCAGTTTACGGCTAACAATGGCTAATTTGCTGACCTACCTGTTAAGTCATGCAGTTGGCACCGTGGTGGCGGATAAAGCATTACAGATCCAGGTATGGGAAAACCACGGCCTGCGCTGCTCCAGCCAGCGTTTGTGGCAGGTGATGAATAACCTGAAGCGCAAGCTGGAGCAGTTTGATTTACCGGAAGATTTTATAGTGCGGGTGGCGGGAAAAGGTTACATGATCCCTGATGAGATGGTGCTTAAACTTTATTGTCGGGAAGGTTTTTTCAAAACGGATGGCGACGCACGGCTTCAATAAATAAATGGAAGGCATTACTATGCTGTTGCCGGTTCGGGTAATAGAGAAAATAACCGGGGAAAACCGGGCACCACTCCTCTAACACTTGTACCAGCTCGCCGGATGCCAGCGCATCGTTAACAAGATCCTCAGGCACATAAGCCAGACCAAGCCCGGCACTCGCCGCTTCAACGCACTGCCTCACAGTATTGACAATAAATCGCCCTTTCACTTTAACTTTAATTTCCTGCCCGGCCCTGGCAAATTCCCAGCAATAAATACCTCCGCTCGTCGAGAGTCGAAAATTAATACACTCATGCTGATGTAAATCATCCGGTGTTACAGGCGCGGAATGGCGTGAAAAATAGTCTGCAGAGCCGACCACCTTCATACGAAAATCGGGGCTGATGCGTACCGCAACCATATCTTTTTCAATGAATTCTCCTAACCTGACGCCAGCATCAAAACGTTCAGCGACAATATTATTAAAACCATTGTCGATAAACAGTTCGACATTAATTTTTGGCCAGGCCGCGAGGAATTCTTTTACCTTTGGCCATAAATAAGCATCCGCAGCATGTTCGCTGGTGGCAATGCGGATATTTCCCACCGGCGAACTGTTATTACTTGCCAGATCGTTGAGCTTTTCATCAATTTCCCCCAGACGTGGAACAAGGATATTCAGTAACTGTTCGCCAGCATCCGTTGGCGCGACATTGCGCGTGGTGCGGATCAGCAATTTCACCCCCAGACGCTCCTCCAGCGTTTTCACCGAATGACTTAATGTCGATTGGGTAACGCCAAGTCTTGCCGCCGCTTTCGTAAAACTGCACTCACGAGCCACTTCAATAAACGATAACAGATTGACAATATTCTCTCGTAGCATTGATTTTATGCACTATTCCCAACGTTAATTTTTATGTGCAGAAATCCTTTTCAGGCAACTCCCGGCGTCAGCATACGCTGATATTTCGACAAGGGATTTAACACTTCAAGCTATTATTCTTACTAATTGAAATATTGCATGAACACCTAACAGAAATGTCATCAGGCTGTCAGCCTGCTGTTAGAGTTCGTTTTTTTACGTCTATTATTTCGCCGCTGCTTTTATCTATGAATATCGCTCATAAACACAAGCCACATTAATAATAGGTTTATACTTTTCTCGCCACCGGCCTCTTTCAGATTGATAGGGTGGCGCGGTAAAACGCAGCTCCGCTGGTGCGGCGTCATCGGGCTTATTCAATGCGCGGAGTAACGCAGCGTGTCAATTAAACGCGCAAAGGCGGCGGTATGTTGTTTTCGGCTCGGATAATAGAGAAAGTAGCCGGGAAAAGGTTCGCACCATTCATCGAGCACAGTCTCAAGCATTCCCTGCGCCACCGTATCGGCCACGCAATCTTCCGGTACGAACGCCAGCCCCATTCCGCTGGTTGCCGCATTAATACGCGAAGCCAGATTATTGAAGGTTAATTGCCCTTCGACCCGTACGCGAATCTCCTGTCCGTCTTTAGAAAATTCCCACGCGTATAATCCGCCGAGCGTCGGCAAGCGCATATTAATACAGTTGTGGCTCTGTAAATCATGTGGCGTTTGCGGTTTACCGTAACGCGCAAAATAAGCCGGAGAACCCACCACAACCATGCGCCAGTCGGGGCCAATACGCACCGCAACCATATCTCTGGCAACCTGCTCGCCAAGGCGGATACCGGCATCATAGCGCCCGGCGACAATATCGGTCAGGGTATTATCAATGGTTAATTCAACGTGAACATCGGGGTAGGTTTCGAGAAACGGCTGCAGCGCGGGCCACACGGTGGAATGCAAAGCGTGTTCACCAAGATTGATGCGAATATTCCCCGCCACGCGATCGCGCATATCGGTCAGTGCAATCAGCTCTTCCTCAATCTCTTTAAAACGTGGGCCAATACTATTAATTAATGACTCACCCGCGTCGGTTGGTGCGACGCTGCGGGTAGTACGCGTTAATAAGCGAATTTGCAGTCTCTCTTCCAGCCCGCGAATAGCATGACTAAGCGCCGATTGCGATACGCCTAATTTTGCTGCCGCGCGGGTAAAACTCCGTTCCCGCGCTACCACAATTAAATAGAACAGATCGTTAAAATTATCTTTTAGCATTTCTGCTCCTTTGTCAGATTATGTCATTGCGGGTTATGCTACACTCTGCCTGCCATTAAATATATGTTCATAATTCACGAATCGTGCGGCAAAATGGCTCCAATTGCGAAGCAGGTCACTTGTTTTCATGTTATAGACATCCTCTGAAAACACCTTTAATGAATTTACTTCATAACCTCAAGTAATAATCACCCCTTAATCAGTGCTCATCCAGACGGTAATATCACGGTCGTTATGGCAGTAATATCCCCCACAAAACTGACGAGGTTTTTATGCAACGTTTCACTTTTATCATGGCCACCCTGTTTATTTTAGGCACAACACAACAGGCATTTTCCGCTGAACAAATTAGCGACAGCATAGGTAAACAAAGAATTGGCGTGGTCTCTGTCAGCAATGCGCTGACGCTGGATGAACTGGTGAATCAGCTTGCCGAAAAAGCCGATCGGCAGGGTGCGAGCGCTTTTCGGGTATTATCGACGACCGGCAATAATAAGCTACACGGTGATGCTGAAATTTATAAATAACGGCACGACAATCCCCACAGCTCATTCACCGAAGACGTCTGGAATTTTAATCAACCGGGATTGTGGTTGACAAAAAATCAAGGTTACTAAAAAGGATGCTTCAGTGGTCAAACTCGAACATATCATTGATGAATTACTCATCTGGATTGACAGCAACATTCATAAGCCGCTGAAAATAGAAGATGTGGCACAGCGTTCCGGCTATTCAAAGTGGCATCTGCAACGCGTTTTCTATCAGGTGAAGAATACCAACCTGGCGAATTATATTCGCGACAGAAAACTGGAAATGGCAGCACGAGATTTAATCCAGAGTGACGAAAGCATACTCTCAATTTCGTGGAAATATGGCTTCGACTCGCAACAGTCGTTCACCCGTAGTTTTGCAAAAAAATACCGTTTACCGCCCTCCCGCTTTCGGCGTTTAAACGGCAAGACAGAAACCTCCCACGCACCAGTTTGATTCTGCCTGCCCTTTGCTTTCGAGGACTCTTTGATGTCGATTTTTTCATCAGCCGCCCCATTTTTGCCTGGGTGCCGGCGATTATTGTGATGCCTGCGGGCATCGCATTGGCGTCGGCAATACCGCTGTCGGTTCGTCGTCAGCGATGTGCGCATGGTTTGATCCCAACAAACTCACCCCGGCGGAAGAGCTCACCAATATTCTGCTGAAAGTGAACCGCGATGGCTCACAGGGGGTTGCAGGATGTCGCTCGCATCGAACGCAGTGGTGAAAATCCACGGCAACCCCGTCAGCGCCGGTAATTCAACCGGCGAGCGGCGTGAAGACGATGGACACACGCGAAGCCACGATAAGGACGACGAGTCATTTCAAGCCAGAGGCCGGAATTTCCGGCCTTTTTTATTTTCCGCTATTTTAATTTATATTAATTATATTTACCCATGCAGCAGCGGCAGATATTTAAAAATCAAATATCCGCTATTAGCGGCAAACCAAAATAGCCACCTGATCAACCCTGCAAATTTAAAAGCACATATTGCCAATAAAACTCCCGGGGAATACCCCGGGGATATTAAAAAATAAGCAATAGACAACTAAAAAAATGCAATGAGGTTAATAAAACGCTGTTAACTTACCCCACTTACGGCGCAAAAATATTATCGATATGTGCGATAAAAAATAGTTCAACCGAATCAATGTAAATATTTATCAATCTGTGCTAAAAACAATTTACATATTTACAGACACGGATCCCCGGTGATAAACAGTGTGGTACAACCTGAATTAACCATGAATCATTTTCATAAATGGTGGCGGATTCTTGTTGCTATTAAAAAACAGTGGCAATTTCTAAGGGTTTATTTATATGAAAATTTCTCAACTGAGTCTTTTAGTCTCTGCTGCAGTGCTGTGCTCTTCTGTACAGGCTGCGGAAATCTATAATAAAGACGGTAATAAGTTAGACTTATATGGTTTGATTTCAGCAGAACATTATTTTTCTGATAATAGCGGCTGGAATGGCGACCAGACTTATATGCGTCTTGGCTTCCGTGGTGAAACACAAATCAACGACCAACTGACGGGTTACGGCCAGTGGCAGATGCATATCGATGCCAATAAATCCGAAGGCGATACCAATACACCGCGTACTCGTTATGGTTTTGCTGGTTTAAAATTCGCCAATTATGGCTCACTGGATTACGGTCGTAATAAAGGCGTTTTGTATGACTCACTGGGTTATACCGATATGCAGCCTGAGTTCGATGGTATGACCTACGGTTCCGATCAGTTTATGTTCAGCCGTGGTAACGGCATGCTGACTTACCGTAATACTGATTTCTTCGGCCTGGTCGATGGTCTGAATTTCTCCCTGCAATATCAGGGTAAAAATGACGGCGCGGGTGAATCTGGAGCCGGTCGTAATGTGCTGCGCCAGAATGGCGACGGCTACGGTATGTCGCTGGAATATAACATTGGCGCAGGCGTAAGCGTTGTCGGCGCGATGAGTTCTGCCGATCGTACTAATGCACAGAATGATACAGCCAATATTTATGGCAGCGGCAAACGCGCAGAAGCCTATTCCGGCGCAATCAAATATGACGCCAATAATATTTATCTGGCTGCCATGTTTACTCAGGCTTATAACGCTTCACGCTTTGGTAGCTCATCCAGCGATACGCAGACTTTCGGTTATGCTAACGAATCGCAGATTTTTGAAGCCTATGCCAGCTATCAGTTCGACTTTGGCTTACAGCCGTTCGTTGCGTATAACGCGCTGAAAGGCAAAAAAATCGGCAGCAATACCAGCGGTGTTAGCTACGGTGATGAAGATATCGAAAAATATGTTGACCTGGGTGCAACTTACTATTTCAACAAAAACTTCAATATGTTCGTCGATTATAAAATTAACCTGATCGATGACGATAAATTCACCGATGCGGCTGGCATCAATACCGATGACGTTGTCGCTGTAGGTATGGTTTATCAGTTCTGATTCTGTACAGAGGCGGCGCTCGCCGTCTCTTCTTTTCCCCGCTGATTTTGTATTCTTCCCTATGCGTAACCTCTTTTTATTAAAAGAATTGTTGAGTTTTGTTATCTGACAAGTTCGTAATTTTCAGGTCAGAATCCTGTCAGCCTCGCCGCGTAAAATAGCAGCTGTAAAGACGATTTATTTACTTCTGTATAGTATGAGGTGGTTAAGATGAAAAAGGTTACAGCAGCGCTTTTCGCAACGAGTCTGGTTATTTTCTCTACGGCAACCTGGGCAGCAACTCAAGTGACCTCGGCTGCCGGAATGCAGCCGATTGGCAGCGTCTCCGTTTCCGGTGCCGATACCTTAAGCGACCTGCAACACCAGTTGAATCAGAAAGCAACGCAAGAGGGTGCCAGCAGCTTTAAAATCGTTTCTGCCGGTGGCGATGATAAATATTACGGCGTTGCGACGCTGTATAAATAAGCCGCAGGCCGGATATCCGGCAACCGGTGAATGAAAAAAGGGGGGCCAGCCGTGCCCCCCTTCTCTTTTCGCATCCTGAAAAGCCGTTATACGATTCGCTTGCCTGCGGCATCCACAACCTGCTCGCCATCTTCTTTCGTGAATGCCCCTTTTTGCTGACCGGGCAGAATATCCAGCACCACTTCCGAAGGACGACACAGCCGCGTCCCCAATGGCGTCACCACAATCGGGCGATTAATCAGGATCGGATACTGCAGCATAAAATCGATCAACTGCGGATCGGTGAATGTCTCCTCCGCCAGCCCCAACTGCTCGTAAGGCGCGACGTTTTTACGCAGTAGCGCCCGCACCGAAATGCCCATATCCGCAATAAGCTGATTCAGTTCATCGCGCGACGGCGGCGTCTCAAGATAGAGAATAATGGTCGGCTCTTCGCCGCTGTTGCGGATCATCGCCAGCGTATTGCGTGACGTGCCGCATTCCGGGTTGTGATAAATAGTGATGTTGCTCATAGCAGTGTCCCGTTACGGATGAATAGAGAGGCGTAGCGCCAGCGCCACCAGCGTGACAAACAGCACCGGCAGCGTCATGACCACACCGGTACGAAAGTAGTAACCCCAGCTTACGCGTATATTTTTTTGTGCCAGCACATGCAACCACAGCAGCGTCGCCAGGCTACCAATCGGCGTGATTTTTGGCCCAAGATCGCAGCCAATCACGTTGGCATAAACCATCGCTTCTTTCATTACGCCGGTTGCCGAACTGCCATCAATAGCCAGCGCGCCCACCAGCACCGTCGGCATATTATTCATCACCGAAGAGAGGAACGCTGTGATGAATCCCGTTCCCAGCGTGGTCGCCCATAATCCTTTATCGGCCAGCATATTCAGAATGTCGGTGAGATACGCGGTTAATCCGGCGTTGCGCAAGCCATAGACGACGAGGTACATCCCCAACGAAAAAATCACGATTTGCCACGGGGCGCCGCGCAGCACTTTACCGGTATTGATGGCATGACCTTTTTTCGCCATCGCCAACAGAATCAGCGCGCCAACTGCCGCAATGGCGCTGACCGGAATACCCAGCGGCTCCAGCACAAAAAAACCGACCAGCAACAGCAGCAGAACAACCCAACCGGCGCGGAATGTTGCACGATCCTTAATCGCCAGCGCTGGCTCCCGCAGTTTTTCCATGTCATACACCGGCGGGATATCCCGGCGAAAGAAGAGATGCAGCATGATTAGCGTCGCGATAATCGCCGCGATGTCCACCGGTACCATCACCGAGGCATATTCCCTGAACCCGAGCCGGAAGAAGTCGGCCGAGACGATATTGACCAGATTCGAGACAATCAGCGGCAGACTGGCGGTATCCGCAATGAACCCCGCCGCCATCACAAAGGCCAGCGTGGCACGTTTGCTGAACCCCAGCGCCAGCAGCATGGCAATAACAATCGGCGTCAGGATCAGCGCCGCGCCATCGTTGGCGAACAATGCTGCCACCGCAGCACCAAGCAATACAATATAAGTGAACAGGAGCCGACCGCGCCCGTTTCCCCAGCGGGCAACATGCAGCGCCGCCCATTCGAAAAAGCCGGATTCATCCAGCAACAGACTGATAATAATGACCGCAATAAAGGTGGCCGTCGCATTCCACACAATATTCCACACCACCGGGATATCGCTGAGGTGAATCACCCCGCAGACCATTGCCAGCCCGGCGCCGATCACCGCGCTCCAGCCAATACTCAACCCCTTCGGCTGCCAGATAACCAGCACCAGAGTGAACAAAAAAATTGCCCCTGCCAGTAACATCACTTACTCCATCACATCTGAATTTATGAATATGTTTGAGGCGTTAACAGCTGCCGGACGCGGCGGTTTTTAGCCTTTCGCGCGTCTCTTCGCGCAGGCAGTTCCAGCTGGTATCAATGACGTCAGCGGCCCAGGCCGGAATATGCGGAGAGAGACGATAATGAACCCATTTCCCCTCACGCCGGTCGATAACCAGGTTGTATTCACGCAGGATCGCCATATGGCGGGAAATTTTGGGCTGCGATTCTCCCGTCGCCGCACAGAGATTGCAGACGCAGAGTTCTCCGGATTCGCGGAGCAGCATCACAATTGACAGGCGGGTTTCATCGGAGAGCGTTTTGAAAAGCTGAACCGGATGTAGCATGCTGAGTCTCGATGGCGTTCATTTACACATATGGTAAATCATATATGTAATAACTTAAAGCGACACATTGAGGTAAAGAGTCTGGCGTGGAACGAAGCGTTTCGCTTCTGAGTAACATCGTCGCGTGGAATACGGCGGGATCTTCCCCGCCGCTTCAGCATAAGGTATTTGCCCTTAGCGCTTTTCCGCCTCGCGGCTGGCCGCTTCGCGCTTCAGCGCCAGGGTAAAGCCGAAGGTATTGATCCCGTTTGCGCTGGTGGCAAACACATCGCCCTGATGCATGTTCGCTACCGCGCGGACAATTGACAGCCCCAGCCCGTGGTGCGTATCGCTGCGGGTGCGGGAGGCATCCACACGATAGAAACGTTCAAACAGCCGCGCAAGGTGGCTTTGCGCGATCTCCTCGCCGTTATTCGACACCGCAACATGCGCCAGTTCACCGACGTTTTGCAGCCGCACAATGATTGTGCTGTCCTGCGGCGCATGGCGGGCGCTGTTTTCCAGCAAATTCGCCAGCGAACGATGGAACAGACGGCGGTCAATGGATGCCGTGACATCTCCCTCGACCTGCACCTGGAGATTCTTCTCGGCAAACGAAGGCTCGACATACTCAAACGTTTTGTAAGCCTCTTCGCGCAGAGAAACCGTGGTGAGCTGGGTGGCGTGTTCGCCCGCCTGGGCATGGGATAAAAACAGCATATCGTTGACGATGGAGGTCATGCGCTCCAGCTCTTCGAGGTTGGACTCCAGCAGATCCTGTAACTCTTCTATGGAGCGTTGACGTGACAAGCCAAGCTGCGTCTGGCCAATCAGGTTGGTCAGCGGAGTACGCAGTTCGTGCGCCACATCGGCATTAAAGCTCTCCAGTTGGCGCCAGGCGATCTCCTGGCGCTCCAGCGCACCATTAAACGAGACCGCCAGCGTTTGCAACTCGTCCGGTAAAGTATGCGCCTGCAGACGCTGACCATGATTACCCGGCGCAAGCTGGTGTGCCTGCTCGCTTAATGTATTCACCGGACGCATACCGAAACGGGCGATCAAATAACCCAGCAGCGCAATCAGGAAGACACCGATACAGCTGACCAGCACCAGTGCACAGGTAAATTCATACAACGTGCCCATATAAGGCGTGGAATCTATCGCCACCACATAGCGCATCGCCGGGCGTTCGCCGCTCGCCGGGATTTCGCGGGAGTAGAGGAACAGCAGGCAGGATGCTTCCGTTTCGCCTGGCGCGGTGCTGAACCCGTTTTTCAGCGAAGCCCACTCCACGCCTTTCGGCGGCGGACCGCCCATATCAAAGCGGGGATCATCGGCCACCAGCCAGTACTTCACGCGCCCGCCCTCATAGGAGGAGAGCGTATTAAATTTGGTGGTCAGGGATTTCCAGCCGTCGATGGACTGACGGTTTTCCACCCACGGCGCCATCAACGATTCGCGGAATAATAATTCGTTATGCATCTGGCTTTGCAGCGACTCATACAACGAGCTTCTGAGCACAACGCCAAAGGTGACGACGACAAACACATACGCCACGGCGAACATCAGCGCCATGCGTCCGGCAATCGAGTGTTTACACAAAGAGAGCGCGTTCAACTGGCTTTACTCTCCTGGCGGGTTTCCAGCACATACCCCATACCGCGCACCGTATGCAGCAGCTTAACGGGATAAGGATTATCAACTTTGGCGCGCAGGCGTTTAATCGCCACTTCAACCACGTTGGCATCGCTGTCAAAGTTCATATCCCAGACCTGTTCGGCGATCATCATTTTCGACAAGATTTCGCCCTGATGACGCGCCAGCAGGCTCAGCAGCGCGTACTCTTTCGCCGTCAGTTCAAGGCGGTCGCCGCCGCGCGTTACGCGCCGCGCCAGCAGATCGAGGTGCAGATCGTGGATATGCAACTGAGTGATGTCCGCGCCGTCGCCTGGTCTGCGGCGCAGCAACGCCTGAATGCGCGCCACCAGCTCGATCAGCGAAAAGGGTTTTGGCAGATAATCATCCGCGCCGTGGCGCAGCCCTTTTACCCGCTCCTCAACCGAGCCGCGCGCCGAGAGCATCAGCACTGGCGTCTGTTTGCAGGCGCGCAGCCGCTCAAGAATCTGGTAACCGTCCATGCCGGGCAACATGATATCCAGCACAATCGCGTCGTACTCGTATTCCAGCGCCAGGTGCAGCCCTTCGACACCATTATCAACGACATCGAGAGTGAAACCCTGTTCGCTCAGCGCACGATTAATATATGACGAGGTCTTTTCCTCGTCTTCGATGAGTAACAGCTTCAAAGGGGCGACTCCTTCAACGTTCCGGCACCTGCCGCAAACATATTCATAGCCGCAATGTTACCGCTGTTGGGCTGACATTTAGCTGACATTTTTTCACCGTTTTAGCGACAAAATGCAACCTGATGATTAACCACGTATCGTGGCGTCAATTCTGCGCTAGCGCTAGCTTTGATGGTACCGACGCCATACGCCCGGCGGCATATGGTATTTACGGGCAAAGGTGCGGGTGAAGGTTTGCTGTGAGTCATAACCATAACGCGTGGAAATGGTGATGATCGAATCTTCCGTCGTCAGCAGCGCCTCGGCAGCGCTTTCCAGCTTCTTATTACGGATATAAATCCCTAACGGCACCTGCATCACTTCCTGAAAAAGACGCTGTAAATGCCATTTTGAATAACCGGCCCGCGTGGCGACATCGCGAATTCTGAGCGGACGGTCGAGGTTTTCATCGATCCACTGCTGGATCTCATGTACCACCATCTGTTGCATACCCATCGTGAAAGCCTCCTTCTTAAGGAGCTCTCACCTTAACGCAGGGATACTGACTCAAAAGTGACGCGAAAATGATAATCCTGTCAGTTTTGTTACCCCTGCCGGGTAGCTTTTACGTCAGCTATCTTAGCAACACCACCACAGTCGCTGACTTATGCCAGCAACTGGATTGGTTCAATCTTGCTACATCATCGTCGTAACGCGTATGATTTGATCTTGAGAGAGCAGATACTGCTTTTTTATTTATCCGATTCAAGATAATCAGTCAGGAAAGCCTGGGCATTTCCTTCGGAGGAGTATGCTTTGCTGTAATATATTGGTATCGCTTTATTTTCGCCCGGCAGATTCAGCTCCCCCCACCCATTACTATTAAAAAACAAGACGGTAAATTTTTTCCCATCAACCAATGTGTAAACATATTTTTTCGTACCCACATCATCCACGTTCATTAAATGAATTTTTTTATTCCATGGATGATCAATATCCGTCATCTGCACAATCATTTTTTTCTCGTCAGGTTTACCATAACGCAGTGTCCATACAATGGTGCCTTCCGCCCCTTCATAAGCCTTGACCCTTTCAGCCACTTCCGGTCGCACTACCTGATTTACAGTCGCCGTTCCCTCAGAGTGAACCAATCCTGGCATCGTAATAGCTACAGAGACGGCAATGGACAATAAAATTTTTTTCATCGATAACCTCAAACCTGACATTGTTAACATCAACCAAAAACAAATAATGTATTACCACTAAACCTTAACCTTATTTTTATGCAACGAAAATTAGCATTCATTGTCTGCATGATAAAATAAAGTTTGCACACTGCTTGATCTAATCAAATATCCTTTCCGGGAAACCCTCAGGATAAACTCATCACTGACACCTGATTTACTAACGTTATATTTGAGATCATTTATAACCTGCCAAACCCGCTGAACTGACGCGCGAAGGCCGTTTCGCTCCCAGACATCACTCATAAGCATGTCATCAGAAACAACGTTGTTAACCCCATGACACAAAAGGTATTCCAGTAAGTACGACTGGGTTTTTCTCAGAGAAATATATTTCGCCGTTCCATAAAGGCAGATGAGTCTTTTTGTTCTACAGTCATAAATCACACTCTTTTCGATAAGGAAGCCCATGACTGAAAGCGCTTTATTTTCCTCGTCTGGCATACCCCTCCTTAGCGTTTACACAGATGTCTGTACCGCACAATTTTATTGTCAAAATGACAAAACAACACGCTGTAAGTTATTCGCATAATAAATAACATTTATTTCTTGCATGTAAATATCATTAATATTCACAAGGCAGCAATCCCTGGTTAACTGCCGAAAGATAAAAACATGTTTAGTTCATTAAGACAATAACAAACCTTCAGTAAGAATAACTAAAAATAATCCACTTTAGCCAGAGGATTGAACCAAACAAAAAACCGTCTCCACAGTTAAAAGACAAGTAAAAATTACGCATCATTAACATTCAGACCATTTACCTTATTAAAATAAAAGTATTACCCCCAATGTTTATAAAATAAAAACATCAATTTCCAGAATTTTTTCGGGATAAATAACACCTTCATCGAATCTACTGCAAAAAATAACGATATCCAGCCAATTCTTCTGATCGCTCGCACTGACTGAAATCACAGAATTGACCGCCGCTGGCGGCATAATCCGCCCATTCACGATGGTTTAATGATTAAGCGATACGCGTGCTGTCCGTCCGAATTACATCAATGAGAAAGGCAAATCACTATCGGGACATCCTTGTCCCTCGCTCTGCGACGCCGTTGTCTGGTTCATGTATCATGGCATCGCGTTTGTTCAGAAGCGTCAGGTATTCACCAGCACACCGGAGGCAAGCTGCGCCGAACTTTCCCGCCGGGCATGCTCGGTGCGAAAAACGCTCATCAACGCCACCAGATTCCGTGACTGATCGCGCAGATGATCGACCGCCGAACTGGAGGCGCCCACCAGCGCGGCATTCTGCTGCGTTACCTGATCGAGCTGGGCAATAGCATCATTCACCTGCGCAACGCCCAACTCCTGCTCCTGAGTGGTCATACCGATTTCGTTAATCATTTCCGCGACATGGTGCGACTGCTTAACCAGCTCGCCGATGGTAGAACCGGCATTGTTGACAAGCGTAGCGCCGTTATCCACACAATCAATACTGGCCTGAATCAGCCCTTTGATCTCTTTCGCCGCCGTGGCGGAGCGCTGCGCCAGTGAACGCACCTCTCCTGCGACCACGGCAAAGCCTCGCCCATGCTCACCGGCACGTGCCGCTTCCACCGCCGCATTGAGCGCCAGGATATTGGTCTGGAAAGTGATGCCGTCGATAACGGTAATGATCTCGCCGATTTTGCGCGCGCTCTGGCTGATCTCATCCATGGTGCGCACAATGTTGTCGATCGCTTCCCCGCCTTTGGCGGCAATGTCGCTGGCGGCGGTGGCCTGCTGGTTGGTGACGCGTACCGTGTCGGCATTCTGGCGAATGGTCTGGCCGATTTGCTCCATTGACGCCGCCGTCTGTTGCAGGCTGGCTGCCTGCTGTTCCGTGCGCTGGCTAAGATCCATACTGCCCGCCGCCACGCCGCTGGCCCCTGCCGAGATCGATTCGCTGCTCTCACGAACCTGCGCCACAATGCGATTGAGGCTTTGACGCATCGCCTCCATCCCGGCCAGCAGGCTGTGGCGATCGCCTGCCGCCAGCGTCACCGGCATTGCCAGATTGCCCTCAGCGATATCGTGTACCACTCGCAACGCATAAGCGGGTTCACCGCCCAGCTGCCGCTTGATAAGCCGCGTGGCAAACCATGCGATCAACACGCCAAGCAGCGTTGCCGCTGCGGCCAGCATCAGCAACAGATCGCCAGACGCGCGCGCACTGCCGGTGCTCTCCGCCGCTGCCGCGGTCGTGCTGGCCTGCTGGCGCTGGATCATCACAGTGATTTCATTAAACAGTTGTGCCTGAACCGGTTGCAGTTTATCCACCGCCATCGACTGGGAGTCGAGCATCTGGCCATTTTTCGCCATGCTCACCGTCTGGCGCACAACCGCGACGTATTGCGCCTGCGTCTGTTTAAAACGATCCAACATCTGCTGGACATCGCTGCCCTGAATATTCTGCTGTAACTGTTTGACCAGCGTGTCGATACGCTGGATTGCCGCTTCGGTGACCTTCTCTTCGGCCTCCTGTTTATCGGCGTCATCCTGAAACACCATAATAAAGGTCGCTTTGGTAGCGTTATTTAACGTGTCCTTTAACTCCTGCATCGCCAGCAGGTTAGTCAGGTGATATTTTTCATAATATTCAATGTGTTTGCTGGTGCTAAGTAATTGTGTCCGTCCAAAAATCGCCACCAGGAAACTGATCACAATAATGGCGGCAAAACCGGTGCCTAAAAGCGCACCAAGAGAGAAGGGTTTGATGACTCGCATAGTATCCCTCGTAGTGTTTCAACGAATTCCACAAGCTGTGTAATGGGTGCGATTTCACTATACGAAGGCTATAACCTTACGGAAAATATGAAATTACGATGGGATCGCCGGAGGGCAGCAGCGTCTTATCAGACCTACAGGCGGGGTATATTGCCGGTTTAATCGCAGGGCTGATGTCGCGCTGGCAATAAAAGGCAGAGGTCGAACGGCCCAATAATAAAGGAGAAGCCGGATGCGCCGCCGCTGCCCACAGTGACACGCGGTTCGGGCATTTGTTGCTGAAATGCTGGCTCCTTATTACTGATTAACGGTTCACATCGCCCTTGAGGGATTCGCTGCAGTGCCAGGCTGTAAGGCGCAGTGCAGTTAATGATGATTTTGCCGGCAGTACTGCGATCGCGTACTGACGGCCTTTTTCATGTGGAATAACGATCGATGCAATCGGCTTCACTACTGAACCTTGTCAGCATCAAGGCCAGCGTTTTCGGAGTACTAAACAGACGGGCAAAACTAAAGCGCTGGTCGATATTATCCATTATGCCCGAAACTGATTGGCTGCATTGGCGGCTAGCGCCGAAGCAGGGAGACATCCTGGCTCCCTTTTTTCTCAGTCAACAACGATGCGGTCTTAATTTACCTCAATTCGACGGCGTGGTGGTGGTGGTGGTACTGGTTGACGTGTTACTGCCGTTGTCACCGCCCATTGCCAGCAATGCCAACCCGGTGACGGCAGCAACGCCCGCGACACCAACCCACGCCGAATTTCCAATGGCACTGTCTGAAGCGTCACTTCCTGCGGCAGAGCCTTCTGCTACCGGTGCTGCGTGTGCTAATCCAGAAATAATAAAACTAACGACCAAAATAATGCGATGTAAATGCGTCATAAACCAACCCTCATATTTTATTGGGACCTTTCGCACTTTAAATCGCCATCACAAAATAAGATCGCAAATTAAGACATTCCTCGACAATATGGAAACAATTGGGAGATTCCTCAGTTCTATTTAATTATCTAAACGAAGCGGCAACAGCTTGCATAAAACAAAAATAAGAATATCCTCAGTTAACAACTTTTTAGCAATATGATACAGATCAAACTAGAAAGAGAAGAAGGATCAAAAGCAGAAACCATTTTTTACCCGCCAATGTTTTTACACACAGTTTCATACGAACCGGGAGGATGTTAACATGGGAAGAAATATAGATATCGTATTGTTCAAAATTAATTGCTCTTATACCAAAAAAGGTATAATTCAATTAGTAAAAGAAATCAGAAATTGCAGTGAAATACACATTGCCATTAACTTTAGTGCGCCTTTTTCCAACCGAGGGATGCTGGTTGTGACTAAAGGTCATTTTTCTCCCTTTACCCTGGTACATACACCTATAATTGTGATTCCCGATAAAATACAAGTGGATGTTTTATTGGATATTTTAACTGAATTTATAAATGGACGCGTCAGTAGCCATGTAAAAACCATTCGACTGGGCCGTCGAGAAATCGCAATATTGAAGGGCATGATCTTCGAGAAGAGCGATGATGAAATATCTAACCTACTGAGTATTAACAAAAAAACCGTCTCATCTCATAAGGATAACATTAAGAAGAAAATATCAGCCAACTCCAGGATTGATATTTTTTACGCCTTCAGTATTTTTCCATTCAAAGATTGTGGACTGGCCGAAAATGAGGAAGAAATAATGCCATTCCCCCAGCAAAAAACGCCAAATCGTAGAGTGGTGGCCTACGGCTGATTATCACTACAGGTTGAAATAAAAACCTGATGTTCACAACGTAAACCATAATAATTCAGTATTGCGATATATCCTCTGTACCTGTTTACGTTCGAAACAGACAGCGTAAAAATATAATAGCAGCAGGACTATCGTCGGTAATATTTTTTGGTGTTGCCGACGTTTCTGGAACGAACCACTTTTAAATGCTTATAGAATGAAAAAATGATTATAACCAGTAGCACACCAATCACAGTCAGTTCGATGATGATCATTTTGTGTACTCGCGTAGAGAGGATGCTTTATTTACTGATGAACAGCGTCACACGTCAATAGCTGATACCGAAAATAAGACTGGCCTCACCACAAAAATTATTTTTAAAAGACTTATTCATTTAAAAACAAGAGAAAATTACCATGCCTACTAACCTTTGTAGTATGACGGCCTTGCGCCACTATTATCTGCGTATTTTACGCCGTTATTCCTCGCTCAATGCGGTCGAAGAAATTTATGAACTCAGGAGCCAAAAGCTAACCGGAATTGAGCTGGAAGCGCTGATCAGTGCCAGCGATCATCGCCGCGCCGAACTTGTTCACCACTGCCGCTGGCTGAAAGTTCCGGCCAGCGCATGGCGCAATGTGTAGGTTGCTGAGCGTCATTTATTCACCTTGGTTATACGAAAAGAGTCTTGTACCAGTAGTAAACATTCTTAGCCGCCTGCCGATAGCTTAAAAGCCTTTTGTGACATTGACGTTGAGCAGGACAAAAAATGAAAAGACATCCCCTTTCTTGCAGGGCGCTAAAGGCGGCAGGTTATGACCCGAACTCCAGCGTGCTGGAGCTTGAGCACAGTAATGGCCGCGTTGAGCAGTATCTCGGCGTACCACCGAAGATCTGGCAGGGTTTTTTGATGAGCCAGCAGCAGGAAGCGTACTTCCGCGAAAATATTGCCAACAGCTACTTAAAAATCACCGTTGAACCGGCGAATCGCAGTCGCTTTTAGTCTGTAACACGGTCATTTTTAGTGTTTTTGTGTTAACGTTGTCTCCCCGCGCAGACGACGCGGTTTCCTGTTGACTAAGGCTTTTGACAACGTAAGAGGGTATATGAGAATTGGTATTGCCTTTCCGGTGCTGGTTTTTATTGTAGCGGTCGCTTTCCTTGCCTGGTTTATCCTCGGCGGCTACGCCAACCCAGGTTCCTGACGTCTTTTCCCCTCCGATTTATGCCGACGGCGCATTCGCGAATGCCGTATCCGCTTACAGAAAATAAGTAAAACCAATGGAATGAATGAGCCTGCCGTTCCGTTAGCGGGTGTAAACTACCGGGCAAGTACGTTTACCGGAGTGGTTCATGAATATCATTGAAATCATCATGTCGGCGGGCAAGGTTTCCGTGGATGTTGCACTGTATACCTTGCTGCCGATCATGGTGGTGATGCTCATCATAATGAAGTATCTGGAGGAAAAAGGGGTTCTGGATGGCATTGTTCGTCTCACCTCCCCGGTATTAAAACCTTTTGGTATCAGCGGAATGGGGATTTTCGCCCTGATTCAGCTTAATTTCGTCAGCTTTGCCGCACCGCTCGCCGCGCTGGCGATTATGGAGCGCCGCGGAACTTCCGATCGCCATCTTGCCGCCACGCTCGCCATGTTATTCGCCATGGGTCAGGCGAATGTGTTTTACCCTCTGACTCCGTTCGGCCTGCACTGGGGCATAGCGATTGTGATTTCGATGATTGGTGGTCTTGCCGCCTCAACGCTGACCTGGTACGTCACGGGACGCAGGCTCTCTGCCGCCAGCCTGCGCGATGAAGAGGGTGAACTGAATAAAGATAAACCGCGCGCGAGTTTGATTTCGGTGATTAACGGCGCTGGCGCAGATGCGATTCGCCTGGCGCTGGGGTCGCTGCCGATGCTGTTGTTATCGCTGACGGTGGTGGGCTTACTGAAAGCGGCAGGCGTGGTAGAAGCGCTGACATCGCTGTTAACGCCGATGCTGGAATTCTTCCATATTTCCACAGTATATGTGCTGCTGACGCTGACCAAATGCCTGGCGGGCGGTACGGCCTATTTTGGCGTGGCCTCGGAGATGGCGCAGCACGGTCAACTGACGGCGCAGCAGATCAACGCCTCGGCGGGCTTCCTGGTGCAAACCCTCGATTTACCAGGAATTGGGATTTTCCTCGGTATCGCCAGCCGCTTTGTCCGCCTGTTCCGCTTTGTACTACCCGGCGCGATTGTCGGCATTCTGGTCCGCACGCTGTTACATGTGATGGTGTTTTAATGCGGGAAAAGCACAAGGGCACGATTCGTGCCCTGCTGAGTTTGTTGCCACGGTAAGCGCTATTTTCCCAGTGCGGCGGCCATTGCGGCGCTGCATTTCATGGGCTCGAATTCAACAACGTCGTAATCGGCCACACCTTCACGGTAAAAGGGATCTTCTTGCAGCAGCGCATCCAGTGCCGGGCGGGCCAGTGCGCGGGTTAAAATCACACCACCACTGCGCGGGTTCGTCGGCCCGGCCGCCAGAAAATAGTCCTCTTTAAAGCACGCGTCGAGATACGTGCGGTGCTCCTCAACAAAGCGATCGACCTCGCTTAACGGTTTTTTATATTTCAACGTTACGATAAACATGCGCAAACTCCTCTCTATGAATAGATAATTATCAACATGTTACGGTGCAGTATTCATGAGAGTTATATTGCGGTTAAATAGCCGTTCAGGCTATTGCCATTTTTAACCCAGTTGAGACCGGATTTGTTGTGGACATCAAACTGCTGCGATCGTTTACCGTTGTTGCCCGGCTTGAGCATATCGGCCAGGCGGCTGAAAGGCTGAATATCTCATCATCCCCGCTGAGCCGACAAATTCAGATGCTGGAAGATGAATTAGGCGTCACGCTGTTTCATCGCGAGAAAAAACGCCTCCATCTGACCACCGAAGGGGAAAAATTTCTCGACGAAGTGGGGCCTTTTCTCCAGCACTATGATCGGCTGAAAGATCATGCCAGACATCTGGGTCAGGCCAACGCCGGACGCATCGATATCGGCTATGTCGAAGCGGCGATTCACTCACGTCTGCTGCCCGATGCGCTGGCAAAATTAGCGCTCCCGCCAGAGATCGATATCAAGCTGCATTCGATGCGTTCAAAACAGCAGCTTGAGCAGCTACAGGCCAGGTTAATTGATGTGGCGTTCTTATACACGCTGCCGCCGTCAAGCGACGCGCAGTTTTGCCAGAAAATCGTCCTTACCGAGCCGGTGTTGCTGGCGATGCCGAAAGCGTTGGCTCTCCCCGCGCCCACGCCCGCGCAGCTTGAGCAGTATCCCTGGATAGCCGAGCAGGAAAACCTGAACCCTGCAGCGCGCGCGCAGTTACTTCGGGCCTGCCAGGAAAAAGGCTTCACCCCGCGCATCAGCCTGGAAGTTTCCGGCCCGCTGGCCGCGCTCTCTTGTGTCGAAGCAGGACTGGGATTCACGTTTATTCAGCAAAGCCTGGCGCGCATTGCCTCGGAGAATGTGGCATTAGTGGCTTTGCCATGGCTACCGCTGGAGATCGCGCTACACCTGGTGTGGAGAAAAAACGAAACAAAGCCGCTGGTGCGACGTCTCCTCGCGGCTTTCGATTAGCGCCGCTCACCCGGCCTGGCGCAGATTCCCCCCAGGCCCGGTAAGCGTACGCCATCAGGCAAAACGTTATTTCTTCACCGTATCTTCGAGGAAGAAGCGACCGAGCGGATTCTGGTAGAAACCTTCGATATTTTTCCGGCTCACGTTGCGGTACGGGCTGTAGTAGAGGTCGATCCAGTTCACATCGGCTTTGGCCATTTTTTGCAGATCGATATACATCTGTTCGCGTTTTTTCGGATCCATTTCCACGCGAGCCGCAGCGACCAGCGCTTTCACCTTGTCATTCTTATAACGCGTCATGTAGTTCATGTTCGCATCGTGGCCCAGCACAAAGGTGGTTTTCTGATCCGGGTCGAGAATATCGTTGGTCCAGTACATCACCGAAATATCGTATTCGCCCGCCACCAGCATGTCCCAGCTCTGGCTGGGGTCAACTTTTTGCAGGTTCACTTTCACGCCCGCTTTCGCCAGTTGCTGTTGCAGCAAAATGGCAATCTGCTCATCCACTTCGTCCCCGGCGTTAACCACATAATTCAGCGTTAAATCGGAGGCGCCGGCGGCTTTCAGCATCTGTTTGGCTTTTTCAGGATCGTAGGCGCGGCGCAGGTTATCGCTGTAGTGATACAGCGCGCCAGCCGGAATATAGGAGTTCGCCACCTGGCCGTAGCCAAAGGTCACGGTCTTCACAATCGCATCTTTGTCGATGGCAAAGTCCAGCGCCTGGCGCACTTCCACTTTACCGAGTGCGCCGTGCGAGTGGTTGATCAACAGATGATCTTCACGGGTTGATGGATCCAGCTCCACCTTCAGATTGCTGTCTTTTTGCAGTGAGGCAATGCGCGAGAACGGCACCGTCAGCGCGGCATCCAGTTCACCGGCCTGCACTTTCAGCATGCGGGTGTTGTCATCAGGAATGGTCAGCCAGTCCACTTCGTCGAGGCTGACGTTCTTCGCCTGCCAGAAGTTCGGGTTCTTCACCAGCACGATTTTCTCGCCGCGCACCCACTCTTTCACGCTAAACGCGCCAGAACCGACCGGTTTTTCGGCAAACGTCTCTGCCCCTTCATCCTTCAGCGCTTTTTCCGAGATCACCGACGCATTAGGCAATGCCAGTTGTGACAGGAACGGCGCAGACGGTGATTTCAGCGTGACGACCAGCGTACGCGCATCCGGCGCTTCGGCTTTGTCGATAATGCTGTACGAATCGCGCCACAATGAACCGGCATCGTCACGGATACGCAGCAGGCTGAACGCGGCATCACTGGCACTCACTGGCGTACCGTCGGAGAATTTGGTGTCGCGAATTTTAAAGGTATAGACCTTGCCGTCCGGCGAAATGCTCCAGCTTTCCGCCACGCCTGGCTCCAGTTTGGTGCCGGTTTTATCTACCCGTACCAGCGGATCAAAGACGTTGGAAAACACCCAGTTGTCGGCGTTTTGCGCCGATTTGATCGGGTCGAACGTGGTGCTGTCTTCGCGACGGCCAATGGTTAATACGCCTGCCGCCTGCGCCATTTCGCTGACCACACTGAGCGCCAGAAAAACGCTGGCCGCCAACAACTTAACATGCCTGTGCTTCATCAAAAGATCTCCTGGTTAAAGGAAAAACAGTCTCATCGCCTGTGTGGGTCAACACACAGGAATATGCGTGATCGGCAATCTGCCGGGTTGGAGGTAACGCGCCGGTGCGACACTGCACCTGCGCATAGGGACAGCGCGGATGGAAAGCGCAGCCCTGTGGAATGGATAATGGGCTGGGCGGTTCTCCGCCAAGCGGCTCCGCGGGCAGCGGTTTATCGGGATCGATTTCCGGGATCGCCGCCACCAGCGCGGCGGTATAAGGGTGGCGCGGCTGCGTGAACACCGCTTCGGACGGGCCTTCTTCGACAATGCGCCCGAGGTACATCACCGCCACGCGATCGCACAGGCGGCGCACAATCGCCAGATCGTGTGCGATAAACAAAATCGCCAGCCCCATCTTTTCGCGCAGTTCCATCAGCAGGTTAACGATCTGCCCCTGAATGGAGACATCCAGCGCCGCCACGCACTCATCTGCCACTATCAACCGGGGTTCGATCGCCAGCGCGCGGGCAATCCCGGCACGCTGGCACTGCCCGCCGCTAAGCTGGCCGGGTCGGGCCTTCGCTTGCTCCGGGCGCAACCCGACTAACGTCAGCAGTTCAGCCACCCGCGCATTCACACCGCTGCGCGGCACTTTCTGATGCACGCGGAGTACTTCCGCAATGCTGTCGCCGATGGTCTGGCGAGGATTAAGCGAGGCGAAAGGATCCTGAAAAATCATCGCCGTTTGCAGGCGCAACCGCGCCACGTCGCTCTTCAGCCCATGAGTAATGCGGTGACCATCGAAGCGCACCTCGCCCGCCGTCACCCGCTCAAGCTGCAATAACGCCCGTCCCAGCGTACTTTTGCCGCTGCCAGATTCGCCCACCAGACCGAGGGTTTCCCCGGCGTGAATTTTCAGTGTGACGTCATTAACGGCGTGCACCATCCGCCTGGCGCCAATCAGGCCGCCGGAAACCGGAAAGGTCACGCTGACGTTGTCCGCCTCTAACAGGGGCCAGTTTGCTGATGTCGTCATGCGCCCTCCCGCAGGCTAAGTGGTTGTAATGCATGATGGCAGGCCGCCGCATGCGCCAGCGTGTCGCGCCCCTGCCGCAGCACAGGCTGTTGCTGACAAGCCGCGCTGGCGTACTGGCAGCGGGGATGAAAGCGGCAACCGGCCGGGAAGTTATCCGCCACCGGCGGCTGACCGCTGATAGTCACCAGACGCCCCTGCCCGCCTTCGCTAGCCGGCTGGCAATCAATTAATCCACGGGTGTAGGGATGCAGCGGTTGCGCCAGCACATCGCGCTTACCGCCCACTTCGCACAACCGCCCGCCGTACATAACAGCGATGCGATCGCAGGTTTGCGCCACCACGCCAAGATCATGGGTGATCATGATCACCGCCAGTCCCAGTTGCTGACGCAAGTCGCTGAGCAGACGCAGGATCTGCATCTGCACGGTGACATCCAGCGCGGTGGTTGGTTCGTCGGCAATCAGCAGCGACGGTTCAGGTGCCAGCGCCACGGCGATCATCGCGCGCTGGCGCATGCCGCCGGAAAATTCATGCGGATAGTTATGAATGCGGTTTTGCGGATCGGGAATACCCACCTGGCGCAGCAGTTCTTTGGCATCTTCCCGCGCCTGTGCTCGGCTGGCGCCGAAATGACGGCGACGGCTTTCGGCAATTTGCTCGCCAATGGTCATCACCGGGTTCAGGTGGCTGGCGGGATTCTGGAAAATCATCCCCATTTCGCGACCGCGCACCGCCGACATCTGCGCTTCGCTGAGCGACAGTAAATCACGGCCGCCCAGCCGCACTTCGCCGCCGGTAATGGCCAGCCCCTGGCCGGGCAGCAGACGCATCAATGCCCGACAGGTCACGGTTTTCCCGGAGCCGCTCTCGCCGACCAGGCCGAGCATCTCTCCGGCATTCAACGTAAATGAGACCTTATCGACCAGCGCGATATCCGGCTCGCGGGTAATGGTCAGTTCTGAGACGGTCAGCAGGGTCATACGCGCGCTCCCAGTTTATCGCCGAGGCCATCGGCCAGCAGGCTGAAACCCATCGCCAGCAGCACAATCGCCAGCCCCGGAAAGGTGGTTATCCACCACGCGGTGGTGATAAAGCTCTGCCCCTCCGCTACCATCACGCCCCACTCCGCCGTGGGCGGCTGCACGCCCAGCCCGAGATAGCTGACCGCCGCGCCATTCAGCAGCACCAGCACGCAGTCGGACATGGAGAACACCAGCGCGCCGGTGATGGCGTTCGGCAACAGATGACGGAACAGAATGCGCGCGTGGCCGTAGCCAAGGCTGCGCGCCGCGACAATAAAATCCCGCTGTTTTAGCGTCAGCACCTGCGCCCGCACCAGCCGGGCGTAAGAGACCCAGCCGACCATCGCCATCGCAATGTAGAAGCTGCCCAGCCCCGGCCCGAGGATGGCGATGATCGCCAGCATCAGTACCAGAAAAGGAAACGCCAGTACGATGTCGATCAGCCGCATAATGGCCGCATCCACCACGCCGCCGAGATAACCAGACAGCGCGCCGAGCGTGGTGCCGAGCAAAAACGGGAAGATAACCCCCAGCAGGCAGATTTGCAGATCCACCCGCGCGCCCCACAGCACGCGCGAGAAGATGTCGCGGCCAAAGTTATCGGTACCGAACAGGTGCGCGCCGCCGGGAGGAAGCAGGCTCGATGCGGCATCCTGCGTAATGGGATCAAACGGCGCCAGCCACGGAACAAACAGGGCGATAAACAGCCACAGCCCGACAATCACTATCCCGGCGCGCAGCGCGTGCTGGCGTGGGATCGCCCGGCGGCGTAACCCGGAAATCACGCTGAGAGCACTCATAATTTGACCCTCGGATCCAGTGCCACGGTCAGCACATCGGCCAGCAGGTTGACGACCACGGTCGCCAGCGCAAACACCATCACCACGCCCTGCACCACCATGTAGTCGCGGCTAAAAATCGCTTTCACCAGCAACTGGCCCAGCCCCGGAATGGCGAACACGCTCTCAATCACTACCGTGCTACCAATCAGCCAGCCAATATTCACCGCCAGCAGGTTTAGCGTCGGCACCAGTGAGTTGGGCAACACGTGACGCCAGAAGATACGATTTTCGCGCTGCCCCCGCGCCCTGGCCGCCACCACATAGTCACTGCTCATCTCCATCAGCAGGCTGGCGCGCAGGTTGCGAATCAATACCGCAGACAGCGCCAGCGCGACCGTCAGGCACGGCAGCACCATATGGTGCAGTTGGTCGGCAAAATCGCTACCGTAACCGGAGACCGGGAACCAACCGAGCACCACGCTAAAAATGATGATCATCATGATGCCGAGCCAGAACGCCGGAAACCCTAATCCGGCGGTGGTGAACAGACGGATCAGTTGATCCGCCGCCCGCCCGCGCTGTCGCGCTGCCAGCGAAGCCAGCGGAACGGTGAGGATCACCGCCAGCAGCACACTGCCCAGCACCAGCCACAATGTTGGTTCGAGCCGCGAGTTAATCAGCTTCAGGGTATCGACGCGGTAGACAATCGATTTGCCCAGCTCCCCCTGTAATAAATTGCGCAGAAAGTAGCCGTACTGCACCCATAACGGTTCATCGAGACCAAACTGCGCACGGATACGCGCCAGCGCCTCTGGCGTACTGCGTACGCCGAGCAGAATGCGCGCCGGATCGCCGGGGATTGCCCGTACCATCGCGAAGGTAATGATGCTGATCCCAAGCAGCACGGGCAGCAGTTGCAAGGGTCGAAATAACAGAAAACGGTAACGATGCATCAGCGAACTCCCATGGTGCATACGGTGGTGAAAGTTAAAAAATCGCTCCGCCGTAGTGCAGCCCTGCGTCATAAATTTGCGCCCGGTCAGCCTTAGCGGGCGTTTTCTTTACGCTAACGGCATCATTCAGGGCTGGGTAGTTAGCAAAAATACTAGTTTTACCTTTCTCGCAGGACGGCACCGGAATTGCATGCTTTGGCGAAGCCATGGGGAAATTGCACAAACCGTGCCCGTGGCATGGCACCGTTTACCTTGGGGGAGTTCATTATGCGCATTGATATCGAAAGCCCTGGTGCAACCAACGCCACCAGGCTTGAAGAGGCTTTTGCCGGGCTGTTTGCCCGGACGCAGGCGTTGGGTTTTGATGCGGTAATTTACGACTACACGCCGGTGCCGCGTTCGCTGGAAGGCGCGCTGATTACGCCATCGCTGCTGGAGATGCGCAATGTGCCGGATGATATGCGCAGGCTGTGGTGCGAGCGTGGCTACTATCAGGTCGATCCGGTTCAACATTTTGCGCTGGAGAGTTGCGCGCCGTTCGTCTGGTCTTATCAACGCCCGGATCGCAGCGCATTGCAGGGGCGACTGGATGAGAACGCGCAAGAAGTGACGCACTACATGCGCGATAACAATATGCCCTGCGGCGCCACCGTGCCGCTGCATCTGCCCAATGGCGGTTTTGTCACGCTGACCGGAATTGTCACCGACCAGCGGGAAGAGCGGGATATCAGCGAAACGCTGGCGCAACTGACCTTTCTGGCGCACCGCTTCCAGGAGTCGGCGTTTCCGCTGTTTGACGCCTCAATGCTCACCTGCCGCCATGTCAAACTGAGCAACCGCGAGCGCGAATGTCTGGCGTGGTCCGCCGAAGGGCTGACGGCGAAAGAGATTGCCCGCAAGCTGCACCGCTCAGTTGCGACTGTTACGCTGCATCTGAACACGGCGGCGAAAAAGCTCGGCGCGACCAACCGCGTGCAGGCAGTTGTCCGTGCGTTGCATTACCGTTTGCTGGACAGTTAAGAACTAGCATTTTTGCTAGTGTTCAGCGTAAGCAGTGACGTTCTAACCTGAAAGCCAGTTCACTTAACAGGGTAAACGTCACTCATGTACACCATTCGAGAAGGCTATGTTCCCTTCCGGGGATATCAGACCTGGTTTCGCATCTGCGGCGATCTACACAACGGTCAGACGCCGTTGGTGGTCGCGCATGGCGGCCCTGGCTGCACTCACGATTATGTTGATGCGTTCAAAGATATCGCCGAAACCGGGCGCGCCGTGATCCACTACGATCAATTGGGTAACGGACGTTCCACCCATCTGCCGGAGAAAAGCCCGGATTTCTGGCAGCCCTCGCTGTTTCTCGACGAACTGAATCATCTTCTCCAGGCGCTGGAGATTGCCGACAACTACGCGCTGCTGGGGCAATCCTGGGGCGGAATGCTGGCGGCAGAACATGCAGTCACCCAGCCGCAAGGGTTGAAAGCGATGATTATCGCCAACTCACCGGCATCAATGGCGCTGTGGCTGGAAGGTGCAGCGAAACTGCGCGCGCAGCTTCCACCTGACGTCCAGCAGACGCTGCTGGCGCACGAAGCAGCGGGCACGCTGGACAGCGCGGAATACAAAGCGGCAAGCCAGGTGTTTTACCAGCGCCATGTCTGCCGTCTCTCCCCCTGGCCGCCGGAAGTACAGCGCACCTTTGATGCGATGGACGCCGATCCGACGGTGTACCACGCAATGAACGGCCCAACAGAATTCCACGTGATCGGCAGCATGAAAGAGTGGACGATTATCGACCGTCTGCCGCAGGTGCGCGTTCCGACATTACTGATTTCCGGGCGCTATGACGAAGCCACGCCAGAAGTGGTGCAGCCGTTTATGGATCATATTACCGGGGCACAATGGGTGATTTTCGAATCCTCCAGCCATATGCCCCATGTCGAAGAGCGGTCGTTGTGTATGCAGACCGTCAGTGATTTTTTGGCGAAAACCTGTTGATTCTCAGCCCACACCAGGTGGATTGTGTTTGTTGTTTTTAAGCGCCGGCCAGGCGCTTTTTTTGTGCCTGCCAGCCAGCAACACCGTGCATTAACGGCACATCGCGGGTGCGCTACCGGTACGCATCGCTGAATAGAGCGAACAGAGCGCCTGCAAGCTCTTGGTGCCGGTACGTTTCATCAGGCTGTTGCGCTGCACGCTGACGGTGGTCGGGCTGACGCCGCGTATCCGCGCGATATCCTCCACTGAATGCCCGCGCAGCAGCAAGCGCATAATTTGCTGCTCGGCGCTGGTGAACTTAAAGGCGCCATGAATATAGCCGGGCTGCTGGTTTTGCTGACAAAGCAGGATCATCACTTCCAGTGCCTGGCGCAGTTCATGTACGTGAACATCTTCTGCAAGGCAGAGTTTCACCAGCCCAGGGAAAAGTAGCGTCAGTGAATCGAAATGGCGTTCAGAGGAGATGAAAATAGAGTAATGCGGCGGCGGGCTGGAGAAAAACAGTGAATACATTTCCACGATATCCATTCCCGCGGTCACATATATAGCGGCGCCACCGCTGCGAAAACGGCTACCTTTTTCTCTGCTCAGTTGCCTGAGTATTTTCTCAATACCGTAGATGAAAAGGCGATCCTTTCCATAGATTGTCATAGCGGCTCCAGAGGATAATTTTTATATTTTCCGCTCCGTTAACGGAGGCATGTTTTTTCCTGAGTGTTAGGGATACGCTAAGGCAGATCAAGCATGGCTGACTGTCTTGTTTAGCTTTCGTTTAGGTTGTTGATGACATCCCGTCTGGTTCTGCATTCCGCACTCTCCCTGTTGCACTCAGTGTATTGCATTTTTCGTCAAATGTTCGCAATTTACTCCAGGAATAAATTTATTAACTTATTTATTTTCGATAGTAAATCAACAATACATCTCTTTATTAATCATCTCACTTAGAAAACTTATCTTGTTGTTTATAAATGATTTATTATAAATAGGAATATCTTTAATTCCATCATTTTAATAATTTACAGTCTGTATTTAAATGTTCGATCTCAGTCTCAAAACATCATTTCAAATTGTGTAAAAGTGCGTTCCATATGATTAATTAAGATATGAAAACAACAAGATTAATGCACCAAATTAATCCTGATAATTTGGTTGATAACGTATTCTGTGTGGTGAATCCCCCTCAGCGGCGGGGTCATGCTGATATGAGGTTATCCTCAATGATGTTTCATTTTTATGGGCGAACTGGAGAGATCGGCCTCCAGTTCACCGGGAGGCACCCGGCACCACACACCACATTACCGGCACAGTGATTATATTCGTCATAATTATTATGCCTGCTAATTATATCAATTTTTATCAGCAGGGATTGTCACATTCCCTCTGAATTAAAACTATCTGCAATTTTTTGCGGAGAACCTTCTGTACCTTTGGGTTAAAATAATAGGGGATATTATGTTGCGCACGTTGTTATTAACTACCATACCGTTGTTCAGTATTGCGGCTCATGCGGTGACTTTTGATTATCGTCATGAAATAAATGACAGTGGCGGTAATAACCACAAAGATCGTTTATTAATGTCGCACCGCTTTGCAAATGGTTTTGGTTTATCGCTGGAAGGCAAATGGAAAGGCTCACAAAATAAAGACAAGGCGTATCACGAAACCGTCAGTAATGGTACGGAAGTGGTTGCCAGTTATGTTTATAAAATTAATCCGACCTTCCAGATTGAACCGGGTTTTTCACTGGACAGCAGTTCAACCTCGAACAACTATCGCCCGTATCTGCGCGGCAAGGTCAACTTCTCCAGTGATGTCGGAGCTACGCTGCGCTACCGCCCTTACTTTAAGCGCAACTCCAACAACATCGGCACCACAAAAGACACCAGCGAAAACGGCTACAACCTGACGGCTGTTATTTCGTGGAAACTGTTTAATGATTATCAGCTCGACTACGAACTGGATTATAAACACGCGACGTCCGCTGGCGTGCTGATTGCCGATAATGAAAATTACGACTGGACGCATGATGTGAAATTAACCTACAAATTTGATAAAAACTGGTCGCCGTATGTTGCGATTGGTAATGTATCCGGCAGTAAATATACAGATGAACGTCAAACTCGTTACCGCGTCGGTGTGAAATATAATTTCTGATAACCCGGATATAAATAAGGATTTCGGCAGAAATCCTTATTTTTAAAGAGGCGAATAATGAAACTGTCAAAAATAACGCTGGCATTAACGATGTTGAGTACCTTCTCCTGCGCGGCCATTGCGCAGGAGAGCGCGCGCCTGAGCAGCGTCAAAGCCTTTGCCGACACGGTGATGACGAAGGCCGCCGCACAAAATCAGCCCAACGTGCCGTTACTGGCCGATGGCGTGGATCCGCGTACCGGCAAGCAGATGGAATGGATCTTCCCCGATGGGAAAACCGCAGTGCTGTCGAATTTTTCCGCGCAGCAGAACCTGATGCGCGTGCTGGTTGGGTTAAGTAATCTGAGCGGCGATGCAAAATACAAAAAACTGGCCGAAGAGAACGTTCGTTACTATTTCCGCCATTACCAGGACAAGAGCGGGCTGCTGCTGTGGGGCGGACACCGCTTTATCGATCTCAACACGCTGCAACCGGAAGGGCCAAGCGAGAAAGAGATGGTCCACGAACTGAAGAACGCCTACCCCTACTATGATTTGATGTTTACCGTCGATAAACCGGCGACCGAACGTTTTATCCGCGCGTTCTGGAATGCTCATGTTTACGACTGGAAGATCCTGGAAACCAGCCGCCATGGGGAATACGGCAAAGTAATGGGCAAACTGTGGAACAGCGAGTTTGAACAACAGCCGCCGTTCTTTGCCACCAAAGGCCTGAGCTTTCTCAACGCGGGAAATGATCTGATCTACTCCGCCTCGCTGCTCTATCAACACGATGGTGACAAAGGCGCGCTCACCTGGGCAAAACGGCTGGCGGAACAGTATGTTCTGCCACGCGATAAAAAGACCGGGTTAGGCGTTTATCAGTTTACCCAGGCGTTAAAACGCGCCGAAACCAGCGACGACAGCGATACCAACTCAAAATATGGCGACCGCGCGCAGCGCCAGTTTGGCCCGGAGTTTGGCGCGGATGCACTGGAAGGCAATATGATGCTGAAAGGCCGTACCAGCACGCTCTATTCGGAAAACGCGCTGATGCAACTGGCGCTGGCGAAATCTCTCGGACACGACGGGGATGACATCAAAAAATGGACGCTGGATGGCCTGAAAGCTTTCGCCAAATATGCCTATGACGCGAACAGCAACACCTTCCGTCCAATGCTGGCAAACGGCAGCGATTTGTCGGGTTATACCCTGAAACGTGACGGCTACTACGGTAAAAAAGGCACCGTGCTGAAGCCTTATCCGGCAGGTAATGAATTCCTGCTCTCTTACGCCCGCGCCTGGACGCTGGAGCCGGATACAGAGATATGGAAAGTGGCGCGCGGGATTGCCCGTAGCCAGGGGTTGGGTGATATCGGCGAACCCGGCGGCAAAAACCACAAACTGGATCTCACCACGCAAAACAGCGAGCCGTACGCCATCTTTGCGCTGATCGATCTGGCGCAGGCAACCGGCGATAAAAGCTACCTCACGCTGGCGGATAAAGTGGCGGACAACATTATTGCCCACAAACGGCTGAATGGCTTTTTCGTCGATGATCAGCAGTATATCTACGCCAATATCGACAGTATCGCCCCTTATGCCTTGCTGGCGCTGGAAGCGGCGATGCGCGGTAAACCGGATGCGGTGGCTCCGTTCCTCAATGGCGCAGGGTTTACCGAAGGCGCATACCGGCTGGATGATGGTACGGTGCGTTACTCCACGCGCGACGACGAGTTGTTCAAACTCAAGCCGGGCGAGCAGTTAAAACCTAACGGTAAGAAGTGATTGAAAGGCCTCTCACTGCCAGCCAGTGAGAGGCCATGTTGTTGATTTTTTTCCCCCTGAACAACCCGATAATAACCTGCACAATCCTGCCGCAAGCGCTGCGAAAAAGGGAAACAGATCTCCGGCGCATAGCGGCCATATCCTGCTGATCGCACGGCACTTTGGGAAAATGACGAAAATATATCCCTGTGCTAGATTTTTCCTATACCAATAATCAGGAGGAGTGGAGCATGAAGTTCAATGATGAGCACACGGGACTCATTGGATTAGCCATTGGCGCAGCAGTAATTGGACTGGTTTCGGAGCGAAAGACAATTAACCGCGACAACATTATTCAGGAGATTGAACGGCAAGGCAGAAGCCGGGGTGATGGGGTTGAAGATGAGGTTTTTCTGGAAGCAGCGGAACTGGTACGCAAAGGCGTTTAGCTCCGCTTAGCACTTTCAGGCAGGCGAGCCTGCTGCGGTCAGGCTCGCCTGAATTGATTATTTTACCGTGCCCTTCACGCCGTGCGGCTCCGCGCGACGATACTGCGGCGCAACATGCACCGCGCCGTGCAACGCTGCGGCGGCATGCCACGGCCAGCGCGGATCGTAAAGGGCACCGCGCGCCAGCGCAATCAGGTCCGCGTCCCCCTGTTGCAGAATCTCTTCTGCATGCTGAGGTTCCGTAATCAGCCCAACGGCGATCACCGGCATACTGGTCTGCTGACGCAGCGCTTTGGCGAACGGCACCTGATACCCGGCGCTCACTTTAATGCTCTGCAACGGCGACAACCCGCCGCTGGAGACGTGAACATAATCGCCGCCCGCTGCTTCGATTTCCTTCGTCAGTACGATGGATTGCTCCAGATCCCAGCCGCCTTCTATCCAGTCGGTGGCAGAAATACGGATGCCGACCGCCACGGATGATGGCACGGCTTCACGCACCGCGCTGAAAACTTCCAGCGTAAAACGCAGACGGTTTTCGAGGCTTCCGCCGTACTCGTCGGTACGCTGGTTGGAGAGCGGCGACAGGAACTGATGCAGCAGATAACCATGAGCGGCATGAATTTCGATCACCTCAATGCCCAGCGCCACGGCGCGGCGTGCGCTGTCGACAAAGCGCTGTTTGACGCGTTGCAGATCTTGCTGGCTCATTTCACGCGGCGGGCGTTCGCCCGGATCGTGCGGCACGGACGAAGCGGAGATCGTTTGCCAACCGCCCTCTTCCAGGCTGAGCTGTTTGCCGCCCAGCCATGGCGCGCTGACGGAGGCTTTACGTCCCGCATGGCCCAACTGGATGCCCATTTTTATCGGTGAATACTGGCGAATATCATCCAGCACCACGCGCAGCGCCTGCTGTGTCTCATCATCCCACAAGCCCAGATCCTGCGGTGAGATACGCCCTTCCGGCTCTACGGCGGTGGCTTCGATAATCAGTAACCCGGCCCCGGAAAGCGCCAGGTTGCCCAAATGAATGCGGTGCCAGGCAGTCGCTTTCCCCGCGTCGGCGGAATACTGACACATCGGAGCGATAACAATGCGGTTATCCAGCGCAACGCTGCCCACGTTTGCTTGCGTAAATAATTGGCTCATTTCTTCTCCTTAAGTCCGGCTGAGACTCATGACTTTCTGCCTGCCGCGCGCGATTGTCTTTGGCGGAACGTGCCGTTTGTTGGCTTTTGGTTTTCACAACATGATGAAATATTTCAACATTTATAAATCAACCACGCCGCGCGCTGCCGCGTCATCCCGCCACTCCAGCAGTAAAGCGTAATCCTCGCGTGTGACAGCGGCAAAACCGCCAATCAATGCCGCCGCACAAACGTGCTGATACTGTGCATCGCTGACCAGTTGCTGTAATGATTCCCGCAGCAGCGCCAGACTGGCGGCGGAGGTTGAAGCGGAGGTGATAAGCGGTAGCCCGGGTGTCAACGGGCTTTGACCGATAATCGTCAGCCCTTCAAGTAAGTCCGGTTGATGGCGCTGCAGCAGCGCCCAGGTGACACAGTCGATGGCGGCGATATCCGCACGATCTTGTTGCAACGCCACCAGCGATTGCCGGTGGCTACCGCTAAACTCCACCGTGGCAAAAAAACGTTCCCCGCCGGAGAGCGCTGCGACCATTTTCCGCAGGGCGTTATAGCCCGATTGTGATTCGATGGCGTTGCAGACGGCGCGCTGACCGCGAAAATCCCCCAGCGTTTTCCCGCTCTCTTCTTCACGCGTCACCAGGAAACTGCGGTAGCCGATGCCTTCGCAGCCCGGTGCCTGATAGTGAAAACAGCCCACGGTTTGCACTTTATCAAGCTGCGTGACCAGCGGATAACCGCAGGTCTGGCTTAACAGCAGCGCATCTTCCTGCCAGTGCGTTAACAGATCCGGCGGCGGCCAGACATGCGTGGCCATGATACCGCGAGCGGCGAACAGTTCTTTCAGCACACCGCCCAGCGCCACGGTATCTGCGCGGTGCAGATCGTACATGGGCAAGGAAAACAGGTTAGTCGTAGTGTTGCTTGCAGCCTGGGTGTGCATTCACGTCCACCGATGTAAACAAAAAGCGTCGTAACCATTCACTATAGCCCCGAACCAGAAATCCGCGATTACGTTGGCGGTACGCCTGCCGATCACGCAGGTAGAGCGTGCGCAATCCATACCAGGGCACACTGGGCAGATCGTGGTGGATGGAATGGTAGTTGAGGTTCAGAAACAGAATACGCCACGGCAGCGCCGCTTCATTAATCACCGAGCGCGCCAGCGGATCGTCTGCCGCCTGATGTTCGAGAAAGGAGCGGATTTTGGTCACCGCCAGCGCCGGATAACTAACCGCCAGCACAAACCACAGCGGTGAAAAATCGCAATGCGCCATCCACATAAACAGCGCCGCAAGCAGTACACCGTGCACCAGCCACATGACGATCGCTTTCCTTTGCCGCTGATAAAATGCGGTCATCATGACTGCCAGCAGTTGCCCGATATCGAGCAGCGGTGCCAGTAGCAATCGCCCGGGGAACGTGTTGCGCAGACGAATGATGTCGCGCTGCACGCGCGAGAAACGCTGCCAGCGCTGAGGGGCAAAATAATAAGATTCAGGATCCGCGTGCGGCAGTGTCAGCTCCGGCGTGTTGTGGTGCGCGAGATGGGAATCACGGTAAAGGCCGTACGGATACCAGACCGCCAGCGGCAGCAGGCCCAGCAGTTGGTTAAACCACGGCCAGCGCGTTGGATGACCGTGAATTAATTCATGCTGCACAGAGAGATACCAGCAGGTAAACACAATCAGCAGCAACGTTGCCGGCCACAGGCCTAAGCTTTGCCAGTTCGCCAGCGTGGCGAACCAGCCGCTATACACGGCGATAATTACCGTCCAGGTGGGAAGCTCATAGCGCCACAGCCAGCTGCGGGCGCGCTGTTGGATAAAATGACGTTGTTCTTCATGTAAATAGACCGCACGACGTTTTGCCATTCACTCATACACTCTCTGCGCTTATTCGCGTCACGATGTGAGGGAACGGCAGAAATCACAACCAACTTAAATGGCGTAACTATTGCTGAAAATGGCAAAACGCCGGGCGGCGCGGCGCAGGCCACTTTGCCGCGCGGATCCAGAATGTTGCTGCGCCACGTCATAACGCACGCCTTCGCGATGAAGGAGGCGCATATTTTTGACCACCGTCGCCAGCGTCTGAAAGAACGTGGCGGCCATTTCCGGCACCGCGCCATCAATAAAGGTCTGCCAATCGTCGGGATAGTAATAGAGGGCGTTTCATTGTTCTTTCTACTCAGGGTTGGTTGATAAACACATGGATGCTGGCGATACGGCCATCACGAACGGTGAAAATGTCTTCGCCGTGTACCAGCCCGGAGTCGTTCTGCGGGCCATAGCTCCAGGTCACGCGGCCCAGCCCATGATTCCAGGTCACGGGCGCCGGATGGAAGACAAAGCCCGGATGTTCGCGCTGGACGCGGGCAATTAACGCCACAACCTGCGGATAGCCGGTGGCGATGTCGGCGTAATCGGCGACATAAAAGTCCCAGGTATAAACCTCGCCAAAGCTACTGATACGCGGCTGCGGATCGTTCCAGATGACAAAGTGTTTATCGATCAGGTGCTGAGCGATTTGCAGTTCAGGTGATGTCATCTCTTTATGCTCCATTGTCTGTGCGAGAACCTGCGGCAGCGCCATCGACGCTGCCGGCATCAGCCCGCGAAAAGTGAGGGCGTTGACCATCAGATTTGCGCCATGCCGCCATCAACAAACAGCTCTACGCCGTTGATAAAGCTGGAGGCATCCGACGCCAGGAAAGCCACCACTTTGCCGACCTCTTCCGGTTCGCCAAGACGGCCCAGCGGTACTTGCGCGGCCAGTGCGTCAAACAATCCCTGACGGTGTTCATCCGGGACTAAATCGCCAAGCCCCGGTGTGCGGATGGGGCCAGGGCTGACCACGTTGACGCGGATACCGCGGCCTTGCAGATCCAGCGACCACGAGCGGGCAAAGTTACGCACGGCGGCTTTACTGGCGCTGTAGACGCTGAAGTTGGCTGTCCCTTTGATCGACACGGTGGAGCCGGTCAATACAACCGATGCGCCATTCACCAGCAACGGCAGCGCTTTCTGTACGGTAAACAGCACGCCGCGTACGTTGGTGGCAAAAATGCGGTCGAAATGCTCTTCGGTAATCGACCCCAGCGGCAACATATCGCCGCCCCCGGCATTGGCGTGGAGGATGTCCAGTCGCCCGGCGCTTTTAGCGATTTGCGCATACACCGCGTCGAGATCCGCCGGAACTGACGCATCGGCACGGATGCCGGTTACGCTGGCACCGACTTCAGCGACAGCGGCATCCAGCTCTTTCTGTCGACGACCGGTAATAAAGACACGTGCGCCCTGGGCTACCAGTTCTTTTGCCGTAGCCAGACCGATACCGCTGGTACCGCCAGTGACAAGGGCAATTTTTCCGCTCAGTTGTTTCGTCATTTTTCTGTTCCTCAGTTTGGGTTTTAGGGTTTACCGGCGGTCAGTCGGGCTGACGTCTTCGGTATAGCTGCACTGTAGCGCTGGCGTTTTTATTGAAAAATACCGAAAAATGAAAATGACTATTCACCGTGGTGTATAATCAATTTTCGCCAGTAAGGGGGGACGTATGGATCAGTTGCAGGCAATACGGGCTTTTGCCCGCGTGGTGGAAGCCGGAAATTTTACCCGGGCGGCAGATTCACTGGAGATGCCTAACGCCACGCTAAGTAAACTGGTGCAGGAGCTGGAAGCGCACCTCGGCGTGCGGTTGTTGCAGCGTACCACTCGCCGCGTGACGGTGACGCCGGAAGGACGCGACTATTACGACAAAACCGCGCGCATTTTGCGCGATCTGGAAGATATCGATACCTCCTTTAACAGCGTGCGCAGCCATCCGCGTGGTCAGTTGCGTATTGACGTAGGCGGCTCCACGGCGAGCGATGTGCTGATCCCGGCGCTACCGGAGTTTATGGCGCGCTACCCGGATATTCGTATCGATCTCGGCGTTTCTGACCGCCCGGTGGATCTGATCAGTGACAATGTGGACTGCGTAATCCGTGGCGGCCCGCTGGATAATTCCTCGCTGATCGCCCGCCAGATTGGCGCTGCAACACTGCTGACCTGCGCCACGCCCGCGTATCTGAAAGCCTTTGGCACGCCCGCCTACCCGGACGAGCTGAAAAATGGCCACCGGCTGGTGAGTTATCTGTCGCCGCAAACCGGCAGAGCCTTCCCCTTACGTTTTGAGCGCGACGGCGAAAAGTGTGAAATCAAGGTCGATCACCGCATCGGCGTAAACGAGAGTAATGCCCATCTGGCCGCCGGTCTGGCCGGGCTGGGGATTATTCAGACCTTCAGTTATGCGCTGGAAAGCGCGCTGAAGAGCGGCGCGCTGGTGGAAATTTTGCGCCCGTGGCGTCCCGCGCCCTACCCTTTCCATGTGGTCTATCCGCAAAACCGCCATGTTACGCATCGCCTGCGGGTTTTTATTGACTGGCTGCTGGAGAGTTTCCCGAAAAATGTTAGCCGCTAATGTCAGCATATTATTTTCGTGACTCAAGGAATAACAACGTTAATAATGAAGAGAATTTGAAAACATTATGAATTAACAATGATGGTTTGTTTTTATTATTTACCCACCTCGCAACCTAATTTTAAAAAATATTTATAACGCATTGATTATAAATAGTATTTTAATTTGTAAATTTTGAATAGTTATTATCTTGATAATAAATTTCATTTCTATTAACGTCATTCACGCATGATGAGGATTCTCTGGCGAATAACGTTTTCCCCATCGTGCAAATAATCCCTCTCGTTTTTACTCATTTACTGACGCAGATAACCGCCGCAGTCCGGGCATGTATTCTCTTTTTTATGCCACGGCTCAGGGAGGCGTCACGACGCCCGAAAAAAGCGAGAACCGCACACATAAAAATACAGGGAATATGGCATGAAACACGCTTCACATTATCCACTGGCCATGCTGATTCACGTGGCGCTGTGGGGTCTGACGCTTCCGGTACAGGCCGCTGACACCAGTAATACTTCTGACCAAACCGCGACGGACACAACCAAAACGCAGGAAGATACGCTGGTGGTGACCGCCGCCAAACAGACGTTGCAGGCTTCCGGCGTATCCACCATTACCGCCGAACAAATCCGCAAACACCCTCCCGCTCGCGATGTCTCGGAACTGATCCGCACGCAGCCTGGCGTCAACCTGACCGGCAACTCCACCAGCGGCCAGCGCGGAAATAATCGCCAGATCGACATCCGCGGTATGGGGCCGGAAAACACGCTGATTCTGGTGGATGGCAAACCGGTGACCAGCCGTAACTCGGTGCGCTATGGCTGGCGTGGCGATCGCGATAGCCGTGGCGACAGCAACTGGGTACCGGCGGAAATGATCGATCATATCGATGTGATCCGTGGCCCGGCCGCCGCGCGCTACGGCAACGGCGCGATGGGCGGCGTAGTGAATATCATCACCAAACCCACTACCGGTGAATGGCACGGTTCATGGAACACTTATCTGAATGCGCCGCAGCACCGCAAAGAGGGTTCGACGAAACGCACCAACTTCAGCCTGAACGGCCCGCTTTCCGATACCGTCAGCTTTAATTTGTGGGGCAATCTGAGCAAAACCCAGGCCGACGCACAGGACATCAACTCCGGCCACGAAGCCGCACGCACCGGTACCTACGCCGGTTCTTATCCGGCAGGCCGTGAAGGGGTGATCAATAAAGATATTCACGGCAAAGTGCGCTGGGAATTCGCCCCGATGCAGGCACTGGAGTTTGAGTCCGGCTACAGCCGTCAGGGCAACCTGTACGCAGGCGATACGCAAAACACCAACACCAGCACGCTGGTGAAAAGTATGTATGGCAAAGAGACCAACCGTCTTTACCGCCAGAACTGGGGCGTGACCTGGACCGGCGGCTGGGACAATGGCGTAACAACCAACACCTACGCGCAGTATGAACGCACCCGCAACTCCCGGCTCGGCGAAGGACTGGCTGGCGGCACGGAAGGGATCTTCTCCAGCGATAAGTTCTTCGATATTGATCTTTCCGATGTACTGCTACACAGCGAGGTCAACATTCCATTTACGCTGGGCGTCGATCAGAACCTGACTATCGGCACCGAGTGGAACCAGCAACGCATGAAAGATGGCGTTTCGACAACCCAGTCGCTCTCTTACGGATCGATTGATGGCGTCAGCAGCACCAATCGCAGTCCATATTCCAGCGCGGAGATCTTCTCGCTGTTTACCGAAGATAATATCGCCCTTACCGACAGCACCATGCTGACACCGGCGCTGCGCTTTGATCACCATTCGATTGTCGGCAACAACTGGAGCCCGTCGCTGAACCTGTCGCAAGGGCTGGCGGAGGACTGGACGTTAAAACTGGGGATTGCGCGCGCCTATAAAGCGCCAAATCTTTATCAGCTCAACCCGAACTACATTCTCTACAGTAATGGCCAGGGATGCTATGCCAGTAGTTCAGCCTGTTATCTGATGGGTAACAGCGACCTGAAAGCCGAGACCAGCGTTAACAAAGAGATCGGCATCGAGTACAAACACAACGGCTTCCAGGGCGGCATCACTTACTTCCGCAATGATTACCACAACAAGATCGAATCCGGTTATTCCGCCGTCGGTACTGCCAGCAATGGCACCACCAATATTTATCAGTGGGAAAACGTGCCGAAAGCGTTAGTGGAAGGGCTGGAAGGCACGCTGAATGTTCCGGTTAGCGAAAGCGTCAACTGGAGTAACAACATGACGTGGATGCTGCAAAGCAAGAACAAAACCACGGGCGATCGTCTGTCGGTGATCCCGCAATTTACCCTGAACTCGACGCTGGCCTGGCAGGTACGCGACGATTTGTCGCTGCAAAGCACCTTTACCTGGTACGGACGGCAGAAACCCAAACGCTTCAACTATAAAGGTGAAGCGGTTTCCGGCAGTGAGTTGAATGAAGTCAGCCCTTACAGCGTGGTCGGCCTGAGCTCGACCTGGACGGTGAACAAAAACCTGAGCCTGACCGGCGGCGTGGACAATATCTTTGATATCCGCCACTACCGCGCCGGTAATGCGCAAACCACCGGCAACAGCACCACCGGTGCTTACCTGTACGGCGCAGGCGCAGAAACGTATAACGAATCCGGACGCACCTTTTATGTTAGCGTGAACACGCATTTCTGATGTCATCATCCAAGCCGGAACAGGTTACTTTTCCGGCTTTTTTGTGCGCTAAATCCGCGCTGTTATATATGATGACAAAATCTTCATCGCTTCTGCATAATCCTTTCACGATGCGGGTTTATTATTAGCGCAGTTGAGTTCGGCGGGAATGGATCCAGCAGAAATCAACTGTGGTGTAATACCACTCCTTCATAAAAGTAGTACTCCATCCCCCCTTCCAAATCCCAACCGCAGCCATGCGGTGGAGGGGGGATTTCCCTTCACTGCGCTCTTTTATTAATGATTTCCTCGACTAACGACTTTATGCTCAGCAGCCCCTTTTTTCATACATATATTATCCATGTTTTCTTCATTTTAACTGACGCATTATTTGTTATTTTCTCAGCGTTCTTTGTTGAGTGCAGAGAACATCATTCCTAATAAACTCTTCCCCCTTCCCCCCCGTTCAGGAAGGGGACTTTTTTAAGGAGTGAGTTAAAAATAATATTACACTCCTCGCAGACAAACTTTTTGATATTAACATTCCAATAAAGTTCCTTGCGCGCATATTATTTTTACCTGCGTTGTATATCCATGCTTTCTCCATTCTTTCCCCATGATTAAATGCAATCCTGCATTTCTATTTGCAGCCGTTCTCTTTGAAAATATCTCTTAGACGAAACTTTCATGCTTAAAAAATACAATATCATCGCCGGTTTATTGTTGTCTCCTTGCGCTTTGCATGCCGCCACCTCTTTGAAAATCAATGATATTCAGTTTGAAGGTTTGCAACGCGTTACCATTGGGGCAGCACTGCTCAGTATGCCGATCAAAGCGGGTGAAGATGTCACCAATGACGATATCAGCGAATCGGTACGTGCGCTGTACGCCAGCGGCAGTTTCGATAATGTGCAGATCCTGCGCGAAGGCGAAACATTGCTGGTAAAGGTCAAAGAACGGCCAACAATCGCACAGATTAGCTTCGCAGGAAATAAAGCGATAAAAGATGATGTGCTCAAAGAGAACCTGCGTGCCAATGGCATTCAGGAAGGTTCCGCGCTGGATCGCAATAACCTTTCGGAAATAGAAAAAGCGTTACAGGACTTTTATTACAGCGTAGGGAAATACAGCGCCCAGGTTCATTCCGTGGTAACGCCATTACCGCGCAATCGCGTTGATGTGAAATTTGTTTTTCAGGAAGGGCTTTCCGCTAAAATCGTCCAGATTAATATTATTGGCAACCATGTATTCAGCGAGCAGACCTTGCTGGATCAGTTGCAATTACGCGATCAAGTACCGTGGTGGAATGTGCTTGGCGATCAGAAATATCAAAAGCAAAAACTTGAAGCCGATATCGAGACTCTCCGCAGCTATTATCTCGATCGTGGGTTTGCACGTTTTGCGATTGATTCCAGCCAGGTCAGTATGACGCCGGATAAAAAATCACTGTATATCACGTTGAATATTTCCGAGGGTGAGCGCTATCAGGTCGTCAGCACACTGGTGAACGGCGAGTTGGCGCAGCGCAATAAAGAGGTGGATGCACTGGCGCAAACACTGCAAGGGCAAACTTACAGCGCAGCGGGCATTACTCGCGTCGAAGAGGCGATCAAAAAACTGTACGGCAAGGATGGTTATGCCTGGCCGCAGGTCAAAACCGTGCCGGAGATTGACGACAAAAACCATAGCGTCACATTGCGGATTAATGTCAATGCCGGGCGTCGCTACTCGGTACGCCAGATCCGGTTTTCCGGCCACGATACGTCCCGCGATTCGGTACTGCGCCGGGAAATGCGCCAGATGGAAGGCGCATGGCTGAATGATGAGAAAGTGCAACAGGGGAAAGCGCGGCTGGAACGCACCGGCTATTTCGAAACCGTTGAGAGCCATATCACACCGGTTTCCGGCCAGCCGGATCAGGTGGATGTCGAATATAAAGTGAAGGAGCGTAATACCGGCTCTTTTAATGTCGGCCTCGGCTACGGTACGGATAGCGGTATCAGTTACCAGTTGGGCGTTTCGCAGGATAACTGGCTCGGCACCGGCAACACCGTCAGTTTTAACGGTACGCGCAGTAGTTACCAGTCTTATATTGAACTGGGCGTCACCGATCCTTATTTCACTGTTGATGGTGTAAGCCTCGGCGGCAAAATTTTCTATAACAGTTACGATGCCACTGATGCCGACACCGGTAGCTACAATCAGCAAAGTTATGGCCTCAGCGGGAATATGGGCTTCCCGGTCAGCGAAAATAATACCCTCAATCTCGGGCTGGATTATGTCCATAACCGGTTAACCAATATGGAACCGGAGCTCACCACGTGGAATTACCTTAATTCACGCGGTATCTACCCTAAAGTGGTGAGCAAAGATGAAGACAGCAACGCGGAATATAGCGCCAATGACTTCTTTGCCTCGCTGGGCTGGAGCTATAACTCGCTGGATCGCGGCTTTTTCCCCCGTTCCGGCAATAAAAGTAGCTTAACCGGCAAAATAACCATTCCGGGTTCCGATAACAGCTATTACAAAATCAGTTTCGACAGTGCGCAGTATCTGCCATTAAACAGCGACAAAAATTGGGTGTGGATGGAACGTCTGCGTGCAGGATATGCCGGCGGGTTGAATGGTAAAGAAGTGCCATTTTATGACAACTTCTACGCTGGCGGATCTTCGTCAGTTCGCGGCTTTTCCTCAAATACTATCGGGCCAAAATCAGCTTATTACCGCTGTAACGGATCAGAAAGTAGCTATAGCGAATGCCCGCTGGAAAACTCAGATGATGCGGTGGGCGGAAATGCGATGGTGGTGCTGAACAGCGAATTTATCGTCCCGACGCCATTTGTCAGCGATAAATATGCCGACAGCTTGCGCACCTCATTATTCGTCGATGCCGGAACGGTCTGGAGTACCTCCTGGCATAACACGGCACAAACGCTGGCAGCGGGTCTGCCAGATTACAGTGATCCTTATGATATCCGTTTTTCCGCAGGTATCGCCTTGCAATGGATGTCGCCACTGGGACCGCTGGTCTTCTCTTATGCCCAGCCCTTTAAAAAATATGCGAACGATAAAGCCGAACAGTTCCAGTTTAATATTGGCAAGACCTGGTAACGCGGCATACGCCATTACCTGACAGAATAAAAGGATGGTATGAAGAAAAAACCACATATGACCGTCAACAAAGTGGATTTCTTTGATTTCCGGTATGAGCTGGAGCGCGCCGTACTGGCGACGGATCGAGATTATTCTCAACAATGTTTGACGCGGGCGAAATTCCTTAGCTACTTATTGTGTCGGAATCTGAGCCATCAATATGTGGTAATGTTTAACGAAACATTCAGCAGTGCTGAAATCGCAGTTGACGAAACAACCAACAAGAAAGAGAAAACGCGCCTCTTCAGAGATAATTTTTATCGGTTGAAACAGGCGCTAAACATGGAATGACGGGCTTTTGGGCGCAATCTTGCCTTTGTATGGATGAAAAATGGTGAGTTGCGCATTATTTCCTCAACAAGCCAGGCGGCATTAACTGTGGCTCAACATTAAAATAACCCTTAAAGGATATGGTCTTTTCCCGTATATCGCTGGCTAAATTTCGCTTTATCCACATGTATGAGGTAGAGCATGTTTACAAAAGTGAATTTATATTTGCTAAAAAATATAATTCAGTATTGATTTTTATCTCATGATCACTAAAAATTAATTCCGATAGAATTTACATTTCTCTGCACACGGAGTGACGCTATGTCAGAAGCATTAAAATCATTAAATAACATTCGCACCCTGAGAGTTCAGGCTCGTGAAGTTACGCTCGAAGCACTGGAAGAGATGCTTGAGAAACTGTCTGTTGTCGTTGAAGAGCGCCGCGAGGAAGAGTCTTCAATTCGCAAAGAACAAGAAGAGAAAGAAGCCAAGCTGGCGGCATTCCGTCAAAAACTGCTGGATGAAGGAATCGATCCAACCGAGCTTTTATCCTCCCTGAAAGGGCAAACCACGAAGTCTAAATCTGTTCGTGCGCCTCGCCCTGCTAAATATAAGTATATCGACGAAGACGGCAGCGAAAAAACCTGGACCGGCCAGGGTCGTACGCCGAAAGCGATTGCAAAAGCCATTGAAGGCGGCAAAAAGCTGGAAGACTTCGAGCTCTAAAATGTATCAGGGGCAGCGCAACTGCCCCTTTTTTTTATTTCTGCCCAGCCACTCAGCTTTCTTTTCTGACCTTTCCCTCACACCGCCGCCATTTATCCCTTAAGTAACATCTGATAGCGCTAACTGCAGCACGAAACAACCATCGCGCAACACCGAAACGATCGGCTCCTGCCATCGGACGCTTATTTAGCTTTTCCCTGAGTATGCTTAGTGCTAACAACATTCTCGTCTATGCTACCGACAGGGTTTATTACCCGGCATACAATTTGTTGCCCGATCAACTTCCTCCTGGCGATGTTAAGTGACTATTCTTGCGCTTCGTCATTCATTGCACGACTTGTTGAATTAGCGAATATGCCGTAAAGCATGCTATCCGAAAGATCTGGCAAACAGCAGGGAGAAAACAAACATAGTCGCCGCAGCGAAGAATTCCCCCTGAAATTAATAGGGCCTTAACGTTATTCTTGTGTCTGTTCTACTCGTAGTACAGTAAATGCCCATCACCCCATCCGGGGCGAATGTTAAGAAATCAGGCCGCCTAATGTATTGCCATGAAAATTAAACGAATCATGCGGATTATTTATCCGCTGTATAAACCTGCATATGAGGAATACTCAACTGACAGCAACAATGCCCACAGTCGTTTTTTTCCTGTATCTCTGTGGTTAATTCTGTTGGTGGAGGCAAACATTGCTGAAAAATAGAGTCTGCACAATGTAATGTCCCGCACTCACCAAAACGATGTTTCGTCATACATCCATCGCGATGCCGTCGGCAGTCCTCGATTAAAGTCCAGCCCTGGACAAGATTAAGCAGCGGCATCGACTGCCCATCCATCAGGCTGTCGTTACAGTAAGCGCGCCAGGCCTCGATGATCTGCTGACATTCACTCGCGCGGGTATGTATTTTCACCAGCTGCACGTTGTTGCAAAAATGGCGCACATGCAACCGGGTATGCGGATCCCCCGCGTCGATCACGTCGAGAGGTTCATTAACCGCTGAATTATTAACAGGTTGGTTATCATCGTCGATAAATAATCGCGCCGCTGAACTTTTCGTCGCTAAAAATAGTGCTAAAGATAGCTTTTGCAGCTCGAAGTAAATGTTTTTATCTACCATGATGCAACTATAATACTCACTCCACTGGTGATCCGATCATTCATTTTAAATGAAACATTACCACAGGAGATTCATTTATCAATGAATCAATTGTGGAACTCATCTCGCAAAAAAAAGCATCAATAAAATTGAATATTAATGCTTTCTTAATATTTGAAATAAATTAAAGCATGAGATGAATCTCATTCTCATCTTAATTCAAAATCATACCAGCAATGTGCCTGGAAGAAAAAACCGCCGCGCTTCTTTTCATCCTGTCACACTGACCGAAGAAGCCATCTGGCAAACGCAACAGGTGAAATGCGGCACTTCTCCCATCTCTGACGGATTGCAGTGGTCCCCACTGCGCCACTGTGTGCTAACATTGATCGCAGCAATAAATAGCATGCTAACAATGGCACGGATTGCCAAACATAATGGTTATTGGAACCGAGAGGGATTTTCAGGTGAGCAACTCTATTTTTATTTCCAAAAGGATGCGTAATTTTATTGTCCTGGTGCAGACCAAAAGCATTGCCAGAGCGGCGGAAAAAATTCATATGACCGCATCGCCCTTTGGCAAAAGCATCATCGCGCTTGAAGCGCAGATTGGCTACCCGCTTTTTACCCGAAAAGATAACAGCATCTGCCTGAATAAAGCCGGTCAGGAGCTTTACCAGAAACTCTTCCCGGTTTATGAACGGTTATCGGCCATTGAAAACGAGCTCCATAACTCAACGCAGCGCTCACAGAAAGTGGTGCTCGGTATTGATAACACTTATCCAACCATTATTTTCGATCAGCTCATAAGCCTGGGCGATAAATATGAAAACGTCAGCACCCAGGCGGTTGAATTCAGTGAAAATGGGGTGATTGACGATCTGTTGGGTCATCAGCTCGATTTTATTATTTCACCACAGTTGGTCTCGCCACGCGTTCAGGAACTGGAAAACCTGATGGTTACTGAGCTTCCACCTCTGCGACTCGGTTTTCTTGTCTCGCGACGCTATCAGGATAAACAGCCGCAGGAACTACTGCGCGAATTGCCGTGGCTGCAAATGCGTTTCCAGAATCGAGCCAATTTTGAGGCCATGCTGGATGCCCACATCCGCTCATGCGGCATTCATCCGACGATTATTTACCGGGCATACAGCTTTATGGCCAAAATCAGCGCGGTGGAACGCGGGCAATTTCTCACCGTGATCCCCTGGTTCGCCTGGCCGCTGGTGAACCCGCAGACATTAACGTATTTCGATGCGCCAAACGGCCCGATGGCGATGCAGGAATATCTTTATTCACTGAAAAACCAGCGGCATACCGCCGCGATATGTCAATACATTGCTGACGATCGCGACGGTACGACGGTTTAACCCAGCATAGAACCCGTTTTCAGTAACGAGGTGTGCAGTTCAAAGACGCGGCTAAGATCGTGGCGTATATGCCCGCCGGACGTGGATTCCAGATAACGATAGAGATAATCCCGGTATAGCGGGTGGGCGCAATTTTCAATAATTGTGTGGGCTCGCTCAATCGGCGAAAGCCCGCGCAGGTCGGCAATCCCCTGCTCGGTAATGATCACTTTGACGCTGTGTTCGCTGTGATCGACATGACTGCACATCGGCACAATCGTCGATATTTTCCCCTCTTTTGCAATCGAGGGTGCCATAAAAATCGATAAGTAAGCATTGCGCTCAAAGTCTCCGCTGCCGCCAATGCCATTCATCAGGTTAACGCCTGCCACATGCGTTGAATTGGCATGACCGTAAATATCGAACTCCAGCCCGACATTCAGCGCAATGACGCCAAGGCGGCGAATTATCTCCGGGTTGTTGGAGATCTCCTGCGGCCGCAACACAATGCGTTCGGCGAAAAAGTCCATGTTATCGTAGATTTTCCGCAACGCTTTGTCGGAAACCGTCAGGCTGGATGCACTAGCCCCTCTGACTTTTCCCGTTTCGAGCAGATGGACCACCGACTCCTGTAGCACTTCGGAATACATCATAAACGGCGGGATATCCGGGTTTTCGCCAAGACGCGCCATCACCGCGTTATTGATATTACCGACGCCGCTTTGCAACGGCAGAAACTCTGGGGGAATACGTCCGTATGCGATCTCATTGAGCAGGAAGGTCACTACATTATCCGCAATCTGCTGACAGACCGGTTTCTCCTCATCCAGCGTGTTACCGGCATCCGGCAATTCGGTATCCACCACTGCGATAATCTTTCGCGGATCAATCTGCACATAGTGCAGGCCAATTCTGTCCAGCGTACTAAAAATAGCGACACTGTTGCGGTACGGTGGCGCGCCAGGTGAGGCGATATCAGCCAGTTGAGCCACCTGCGGGCTGTGATAATGGTTGTATTCAATGATTATCCGTTTTGCCTGACGCAGCCAGGTTGGCGCATTACCAATACCACTGGAAAGCCAGATCTTGCCATCGCTCGTTAGCGCCGAAGCCTCGATAACGGCGACATCAATGTCACCGAAAAAGCCATAGTTCACCATTTGCGCCACTTCACTCAGATGCAGGTCAACGAACTTCACCCTGCCCTGATTGATTTTTCGCCGCATGCCCGCTGCCGACTGGTACGGAGCGCGCCAGGAGACGGCATCCGCTTCAGACAATACATCATCGGCAGCAGCACCAATGGATGCGCCGGTCAGAAGGCGAATCTGAAAAGGTTGCTGTGCTTGATGTAACTCACGTGCGCGCCGGGCAATCGCAGCGGGTAGCGCTTTAGGCGAACCGGCGGCAGTAAAACCACTAAATGCCACCATTTCATCATGCCGGATAAGCGCGGCCGCCTCGTCAGCGCTTAGCCGGGGCCAGAACTCTTTCATGCTGTTCTCCGTTGCTCAGTAGCCCAGAAAATGCGGTTTGCGTTTTTCCATAAAGGCGCTTCGCCCTTCCTGATAATCCTGGCTGTCATAAACCGCACGACGCATGCCCTGAATTCGCTCGAATTCATCCGCGTTCATGGTATGCGCTTCCCCCAGAACCCGCAGTTCTTCCTTAATAACGGCTATTGCAAGCGGGGCTTTTTCACAGATCTGATGCGCCATCAGCAAGGTAAAATCTTCCAGCTCATTCGCGTCCACGATATGGTTCAGAATGCCTACGGCCAGAGCGCGCTCAGCGGTAATCGGCGCTGCGGTAAAAATCATCTCTTTAACGATATGAAAACCGGCATCGCGCGTTAGATTATGGATACCGACAAGGTTATACGGCACGCCGAGGTTTACCGGCGTCATTGAGAAGGTGGACGTTGTGGCTGCCACCACCAGATCTGAGCTCATGATCAACTCAAAAGCGCCGCCCCAGACGCTCCCTTCAACCATCGCAATAACCGGTTTCGGGTATTTCTGGATCATGCGGGTAATCTGCCGCAGCGGATCATCATACGAGAGCGGATCGCGGCGGCCAGTCGGCAGCTCATGAATATCATGCCCGGCGGAAAAAACCTTCGCGCCGTGCGGAGCGCGGAGAATTACGCAGCGAATCTCCGGAGTGTTGAGATCCTCCAGCGCCTGAATCAAATCATCGATAAATACCTTGCTGAGCGCATTCAATTTGCGGGCATAGTTAAATTCAATAACAGCCACTTTTTGTATGATCGTGACGACAACATGCTGATACGACATAAAGTTACCTTCTTATTGTTCAAAATAGTGATGCTGAAGAAATTCACGGATGTGCTGTAAGCCGGTGCGCGGAGCCTGTTGGTTATTTTTCACGCTTTCCAGCGTCTGGCTGAAAGTCTGGCGAAAAATCTGATGGGCAAAAAGCTGTCGCAGCGCTTCCTCTTCGGCCTGCTTCTGAAGCCATTTCATCGTTTGTTGCTGGCGCAACTGCGCCAGTCCCCCGCTTTGCGCCATGACCTCGCTAAAGCGGACAATGCACTGCCAGACATCCTCAATCCCACGCTTTTCCCGTGCGCTGCATGTCAGCACCTGCGGCGACCACTGCGGATACTTATGTCGCACCATCGAAAGCGCGCTCTCGTACACCTGGCGCGCGGCCGCAACCGCCAGGCGGTTGTCGCCATCGTCCTTGTTGATAACGATGACGTCGGCCATCTCCATGATGCCTTTTTTAATCCCCTGCAAATCATCACCGCCGCCGCCGATTTGCAGCGAGACAAAGCAGTCCACCAGGCCAGAGACCTCCGTTTCCGACTGACCAACACCCACGGTTTCAACGATCACCACGTCATAATTCGCCGCCTCGCATAACAGGATCAATTCAGCGGCACGCTGACTGGCTCCCCCGGCATAACCACCGGAGGGCACAGGACGAATAAATGCCGCCTCCGCACGCGCCAGCGATGTCATTCGTGTCTTGTCGCCAAGCAAACTGCCGCCGCTCAGCGGGCTACTGGGATCAACAGCAATCACGGCGACCCGCTTACCGAGCCGGATGAGCAGCATGCCGAAGGTATCCAGAAAAGTGCTTTTCCCGGCGCCAGGCGTACCGGTAAGGCCAATGCGTAGCGCCCTGCCGGTTAGCGGCATAATGATATCCAGCAACTGACGACTGAGGCGTTGATATTGCGGAAGCTGGTTTTCCACCAGCGTCATCGCCTGAGCGAGCGCGACACGATCGCCGGCACACAACCGATGAATCGTCGCTTCCAGCGTTTTTTCGTTAATCATGCTGGCGGCTAATCCGTGTTAATACATCGCGTACGCTTTCCAGCATCGGGGTGCCGGGGCCGTAAATAGCCGCCACGCCTTGTTCATGCAGAAAGGCATAATCCTGCGGCGGAATGACACCGCCCGCGACAACGCAGATATCCTCTCGCCCGTACTCTTTCAGCCCGGCAATCAACTCCGGAATCAGTGACTTATGTCCGGCTGCCAGTGACGACGCGCCAACAACATGCACATCGTTTTCTACCGCCAGGCGGGCTATCTCCTGCGGTGTTGAGAACATCGGGCTGAGATCGACATCGAAACCGACATCGGAGTAGGCGCTGGCAATGACCTTCGCGCCGCGGTCGTGACCATCCTGCCCCATTTTGGCAATCAAAATGCGCGGACGGCGGCCGTGAGTAGTGAGAAATTGCCGGGTCTGCTCAACAATGGCGTCGAATTCCGCTGCGGCATCCTTGCTTTGTTGATAGCTGCGGGTGATGACACCAGTGACGCACTGGCTGGGAACCAGATAGCGATCAAATGCGGCTTCCAGCGCATCGGAAATCTCCCCGAGCGTGGCGCGCAGCCGCGCCGCATGAACGGCGGCCGCCAGCAGATTTTCATTATGCTGTGCTGCATGGGTGAGCGCCGCCAGTGCATCGTGAACTGCCGCCGCATCACGCGTGCTGCGGATCTGCTCCAGCGCGGCGATTTGCTCATTGCGCACCTTCACATTGTCGATCTCCAGCACCGGCGTAATGGCCTCTTGCTCCAGCTTGTATTTGTTTACGCCGACGATCACGCGTTTACCCTGATCGATCTCTGACTGCGCCTGCGCGGAAGCTTCTTCAATCATGCGTTTCGGCAGCCCAACTTCGATGGCTTTCGCCATGCCGCCCACTTCATCGATTTGCCGGATAATCTCCCGTGCCTCTTTGATGATCTGAGCGGTAAGCGACTCGACGTAATAAGAGCCGCCGAGCGGATCGACCGTGCGGCAGATTTCCGCCTCTTCCTGCAAAATAATCTGGGTGTTACGCGCAATACGCGCCGAAAAATCTGTCGGTAGCCCAAGCGCTTCGTCAAACGCGTTGGTATGCAAAGACTGCGTGCCGCCGAGCGTGGCGGCGAGCGCTTCAATCGTGGTGCGAACAATATTGTTATAAGGATCCTGTTCCGTCAGACTCCAGCCGGATGTCTGACAGTGGGTGCGCAGCGCCAGCGACTTCGGATTCGTGGCGCCAAACTGACTGACGGCCTCGCTCCACAAATAACGGGCGGCACGCAGCATGGCGACGTTCATAAACAGATCCATGCCGATGCCAAAGAAAAAAGAGAGGCGCGGCGCGAAGTCATCAATTTTCAGCCCGGCGGAAATTGCGGCTTTAATATATTCAATGCCATCTGCAAGGGTGAACGCCACCTGCTGAACGCAATTTGCGCCCGCTTCGCCCATATGATAGCCACTGATACTGATGGTATTAAACTGCGGCATATTTGCCGAACACCAGGCAATAATATCGGCGATAATTCGCATTGACGGTTTCGGTGGATAAATATACGTATTCCGGCACAGATACTCTTTTAGAATATCATTCTGGATGGTGCCAGTTAATTTCTCCGGCGAGACGCCCTGCTCTTCAGCGGCAACAATATAAAAGGCCATAATCGGCAATACCGCGCCATTCATGGTCATGGAAACCGACATGGTATCCAGCGGAATATTATCGAAAAGGATTTTCATATCCTCAACGGTATCAATGGCGACACCCGCCTTACCCACATCGCCCACCACGCGCGGATTATCCGAATCGTAGCCCCGGTGCGTCGCCAAATCAAAGGCCACCGACAACCCCTTTTGCCCGGCGGCAAGATTACGGCGATAAAAGGCGTTCGATTCTCTTGCCGTTGAAAAACCAGCATACTGGCGAATCGTCCAGGGCTGAGCTGTATACATGGTAGCGCGCGGCCCGCGCGTAAAAGGTGGAAGCCCTGGCAGTGACCGGACAATATCCAGTTCGTCGAGATCCTCACGGGTATATAAAGGTTTAATGGCGATACCCTCAGGCGTCGGTTTTACCAGCGAATCAATCGTCTTTCCTTTCCGACTAAGCTCTTTATTCGCTATTTTTTGCCATTCCAGTTTATTTGACATAGACCACTCCATAATTCGAGGTCAATAAATTAACTGGTGAAAATAATAATTTTCGTCATTGTGGTTGTCGCCAGCAAAAAAGGACCTGCGGAAGTTCATTTTTTGCCGCAGGTCCTGATTAATTGATGAGATAAATATTTAGAGGGAACTTTGCTTTATTTACTGCGCCAGAGACCTGGCGCGCCTAAAAACCACAATACAATTAAGCTCTTTCTTATCCCCTGCCGCCAGTTTGCTCTCATTCCCGGGCAAATGCTCTTCACAAAAGCAGCAGGTGAAAGAGGTAAAATAAATGCACGATATATTTTCTTCTCTCCCCTACAGCCATTCAGAGACACGCCGATAACTAAATATCGGTTAAGGACGCCATCGCCCCTGGTCTCAGGTGCGTCCTTTTCTGCCGCCACACCTGCCTGGACAAAGATTCAGCAGTTACTTTTCATTTTGGATGAATAGCATATGCATAAACCTGTCTTTCGTAAGAAGCCATTATTGCTCGCGATGGCGGCTGCCTGGGTGTCATTCCCCCCTGTAACTCAGGCATCAATTGGTACTGAGATTTCCACAACAGAAGGTCAAAGTTCTTTTATCGGTTCATTTGATTCAGTGACGATCACCTCTACCGGAAGTGTCGTCAGCCCCACGGGTAACGCGCTCTCATTCCAGTCTGTTGATATGGGTACCTTTACCAACAACGGCACGATCATGAGTTCCGGCAGTAACTACAACGATTCCGGTATGTATATCGATGATAGTTCGTCTGTAGATCTGTTCTCCAACAACAGTTATCTCGCCGGTAATTCAGGCACTATTGGCGCTTACGGGCTGTATAACCGGGGAACCATCGGCACGCTGGAAAACAGTGTGAATGGCACGATTACGAGTAACGTCGCGCTGAATAACTTCGGAACAATTACCTCGCTGATCAACCAGGGGACGATTCAGGGCCCTAACAGCGGTGTGATTAGCTGGGGCACCATCACCGATTTCACTAACAACGGCCTGATTGATGGCGCCTACGCGGTGCAGAACGCCGGTACGATGACCAACGGGATCACCAACAATGGTACGCTGCGCGGTATCGATGCTGCTATTTACAATATCGGCGCGCTATCGGTCATTAATAACAACGGCACGCTGGCTGGCAACATCTGGAACAACACGTCAAACCCGTTAACCATTAATGGCGGCAGCAGCTACGACAGCCTGCTGACCGGCTATAACAGCGGTGGCAGGGTCTACAGTTCCGGAGCCGATCTGCACTTTGGCACCGGCAAGCTCACCGTGGATGATGATTTCCAGATGGGCACGCACAGCGTTATCAACGACGGTGCCTCTTTATTACTTAACCGTACGGTGACAATTAACGGTAATTACCTCCAGCAGGAGCAAGGCGAGCTGGCTATCGGCGTCGCCGATGGCGCGGTTGCCAACGGTAATACGCAGGACAGCGGTTATGGCCGCCTGGTAGTGACCGGCGATGCGATTTTTGCCGCGCATTCCAGCGTTTCGCTGCTAACGACAGGCCAGAGCTACGGTTTTGCTAACGGCCAGCGTTTCCTGGTGGTGCAGGCCTCCGGTTCGGGAACGCAGTACAATGAGAACGCGCTGGCCTACCATGTCGCGGGTTACAACGGTACGGTGACCGGTAAAGCGGTAACGATTGATGGCACTAACAGTCTCGTGGTTTATCTCGACGGTCAGGATCCGGTAACCCCGACGGAACCCACGACACCGACGACACCAACAACGCCAACAGAACCGACGACGCCAACCACACCGACGACACCAACAACGCCAGTGGTTACCCCGAACACAGGTTTTGCCACGACACCAAATGCTATCTCCTCTTTGCGCGGGCTGGGTAACTACAGCGGTTTCTCTGAAGGCCTGCTCAATCTCTATAACGCCTCTATGGCGATCGGCAGCCGCGAAGAAGCCAACCGGGCCGGTGAGCAACTGTCGCCGGTACAGAACAGCGCCGCGAGCAGCACCGCAGCCGCAGCCTCTTCCGGCGCGCTGGCCGTGGTGAACAACCATATGAACAGCACGCGTCTCGCCCGTAACGGTTCACAAAGCGGTATTGCCACCGGTGATGATGCGCTGGATTGGGCCGTCTGGGGCCAGCCGTTCTACGGTAGTGCTCGCCAGGGCATGATTGATAACGTCAGCGGTTACACCGCGCATTACGGCGGTGTGGTGCTGGGAGCGGATCGTCAGATCGCTGACGACTGGCGTGTGGGCGGCGCATTCAGCTATGCGCACTCTTCCGTCAATGGCCGCGACAACCTGACGGGTAGCCATACGGATGTTGATGCCTGGAGTGGCATTGCCTACGCAAGCTGGAGCGGCAACCCGCTGTACGTCAACCTGACCGCCAGTGTCAGCACGCAGAGATATGACAGCCAGCGCCGCATCGGTTTCGACGGCTTTGCCGGCCAGGCGGATGGCAGTTTCAACGGGCAGCAAGTGATGACCAAAGCAGAAGTCGGCTACCCGATCTTCTTCGCCCAGGGAACCACGCTGACCCCGCTCGCTGCCGTCAGTTACAGCTACCTGCACCAGGATGACTATAAAGAGCACAGCGATCAGGGTGCCGCGCTGAAAGTTGATTCCAGCCATACGCAGTCGGTGCGCAGCTCGCTGGGCGCAAAACTGGAGCATAGCTGGAGCACCGGAATCGGCGATGTGGTGCCATTCGTGCAGGCGATGTGGACGCACGAATATGACCGCAGCCGCACAGCGACCAGCGCCAGCTACGTCGCCGATGCGCTGGGCGAAACGCGTTTCACCAGCTTTGGCGCCACGCCGGTGTCCGATACCGCGGATATCGGTGCCGGTGTGGCGCTGGTACAGAATGACGACCTGAGCCTCAGCGCGCGTTATGACCTTTCTACTGCGCCGCACTTCGACGCCCAGACAGTCAGCCTGCGTCTGCGTAAATCGTTCTGATGTGATGTAAACCTGGTGGGAGGGCAATAGCCTCCCACCGCAAAAGGCCTGCCGGGGAACGGCATGACATGCAATAAAGCCTTCCCCGCCAGGTCTCTTTTTTCTGTCATCCAGCTTGCAAACAAACGCAAAAAATACCCATCAGGGGGTATTTACACTATCCTTCATAAGAAAATACTTATTACTAATAAACAACATATTGATTCTGCATGCGATAAATTCACCACCGGCAAAGCAGGAATATAAAATATATTTAAAACCAACGTTTCATATTATTGGTTACTGCTACTCAAAAAACATTAACCTATAGAAAAAAACACTGTTTTTATGATATCCAGGCTAATAATTTAAGGAAAAATTAATATTCCCGCGTTCGCAAAAATTAAAAGAAGAATGAAGTTTGATAACTATCACAAAAAAGTATCAACGGTGCTATTTGCATTAAATAAAACGTATCTCAGGCCGTTAATGTAAAAAGACCCGGCGTATTTTATTCATCACAAGAAAAGGGTGAAGCATGCATGTTCTCGATGATAAAAACCTGCCTTCGCTGGCTGGTAATACGCATGGAATACTCAAGCAGACAGCGACATTGATGCTGGCGCTGATGACATTTATCTTTTTTACCATCCTCTTCACCCTCATCCAGACAAAAAGCGATCTTCAGCAAACTGAACAACGGCAAAAAATGCACTTGCTGACTAAAGCGCTTGAAAACAGACAGGAAAACTTACGATTACACCTTGCTGATTACGCCAACTGGGATGACGCTTTTCAAAATCTGACAAGCACCGTGAATGTGCACTGGGCATGGGACAGACAGAACCTGGGAAAATCGCTTTTTAATAAGTTTCAGTATGAAGGCGTTTTTGTCCTCTCACCGGATGGCATAACCCGCTATAGCGTGCTGGATGGGCAGCCCGGGCAGGTTTCCTTTGAAACATGGTTAGGCGTCAATCTGACCGACTCGTTAATAACAACATTAGCCAACAACCAAGGAATAGCGTTCTCCCGGCTGATCACTATCCATGACCAACCCACGCTCGTCGCCGCATCATGGATCACGTCGGATGATTATACGGCTGCCGGGATAAATCCTTCAGAGCATGCGGTAATGATCTTTGTCGATAAGCTTACGCCACAAAAGTTTCAGCAACTTGGTGACGAATACGAAATCAAGGGGTTACATACTTTGCCGCCTGAAGTGGCATCAATGCGCAAAGATACGATGTTTCTCACCGCCGGAAACGATCGCATTTATGTCGAATGGCAGAGCAAAAACCCCGTCGAAACACTGTTAAGCAAAGTGTTGCCTTTACTGGTGCTATTGATGGTGGTTTCCGTGCTGTTGGCCATTAGTTTAATGCGTAAAGCGTTAACAAAAGCGCGCATGAATGATGAAAAAACCTTTCTGCTGGAACAAAGTCGCGCAGCGTTATCCGCCAGCGAACAGCGTTTCAGGGATATTGTTGAAACCACCACGGACTGGATCTGGGAAACCAATGAAAACTTTAATCTTACCTGGATTTCTGCCCGCTTTCCGGTGATCACAGGCCATCGCATCGATGAGTGGCTGGGACGCAGCTTTACCGATTTTTTAGTCGACAGCCAGCAAACAATCAGCAACTGGTTAACGCTGCCGCATCCGGGCGATTATTTAACGTTGTCGCACTGCTGCTATGTTTCCGCGCTCGGCAGCCAGCGCTACTGCAATATCACGTTAAAAAGAATTACCCTGCCGGATGGCGCGATCGGTTTTCGTGGTACGGCTTCGGACGTGACGCTGGAGGTGGAGTCCAGTGAGCGTATTCGCTTCCTCTCCCACCACGATGAGTTAACGGGCCTGCCGAATCGCGCCATGATGCAAGAGTTCCTCGATGGGAAACTGCACTCGCGCGGCGAAGCAAATAGCGCGCTGGTGATGCTCAGTCTCGATCTGAGCGATTTTAAACTGGTCAATGATATCTACGGGCATGACGCTGGCGATAAGGTGCTGGGCGAGGTGGCGCAGAGATTGCGCAACTGTTTACGCGCAACCGATCTGGTCGCACGCCAGGGCGGTGATGAATTTATTATTATCGCTCCTGCGATTCATAAAAAAGAGGATATCCGTACGCTCTGCCAGCTTATTATTGCTGTCATCAACAAGCCGTTTATCGTGTCCGGCAATGAAGTCTCTCTCGGCGTCAATATCGGCGCGGCGCAATCACCACAAGATGCTCTGACGGCCAGCGATTTATTACGCTACTCAGATATTGCTCTGTATGAAGCCAGAAATCTCGGCAATAACAGTTTTGTTTTATATCAGGCTGACATGGCGAAACAGATCGTCCAACGACGCGAACTGGAAAATGAATTACGGGAAGCGATTAAGGAAAATCAATTATTTCTCGTATATCAGCCTCGCTTCGACATCCGTGCAGGCTGCATTAACTCTGTCGAAGCGCTGGTGCGTTGGCTACACCCGCGTCACGGGTTACTGATGCCGGATCAGTTTATTCCCCTGGCCGAGGAGTCCGGAATTATTACCGACCTGACGGATTGGGTGCTGGTCAATGCCTGTCAGGACATCGGCAGAGAATTTAACCATATTTCTGTATCGGTCAATATTTCCCCGATGGAATTCAAAGCCAGCGATGTTATCGCACGCATTAAAAACGTACTGGCGACAACTCATTTTCCGGCGGCACGCCTTGAACTGGAAGTCACTGAAAACGTGACATTATGTAGCCCAGAAAACGCACAGATCGTCATGCAGGAATTAAAAACCTTAGGTATCCGGCTGCTGATTGATGATTTCGGTACCGGTTATGCCTCGCTTTATTACCTGCACAGTTTTCCTTTTCATGGCATTAAAATCGACAAGTCATTTATCTTCGCGATGAACGATTCGGAATCAGCAAAGAGTATTGTGGAAAAGGTCATTGGACTTGGCAAGGATTATAACCTTGAGGTAACCGCTGAAGGTGTTGAAACACAAGAGCAATTGCAGCAATTAATAAAATACAAATGTGACATTGCACAAGGATATTACATAGGCCGTCCAGTCTCATTAGAGGCCGTCAAGGATAACCTGCACATTATTGAATGTAATATCGAAGCGAGGTGTGATGCAGCCCTATAACAACCAACAATAATTGCAGTTTGAGAAGTGAACTCTTTTTCTTGCGGCGCGCAGCGGCGCCGTAAAAAAGCTTACCCAATACGTAGTGGGGAAATACGATGAAAATACTTCGCGATATAACAATCAGAAAAATGGTTTTACTCATCCTGGTGCTGTTCAGTTGCATCTGGGGCATCGCCACGGCAATGACCTTATTTAACTTCGCCACCATCGAAAATTTATTAACGCAGAACACCGCGCAAAAAAACGCATACTCTTATCTGGTTAAAGGCAATGATCAATATTTCCGTACCGTAACACGCATGCTGCGCGCCATGGATTATCGCCTGACCGGTGATGATGCCAATGCAGATAAGACGTTGATTTCCGCTGGCAAAGCTCTGGAGATCAGCCAGGATATGCTGGCTAAGTTCCGCCAGAGCGGCCATCCTGGCGTCAGCGATGAGGTTGTTCAGAGCATGGCTCAGGACTGGGAAAGACTGCTGAACAACGGCATTATTCCTATGTATAAAGCCGCACAGGATAAGCAGGCCGACCAGTTCCGCGAACTGTTTCGCAAAACCTATCCGCCGCTGAGTGTGCAATTTGGCGTGACCGCCGAAAAATATACACAAGCGATTCAAAAAGATGACTTCTTAAACCAGACCACGGCGAAAGTCAGTTTTAACAAACTGGTGCTAATCAGTGCGTTAGTCGCCGGTGTTGTGACGCTGTTCTTAACCGATCGTTATCTGGTGAATTATCTGGTTAAACCACTTGATACCATTGCGCGGCACCTTGAAACCATTGCCAGCGGCAAGCTGCACACCAGGCTTGAAGAGTTTGGGCGTAACTGCGCCGGTCGTTTGATCCCCTTTATTCAGGGGATGCAGGAAAATCTTTCCAGAACGGTGCAGGCGATTCAGGGTAGCTCAACCACCATCTTTACCAGCACCAACCAAATACGCACCGGGAACGAAGAGCTTTCCGGTCGCACGGATCAACAGGCCGCAGCGCTTCAGCAAACCGCCGCCAGTATGGAAGAGCTGACCTCGACCGTCAGAAACAACGCGCATAACGTACGCGAAGCACAAAAACTGGCCGGAAACGCCCGGCAGGTGGCGGAACAAGGCGGAGATATTACATCGACGGTTGTCGCCACGATGCACGGTATTTCGGAAAGCTCGCAGAAGATTGCAGACATCACCAGCGTCATAAACAGCATCTCTTTCCAGACCAACCTGCTGGCACTGAATGCGGCAGTGGAAGCGGCGCGCGCCGGTGAACAGGGGCGTGGCTTTGCCGTCGTCGCCAGCGAAGTGCGCTTACTTGCGCAGCGTAGCGCCCAGGCCGCTAAAGAGATCGAAGCGCTGATCAGTGAATCCGTTAAGAGAGTGCAAACGGGCGCAGAGCAGGTACAAGAGGCCGGCGAGGCAATGTCGACCATTATCAGTACCGTGGGTCAGGTCAATGCCTTGATGGGTGAAATCACCATTGCTTCCGACGAGCAGAGCAAAGGCATCGATCAGATTGGCCAGGCGATGACAGAAATGGATCGGGTGACGCAGCAGAACGCAGTGCTGGTTCAGGAAGCCAAAGCGAATGCCATCGCACTTGAAGAAGAAGCCGGGCGATTAAACGACGCCATCGCGCTCTTTGATTTAGGAGGCAACCCCGTGACTGCCCTTCCCGGACAGGCAGCCAAAACCGCCACGAAGGCAAATCCTCCTTCGCGCAAAACAACCCGTAACGCGACTGCCAACGAAAACTGGCAATCCTTTTAAACCTGACGCGCTGCGGCGTTGATTACCCGACGCCGCCAGCGACGCTGACGTTTTAGCATGGGAGAGACAACGTGAATTTCCAGATCCGATATGCAAGCAGCGAACTGACTGACCCCGTGCTGGCGGTTGCGGAATTTGCCCGGCAGATGCTTCCCGCTGAGCCAGAAACGATCCTTTTCTTCTGTTCCCCGGACTATGACCTGAATATTCTGGGCCGAGAGATGCAAAAAACCTTTCACTGCCCCTGTATTGGATGTACCTCCTCCGGGCAGATCGGCACCGAAGGTTTTCAGCACTCCGGGATATTAGGGCTGGGTCTGAGCGCCGCTTTTCGCACCCGCCATTTTGTGATTCACCCCCTGAATGATTACTCCGCGACCATTGCAGAGATTGCCGAGGAGATCCATCGCGACAGCGCGGCCAGACCCAATTTGCAACGCTTTGGTTTGTTACTGGTTGATGGCTTGTCGATGGCTGAGGAACGCCTTATCGCTAATCTTTATCAGCAGACAGGAAATATTCCGGTTATCGGCGGTTCTGCGGGTGACGATCTGCGTTTCGAAAAGAGCTACGTCTATAACGGTAAAGGTGAGTTTATCTCCGATGCCGCGGTGTTCGCGGTCATCGAAACCTCCTCGCCGGTGGCGATTTTTAAAGTTCAGCACTTCGAACCCAGTAAGGTGGAATTAATCATTACCGAGGCCGATCCTGAAAAACGGCTGATCCGGGAAATTAACGGCGAACCTGCCGCGCAGGTGTATGCCGAATCGCTGGGCATCACCGTTGCAGAATTAACGCCCACCGTTTTTTCCCGCAATCCGCTGGTGCTCTCTTTTGGCGACGAACCTTATGTCCGTTCGATCCAGAAAATGAACGACGATCTCTCGCTGACCTGCTACTGCGCAATTGAAGAAGGGTTGATCGTCTCGATTGGCATTGCGGAAGATCCGCTCGAAACCTTTAGCAAGGCGCTGGAAAAAGTTCATGAAACCATACCGGAACCGGCGGTGATTATTGGCTGCGACTGTATCCTGCGGCGTTTGCAGTTTGAGCAGGAGGAGCTTGACCTGCAGATCGGCAATTTTATGGTGCAAAACCGGATCGTGGGTTTCTCAACCTATGGCGAGCAGTACAACGGACTGCACGTCAACCAGACATTCACGGGCGTGGCAATAGGAGGTAAATGATGTCTCCATCTGAAGCAGTTGTTGCAACACTCTCCCTAACCGATTATCAGCGCAAACTTGTCGCGCGGGATAAAACCATCGAGGTATTAAAGCGACGCATCGCGCAGGAAAGTCGGCACAACCAGATGACCCCGTTCGCTATTCTTGAGCAGAATGTGGGCCTGGAGAAAGTGGTCGCACGTAAAACCATCGAACTGGAAAACGAGCGCCATGAGTTAAAGAAAGCGCTTGCTGAGCTGCGCCTCACGCAGGCACAGCTTCTACAGGCGCAAAAGATGGAGTCCATCGGCCAGCTCGCCGCCGGGATCGCCCACGAAATTAACACGCCCACGCAGTATGTTTCTGACAACGTCGGGTTCGTGAAGACCGCCAACCGTTCGCTGCTCAACCTGCTGGATGCGGCGATCGCCATGGCTGCCGTGATGCGGGAAAAAATGGCCGATGAGCCAACGCTTACCGCCTTCGATACCCTCCTTAAGAGCAGCAAAATTGAGTTTCTGCGCCATCAGATCCCCCAGTCTTTAGATGAATCACTCGACGGGCTTGGCCATATCTCCCGGATTGTCGCCGCCATGAAAGAGTTCTCTCATCCCTCGCAAAATAAAAAGGAGTACGTGGATATACGCGACATCATCAATACCACTGTGACCGTCGCCCGCAACGAGTGGAAATACGTGGCGGAACTGGAAACCCGCTTTGCCGATGATTTGCCGCTCCTGCCCTGTCTGCGCGACATGGTTGGCCAGGCGATGCTTAACCTTATCGTCAATGCGGCGCACGCCATTGCGGACAGCCTCCAGACCCGCGAGCAGGAAAAAGGGCATATCGTTGTCTCTGCGGAGCAGGTCGGCGATATGATGGAGATCCGCGTCGCCGACGATGGCACCGGCATCCCTGAGGCAATACGCGAACGCATTTTCGATCCCTTCTTCACCACCAAAGCGGTCGGCAAAGGCACCGGCCAGGGGCTGGCCATTGCCTATTCGACCGTGGTGGACAAGCATAATGGGCAGATTCGCTGCGAATCGAAACCCGGTTCGGGCGCCACATTCATCATGCGTTTTCCCCTCGTCGTGCAGCAGGAGGCATAAGTATGCAGGTGATGTTCGTGGATGACGAAGCTCGCATCCTCTCGGGTATTGAGCGCGCCTTAATGATGCAGGACAGCGAGTGGCAATGCCGCTTCGCTACCAGCGGTCATGAAGCGTTGAGCCTGCTGGAAGAAACCCCTGCCGATGTTGTGGTGTCGGATATGCGTATGCCGCTGATGGATGGCGCGGAGTTCCTGTCGCAGGTTCGTGACCGCTGGCCCGGCACGATCCGGATCATTTTGTCCGGTTACTCCGAACCCGAGGCCACGGTTCGTATGCTGGGCGTTGCGCACCGTTTCGTCTCCAAACCCTGCGACAGCACGCAATTACTGGCGATGGTGGCAAACGCGCTGGCGTTGCGCACGCTTTTCAAGGATCCCACCGTCGTCATGCTGGTCGGGAAAATTAACCAGCTTCCGCCCGCCCCGAAAGTATTTACGGAAATTAACCGACTCCTTGCCAACCAGGGGACGAATACTCGGGAAATTGCCGAACTGCTGGCGAGCGATCCGGCGCTAAGCGCCCGGATTATGCAACTGGCAAATTCCGCCTGGTTCAGCCGGGGAGCACATATTCATGACATTGGTAATGCGATCGTTCACCTAGGGCTGGAACAAGTGAAGTTGCTGGTACTCGCGTCCCAGGTTTATGCCGATGCCGCTACCGATCCCTATGTGGATAAGCTACAGCAGACCGCCCTTCGCGCCTCAATGCTGGCGGCGCGTATCTCCAGGCATCAGGAACGGGAAGCCACTGCGGCGCTGCTGGCCAATATTGCGCTACTCATTCCAGAATTAAGAACCACCAGCGACGAGGCGACGACTGAGCAGGGTGATATCCCGCTGCGCGCCGCCATCGGTGCCTATTTACTGGCGCTATGGGGGCTGCCGATGGACATTGTTGAAGCCGTCGCAGGCCATGTACAACCTTCACGCTCAGCAGAAAAAACCTTTGGCATGATCGGTGTCGTCCATGTTGCGGTCACCCTTGCCAATCATGGCGTTCCCGATAAACGTTATCTCGAACAAACCGGCATGCTGGACCAACTGCCCGCATGGCAGGAGATGCTCAATGACTGATACTTCCTTACCCCGTGTGTTATGCGTCGACGATGAACCCAATGTGCTCGCGGCCATCACGCGAAATCTGTTTGATGTATTTGATGTGGTGACCGCGCACAGTGGTGAAGCCGGTCTGGATGCGATTCGCAGCGGAGAACCTTTTGCGGTGATCCTCTCCGACATGCGCATGCCGGGAATGGATGGCGCGACTTTTTTGTCCAGAGCGCGGGAAGTCTCGCCGGACAGCGTGCGGATCCTCCTTACCGGGCAGGCCGATGTGGAGTCCTCTATCGCGGCAATTAATAAAGGCGCTATTTTCCGCTATCTCTGTAAACCGTGCCCAAAAGAGGATCTGATAGCGACGTTGAATGACGCAGTTCGTCAGTACCGGCTCGTGTGCGCAGAAAAAGAGCTCCTGGCGACCACGCTTTCTGCTTCGGTAAAAACGCTCACAGAAATACTGGCGATGGTTGCCCCCTGGGCTTTTCAGCGCGCAGCTTTTGCGCAGTCCTGCGTCCGCCACGCATTGCCGAAACTGGGGTGGCACGATGAGTGGCTTTACACTCTCGCCGCGTCGTTAAGTCAGATCGGCTGCGTTGGCATTCCTGCCGACATCGTCCAGGCTGATGCCGCACAGCGTAAATTGACACCGGAGGAGGAAAAACTGCTGCATGAACATCCGGACGTTGCGGGCCGACTGGTGGAACAAATCCCGCGTCTTGAACTGGTTGCGGCAATTATTCGTCACCAGGCGAAAGAAGCGCCCGCCAATGCACCGTTAGAAGTGGTACGCGGCGCTCAGCTACTGCGCGCCGCACTGGAGCTGGAACGGCACGCCGCGCGCGGCTGGAGCCTGGAGCGTCCGTGGGAAATCCTGCGTGCGGCGCGTCCGGCGCTGCCTGAATATCTCATCAAAGCGCTGTCAGATTTTCGCTCGAATGTGGAGGGGGTTCGCTCCGCGCGTATCCGTGAATTGATGCCGGGCTGGGTTGTCGATGAAGATATTCGCACCACAAATGGATTAATGGTACTGACCAAAGGTCATGAACTGACCGATACCGCGATCTCCGCTCTTCAGCGCCTGCTCGCCGCGAACGCCGTCGAAGAGCCCATCCGGGTGCGCGGCCTGCCGGGTAAAAACGCGTCCTGAAGATGTGCCCCGCCGGGAGAGCGCTTTCTGCCCGGCGCTAATCTGCCCAAATCCCCTTGTTCAACGGCTGTCAGACGTGATTCTGACGGCCTGATTGCCGTCGCATTGCTGGCGGCATCATACAAATTCCGCGCAGGACGATAAGCGGGCTTGAAGTCGCGGCAAGCATTAGTACCAGGATCATTAAATTTCTGAATCAGGATACAGAAATTTGCGATTAGTGAATTGTATGAAGGTAAGTTATAACATGCATAAGGGATATGACTTCTGACAAGCACTAACTTCTTTCACTGGCAGAAACGATGTCGCGTCTGCCAGTTTTTATTTTCCACTTCGTTTGTGACAGCCAAATGAAACGGAAAATAAAAAAGGCCCGCCTGAGCGGGCCCTGAAAAATGATACATAACGTCAATTATTAAGCCTGATGTTCAATGGCTTTCTGTGTATTCTCAATTGCAATTTTGCGTGGTTTTTCGCTTTCCGGGATTTCCTGGTAAATGGAAACCTGCAAGATCCCGCTTTCCAGTTTTGCATTACTGACTTTGGTATGCTCCGGCAAAGTGAAACTCAAACGAAAATCAGAACGGCGGATGCCTTTATAGATCCAGCCCTGCTCATCCTGCGATTCATTTTCAGCGCGTTTACCAGAAACATTCAGCGTTCCGCCGACCGTCTCGATTTCGAGTTCGTCTTCCTTCCAGCCAGGTACGCTTACATTTAACAGATAATTGCTTGCATCGATTTTTTTCAGGTCATAAGCGGGTAGTGAAGTGACCGGAGAGTCGCCCGTTAACTGACTGAACAGCCTGTCGATACGATTAAAACGGTCAGCAAAAACAGAATCGGAAAAGCCCGGAAGTGCTGACAAGGTTCTGAGTGCCATAATTAACCTCCTGAATAATCAATTCAAAAGTTCAACGTAAAGGCAAGCGTTGCTTGTCCGATCCAATAGATAATTCCTCCCGCCCGTTTTTCAAGACCACAAAATAAAAATTTTTTGCGTATGCGTTCCGGGCAACCGCGCTGGCAGTGACAAACCAGCAGGGATGGAAAGTGGGTGAAAATAGTGGCCTGCATAAACAACTGACCAGACCAACAGGAAGAGATTAAGTGCCCTGCTCCATCTGAGCGAACAACGTATTGCCGATCGGTTATGCGTCATCCACTCGCGTAACATTTACCTGCAGAGTGCTTGTCTGTTGACCATTACCCGAGATCGTCACTATTTTGCTGACCAGGTGCGCTACCCATCCGAACTTTTTGGCTCACCTCCTGATTTCCCTTCAATTTCTGTGATCTCCCGGTCCAGTTTGGCCATGGCTTGTTCTGGTTTTATTTGTCTAACTGAACGATATTTAATATTCACATAGCACAGGTACTCGCGACAGAGCATTTCTTGTTTGCCGGTGAGCACCAGAGTATTTCGTAAGGAGAGATTATGAAGCCAGTAGAAGAAGCGATTGATGATCTGCAATCCCGTGTTTTAGCGTATGAAATAATTTTTCAGTCCATTTGCTCAGAACTGCCGCAATTGTTCATCGATAAAGCCAAAGAGAACATTCAGCTTAACTTCAAAGCATTTGAATCTGGCACACATTCTGAAGCCGGGAAAGCAAAGCTTGAAGCGGCGAAAGCAGTCGCATCCAGAATTATAGGCTCGAAGCTTTAACTCTCCTCCCACGCAGATCCTGAGGTGGAGAGGAATCAACAGTAATTTCTTCTCCGCTTTGTTTCTTCGCCGCGTCGAAGTGGAACTATTCCGCGCACTCAGGGCGTAAGTAACGCCATTCGCCTGTTTCGGTCTCAACGCACGTAGCCGTTAACGGTTTATTGATGATCCCATCAGGAAGGAATTTTGCTTCTGAATGGCGCAGGATTTGGGGCCAGGGTCAGTACCACCCCGTCATCTGAACCGGGGCGGATCGAAGACATATTTATTAGTGAACAACGCGCTGCCGGGAAGCACAGGTCGCACAACGCTCAGAAGCTATATGTCACCTTCAGGCTGCCAGTGGGCGAGGCTTTTCGTTGCACTATTGGGCTGTTGCGTGCATCACCAGCCAACTGCGTAAAGCCTGCGGCAGCAACCACGCTCCAGTCCTGGTTGAGTTTGTGCGTCCAGTCAACATTCATTGACCAGGCATAAATGCCCGATCCGGCATCATATCGGCTAAACCCCGATGCGGCCGACTGCGATGCACTGACCCCGTAGTAAGTCTGCATATACTTGCTGGTTCCCCAACTGCCGGTCAGCGCCAGCGTCACGGAATTTTTCGATGACTTATAGAACGGGCTGATAATACTGAAATGCAGGGCCTCACCGTTGCTTCGCTGAGAAATCGGCACCTCAGCCTGCAATTGCACATTAAGCCAGTCGGTCACCTCGTACCCCAGGCCAGGCACACCGAGAGCCGAGCCTTTGATGTCCCCCATACCTCGCAAGTCGTCGCTGCCGTCGCTGATCGCGTCGCTGTCCACGTTACGATCCTTACGGCCAGGGCGATAGCTCAGCGCAGTGCTGTAATTCAACTTGCCGATGTTGTTGCCGTAACCGATACCACGCGTGGTACTGACGAAGAAACCATTTGCCAGCGAGTAATCAAGCACCAGGGCAGTCGTGACGCGGCTTTCATCCGAACCAGAATAGCGTGGCGCAACATCCACGCCGCCTCCCAGAGTCAACTCGTTGCCCTGTTTCTGTTCTGCCGCCAGTATCGGGGTCGCCAGTAAGGCCAGGACAGCTCCCGGCAACATTTTTTTCAGCATGCGCCCCGAGAGTAAATGGGGGAACTTATGACGCGGTTCGATGTTTCTCATGAAAGAAGTCCTTGTGGATTCAAATGATTACGATACAAGCGGTTTTAAACGCCAGAACGCTCAGTTTGAATGCTCACCCTAAAGTTCTCATGAGCCCAAAATGAAGAAAGACTGAAGCAAGTACAGGGGCTGCAAACCTGATAGATTTCCTGATACCGTTTTTTTCTTCAGACGTTCTTCATTCACTGTTGATACCGTAACCATTGTGAAAATTCTCCTCATCGAAGACGACCTGGATCTCGGCAATGGCGTGCGTATTGCCCTTGCAGATCAAGGATTAGATGTCATATGGGTTCGCCGCAAAGTGGATGCACTGCATCAACTTGATGTCTGCGCGCCAGAACTGGTATTGCTCGATCTCGGGCTGCCCGACGGCGATGGCATGAGCCTGATGGCAAGCTTGCGTCAGCAGCTCAAGGGGATACCCGTCATCATCCTGACCGCACGAGGCACCCTGCAAGATCGCCTCTCCGGGCTGGATGCCGGTGCAGACGACTATCTCGTCAAACCTTTTGTTCTCGCCGAGTTGCTCGCCAGGGTGAGAGCACTTGCGCGCCGCAGTTACGGTTTTCAGAATGAGGTGATAGAAATTCGAGGGTTATCTCTTCACGTGCCGACGCGTCGCGTGACAGTGAGTGAACGTAATGTTGAGTTGACGGCAAGTGAGTACGCGCTGCTTGAAACGTTAATGTTGCGCACTGACCGCGTATTGACACGAGGGTTTCTGGAAGAAAGGATATTCGGCGCAAAAGAAAACATGAGCAATGCTCTCGATGTGCATATGGGGAATTTGCGGCGCAAAATCGGCGACGGCTATGTGCGAACGGTGAGAGGCGTAGGGTATGTCATTGATACCGTACCGATTCAGAAAGGGACAGGCTGATGCGAAATTTTTGGCGGCGCCTGAAAACCCCGACGCTTGTACGGCGAATTATGATCGCCCAGATGCTACTGCTTACGCTGCTTTGGTGTCTTTTTCTGACCTACATTTTGTGGGAAAACTTGCGTAGCCCCTCTATGTTATTGGGCAATAAAACTTACGAAACCATTCTTACGTTGGTTGATCGGATGGACGATCGCCCACAGGATCTCACCGATGTGCTGGAAAAGTTCAGCAAGGCGTTGCGGGAAGGTTATGGCGGAGGCGAAGATCCGGAACTGTCGATCAGCCTCATTGTTCGGAAGAATAAAGCGATAATTTATTCATCAGATGGCGCTCCAACGGGGGTGAAAAACACCCTATACGGGAAAATTCAGAGCATTGAGAGTGAAGGCCGCACCTGGACCAGCCGTACCCTAAAATCCGGCAATTCCGACGCGGAGGTCACGCTCGTCACCCCTGCCGGCGGCTGGAACTTCTTTATTTACCTGAACTCGCGTGGATACTACATATTGCCGCTGCTGGTATGCATTCCTTTTCTTTTGTTTCCCGCGTGGCTGTCAATCCGCATTGCAATGCGCCCCTGGAACAAGGTGGTCAATGAAATTGCCTCACGAACTCCAGAAGATCTCTCTCCCTTAAAAGCAGTGCCAAAGCACAGGGAGCTTCGCCAGATGGTGGATGCTGTTAATGTTTTTCTTGCCAGAGTGCGGGAAAGCACGGAAAGGGAACGGGTTTTTATTGCCGATGCCGCTCACGAGCTGCGTACCCCCCTGGCTGCGATGCGAATCAATGTTGAGGCTTTACAGTCTTATGTTAGCCGCGATAGTCAACAGGAGTTGCTTGCAGGGATTATTCGCAGCAACAGCCGTGCGGCTCGTCTCGTCAATCAGTTGCTGCTGCTGATGCACAGCGAAGCGCGCATTGACACGGTTATGGAGCCTGTGCCGCTGACCACACTGATACAAGAGCGAATGGCGATGCTGGCACCGCTGGCTGCCGAGCGCGGGATTGAGCTTGAATTCTACTCGCATGATGAGATCTGGGTGACAGGCGTCCGAGAACGCCTGATGTCGCTGCTCGACAACGTCATTGAAAATGCCGTCAAGTACAGTCCTGAGGGCGGCCGGGTTGAGGTAGAGGTACGATCATTAGATGAATCCACGCAGCTACGTGTCTCCGATGCCGGGCCCGGCATTCCCGTTGAATTGAGAGAGCGCGTGTTCGATAGATTTTTTCGCGATCCCAATCAGATGCAAAGCGGGAGTGGATTAGGGCTTGCAATAGTCAAAGCGGTTGCGCAGCTACACAACAGCAGCGTGTACCTAAGTACGTCTGCAGAAGGTGGCCTCATGGTTACTGTTGACTTCCCAAACCGCAGGCCAGCCTGAAGAAAACACCATGTTGGCTATGCAATAACATGCCCCAACTCGGTTGTTTCAAATCCCTTCAATATTGTTCCAGCGTGGTTCCATATATAAATCATATAACCCAGTTAATACATAAAGTTACTGCCTAAAAACATATATAGAACAACCGGAACAACAGGAACGGCCTGGCAACCTCGCAGCTTAAGGAGTAATAGTCAGATAAGTTGAATTCCCTTAGCTTTGAGGTGGGCTTATGCAGACTAACAAGCGTGATTCCGATGAGATGGCGAAGGCTATCGGCTACGTCGTGATGGAGTTAGCAAGGACAGGATGCGCTATCACGGAAGACACAATCAATGCGCGTCTGGACAGCGTGCTGCACAAAAATGCCAGCGTTGCGAACGAAAGTGTTGAGCTACCAAAGTCGCTCAGGTTTAACGAGTCATTGTGCGGGTAGGTTGCCCCTGAAGGCAGCTAATCAAACCACGTTATTGGCGTAGCGTTCAATGATACGGCCAATCATCATAAATGGGGGGCGTGCATACAAAAGCCCGGCACCGTCCTGCAGATACGTTAACACCTGTTATCACGAAAATGAGAGTTGATGGCCTGAGGCACAGATGAGCTAGCTGGCTTATTCAGTCAGGAGTGCCCTTGCCTCTCCTGCAGGAAACAAGAGCATGATACGTTGATTTTGCTGGCTGAGTCCGAAATGGGAATAGACCGCAACACACCCCGAAGCCAGAAAACGCAACGGGCCGCCAGGCCCGTTGTGGTGATTACTATTGCAGTTCCTTCACTCTGGCGCGCTGCGCCTGTTGGCAATAATGGTTGTAATGTTCCAGGAACCACTGTTTCTGCTCTTCGGTCATATTGCCGGTCACGGCATCAATATCAACTGGCTGGCCCATGGCATACATACGGGCAAAACTGCGTGCCAGAAAATCAAAATTCCTCACTGCGTTCAGGTCTTGTTTTTTCATTCGCATACTCCTTCAGTCCGCGGACGTGCTGTGTAAGGCCATATGCTTCTCTGTCTTAAGTATTGTCTTATAAAATGGACATTTCATAAGCAATGCGTGCCTTCGCGATGACCCGATTGTCCATAACGTCACCGTGCGCACAGAGTGAAAAAAAACCCTCGCTGAGTATCCACACAGATCACACTCCTTAAGCAAAATTATTTCCCTGCGTATGCCGCGTGTTAATATTGATGGGATAAATCTTTCTTACCGAATACCGAGGCTTCGATGCTGGAGAATGCAACCATCTGATAATCAGCTTTCCGACCTTTGCGGCCGGGCTGGTTATCACTGCGCTAAACACTCACGCTAACCCCCCAGGGTGTTGGCAGGTTTTGTACAAGATGATTACAGGCATTTTCAGCATGAATATTTCCCGTCAGGAACAACGTACCCTGCATGTCCTTGCTAAAGGCGGGCGTATCGTTCATACCCGCGATACGTCCGGTCGCGTCACCGCCGTTGAGTGTTATACCCGTGAAGGGCTATTGCTCAGCGACTGCACGCTCGCCGTCTTTAAGAAACTGAGAAGCAAAAAACTGATCCGCTCGGTAAAGGGTCAGCCCTATCGCATTAACCGTACCGGTCTCAGCAATGTCCGCGCACAGCTGGACAACCAATAATTTATGTTAAGCAATCCCCACCCGCGGGTGGGGATTGCTGCCGGCAGGTTATCCATTTCAACGTTGTGGGGATCTTCCCCCTATAGATTCTTATAGCCTGCCGAGTTTTTCCTTGCCTGCTATACTTCGACACACTAAATTACAAAGAATTAACAGTACGTTACATTTAGCTTCGTTGCATAAACCCCTTATTAACAAGGGGTTATACAGGAAAGGCCGATAAGCGTGATGAAAGTGAATATGTCGATTTATCGCTGTACCCTGGGGCTGTTTTTAATGAGCTCACTGTTTCACATGACCCAGGCCCTGGCTGCCGATCCGCTTCTGACCTCCCCTTCCGCTGGCGACACCGCGCAAACGCATACCGATAATCAGGCACGCGGCATTCTGGTGGCAGTCGATCAAGCGACCCTCTCCAGCGAACTGGCTGGCCGCATTGTGGAGATGCCATTCAGAGAGGGCGAAGCGTTCAAAAAAGGGGATATCCTCGTGCGCTTCGATTGCAGTATTTACCAGGCACAGCTTGCCGCATCGCAGGCGGCGGCCAGAGCAGCCGAAGCTGAACTCAGCCAGAACCAACAGCTGGCGCAACTCAAGTCTGTCGGCAAGCACGCCGTGGCGCTCTCCGCCGCTCATTTAGCCCAGGCACAGGCCGAAAGCCAGGTGTATCAGATTCAGGTCAATCGCTGTCGTATCACCGCGCCGTTTGATGGCCAGGTCGTGAAACGTCGCACGCAAACCTTCGAGAGTGTTGCCCAGGGCACGCCGCTGCTGGATGTGGTGAACAATCGCCACCTCGAAATTAACTTGCTGGTCTCTTCCCGCCTGTTGTCGGCGCTCAAACCCGGATTGACCTTTACCTTTACGCCGGATGAAACCGGTAAACCATTGCAGGCCAGCATCGCACGGCTCGGCGCGCGTATTGATGAAAGCAGCCAGACCATCGGCCTGATCGGTACGCTGGTCAATGCCGACGCCAGCCTGATGGCGGGCATGAGCGGCACGGCGCAGTTCCCGGAGGCGAAGTGAGTACTTCCCCCACGCCGGCTACAGCCAGTGCGGCCATCTTTGCCCGTTTTCTTGATATCGAACAGCAGGCCAGGGCCGCTGCCAGCAGCGAAGAGCTGGCGTACTGCATCGTCAACGACAGCCAGCCGCTGTTCGGCTATCGTCACGCCGCACTCGTTATTAACGGTCGGGTGCGCGCGGTAACGGGTGTCACTCAACCCGCTCCCCACGCGCCGTTTGTGGCGTTTATCGAACGTGCCTGCGCCCGTTTGCAGGCAGCTGAGGGCAAACCACTCAACCAGTGCGGCGTCATTGAAGCGGTGCAACTCGACGAACAAAGCCGCAGCGACTGGCAGACCCTCTCCGCCCCCGAAGCCCTGTGGTCACCGCTTAAAGACCGCCAGGGAGAAGGGTTTGGCGGCATCTGGTACGCGCGCGAACAACCGTGGCAAAACGCCGACCGGGTGCTGGCCGAACAGCTTGCTGGCGCATTCAGCCACGCATGGCTGGCGCTGGAGCCGCAAACCAACCGCTGGCATCACCGTAAAGGGCGCTGGAAGATCGCTATCCCTTTGCTGGTATTGCTCGCCTGCCTGTTTATTCCGGTGCGCCAGTCCGTGCTGGCTCCCGCCGAAGTGGTCCCCCACCTGGGGCGTGTGGTCGCCGCACCGCTGGACGGCGTGATCCAGTCTTTTGCCGTGCAGCCAAACCAGAGCGTACATCAGGGTGATGTACTGGTCCGCTTCGACGACACCACGCTAAAAGCGCAGGCCGACGTTGCCGAGCGGTCGCTGAATGTTGCCGAAGCGGAATTTCGCGCCAGCTCGCAGCGCGCCTTTCAGGATGCAGATTCCAAAGCGAAACTTGATTTCCTGGCCGCACAGGTGGCGCAAAAACGGGCCGAGCGCGATTACGCCAGCGCCCTATTAAGTCGCACTGAAATTCGCGCCGACCGGGATGGTATTGCCGTGTTTGCCGACGCCGACCGCTGGATTGGCAAACCGGTGCGCACCGGCGAGCGCTTAATGGAGCTTGCCGACCCGGCGCTGGCCGCGTTACGCATCGAGCTGGATGTGGGGGATGCCATTCAATTAAAACAGGATGCGCCCATCACACTGTTCCTCGACAGCGACCCCATCACTCCGTATGCGGCAAAGCTTGAGCGCATCGCCTATGAGTCCGAGCAGACCCCGACAGGCAATCTGGCGTACCGGCTTGATGGCCGATTTAGCGATGCCCCGCCGCGTATTGGCCTGCGCGGAACCGCCAAACTGTCCGGCGAATATGTACCGCTGGCGGTCTATCTGTTCCGTCGCCCGCTCTCCGTGATCCGCCAGGCTGTCGGCCTATGAACCCGCTCTTACCCGCGCTGCGCCCCGACCTCCAGCTGGCAGAATCGGCTGCGGGTATTAACGGTGCGCCGCAATGGGTACTGGCGGACCCGCTTACCGGTCGCTATTTCACGCTGACGCCCACGGCTATCCGCCTGCTGCGCCACTGGTCCCTGCGTCTGCCACAACAGGTCCTTGCTGCAGCCAACCAGGAGCCGGGCCTGCCGCTACAGGTCAAAGAGCTGGAGCAGTTGCTGCAGTTTTTACGCCAGCACGATCTGGTGACCTCGGGCGATGCCGAACAGCGTCAGCGTTACCTCAGCAAAGCCCGCGCCATGCGCACCAGCCTGTGGAAGAAAGTGCTGCACCAGTATCTTTTTTTCCGTATCCCGCTCTGGCGGCCCGATCCGCTGCTCAACCGTTGCTGGCCCTGGCTTAAGCGCTACGGAACAGCAATATTGCTGGGAGTATTCCCGCTGATTCTGGTGCTGGGGCTCTATCTGGTCAGCCGTGACTGGGTGCGTTACACCCATGCGTTCCCTCACCTGTTCAGTCTGCAAGGGATGGCTGTATTCGGGATGTCGCTGGTGATCGCCAAATTCATACATGAACTTGGCCATGCGTTTATGGCTAAGCGCGCGGGCTGCCGGGTGCAGAGCATGGGGGTGGCCTTTATTGTGCTGTTCCCGCTGTTCTATACCGACGTGAGCGATGCGTGGAAACTCAAGAATCGTCGATCGCGTTTGCTGATTGGCGCAGGCGGTATTCTGGCCGAGGTGCTGCTGGCGGTTTTCGCGCTGCTGGTATGGACGCTGCTGCCGGACGGTCCTCTGCGTACGGCAGCGTTTATGCTCTCCAGCGCCACCTGGATAACGACGCTGGTGGTTAACCTCAACCCGCTAATGCGCTTTGATGGTTATTTCTTGCTGAGCGATTTCTGGCGGGTGGAAAACCTGCAGGAACGCGCGTATGCCCTGTGTCGCTGGTGGCTGCGCGAGGCGTTATTTGGTTATGGTCATCCGGCACCGCATACCTGGTCGCCGTCGATGCAACGCAAGCTGTTGATATGGGGTTACGCCTCATGGATATGGCGCTTTTTCCTTTTTTTCGGCATTGCACTGATGGTGTACCACTTTTTCATTAAGGTGGTTGGTATTGCTTTGATGTCGGTAGAAATTGGCTGGTTTATCGCGCTTCCGGTGGTGAAGGAGGCCCGTATCTGGTGGTCCATGCGTAAGAATGCTCATCCCGTTAAGCTGTTGCGTTCAGGGCTGATTCTGGCGGCGGTATTAGTGCCGCTGCTGTTTCCCTGGCGCGGCAGCATCCGTATTCCTGCTGTGCTGGAAGCAGAAAACGTCAGCGCGCTGTATGCCCCTATTCCTGCACAGGTCAAAGCGCTCTACGTCACTGACGGCCAGCAGGTGCAAGCCGGTGAGAAACTGCTGGATCTCACCTCGTCCGATTTGGACTACCGCATCAATATAGAGCGTCAGCAAATTGCTATTTTGCAACAGCAGCGGCAGCGGGGAGCCGGACGTCAGGAAACCGCCAGCGAAACCCAGGTGCTTGACCGACAACTGGCGGAATCTTTGGCCCGCTATCGGGGATTGGATGCGCAACGCCAGCGCTTGTCTCTCATCGCGCCTCAGGCAGGCCAGGTGAGGGATGTGGCACGAGATATGACGGAAGGCCGTTGGCTGACCCCGGATATGCCATTGCTCCGTGTGGTTGGGCAGGGTATCGGAAAAGTGCAGGGATATTTACCCGACGATACGCTAAAACGCGCGAAAGTTGGGATGCAAGGCTATTTTATCGCCGATGATCCCGCGTATCCCCGCCTTGTCGTACAACTGAAAGATATTGCGCCTACCGGTACCGCCTGGTTACAGCAAGAGATGCTGGCGTCCGATCGCCACGGCCCGATCGCCGTGCGTCGCGACAGGGATCATAATCCTCAACCCATCCAGGCGCAGTACAGTGTGCGTTTCGCGCTGCAGGAGGGGCAATTCTCGCCGCCGCAACAGCCGTTACGGGGCAGCGTAATACTGGAAGGGGAAACGGAATCTATTCTCGGCGCGTTATGGCGACGAATTGCCGCGTTGGGTATTCGGGAAAGCGGATTTTGACAAGATTACACGGATATATTTTACGAAATATATCGCATTCACGTTTGCCATAAAAAACCAATAGTTGTTATCTCAGAAGTCAGTGAAGGAACAAAACCCTATCCGCTTGATAATAAATAAAAATTAAAATATTGCTTTATTTCAAGTTATTTCATTTGAATTATGTGCGTAAGTTAATGTTTTTTTATGTATGTTAATTTTACTGACTGAGCTATATTCCTGATGAGTCATACACGTTTTTTGCTCCCCATCGTTATCTTATTATTTTGTTCCATCCCAAATTATAAGGTTGGTTATTAATAACATTTTATCTTAATAAATCAGCTATTCCTCCAGGAGGGATCTGTATGAGATATATTCAGCGTTTATTTGTTAAATCAGCCATCACTACCGCTATCGCTGCCAGTATTCTTTTACCCCAAAGTGCAGCGGCCTGTAACAGCGAATCCTACATTGGTACTGTGTGTTCTTTTGCCATGTCTTTTTGTCCTCGCGGTTGGCTTCCGGCTAACGGCCAGACTGTCCCTATTAATACTAATCAGGCGTTGTACTCTCTGCTGGGTTTCAAGTTTGGTGGCGATGGTTCAACCACCTTTGGGATACCCGATCTGCGAGGTCGTTCTGTTGTCGGGACCGGTTCTGGATTGGGGTTAGCGACAGTGAACCTCGGGCAGAAAATCGGTGCGCCAACAGTCGATTTTGCGGTGCCGCTGCCTTTGCATAACCATGCGGCAACGTTTAGCCCAACGACCGGGAGTACTGTGGTAACCGTGCCGGAAAAAACCGGAAGCGGGTTAACGGTAAGCGGCCAGACCATCACGAATACCCTTAATCTGACGGCAGCGACTTCCGGTTTGCTGAAGATTGCAGGTGGGTCTGCTGTTGCTGGTAGCGCGTCATTACCCACCAATGGCGCGATACTGGCTAAACCCGCGCTTGGTGCACCGAATATTTATAATCCAACCGCGACTGCCGATACTACGCTAGGGCCCAGTCAGACGTTAACCGGCCCGGTCAGCGGCACTATTGATTCGTCGATTTCCAATGGGACGGTTACCGGGACGCCAACAATTCCCTCGTTCACGGTCACCGTACCGACAGTGACAGGCGGTTCGGTTGCGGTTGGTACGGCGGGGACGTCGGCGCAACCGGTCGTTCGAGTGGCAACCCAGTCTCCTTCGCAAGGACTGACGGTGTGCATTATGGCCGAAGGTTTATACCCCGACAGGCCTTAGTGGTTAGCGTTTACAAGATAATAATCTGAAAAAACAGGCCAGTTCGGCATAACGCAGGCTGGTCTGCGTTGTAAATAAATCTACTCCTGAAAGGTATCCTTATTATGTTGTGGCGTCATTGGCTGAGCAAAAAAAGTCGTCAGGTTCCGCAAGGTGCTGCATGTCATGAGCAGGTACCTTTGGGCGTTATGCTGGAAGCGCGTATGTTGTTTGATGGTGCGGTCGCCGCCACGGTTGAGACTGCTGTCACTCAAAATACAGCGACACAGACAGCCGCGTCGACGGACAGCGGCCAGTCTGGCCAAAGTACCACCGATACAACCAGCCACAATACCGATGCAACGAGCAATGTTGATACAACCGCCCACAATACTGATACCCAGAATTCGAAGACCGTAGCAGACAGCAGCGTTGCGGTTGCGACCGGCAGTGCCACGCATAAAGAAGTGGTGTTTATTGACACCGCAGTGGCAGATTACCAGCAACTGGCCCGCGGCGTGAAAGACGGGGTCGAGGTGGTGCTGCTGGATGCCGACAAAGATGGGTTAAGCCAGATAATGCAATGGGCGCAAACCCACACGGGTTACGACGCCATCCATATCATCAGCAATGGTGGCGAAGGCCGACTGACGCTTGGGGGCGTCACATTGACCGACAGTATGCTCGCTACGAGAAGTGCTGATCTGACCACTATCGGCCAGTCGCTGACTGAGTCCGGCGATATCCTGCTTTATGGCTGTAATGTGGCGCAAGGAACACAAGGGCAGACTTTTATTAGCAACCTGGCAGCGCTCACAGGGGCTGATGTGGCTGCGTCCACTGACCTGACCGGGTCGACAGCGTTAAAAGGCGACTGGATGCTGGAATCGCAAGTCGGTCAGATCACTACTGACATTGCGATAACCGCCGCCACACAGAGGGATTATACCCACGTGCTGGATACCTTTACGTTTGAGACAGGTACTGGCGGCGGTGGCGGCAATAACCAGACCTGGCAGGAAGGGGGATATACCCTACATTTCGATTTTGTCGGAAACGTGCTCTCTGGGCTAAACAGTGACGGCAATAGCCTGATCTATGACGTGCAAACGGATGGATCCAGTTCGTCAAATTCGCTGACCTTCACCATCAGCATTCCCGGCTATGTTTTTGATTTATCTTCACTGGACTTATTGAATGCCGATGGCACCGGCAACATGAATTACACGATTTCATCCAGTAAATCGACCAGTGGGGACAATCAGAGTGGAGTACTGCCATTCCCCGGGAGCGTGTCTTATACCACTATCAGCGGCTTTAACGGCAATTTTGTCGGCGTTTCTTCCATTACCATTACGACATCCGGTACCAATGAGTACTATCTGGATAACCTGGTATTGAACAATATTCATGCCGCCTCTTCGGTAGATGCGACATCGACCGTAACCGCGGGGCCATCTGGCGAAGCAACGACATTTTCCACTACCGCGACGTCAGCGGCCAGCGCCACCTCGCTGCTGGACTTTACCCTTACCGACATCGGCACGTCTGATGGTTCGGCCACCAATGTCAGCCAATTCTACGCTAACGTCAGTGGTACGGCGACATCATCAGAATTGAGCAAGATGACGTTCCTGCTCAGTGGCCCGGATGCCACTAACGTCGTCGGCACGTACGACAGCAGCACCGGCAGAATCACGTTTTCCAGCTTAAACCTGTCGGTTGCGGATAACAGCAGTGAAACTTACACCATCAAGGCGTATTACAACGACAATACCAGCAGTAACGACATCACCGATCACCACACGGTAATATTGTCGGTAAATGCCAGCAATTTCACCACGGTCTCCGGCGGTTCAACGTTCGCCAGTAGTCAGGCCAACGTGAACAACGGCAGTGGTGCCAGCATTGATGTGGCAGCAACCAAACTCATTTATAGCCAATCGCCGTCCACCTCAGTGGTCAGTGGCATTAACTTCACCACCCAGCCGGTGGTGATTGCCGTTGACGATCGCGGCAATATCGATACTGATTTTAACGGTTCAGTGACATTAAGCGAAAATGGTAGCGGCTCGCTGACGGGCACCACTCAGGCGACCGCCTCAAACGGTATTGCTACCTTTAGCGGTGTGAAGTACACCTCGGCCAGTGATGGTGATGCTAACTTCGTGCTGACGGCGGCGGCCGGTAGCCTGGTCAGCGCCACATCTGCATCGCTCAATCCGGATGTGGTGGCGACGCGACTGGTTTTTTCCACCCAGCCCGTTCCCACGGCGATTCAGAATGGACAAAGTGCCATTTTTACCACTGTGCCGGTAGTACAGGCGGTCGATGCGAATGGCATGGTGGATCAGGACTACACCACCAATATCGTGCTCTCAGTGACTGACCCTAACGACAGCGTCGTCGATGGTACGGTCAATAGCCTGGCGGTCACCTCCGGGGATAATGATGCCAGCGCTACGACGGTAACATTAACGCCGTCTGGCGGTATCGCCACCTACACCGGGCTTATCATACAGTACACCAACAGCGGTAGTATCAATACGCTGGCACTGCGCGCCACGTCAGGTAGCCTGACGGCGGTCAACAGTTCGTCGATAACCTCAACCACCAACACCGCCCCCGTCTTCAGCAACCTCAATGGCGGCGCGACCTTTACTGAAAAAGGCAGTGCAGTGGTGATGGACAGCGATGTCACTGTTGCCGATACCGAGCTGGATATTCAGGGCAACTATAACGGAGCCTCTGTTTCAATCGCCCGTAACGGCGGGGCGAACAGTGTCGATACCTTCGGCAATAGCGGACTGTTGGGGGCACTGACTCAAGGGCAAAACTTCACCTATAACGGTACGACGGTGGGCAGTGTCACGGCGAATTCCTCAGGCACGCTGACGCTGACGTTCAATAGCAATGCAACGGCGGCGATAGTGAATGCGGTGCTGCAATCCCTGACCTATGCCAACAGTTCTGACGATCCACCGTCCAGCGTGACGCTTAACTGGACCTTTAATGACGGTTCGCTCAACAGTAGCGGCACCAATCAGGCGGTGCTGAGTATCACGCCGGTCAACGACGCACCGGTCATCAGCAATACGTCGGTCAGCAAGACTTTCAATGAGGATAGCGCCCAGACCTTTAGCGTTGCCGATTTTGGTTTCAGTGATGTGGACAGTAGCGACACCCTGCAATCCATCACTATCGTCACAGCACCAACCGCGGGTGAGCTGTTTATTGACGCGAACAACGACGGTGTACGTGGCGGCGGCGATACATTACTGGGCAATGGTTCGGTGGTCAGCGCGGCTGATATCAGCAAACTGACCTTCCGCCCGACCGCAAATGCCAACGGTGCGGGTTATGCCTCCTTTACCTGGCAGGTCAGCGATGGCACGGCGTTGTCCAGCAATACCGGAACAATGACCCTTAACGTAACGCCAGTTAACGATGCGCCGATCATCAGCAATACGTCAGTCAGTAAAACCATCAATGAGGATAGCGCCCAGACCTTTAGCGCCGCAGATTTTGGTTTCAGCGATGTGGACAACGGCGACACCCTGCAATCCATCACTATCGTCACAGCACCAACCGCGGGTGAGCTGTTTATTGACGCGAACAACGATGGTGTACGTGGCGGTGGCGATACATTACTGGGCAATGGTTCGGTGGTCAGCGCGGCTGATATCAGCAAACTGACCTTCCGCCCGACCGCGAACGCCAACGGCACGGGTTATGCCTCCTTTACCTGGCAGGTCAGCGATGGCACGGCGTTGTCCGCTAATACAGGAACGATGACCCTTAACGTAACGCCGGTTAACGATGCGCCAACGTTATCCAGCGGTGCGACGGTCACTCTGACATCCACAACGGAAGATGTAACATCGTCTGCCACCACAGTATCGTCATTGCTCAACAGTGCGGGTTATGGGGATGTCGACAGCGGAGCGTCCAGCGGCATTGCGATTACGGCGACAGTAGGGAACGGTGGCTGGCAGTATTCCACCGATAGCGGAGCTAACTGGTTCAATATCGGCACGGTATCCAGTTCAGCAGCCCTGCTGCTCGGGTCAACGGCACAGTTGCGTTATGTACCGGACAGCGCCAATGGTGAAACCGCAACCCTGAGTTTCAGCGCGTGGGATCAGACCAGTGGTACGGCGACGGCAGGTAGCAGCAAAGGTCTTGCGGATACCTCGACCTCTGGCGGCAGCAGTGCGTTCTCCGCCAATAGTGCACAGGCGTCGTTGATGGTAACCAGCGTGAATGATGCCCCTAGCATGGGAAGCACGGTCAGTCCTCAAAGCGCCACCAAAGATACAGTGTTCAGCTTCGCCGTGCCTGCCGGTACTTTTGTCGATGTGGATAGCGGTGATACGTTGACCCTGAGCGCGACGCTGGCCGATGGCTCGGCACTGCCCGCCTGGCTGAGCTTTAATCCTTCGACCCGTACCTTCTCTGGCACCCCGGGCTACAGTGATGTCGGCAACCTGACGATTCGTATAACCGCGACTGACGGCAGTAATGCCTCGGTCAGCACCACCTTTGGGCTGACGGTGAATAACAGTAATCTCCCGCCCGTGGTGTCCATCCCGATGGACGAACAGTCCATCGCACAAAATGGCAGCTTTAACTTCACTGTTCCTGCGGGAACCTTTACCGACCCGGATATCGGCGACACACTGACCCTGAGCGCGACGCTAGCCGATGGCTCGGCACTGCCCGCCTGGCTGAGCTTCGAGCCGGCCACAAGAACCTTCTCCGGTACGCCGGGTAATGGCGACGTGGGCAATCTGACCATTCGGGTGACGGCAACCGATGGCAGCAATGCGTCGGTCAGCACCACTTTCGGGCTGGTCGTCACCAACGTGAACGATGCGCCGGTTATCGGCGCGACGATTGCGCCGCAGAGCATTGCGCAGGATGGCAGTCTGAGTTTTACCGTACCTGCGGGCACCTTTGTCGACCCGGACGGTGACCCGCTGACCCTGAGCGCCACCCTGGCAAATGGCAACCCGCTGCCTGCGTGGCTGCACTTCGATCCCGCGACAGGCTCGTTTTCCGGCACGCCGGGGAATGCGGATGTCGGCAACCTGAATATTCGTATCACCGCCAGCGATGGCAGCGCCTCGGTCAGCACCAGTTTTAGCCTGATGGTCACCAATGTGAACGATGCCCCGGTGCTCAGTACGCCGATCCCGCCGCAGAGCGTGGCGCAAGACGGCAGCTTTAACCTCACCGTCCCGGCTGGCACCTTTGTCGATCCGGATGGCGACACCTTAACTCTGAGCGCGACGCAGGCGGACGGTTCCGCACTGCCTGCGTGGCTGCGCTTCGATCCCGCGAAAAGCTCGTTTTCCGGCACGCCGGGCAACGCCGATATCGGTAGTCTGGTCATTCGGGTTACCGCGACCGATGCCGGGAACACGTCAATCAGCACCACCTTTAGCCTGACGGTTACCCGCGCAGGCATTACCAGCGGCGATCCGCAGTTCCGTATTTCAGATGGTACGAACGGACCACGTCCGGTGGACAGCCAAACACCCACTATCCAGCCTCAGGAGGCTGCCGCACCGCCGCTCAACACATTGATTACCCCCACCTCTCTCGGCAGCTTTAATGCCGGACGCACCGCCGGGAGCGGTTCGATGATGGCCTCCATCTTCGGTGCCAGCAGCGATGGGGCAAGCGGGAGAGATGCGACGAAGAGCGAAGTGGCGAATGTCTTCGGGCCCGGTTCATCGTTCGGCAGCCATTTTGAGAGTTCGCTGGGCTCATTCCCCAGCTTTAACAAAGATCCGGCGCTGGGTGGCGGCTCGTCGCTGGCCAGCGTTTTCTCCGGCATTTATCTGCCTTCACTGACTCCGATGGAAGTGTTTACTGGCGGTAGCTGGAAAGATATCAACCTGCATGCACAGGGAGTGACAGAACAGGGGCAAGAACAGGCGACAGCCGCGTTTATCCCATCGTTCCACCGACAATTACAACACATTGGCGATGCTGAAGGACAACGTCTGTCAGCCATTGAACAGGCGTTGTACGACCTGGGCCAGCCGCAGGGCTAATAACTACAAGACTACAGTAAAAGGCGTTAATTCTATGATGAACGTGATGGTGGCAAACCGGTTGTCGGTGGTGACAACTGTGAGTGGCAGCGAAATGATGCGTAAAGGCCGCAAGCTTTTTGCTCTGAGCGTACTGGTCGTGGCGCTAAATGGGTGTGCCGTGACCAGCGACCCGATTACCAAAAAAGAGAGCGAACAGCGCAGCCAGCAGGATCGAGTAGTGATGTTCAGCCAGCAGGAGCCGGTTACCGCGCCGATCACCCTGTATGACGCGATGGCCCGCGCACTAAAATATAACCTTGAGTCGCGCTTAAAAGTCATGGAAAGCGCACTGGCCCAACAGCAGTTGGATCTTTCCCGTTATGACATGCTGCCAAAGCTGGCGGCTTCGGCGGGCTACGTAGGGCGCAACAACGCCAGCGCCTCCAGTAGCCGCAGCGTGGAAACCGGACAAACCTCTCTGGAACCATCCACCTCGCAAGATCGTGACCGCGATGTGGCGGACCTGACGATGGTATGGAACGTGCTCGACTTTGGCGTAAGCTACGTCAGTGCGAAACAGCAATCGGATCAGCGCTGGATTGCCGAAGAGCGTAAACGCAAGGTGGTACACACCATTTTGCAGGATGTCCGTTCCGCCTACTGGCGTGCAGTTGCCGCCGAGCGTCTGTTGGGCCAGATCGATACGCTGATTGACCGGGTAAACCAGGCGCGTGAAGCTAGCGAGCGGATGACCGCCCAGCAGGTCGGCGACCAGGTTGAAGCCCTGAGTTACCGCCGTGCGCTGATTGAGGCCACCCGCCAACTGGAAGAGCAGCGCCGTGCGCTGTCACTGGCGAAAACCGAACTTGCCACACTGATGAACCTGCCGTTGGACACGCCATATGCACTGGCACTGCCCGCCAGCGGTGACGAGACGGTTCCGCAGTTGAATGTGGATCAGAAAACCCTGGAAGAGACCGCGCTGGTGAGCCGCCCGGAACTGCGTGAGCAGGATTACCAGGTACGCATTAACGCCGCCGAAACCCGTAAAGCGCTGCTGCGTATGCTGCCGGGTATTGAGATTAGCGCAGGCGGCCACTATGACAGCAACTCATTCCTCGTCAACAACAGTTGGGCCGACGTGGGGGTGAAAGCCACCTGGAACCTGTTCAACCTGATGTCTGGCCCGGCTGCGCACAGCGCGGCGAAGGCCAACGAGCAGGTGGGCAAGTTGCAGCGTCAGGCGATGTCGCTGGCGATCATGGCGCAACTGTACGTGGCGCGCGCCAACTACAACGAAGCGCTGCGTCAGTATAAAACCAGCGAAGAGTTGCGTGATCTGGACGGGCAAATCGTTCAGCAACTGCGTAACCGCTACAAAGCCAATAGCATCGGTGAGTTGCAGCTAATTCAGGGCGAACTGAATGCGCTGAACGCCGATCTGCGTCAGGACCTGGCCTACGCGGAGCTGCGTAACACCTACGGGCAAATTATCTCCAGCGTGGGCGTAGACCTGCTGCCGAAGACACTGCCGTCGGACAAACTGGCGGATATCAGCAACGCGCTGCGTCAGTCGGAAGTCAACTGGCAGCAAGGGAAGATCAGCACGCTGCAGTCGTTCTGATAACACAGTCCCGGCGTCTGAGTACTCCGGGGCTCCCTTCTTACCCCGCCAGTGCTTTTCTCCCAGTGAAAACAGTTCGGTCACACACAGATAATTCCTCGTGAACGGTTATAATTCAGTCCGTTGAACGTACTTTGCCGATCCTCAATCTGTTTAACCATCGGACGACGAAACTCAAAACCACCGGGATAAGCAAACAGATGGGATTGAGCAAAAGCCCCCCTCCACTCGCTCCGCAAAACACTTCAGTTTCATGGCTATATCGATCAGCTCCCGGATACCACAGGAACATCTCCCTTCTCTGCTCCAGGTATTGCGCATGGTTATAAGTGCCGCGAATGGTATTCTTATCCACGTGAGTAAGCTGTAACTCAATCCAGGCAGTGTTATAGCCCTGTTCATGCAGGAGAGTACTCATCGTGTGCCGAAATCCGTGCCCCCTGGTCTTCCCGTGATAACCAATCCTTTTTAAAACCTGATTGATACTCGCTTCGTTCATCGGCTTTGTGATGTCGTTACGCCCGGGGAATACCAGCTTATAACGCCCTGTAATTGCCCGAATTTCTCGTAACGCTGATTAACCTGATCGGAGAAGGCACCAGAAGTGGCCGCCGCATCTTCATCCTTTCTACCGGTACTTTCCAGACCCGCTTATCGACATCAAATTCTTTCCACTCCGCCATGCGGAGTTCAATGGTACGAACGCCCGTTAGCATCAGAATACGATTTGGGTATAACTGGGTTGACTTCGATAGAACTCGTGACAGAAAAATCCAGTAATTTCAGGGGGTATAAAGAAGAAAAAGAGAATTTAGTAGAGGTGTGATTGCTGAAAATGGCCCCCTACAGGATTCGAACAGATGACCTTTTCCCTTTGTTATTACTGGTTTTTTATTTGTTCGAAAAACGTCGGAGCCCCCAATTAGGCCCCCAAACACATTTTGCTGAAAACTTAAGCGATTTCGAATCGGTAGAATTGTAGCTACTAATTACCTTGCCGCCAACATCCTAAGTCAATGTCTGCTTACAATGGCATTCCTAACTCAGGGCATTTAAAGGTGATACTCCCACTCTCACCTGCTCCCCCATTGATTACTACATCGCTATTCAAGTAATGCTTTCATCACAAGGGAAATAATTGCGAACTTTCGCTCTCTGTTCATAGTAGAACCTCACAGCATTAACTTACAGCAGTTGCCGACGCCAATCTGGTGTCGCTATATTCCCCCAGGAGAAAGGGACGGGGTGATAATCCGGCTGAACGGAACATATACCTCCGTGACGCCGGACGAGGCCTTGCTGGCGGTAATGAACACACCTGACATAGCACTAATTAAAGGTTTCTATAGAATCTTATACAGGCACGATTCTGATTTAGTCATTCAGAAGTTGGCCCTCTGCTTTTTATAAATTCCCGATTTTCCCTATCAACTGCAGTCCAGTTGGATGCTGAGCCTTTGTTAGCCAATTCAATAATGCAATAAAATTTGTTTTACTTTCGTTCTTGCTAATAACTGCTTCTGAAAAGTCATTCCAGACAAGCGTCAGGAAGTCAGCAATACGGTCCATGTCCGGATGACGTCTTTGATAACCATTCGCTTTATCAAGCATAGACGGCAAATTAACGAGAACATCAAGCCCAGTAACCCTTAATGAAAATGCAGCAGGAGTGGAAAGCCAACCGCAAACAGCCACGAGATACTCGGCACCTAACTGCTCACCTTTACAGTCTCGTTTTATGAATTCCCACATGCACAAAGCGACATCAGTGCTGCTTTGCTTCCACAAATGCCTCACAGATGGATGTATACCTGCAAGCGATTGCCAGAATTCAGAACCATAGCCCTGCTTTTGCTCATCTGACACCCCGTCGAGTGAATGCCTGTACCTTGCAATAATGTCTGGCAACACGTGTGACTGCGGTGAATGTATTAACCCATGTTCAAACGTAAAATGAAGGTAAGTTTCAATCCAGCGTTCACAAGCCAGAGGAAGGCTTAACAGCATCATCCAGGCAGATTCCGATAACTGAATGGCATCATGAGTGAACGAAAATAATGCCAGCTGATTCAATAGCATTATGTCGACCTTCTGTAAATAAGATGCGTCTTTCGCTTGCCTGTCTGTGAGATGTCTCATTATTTCAACGCGTGAACCCAGGGCATTTTCCAGAAATGCAACACGATAACCCTTATCATGGACAGGAGACGTAATCTGATGCCCATAGAGAGGGGCATGCGCCTCCCAAATCCTTTCGAAATCAATTCCCTTATTACGGGAAAAAATCATCGGTTCATTATCATAGATATCAAAAAATGCGGAGGTATCCATTTCACACCAGCGTGAAGAAGGCGGGGGGGACGTTCCCTCAATAAAAGCGTTCGACAGAGAACTTATCCATTCTGCGAGTTTGTCAAATTCCCGCTCTATATCGTCACTTTCTGACTTGAGATTCATTCGTTCAGCGAGCCTCCAGCGCCTATACCGAGCGCGAAACCATGCCGACTCAAATACAAGCCTGCGGAGTCGTAAAACATCATCGTAAAGCTCAACGGGCAATGTGGCTGTTGCTCCCAGCAAAAGCCCTGCTGCTGCGTCCTGAGCAGAAAATGACATCTGCACAACTAACTCCCGAAGTTCAGGATCATGCGGAGTGTTTTTCCACAATGTTATAACAGCCAATGAGGCTGCTCCCTCCCAGTACCACTCCATGAATTCGTTTTGCTCTTCAGGATCACTTGGCGGCGGCAAAAAAATCAGATCACGTAACGTTTTTCTGCACCACTTGACCAATGCAATATCTGGCTCGCATGAGGGCTGCCTGCAACACAAAACGACCGCAATCCCATTGGCCAGTGCATCCGCGGATGCACTGATAAAAAGCGAGTGTCCATCCCCAACATCATAACCTCTGTCACATTCTTCCCTCCAACGAGGTTCAAATTTAGACTGGAGACACTCAGCAAAAGTGTCGAGTGAAGAGGTTTGCAAAGTATGTCCTTTTTTCAGATACCCATGCCAGGTTGCTGTAATATTGTACAACTCCTTTATGTCCAGCAAGGCATTTTCCTCTTCCGTAAACTCACGTCCGGACGTGATGGCTTTGCGCTCCCAAATGATATGCCCTTTTGCATTTTTCATTCGTTCATAGTCAGGGGCATTAAATAAACGCAGTGTTACTGCCAGCTCTTGTTTTTCCTGCCCCTCTGGCATTTCCAATAGCTCTTGCTGCCACAGCGTCTTTACATCATTCAGATAGTTATAGACATCATTATTCTCAAGGTAATAAAACAAAGCGATATTACACAGAGATAACTGGCGATGTGAGAGTTGATTGAAAACCTTCAGCACTGATGCCTGTTCGTAGTTCAGATAATCGTCTGTAAAATTTAAGAAGCGTTTGTTGTGGGCCATCACTCGATTGTCCCAATCAAATAGTGCTGGCAATCCAAGCAGTGGCATCAATTCGCCAGTAAAAAGTGAAGGTTGTATTTTACCTGCATTGATAATGACCTGTAGCAAAGGGGTAGATTGCGTTTCAGACCATAGTTTCCTCAATAAGGACTCAAAAGCGTCTGCACTGACTGTCTGAAGGCTGTCATAAAGAAACTTCTCAATCGCCATTAATGCCGACGTCATCACAGTTTCTGGCAAAGGATCACCCAATCCTGACAACCAGCCCAAAATTCGGCCATCCCCCGCCAGCGTTTTTGATTCCCCAAATAGCGAAACTGTCAACGTGCGCGATGGACTCATGCCATACATTTTAAAATTATGGCCCGAATGTTGGTCTTCTTCACGTCGCACTACCCAGCGCTGAGACAGCGTATTAATAAGGCGTGTGATGACGGATAACCCATCGTCAAAATTGATCTGAAGAAAAGCATAAAACGAAAACTTTTCCCAGTATGGAGTTATCGAATGAATAAATGTGTTGATATCATAATGCCATTCATCTCTGCGATCGTTTCGACGAAGCTTCTCTTGTTCAGATACATAAATGCAGGAAAGTAGTATTTCTGCTGCGCCTGACGGTGCGGAGCGTATCAACGGTAGCAATGCATTGGTATGCGTCACGACTTGAATAAATGCATCATCAACTTCATTCACCGGTCCATCTTCAAGGGGCTGAAGCTCTACTTTATCAGACGAAAATGGATAACAAATCGTGTAATTTCTGTCTTCCCTCGGTTCAGTATGTCTTTCAGCAAGAAATAGCCCCAGCGCCACCGTTTTCTCTGGCAACTCAGTCGCAGCCATCAGTGCTGTGCTGTAAAGTGATTTTTTAATTTTTGATGATAAAGGCTGGCGGGATCGGTAATGCGCTGTCGCGTAACATCCCAGCATGAGTGCTAACTCGCTCATCTCCCGGCGCATAACGTCATCTTTGGACGTTGCACTAAGCCACATTGCCGTAATCTCAGCAATCAGTTGTGGGGCTTGTTTCACTACCAGTTCTCGCTGTTCATAGATAAACGTCAGAATGGGAGGCCACCAGACATTAATCGGTAAACTGTTCGAAACCATATGGCCCGCTGCACATCTCCCCGTCGGGGCGCGTTTAGAACGAGGCTGTGTTGCGAAAGCTAAAAATCGCGTCAGCATCCTCTTGAGCAATTCGCCGTCATCATTGAGTAAAACTTCCGAGGCGAGCGCAAGATGAAAGGACGCATTGCTGCTAAAAAAAAGCGACTCAAGAAGTAAATCTGCCGCGTTGCTGCCACTTGATTCAGAAAGCTGCTTAAACAAAGCATTCCATTCAAGAAGCCGTCCATGTCTTTCCAGTAAATCAGCGCCATAGAGACGAACGGCCCTATGCCATAAAGGAGATGAAACTTTTGAGCACAAATAGTCCCCAGCCCGGCCAGATTCTGCTTTCAGGATATGCAGCCTAGCCCAGTCACCAAATAAGTCATGAGCAAAGACAACACGCTGGCAGGCTTCTATTTCAATCAGACTGTCATCATGCAAGCTCTGTAAAACCGCAAAATCTGAAAAGATGCTCTCATTCAGGGAAACGGATGCCGTGAGGTTATCCGCGAGGACTTCGCCCATCTTCATTAATACTCGACTTCGGCCAAGAGAATTATTTCCGCTCCTAACACGCTTTTCCCAGAGCCACGAAGCAACACGGTTTTCAGAAAGTAATTCATCTGCACTCACCTCCCCTCTATCCATTGCTTTAAGGGCGATGAGGTCGAGAACTTTCAGATTCTGGCAAATGGCATCCAGACGCGGATCGTCAAGGATGTGCCTTATCGAAGGGATGAATTTCAGCAGCGTAGACAACTCCTTTTTGTCCGGCGCAGGATAGTCTATGGCCCTAATTCCATTTGAGATCAGTCGATGCTCTTTCAGGTTATATTCAATCCCTTCCCAGTCTGCTGTCTGACACGTTATGATGAACTGACAACTCAGGTTTTCATCATCGAACGCCAGCTCCTCTCTTAATTCTCCGATCAGTTCATAAAGCGTGCGGTTATGGACGCGCGAAACCCCATCTAGCACAACCGTGACCTTACCTCCGTAGGCGGACAAGACTCGTTTAAGAGGCATCTTAATGCCAATATCTTTGCATAATGAGTGCAAGTCCCGACATTCAAGATATGATCCGCCAATCCATAACGTTATCCCCCCTGCGCCTTCAAGCGACTCAGTATAGTTTCGAACCAGCGCAGATTTTCCTGCACCTGATGCTCCCCTCAGTACAACCGTATTGTTGTCCTTTAAGGCCTCATCAAGCGATTGAAGCGCCAGCGCTCTGGGAAGTTTATAGCCATGGATATCTAGGTGAATGCGTTTGCGGGCAGTTGACGTGAATTGACTAATACATTTACAGTCTGATTCAATGTCCGGGAGCAGGGGAAGAACAGACTCTTCAAGCTTAAGTATTCTTTGCGAGTGTTCCAGAATTTTTCCGCTGAAGTGAAGTTGCCAGCTCTCAAGATGGACAAGACCTGTTCGTTCTGCCCAACTTTTTAATTCTTCATCGCTCTTGCTTATGATCTTATTTCGTAATGGCACATCCAGACAGCGCAGCATTGCCCTTTCTTTCGTTGCTGATTGCAGTACACAATAAAGAAGGGCACGTGCTAGATTGGACGCGGGTAGCGCGCGAGTATCGTGACGGTTAGCAATTTTTTCAATCAGGGTATGAAAAATCTGCTCCGTGTTTTCAAGATAGAATTGCCACGAAACAGAAAGAAAGAAATCCAACCACGCCCCCTGCTCGTTCAGCCATTGCAGGCTTTCATAGACTTCGTTTGCATGTTTAGATGCAGCGGTCATCTCAACGTCATTATCGGTCAGTAAATCCTTCAGATGGTATTCTGACAGTTTGTTGACAGCCTGAGCAAGCTTACCAGCTGTTTGCATCTGTACATCACCTGATAACCCTGAAAGTCCACACCATTGCGGAATAACTTCTATTTCGAAATCGAGAGAGGACTGACCATCATACGTTCCATGTATGCGTGTCTCGCTGGCAATGCGCTGCTTCTTTAATTTAGAAGTGGCGGCCATGACAAATTTGACACTGTGACCCTGAGTGCGATGAAATCGATAGGAAACAATAAAGTTAAAGAGTGTGGTCCAAACAGGCTCTGAACGAATATTGATACTTTTCCCCAAGTCCTTGATTTGTGTTTCACTTAGCGGTTTGACACAGAGGTCCTCCCCAATAATAAAGCGATCAATATCTTCTCTTCCTTCAATGACCAGCACTTCGTTGTCTGCTAAATCTATCCACAGATCTGCTGTGTAGAGCATCTGTGTCAGATAGCCACGAATACTTGCATAGGCTGATCTGTCTAGGCGCCCTAGACACATTTCAACAGATTGGTGTTCAAGTTTCTGGTGTTCATTCGGGGCGGTCATCACTATCGTTCCATCTGTGAGAAAATGTCAGGTCGTCAGGAATTCATGGCTTCGTTTAATCAGTTCATCTTTTACTGTACGGCATCCAGCAATTTATGTCATGTTGGTAGGTAGTTGAAATAGACGGATTGTACGTGGTGCATGCGCTATTTAAGAAGGGCAATGTCGTCAGGGAGATTTAGTTCATGGCGGGAACTTCCGGTGCCACTGGTTGTTCTTCAGATTCAGATACGGGCAGAAGCGCAACCGGCAGTAGAGCGGGAGGCATGGCATCACAATTGGCGGGCAGTGTGATTTCTCCTTCACGCCAGTACTAGTGCCATTTAAAGAGTAGATTTGCGTTGATACAATTTTGATAGCCATTTAGAGATGGAAATACCATACTCACAGGATGAGGCGATGAGTAACTTTTTGGACTCAGCTGAATAATTGAAGGAGCCCTTACACCAGCCCATTCTCATATTTTTATGTGAATCTGCTACTTTGGTTCACATTACTTTCTGGTAAGAGCAAAAAATTCAGATATAACGAATGCCTTCCAGACCGTGCAGGGACGACACTTACTCACATAACCATGCAGATAAAACAGAAAAAAAATATTAATGATGCTATTGGTTGCTCTTATGGCAGTATCCCGGATGAACCCCTTACTATTATACATCTCAAGCTTGTTATTTTTGATAATATAAAATACACTAAAATTATCATTAATTTTAATGAAGTTTTGCTTCTTTCTGATCAGCGGATATTCTCCGCCACTACCATCAGCGTTAACACACTTCGAATAGAAACGTTCGCCTTCTTGAGTCAGTGTGGCATTAAGGTAATCATAGGAATCAACATCATCATATCAGATTCCCGTTACTTTCCTTGTTGACCAGGATTACTGTTGTGAATCAGTGACTTTCTTGAAGCATACAGCTATATGTTGTGCCCTGGTGCCAGATAACAAAAATCCACTCACCATATCCACATTAGATCTGACCATTGCATTATTCAGACCTTGGGTACAAAACCTGGTTTCCCATGCTTTGGTGATGGACAGATTTTTCATTTTCGCAACAGAGTCTGTATTAGCACTAGGTACTGACATCAGTTCTTCTGCCGTTGTATTAAAATCAACTCGGTATGCATTAAGTAGCGATGCTGTTGTCTGGTACGCCCTAAGGTATCTTATTTTATTATTTTCAGACGCTACTCCGATTTGCTGACCATGTTTTACAAGGTAAGAACTAATTCCTTCTGCTGCGACAGAAAATGACACACCCAGACATGCAGATATCACTAGACAGCTTATTTTTATTCTCATCTCGATTTCCATTTTGAGTGTTACTCTTTTCTTAACAAGGACTGTTGTCCGGGATCCTTACCCGTCATCTCCGGGCAGCTTTTGTAACCGGTCGTTTATCCAACCGTTGGCAATCGGGTCATCTGTAGCCAGCCGGAGATCTCTCCGCCAAGCGAGAATGAGCAGGTGTATCCACCCCAGTATGAGATGGTACCTGACCACCCCAGGCAGGAAAGCGTGAATACTCCTGCATGACTGTCACGAGAACTATTCAATTCTTCAACTGAGAATACGCTCATAACGTGAGCGAAATGCTTTTTCGCCGCCTTCCATTTGCCGACAAATAAGAGCCTTCACGGGTGCCTCCTGAAGCGCACCACACAATCCCGGGTAAAGGCCAGTACGATCATGCATCATACTGATAACGTATTCCGCATCTCCGTTGACCACGATAGGGGCAGAATGCGACACAATAATCAGCTGTCGGCGTTTCTTGTTCGACATAATAGCGGGGATCACGCTCATGCTCAGCATCAGGCAGTCAAGGTCATCCTCAGGTTGATCCAATAGGAGCGGGTCGTTACCATACGATAACAGGAACTGCAGCATACTGGCGCCTTTCTGACCCGGTGAGGCAGATGAAATGTCGTCCATCTGTCCCCCTGGCGTCCGGTAACGGATGTGGATACCATCATCAGGATACCAGCATTGCAGGGCATCAAGCTGTGACTCATTAAGTCCTTTAAGTCGATTTCGGAAGCTACCATGCAGCTCTGCCTCCGCACCAGGCCTGTCGAGGCAAATATCGAGGTGCAGTGCTTTTAGCGTATCAAGTGCTGTGTATTTTTTCTCTATAGCAGCTGGCAACGGGCTGAACGGGCGTTCGCTGATAAATCCATGTAGTAACCCGCTACCGTCATTGTTATCGTAAATGCGTTCGGAAAAATTGCTGATACTAGTAACCCCCTGATAACCTGAAACGATGTCTTCATATGGGGCACAAAGCGGCAGGATTTTGATCTCCAGATCGCGAAGCGACAAAGATGAAAGAAACGCCTTTCTGTTATCCGTCAGTATCATCCGGTGGGTACGCATTTCAGCCAACAACTGCTCAGACCTTGCCCCAGAAGAAGTGATAGCCCCTTCAAGAGCGTCGTAATTTCTAAGATCGTTTTTCAGAGAATCACAGCGCGCCATAAGCTCGTTAAGGATATCGGGATTGAGTCCCTGAGTCCGCAGGGCAACGGCCTCACGCTCTACGTTCGCTTCCTGATCGCGCACAGTCTCCCCGAGGGAAGCAAAAGTTTGCTCTGCCCTGATGACAGCGAGCTCTGCAAGGCATTCTGACAACAGGGTATTGAGACGCTGATCATACTGCTCTTGCACAGACAACAGGCGCTCCATAAATGTTGTCAATGGACCGGACGCGTCTGACGGAATTGCGGGTGCCTGCTGCGGCTCATCAGCCAGTGCCTGAATAATTGAAATGCGCTGCCCGTAACGTTCGAGGGATAAGGATGCAGCAGACAGCTCGGCCCGGGCCCGGGCCAGACGGTTGCAAACCGGGTAATAAGCGCTTGACTGCAACTGGCTGACGGCACGCTCAGCGTCGGATAATTCCCCCTGCAATGTGCCGGCACTCACCTTCCTCGCGCGTAGGCCACGCAAGGTGATTTGCTCATTGAGATATTCCCTTTCCAGTTGATCCCAGCGTTCTTTCCAGGCCCGTTTATTGACAACAGGGCTCTCATCACAGACACGCAGGAATGCCCCGGTATCCGAAGCCAACTCATAGAGCATTTTCTGACTGTAAACCGAGAGTGGGAAACGATCGACTGACCAGTGACTATCAGGCACCCACGCGCCTTCGCTGAATATATGTAATTCATGATTACCACCGGAGCGCCAGCTAAGTCTGAAATCGGTACCTTCTTTGCGGAACACGCATTCGATGAAAGAATCAGTCTCCATCCCCGTCAGAGTGAACTGCGTCAGCTTTTTGGTTTGCGTCGCGGTTAACCCTTCGGTCTTACGCATGGCCAGGCGAATGCTTTCGATGAGTGTGGATTTACCGCTGCCCCGGGAGCCGATAACAGCATTATAAAACGGGCTGAATTCCACTGTGGCCGCATCCAGGTTCGCAGGATGACAGAGGCGGGTTCTGAATTTCAGACTGTGTAAATACGAAGCGGGTTCTTCTGGCGGAAGCTGATCGAACAACACACAGTTTTCCGGATCGAGCAGCGCATGCCGTAGGCCGTCGAAATCAGGTGAGGACATCTTCAGCCAGCAGGTGCGCACTCCGGCTTGTTCAGGATGGTGCGCATCTGAACCCCTAAGCAACGGTAAATCCGCTATCAGACGTTGATGTGTACCATCAGTAATGTCCTCTGCACGGTGACGGACCTCTACAGCATGGGGATTAGCCTGAAAAGCAGCCTTCAACTCTCCCTGATTAGTAAGGCTTTTCAGAACGCCTTTAACCGCATCAATGTGCGCGAAGATACAGATTGCCTCTGGATTACGACGGATGTTACTTATGATTCCGGCTGGCCCCAACTGAAGAACAAGCTCATGATTAGGGACATCTCGTGGAATAGGGCAATTGTTGTTACACTGGGCAAGAAGCCTTTCTACATCAGCACCGGTACTGTGCGTGTGCAACACTGCCAAGATATGAACGTTACCTGTTGCCGTCAGTTCCACCCCAGGAAAAAGCGCAAGTGGTCGAAAATCCGAAAGATCGCCTGTACTTGCGTCTTGGTACATTCGTACCAGTTCATCCTTCAGCAGATCAACCCAAGCCCCACTGTTATGATCGCTAACGACAACACAATCAACCTGTTGTCGCATGTAAGCAAGAAGCCATTCTCGGGGCATGATGTCCGGAGCTCTGTAATCATGTGAGGCCGGGGTATGATTATGAAAATCAAATTTGTACCAGCGAGATCCAACCGTCATTGTGCCTTATCCATGTCATTCCATGAGACTTCCCACTATAGAAGCATTCATGCATGAATCCAGAAATATTCTGTCATATATACCCGGATTAATATGCTGTTCCTGTCAGCTGAGATGGAGCCCGGTAGCGTGCCATGAGCGGACCTCAGACTCCACTAATGCGATTAGCGCAACGTGTTTGAGAAACAGACAACTATTGTATTGCTTGTGTGTGTGGAGAATAATTTTCACTGCGTCCTCCAATTTTGATTATAAAATTCTTCCGTAGCCTGCTACTCCTTAATTTGAAGCGCTCATGTAAAAATCACGTCAACCCTCGTTCATGGAGTGATGAAGCTGAAAATGTTGTCACCACGCTATACCATGCAATTCAAAGATATTTACAAAATAAATAAAGCACAGTCCAAACAAGTACTTAGGGCAGCTACGTGCCCTTACATTTAAAGATATTTATAATTTTCACTTAGAAAATCTTCATCATTAGCAAGTGTTTCAAAAAGAATGCGGCGCCAGTAGTTGTGGCCAACATTACTGTAAACCTTCGCCTGTTCAATTAATTTTCCCTTCAACACCATAGCACCCTGGCCTGCAAGGTCTTTAATCCAGTCGCGTATATCTGAAAGCTCCGTTATAGAAGACTTGCGGAACCTATCTGAGAGACCTAATGTCTTAAAATGATTCGCAATATGAGTGTATTGCTGCAACGACAAAGATCTATTGTGATATGGTTGAAAGGTAACAGTAAGTGTCTTATTTTTCACCTTCAGCTTTGCTGTTATGAAATTAACATCAGGAACGTTATCATAGTAAGGATGAATAAATAACCTCACAGCTGTATCCTGGTCGACGATTAGCGACCTTTTATGCCTGTTACATTCGTCACAAGCCGGAACGAGATTTTGCGGGTATACAGAGAATTCAGGAAATTTTTCTTTTGGTAAGTAATGATCTAGTGTGGAGTGCGTACTAATCTGACAAAATGGGCACTTGGACTTTATTGCGGCTTCAAAAAGTTCATCCCTAAGCGTTTTCAGGGCAGAAGTGGGTTTTTCATAGGCATGGATTAACGATTTTTTATGGGATTTTAACAGGCCAATTGGTACGAGGCTATCAAGGGCGGGAGCCGCAATTTCATAGCTGAAATAAGCAATGTCAATCGCCTTTCTGTTTCTCACTAAATGACTTTTAACCCTTTGGGACCGCTTTGCCTCAGCGATTTCGTCATAAACATCTATCCCGGTCTGCACGGGTATTACTAATGTCCTCATAATTAGTCTTCCCCATCAGAAAGGCTGGCAAGGTACGAGCGAGGTGCGAAGCCTAAAGGTTTACCAAAAAGGGATTCTATCTTTTCATAAGAATATTTTCCCGACATTTCCTTAAGTGTGTCATTCCAGTTAGTCATGCTGTCATCAACGTTAAAAACGGCCTCAGTAATGACGTTAATGCTTTCACCAAAGGTCTCAATGTCAATGTCATTTAATAACGATTTAGTTTCGAGCCTGTTTAGCACTTTTACATAACGTGAAGGCATTTCCTGGAGTAAAACAGGAGAATGAGTGGTCAAAATCGCATAGCCATCGAATAAATCCAGGCATTTACGTATGCTTTTTAAAAACGCAGCCTGAAGTGATGGATGAAGATGGACTTCTGGCTCATCGATTAATAATAATGAAGCCTGAGAAAAGCTCATTTGTGCTGTCACGTCAGCCAAGATCTTGGTTATAATTTTATGGCCACTGCTGAGATTATCATAAAAACCAGCCAAATCCTGTTGTTTAAAAGAAGCATCATCAGATATCATATCTAATGGTATAGTTCTGAAGGATGGCTCTTTTATTAAAGGTTTCAAAATATCAGAGAATATCTTTTCTCTTTTGTTTTTAAATATCCTTTTTAATGAGGAATAAAACTCCTCATTAATTGTCCTCATTGTTTTCAGAGAAAACTGCTGAGTGATAGAATTATTTATTTTTGTTTTAGCAACCTCCCTTAGCCCACAGTATACATACCCGAATATATTACCGTTATTCTCCATCATTTCCTTTTCACTACCCTCCCTGTCTGGGATAGGAAAATTGTCAAACGCGCTATAGGAAACAACTATGATATTTTTAAACGCCAAGCTAGCATCTGAAATCCTCCCGTATTCTTTATCTAATAAAGTCTTTTTGTTTTCATATCCAAAACCACTCGCAACTATAGCCAGATTAGACAATAACTTTGTTTTTCCTGATCCATTATAGCCGATAATAACATTTATTCTGTTTGGTAGTTTGCCATATTCACTGAAGTTAAATTTTGCATTAAGAGGTTTTGAATTGGAACCTAACTTTGTATTAAAAGTGAATTCGACGTGTTCTTTTTTCCTATCCAGAAAGTGCAGGCTTCTTGTTTTATATATTTTTTCAGCATCAGACAGGATACTTTCTACCTTGCTGAAACGCAGAAGAGAAACCAAGTATCCTTCTTTTTTATTAAACTTCCTCGCAACAGCCTCATCAGAAGTCACATCTTTCAGAGACGACAGATAGTCATCATAAATTTCGTCCCCAAGTTTGAACAATTCAGTATAATAATCAATGTCGCCACCTAAAGAACAATAGTCCCCGGATAGCCCCTCTGATAGATCCCCTTTAATATTCGTATATCCACTGGTCTGATTTACACTCAGTATTTTTACGACACCTAACTTTTTTTTTCGTTTTTTATTTAAATAAACATAAGAATAAAACGTTGTTTTATAACCAAAGTCATCCCAGTTATCTCGGACTAAAACGACACAAGGGTAGATTTTTGGAACAATATTCTCTGAGAGCTCTTCGACATAAACATGCATTAGGTAACTCCTTTTTGATGCTACCATCATTACATAGTAAATACGATGTGTATTTACTATGTGCGTACTTTATCGTGCCAATGTTATAAAATAATACTCTTGATATTGAAAAAAAACATCTCGTAATTGATTAATGGACACTATATAGCGATAAATTTCAGCCCAAAGGTCGGTGAAATTGTGGAGTGTAATTTCGTGAGTTATCCTCTGGGTGCAGATGTGAAGCCAGTGACCACCTTCTGACATGACCATCGCCACAGGATATGGTCAAAAATCGGCTGGCCTGGTTCGGAACGGTAAAATCAACGGGAAAGCCTGTATCATCTTCCCGATGTCCTCGAAATACGCTCTGGGCAAGCTATAGCAGTGCATACATGTTGAGATTAGTTAAACCATAATTGAAGAATGCAGCGTCTTCTCGCAGATGACCAAAGCGGACCTAGTTCAGCAAGTCAACCGCTACCAACTTAATAATGCCAGAAATGGACAGAGGCTAGATGGAGCAGCATTCCGCAGAACTGCGCCCCCCTTTTCTGGCCCATTACACTGATTTTACCAGTTTTTTTATTGGTCCCGTATCTACGTCTTCGGTCAGACCTGTCGTGCCCAGTACGTGGGTGCGCAGGCGCCAGCCAAAGTGCTCTCAACCATAGATACCGGTTAGATTCAAGAACATTTCGTTAATTGAATACAGTTCCATGCGGGGCGTAATCTCTTCCCGTGCAGTCATCACTTTCTGGCTAAGGCTGTCGGCAACCGAGAATGGTTTGACTATCCAGCAGGTAGTGCATCCTTTCCTGATCGACAAACTGATCGCACCTGTAAAGAGAGCAGGAAAACGGATGGCGTGTAACGCAGAGTGAAAAAGATGATCGATTAAACCGATCGATTGGTAAAAATTGATCTGCAAAATGAATTATCTAGCCCGGTTATGCCTGTGCTAAATTCCCAAAAATTCATTTAACGTATTGTTTATTAATTTATTTCCTGTCTTCTGGCGGGCGGCCTTCTTTTGCCCTGCGGGCACGGCATGGGAATGAGACAGCAGGTGGTGGAATGAAAAGATGTGCCAGATGTAACAAGAAAAGAGGCGTTCTGGACCGGATTTTCGGGCTGGATAAAGAATTCTGCGATGACTGTCTGATGGTGGTTAACCAGGAAATCAGAGAAAAACGAGTGATAACCACACCTGTACAAAAATCACCGGAACGTTCTTCCTGATAATGTTTCTTACCCGGCAGGTTATTGCCCCTGATGGGGTGACAGCTCTGAAGTTTCCCTCTGCTTACATTCCCTTTGTTCAATGAAAAATAACATCGATATCAGCGTCATTATTCCCGCCTTCAATGCGGCTGACAGCATCGGGGTTCTGGTCCATACACTGCTTGGCGAAACAACGCTCAGTACTGAAATCATTGTTGTGGATGATGGCTCCACCGACGAAACATGGACGGTACTCAGCGCCATTACAGATGAACGGCTTATTCTCATTCGTCAGGAAAATCAGGGCGTGTATGCTGCCCGTAATACTACACTGGCGATTCACCGTGGTGAATGGGTGGTGTTCCTGGATGCGGATGACCGGGTTGCGGCAGATTTTCTGCAGGAGCGACTACGCACAGCCCGCGAAGCACAGACCGATGTCGTCCTTTTCAATGCCCGGCATACAGACAGCGCCGGACATTTGCGGCATTCCGTTCACCGCAGACAGCCTTACGGTCAGACGCTGACGGGTCAGCAGTGGATACGCCATTGCGTCAGTCAGAGGGAGTGGCCGCATTACCTGTGGCTGCAGATAATCCGTTCAGCGTATATCCGCGAGCATGACCTGCGATTCCAGGAAGGGAAAAGCCACAAGGACATTCTCTGGACGATACAGCTTGCCGCCGCAGATGGCCGGTTTTATTTCTCTGACAGGCAGGATTACCTGTGGGTGAATAACCCGGCGTCAATTACCCACCGCCCGGATTATTACGATATCCGCGCGTTCAGCTATAGCGACGTGATTGCCGATATTCTGGCACTCAGTACACAGACGCAGTACCGGGCAGTCAGGCGAGCGCTGGTCAGGCATGCGCTGGTGGAAAGCCGCCATTTTCTGGGCCTGTACCGGCGCAGGGTGAATGACCGGCAGGCGGTCCGGGCGCGTTTTCGTGCGCGGATAGCCTTTCGCCATCTGGTACCCGGTGTGAGAAACCTGAGCGATGTCTTTTTCCTCCTGAAGCTGGCCCGCAATATTTATCTGCCAGGTGTCCGCAATACTCCCGCAGCCGTTTCGCAGGTGCGGCGTTAATCCATGGATATCTCAACGCTTCTGGCGCGGTCGTGGCAAACTGCGACAACAGGTGATGACTCCATTCGCTCTGCGAGGGATATCGTCGAACGCTGGTATGACAAAGGCGGTGACCTGACCCGACGGACCCGGCGATTTATGCTGCGGGAATGCCTGTGGATAGCCGCACATTACCGGGACACTGAAGCGGTACTCACCCGGCAGTTTCGCCTGCTGGCCGTGTTACTGTATCTGGGCGGTTATTTTCCGAAAGGAAATGCCGACGGCATGCTCCTGGAGAAATGTTTCATTTTACTGAACGCCCCGGAATTAAGCTCTCTCCTGGCAGATGATACGGCCCCTGATGCTCTGGTGGCGTCCTGCCGCACCCTCTTCTACTGCAGACAGATATCTCCGCTAAGGTGTTACCGCCATACCCGCTGTCTGAGCGAACATCTGTATCAACTGATAGAGATCTGATAAAAGCACCAGTCGTTGTGCTGGCACCTGAGGGGCTGACCGTTGACGGTGTCGGCGTCAACGGTCAGGGCTAACGTCATTATTTCCCTCCGCTGAATCTGCCACCTGTGATGTCAGTAACGGTTTGATAGCCCTTGCGGGTCATCAGCCCGGTAGCCTTCCGGGCGCGGAGCATATCAATGCTGCCGATAAACGGAGACTGCTCTTTCACGCTGAAGCCGTGACGGTCAGTACGCACCAGGTCGTACTTTTCCACGATAAAATTCACCGCGTCACACAGTGAGATTCCCGCATCAATGTGCTTCTGGATCACACTGTCGTTACCAAACGGTGTGTCGTTCAGCATCAGACCGTAGTGTTGCTCCAGCAGATACTTCAGTAATTTTCGCCAGATTTCGACTGACGACAGACGTGACGAGGCTGCCCTATGAGGGGACAGGGGTTGTATTTGCATGGTTTGCGCTCTTTGTTGGCTGGTTTGACTAAGGAAAAGTGTCCGGGATTTATGCGGTTGTTGCAGATGTCGGATAAATTACGATGTACAGATAGCCACAGGAGCCGAGCGTATCGGCCTCACATATCAGCCCTTTTGCGTGGAGCGTAATGCAGCGCTGAATGTGGGGCGTGAGTTCGCTGCTGGTCAGCATGAGCTCCATCTGTTTCATCAGTGCCGGAAATGCCTGGTCCAGATGGCGTAAATCTGCGTCATTAAATGTCCCGGTAATGCTGGCGCGGTCAGCAAGGTAATGCAGGTGGTTACCCTCCTGTACCAGCCGGGCACCCAAACACGGCGTGATGTTGCGTCTGAGGCCCCACCAGGGTTCCGCGATATTATGGTTGATTACACGGGTTGCTTTCTGCATGTAAGTACTCCTTACGGTGAGTTAATTCAGGGTGACGCTGCGCAGGATCACATACGGACCGTTGCGGTCCTGTCGGCGTTCAGCAAATACGGCCAGCACACCCCGGATATCCTGCACTTCCCTGCCGTGGTAATGGCAGATACTGCCGGACCATTTATATTTCCCGGTACAGAAGCGAAACAGCCGGGACTCAGCATGCTGGCGGTATATCGCCATTGCCTGACGTTTGCTGATGATTTTCATCGTTATTCCCTCCCTAAAGCCAGCCACGTTCGGCAAACGAGACAATATCCATGCCTCCCACGACCAGGTGGTCCAGCAGGCAGATATCCACGAGTTTAAGTGCCTGTTTCAGATGGTCAGTGAGCAGTCGGTCAGCATGGCCGGGTTCCGCATAACCTGACGGATGATTGTGTGAAAGCACGATGGCAGCCGCATTGTGCTTCAGTGCTGCCTTTATCACTTCACGGGGATGTACCTGTGTATGGTTGATGGTGCCGGTAAAGAGCGTTTCATGAGCAATAAGACGATGCTGGTTATCGAGGAAGAGCGCCATGAAGACTTCGCGCTCCAGCGTGGCGAGCTGCAGACGAAGCCAGTCGCGGACCGCCTGGCTGGAGGTAAATGCAACGCCGGGCTCGCGTAACTGGCGTTCCAGTAAGGTCAGTGCACGTCTGATGGTGCGCTGTGTAGTGTGAGATATTTCCCCGCTGCCGGGAGGACAAGTGGTGGTATTCATTTGCTTTTCCTGTCTGTTGACGCGTCGGGAGGGGATGTGTTGTACAGTTTCACGGCAACGACGAACTCGTCGTGCAGGGATTCGAACCATGCCCATATATGGAAGAGAGGGGTACCTACAGGGAAATGCAGGAAGGGTTCGTCGGTCACAACGTCACCGTCCTCATCCCTTACCGTTGTTTTCCCAAGTGCATCCCACAGGACATTAAGGCGAGACAGTTCATACGGCATGGCGGGACACTCAGTCGATAATGCGCATGATGGCGCTGCATTCTGCGTGGTTCAGCGCATAGTCACGCAGACGGTAATAGTGCTCCGTCATGGTGTCGCATTCCGTGCGGCATGCGTGATGACTGTAAGCGACAAGACAGACTGCAATCCCTGCAGCTTCCGCGCTCATGTCTGCGGCATTGCCATTCATGGCGTTGAACAGCGACCAGAAGGCATCGTTGTCCGTTTCCGGAACCATGAAGGCCCCGCCGTTGCTGAGAGTATAAAAATTCCAGATACCACCGCTGTAGTCAGCGCAGAACCGGTCCATCCACGCAAAGATCTGCGGTTCAAGGGTTATCCACTGCGGGATGTTGCCAAAGTGCTGCGGCCAGAATTCCACACGCTGTTCGTCCGGTACGGGCGTGGCTGCCAGAGCAGGTGCAGGACTGTCATCTATAGTCTGCAAAGATAGCTGATTGTTATCGTTAATATTAATAATGCCGGTCATGTTAATTTTTCCTTATGCACGAGTATGTTGAATGGAGCTGTCGGGCCGGGGGTTTTTGCTGTGGCGTGTTGAGGGTGGTTACCTGCCCAACAGGTCCATCATGTTCTCGGCCATCACCCAGAGCGCACGGTTTAACTTAACGTCGCCATCAATCCCGTTTACTGCGCGGGTGTGGGTACGTTTACCCTGCGCGGTACGGCCACTTAGCCCGCCTTTCAGCAGGTTTTCCTGAATGCGCTGGTAGGTGGTCCACAGGTCATCGCTCTCGTCCTGCCAGCGGCGGGGTGCAAGAATTTGCGATTCAGTCACTGGCTGGTACTCTTCCCCAAAACGGTATGTCAGCGCTGCTTTAGCCAGTGCATGTTGTGCTGGTGGCGGTAGTTGCAGGGACTGCATGGCGTCGCGTTTCTCTTCCACCCGGTCAAAGACGCTGAGAATCTCATAGGCCCCCTCAATCACCCTCCCGACAACATCACCCCTGTGCGGCACGCGGATCTCGCCAAACGACTGTCCGCAGACGAGCGAATTGGTACAGACGCTTCTGAATATCCCCGGCAGCAACTGAAAACTCGATGCGCCATCGTGAGAATTCAGAATGATGATTTCCGGCACCTGCTGACCGTTTATCTGACCGGCACGACGCAGGCGCAGCATATGCTTTGTATGTTCCCGTCGACTCTGGTCGCGCACACGTGACTGGCAGGCAAAAAATGGCTGGAACCCTTCGCGTTTAAGATTCTCCAGCAGGGTAATGGTGGGTATGTAGGTGTACTTTTCGCTTCTGGAGTCGTGCTTGTCTTCCCCGAAGACGCTGGGGACATGCTGCATCAGTTCTTCGCGGGTTAAGGGACGGTCGCGGCGAATCTGGTTCACCCGGCCAAAACGGCTGGCTAATCGCATAGTTGATTCCTCATCTGATTAATCTGAAGGCATAAAAGCAAAAGCCCCTGCTCCGTGAGGAGGCAGGGGCTGGATGTGTTGTTCTCAATGAACGGATAGGGCGGGCGGGACTACAGCGTATCCAGAATCTTAAGTATCTGCGCCATCAGGGCGGTGATAAGCGCTGTGACCAGCAATGTGACCGCTTCTCTGGCTGTATCAATACTGCTGTCATCGTAGCCTGCCTGACGCAGGCGAATTTCAATAAATTGCCGGGCCTGATGGCCGCCGCACCAGGTCAGTGCCTGGGCCAGGGCCGTCACCAGCATTTTCAGAAAGGTCATAGGGTTTGCTCCGGACTGCCTGGCGGCAGCCCTCTGGTGGAGTGAAGATTTCTTTGAGGAAGCTGATACAGGAAAGTGGCTCAGTGGTAGGTGTAACGCCATCCCCCCTTGTCAGTGGTGACGACGACTTCTGAAGCCACGCAATTATTATAAAAACTCACTCTGACGGACTGCCCAAAGCGCAGGGTGGCAGGCAGAATGGTTTCCTTATTTTTTGAAGACAGGTACTTCTGGTTATCGATACGACAGTTACCGCGGTTAACGTCTACGTTTTCAACTTTGATACTGTCATCCAGTGAGGTGACCACGACAGTGACGTAGCGTGTTCCGGCAGGGTGAATGTTGTTACTGGTTTCCACTTTGATGGGTGGCGCTGGCTCTGCCAGCGCCTGGGCTGACAATGCAAGCAGTGCGGATACCAGCATGTGTTTAAATTTCATAATCTGTTCCTTTTAAAAATAACGTAATCAACAGCCGTTAAATTCAGATACAGGCTAGAGTGCATCTTTACCCACGCAACCGTGTGTCCCGAATGCCGGTAGTACCTTAGCCGCACCGGCCAGCGTGAATGTGGCAGGCTTAACACCGTCTCCTGTCACTGAGACCTGCTTGCCATTACGTAACTGAGCCCAGGCCAGCGCCAGGTTATTACCGCCCACGCGACTGCCAGATTCGCTGATATCAATAAGTGCTCCACCGTCGATACTGACCTGAAGGCTTTTATCTTCATCCATACTGACCTGATGCCCGCTGGCGTCAGTAAATATGACCGTGGCCGGTTGCGAGCCATAATCCTCGCAACTCAGAGACAGTTGCGACTGACCTTCCCCGTTGATAACAAACTCTGATACTCCCTGGCCCCATCCACGGGTCCAGGTATCCTGACTACCAGATGCCTGTGCCATAACTGGCAGCAGACTGCCTGCCAGTACCAGGATGCTGAGTGATACATTTTTCAAGATGAACTCCTTCTGTTAGTAAAACTGCGGTGCTGACGAATGAACGTGCGGGTTCATTCCCGGATGAGCCTGCTGATGTACTGAAAATGCGGCAGGGCCTGAATAAATCGCGGGTCTTCAAAAATCCGCCGGATATGACTGCTTCTGGTGAAGCCCCCGATGGTCATGACCACATCGGTGATGGCTGAAAGGGTAAATACCTGAATCCGCTCGCCAGTTACTGCCGCCAGGTACCACTCGCCTTCCAGACAGATAAGCCGGTAAGGGGCAACGCCGGACTGATGTTGTCCGTGGTGCAGAAAATGAATGCGGCGATTGCTGATGATGGCCTGGATAATGACCTGGAAACCGCCAAACAACGCCGGAGCCTGATGGGGTGGCGCATTCCAGATAATGCAGGGGGAGTCCTGACCGTTGTCGAGCAGGACAGACAACAACTTAGGGTCAAGTGCCGGAAAGTAATGTGCCACCCTGGTTATTTGGGCAAAACGGATAATGTCGCTGTTGGTACGAAAGGGGCCCCGGGCATCCCGGAGACTGACGTGACCGTCGATATATTCCGTGTCGATATAGCGCAGTCGTTCACGCAGGTCACGCTGAACGGTACGCTCAGAGACACCAAACTCCTGAGCAAGTTGCCTGACATTGAGCGTTTCTCCCATAAAGAGGCGGCTGACCAGTATGGCGAGACGGCTTGCCAGGCGGTCATAGCGTTGTTCCTGTTCAGACATGAGGGATGCTTCCTGCGCAAATAGCAGCCTGTCGGGGCTGAAGGTTAAAGTAAAAAAGTTGTTAGCGGGAAAGGTGCTGCTGTCTCAGCCAGGACACAATGATGCAGGCGGGTATCGTGACCCGATAAGCCGGACCAGTGATACCGGAAATCATCCACGCTGAACTCAGTGCGATGGCAAGAGGACCCGCCAGTACGGAAAGTGTGCGTGAAGCGACCACAACAGTTCCCCAGGTGGCAATACCGCCCAGGGAGGTGATGACACTGGCAGACAACATCGTTGCCAGCTCGAGTGCAGCCAGCGAGGAAGTCCGTATGGCAGCCTGAACGGCGATAAGAATGAGTTGGGGCGTGGGGTTTGTCAGATCCAGATGCATATTGTGGGAGAAAGCAGCCAGCTCTTCCGGTGACATCTGATCCAGGCTTTTTTCCAGTACCTTCATCAACAGGGCAAGCTCAATGGTTTCGGTAGTGCTTTTCTGGTTGTAATTCACATCAAGCTTGTCACAGACATCAACGAGAATTTCCCGATAGGTCACGCCTTGCCCCAGCCGGACCAGACTCGCCAAGGTATTTGCGCCGTAACGCTGAAGCTCAGCGGCTATCAGTTGCCAGTAGCGGCGATGGTCTGGTGCCAGCAGACGAAACTCCGGGGTTCCGGTAAGACTCTCTGTCCAGCGAGTGTCGCCGTCTCGTGGGTCAGTGGTCAGGATGGAAATCAGCAATTGCAGCTCTTCATTGCTGCACTGGCCCAGCAAATTCAAATCAGGGTCATTACGGTAGACAGCCATTATCCGTCCTCAGTCAGTGTGATGTGAGGTCACACTGTAAAAGGGATTGTTGCACGGATGTGTCATCAGAAATGGTGGATTTTTGCGCAAAGAAAACTATAAGCGACAGGTTATGCCTCTGGGAGAAATAATCAAAGGACCAGCACAAATGGTTTGTTGCAGTTCACCAGGATGATATATATCTGAAATTTATTTCAACCGTTTTACCACTGAGGAAGAACCAAAGAAATGAGTGTTTTCAGCAATAAAGTAAGACTCTTTAGCGAGTGCATAAAGATAATGAATGAAATACTGTTTATCTTTATTATTGGTAAACTGCTTATATATTTCTGAATTCGCAGAATTCAAATCTTGAGTAATTACACTTGCATCAGAATTGAAACGAGTAAAAATAGCGTGATTCTCTCCAGACTGCTCACTGTAACCACTGGTACTTCTTAAGAGAAACCCATTCTGAAATTCTTTTGTCACAGTAAGATGCAATACTCCCCCTTCTCTTTCCTCCATGGCTTTAAGTGCATTAAACCAGCAAGCATTTATTTCCTCACCAATAACATTATTAAAACCCCGAGTATCAATATAAAAGTTAACATGTAAGTAAGGCCGATTATCATAGCTATTCTTTAACACAACCCAGAAATAGCCCAGAACATGGTGCTTAAATGTGGTTCTGGATCGGATATTATTAAAAAATCGGGAGCTTAGCGTTTTTAGTGTTTTCATGTGATTCGGAATGGGATCTCCAGAGACACCTTCAGCGAATAAAGAAAAACAGAGTGTACCCAAATTTTTATGCTTGCGTTTCATCTCGTTATGAAACTCTCTGGCAGTACTGAACACTCTCATCTTTTTACCTATATCTTTTTTTATCGCCCTCAGTAAAAGCCATTTATTTCGTTCACAATCCTCCTTACCTTCTGAATTAAAAATCAGTTTTCCATGCTGAAGTCCTGCGTACTCGGACCTTAAAACTGTAATAAGATTGAAAACCTCCTCAGTTTGTGCATCATTAGCTTTTTGATAAAAACAAATGCAATATTCTTTTTCCAGCCGACGAAAATCAACAGATTTGACCATCACATTCTTATACATATCTGCCTTTTTCGGGAATATAAAACGAAAATCATTAAACATGTTGAACGCTGTCACTGGTCAGACTCCTTTCCTGTCCGTCGTCATGACTCTGGCTATCCGCCAGACATCAGAACAACCATTTTGTTTTCTCTGTACTCTGAAGATAGCCGATCAGGATGCCATCACACCACACAAATTATGTAATTAAACAACACATATAACGTAAAAAAACCTTCCATACTGGGACTCTCACGCTGATTACCTTCATCAGGCTTCACCTCAAAGCAGCAGGGATCGCTACAGAGGTTTTTTAGCTCACGATAAACGAAAAAAACCAAGTCGGCCAGCTACAGACCTGTAAACTCCAGCAGCTATTTTTACCGTGTTGACCGATGCTTGTCCGCCATAGCTTCCATAACTCCAGAGTGGCGACATGTCACCGTGAAGTAAAACTACCGGTCTGTACACCCCATATGTACCAAAGTCATACCGCCCTGTTTGTCGGATTGGTAATATAAACAATGAGGAGTGTGTATCATGATTTACCTTAATCGTAAAGCAGGTTAACCATCTTGATTATATTAGCCTCCAACAAGTGTCAGTAACACATAATAATGACTGCAAGGTCATTATTATGACTAATAAAAATGAAGTAAGTGTTATCATCATTGTAACTGTATAAGCACATATCATAATGGATAATCAGCAGACATAGCCGTTAATCATCTACACGTTACAAATTGACTAAATTAAGTTATTAACACTAACCCAGGGCTTATGCGGCAATATTTTTCCCGAAGGTACTCTTTGTCTGTGACTGATTATAAACGCATGTGAACAGATCGGAGTTTCGTTCAACCCATTCGTTATTTTGATTATCTTCAGTCTCAACCCTGCTTGTCTTAAGACCATAAAAATTTCAGTGCTTACTGCTTTACTGTGATCGTCCAGGTCGTTTTTCATTATTCACGAGCATAAGTAAGATAAATGAATTTAACGTTTACTGGCGCATCACAGACACTCTGAGACTGTATTCGGTACATAGATTAATATCAAGAAAAAAATACCGCCAGCAAAATGATGGCCGTATCAGTCGCAGTTTTAAATACGCAGCTGTCATCGATTTTGTTTTAACACAACTGTCATTTTTTATGTCACCGGTAATGGATATGAATCACATTCAACCGGAGACTTTCATCATGAATTACATCTTTAACGATTTCTGGCAGCAACGTATTGCCACAACCTTTCAGAATGCCTTGGATGCCTATCCACGAGTATTAATGCTGAGGGTTGATCTACGCCTGCCTGATACCCCTGCCGCCACTGACGCCGCTGTAATATCCCGTTTTACAGAATCCCTTAAAGCCAAAATTACCGCCTGTCAATTGCGTAAAAAGCAGGAGGGCAAGCGGGTACACCCCACAACGTTGCGGTATGTCTGGGCCAGAGAGTTCGGGGAGCGCAGCGGTAAAAAGCACTATCACGCTGTTTTACTGCTGAACCGAGAGAGTTGGTGTGGAGCTGGTGATTACAATTCACCGCACACGCTGGCCGGGATGATTAAACAGGCCTGGTGTAGCGCGTTGCAGGTGGACGTGCAGCAGCATGCCACACTGGCGAATTTCCCTGAGAATCCAGCGCTATGGATTGACAGGGGGAACAGCGCCCAACTTCAACAGGCCCTAGCTCGGGCTGATTACCTCGCTAAAGACCACACAAAAGTCACCGGTGATGGCGGGCGTAACTTTGGCTGCAGCCAGGGCTGACTTATCCTTCGCTTTTAACCCGTAAGACAGGGGTTAGCCAGTTGTTCGGGTATTTTTTTACAGGCAATCCTAATCCTCTGAAGGAGTACCGGGGTGCAATGTTACTCAACCACACCGGACTCCTCCCACTATCAATTTTCAGAGGGAGAGTTTCCATGACCATGGCCAATAACCCCATTCTTTGCGCTGACGACCCGCTTATCGATATGGCATTTATCACCACATACACTGGTATGACGGACAAGTGGTTCTACAAATTAATTAAAGATGGCGAGTTCCCTAAACCCATCAAACTGGGACGTAGCTCACGCTGGTCTAAAAGCGAAGTCGAAACCTGGATGCAACAGCGTATTGCAGACTCGCGGGGAGCCTGAATATACAAACCTCGGCCACCAGGAAATGTCATTCCCGTAAAGCGGCTAGCGGCATACCGCTCCGCTGGCAGTGCGAACATTGCAAACGGCGTTATTGTGGCGAGAAACCCTGCCCAATTTGCAGCCGAAAACCCTGAACCATCAGTTCCAGTCATCCATAATCAACCTGTAACCCGCCAACCTCCACACAGACAGCCATCTCGTTCCGGGACGGTACCTGCCTGCATGTTGTATGGCGGTAAGGAGTCCGTCCGATGAATTTTAAGACCGTTACCAGTGAGAAACAGCATGCCGGAATTCGTATGCTGAAATGCTACCTCGCCAGTGACCACCGTGGGCATTTTGTGACGACCAGTGAAGCGGCAAACATGCCGGGACAGGTATGGGGTTGCGTATCCTGTGGCTGCCGACTCATCTTACATACCGGCACGCACGCTGACTCACCATGGTTCGAACATGACCAAACGACAGTAGCTGCCAATAAGCTAATGAACTGTGCGCATATTGACCCGGCAGTGAAAGCGGAGGAACGCAGCAGAATATTACGCAGTCTTTTCAACAAACCGGATTCCCCGGTAATGTCGCTGGCCTGGTACTGCGTCTGGTGCGGTGAGCATTACAACGGGGAAAAGTTCTGCACTGCCTGCGGGACCGGTATTTACAGCATTGAGAAGGCCAACTGGCAGATAAATTACACCTGAGTTGTCCTGTTTGTTGAGAAGATACCAAACTGCAAAATTACATGGCCTGCCATATTAACAACCAAGATTTTAACATTCGAATGAGCCCATGAAGTAGCAATATCCTGGCAATATTAAGTTTCTACATTTCAAAATCCCTTTCGTCATTTATCTGGACGGCGCGCTCAAACCGGACTAGATACTCGATTTGAGCGCGGTGAAACGTGCTCCGGGTGTTTGCGCTGGAGTGCTGCAACGACACCTTCTTCGGTTCTAATGACGGAGACGACAGTGCGGCAGTCATGGATTGGGATACTCGCGCATTTGCTTGCTATCGAAATGGCTTTACCTTTTCTTCAACGTTAAGATTGTCTTCAATGTAAGTAATGCTGCACAAGTCTACCGGAAAGACTATGTGCCTGAGTATACCGGCGAAGGTAGGACATTAATGTGCTGTTGGAAATGTATGCAAAAACAAGCAGCGGATAATGCATTTAACCAAGGAAATAGGTATGGCATCCACTTTAGGTTGGCTTGACCACGATGCAAACGCACAGGCCAAAACGTTAAATATTCTTGCGCTCTTTCAACAAAAAGAGAGCCGAGATGAGTTGGGTATCGGCGCTATCAGAGACAGTTTTGCTGAACAGCTATTTCCAGGCACCAGCACCATTCAGACCCGTTTACGCTATATGCTTTTTGTTCCATGGATCTATCAACGCCTCGAAAATAAGCGCATATCCGCTGCAAACTTTGGTTCCCAGGCCGACCGGGACGAACGCGCCTTAATTATCCCCCTCTCCCGGCTCGAAGAAGATTCGGCCGGTACATTTGGTAAAAACTCACGCGAAAAGCTTAAACGCCTGCCCAGCTCCGTTTACTGGTCCGGGCTGCGGCGCTGGGGTATTCACGAGATGTCGTGCTCGCAGGAAGAATATCATCGGCGTGTGGATGAACTGTATCGCTCGCGCACGGAAAGTAGCGAACGGGAATACCAGGAAAAAAACCAGGGCGATATGGGCGACACAAGCACGTTTAAACGAGCCCAGAGCTGGCACTCCAGCCTTCCTGCGCCACCGTCCAACTTTCCTGATGAGGCAACATTTGCCCTGACACGCCAGGAAGCCAGCTTTCTTCGTGACCGTATTCAATCGTCATGCCAGGGCAGCCTGCTGGCCTGGCTGACCCTGCATAGCGAACCGGCAAACGTCAGCGCACCATGGGAACACCCGGATTACGCGAAATTCCCGGACGCTCTCCAGGAACTGCTGAACCACGCGCAGCTTTTTTCTTATACGATGCACGGCGCAGCCCTGCTTTATAACTATTTGCTTGCCAAAGAACGAGCAGATAACGACCTTCTGTCTCAACACCATGACAGCTTCGTTGCCTGGTTTACCACACTCCCCCGCGAGGACATCGCAACCTGGTCGCTCGACCGCATGTGGGAACTTACCGCCAAGCCGGCCTATAGCATTAGTCTGAAGACCCGCCGCTTTGTAGAGCAGTGGATTGCCCTTATTCGACAATCCTCCGGGACATTACTCACCAGTAAAGAAGCCTGTGCACTCATCCGAGCCCGCGAAATAGCCCTCAAAGGCCCGCGTTCACGCTTTAAAAACAGACGCGCACTGGAGCAATGGAGTGGATATGCCGGAACCCTGCGGCTGGTCTATCGCTGGAATAACGTCCAGATAGTGCTTAACGATCTGGCGCAGGGTCTTAGGAGAGAAGAATGTTAAACCCCAACAATCGCAGCTTATATACTTCGGCACTGACCTCTCCACCCGGCATGGTGTTTGATGAAGCCATCGCCACCAGCTTCTCACTCGACCCGGCATTTTTACTGCAGGCGCCGGTCTATTTGGCGTTCACAGCGACTGACAGCAATCGTGCTCAGGATCCGCTGTCCATTTTTGAAGCCATTCGTCGTTATTCCGAACGGATCACGGTGTACGTCCAAAAAGGGCGTATTCAAGTCCCCGCAAAGCTCAAGCCCAACCCCTTATTCGGCTTGCTTGAGGAGATGATTGCTGAATCAAAAGCCAAAGGCCGCGGAGTCTTTCACCCCAAAATCTGGACGATCCGTTTTATCAATCCTGAAACAGACGAAGTGATGTACCGGCTGGTCGTACTGAGTCGAAATTTAACTACCGATTCATCCTGGGACCTCTCTTTGCAACTGGACGGCTACCCCGTAAAACGTAAGCAAAGTGCCAATAAAGCGCTGGTGCATTTATTCTCCGCACTGCCCAAACGGGCGACGGGAAAAATGGCGAAACATCGCCGGGCGCAGGCGCAGCGCTTTGCAGATGAACTGTTATATGTGGAATGGGAATGTCCCGCTGGCTTTGATGAGGTCGCGTTTTTCCTGCCTGGCGAAGGATACGACTGGCAGCCACCCGAAGCGGATCGCGCGGTGGTTATCTCACCATTTTGCACCGACGAGGCACTGCAACACATCGTGAAGCATTGCCAGCAAGCCGATGCGCTGATTTCGCGCCCGGACACTCTGCTTGCCTTGAGTGAAGAGACGCGCGGCCTTTTCACACGTCAGCTTCACCTTGACGATGCCGCAGAAGAGCAGGCATCCGACGAGAATACCCATGACGACATCATCGCTTCCGGCCTGCATGCCAAAGCGTATCTGTTTGAAAATGGCCGGGACAGCGAGCTGGTTCTGGGTTCAGCAAATGCCACCAACGCAGCGCTACTGGGGAAAACGAACTGCGAAATTTTGGTCTCGCTCAAGGGGAAGAAAAAGCACACAGGCACCATTGATGACCTTCTGAGCAGCGATGGAATGGAAAGCTATCTGCAAGATTTCGACCCTGCCCAGCCGTTTGAACCCGATGTCCTGCGTGTAGAAGCCGAGTCCCACGTTGAACAGGCACGTGCGTTGCTCGCCGACGCCGAATTGACTCTTCACTGTCACCCCGGTGAAAACGACCAAAGCTGGGCATTGTGGCTTGTCGGTGAAATTCCTGAGCTACCGGGTATCGTGCAGGCAACTGCGTGGCCCGTGACGGTATCAGACGGACTTGGCTGTAGCCTGCTGGCCCCGGCCGATGGGAATAAAAGAGCACTCGGTGAGTTTTCAGTCCCGGCCATTACCGGCCTGACAGCGTTTTCCATTAAAACATCGCACCCGGATGTATCGGTCAGATTTGTCCTCAATCTGCCGATTGATGCCTTACCCCCCGATCGCCACGCAATGATTTTACAAAGCAGCATGCAGAAACAGGATTTTCTGCGTTATCTGTTGATGTTGATAGGCGAGGCGGGACAGCCATCTTTCTTTGCCGAAAACGCCTTTGGCGATGGCCATTTCTTTACAAGGCTTGCCAGTGGCGAAGAATTTGCCGTGCTGGAAGAACTGACACGTATCTATAGCCGTGAGCCTGAACGCTTAAAAGATATCGCCGCGCTGATTGGCAATATGCGCAAAGGACAAAGCGACATGATTCCGCAAGATTTTCTTGCTTTATGGGCCGTATTTGAATCAGCCATGGGAGGACGAAATGGCCGATAAGCACCCCAGTATTATCGCCCCGCTTACGGGATTGAAAGATTTTCAGCAACGCACCGTAAATTATGTTTTTCAGCAATTTTACGGTGATAAACCGCAAAATCGCTTTCTGGTAGCCGATGAAGTGGGTCTGGGAAAAACGATGGTTGCCCGCGGCATCATCGCCAAATCCATCGAACATTTGCAGAATAAAATCGACCGTATCGACATTATTTATATCTGCTCAAATGCGGCTATTGCGGCGCAGAATATCAAGCGCCTGAATGTCAGTAATGAGGCGCAATTTTCGCACTCAACGCGCCTGACATTCCTGCCCAAACAGGTACGGTCCCTGCGCAAAAACAGAATTAATTTTATCAGCCTGACGCCGAACACCGCCCTCGATCACACCCGCAGTCGTGGCGGTCATAAAGAAGAGCGCGCAATCCTGTATCGAATTCTGTACGATTTACCGTTGGCAAAAGGCGAGTATCGCGAACGTTTACGCCTGGGCATGCTTAACCTGCTCCAGGCCGCGGCAGGCCGACCTGGCTGGCATTCCACGGTTGATCAACTTTCCGTCAAGGATATTGACAGGGAACTGGCAAAAGACTTTCGCCGCAAGGTGTTAGACGATGCCGAACTGTACGCTCAGCTCAAGGAGGGGTGTGAGTGTTTCGCCGATGACGATGAGGACAGCGAGCTTCACGATTCTGAACTGCGCTATGCCCTGATCGGCAAACTCAGAAGCAAGCTGGCTTCTGTGTGCTTATCCGCACTGGAACCCGATCTGGTTATCCTTGATGAATTTCAGCGGTTTAAAGCCTTACTCGACGGTGGCGATGAAGCCGCACTGCTGGCAAAAGCACTCTTTGAACAGCCGGACGTACGCGTACTCTTGCTCTCGGCGACCCCGTATAAAATGTTTACCCTCGATCAGGAAAGCGAAGAGGATAACCACTACGCCGACTTTATTCGTACATTGCAGTTTTTGTACAACGATGACAGTCAAATCAAAGATATTCAGCGGCACTTGCTCCATCACCGTACCGCATTGCACGCTTCAGAAAACGCAGCGGAGACAAAAAAAGCACTGGAGCAGGCTTTATTACAGGTAATGTGCCGTACCGAACGGGTAACGATGACTCAAAAGTTGGATGCGATGACGAAAGAAGTCTCGCAACCGGCAATGATTACGCCCGCCGACCTTTATCACGCGGCAGCCGTTGATGGCGTAGCCATGGAAGTACAAGCTCGCGATATCCTCGAATACTGGAAATCGATGCCTTATCTTTTCAATTTCCTGAAGCATTACGAATTACGAACCCTTATGGATAAGGCACTGAAATCCCCTTCTGATGCGTTGCGTAAACTCGTTAAATCAGCAAAACCTCAGTTGCTGACGAAGGCAAAGCTGGAACGCTACCAGCCGTTAGATGCCGCAAATCCCCGTATGCGGATGCTGTTTGAAGACACGCTGGATAAAGGCATGTGGCAGCTTTTGTGGATGCCGCCATCACTGCCTTACATGACACCAGACGGGGTATATGCCAACAAAGGCAGCCTGACCAAAACGCTGGTCTTTTCCGCCTGGAGTGCAGTACCCAATGCAATTGCCACTGTCTGCTCTTATGAAGCCGAACGACGCATGATTGGTGCCGATCCCCAAATTCTGCACAGCCAGTTCAAGAAAAAAGTAAAACCCCTACTCAATTTTGCGAAATCATCAAAAGATGGTCGCCTCACCGGCATGCCTGTTATTGCCTGGATGCTACCGTCACCGACGCTCGCACGTCATATCGATCCACTTGAAATTGCCCGCCAAAACGCCGGCGAGCCGCTGAGCGTGAAGGCCGTAAGAGCGATTGCAACGGCGAAATGTGAAGCGCTGCTTGAGACACTGGGCAGTGGCGGGCCGGGGCCCCGTGCGGACGAACGCTGGTACTGGGCAGCCCCAGCGTTGTTGGATGCCCGTACCGCAACGCCAGACTGGTGGCAGGGTGAACATTACTGGTACACCGGGCCATCCCAGAATGAACCGGCTGAGAACTTCCAGGAACATATCGATCAGTTTGCCGGGATGGCAAATGGTGACATCCCTCTCGGCCCACGCCCTGACGATCTGGCAGAGGTTCTCTGTGACTTCGCGCTTGCCAGCCCCGGCACATGTGCCCTCCGGGCGCTCAGCCGTATCGGTACAGGCCTGGCAACCGATTCGGCTGAAATGTTGTCTGCAGCAGCGCAGATCGCCTCCGGATTTCGTTCGCTCTACAACCTGGCAGAGAGCATTTCGCTGCTACGCGGCACAGGAGATGACACTTACTGGCGGCTGACGCTGCGTTATGGCATCGATGGCAACATTCAGGCCATGCTGGATGAATATGTTCATACGCTGCTGGAGTCGATGGGGTTACAGCATGAATCCGCTAAAGCGCAACTGGCGGCTATTGCATCCCGTATTCAGGCTGTAGTTTCACTGCGTACCACGCAATTGAACGTTGATGAGTTCAAGACGAACGGCGGTAATTATACCTGGAACGATTTGTACACACGCTGTCGCTTTGCCTTACGCTACGGCCAACTGAGGGATGATACGGAGGCCGTCGCACATACGGAGTCAGTGAAAGATGCGTTTAACTCCCCCTTCCACCCCTTTGTATTGGCTTCCACTTCAATCGGGCAAGAGGGACTCGATTTTCACACCTGGTGCCACGCGGTGATGCACTGGAATCTACCGTCAAACCCGGTTGATATGGAGCAGCGTGAAGGACGAGTACACCGTTATAAGGGACATGCGGTAAGGAAGAATATTGCCGAGTATTATGGTTTGAGTGCACTTCATTCACTGGCAGAAAGTGCAGATCCCTGGACACAGCTCTTCGCACTTGCGGCAAGCCAACGCAAAGCAGGACTGTCTGATCTGATTCCCTACTGGATTTTTGAAGAAGGAACCTCTCGCGTCGAGCGCCGAGTGCCCATACTGCCGTACAGCAAAGAGAGCATTAAGTTTAAGCGGCTCAAGCGAGAACTTGCACTCTACCGTATTGTCTTCGGCCAGCCGCGCCAGGAAGATTTGCTGTTCGGCCTGAAACACAGTGGCGATGAGTCTTTAACGGATATGGCACAGTGGCTTATCTCTCTTGAACCACCAAAGTGTGATGCGCCTTAGTGTGAGAAAGTTATCCCTTACCTTGTTCGAATTGCTTATACCATGAAAGTTAACCTGTCAGGCACAATAAGCTCACTATCGAAGCATATGGCAACTTCTGCGCAGTGAGGGTTTCATGTTAACCGCAAGCTGGTTTACCCGCACGCAAGATCTGGACACGAAAACAAACGCGAGGACAAAACCAAAAGCCATCGCATCGGGCAAACAGAACGTGAAATCAGCACCGGTAAAGAGCCATATAAATCGCCTGAAGATGTTGAAACGCCTGACGTACAGACATGACAGATTCAAGTTACTGCCACCTACGGCCTCATAAAGCATGATATTTACCAAACTTAGTGAGAGTAGAGGTTAGTCATGTCTTCGCCTCACCCAACTAATCTAGAAAGCTGTGGATCGTTGCGCACCAACAAACACCAACGAGCAACAGCTGATAACTCAGCTGTTGTGCTGGTCATTGCGCGCACTTGAGCTCGAACTTCGATCAACTTTGCTTTGGCTGCTGGATTATTGCCTGTTGTACAACGGGCTTTGGCTTTTGTAAAATCATCGATTAGCCTGTCCACTTGCTGCCAGACTCTACGACGAGCTTCTGCTAGGGGAGTATACTCATTGAGTTTGAGCCGCTTTACCGTCTCGTTGACTCGCTCCTGTTCCCACGCAGAAGAACCCGGCATAGGAATGACTTTCCCTTCTTCGTCGAAGGCGATAAGCGCAACGTCATCATCATCAATCGGATCAAGTAGATAACGCGTTTCGGATTCCTCACAGGGTTCTGAGTAGGTTGAACAAAGTGAGCCGTCCTTGAGTGGAAACCACCCACCCTTTTTGCGGTTGCCGACATTGCCGCATACGCGGAAATTCATGTAGTCAAATGCCAGCCACCAGTATCCATCACGCAGGCTTGCATCCAACGCCTTAGCTTCTTTCTTGGGTCGAAAATGCTCCACGTCGTAATGTGAGTACAGCTCGCGTACCTCTGAAAACCAGCACTTACCCGCTGACAAGGCCAACAACCATTCCTTCAGTACACCCCAGTGCGTACTGTTGGCATCTATCAGTTCATTGCGTTCGTTTCGTTTATCCTCTGCGTCCAAGGCAGCCAAGGCAGCTACTAGTTGGGCCGATTTCGCTAACCAGGCATCCCATTGTGCTTGTGTCCACGGTACCCAGTTCGGGATGTTTGTATCGGTAGGTCGCTTGTGCTCTAGGTCAATCCAGATCATTGGCCATCTTCCTCCCGCAAAATCTCATCAATGATCGAATCGGCAATGGCATCCTGCTCGGCCTGTTCCTCTGGAGTGAGCACGGGTTTGCGGAAACGGCGATGTTGCGCCATCTTGCGCACAAACATTGCGTAGTCGGGATCACGAAAGTCGGCGGTCGAAAAGCCCAGATCAGCCAGCTCAGTTGACAAACGTCTCAGTTCCTCATCCTCTTCGAGGGAGCGAGGTGACAGGACGAACAGTTCATTGCGACGAAACAAGCGGCGCTCGGTTTCGATATCCAGCGTGGACGACAAACCAAACAAGTCGCTCTTGAGTAGCCCTGTTACGCCCATCCCTTGCGGGTGCTCATCCGGGGTATCAACCAATGTACGGTTACCATCACGACGCATTATATAAACTTGCTCACGCTTCAGACTGCCCACCATCATGGGGTCATGAGTGGTGATGATTATCTGCGACTCGCTCCTTAATGGTGCCGCAGTATCGGAACTCATTACGCCTTCAATATCGTCGAAGTAGCGCAACTTCCAGATGGGATTCAGGTGGGTATCGGGTTCATCAAGCAGGAATAGGCACTGGTCTTCACGGGTAATGCGCATCAAGCCTAACACGGTGAGCATTTGCAGCTCGCCTTCTGATAAATGTGTGAAACTTACCTTGCCGCCGTGTTCATCGCGCTTCTTCACCGTAATACGCACTTCTTCGATAAGGTCACCAATATAGGCACCCTCGGCGTAGCGGAAGAAACTATCGGCACTGCCGACCAGTTCACCAAGTTGTTTAAGTTTCTCCTGATTTGGCACGAACAGGTACAGCTGCTTCTGTTTTTCGGTACGCCCACGGAAGTCGATCTGTTTGGTCGCCTCTTGCTCAATCGGAGCCCAAGCCACCTGCCACAGTTTATCGAGGAATTCGCTCACCACATTGCCGCGCGCATACCAAAAGCGCGGGTCACCCTCGTTCAGTTCCTGCTGGTCGAATTTGGCGCTACGGCGCTTTTCACGCAGGCGGTATGGTTCTTTCAGCACAAACAGTGCGGACTCCAGCGACTCGATATGCAGGTTCTTTAGCACCTTCTGAAACACCGGGTCGTCAGACAGCAGGCAGGCCAGCAGCACCAGTTGGCTATGGCCACCGCGACAATAAAACAGGCGGCGCAGGCGGTCGTCTCCCGCTTGCTTCAGCCGCGACTCGTGACGGCGTTTGGCTTCTTCGACGGCGCGAATATCTGACTCCGAGCCGGTAAAGCTCTCCAGCAGTTGCTCAGACAGCACTTCATCTGTAGTGATTTCCTGGCGCTGGTTGAAGCGACGCTGGTGCTCTTGAAACAAGGCTTCGATACGCTCGTTACGGCCCGAGTAATAAGCAAAAATATGCGCAGGCAGCAGCTCACGGTTTTTGAGCAAATAGCCTTGTGATTCAGCTTTACCATCCACCCATACGTAGGGGCGCTTCTGCTTGGAAGTATCCGCTTCAATACGCACCATGTACCCCCGAATGCTGTATTCCAGCGTGTAATCGAACGCCGCTTCACGGTCCAGATCGACATCGCGGAAAATGGTAAGTAACGCCTCGATTAGGTTGGACTTACCGGCACCGTTCTGACCAATCAGGGCATGACTACGGATGAGTTTGGGTGGTACATCTGTTGCGCTTGCGGTTGACTGCAAGTGCGTTGCGAAAGCAATGTCGAGATCGCGCAGATTGCGAAAAGTTGGGATAAGGATGCGCAGCAGTTGCATATCAGGCACTCACCATGTTGGCTGGTTTTTCACGCACTTCGGCGGGAGCCGGTTCCTTAATCCAGCCGTGGGTCACTTCGGTTTTCAGTTGTGCGTAGAAGGCATCAATTTCACCGCCGAAGCGCTGCCACAAATCTTTGGCGCTCATTTCACCGTGGTGGCGGGCAAGAATGGTGGCCAGCGGAGCTTGGGCTTTGATATCGGGTGCTGCGCCCAAGCGTAGTGGGGCGATCAGCTCGATTTGAGGGGCTTTCATGGGTTCCTCTTCTTGTTCGATGGCGATGCCGGTGATGCTGGAAACAGACGCAGCTGCTACCTGTGCCGCCAATTTGTTTTCTTTACACAGACGCTCGCTATAGCTGTCGATAATCTTCATTAATAGTTCAATCTTTTCAAGTATTCGCCATTGTTCTTCGATTGGCGGTAACGGAATGGTGATTGAACGGAGCTTGTCTTGGGAAATGTTCATCTGGCTTTCCGCCATACCAGATTTCAGTCGTTCAACAGTGCGACCGGGTTCACCCGCCGACAAACAAACTGCAACAAAGCGTGGATTGATGAGATCATCAACGATATGAAAGCGAATCAACTTATCCGAGATCATCAACCTCGCAGGGGCCGTATCAGCCACACAGCAAATACCTACACGGTTTCTGGGACCAGCTCGTGTGATCAGAATATCCCCTATCTCGATTTGATACTGGGGACGAGGGTCAAGAGATGCAGGTAGTTCTTTATGTTCGTGTGGAAGGAAACGTAGAACCTGTACAGCCGTTGTTTTCAACACGGCCCACTTATTTTCATCATCACGAGCATTGGGGAGACAGGCTGGACTCCAACCCGCATCGATAGTGGAAATGGCCTCGTCTAAAGTAATGCATTCCCAGTGCGCTGGTAGCACCGTTTCTTCGAGTTTTTCTGGCTTGACGTGTTTCTTTCGGGAGAAAGAGCCGTCTGCAATTCCTCGTACCTTAGCGGCCAGAATCTTTGCTTTTAAGGTGGAGGATGGCTCATCAAGTTGATCTGGATTGCTCAGATAGCCTGATACGGCCAGATCAAGTACGGCCTTGCGCAACTCATCCACATCCTCTGGTGTATGGAACAGCCGTCCGAAGTTGTTAGTCAAGCGCGTCCAGTTGGTTTGCAGTTCATGCGGGCTGGTGGCACTGACGATGGCTTGCAGGATGGACTGGCGCAGTACGTTTTGTAGTTTGCGGCAGGCTTGCTGCTGCGCCTCCAGCTTGTCTAACAAAGCCATAAGCTCACCGACTTTGGCGACAATGCGGGATTGTTCGTCGATAGGTAGCACCGGATAGGCCGCCAACACAAGGTCATCTCTTGAAAAACCCGGAATCATACTCTTGGACTTTTCCACCAGTTGACTAACAAAGCCATCAAGCCAGATTTTCAGAAAGCCTGTGTCTAGTTTTCCGGAAAAATCCCTTACTGCCATTATTTGGCGGGCAATATGGACTTCACCAAGGGTATTGAATGCTGTTTTTCCAATAGTGCCCTTACATGTTATTAACAAGTCACCAGTGATTGAAACCACAACAGGATCTGGAGTCCATCGGTTAACAGCAATGACACCGTTGTCAATATTGCTTGCACCAGTTATGTACGGAATTCCATTTTTAAAATCGTTGTACTTACTAGGCTCCAGATCACGACCAGATAAAAGCTGCCAGAGCTCACCGAAACGAACCCACTCCCAATGCGATGGTGCATCAGCGGCGATTTCTCTCCTCAACACTTCTGGATACGGCTTCTCACGCGGAAGCTTTTTGCAGGAAACCAGCTCAGCTTTAATCGCACGAACTTCGTCAAGCAAAACGCGTGACGACACATCAGATGCTGTGGATACAATTAGTTTTCCCTGCACCGCAAGGTGCAGTATCAACTCCCGCAGTTTCCCAATCCCCCCCGGCGCATTGGCAATATGCCCAAACTCAGCCAAAAATTGTTGTGCATCCATCAGGCATCCTCACGGACAAAGTGATGCGCCAGTACGGCGGCCAGTTCGCTTTTGAGCTGGTTTTCAGTTTCTTCAACTTCGCCCAGCAGTTTTTTGTATTTCTCTAGCAGTACGTCTGGGTCGAGGATTTCTTCTTCTGCCGCGTTGGGGTTTTTAATGTCGAGGTTAAAAATCGGCCAGTAGATACGGTCGCCAGCGGCTTGGGCGTCGCGAGCTTGCAAGCGTAGCGGTTCGGCTTGAGTGCGCAACGAGGCTATCTGGGCGTCGATCTTTTCGCGGTAGGCTGCGTCAGTAGTACCGATCAGGCTCCTGCGCAAGTCACTCGCTTCATTTTCGAGCGCAGCGGCTTGGTTATTCAGCGCTTCAGCACGTTGCCAGTGTGGTTGCGCACTGGCTTCAGCCTGTTCGCGCTTAGTTTTGAAATCCACCTTCCAGGCGAATTCGTTTTCTACGCGATCGGCAAAATCGTTATCCTCCGAGCCCCACCAATTTCGCTCGGCTTCGAATTCTTCTAGCCGGATAGGCTTGGTTTTGGAGTAGCTCTTGTAGCCCGCTGGGTAGGGGTGTTCGTAATACCAGATGGTGTCGGTGTGGAAGTATTCAGTGCCATCGTCCACCGTGCTACCCTTGGTGAAGAACAGCAGGTTGGTCTTGATGGTGGTATACGGAGCAAAAACGCCTTTAGGTAAGCGGATAATGGTGTGCAATTTGCAGTCGCGCAGCAGCAGTTTTTTCAGCGAGCTTTTGATGCCCTCGCCAAACAGAAAACCATCAGGTAACACCACGGCGGCACGCCCTTTTTCCTTCAATAATTTTTTGATGATGAGCGCCATAAACATGTCAGCTGTTTCGCGGGTGCGCAGATCAGCCGGATAGTCACTGCCCACGCCATCATCTTCATAGCCTCCAAATGGGGGGTTGGTGATAATGCAGTCAACCTTGTCGCTGGCCTTCCACTCGTTCCAGCCGATACCTAGGGTATTTTTATGCTCGATCTGGCTGGGAACGTCAATTCCATGCAATAGCATGTTGGTTGTGCAGAGCAGATGCGGCAACTGTTTCTTTTCGATACCGAGGATTAGCGCTTCGATGGCACGCTTGTCTTCAGGGCGCGGTGATTTCATTGTCGCGAGTTGGTTGCGAAAATGCTCGATTCCGGCGGTTAAGAAACCGCCTGTACCACAAGCGGGATCCATTACTGTCTCACGCTTATCTAAACGCGGATTGACCCTATCAACCATAAAAGCGGTAATGGCGCGTGGGGTGTAGAATTCCCCAGCATTACCTGCGCCGCGCAAATCGTTGAGTAATTGCTCGTACACATCGCCAATATTTGCGCGGATGGTAAAATCGTGGAAATTGATAGCATCTTCCAGCTTCTCGATCACGGCCAGCATCTGCGGGCCGGATTTCATGTAGTTATTCGCATCTTCAAAGACACTACGGATGACTTTATGCTGAGGGCTTTTGTTAGCATCGATCTCTTTGAGCGTTGGGAATAACTCGTTGTTGACAAAGCTAATCAATTCACTACCTGCAATTTGTGGCTTCTTTTTGCCATCAGCCCCCGCTATATAAGCTGCCCAGTTACGCCATCGGTACTCTTTGGGCAAGGGAGAGATATACGCCGGGTTATCATCCGCCCATTCCTCCTCGCGCTGATCAAACACTTTGAGGAACAACATCCATGTGAGCTGGCCGAGACGCTGTGCATCACCATCGACGCCGTCATCTTTACGCATGATGTCTTGAATGGATTTAATGGTACTGCTGAGATTCATCTTTTTATTCGCTGTTGAAGGCTGCTGTTTAATCAAGCCTGTTTTTGTTCGGATATGTCGTAGAGAGCCAACTCCAGCTCCTTCACGGCTTGGGTGTACTGCTCTACGCCACCAAAAATACCCCGACGGATTTGTGTCTTGCTACCAAATAGGTCAAATGGAGGTAATTCCAGCACATTGGCATCCTCTATGTCTTGTACACCATGATCGGCAAATTTTTCGAGCAAAGCTTCCAGTACGGCCTTGGCTTGCCCACTGTATTTGCCGAACACATCACGCTTTTTCACGTTGTTAGCCCGTTCACGCCGAGTGAGTGGCTTCTGATCAAAGGCGACGTGGGTTACCAGATCAAAAGCATCCAGTTCGCTGCCGTTAGCGACTGCCTGTTGCAGGATCGCGAATGGTACGCCATGTTCGGTTAATTCCTCTATCACAGCTTGTTTGCGTTCGGCGCTACTCCAGCGCCGTAGAAAGTTGGTTAGGTTACCAAATTTAGCCTGCAAGGTGCTTTTAATCTCACTTTTGAGCAGGACTCGGTAGTCCTCAGTGATGAGCTTGCCATCGGCATCAAGGTATTGCGAGCGTTCAACCGCTAAACATACATTGACGTCATCAATCACATACTTTACTCGGCCTAAATTGCTTCCAGCCTTATCTGTGACACTAGAGTCATAGGGTAGAGGTTCTAGTTCTTCTATGCTGGGGGGCGTGACGACATCTGGCGGTACCACAGTATCTTCAGGGCCAGGTTCGTATATCACCACGGGTTCACCGTCAAAATCGGGATCAGCAAACAATCGCGTAGCACCTTTAAAGTCCATGATGGTGAAGTAGAGTTTTTGGTAGTCCTCGCGCAGGCGTGTGCCGCGGCCAATGATCTGTTTGAACTCCGTCATCGAGTTGATGCTCTGGTCCAAGACAATCAGCTTGCAGGTTTTAGCATCAACGCCCGTGGTAAGTAACTTAGAGGTAGTTGCAATAACCGGGTAAGGCTCATCGTTGTCGATAAAGTAGGAGAGCTGTGCTTTCCCTTCGTTATCGTCTCCGGTAATTCGCATGACGTAGCGGCGATTGTTTGCAGCGGCAGGGATGAGCTTTACCAGCTCTTGGCGCATCCTCTCAGCATGATCCTGGTCGTCACAAAAAACAATCGTCTTGGCCATCGGATCGGTTGCCCGGAGATATTCCCATACCTTGTTGGCGACAAGAGCTGTGCGTTTCTGCAGAACTAGAGTGCGATCAAAGTCTTTTGTATTGTACTGCCTTTGCTCCATGACTTGGCCTAGTTTATCTAATTTACCCTTCTCTGGTATGTAGCCGACTGCATCAACATCGGATGCAATGCGGATCACCTTGTAGGGAGCAAGAAAACCGTCCTCAATGCCCTGCTTAAGCGAATAGGTATAAATGGGGTATCCGAAATAGCTGGTATTGCTTGTTTCCTTGGTTTCTTTCGGTGTGGCAGTTAGGCCAATATGTGTGGCTGTAGTGAAATAATCCAGGATGTCGCGCCATGCTGAGTCTTCCGCGGCGCTGCCACGATGACATTCATCAATCACGACTAAGTCGAAGAAATCCCGTGGAAACTGGCGATAGATTTGCTTCCATTCTTCCTTTCCCGTTACCGCTTGGTAGAGAGCAAGGTAAATCTCATAGTTCTTTTTGACTTCACGGTTAGTGACCTTATGCATCACCTCACCGAAAGGGGCGAAATCCTGCTGCATGGTCTGGTCGACGAGAATATTGCGGTCGGCCAAAAACAGAATGCGTTTCTTGGATTTTGCTTTCCATAAGCGCCAAATAATCTGAAAAGCTGTATACGTTTTCCCTGTACCAGTGGCCATGACTAGCAATATTCGTGTTTGCCTTCTGGCTACAGCTTCAATGGCACGGTTGATTGCCACACGCTGATAGTAACGTGGTTCACGGCCGCTGCCATCGGTATAAAACGGCTGTTCAATCAGCGTTACAGCTTCAGGTGCAACTAACCCTTTCCATTGTTGATATACCATCCACAAATCGGACAAGGTCGGGAATTGGGTAAGCTGAAGTTCTCGTTCGACAGGTAGGGAGAGGCCAGTTCGGTCATGCAAGAGAAAACCATCACCATTACTACTGATGGCAAACGGCGCGTCTAGCATTTCGGCATAGGCCAGAGCTTGTTGCATACCATGACCAATGGAGAACTTCGCCTGTTTGGCCTCTAAAACTGCGATCGGCACGTTTGGTCTTGCATAAAGCACATAATCAGCACGTTTAGGACCTCCTTTAGCTTCAGGATTTTTTACTCGAGAGGCCATCTTACCGCGTACCATGACACGACCATCGGTGAGGTTGACTTCCTCTCGGAACTGATGCTGCTGCCAGCCAGCTTGTTGAATAGCTGGTGTAATGAATTTTGTGCAGATATCACGCTCGCTGAGCTGATATTTATCCATGACAGTAAGCTCCTTCAACGTTCCGGCATATGTGCCTTAGGTACTATGAATAAGCATCAAATGACCAAGTTTGACAAGATGTCCATATGAATGTGCGTAAATTACGCCATATACCTAAATCCGGCCAATAAAATACGCTACAAAAATTCAAGCTTCATAATACAACACCTCTGTTTCATCGGCCCATGGATCTTCCTGTAGGATCACAGCCAAGACCCAATGCATACACTCTATGTCCCCGTAGCCCACGTTGCTTCCATGACCTTTTCAGATGTTAATTCACTGGAACTAATATAATAACGTTGTTCTACTTTCTCCGGTCTACCCTTCTTTGACCCGCAATTTTTAAACCGACTAGAACATTGTTCTCGAACAGCTTTTGCTTGAGAAGTTATGTATGCTGCTCCCATACATACTCGCTGAACTCAGTCCAGCCGCGAGCACCAGAGATGGCAGCTCAAAGAGAGCAAAACAGGGTATCAACTGTGGGTAATCAACTTTTGCGCACTGACGCTCATCACGAATGATGCCTAACACTCAGTCTTAAAAAATAAGTCCCGCGAAAACCAACAGCACCAGCATCACTACTGCCAGCGCTGCTGCTCTTCTTCAGAAAATACTACTCTCAACCAAGCACGACCCCCAAACTCCCCACGCCCAACATTCCCGTCGGCCCCAGGTTGTCCATATAGTCGGCATACCTCTGCAGCATCTCGCATCGTCCATCCAAGTACTTAGCGTGGTTGTAAGAACTCACTCCCAATTCCCCTGATCGATCTTCGCATAGTCAAACGGCGTAATCCCCTTCTCCCGGTTCGCATCCAGAAAATCAGCCCACCATTGCAACATCAGCTTACGTTCGTCGATAAATTCTGCTTTATGTATATATGCGGCCCTTACCGAATTGCGTTCCATATGGCTCATCTGACGCTCGACCGCATCCTTGGACCATAGACCTGACTCAATCAATGAGCTACAAGCCATTGTGCGAAAGCCATGACCGCAAACCTCAACTTTAGTGTCATAACCCATAACCCGCAGTGCACTATTCACCGTGTTTTCACTCATGGGTTTACGCGGGTCGTGATCGCCAATAAAAATCAGCTCGTGCTCCCCACAAAACTGTTTTATCTGTTTCAGAATTGCCAGCGCCTGTTTAGAAAGCGGTACCAGATGTGGTGTGCGCATCTTTGAGCCACGATGAGAATGTTTAACGCCGGGGATAGGTTCTCGTTCCGGTGGGATGGTCCACATTGACGTTTCAAAATCGATCTCCGCCCAGCGAGCAAATCGCAACTCGCTAGAACGAATAAAGATAAGCAGAATGAGTTCCGTTGCCCAACGGGTGAGTGGTCTGCCAGTATACCCATCTATCTTCTGTAGTAACTCTGGGATGCGCTTTAATTCCAGCGCCGGGCGATGTTGTCGATTGCCAGATGCGACAGCTCCAGCCATCTCCTGCGCGGGGTTATAATCAATTAGTCCGCTTTGCACTGCGTAACGCATGATAGCAGTGGCACGCTGTTGGAGACGGGCTGCAACCTCAAGACGTCCGGACATCTCTACGGTCTTAATTGGTGCTAATAAATCGCGAGTTTTTAACTCGGTAATATTACGTTCACCAATCGCTGCGAAGAGATTATCTTCCAAGCTTTTTAGCACTCGATGGGCGTGATCTTCAGACCACTTTTTATTGGTGCCATGCCACTCAATCGCCACCTCTCTAAAGGTACGTGCTTTACTCTGCTCGACCTTATCATTTTTCTTTTTGTCTCCCGGATCGATGCCATTTGCTAGCAGTTTACGAGCTTCATCACGGCGAGTTCTGGCATCCGCCAGTGTGATTTCAGGATAAACCCCAAGTGCCAACATCTTTTGCTTGCCGTCATAACGGTACTGCAAACGCCAGTACTTAGAACCATTTGGATGGACAAGAAGGTGCATACCGCTGCCATCGGTCAGTTTGTATTGCTTATCCGTTGGCTTGGCTGTTCTGACCTTGATATCTGTTAACGCCATGCTTATCCCCTCCCTGTTGGTACAAGCATTATCGAACCGGAAATACCATCATCTGTACCAACATGTGTTGGTAGATGTACGTTGATGTCGGTTAACCTTGAGAGAGTTAATATAGCGAGAAAGGTAGATAAATACTGGATTTTAGACATAAAAAAAGACCTCAGTTGAGGTCCATTTACATGCTTTTGGTGCCGAAGGCCGGACTCGCTAATACTAAATAACACAGTGAAAAAATAATTTCATAAAAAAGCGCAAATATTCGACCACCAACATAAAATTTGCCAAATAATCAATTATCTATATTAACATGAGACACTTTATATTTTTTCTGACTTCTCATATGGAACTCAATCCCAGAATTGGTAAGCCTTGCTATAGTCAAGGTAGGCTCTGTGATTATTTCGTTAGGATGATGACCACAACCAGTATCTAAAAATATATGATTTCCTAGCACCGCCGGTTTACTAAGTGGTGTATGCCCTGAAAACACAACTTTAACACTTTTAATTTTTTTATATTTTCTCTCGGACAAAGTTATTCTACTCCACAACATCTCTCTTACACGTTCCTTGCTAATCGCATTCAATTCTAATGGCCAACTTTCTGAAAAATAATCCGCGTGTACTAATCCAACATCCCCACAATCTGTTTTTATGGTTGCCGTTAATGATGATTTTTTCCTTATTAAGGAAATAATACCAATTCTTTCTTCAAAACTCATCCCCTCCCACCATTCCCCACCATTTTTCATCCAGAGTTGTTCAATATATTTGCTATCTAGACTTAACAATAGCATTTCCTCATGATTACCTAATACTGAGTAAAACCATTCATTATTGAGTAACATGACACACTTTAAGGAATCTTTTCCTCTATCTATTAAATCTCCAACACAGAAAACCCTGTCTTTATTTTTGTCAAATTTCAAGTCAGAAATTAGCTTTTCAAATAAATTATAGGATCCATGAAGGTCCCCCATAAAATAATCAGTACCGCTCTCGTTTTTATTATATAGAAAATGGTGTTTAATATCTAATATTGCATTCATACGCATATATATGACTAGTGGTAGTAGATAATTCATCAATACCACATTATACTATCAATTATCAAGTTTTTTTAAGAGAAGAAGATGCATGAAAAATATAATAAAAACAAAGGGATACAAAAAAAACGACAAATCATTGAGCCAACCATTTCCAACAGAAGATGCACTAGTGGCCCGTTTTTCCTCCTTAATTAAGTGCGGTGACAAAAACATTAGACTCGCCCATGAGTTTAATTGTGGTTTTGGGATAGCTGATATAGTTATATATAAAAACCTCAATAAAAAAGACGCTATTGATTTAGGTAAAATACCCTCTGACTGGGCTTTCACACTAAGATGCTTACCATTACGGAAAAAATTCAGTGCCCATAACGTTAGCGAACTCTCAGGAACATCTTTAAACTCATCTAAAAAAGCAATTAAAGAGTTTATTAATGCAGGATTTTGTGAAAAAACAGATGACAATTTTTATATAAAAGTGAAAGATCCCAAACCATTATGCAAATCCATAATTGCAATTGAAGCAAAATTAAAAGACTGGAAGCGTGCATTATGGCAGGCTGGACGCTATAAAATATTCTCTAACCAATCATGGGTTATTTTAGATAGACACAATGCTAATCCAGCCATACTAAATATACATGAATTTAAAAAATATAATATAGGACTAGCAACGGTTACAGCAAGTGGTGTATACGAAGAGATATATACTCCTGTTCCTGAAGAACATAAATCAGAATTGGCTTTCTGGAAAGCCAATTCTTTATTAGCTAAAGATTGCTTAGATAGAGTTCCTGCTTGAGAAAACCTTTACAGCATTAAACCATGGTAGTAGATGAGAGTCGCTACCATTTTTATCGAGTCTTATATGTTTCTCGATAGATTCATAGTGGCATATCGCATTATCTATCCAACTTAAAATAGTATTTTTTCTTTCAGGAATTTTCATTCCTGACAGCATGTTTATTTGCTTATTAAAATTGATAAAATAATCTTTATATAAGAGAGGACTTTGGAATGAGATCGGTTTTGTTGCTTCAAAAGCATCTTTTGAATATGGTGTTTCACAATATAATGATTTCCAAAGCTGAGGTGCAGCTTTAGACAAAAGTGTAGCTTCTTCGAAGTTAATCCAATTTAGCAGGCTTGGTATATAAATCCTTGGCTTTGGCCCTCTCCTCTCCTCATCAGAAACAATGAATTTATCAAGCGAAAATATTCTAGTATTCTCAAATGCTCCAATTGTAAGTGCTATATCCCCGCATAATGTATAAAGTATAGCCTCCGTATTTGTATAACCGACGATAATATCCAAATCCGCTTGTGCGGTTGTAAATATAACATCCATATATTCAACAAGAAAATCAGTATTTATTACTTGTTTTGTTGGTCTTTCATGCTGACATATAAAATAAATCCCACTAATTTCTGGATGACTCGTAATCCAGTTCAATATATTATTTTTATATTGCTCTATATTTAACATACCAGAAGTTATGGGTACAGACAAATATATCTTTTTCTTTTTCAGAATATTTTTAGCTCTAATTGCATTCAAAAATGGAGCTACGAACTGTTCATTTTGCAGCTCAACAAATTTAGGATGCATTTGTTCATAAAATCTTGCAGGAATAATTATAGCATCAAAGTTATTACGCAACTGAAAATCAACACATAGCTTCGCTGATTCACTCGCTACTGATGAAAAATCAATCGTATTGAATCCTTGCTTTCCTAATATTGTATTAGGAAAAAAATCGTATGATTGAAATTTTTTCTTTTGAGAACTTGGCAAATAGAATTGCGGATCAAAGTAAGATGTAATTCTTTCCTTTTCAGTTGTTTTTTCAATATTAGAGGAAGACTCATGCACTGGACTATAAATCAATCCGATTCCAACATTATCTTTCCGAAAAGACTCTTTATTCCAAACGGAATTATGTCCCATCTGATGTAATATTTTTAAAGACATTTAATTACCTCACTTAAATCATCTATAAGCCGTTCAACCGTTCTGTATCGTTTATAAGGTTCTTTACTCATCATTTTTGATATAATTATTGATATATTTTCCGATATACCTAACTCACACAATTTCTTAGGTTCGTAAGAACACACACGTTCTAAAATATCGTCGACATAATTTGGTTCCCCATCCAACAAAAATGGATTACTTCCACTAAGCATCTCATAGCAGATCAAGCCTAATGAAAAAATATCTGTTTTAAACGATATATTCATTTTATCATTCACGGCTTGTTCAGGACTTGCATAACATGGGGTACAAGGGCCATAAGAAAGGAAAGTATGTGTATTCCCAGATATACCTTCCTGACGTAAAATACCTAGATCTATTATAACTATAATGCCATCATTTCTAATTAGAATATTATCAGGTTTTAAGTCTCTATGAATTAATCTTTGAGGGTGTTCCCATAGAATTCTTAATGCTGATATAATCTCAATAAGGAAGTTAACAACTTTAACTTCAGTATTAAAATCACTCATAACTTCTGACAGCACTTTTGAATTAACTTTTTCCTCAATACTGATCATCCTTAGCGGATTCAACGGTTCCTCAGTGAAGGGATCAAACGTGATAACATCATCAAAAAATAGCTTAGGAAAGTGTTCCGATTCTACCGTTTTTAGAACCTCAATTTCTTTCTGCATATATGAAATCGATGCTCTAGAAGTAGCTTCGCTTATCTTTACAACAACTTCCCCCCAAAAGTCACATCCTTCAGGTTCAGTATCGTCTCGATGGGTAAATCTACCAAAGTAAACGACACGCTGCCCAGACGCTTTAGCAACAGTACTTATTTGAAAACTAGGGTAAATTTGTTTCAAAAACTGTCTGAGTTCAGAACAATCACTAAGCATCTTTTTTTCCTTATAAGAATCAATCAGATAAAAAGAGTCCTCGAGTTACATCCGAAACTTAACACTTACCTGACCAATTTCAAAACAAATTCTGAACAAAACATGACCTTATCAGGCAAATACGAACCCATAGAACCAATATATATCTCGATTTTTAGAAAACCATAGTGCTTGAAGCCCACGAGATTTTCCGTATTTTGACCACACATATTCGCTGTCAACCGACAGCCACCAATATTTTCAGTATCAGGGTGATACGAGTGGCCTGTGAGAAATGCCTTCGAGTTGCCACAAGCCAAAGACATAAGGAATGGGGTGTGGTCTGAGGCTGGTGCCTCCGGGAGACCACAAAGAAAGTTGTCGAAACCTGAAAGACAATGTTGATTAGCGGTAAACCTGACCATCTTTGAAAGCAGGTATCCTCAACAAAAATGCTGCGTATTCCGATGATTTGATCGCGCTTCCCACGCTGGTTATTTCTGACTTAAGTTTTTAACTCGTCTGTTCGGTTTACACATTGATTCGCCCCTGAGCTCAACGCGATGTCCGTTGTGTAGTAGCCGGTCCATCAGGGCATCGGCTACAGTCGCGTTGCCTACCAGTTTGTACCATTTACTCACTGGGACCTGTAACCCAACAAACTGGATTGACTCGACGGCAGTAGACAAATTCGGCCCTCACGATGAGGCCTGTTCAAAGGCCTCCGGGCTGACGCTACCGAGATGGCTGTGACAGCGAGCCCAGTTGTAGAACGCTTCAATGTATTCTTTAGATATCTTTTTTGCTGATCTTGAGTGCTTCAGTTAGCGGTTCGCCTGCAAGCTTAGCTCCCACAGCTTCACCTATCTCCATGCGATAATTTTCCATCTTATGATCGCCAGCTTTTGAACAAAGGAATTTAATCCAATTGTAAATGTCGCTGGGGAACCATGAATTTAAGCTGGTATCAATGTATTCCTCACCGTTGGTCGCAAGCTCATTCGGATGATCACAAAAACCGTATGAGCGCGGCGGAACGGTTGGGACTAAATCACCTGGGCGGCGGGTTTGAATAGGGTAGTTACCATCAGCGGTCATATAGCCAGCGACATCCGAATATCTTGGAGCCCCGAACAAATAAGCAGTTGTAGACCACTCCGTAATCAAATGCTTCGATAATGCGGCTACAGCCCCACCCAATGAATGGCCACACAGAAACACATGTTTGATAGAGCAGCGTTCAGCTGCGGGAATAGCATCAAGAATCCGTTTTGTTATGCGAACAGATTCTTCAGCGAAACCACTATGTACGCCACCACAAAAAATCGTCTTATCTTCGTAACAGCAATCATCAAACCAGCGATGCCGAACACTACGTTGAAATGACTCAACACGAACGAGCTCAGCACGAACATTTACTTTCCAATCGAACAATAGCGCCGTGCCTCGAAAACCAATGAATAGTATGCCATGGATAACAACACCAACTGCTACAACACCTGCTGATGAAGTAATGAAAGGTTTAGGAAGATCAGCATTAGCGAAAGCTTGTGTAACGTTGTCGTTGTTCCATATGCCAAAGTCTATAAGGTCCTGATAGCCCGTGCTGGGGATTCTATTTAGCTTCGCACGCTTACGCTTATCAACCTCCCACTCCGGTATAGAGTGATATGCTATCTCAGCGAAAAGCGCGCAAATATATCGAAATACTGGAGCGGTCAGATCAATCGAATTAGAGTGATTGATATTTAGTGAATTAAGCAACACAGGGACTTCGTTGAAAGCGTAATTCCTACTGCCACTAACATTATCTTTTTGAAATGACACTGACCTATCCTTCTGTTAACTTTGAACATTATGTATCGACAAAATTATTCTGAAGTTAAATTGAAACAGCACAAGGCCTCGGAAAGCGTCTATGTGTCATTTCAACAAAATGCTTCCTAAGCATACATGATATGCACTTTATACATACTTAAGATACCTTTTATAAGCATGGGAGTTAGCGAAGTGAACTATGCCTCATAAAAGTGTGGCTATGTAGCGCGAGGGTTGCCGACCGTAGTCAGAGTTTTACCGTACTCCAAGTATTTGGCCGTTAGGCTGTAAGCATCCCTGCAAAACGAACCATCAACCTTTAGAGAGTCTCTGGCAATCAAACTTCCGCTCCTAGCGCTTAGCTGCCTTTGTATCCGCCAACTAAACTAACAGCCCAGAGCATATTGTAAAGTGACACCTTTTATTCTTCTTTGTCCTACCCATTTTGTACGCAAGAAATTTCAATGCATTAGCCATCCAGAGTGCTAATGCATTATTATATTTACCTCGCAATTTCCATTTTTACCACCGTCTCACTTTTTGCTGGCTCATCAATAAAATCCGCATACCACTGCAACATCTCCCTACGCTGTTCCAAATACTGCGCATGGTTGTAGGTGCCGCGAATGGTGTTCTTATCCACGTGAGCAAGCTGTAACTCAATCCAGGCAGTGTTATAGCCCTGTTCGTGCAGGATAGTACTCATCGTGTGCCGAAATCCGTGCCCCGTGGCCTTCCCGTGATAACCAATCCTTTTTAAAACCTGATTAATACTCGCTTCACTCATCGGCTTGGTGATGTCGTTACGCCCGGGGAATACCAGTTTATAACGCCCTGTGACTGCTTGAATTTCTCGTAACGCTGCTATCACCTGATCGGAGAGAGGCACCAGATGTGGCCGCCGCATCTTCATCCTCTCTATCGGTACTTCCCATACTTTTTTATCGAAATCAAATTCTTTCCATTCCGCCATACGGAGTTCAATGGTACGAACACCCGTGAGCATCAGAATCCGTGTTGCCAGACGGGTTATTGGGCTGCCAGAATAAGCGGCCAGTGCCTGTAAGAAGGCCGGAAGTTCATCTGCTAACAGATGAGGGTAATGGACGGATTTAGGCGCAGTTAACGCGCTTGCCAACTCTGAGGCTGGGTTAGTTTCAGCGCGGCCGGTGACGATAGCGTAACGAAAGACCTGGTTGCAGGCCTGGCGGATTTTACGCAGTTTATCCAGCACTCCACGTTTTTCGAGTTTACGAAGCGAACTGAGGATCTCAAGCGGCTTTATCTCTGCGATGGGACGCTTGCCAATATCAGGAAAGATATCGTTCTCAAACGCTTCCATCAGATCTTCAGCATAACCTTTCGACCAGTTAGGACGCTTGTACTCATGCCATTCCAGCGCAATCGCTTTGAAGGTATTTTCCACGCTAGCCTTTTTAGCCAATTTTTCTGCTTTCTTTTCTTCTCCCGGATCACCCCCCAAAGCAATAACCTTCCGTGCTTCTTCTCGCTTCAGGCGAGCATCAGCCAAAGAGATATCTGGGTAAACACCGATAGAAAGCTTTTTCTCTTTCCCCAAAAAGCGGTACTTCAAACGCCAGTACTTTGCACCGTTAGGTTTTACCAGCAGATACAACCCACCACCATCAGTGAGTTTGTATTCCTTTTCCTTTGGTTTTGCAGTGTCTATCTGTCGTGCATTTAGTGGCATATGGGGCCCCTAATTTCCATTGAACGAGATGAGCCCCCTCAAAGGCCCCCAGTTACCACTTGATATAGGTAGAACTGAGTTGATTTCGATGGAACTCGTGACAGAAAAATCCAGTAATATCAGTGAGTATAAAGGATAAAAAGAGAATTCAGTAGAGGTGTATTGACTTGAAAATGGTACGCCCTACAGGATTCGAACCTGTGACCTACGGCTTAGAAGGCCGTTGCTCTATCCAGCTGAGCTAAGGGCGCATTGCGCGGATGCCCCACCTTTGCGGTGGAAACGGCTGGAATTATACGGTCAGCGCCTGATGAGTCAATGTATTTTCCGCTGGCTGCTTGCTTAGTGAACGGCTGTGAGCAATTTCGCACCATCCTTGCTGTTTTCAGACCAATTCCTCGCGGTTAATGACCTCTTTTTCGTGTCTTTCGATAACGATGTCCTTTACAGCCATCTGCCAGAACACCATGAATACGCACATCCGGCTTCGGCCTCCTGACGATACTTAATGCCAGTTAAAATATCTTCTTCCTGTAAAGATATAATTCAGTCGAGATTCACTTCCTGCTTTTTCCCTCTCTCCTGGAAAGAACAGTAAAATTAATCTCTGCGGGCAGAACGATTGCCACCGCAATAAAGTAAACGCGTAGTGAAGATGAAAATATCCGCCAGGACTTTAATTTTCCTAAGGGGATTCTTAATAGGATCTAAGAAATAACCTGGTCAGAGTATTCGAATGAATCAGCAAAGAGCGCGTCACCCGGTGCGATGCCTGACGTAGCCCCGCATTTCCTAAGGGTGATGAATTGTTGAAATTTCGTTAAAATCGGGACCGCGCGGGGCATTTTCCGCTCTCCGCCCTCCCCTTTGCAGGTGAAATACGCAAACGATAACTGACAGCACGCCGCGCTTCTGACAAAATAGTCACATCCCCCTTAGTTGAAACGACAGATGGAATCCTCTCTCTGATGGCAGCAAAGATTATTGATGGTAAAACGATTGCGCAGCAGGTGCGCTCTGAGGTTGCGGAAAAAGTACGGGCGCGCGTTGCGGCCGGGAAACGCGCCCCAGGCCTGGCAGTCGTACTGGTTGGCAGCAACCCGGCATCGCAAATTTATGTCGGCAGCAAGCGCAAAGCCTGTGAGGAAGTGGGTTTCATCTCCCGCTCTTACGATCTTCCTGAAACCACCAGCGAAGCCGAGTTGCTGGAACTTATCGACAAGCTGAACGCCGATGTCACCATCGACGGTATTCTGGTGCAGTTGCCGCTGCCCGCCGGTATCGACAATGTGAAGGTGCTGGAACGTATCGCACCGGATAAAGACGTCGACGGTTTCCATCCGTATAACGTGGGTCGCCTGTGCCAGCGCGCGCCGCGTCTGCGTCCCTGCACACCGCGCGGGATCGTGACGCTGCTGGAGCGCTATAACATTGATACTTTCGGCCTCAACGCCGTTGTGATCGGCGCTTCCAATATCGTCGGCCGCCCGATGAGCATGGAGCTGCTGCTGGCGGGCTGCACCACCACCGTGACGCACCGTTTCACCAAAAATCTGCGTCACCACGTTGAGAATGCCGATCTGCTGATCGTCGCGGTCGGTAAACCGGGCTTTATTCCGGGCGAGTGGATCAAAGAAGGCGCGATTGTTATCGATGTCGGCATTAACCGCCTGGAAAACGGCAAAGTGGTCGGCGATGTGATCTATGAAGAAGCCGCGGCCCGCGCGGCGTATATTACCCCGGTTCCGGGCGGTGTCGGCCCGATGACCGTCGCCACCCTGATCCAGAACACGCTGCAAGCGTGTGAAGAATATCATGATGTAGAAGGCGCATAAGATGGCAACATTTTCCCTGGGAAAACACCCGCACGTAGAGTTGTGCGATCTGCTGAAACTGGAAGGCTGGAGTGAGAGCGGCGCGCAAGCGAAAATCGCCATTGCTGAAGGCCTGGTGAATGTAGATGGCGCGGTGGAAACGCGTAAACGCTGCAAAATCGTCGCCGGTCAGACGGTCAGTTTTGAAGGCCAGAGCGTGACCGTCATCGCCTGAGCACCTGCCAAAATGCCGGATGGCGCTGTACTTTTCAGCGCCTGCAAATGATGAGTCTCCAGGCCGGATCAGGCGATAGCCGCCATCCGGCCTTTCTTATTTAATCACCCCGCAATCATCACGGTTTATTACCGATCAACCTCAAATAATCATTAATTGATCTGGCTGAATGTAAAAATTTAGTTGCAGCTTTTTTGCCCTTATCTCACGATAAGTAGAACGTTCTACTAAAACGTTCTACTGACAATAATAACGCGCAAAATGCGCAACTTCGGGGGAAATCAGCATGAGTCTGATATCAGGGTTTGTTAAATCGCTGTCTAAATTATCGATGATTGGTCGCGCACTGATGCTGCCGATCTCGCTGTTACCGGCTGCGGGCTTATTACTGGCCTTCGGCGACAAATTCCATCTGCCGCTGATGATGAACGCAGGCGGCGTCATTTTTGATAACCTGCCCATGCTTTTCGCCATCGGTTCGGCTGTCGGGCTGGCGTCCGAATCCGGGATTGCGGCGCTGTCGGCGGCGGTCTCGGTGTTTGTCACCAACATCACTATCGGCACCATGTTAGGCATTACGCCGGAGATGGCCTCGCAGGGCGGGAAATACTCCATGGTGGTCGGGATCCCGACGCTGCAAATGGGCGTTTTTGGCGGCCTGATCTGCGGTATTCTCGCCGCCTGGTGCTATAACCGCTTCCACACGATGCAGTTACCGGAGTTTCTCGGCTTCTTCTCCGGCAAGCGTTTTGTCGCCATTGCCACGGCGTTCCTGTCATTTGTGCTCGGTCTGCTGCTGCCGTATGTCTGGCAACACATCCAGGCGGGTATCGATGCGCTGTCGGTGATCGTCAACGGCGATAACCAGGCGGCTTCGACCTTTATTTTCGGGCTGGTAGAACGCGCGTTGATCCCGCTCGGCCTGCACCACATCTGGTATCCCTCATTCTGGTATTCGTTTGGCAATTACACCACGCAGGCCGGTCAGGTGATCCACGGCGACCAGACTATCTGGTTCAAAATGCTGGAAGAAGGGGTGAAATCGTTCAGCAGCGACACCTACCAAAACGCCGGTAAATTTATGCAAGGTGAGTTCCCGTTGATGCTGTTCGCGCTTCCGGCGGCTTGCCTTGCGATGTACCACGAAGCGCAGACCCGCAACAAAAAGATTGCTTTCGGTATCCTCTTCTCGGCGGCGCTGACCTGCTTCCTGACCGGGATCACCGAGCCGGTTGAATTTACCTTTATCTTTGTCGCGCCGATCCTCTATGTCTTTAACGCCATCATGGCGGGCCTGGCCTATATGACGATGTACCTGCTGCACGCGCACATCGCCAAATCGTTCTCTGCCGGCTTTATTGATTATCTGTCGTTCGGCATTCTGCCTTCGTTTAACGGCTATCAGACTAACTTCCTGAACGCTATTATCGTCGGTATTCCGATGGCGCTGATTTACTACTTCACCTTCCGCTTTGTGATCCGCCGTTTTGATGTCAAAACGCCAGGCCGTACCGACGTGACCGCTGTGGCGGACGATAAAACCGATACCGAGCTGGCGACCGAAATTATCGGCCTGCTGGGAGGTGCGCAGAATATTGATTCCGTGGGTTCCTGCATCACCCGTCTGCGCCTCGAAGTGGCGAAGAGCGAAATGGTGGATAAAGATGGACTTAACGGGCTGGGCGCGCGCGGCGTGGTATTTGTGGGCGACAGCGGTATTCAGGTGATTTTTGGCGCGAGGGCGCAATTTATCGCACAAACCATGTCCACGATGATCGGCAAATAATAATATGCCGGATTGGCGCCTCTGCGGTAGCCTAACCGAGGCGCTAACCCGGCGGATAAGCAGGAAATTCAGGGAGCAGAGTTGAAGAAAGTCAGCATTATTGATGTCGCAAAACAGGCGGGCGTTTCCGTTTCCACCGTCTCGCTGGTGCTGCGTCAGAAAGGGAAAATATCAGAAGCCACGATCGAGAAAGTCCATGCGGCGATCGCGGCGCTCGGCTATGTGCAAAACGTCGCGGCGGCTAACCTGCGCGCCAACACCTCCAACCTGATCGGGCTTATCCTGCGCGATTTCAGCGACAGTTTTTCCATCAAAGTGATGGCCAGTATCGTTCAGGAACTGGAAACGCAGGGATATATGGTGTTCCTCGGCCAGCCGCTTAATGATGGTGAACATCTTGAACGCTGCCTGCTCTCCTTCCAGCAACAGGGCGTGGCGGGCGTGATTTATCTTGCCTCGGATACGCGCAGCGCCTCGCTGCCTGAACAGATCCGCCAGTGTCACCTTCCGCTGGTGGTCGTTTCACAGTCACTGCTCAACGAGAACTGCGATTTAGTGATGCGTGATAACCGGCAGGCGGCGAGCCTGGCGACGCGCTACCTGATTGAACGCGGACACCGCAGTATTGCCTATATTGGCGGCGTCGAGGGCGATTTACTTCGCCAGCAGCGGCTACTGGGTTTTCGCAGCGCAATGAGCCAGCATGGGCTGGTGCTGCGTGAAGGTTCAACGCCGGATTGCAGCGACGACACCCAGGCGGCAAGCTACGCCACCCGGCAGTTGCTGGAAAATAACAACACCATCACCGCCCTGCTCTGCCACTCCCCGGCGGCGATGATTGGCTCGATATCCGGCATTCACCACACCGGGCGCACTATCGGCAAGGATGTCTTTCTCTCTCAACAAGTTGCGCTGATAGGCTTTGAGGATATGCTGCACGTCAACCTCACCTCGCCCTCGTTCACCTATGTCTCTTCTGCCAGTGAAGAGACCGGGCGCCAGGCTGCCGGGCTGATGCTGCGCAAACTGAAAGAACCAGAATTACAGACCCAGCGCATTACGCTCTCCGGGCAGCTTATCGCCCGTGAGTCAGCGTAATTAACCGCGGCGTTATCGCGGAAATCGAAGCGTTATTCATGACGCGCCCGCCCATCGGCTGATGGTTTTTATCGCTTCCTCAGCGCAGCGAAAACTGGCGTGGACATTTTTCATCCGCAGGAAAATTCGCCCTAAAATTTATGCGATCACGGGTAGATTCGGAAAAGCACGCAATCATTCCCGTTCGTGCAATGGCTATAATCTCGCTTTTCTTCAGGAACATACCTCATGCCAACGATCGTTACTCATGCTGCCGTTCCTCTGTGCCTGGGCTTAGGGCTGGGTAATAAAGTTATTCCGCGCGGGTTATTAGTGGCAGGGATTGCACTGGCGATGCTGCCGGATGCCGACGTGTTAGCCTTTAAATTCGGCGTCGCCTACGGCAACGTTTTTGGTCATCGCGGATTTACCCACTCGCTGCTGTTTGCCTTCGTCGTACCGCTGCTGGTCGCGTGGTTTGGGCGAAAACGGTTTAAAGCCAGCCTGCTACGCTGCTGGGCATTTTTAACGGTTTCGCTGTTATCGCACAGCCTGCTGGATTCAATAACCACCGGCGGTAAAGGCGTCGGCTGGCTGTGGCCGTGGTCAGATGAACGCTTCTTTGCGCCCTGGCAGGTGATTAAAGTCGCACCGTTTGCTCTGTCACGCTACACCACGCCGTATGGTCACCAGGTGATCATTTCTGAGTTGCTGTGGGTGTGGCTGCCAGGTGTGATAGTGATGGGTTTATTGTGGTGGCGCAGGCGTTAAAGGGGATGGCAGTTTTCGTGTTAACTGGCGTTGTGCAGGCCGGATAAGCACCATCCCACGCTCGTTACCGAATGGCAGAGAAAAACACACCAGAGATAAAAAAAGCGGCCGAAGCCGCTTTTTTCTTACTTACGACGCCAGGTCGTGCCCTGCGGACCATCTTCCAGCACAATGCCCATCTCATTGAGACGGTCACGCGCCGCATCGGCTGCCGCCCAGTCCTTCGCTTTACGCGCATCAAGGCGCTGCTGGATCAGTTGTTCAATCTCAGCCACTTCGCCATCGTCCGCCTGCGCACCGCTTTGCAGGAAAACATCCGGCTCCTGTTTCAGCAAACCAAGTACGCCCGCCAGCTTACGCATATGTGACGCCAGCGCATTGGCCGCATGCGCATCTTCCGTTTTCAGACGGTTCACTTCACGCGCCATGTCGAACAGCACCGAGTAGGCTTCCGGCGTGTTGAAATCATCATCCATTGCTTCCACAAAACGCGCTTCAAACGCCTCGCCACCTTCCGCCGACACGGTGCTGTCTGTACCGCGCAGTGCGGTGTAGAGACGCTCCAGTGCAGAACGAGCCTGCTTGAGGTTCTCTTCGCTGTAGTTCAACTGGCTGCGGTAGTGACCGGACATCAGGAAGTAGCGGATGGTTTCCGCGTCGTAATACTTCAGCACATCGCGCACGGTAAAGAAGTTACCCAGCGATTTGGACATCTTTTCGCGGTCAACCATTACCATGCCGGAGTGCATCCAGTAATTCACGTATTCGCCGTCATGGGCGCAGGTAGATTGCGCGATTTCGTTTTCATGGTGCGGGAACATCAGATCAGAACCGCCGCCGTGAATGTCGAAATGTGAACCGAGCTGTTTGCAGTTCATCGCCGAGCACTCGATGTGCCAGCCCGGACGCCCTTCGCCCCACGGCGACTGCCAGCTCGGCTCGCCCGGCTTGGACATTTTCCACAACACGAAATCCATTGGGTTGCGCTTGATTTCAGCGACTTCCACGCGCGCACCCGCCTGCAACTGATCCAGATCCTGGCGCGAAAGCTGGCCGTAAGTCGGATCCGTCGGCACCGAGAACATCACGTCGCCGTTGTCAGCCACATAAGCGTGACCGCGTTCCAGCAGGCGTTCGGTGATTTCAATAATTTCGTGGATATGGTGCGTCGCGCGCGGCTCGCTGTCCGGGCGCAGAATATTGAGCGCGTCAAAATCCTTATGCATCTCGACGATCATACGATCGACCAGCGCAACAAAGCTTTCGCCGTTTTCATTCGCACGTTTAATGATTTTATCGTCAATATCGGTGATGTTACGTACATACTTCAGCTTATAGCCGAGAAAACGCAGATAACGTGCAACCACGTCGAAGGCAACAAAAGTGCGACCATGGCCGATATGACACAGATCGTAAACAGTGATACCACACACGTACATGCCGACTTCCCCGGCATGAATAGGTTTGAATTCCTCTTTTTGGCGCGTCAGTGTATTAAAGATTTTTAACATCGAAGATTCCATTTGGACGTGTGTGGAACGAAAACCGCATATATTACCCGTAATTCAAACCCGAAGCAGCACACTTTGCAAGGTGATCCCACCTCGCGGTTATGCTATAACAGGCGACTATCTCTGACCCACTGGCGGGTCTGTGCACTATCAGAACAGGATGCAATAATGGTTACTTTCCACACTAATCACGGCGACATCGTAATCAAGACGTTTGACGATAAAGCGCCTGAAACAGTTAAAAACTTCCTGGACTACTGCCGTGAAGGTTTCTATAACAACACAATTTTCCACCGTGTTATCAATGGCTTCATGATTCAGGGCGGCGGCTTCGAACCGGGCATGAATCAGAAAGTCACTAAAGATCCGATCAAAAACGAAGCCAACAACGGTCTGAAAAACAGCCGTGGTACGCTGGCAATGGCGCGCACTCAGGCGCCGCACTCCGCAACTGCGCAGTTCTTCATCAACGTGGCAGACAACGACTTCCTGAACTTCAGCGGCGAAAGCCTGCAAGGCTGGGGCTACTGTGTCTTCGCCGAAGTGGTTGAAGGCATGGACGTGGTTGACAAAATCAAAGGCGTTTCCACCGGTCGTAGCGGCATGCATCAGGACGTTCCGAAAGAAGACGTTGTGATTGAAAACGTGACCGTCAGCGAGTAAGCGTGGCGACACTCTTTATTGCAGATTTGCACCTGCAAACAGAAGAACCGGCGATCACCGCCGGTTTTCTGCGTTTTTTAGCCGGTGAGGCTCGCCAGGCGGACGCGCTCTATATTCTGGGCGATCTGTTTGAAGCCTGGATCGGCGATGACGATCCCAACCCGCTGCACCAGCAAATCGCCAGCGCCATCAAATCGCTGGTTGAAAGCGGCGTACCCTGTTACTTCATTCACGGCAACCGTGATTTTCTGCTCGGCAAACGCTTTGCCCGCCAAAGCGGTATGCAACTGCTGCCGGAAACGCAAGTGCTCGATCTGTATGACCGTAAGATACTGATCATGCACGGCGATACGCTGTGTACCGACGATGCCGGTTACCAGGCGTTTCGCAAAAAAGTTCACACGCCGTGGATACAAGCCCTGTTTCTCGCCCTGCCGCTGTTTATCCGCCGCCGTGTCGCCGCGAAAATGCGCGCCGGAAGTAAAGCCGCTAACAGCAGTAAATCGCTTGAGATCATGGACGTGAACCCGCAAGCCGTCATCGACGCGCTGGAAAAGCACCGAGTTCAGTGGCTGATCCACGGCCATACGCACCGCCCGGCAGTACATGAACTCACTGCGAACAACGCGCCCGCATTCCGGGCTGTTTTAGGTGCCTGGCACAGCGAAGGTTCGATGGTGCGCGTAGAGCAAGAAAAAATTACGCTGGAATATTTCAATTTTTAACCAGTATGATGACTTGAAATGATGTGGATCAATTACAAAAAAAACGTTTAAATATAAAAAATCAATATTCAATCTCAGGAATGCTCCAAATGAATATTGATAGCAATTTCATTTTTAACGTTGTTTCGCGTATCCATGGTCATTTGCAAAGCCAAAATCTATGCCCTTATGCAAGCTGGACGCCAGGAAATGCAAATTACAGTGATGGTAACTATCAAGGCATCTACGCGGTACGTTATTTACCCGCTTATTATTTTGAATACGCTATTCTTGCCGAAATACTACATACCAGAGTGATCGCAGGGCAATATACCGCACTTAATATTGCTTCGTTCGGTTGTGGTTTGTATCCCGACTATTTTGCTCTTGAGCATAACTTTACCGCAGTGCCATTCAATTATACGGGTTATGATTCCTGCGCCTGGCAGACACGTAGTTTGATGCCTCCGACAAATCGAGGTATCATACTAAACCATCAACCTATTGACACTATCACCACCCAAGAGCTGAATACTTTTGATGTATTTATTTTTCCTAAATCGATCGGTGATATTCATGCCACATCTGTTCTTGATGCGTTTGCTAAAAAAATAGCCGCAACTGCAAAATCGCGCATTTTTTTTCTGAACTCTTTTATTATTAGAGAAAATAATAACAATATCAGCGAAGTGAGTCTGTTTGGAAAAATACACAATGAATTATTACAACAAGGTTTTACCACTCAGGACGATCATATAAATACATTTCACTGTGGTCAGCAAGGTAGTGCATTACGGAGCCTTAACAATAATTTTAACTACCCATCAGGCTACGCCTTATGCAACAAAACCACATCTGAGTGTACAAATAGCTGTACTGTTCGTTATTCTCCTATCCTCACCAATAGGAATATGGGATATCAATTTTTGGAATACACGAGATGATCATCAGCGCCAGTCGCCGGACAGACATTCCCGCTTTCTACAGCGAATGGTTTATCAATCGCATCCGCGCAGGTTTTTTGCTGACCAGAAATCCGTTTAACTACCATCAGGTTTCTCGCGTATCGCTGCTACCGGATGATGTCGATGCCATCGTGTTCTGGACGCGCAATCCCGTAAAACTGCTGCCACATCTGGATGAACTGTCCCGCGTAGGCCATCGTTTTTATTTTCAGTTCACCATCACGGGTTATCCGCGCACGCTGGAGAGCAAAACACTCAACCCCCATAAAGCACTGGATGTTTTCAAAAAGCTGGCGGATAACGTGGGTGCGGAAAAAGTGATCTGGCGATATGACCCGATCCTCTTTTCCAATCTGCTTCCCTTTGAAGAACATATTCGCTTGTTCAGTAAACTGGCGGGAGAACTACAGGGCTATACGAGACGAGTTGTGATCAGTTTTGCCGATTTTTATCAAAAAACCGAAAAAAACCTGAAAACCGTCGATTCACTCGTTTATAGCGATATTACCCAAAACCATGAGATATGCCTATCGCTGGCAGAAAAGCTGGCTGAGATAGCTCACCATTATGATATGGATATATTTTCCTGCGCCGAGGATATGGAGCTCACCCGGCAGGGAATCCAACATGGCAAATGCATTGATGAAACGCTGATTAACGATTTATTCGGCTTACAGTTGGCAAGCAGTAAAGATCCCGGTCAGCGTGAGGCATGCGGTTGTGTCAAAAGTATCGACATTGGCATGTATAACACCTGCCTACACGGCTGTAAGTACTGCTATGCAACATTCAATACCACCCAGGCAAATACCAATTTCAAAAAACACAATCCCAATAGTCCCTTGTTACTTGGCAATGCAGACGATGTCGATCCCCGTCTGCTTCAGCCCGTTATTTTCCAGCAAAACTTGTTCTGATATCACGAATAGTGGCTGATTTCATCGCCACGCAACCGTTTTCCTTCGTCATTTTACATGCTATTCTCTGTGCCCTCTTTTGTCGTCTGAAGTACACCCACAGGAGTTTTGAGACGCATGTCTTCAAGCAACCAACCGGCGCGCATCGCCATTGTTATGGGATCGAAAAGCGACTGGGCAACCATGCAGTTCGCCGCAGAAATCCTCGATACCCTGAACGTCCCGCACCATGTTGAAATCGTCTCCGCACACCGCACTCCGGATAAACTGTTTAGCTTCGCCGAAAGCGCAGAGCAGAACGGTTTTCAGGTGATTATCGCCGGTGCTGGCGGCGCAGCGCATTTGCCAGGGATGATTGCGGCCAAAACGCTGGTGCCGGTGCTGGGTGTACCAGTACAAAGCGCCGCGCTGAGCGGCGTCGATAGCCTCTACTCTATCGTCCAGATGCCGCGCGGTATTCCTGTTGGTACGCTGGCGATCGGCAAAGCTGGCGCAGCAAACGCGGCGCTACTGGCCGCGCAAATCCTCGCCCAGCATGATGCTGCACTGCATCAGCGTCTGGCGCAGTGGCGCAAAACCCAGACCGATGAAGTGCTGGACAATCCGGATCCCCGGGGGGCGGCATGAAGCAGGTCTGCGTATTAGGTAATGGTCAGCTTGGCCGCATGCTGCGCCAGGCCGGCGAGCCGCTGAGCATTGCAGTATGGCCGGTCGGACTGGACGCGGCGCCGGAAGCGGTGCCGTTTCAGCAGAGCGTGATCACGGCAGAAATTGAACGCTGGCCGGAAACGGCGCTGACCCGCGAACTGGCGCGTCATCCGGCGTTTGTAAACCGCGACGTATTTCCGGTGATTGCGGATCGTCTGACGCAAAAACAACTCTTTGACAAGCTGCAACTCGCCACCGCGCCATGGCAACTGCTGACAGAGAAAAGCGAGTGGCCGGGCGTGTTTTCGCGCCTGGGCGAGCTGGCCATCGTCAAACGCCGCGTCGGCGGCTATGACGGCCGCGGCCAGTGGCGTCTGCGGGCTGCCGATACCGATCAACTGCCGGAAGAGTGCTACGGCGAGTGCATCGTCGAGCAGGGCATCAACTTTTCAGGTGAAGTGTCACTGGTTGGCGCGCGCGGCCATGATGGCAGCACAGTGTTTTATCCGCTGACGCACAACCTGCATCAGGACGGCATTTTGCGTACCAGCGTGGTTTTCCCGCAGGCCAATGCCGAACTACAGCAGCAGGCCGAAGAGATGCTCTCGGCAATCATGCACGAGTTGCACTACGTCGGCGTGATGGCGATGGAGTGCTTTGTCACCCCGGCCGGGCTGCTGATTAACGAGCTGGCGCCGCGTGTTCACAACAGCGGCCACTGGACGCAAAACGGTGCCTCAATCAGTCAGTTTGAACTGCATCTGCGCGCGGTAGTGGATTTACCGCTGCCGCCACCGGTAGTCAACAGCCCGTCGGTGATGATCAACCTGATTGGCAGCGATCTCAATTACGACTGGCTTAAGCTGCCGCTGGTGCATCTGCACTGGTACGATAAAGAGGTGCGTCCGGGGCGTAAGGTGGGTCACCTGAACCTCAACGACAGCGATACCGCCCGTCTGAGCGCTACGCTGGAAGCGCTGGTTCCGCTGTTGCCGCCGGAATATGCCAGCGGCATCGCCTGGGCGCAGTCAAAACTGCAATAATCCTCGATCTCTACGCTGGCGGTCATCGCCAGCGTTTTCAATTTCGCTTGTCGCATTCCTTTGCAGCAAGCTGCTCTCGTAAACATCCTGTACACATATCAGATTCGCGCCACAACATCACAGATCATCTGCGGGAAATTAATCTCCGCCAGAATTTTATTTGCCAACTGCTCGGGGGAGGCATTTTTGGGTGTCAGGTAAATATCTTTTTTCCACATAACGGCAATTTTCGCTAATTTCAGCAAATGATATTTCCTGACACCGGGCGGTAATATTGCCTCGTCAAAAGGAACCACCGGGCTTCCTTTATGAATTCCTGTATATGTATTTGCACTATCATAAATATATTTCTCATGTCTATTTGGTTCAGAATTGAGTAAAAGATCTCCCTGATAAATTAAGCGATCGCCCTCTCTTGCTTTCTGGATATGCCATAGTCGTCGATTGTTGCAATCAAGATCTTTTCTGGTAGAAAAACCCACTACTCTGTAGGGGTGATAAAAAACTGACGTCCTGCCATCATCGCTCCCCCGTGAACGGCGATTGAGTTCCAGACGGATACGACAAAATTCTTTCGTATCGGGCTGATAAAAGTAAAAGGATGAAAACCCTTTATTTTTCGGTGCAGTAAACCAACATTTAAACATACTTCCTCCTTGTATATTTAACCGAATGAAACTGGCTTAAAAATAATGCACCGGGCGATTAACCAACCACAATTAAAGAGTTATTAAATAATAAGTTAAATCTCATATCCCAATAAGATAATTCAAACGAACCATTCCGTTTATATCGACAGTCTGACATCACACAGATTAATCTGGGCTGTAGTATAAAAGGACGAATATAGGCGCTGTGCCGGGATATAGTGTGGGCATCCTGTTACACATTAAAAAGCGATTAGCTCCCGCCATTGATCTCGGCAGCTTCGGGCGTAAAATCTGCACGCGGCGGTTACCGCCAGCGTTTTGCAGAAGGAAGCCCCATGAACGACACGACGGATTACCTGACTATCCTGCGTGATACCACTCCTCTTATTGATGTCCGCGCACCGATTGAGTTTCAACAAGGTGCCCTGCCTGGCGCCATTAACCTGCCGCTGATGAATGATAGCGAGCGCGCCGCCGTCGGCACCTGCTACAAAAAAGCGGGACCGGAGGCCGCGTTGCGTCTGGGTCACCAGTTGGTTCAGGGCGAATTACGGGAACAACGAATGCAGGCATGGCTCCAGGCCTGCAAGCAAAATCCACGCGGCTATATCTGCTGCGCGCGCGGCGGTCAGCGTTCGCACATCGTACAGCAGTGGTTACGCGAGCGAGGAGTTGACTACCCGCTGGTCATCGGCGGCTACAAAACACTGCGTCAGGCAGCAATAGAGGCGATACATCAGCGTTTGCAGCGCCCGCTGTTGCTGATTGGCGGCTGTACCGGTAGCGGCAAAACGCTACTGGTGGCATCCCGACGTAACGGGATCGATCTGGAGGGGCTTGCCCGCCATCGCGGCTCCTCGTTTGGCCGCACGCTGCAAGCGCAACTTTCGCAGGCCAGTTTTGAAAATCAACTGGCTGCGGTACTGCTGAAAACATCTCCCGCTTTCTGGCTGCTGGAGGATGAAGGGCACGCGATTGGCGCGAATCATCTGCCAGCAATACTGCGTGAGCGCATGGCGCAATCACCGCTGGCGGTGGTGGAAGAGCCGTTTGAGCAGCGGCTTGAGCGCCTGCGTAACGACTATTTTTTGCAGATGTCACAAGCCTTTATCCAGCGCGATGGTGAAGAAGCAGGCTGGCAGGCTTACGCAGAGTACCTGCGCCACGGTCTGTTTGCGATTCGCCGCCGCCTTGGGTTACAGCGTTTCGCACAGCTTAGCGCCCGCCAGGAGGAAGCGCTGATTCAACAACAGCGTTCCGGTAATACAAGTGCGCATTTTGCGTGGCTTGCGCCGCTGCTTGAAGAGTATTACGACCCGATGTATCGCTATCAGTTAGAAAAGCGCGCGAAAGATATTATCTTCCGCGGCAATTACGATGAAACGGCCGCCTGGCTGGCGGCACAAAATAACCAGCAGTAATGTCGGTGGCTGGCAACGATCCCCGGTCTGCCCGGTGAGCGGGTCGACCATATGAACCCGCTCGTGGGATATCAATGACGATCGCGCTTATCGGCGCGTTTTGCCAGCCAGTCACCCAGCATCTGCACCACCTGCACCAGCACGATCAGCGCCACCACGGTGACAATCATCACCTGCGTTTCATAACGATAGTAGCCGTAACGAATCGCCAGATCGCCCACACCGCCACCGCCGACAATCCCCGCCATCGCCGAGTAGCCAATCAGGCTCACCAGCGTGATAGTCAGACCGCGCAGTAAGCCAGCGCTGGCTTCCGGCAGCAGCACCGTACAGATAATGCGTAGCGGGCTGGCGCCGAAGGCTTCAGCGGCTTCGATGATCCCTTTGTCCACTTCACGCAGCGCGCTATCAACCAGCCGGGCGTAAAAAGCGATAGCCGCAACAGACAGCGGCACGGAAGCGGCAATCGGCCCAATGGTATTGCCGAGCAGCCATTGGGTTAACGGCAGCAGCAACACCAGCAGGATGACAAACGGCACCGAACGAATAATATTGACCAGCACAGAGCTGATTAAATAAACCGCGCGATTCTGCCAGAAAAGGTGGCGATCGGTTACGAAAATCAAAAAACCTAACGGCAAACCGCCAACAATCGCCAGCACCGTCGAAATGCTCAACATCTGGAAGGTTTCGCCAAAAGCCAGGCTTAAATCGGCCAGTAAATCATCCACGAATCACCTCCACCTGTGCGGTACGGTTGCGAATGTAATCAACGGCTTCTGCCACCCGATGCGGATTTTCAGCAGAGGACAATTGCACCACCAGCATCCCCAGCGCGCGCTCACCGATATACTCAATTTTGCCGTGCAGAATATTCACCGCCACGCCAAACTTCACCGCCGCATCGGAGAGCACCGGCTGTTCGGCGGAGTCGCCAATAAACAGGATCTTCAGCAGTTGCCCCGGTAAATGTTGCTGTAAACGTTCCGGTAGCGTCAGGTTCAACGTGTGCGATACCAGTTGTTGGGTGAATGCATGCTGTGGATGGGCAAAAATATCAAACACTTCCCCCTCTTCCACCACTTTACCGCCTGACATTACCGCCACCCGATCGCAGATCGATTTGATCACATTCATTTCATGGGTGATCAGCACAATCGTGATCCCCAGTTGTTCGTTGATCTGTTTTAACAGCGCCAGAATGGTGGCGGAAGTTTCCAGATCCAGCGCGGAAGTCGGCTCGTCGCACAGCAATACATCCGGATGGTTGGCAATCGCGCGCGCGATACCCACGCGCTGTTTTTGCCCACCGCTCAGTTGTACCGGATAACGATGCGCTTTATCGCTCAATCCAACCAGTTGCAGAATTTCCGCTACACGCGGGGCGATTTTGCTGCGCTCCCAGCCCGCCGCTTTCAGGCTAAAGGCCACGTTTTGCGCCACCGTGCGGGTGTGCATCAGATTAAAATGCTGAAAAATCATGCCAATGCGCTGACGCGCCTGACGCAGCGCTGCGCCATCCAGCGCGGAGATTTCCACGCCATTAATATTTACGCGGCCCTGGCTGGGACGCGTAAGTGCATTTAATGTGCGCAGCAATGTGCTTTTGCCCGCGCCACTGGTACCGACAATGCCAAAAATTTCACCTGCGGCGATGCGCAGCGAGACCGAATCAACGGCACGCGTAGCGCTTGCGCTCCCGCGACCTGCGGGAAAATCGACGCAAACCTTCTCTATCTCAATCATGCAAACCTCAAACGACAAAAGGCAGGCCGCAGCCTGCCAGTCAAATCAAGCGGAAACTTATTTCTTATCCGCTTGCGTCATCCAGTCGGGTTTCTGGAAAGCGCCATAAACATTGTTGGGATCGTCAATGACCGCGCGATAAGCCGGTGATTTCACCACTTCAACAATATCCTTCGCGAACGGCTTATCGGCATCTTCCGTACGTACTGCGATGATATTCTTCAGATTTTCATCCAGATGTTCCTGCTTCAGCGCGGAAGAGAGCTTCAACCCGGCAGCGATAGCAAAGTTACCGTTGATCAGTGAAGCGGTCACCCCGTCCAGCGTGCGTGGCAGTTGTGCCGCTTCCAGCGGTTTGAACACCAGCCCTTTCGGGTTGCTGGCAATATCACGCTCGGAGGCTTTAGTCGGATCAATCGACTCTTTGATGGTGATAAGATCCAGCGATTGCAGGAAACGCAGCCCGCGCGCCAGGTTGGTCGGATCGTTGGAAAGCGTGACAATATCGCCCTTTTTCAGCTCATCCAGGCTTTTGATTTTACGGGAGTAAAACCCCATTCCCGCCGTTGGTACGCTGATCAGTTTGCTTAACTTCAGCCCTTTATCCGCGGTGAATTTGTCAAAATAGAGGCTGTGTTGAAACAGGTTCGCATCAATACTGCCGTTCGCCAGCGCCATGTTGGGTTGTACATAATCACTGAATTCACGTACCACCACTTTATAGCCCTTCTCTTTCAGCGACGGCGCAATCGCCTGTTTCACCATATCGCCGTAAGGGCCAGGTGCCACGCCGAAGACGATCGTGTGCGGATCGCTGCTGGCGTGAGCAAAAGGTAAACCGCATACCAGAAGCAGTGCGCCGAAGGTAGCGCGTAAGCTGAGACGACGTCCCATAAATTCTCCCTAACGAGTTGAGATGCTGTGTGGCGCGACGTGCAATGCGCCGCGTTCCATTTTCGCCCTGTGAATAAGGCAGGAGGATAAGATGGCACAAACGCGGCCCTGCGGTAATTGAAAAAAATTCACTATGCTGTGAACTATGTCACTGAATGGTGGGGAGATATTTTCAGGATAAGGTGATGAAGCATAACGAAAAGCCCCACTTTTCGCGGGTAATACGCTGTTTCATTATGCTTTTTATTGATAAGCATTGCCGGATTTAAACTAAGCGCTAAACCCGGCAGCGCATGACTTATCAGAAGTCGTAACGCAGACGAACAATGTTCATATCGGCCAGAGACTTGTCGGTGCTGCTGGTGAATACGTGTTCGTAATCGACACGGAAACCGTAATCCAGCTGGAAGGTCACACCTACGCCGTTGTCGATACGCTGATAGTCGCGGCCAGTGGTGTATTGCAGACGGTCGCCCATCACGTACGGCTGTACATATTTAAGCGCGTACTGGCCCACCGGGATTTTATAACCGGCAAAATATTCAATACCCCATGCGTCACCCGCGAAGTAGTCGTGGACATTTTTCTGACCGGTGGTAAGGAAGTTTTCGTACCAGCCGCCGCCGAAGGAGAAGGTCCAGTTATCCGGCGTCCAGCTCAGCGCTGTACCATAGATGTTCTGGCTGTAGGAGTCAGTATCGCCAGTGCTGCTGTTACGTACGTTGGCTTTGGTGTAGTTCCACGCCGTACCCCAGGTCAGGTTTTTGGCCAGGTGGTAATCCACACCCAGTGAACCGCCGCCATTACGTTTGTAACGGATGCTGCTGTTTTTCAGCAGCAGTTCGCTATCGGAGAACAGGTAGGCGGCATAGAGATCAAAATCACCAAAGGTGTTTTTGTATTTCAGCATCTTACGTGAACGGTAAGAACCGTCGTAATCACCTTTGATACCGTTACCCGGCGCCTGGGCTTTCATGTCGTAATCCCAGATATCGGTTTTCGCACCCACGACATCGTAATAAATGCTGTTCTGCTGACCAAAGGTCATCGTACCCCAGGTTTTGCTTTTCAGACCGGTGTACAGCATACGACGGGTGGTATTGTTGGAACCTGCTGCGTAGTGACTATCCCAGTCGAACAGCGCCGGAATGTTCACACCCAGTTCGTAATAGTTAATCCAGCTAATATCATCAAACAGGTAGTAGTCCGATGCGAAACGGAAGCGGGTGCCGCCGTCATAACCGTTACGTTTGTACGAGCCTTTGTCGCTATTGCCCATCGCGTTATCGAACTGCGGACGGATAGAACCGCCAACGGTGAAGTTCAGTCGGCTCAGCGGATCGCCGGCCTGTGGATCCTGTTTAAGAAGGGTGATTTCCGCCTGAGTTGCGAAAGATGTTAATGCCACTGCTGCGCCAATGGCTGTCGCCAGGGCGGTTGTTTTTATTTTCATGGTTTTTCCTTGATGGATAGACGCCACTAGTAAGTACTAGCGGGCAGATACTAACGTCTAAAAGTTCGTGTCTGTTGGGGATTTTTTGATTTTTTGTGCTACTAAATACTTTGAAACCAAGCGTTTACACTTTGAAATGGAAACACACCATTAGAATTAATGGTGTGTTTTTCGTTAAGAAGTTATTGAGAAATGATTAACTGCTGAATTGACGAAACAGTGCTTTGCCCTTAAGCAGACGCGCACCAAGCCAACCGCCGCAAAGGGAGAGCAGCAGCGCGCCACACAGTGGCAGAGTGATCCACAGCCGCCAGTCTGGCTGCCAGGGGAAATCAAATACCCGGGTTTGCAGTACCGCCAGCGCCGTTTCTGCGCCAATGGCCGCCACCAGCCCGGAGACTGCGCCCAATAAGGCAAATTCGCACCATAACGTGGCGCGTAACAGCCGTTTCCCCGCGCCCAGCGTGCGATAAACCACCAGTTCCTGGTGACGCTGACGCATTCCTACCTGAACCTGTGCCAGCAGCAGCAACAGACCGCAGGCAGTGACCAGCACCACCATCACTTCCAGCGCCCGGCTTACCTGCTCCAGCACCTGGCCGACTTGTTTTAAAATTGCGCCAATATCCAGCAGGCTGACGGTGGGGAATTCCCGGTTAAGCTGAGTCAACATGCTGTTACCATTTTCCCAGCGGAAGCTGGTCAGCCAGCTTTGCGGCTGACCATCAAGCGCCCCTTGCGGGAAGATAAAGAAGAAGTTAGGGCGCATGCTTTCCCAGTCAACTTTACGCAAACTGCTGATTCTGGCGCTGAACTCCTGCGTATCGCCCATAAAGGTTACGCTGTCGCCCGGCTTCAGGCCAAGCCGTTCTGCCAGCCCCTCTTCGACAGAAACTTCACCCGATTTTGGCGGCCAGCTTCCCGCAGTGATCGGATTATGCTCCGGTCGCTGCTGCTGCCAGGTAAGATTCAGTTCACGGTTCAGCGCTTCATCCTGATTCCCCTCGGTGGATTGACCGTTAATCTGCGTCATTCTGGCCCGCACAATCGGATAGAACGATTCCGGGCGCACATGATGTTCAGCCAGGAATGCTTTCACCGGCGCCACCTGTTCCGGCGCGATATTGATGAGGAAATAGTTTGGGCTTTCCGGCGGCAACTGCTGCTGCCAGCGATCCAGCAGATCGCCGCGCAGTACCAGCAACATCGCCAGTAACATAAAGGAGAGGGAAAATGCCGACAGTTGGCTCAGGGTTGACCACGGTTGGCGCAGCAGGCGATTCACCGCCAGACGCAGCGGTAGCGCTTTCAGAGTCAGCCGTTTTAAAACATTGAGCAGCAGCCAGCCGACCACGCCGCACAACAATGCCAGCACCACTGCTCCCGCCAGCACCGACCACAGCAGCATACTGCCCCCCATCAGCCAGGCCAGCAGCAAAATCGCCACGGCGCAGATGACAGGAATATAGAACTTCAGCGGCCAAACGTTCGCCACCGCATCGCGGCGCAATACGCGCAACGGCTGCGTGGCTAACAGCAAGCGATAAGGACGCAAACCCACCAGCAGCGAAATCACCACCATCGCGCCGACAGCCCACAGCCACGGCCACAGGCTGGCTGGCGGTAACGCAGCGGGAAGCACCGGTTTGAGCAACACCATCAACAAGCTTTCAAAAGCCAGCCCCAGTACACCGCCCGTCACCACTGCCAGCACCAGCACCAACAGCCACTGTCCAACAATCAACTTGCGCAGTTGCGCGCGCCCGGCGCCCAGGGTTTTCAGCACCGCGACCAGATCGTAACGGCTGCGACAGTAGTGCGCCATCGCCACGGCCACCGCAGCAACCGCCAGCAGCAGAGTTAGCAGCGCAGAAAGCAGCAGGAACTGCTGCGAACGCTGGAGCGATTTACCGAGCGCCCCATCATCCTGCTCCATCCCGTACCAGCGATGCTCCGGTTTTAGCTGCGGCAGCAACCACTTTTCGTAGGCGTCGAGCTGCGCGGGCGTACCGGCAAATTTTGCGCGCCAGCTTACCCGGCTACCCGGCTGTACGGCGCCGGTCTTCGCCACATCCGCCGCATTCATCAGCAGGCGCGGCGCCATCTGGAAGGGGTTGAAACCGGAATCCGGTTCCTGAACCACTTCACCGGCGATATGTAACGTCGCATCACCAACATCGATCGTATCGCCGACCTTCAAATTGAGCAGGGCCATCAGCCGTGGTGCCAGCAATACGCTGCCCGCCTGCGGCTTCAGCCCGGCTGGACGGGTTTGCAGCTCGCCATAAAGCGGGTAAAGATCGTCGACCGCTTTCACATCCGCCAGTTGCGGCGTATCTCCGGCGAAAGTCATGGTGTTAAAGCTGATTTGCTCGCTCACTTTCAGGCCGAGTTTGCGCGCCTCATCCAGCCATGCTGCAGGGATTTCGCGGGAACTGCGCAGCGCCCGATCGCCAGCCATAAAGTCGCGGCTCTGCTGGCTCAGCCCTTTTTCCATCCGATCGCTGATATTGCCGAGCGCCAGCACACAAGCGACAGCGAGGCTGAGCGCCATCCAGACAATCAGCAGCGAAGGCGAGCGCCATTCACGCCAGAACCAGCGGGCAATCATGCTTCCTCCCGCAGTTCGCCATTAACCAGACGTAAACGCCGGTCGCAGCGCGCTGCCAGTTGCAGATCGTGCGTCACCAGAATTAACGTTGTGCCGTGCTGCTGATTCATGGAAAACAGCAGGTCAGCGATTTTGTCGCCGGTCTGTCGATCGAGATTGCCGGTGGGTTCATCGGCAAACAGCACGGCCGGACGGCCGTTAAAGGCGCGTGCCAGTGCCACTCGCTGCTGCTCGCCGCCAGAAAGTTGCGCAGGCAGGTGATCGAGGCGCTTGCCCAGCCCCAACTCTTCCAGCAGGGCTTTGGCGCTGCCGCGGCTTTGGCCGCCGTTTTCTCCGCGCAGTAAGGCAGGTAACTCCACGTTTTCCAGCGCGTTAAGCGTGGGAATCAGCATAAACGACTGAAAAACAAAACCCACATTCTGCGCCCGCAGTGTCGCTCGCGCCTCTTCATCCATCGCATGCAGCGGCTTACCCAGCAGATGAACCTCCCCACTGCTGCCATCATCCAGCCCGGCGAGGATCGCCAGCAGTGTCGATTTACCGGATCCCGATTCGCCAATCAGGGCGATGGTCTCGGCCGGTTTGACAACAAGCTCAACTCCGGTAAGGATGGAAAGCTCATGCTCCCCCTGACCGACGGACTTCTTAAGACGATGAACTTCAACAATGTTTTCCGCTGGCATTTGCCCTTCCTGTTGTTGCTTTTGTTGACCTTTCGCGCCGCGGCGGCGGACACGTTACTGATTCTGGGCGACAGCCTGAGCGCCGGTTACCGCATGGCGGCGAACGTGGCGTGGCCCGCGTTGCTCAATGACAAATGGCAGCAGAAACCGACGGTGGTGAACGCCAGCATCAGCGGGGATACCTCGCAGCAGGGGCTATCGCGCCTGCCCGCGCTGCTTAAAGAACATCAGCCGAATTGGGTACTGGTCGAACTGGGCGGTAACGATGGCCTTCGCGGTTTTGCGCCGCAGCAGACAGAACAGACGCTGCGTCAGGTGTTGCAGGCGATCAAAGCCGCCAATGCAAAACCGCTGTTAATGCAAATTCGGCTGCCCGCCAACTACGGCCGCCGCTATAATGAGGCGTTCAGCGCCATTTATCCTAAGCTCGCCAAAGAGTTGGATGTCCCTCTGCTGCCATTTTTTATGGAAGAGGTCTATCTGAAACCACAATGGATGCAGGATGATGGTATTCATCCCAACCGCGATGCCCAGCCGTTTATTGCCGACTGGATGGCGACGCGACTGGCTCCCTTAGTTAACCACGACTCCTGAGTATTCAGGCACGCCCCGCAGGTAAAGTTATGCAAAAAACGGTCTTAATAACAGGATGTTCCAGCGGTATCGGTCTGGAAAGCGCGCGCGAACTCAAACGCCAGGGTTTCCGCGTACTGGCTGCCTGCCGCAAAGCGGACGATGTCGCCCGCATGAACCAGGAAGGCTTTACCGGTATTTTGCTGGATCTTGACGATCCGGCGAGCGTCGATCGCGCCGCCGATGAAGTGATCGCTCTGACCGACAACCGCCTGTATGGCCTCTTCAATAACGCGGGTTATGGCGTTTACGGCTCGCTGGAAACCATCAGCCGCCAGCAGCTGGAACAGCAGTTTTCGAGTAATTTTTTCGGCACCCACCAACTGACGATGCGCCTGCTGCCCGCCATGACGCCGCACGGTGAAGGCCGCATTGTGATGACCTCATCGGTGATGGGGCTTATCTCTACGCCCGGCCGCGGTGCCTATGCCGCCAGCAAGTATGCGCTTGAAGCCTGGTCCGACGCTTTACGAATGGAGCTACGCCACAGCGGCGTCAAAGTAAGTCTGATTGAGCCGGGCCCTATCCGTACCCGTTTTACCGACAACGTTAATCAGACGCAGCGCGACAAACCCGTGGAAAATCCCGGCATCGCAGCACGTTTTACCCTTGGCCCAGAGGCGGTAGTAGCAAAAGTGCGCCATGCTTTTGAAAGCGCGCATCCCAAAATGCGCTATCCGGTTACGCTGGTAACCTGGGCAGTGAGCCTGCTGAAACGTCTGCTGCCTGGGCGCATGATGGATAAAATTTTGCGGGGATGAGTTGAAGGCGCAATATCCTCCCCCATGTAAGAACAATGAGTTAAAAAACAGAGAATTTCCTATGTCCGTACAGAATATTGTCAATATTACCGAAGTGAATCTGCAACAGGTGCTTGAGCAGTCGATGGCCACGCCGGTGCTGTTCTATTTCTGGTCCGATCGTAGCCAGCATTGCCAGCAACTGACACCGGTGCTGGAAAGCCTGGCCGCGCAGTACAACGGACAGTTTATTCTGGCGAAAGTCGATTGCGATGCCGAGCAAATGGTGGCATCGCAGTTTGGTCTGCGCGCCATTCCTACCGTCTACCTGTTCCAGAACGGCCAGCCGGTTGATGGTTTCCAGGGGCCGCAGCCGGAAGAGGCCATCCGCGCATTGCTGGATAAAGTCCTGCCGCGTGAAGAGGAACTGAAAGCGCAACAGGCGATGCAACTGATGCAGGAAGGCAAGCACGGCGAAGCGTTGCCGCTGCTGAAAGAGGCCTGGCAGCTTTCGCAGCAAAACAGCGAAATCGGCCTGCTGCTGGCGGAAACGCTGATTGTATTGAACCGCGCGGATGAAGCCGAAAACGTGCTGAAAACCATCCCGTTACAGGATCAGGATACTCGCTATCAGGGGCTGGTCGCGCAGATTGAACTGCTTAAAAAAGCCGCCGATACGCCGGAGATCCAGCAGTTACAAAAACAGGTTGCCGACAACCCGCAGGACGCGCTGCTGGCAACGCAACTCGCACTGCAACTGCATCAGGTCGGGCGCAACGAAGAAGCGCTGGAGTTGCTGTTCAGCCACCTGCGCAAAGATCTCAGTGCCGCCAACGGCGAAGCGCGTAAAATGCTGCAAGAAATTCTTGCCGCGCTGGGAACCGGCGACGCACTGGCCTCGAAATACCGCCGCCAGCTTTACTCCCTGCTCTACTAATTCCCCCCCGCTAAATTTGGCGATCGTGCTGTTTTGATCGCCAAATCGGGCTAAGATGGCATCAAATTAAACAGGAGGTTTTTTTGATGCCAATCGTCATTCTGGTTCTTATCTTTGTCGCGCTGGTCGTGGTTATTTCCGGCGTCAAAATCGTACCGCAAGGTTTCCAGTGGACGGTGGAACGCTTTGGCCGCTTTACCCGAACCCTACAGCCGGGCCTGAGCCTGGTGGTGCCATTTATGGATCGTATTGGTCGTAAAATCAATATGATGGAGCAGGTCCTCGATATCCCCTCGCAGGAAGTTATTTCGAAAGATAACGCCAACGTCACCATCGACGCGGTCTGTTTTATTCAGGTGATCGATGCGCCGCGCGCCGCTTATGAAGTCAGCAATCTGGAACTGGCAATCATCAACCTGACGATGACCAACATTCGTACGGTGCTCGGCTCGATGGAGCTGGACGAGATGCTCTCGCAGCGCGACAGCATTAACACGCGTCTGCTGCACATTGTTGATGAGGCCACCAATCCGTGGGGCGTGAAGGTAACCCGTATTGAGATCCGCGACGTTCGCCCACCGGCAGAACTGATTGCCTCGATGAACGCGCAGATGAAAGCCGAACGGACCAAACGTGCTTATATCCTTGAAGCGGAAGGGATTCGCCAGGCGGAAATCCTCAAGGCCGAAGGGGAAAAACAGTCGCAGATTTTGAAAGCGGAAGGCGATCGTCAATCGGCATTCCTGCAAGCGGAAGCGCGCGAACGTTCTGCCGAAGCGGAGGCTCGCGCAACGCAGATGGTTTCTGAAGCCATTGCCGCCGGGGATATTCAGGCGGTGAACTACTTTGTGGCACAGAAATACACCGAAGCGCTGCAACAGATCGGCTCTGCAAATAATAGCAAAGTGGTGATGATGCCACTTGATGCCAGCAGCCTGATGGGCTCGATCGCCGGGATCGCTGAGCTTATCAAAGACAGCAGCAGCGAGCGGACTAAACGATGATCGCGCTGCTGCTCGAACATACCCACCTCGCCTGGCTGGTGCTGGGCGGATTGCTGCTCGCCGCCGAAATGCTCGGCGGTAACGGCTATTTGTTGTGGAGCGGCGTGGCGGCAGTGATCACCGGTTTACTGGCGTGGATCATTCCTTTCAGTTGGGAGTGGCAAGGGGTGCTGTTTGCCCTGCTCACCCTGCTGGCGGCCTGGCTATGGTGGAAATGGCTGAGCAGCCGGGTGAAACAGCAGAAACCCGCCGATGCTTCGCTTAATCTGCGCGGGCAACAACTGATGGGACGCCGCTTTCAACTGGATAACGCACTGGTTAATGGGCGTGGTCATATGCGCGTCGGCGACAGTTCATGGCCGGTCAGCGCTGACGACGATCTCGCCGCCGGCACGCGCGTCGAAGTGATTGCCGTGGAGGGCATTACGCTGCGGGTTAAAGCCGTGGGTGAATAGTGCTCACCCCTTCGCGTGATGGCAGCAGCCGGAAAGGTTATCAATAATCGGACACTCGGCGCTGTCATCGCCAGGGCAAGAATCCGCCAGCGCCAGCAATTGCGTGCGCATTACCTGTAATTCCTTAATATGACGCTCAATCTCCGCCACTTTTTGTAATGTCCGCGCTTTCACATCGGCGCTGTGGCGAGCCGGATCGTTGAACAACGTCACCAGTTCGCCGCACTCTTCAAGGTTAAACCCAACCTGCCTCGCCTGACGCAGCAGCGTCAGTTCGTTCAGGTGCTGCTGGCTGTAGCTGCGGTAGCCGTTCTCGCTGCGCATCGGCGGCGTCACCAGCCCTTTCTCTTCATAAAAACGAATCGCTTTGCTGGTTAAACCGGTTTTTTTTGCCACATCGCTGATATTCATTTTTTCACCTTGCTGCCGAACCTCTGATTTATAATATAAATCGCAACCATGTAATCAACCAAATATATCCATGTAACTAATATATTTTTTATTTACCCACCTTGCCGCTTCGCTATAACATGTGGCCGGATGTTTCAAAGAATGATAAATGATTTACACACAGGAGTGTTTATGAGTGATATGGCGTTTTGCCGTGGTTGCGGAAAGGAAATACATAAAGAAGCGGTGGCCTGCCCGCATTGCGGCGCGCCACAAAATATTGCCGGGAAGAAAAGCCGAATTTCCGCTGCGTTGTTCGCCTTCTTCTTAGGTGGTTTTGGTGCACACAAGTTTTATTTAGGGAAACCAGGACAGGGGATCCTTTATCTTCTGTTTTGCTGGACCTTTATTCCGGCGATCATCTCTTTCGTCGAATTTATTATTTATCTGTGCAACTCCGATCAGGAATTTGCCCGTAAATACGGTTGAGTTTGACTCGCTGACAATCAACAAACCCCGCCCGATGCGGGGTTTGTTGTTTATAAACCGCTAATGCCATCATCGTGAACATAAGGCCTTGACCTTCCCCTTGATGGTGGGTTGTCAAGCGGCGCAGTGCCGCAATACACTGCGCCAATTCAACAAATTAGATACTCAACTAACCTTCAAAACCCCCGAATTGCCTCCATTGTGTGGACACAATGTGGACACGTCACTAAGTGGGTTGTAGCTCACCGCGTCCTGCAAATAATCGGGTGCAAAATGCGCATACGTCATGGTTTGTGAAATATCCGAATGCCCCAGGATTCTTTGCAATGCGATGATGTTCCCACCCTTCATCATGAAATGAGTGGCGAAGGTATGCCGCAGCGCATGTGCCGCCTGTCCATCAGGCAGGTTAGGCTTTGCCAGCTTCATCAACCGCCGGAACCTGGAATAGCTCACACGGAACAGCTTGCCAGACTCACGGCCGCTGACAATTTTCACGATATCGTCAGAAATCGGGACAACCCGCCTTTCCCCGTTTTTTGTGAGCGTGAACACGACCTTATTGCCAACAATGTTCTCAGCTTTCAACTGATGAGCTTCCCCCCATCGAGCGCCGGTAGCCAGCAATAAAACTGCGATGCGGTAGTAATCACCTTTGGTCATGGCAAGCAGATTATCGACCTCAGACTGAGTGAGATATGACATCTCTGTTTTCGGCTCTTTCAGGGCAGCTATCGCTGATACAGGGTTTTCACCATGAAACTCATCTATCTCTGCCATTGATTTAAAAACACCACTCAATGCAAACAGGTCATGGTTTATCGTTGAAGCCTTGATCCCCTGCTCCAGTCTGTACGCGCGATAATCAATAAGGCATCGCGCATCAATCTGATAAATCATCGGATCCCCCATATCTTTGCAAATGCAATTTACAGCGCTTAGACGCCGGTTTGCATAGCTCTTATTCCGCCCTATCAGCAGCCACCATAGCGAAATAAACTCACTAAGCCGCCTCTTGTCCGCTGGCCGGTTCAGATAATCATGGTTCTGGTACTTCGCAATAATGCTTCGCTCAAAAGCATGAGCATCCGCCTTACGTTCAAACTTCCTCCGAATACGCTTTCCGTCGCGCCCGCGAGGCCTTACGTCCACTTCATAGCGACCATCTTCAAGTTTCTTAATCGACATAAGAAAGCTCTCCAACGGTCATATCACTATCCTGGTAACAAATAGTGAAAATGTAATGTTTGTATATGGTTAGCCAGTCTGTTTCCCGGATTGGTCTGATTGAGTTGCCCCAAGCCCATTGTGTGCGAGAGCCGGTGCTATCTGGCCTCGGCTTGCATCGATTTCATCGAACATGAACCAGCTTTGATACTTTCTAAATCGAGGTAGCCTGAAAATTTTCACAGTTGCTTCATAAGATATCTTTGCTTTTCCATATTCATAACCCGCGTAGGTGGTGTAATTAATTCCAGTAATATCAGCCATTTCCTTCATATTGAGCCTTTCTGATTCGCGGATAAGCTGTAATTTTTCGTTTATCTCGATTGACATAATATTCGTACTCTCGTAGATTTTACCCAAGTTGATAGAAGTTACGATTTAACTTACTAGCGACTTAACAAGCCTCAAATGAGGCTAATCAAGGAGTCTATCAAATGACACAAATACGAGAAAACGAATTAAATACGGGATCTCAACATAAATGTGAGATCTCAGGTGGGGAGCAAGTAGACTCGGTGATGACACCGCGCCAGAAAGTTGATTTAGCAGTTGAGCTGGTTGATTTTGTTGAAAAAAAAGCCAAAGAGTCGAATTACGCACTCTCTGGCTCTGACTTTTCAACAATTCTGGGATTGGCTGACGCTCTTCGCTAAAGGCTTATTTCTCAACTTTTACATTGATGAATGACCTGGCGGGTGGAAAGACACCTTTTTTCAGGTGCATCTGATCGATAGGCACTCCTGCGGCGTCATAAAACGCAGCGTCACCAATGCTATCTCTGAATTTTTCAGCATCAGCAATACATTCAGGGCGATTGGCAAAGGTATTAGCTGAACGTGCAACAGTTGCTCCGTCATCATTAACGACGCGCCACGACCATTCAGTAAGAGATTTATTGGAGATCACAAAGTATATGCACATGTTTAACGGTCCCTCTGATGCTCAGTTGTATGAAAAAAACGTACAGAAAGCTGTCAACAACCTCCTGGTAACTTTTAAGGGTGGCGATTACAAACAAGCATTAGCCGTGCTCGATTGGATGAAAGACGTACTGGCGGATCATGCAAGTATCGTTGGCCCAACGGACAACGATTCTTTCTCATGCTCTGACAGCCCATCATTTCCACTGAAGTTTTTAAAAATCACTGAATGATCAGAAGATTGTAACAGTTTCAATTACATGGGGAAGGTTATGTCAGATATTGTTCTCACCGCAAACCCAAGCAAAGACACGTCCGAGCATGGTGGGCTTCCCATCTTTCTCAGCACCAATCATAAGCGAGGCTGCGTTTCTTGCTGGCTCTCTAAGGCTCATGACTACAGGGCTATCACTCTTTTCAATGACCTTAATTTTTTGCATGACAGTGTTTACATCTACATTGCCAGAATCAATATCATCAAGAAGCTCGCTGTATTTTTGAGCCTGGAGCTTCCCTGCTCCAGCTATTTCCCCTGGCTTGATAACAAATTGCAAACCAGCAAGAACAGCGACAAGGATGCCGAACAGAAAGGCAGGCCCACGCTCTGTAACGACGGCGCTACCGAGCACAAACTGGATAAACAAAATAATTTTATCCATTCTGCGATGAAGAATTGCGTTGAGTTTCTCAAGTTGAAAACTGTACGCAACTCTGTATTTAAGCTCGAAAACTTGCTGTTCGGTCATCCTTTATTTCCTTTTATTTGTTCTCTTTGGGCTGCACAGGTGGTGCCTGCCGATCGAGACGATGAAAGTCATTATCTCCGGACATAAATGCTCCTTTCGTGGTGGGGGTTATGTCGTTTGCTTCTTCGTGGAAGACGACATAACGAAATTACCACAAACCATGCGCCGGGGCATGGGTAAAAATCCCGGCAAAATTCTTAACAAACAATGAGGTTTGATATGCAAGACACTTTAATTCCAGACCTGAGCAGACAATTTCCATTAGACCCGGCGCGCGTGGCCAGGACATGCAAAATGTCCACCTCGCAAGCTGAAAGCATCCGCGATATGAACACCGAAGAGTTGCAGAAACAGATTTTTGTAACGCCTGTTGAGTTCGCCTACCTCACAGGACGCACGCTCAAATCGGTGCGCAATCTGATGGATCGCGCTCAGTTGCCTGTTCACCGCGAAGGTATGCCCGGCTCTAAACGCCCGAAACGTTTTATTATGCTTCAGGAATATTGGGAGGCCGTAGCTCACTGCCGCGCCCTGGTTACCCCGGAAGAAAAACACTATATCGACAGATTAATGCGTGATAAGGCAAGTTATCACCGCACCACAGGCAATAAACACGCCGTATTAAAAAGGAATAGTCGCGCTCCTCAACCAGGGCGAGTCTGATTATTAATAACGAATAATAAGCGGACACGTTAATGAGCCAATTAATTCAACTCAGCCGACATAGTTATGTATATCGCGGGTTCACTATTCAAAAGTGCCCGCGTAATCCAGTAACAATGTCAAATACGTATGTGATATCTAATGACGGCAATTATTTTGGCCGCGATTTCGCGTTGGCCGAAGCAATACAAACGGTAGACAGCATGTTAAAGCAAGGGGGCAATAATGCACGATGACGGCCCAACACTGGCAAGCCTGCTGCGCAATGGCTGTCAGGTCACGCACTTTAAGAACTCGCGCGGATGGCTCGAAGCTCCGGACGGGAGATTTTTTAAGCCCGAACCGGCCAAAGTTCAATTTATAAAAGGTCTGAATAAACCTTTTATGTATGTTCGAAAGGTTAATAAAGGATTTGCTATCACATTAACCGAATTAATTAAAAAACTGATTAACTAATTCGGTCTTAAAAAATCGTTCCTGCTCTCACCACTGTTTAAAACAGTGGCGGATTAACTCATCCCTGAAAAGAGAAAACATCATGACGAGACGAGATCAGTTTAATTTCATTCTGCATATTATTTTGCCAGCCATAGAAAACGAGGGGTTAACAATTAAAACCCAGCGCGACGGTGAAATCACATTATCCGCTCAAGGTTCTATTGCTGAAGATTTCGTTAAGAACTTGCGTCAGCACTGCATTGAAGAATTGCAGCGCCCTTCCACATCGTCGGTATATGGAGCTTAAGAAATGCAACGTCGAAATATCGAAACCCGTACAACAAAAATCGGGCCTGATGATGCCCGGCTTAACGATCTACTGACTGCCGCCCGCATGGATGAACGCCGCGCCCGTATGGAAGCCATGGCGGCGAGGCTGGATTCACTGGCCGGAAGAATTACCAGCCGCCAGCTCAGTTACAAAGAAGCCAGTGAGCTTCTGCGGCAAGAGGCGATCAACGTAGCCAATGCCATCGGAGAGATCCTCTGATGGCGGACGAAATCGATATTGCACAGCAACACGAGTATGAGGAGCGGGAACGCCACATCCTGAACGCCCGCAGCAAACCAACTTCCGTTTCCCGCCTGACCTGTGATTGTTGCGGCGCGCCAATACCTGAAGCACGCCGCATTGCCGTGCCTGGGGTGGAATTGTGCGTAACGTGCCAGACCATCAGCGAATCAAAAAACAAACATCTCCGGGGTAAGAAATGATCAGCACTATTCTCAAATGGGCGGGCAATAAAGCCGCCATTATGCCCGACCTGTTACAGCATCTTCCCGCAGGCGGTCAGCGTCTGGTTGAACCTTTCGCGGGTTCCTGCGCTGTGATGATGGCAACTGACTATCCGGCCTATCTCGTCGCTGATATCAACCCCGATCTGATTAATCTCTATCGCACCATTGCCAGCGATTGCGAAGGGTTCATTGAATTGGCTCAGATCGTTTTCGAAAGCTATCCCACCTCTGACGACTACTACCACGTCAGGCACGCATTTAATCAGGATGCTGCTTTGCCGCTCAGCACAAGAGCGGCTTATTTTCTGTACCTGAATCGCCATTGTTACCGTGGCCTTTGCCGCTATAACGGTAGCGGCGGTTTCAATGTGCCATATGGCAACTACCGCGCCCCCTATTTCCCGGAAGCCGAGATACGTGCATTTGCTGATAAAGCCACACGCGCAACCTTTATCTGCGCAGGGTTTGAAGAAACGTTGTGCATGGTACAGACCGGCGATGTTGTGTACTGCGATCCACCGTATGACGGCGTGTTTTCTGCATATCACACTAAAGGATTCAGTGAGGACGATCAGTATTGCCTGGCATCAGTGCTAACGCGACTGGCGGAGGAAGGTTTCCCGGTTATCGCATCCAACGCCAACACAATGCTGGTTTCCTCCCTGTATCGCGCTTTCACCCTTCACCGCATCAGCGCATCGCGGGGGATCGGCGTTGCTGCTGGCGATGGGAAAAAAGCCACTGAAGTGATCGCCGTTTCGAACGGCAAACCATACGCCTCATGGATTGGTTTCGATCCTGCTAATGGCTGTGAAAAGTGCGTTGAACTCCATCCATGAGTAAAGCGCTCTGCTGCATAGGGGCAACAAAATGACCACGGAAAACCGTGGCCGTCGCGCCCCTTCTCCACCGCCTCCCTTTCCGGGTAGTTCTGATGATGCTACCCGGTACGCCTATGAGTGGAACAAACCAAGAAAAGCTATTTACGTCGATAAGACACCTGCTGTTGATCTCGTTGAGCTGGGCCAAGAGCAGGAGTTTTTAGACTGGGTTAAACGTACCCTTCAACCTCTCCCGCTGTTCATTCGCCGCCGTCTGGCGGTGCGCATTGACAGCATTCACTCTATGAAAGGCCGCCATATCGCCAGGCTGGCCGTGCGGGATATTGTCAGGCGAGATCTGCCACATATTCAGGCTGTAACTGAACAATATGCCATTCCGGTTGACAGCGATGGCGAGGCATACAGTGAACTCAATACGCTTTACCACACGTTTAAGAACCTGGGGGAATTAACGCGCCGGTTTAATAATCTGCCGGATTACTCAGCCGAAGACGTGGAGTTGATGGCGCAGGATATCGCCATCTACATGACAGGCGTTCTCAGCGAAGTAAACGACGATATAGCGGCACTGGATGACCGCCAGTCAGCGGTATGGCTGTATAACGAAGCCGCGCGCCTGACTCTCTATTTTCGGCAGACGCCACCCGGCTCGGGCAAACGTAAGTTGCGCCTCGAAGAACTCGCTACTGCGATCAGTAAAATGCTGGATTCTCGTTGGTGGCATCGCGCATTAAGAAAATACACAGTTCGCTGGCGCGAGCATCTGCATATCGCGTTTGGTGACGTGAAGCGCGACATATCGCCCTATTGCAGCAAACACCATGTCAGCGAGTGGGATACACGGCGTAAACGTAGCCGCGCGATCATGAGCAAGCTGGAGCTGGAAGATCAGGACACAAAAGAACGCATATCGCTGATTGAGCAGATAGATAAAAGCATCTCCAACCCGGAAAAACGGCGCATTGAGCTGATGACGCGCATTGGAGGCTTTGAAAAAATCGCCAATGAAAATGGGTTTGCCGGAAGCTTCTTTACCCTGACCACACCGTCACGCTATCACGCGTGGAGTATGTTCGGGCATCGTAATGCCAAATGGAGCGGCACAAGCCCACGCGCGGCACAACGCTATCTTAACCGCATCTGGCAGCAAATACGCGCCGAGCTGGCCCGCCGAGAAATCCCCGTATTCGGGCTTCGCGTGGCCGAGTCCCATCACGATGGCACACCACACTGGCACGGGTTGCTGTTCACCGCCCCGGAGCATGTCAGCGAATTGCGCGAGGTAATGCAGGATTACGCCACCCGCGAAGATGCCGAAGAACTACGCGGCAGAAATGGCAAGTTGCCGCGTTTCGAAATGAAGGATATCGATCCGGAGAAAGGCAGCGCAACAGGCTATGTCGTTAAATACATCTCTAAAAATATTGATGGTTACGCGCTCGATGGCGAAGCCGACGACGAAAGCGGCAGACCGTTAAAAGAAACAGCAAAACACGCTACCGCCTGGGCCTCCTGCTGGGGTATTCGTCAATTTCAGTTTTTAGGCGGTGCGCCAGTTTCCGTGTGGCGCGAACTGCGCCGGATGCACGATCAGGCGCTGGCAGACAGCATAAATCCGCTGTTCGGCGAGCTTCATCGCGCTGCCGATTCTGGCGACTGGCAGCAGTATGTGCAGTTGCAAGGCGGCGCATTTGTCGCACGCAAAAACCTGGTCGTTCGCATCTGGTATCAGATGAAGGATGAACCCAACGCCTATGGCGAATACCAGAGTTTGATCAAAGGCCTTGTGATGCCCGCGGTCAACATTGAACCGGTAATCACTCGCCTTAAAACCTACTGCATCGTGAAGATGAAACCGCCCGTTTCAGATGGCGCGGGTTTGGCCGTTGACCTTCAGGGCGCGCCCGCGCCCTCTTGGACTCGTGTCAATAACTGTACCGAGGCGAAAAAACGACCAACTCCGCCCCGATCAGTATCATCAGAAATACCCGTATCAGCAGGCGCTGATGGGCCAGAGCAAATCGCTATCGGGCAATTAACGCGCGAACAGAAAAAACGCATCGCTGAAAGCATCCGAAACCACAAACCGGAACGGAAAAAATCACCGGCCGATGAGCTTGAGACGCTGGCGCACGCCATTACATCTGTCGGGTATAAGGAATATGACCAAGCCCGCGCCGAAAGTTACCTGCGTGCTGCATGTGAACTGCGTAAACGGGAACAAGCCCTTACGCCAGAAGTGGAAACGCTGGCGGGACAGATTCTGGTGTGGGCGCAAATCAAAAAAATCCAGATCAGTCGTGTGCAGGCCATACAGCTGGCGCGCGGAGAGGAGGTCACTGCGCTGGATACCGTATATCGCGCAAACCCACGCACGGGTGAGCTGATTATTACCGGTGCAGATGAACAGTGGCGCAAGACACTGGCGAAACACAAAACCGACGATCTGATCAGTTGCTGGAAATCAGCTGTAAAAATTAACAGGGTTAGTTGACAAAATTAAAATTCCGCACCATCATCCTGATTGACAAAGTTTGATTTTTGCACTTATGGAGATTTGAATTGATGTCTAAGAAGCCGTTACCGTGGGATTTTCACCCGCAATTAACTGAAGAGCGTTTAACAATCATTGCTAAAGAATTGTTACAAGTCTTAAATGATACCTATGCTCAGCTTTCCACTACGTTGGATAACAACTATACACGATCAACTTGCACTTTTGGTCGGCAATGGCAGTTACTTATTGATATGTGTTCAAGTCGTCGATACGACTGGCTTCACCTCACGAACGCTGGTTTAGACATCACTTTTACTATTGATACAATCCCTGTTCGCTTCTTCACTGATGATCCGGCGAATCCAAAAAAAGATGGTTTTTATCGCAGGAACCCTGCAGATCAACTTTTTGCTCCAGAAGTGAACATCCCCATTTTACATCGATTTGTTGTTGAGAAGCCTGAATTTGAGGGTGAGGGTGCTAAGGTGCATTTTATTGGTTATAACGCTTTGGATGAAGAAGTGTCCAAGTGGACGTACAACGATGAACCAACTACTGCATTGTTACACTCTACGGATGATACACCGCCAGAGTCTGTTAGAATTGAGCTTGGTGACATTCGCCCTTCTCGTCCCGAAAAGGAAGAAAAAGAGAGCGATAGCGATTAATGAGTAGAAGGTGAAAAGTGTTTAACGGTTCTAATTTAAGATTGGCTCGTCTGTATCACGAGCTATCACTGGAGCAAGTTGCTGAGCGGGTTGATAAGACCCGCCAGTATATTCAGCGGCTGGAATCCGGCACGGCTGTACCAACACCCGAGCTTGCGAATGAATTAGCTGCCGTCTTGCTAGTTATGCCTCATTTTTTTGAAGAGCAATGGCAGTCTCCTGTAAATGAAGAGATCGTTCACTTCCGTAAACGTAGTTCTACGAAAGTGGCAACAAAGTTGGCAACGCTTGCCAAAGCTGAATTGTATCGACGCCTTATTGAGATATTTGAAGAGTATCTGGATTTGCCGCAAGTAAGATTCCCTGAACTGAGAGTGAATACCCAAGAGGATATAGAAAAAGCTGCGGAGAAATGCCGGACTAATTGGGGATTAGGTTTTGGGCCGATCGATAACATGACTCGTCTTGCTGAAACGCTGGGAGCATTTGTTACTTCTTTTGATTCTGTTTCTGACGATGTAGATGCTCTTTCTGTTCCGTTGAGTCGCCCATTTATTGTAAGGAATACAGCTAAAAAGTCACCCTGCCGTCAACGTTTTGATATCGCTCACGAAGTGGCGCACTTAATTTTACATGAGGGTGTCTCTACCGGAGACAGGGCAACTGAGTCGCAGGCTAACCGCTTTGCATCTGCATTGCTTTTGCCAAGAACAGCTATGGCTAAATATTTCCCACGTCCGATTGGCGGTAGAATCGACTGGCAAGGCCTTAGTCAGTTTAAATTGACGTGGAAAGTGAGTAAGGCTGCGATCATTTATAGAGCGCATCAACTTGGGCTTTTGACAGACGCTCAATATAAAACAGCTTTTTTCGGTCTCAAGCGAAAGGGCGAGGCTATTGATGAGAAAGAGGATTACCTGATACCTATCGAGAAGCCAGAGCTTTTCAGTAAGGCAATGAAATGTCTGTTAACTGATTTGTCGGTGGACATTGAAACTTTAGCCCAGCGTTTGAGCATAACCCCTACGATGCTGGCGGAACTTGCTAACGATACATCTTTAACTTTTGCGTCAGATATGGCTTCAGAGAATGTGGTTTCAATGTTTGCATATCGAATGAAAACAGCCTAAACGTTTTAAGGCTGATAAGTCCCGCTTCGGCGGGATTTTTTTATGGGAATGCAGTTGCATGATAGCGCATAAATTTGCACAATTTTTTTGATTCTATTCTGCCCCTTCCGCGACAGTTCTGGCGCGACTCCAGCCCGGTTTTAAAACTGCACAAAAAGAGGCACGTTTAGCGCGCAGGCGAGGCGGGGGAGCAAGCGCGCTTTGGGGGGGGCAGGCAGGGTGTCGTATACCTCCGGAATCGCGGCCTGAGCCGCGCTGTATTGCCCCGCGCTCGCTCCGGTCTTGCGCGGGGATGGGTGAGAAAATGCCGCCTCAGAGCGGTTTACAGTGCGTCTGGTGAGGGGTACGGAAAACGATGCCCGACAGGCGGCGGAAGGTGAAAAAATTAGAAGGATTTTCGGGAGTGCAGACGCGACACCACCACTCCAGATGGTGTCTGCCGGAATGTTCAGGCGCTGTCGGAGAGGAGTGCATAGGGATTGAAGCGGATCACCTCCTCGCCAAGCCAGTCGTTAACGTGTTTCATGGCTTCCATCACCGGCGTCAGCTCATTGATGGCAAAGACCCTGGCGGCTTTTTCCACATCGCCGAATGAACCATTACCCTCCGGGATGGCCCCCATCAGTTGTGGTGGTACGCGATGCGCGGCCAGAATGTCATCGCGTGTTGCCGACTTCACGCCGATAAACTCATCCTTTGCCGATATCTGGCTGAACGGCAGGATCTGAACCGAGTCTTTACCGCCGCCAGGCGCATGCAGCAGAATGTTTTTGAATGCCCCACCCCGCCGCGTGTCCGTCAGCGTTTTCTTGAGCTTGTCGAGGCTTTCCTGATCGGCAATGGCGCTGTTCACGTAAACAATGCAACCTGCATGGCTGCCGTTGTCATAGTAAAGCTTGCGGAACTTGTCAGCCGAGTGCGACAGGTTGGCCGACAGCAGGCCCGCAAAATACTCCGGCATACCGTAGATATCCTGGTGAATATCCGGATTGATGACGTGGCACACAGAGCCAGTCCTGAACTGGTGATCATCCAGGCCCGCCTGAATAAACCAGTAGGTATCGAGATCGGAACCCCTCCGGGTGTATTTGGCGAGTGAATGGCGCAGCCCCAGCGGGCCGCCAAGCAGATTTGATCGCAGCTCAAGATAGGCGTTACCGAACACAAACCAGTCAAGCGCAAAGGCAGAGAACACCTGACGGGACAGCAACCGGTGCGGGATAAAACACCCGGCCAGCACGTTGCGTTTAAACATCAGCGCGGACTGGTGCCAGCTCGCATAACCAAACTGCCGCGCCAGCCCGTACCAGCTGATCGGCGTTTCGTAATAGCGGCCATTGTTGGCGCAATACATACTGTCCAGCAGGTCATACGATGACGTGACCGGCCACGGCCCGTCAAAGGTGAAAGAACTCAGTCCCGGCTGGGTTTTCAGTGCAGAAACCAGGTCTGTCTGTTCCCCGGAATGCTGCCGCGCGCCGGGATATTTTTTTGGGATCAAAGTCAGTACTCCATAACGGTCATGGTATTGCCGCCGTCAGCGCCCAGCGGTTCGTTGATAGTGGCAAGCATGGTCGCCCAGGCTAAGTCACCGTGACTGACGCCACGGGCGCGGTCAGTGTCATACGTGATCACACCACCTGGTGTGACCACTTTTCGCACCGCGCTGAACGCGGTGATCAGGTCATACTCTCCCCGGTCATACTCCCAGCGACCAGCGCGGATCATTTGCAGCATTTTCAGTACCAGCATGCGCTTGCTGGCGGGTGAAAACTGGTAGCACACTGCCGCCGGAAATTTCTTCTTCACGAGCTGATAAACCGCCTCGCCGATGCCGCTGCCATCGATACCGATGTGCTGGACGTTGTAGCGGGTCAGCATGTTGATGATCAGCTGCGCCTGCGCTTCGAATTCCATGCCGCGAATGCGCTGGGTTTCGATGGTTCGAAACTTGGCGCCGGGAACCAGCGGCGCCGCATTAACTGATATTGCCCCGCTGTCACCTTTGCCGCTGGCGCCGTTGGGGTCATAGCCAATCCACACCGCGCGATCTGCCATCGGGCGCATGGCGTACGGTTTCCAGTCGGGCCAGTCGTCAAACCCGTCAACACCACAACTCAGCAACTGGTTGTAATCGAAAGCGGTTTCGCCATTTTTGATGAACACGCAGCCATACAGGTTGTCGTATTCCTCCGGGCTGTTCTCCTGCTGAATTTCCTCAATGTCAGTGAGATCCCACCCGTGATCGATGGCATCCTGAAGGGTGACAATCTGGCGCCAGATGTTGTCCGGACACATCAGGCCGCTGTTGAGTGTTTTCCAGCTGGTGTCAAACTCAATCCGTTTGCCATGGCTGCGGCCTTTGTTAAACGCTTCACCACTCCAGAACGGATAGGCTTCGTGGCTTTCTGCTGACGGTGTGGAAAAATAGGTGCGTGTCAGCCCTTTCAGGGTTGCCATTGCCCCGGCCACTTTCTTCAGGTTGGCAAACTGCCCCACCCAGAAAAACTCATCAAAATAGAGGTTCCCGGTGTATGACTGCGCCGTTGCGGCGGAGGTGCCAAGAAAATGCAGCTCTGCGCCGTTCGCCAGCTGGATCATGTCGCCGCCCTTCAGTTCAACGTCCACTTCCTCAGCGGCAGAACGAATAAAACTGCGGAACTGATACGCCTGACGGCGGCTGGCGGAAAGGAATATCTGGTTGCGCTGATGCTTGTATTTCACATCGTCAGACAGCGCACGCAGCAACGCCTCGCGCGCAAAATACCAGGTGGCCCCCACCTGGCGGGATTTCAGTATGGCGCGGTTGCGGTGGTGGTGATTGTCGAACCAGCCGCGCTGGTGCCAGTGCAGCGAGCCAAGAATGTTTTCCCGCAGTGCCGCAATCTGCGATTCCGAGAAGGTATTTTGTTTCTTGCGCAACTTCTTTTTCGGCTGCGTGGCCGGGGTGCCGTTATCCAGCTTTTTAAGCTGTCGTGTCAGCAGGTCGATTTCCTTGAAGTCACCGCCGGTCTTTTTATCCTTGCCGGTCAGTTGAATCAGACGCGCATCAATGGATGTGGTGACACGCTGGATGGGCGGCGTATCGTCCCACTCGTCGCGCTTTTTCCAGGCATAGACTGTGTTCTGATTGATCCCCATCAGGCGTGAAATTTCTGCTGGCGGGTAACCCTGCCAGTAGAGTTGTCTTGCCCGCTGCCTGATAAACGCTTCCCCGACCGACATTCGCTTCTCCTCGCTGTATGCCGGGGAGATTAACCCGCGCGCGCGGATGCTTTCCCGCACCTCTGGTTGTTGTGTTTCCCCTACAACAACAACGCGTTGAGGCGGCAATGCCGCCCCTGCCATCATTTCGCTGAACTCACCCACAACGAGCAAACGAACATGGCTGGCACAACGAAAACCCGCAAAAAATTCCGTGTTGCTGTCTCCGGGGCCACCGTCGATGGCCGCGAAATTAAGCCGGAACATCTCCACGACGCAGCAGCGAATTACAACCCGGAAGTGTACGGGGCGCGCGTCAACATTGAGCATTACCTCTCGCCTTATCCGGGCAGTGATTTCGGGGCGATGGGCGATGTGACCGCATTAAGCGCCGAGGATGTTACTACCGGGCCGCTGGCCGGTCGCACCGCGCTCTATGCGGAGATTGAAGCGTCCGACCGTATGAAGCAAATGACCGACAAAGGGCAAAAGGTTTATTCCAGCATTGAACTGCACCCGCAGTTTGCGCTCAACGGCAAGGCCTATGTGATGGGCCTCGCAATGACCGACACGCCCGCCAGCCTTGGCACTGAACGCCTGAAATTTGCTGCTCAGCAACGTGCGCAGGTGATGGCATTCAACAATCAGCAGGCAGAACCGCCGATGTTCACCGAAGCCATTGAGGCGGAAGTGATCGAGCTTTCCGGTCAGCGCAGCGATGAGAGCAAACAGTGGTTTTCCCGCGTCATGGGCATCCTTGGCAAAGGCCAGAAAACCGACGATGAGCGATTCAGCCAGGTGCATCAGGCTGTTGAGGCCGTGGCGCAGTCACAGGTTGAACTCAGTGACCAGTTCAGCAGCGTTGAGCAGGGCCGCGCGCAGGACAAAGCCGCCATTCAGCAGCTGACAACCGATCTGGCTGCACTGCGCCAGAAACTTGAAACCACGGACGGCAACTTCAGCCGCCGCCCGCCTGCCAGCGGTGGTGATAACGCGCAGCTGGCTGACTACTGATATCAGCAACGAGAGAGAAAGAGATGAGAAATAATACCCGTCAACTGTTCGATCAGTATGTGGCACGGCAGGCGCAGCTTAACGGCGTGACAGCCGCCGCTGTCGCGGCACAGTTCAGCGTTGATCCGACTGCGCAACAGCGCCTTGAGGCCGCCGCGCAGGAAAGCGACGCCTTTCTGAAACAAATTAACGTTTTCGGCGTTGATGAGCAGATCGGCCAGAAAATCCTGATCGGCAGCAAAGGGCCACTGGCCGGGGTGAACAACAGCACCACCACGCGCCGCAACCCGGCATCCAGTGACAACATGGATCCTTACGGCTACCTCTGCCGCAAGACCAACTACGACTACGGTATCTCGTACGCGCAGCTTGATGCCTGGGCGCATCAGCCAAACTTTCAGCCGCTGATCAGCAGCGCAATGGCCCGTCAGATGTCGCTTGACCGCATCATGATCGGTTTCAACGGGGCAGGCTATTCCGATCCTTCTGACCGCGCAGCGAATCCACTGTTGCAGGATTGTGGCATCGGCTGGTTGCAGAAAATCCGCGATGAAGCCCCGCATCGCCGTATCACGGGCGTGACAGTCACTTCCCGCGATCAGGACAACAAAATTGTCGCCGCCGGGACATACGGCAACCTGACGGCAGCGGTATACGACGCCAAAAACAGCCTTATGGATGAGTGGCACAAGCGCAACCCTGACAACGTGGTGATCCTGGCTGGCGACCTGCTGACAACCAGTAATTTCCCGACCATCAATGCCATGAGCCAGACCAATCCCAATACGGAAATGCTGGCGGGGCAGCTCATTGTGTCGCAGGAACGCGTGGGGAATATGCCGACCTTTATCGCCCCCTACTTCCCCGGTAACGGCATCCTCATCACGCCGTTCAAAAACCTGTCGCTCTACTTCCAGCGCGGCTCCCTGCGCCGGACTATCAAGGAAGAGCCGGAGTACAACCGCGTCGCAACTTACCAGTCATCCAATGACGATTTCATTGTTGAAGATTATGGCGCAGTGGCGTTTATCGACGGGATCACCTTCGCCGAAGCGGCTGAGGGCGGCGCGTAACACCGGGCGGGCTGCGCTTTGCGGCCCGCTTCACTCGGGGACAGAACCATGCTGACACCGGCACAAAAACATTTTCAGAAGGTCATGGCTGAACGCCATGGCAAAACCGACGAGCAGACCGACACGGCGCGCACGGCACACGAACAAATCCTGCACCGGCTGCGCATGGATCAGAGTGCATTGCGCAAAGTGCAGTCCGACCAGGCAAAAGCCGCCATGAAGCGCCAGTTACTTCCCAATTATGAGGGCTGGATCGAGGGAACACTGACAGGCGGCAGCGGACGGCAGGATGAAGTGATCACCACGCTGATGGTATGGGCGGTGGACGCGGGCGATTACACGCTGGCCGTGCGTATCGGGCGCTATGTCGTCTCCCACAACCTGCTGATGCCAGACCGCTTTAACCGCACGCCCGCCACCGTACTGGTTGACGAAATTTGCGATCCCATTCTGGTACAGGTCAAGGCCGATGACAGCACCAATATTACGCCCTATCTGGCAGTGCTCGATGACGTCGAAGCGATCACCGCAAACAGCGATATGCCGGATGTGGTTCGCGCCAAGCTCTGTAAAGCCAGGGCGTTTGCACTGCGAAGCGGCACAGCCGAAGAGCAGGAAACCGCCCTTTCCCTGCTGCGTAAGGCGCTGACGCTTGATGCCGGGGCCGGGGTGAAAAAAGAGATCGAACGCCTGGCGCGTGTGGTTAAAAAAGCCAGCGCAACAACCGGTTCCGCCGACGGTGCGACAAATGATTCAGGTAGCACAACGGGCGACGCTGGCTCAGGTGGCGCGGAGCCAGCTTCCGCAGCAGCGGACGGCATCGCAGAACAACCTGCCACTGTCGCCAAAAAAACGACAACCCGAACCCGGCGCAACACAAGTGCAAAAGCGCGTACCGGGACGAAGTCAGGCGGACAAACCCGAAAACGAAAAGCGCCGACAGAGAAGACGAAATAACCGACTTGCGCCCCGTGCGCTGGCGGCGCGGGCGGAAATCTGTAGCGCCTGGCGTTTACTTTTTTCCGTCCGCTCACCGCCACCTTTTCAGGAGACTACACGATGAGCTTTGTAGCGGGTCGCGCTGTCACACCTTCTGCGGAAGATGTGCCGGACGTCAATGATGGTGGCGAAAAAGTCACTGCCGGTTCGTTCTGGCCGGAAATCGCCCTGAGCGATGTGCGCCTTGAAATGCGTATCAATGGTGCCGTGACCACCACCCGTCTCAAACATGTGGTGACGGAAGCGGTGATCCACGTATCAGAGCAGTTGGCGTCATGGCAGGGAGAACAGATGGCTGCGGGTTATGCCTCGCTGGTCGCCGTCCCGGCCATGCAGGTTGACGGGCAGAGCGTGAAGATCCACCGCTACCGCCGCGCGGTATTCAGTTGCGCCCGCGCCCTTCTGCTTGAGACTTTTCGCGATGTTGATACCACCGGCGATGCCGGTGAAAAACGCGCCGTTGCCCTCTCCACTCAGGCGCAGGATCTCTGGCGCGATGTGCGCTGGGCCATTGCGGATATCCGTGGCGCCACACGCAATTTCACGGAGGCTTTCTGATGAAGGTCAAAGCATTGCAGGGGGATACCGTGGATTTGCTGTGTCAGCGGCATTACGGCCTGACACGCGGCGTGACCGAGGCAGTGGTATCGGCCAATAAGGGTATTTCCGCCCAGCTTTTTCTGACCGCCGGTCAGGAGGTGGAATTACCCGAAGTCAGCGAACCGGCAGCCACGGAGACCGTACAGCTATGGAGTTAATCAATCGGTCGGCTTACGCACGTAGCGAGGCAGGAGCGCATGAAAATGAATGATTCCGGGAATATCTTCACGCAGATCTTTGCGTGGCTTGCCGCGCTGGCGGCAGCGATAGGATTTACCACGCAGGATCTGGTGTACATGTTCTTTGGTGCAGCAGGGCTGATTATTTCCCTGGCCTCTTATGTCAGCGGGAGGCTGGATGCGCGTCGTCGGCGTAAGGAAGATGAAAAGCGTACGCAGATGCTGAGTGGCTACCTCAACGAGGTGAAAGATAAGCCCTCACATGAGCGCCCGGCGGCAGTGCAGGTGGCGGTCAGGGCACTGGAAAAGGTAGGTGAATAATGGCGATATCACCCGCACTGCGAAATAAGCTGGCAGGGATGACCGGCGCTGGCGCGCTGGCTATTGCCGGGACGATGCTCCCTGAGCTGGAGGGCGTCCGGTACGCACCTTACCACGATGTTGCTGGCGTGCTTACCGTCTGTTACGGGCACACAGGCAGGGACATTATTCCGGGTAAAAAATACACCGAAACCGAATGCCGTGCACTTCTGCAAAATGACCTTGTGCCTTTCGCGCAGTCTGTGGATCGCTCCGTTAAGGTGCCCGCCAGCGAGTACCAGAAAGCAGCGCTAATAACGTTCAGTTACAACGTCGGTGTTACAGCGTTTGAGCGTTCCGCGTTGTTGCGTCAGCTTAATGCCGGTAATTACAGGGCCGCCTGTGACGGGCTGCGTCAGTGGATTTACGCTGGCGGCAAAAAGTGGAAAGGGCTGATGAATCGTCGCGAAGTTGAGCGCGAGGTGTGTCTGTGGGGCCAGAAATGAACCGCATTACGATCATTGCAGGCGCAACAGCGCTGGTAATTATCACCACGCTCGCAGTGTGGCTGGTTTCCACCAGAGCAGACCTGAGCGCAGCGGAAAGCGATAAGCGTGTGCTGGCGTCTGATAACGCACTACAGCGCGAGGCGATTGCGACTCAGGTTTTCAATATCAATCGCTTCAATCAGACCGCAGCGAATGCCGCACATGCCAGTGCGCTCACCAGTGCCAGCTCGGATGAAGCCGTAATCGAATACCGGGAGATCCTCCGCCATGAAAAAACCTGTGATTTTGCTGTTCCTGTCAGTGTTGCTCGCGGGTTGCTCGGGTACGCAAACCGTTTACGTGCCAGCGCCCTCGGTGCCGCTCCCGCCGGGCCTGACACAGCCGGTGATCGCACCGCTGCCCCCGGCACGCTGACCTATTGCCAGGCCGTGTTGTGGATCCAGCCACTGCTGGCGGCTGTCGAAACGGCAAATAATCAGCTGGCGGGCATTCGCGAGATAGAACAGCAGCGGGCGCAGCAGAGTACGCAAACCGGGCTTACAGGAGCAAGACCATGAAAAAAACAGAACTGCTGCGCGGGGCGCTGATTGCCGGTAATGAGTGGTGCAGAGCCAGGCCAGAGCAAATCACGGTCTGGACGGAAAAAGGCGCTATTGAAATTCAGGCAACCGGTGAAAGCTCGTTTATGTACCGCTACGAAATCAAAGTACTGGCGATGGAGTATCCCGGCCATGTCGATGATCTCATGCTCCCCCTGCTGGCCTGGGTCTGGAAGCATCAACCCGATTTGCTTCTGAACCCTGACAGCAACAGAAAAATTGAATTTGAGGCCGACATACTGAGCGATGACGCAGCCGATATCCTGTTTACGCTCCCGGTATGGGAGCGCGTCATGGTCAGTAATGAGAGTGGTGTTGCCGTGGCGACACATCTGCCGGAAGACCGCCCGCGATTTTGCCAAGGTGAGTGGGATGCCGTTTTCCTTGATCCGGATGCCGGTGAGGTTATTCCATGAGTGATGATGCCGCGCTGTTTCAGCAGCTTGATGATGTGTTTGCCACCATTCTGGCCGGGATGGCTCCGGCGGGGCGGTTGCGCACAGCCAGAAGTATTTCCACCACCCTTCGCCGCAGTCAGAGCCAGCGCATCGGGCGGCAGGAAGCCCCGGACGGTAGCAAGTTTGAGAAGCGACGCCGACGCGTTCTGCGCTCGCAGGCTGGCATCAGTTTTGTCTGGAACGGTGAAACCCGGCGCCTGAAAAACTGGCAGGCCAGCCGGGGCAGCCGGGGCAGAATGCTGACAGGGTTTGATGAAGAGCGTGGTGCGGTGCGTACTTTCTATCGGGCAGACATTGAGCGCTATCTCGATGTCAGTTTTACGGAGGTTCGCCGTGATACCACGAAGCCCGATCCGATGTTCCGCCGTCTGCGAACGGCACGGTTTCTGAAAGCGCGTGCTGACACTGACGGTGCGACTGTTGGCTTTTCCGGAGTGGCAGCGAGGATCGCCCGTGTGCACCAGTATGGCCTGCGCGACAAGGTGAACAACAGCGGTGCGGTGGCAACCTATCCACGCCGCCAGTTGCTCGGGCTGAGCAAAGCTGACCGCATGGCAATCGCCCGCCAGGTCATTGATTCGCTGGGGGTGCAATAGTGGATGCCGCTGAATTGATCCGGTTGCTGGAAAACGTTGTCCGCACCGGCACGGTAACTGAGATCGATGTGAGCCGGTGGCGCGTGCGCGTGGAAAGCGGCGGACTCACCACCACCTGGCTTCGCTGGAATGCGCAGCGCGCGGGCGCATTCAGTGTATGGCTTCCCCCTGCTGTGGGTGAACAGGTCTGGCTGTTGTGCATGGGCGGAAACCCCGAAACCGCCATTATTGGCGGGAGCCTGTACAGCAACGACAACCCGGCTCCGGGTGCATCAGCCACCGAGATGGTCATGACCGCACCGGACGGCGCACGGTTTCATTACGACGCCAGCGCCGGGGCGCTGACCGTCTCCGGAATCAAAACCGCCAGACTGGAGGCGGCTGTCAGCGTCACTCTGGATACGCCAGTTGTTGAATGTACCAGCCTGCTGAAAACCCGGACGTTCACCGTCTCGGAGGGCGGCAATCTGGAGGGGAATTTCACTCACGGCAGCGGGACGTTCACGTCAAACGGTGTGCAGGTAGACAACCATCAGCACGGCAGTGTGCAGCGGGGCGGGAACTGGACGGAGGGCACGCAATGACAGCGCGCTATACGGGTATGAATCCGGACGGGACGGGAACGCTTACCGATGCCGATCATGTCTGGCAGTCGGTAAGCGATATCCTCCGCACCCCGATTGGCTCCAGGCTGATGCGCCGTAACTATGGCTCGCTGGTTCAGGATCTTATCGATAACCCACAGAACAACGTTACCCGCATGCAGCTGATGAGCGCGATCGTCATCGCGCTGGCAACGTGGGAGCCACGAATAGCGCTGAGCACCGTGGATGTGGCTTTCTCTGCGGGCGGCGCGGTAACAGCGAATATGTCAGGCATGCTGACGGAAACCATGGAACAGCAGGCCACCACCATAACACTCAGGGGCAACAGTAATGGCAACGGTTGATTTATCGCAGCTGCCGCAGCCGCAAATTATCGAAACGCTGGATTTTGAAGGGATTTTACTGGATGTAAAAGCCGTCATTATCGCCGCGTTCCCGGCAGACCAGCAGTCGGCAATAACCGCTGCGCTGGGATTCGAATCTGAGCCACTGAATGTCATTGCACAAGTTGTGGCATACCGGGAGATAATGCTACGCCAGCAGATAAACGAGGGGGCTGCTGCCTGCATGCTGAGTCACGCCGCCTCCACCGATCTGGATAATCTGGCCGCCAACCTCAACACCGCCAGGCTTGAAATCACACCCGAGACAGACACGAGCGATGCCGTAATGGAGAGCGATACGGCCCTGCGCCTGCGCGCGCAAACCGCGTTTGAAGGTCTGAGCGTGGCCGGGCCAACCGGCGCTTACGAGTACTACGCCAGAAGCGCCAGCGGCAAAGTGGCTGATGCAAAAGCGGTCAGCCCCTCTCCTGCCGTGGTTGTGGTGTCGGTGTTATCAACTGAAGGTGATGGCACGGCTTCACCGGAGTTGCTGGCTGTCGTGAATGCGGCACTGTCAGCAGAAGACCGTCGCCCGGTGGGTGATCGCCTTACGGTACAAAGTGCGGAGATCGTCACCTATGAGATTGACGCCACGCTTTATCTCTATCCGGGGCCGGAATCCGAACCCATTCTGACAGCCGCGCAGGACTCACTGACAGCCTGGCTGGCAGCCCAGGGGAAAATCGGGCGGGATGTTGCACGTAGTGCAGTGATGGCCGCGTTACATGTCCAGGGTGTGCAGCGTGTTGAACTGACAACCCCTGCCGCAGATATCGTGATCGATGACACGCAATCAGCGGTGTGCGTAAGCACCACTATCAGCCAGGGAGGCACCAATGAGTAACAGCCTGCTGCCACCCACCGCCAGTCAGTTTTTGCGCCGCGCCGAAACCGCCACGGCAAGGATTAACGCTATCCCCGTAGAACTTCACAAGCTCTGGGATCCGGATGAGTGCCCCGTGATATTCCTGCCCTATCTCGCCTGGGCGTTGTCGGTCGATCGCTGGGACAAAAACTGGTCTGAACAGACAAAGCGCGCCGTGATCAGAGCCGCCTTTATGGTTCATCGCCAGAAAGGAACCATCCACGCGCTGCGCCGTGTCGTGGAGCCGTTCGGCTTTCTGATTCGGGTAACTGAATGGTGGCAGACCGGCGAAGAGCCGGGCACTTTCCGGCTGGATATCGGCGTGCAGGAACAGGGCATCACCGAGGAAACGTATCAGGAGCTTGAGCGGCTGATTCAGGATGCGAAGCCGCTGAGCAGGCATCTGATCGGACTGTCGATCCAGCTTCAGAGCGCCGGTGAATTATACGTTGGCGCCGCCACGTTTGATGGCGCAGCGGTGACGGTTTATCCCTACCTGCCGGAAGAGATCGCCGTTGGCGGTGATTACTACCCGGCTTCGGCCATACATTTGATAGAGAACACGAGAGTTAACGCATGACAGCAAAATATTTTGCCATTCTGACCAATCAGGGCGCCGCGCGGCTGGCGAATGCGGCGGCACTCGGTACAACACTCAATATCACGCAGATGGCAGTTGGCGACGCCAATGGGGTATTGCCAACTCCTGATCCGGTTCAGACAGCGCTGATTAACCAGAAACGCATCGCAGCACTGAATATGCTGTCGATCGACCCTAACAACAGCAGCCAGATTATCGCTGAGCAGGTGATACCGGAAAACGAGGGCGGATACTGGATCCGTGAAATCGGCCTTTATGATGACAGTGGCGTGCTGGTTGCCGTGGCAAACTGCCCGGAAACCTATAAACCGCTGTTGCAGGAAGGTAGCGGACGTACGCAAACCATTCGCATGGTACTGATAGTGTCATCCACAGCAGCAGTCACGCTGAAGATTGATCCTGCTGTCGTGCTGGCAACACGACAATACGTCGATAACAGGGTGATCGAGGTAAAAACTTATGCAGATAACCTGCTGAGCCAGCATATTGCAGCCAGCAACCCGCACACGCAGTATGCGCCGATTGCCAGCCCGACCTTTACCGGAACCCCCAAAGCGCCCACGGCCGCACAGACGGCAAACGATACGCAACTGGCAACCACCGCATTTGTTAAAGCGGCCATCGCCACATTAGTGGCCTCCTCCCCGGCGGCGCTGGATACGCTGAATGAACTGGCCGCCGCGCTGGGTAACGATCCGAACTTTGCCACTACCATGACAAATGCCCTGGCGGGAAAGCAGCCGCTTGACAGCACGCTCACTGCGCTATCGGGCAAATCGGTCGCGGCTCTTCTTGAATACCTTGGTTTAGGCGATGACTCAGCTCTGCCTGTAGGCTCACCTGTACCGTGGCCCACATCCACACCGCCAGCAGGCTGGCTTAAGTGCAACGGCGCGACATTTACCGCCGCACAATATCCGAAGCTGGCACTGGCTTACCCCGCTCTTGTGCTGCCTGACCTGCGTGGCGAATTCATTCGCGGCTGGGATGACGGGCGCGGCGTTGACGCCGGACGTGCTTTGCTGTCCTCGCAGGGGCATGCGTTTACTGAACACCAACATGCTTTGTCTCTCTGGACGGGGGCGGCATTAGGCAAAAGTAATTCGCGGGCGGTGAAATACAGCCCTCAGGCATCAGCAGGGGATGGCGGTACGATGGAAGAAAGCACAAACAGTGGTGGCGCTTTAGGTTATGCAAACTCAACTATGGGGGTTGCCTCATCCTGGCAGGGGGATTCCGCCAGTGAGACTCGTCCGCGTAACGTCGCATTTAACTACATCGTGAGGGCTGCATAATGGCTTCAGCAGTGCTTGATAAAACCAAAATTGCTACCCGGGAAGGGAATATCACCGTTTATAACTTCTCAGCACAAACCGGCGAATACACTGGATCAAGTGATGAGTATCTGCATGTTGGCATTGGTCTCCCGGCACATTCAACAGATATCGATCCCGGCGCTCCCGCTAATGGTTACATACCTGTATTCGCGGGAAATAAGTGGGAGCCAAAAGAAGACCATCGCGGCAAAACGGTCTGGTCAACATCAGACCTTACAGCTTCAGAAATTGATTATATTGGCGCGATTAAGGATGGTTTTGTCACTGCGGCACCGGCTACACAATACGACAAATGGGATGGCAGCAAGTGGGTGACAGATACTGACGCGCAACATGCGGCAGAGGTCGCCACCGCCGGGCTGTACGCACAGCAACTCGTTGACACTGCAATGCAGTCTATCAGTGTCATTCAGCTAAAATTGCAGGCTGGCAGAACACTGACGGATGCGGAAACGACGAAACTGAATACTGTGCTGGATTATATCGACGCTGTGAATGCTGTTGATACAACCACCGTACCAGATGTGAGCTGGCCGGAACCACCCGCGGGTAAGTATTGACAAATGCTGGACTCACCATAATTTATCGTCCAGGATTAATGCCGTTGTGCTTCTCACTGGACGATAACAATGGATACTGTTGAAGAGCTTAATGGAACATATTTTTACGCCGGGCATTCTAACCTCACAGCCAGCGAACTGCTGTTTATAGTTTTCTGTGAGCAGGTTGCTGACCAGCTTGGAGTTGATGATTTCGCCGCCATCGTCGCGATCCTGTCAGGGCGAAATGTGGTACCAACACGCACTAAACCCGGCGGCGCGATAAAAGGTACCTCCTACGCTTCCGAAGCCTCCCGCAAGGTGTTCGGCAAAGCGAAATTCCCTCTCGGCATCAAACTCCCTTCCATTATCGGCGGCTACCCTCCTTCAACATTAAAAATACGCATGGTGGCGAAAATCGGCACCTTTGTTGGCCGCGCTGTGCCGGTTGTTGGCTGGATAATTTTGGCCGCTGACGTATCAACGATCGCATTTAATACTGTCACTCACTACAACGCGATTGCGCGAGGCAATGACAAGATATGGTAAGCGATATTGAGCAACGCATTTATGCATTCGTCCTCAAGTATGCGGGATCATACATCTTCAAAAAACCGACGCTGACTCCCGAAACGGATTTGGACACTGATTTAAATTTCGATGATGACGAAGCTGAAGAGTTAATGAATGCATTCTTTGATGAGTTTGACGTAGAGCAAGGCTCTTTCTCTATCAAGACCTATTACCCGGATGTTCCTGTATCCCTGAACCCTTTCAAAAAAACAGAACCTATGCAGGTTCCGGATTTTACTGTCGGGATGCTGATTAATTCAGCTAAAGCTGGACGCTGGCTTTACGATTAAGGATAGCGTTGCATCGACCCGTTGAACTCACAGCGAGGAACGGATGTTCGTAATTTTGTTGCCGCTGAAGGCATCTGCATAAAAAATCGTGCAATGCGCATGTTGGTACAAGGTCACATGCGGGAGGATATTACTGCTTTTTGATCGTTGAAAAAATTATGCGGATCATTGCGCTCTGATAGTGCATTTTTGTGTTATGCCTCTATTTTTTATTGGCCTTTGTTGAGTTGGTGATGTGAAATGCAATATCCAAGTGTAGAATAATTACTCTTTTCGATTGTTTTATAGATGTTTTTTTGTTTGTTGGCCAGCTGTTTCGAGCTAGTTGAGGTTTCTATGCGCAACAAGTTGTATTTGTTTCCTGATACCAATATTTTCTTGCAATGCAAGCCTCTGGGAGATGTGGATTTTTCTGAAATCAGCGATTGCGATGAGATCGCAATTATCATTACCAGGCCTGTCCAGCAAGAAATTGATCGGCAGAAAGGTAAAGGGACTTCGCGGCTGTCAAAAAAAGCGAAGGCTGCGGCAGCTTTATTTTCCAGAGTGCTCGAATCATCAAATATGACGCTCGTTATAAAAAAAGATTCCCCAAGGGTCCTGCTCACAATGGATTTAACATTGAGGCCGAAAGAAGAGTTAGCGGATCAACTTGATTACCAGGAAGCTGATGATCGCTTTGTTGGCATCGCTGTGGGTTTTCGTAACGTTTGGAGCGAGTTCAATGTTGCGATTATAACCAATGATAGTGGGCCTCGTTTTTCTGCGATTAACCATGGTATGAAATGCTTCACGGTACCTTCCTCATGGATGCTTGCAGCCGAAACAGATGAGAAAGACAAGCAGATCCAACAACTTAAGGCTCAACTAGAGTTATTGTCTAAGACCAAGCCTGATTTTGTTATAAGAGCTAATAACACTGAGCAATTTGAGTCTATACATCATTATTATACCGCTTTGTCTGAAGAAGAAATTAATATTCTGCTTAATATGTTATCCAACGAACTTCCTCTTCAGAATGATTTTAGTGGAGAAGAAGAAGACAGATCTACATTCCTTAGGTTTCCGGGGAGTCTCAGGGCACTAGGTAATAGTCAATATATTCCAGCATCAGAGGAGGAAATAGAGCGTTATACAAGTATTTTATATCCAGAGTGGGTTAAAAAATGCGAAGAAATCCTCCGTACCTGTCATGAGAATCTAAATCCGTGCGCAATTAAGCAAGAGATTATCTTTGAGCTGCAAAATACAGGATACGCTATCGCTGAAAGTTCTATTGTCACATTTACTGCAAAAGGTGACTTTTCACTATCAGGTAGTAACTGGAAGATCCGTGACGATTTAGAGGAGGTGAGTGATATAAAATTCCCCCCTGTTCCTTCAGCACCTAAGGGTATTTGGCGTAATGCATTGTCGATGGTTGGAGCAACTCCTTTATCGAGAGCAATACCATTCCATAATATGGGTATGATTCCACGAGATTCTTTCCTTCCTCCGCCTGTTTTCAAGAGAAATAGAAATGCTTTTTATTATACTAATCGAGGTGACTTACCTGAAAAGTATGTTTCGCTGGAATGTGAGGAATGGCGTCATCAGGTAGATAGTGAGTTTTTTTCTTTATTTATATATATTAGCAACAAACCTACTGAAATGATTGGTGCAGTTGAGGTGCGTATAGATGCAAAGAATCTAGCTCAGCCTATAACTAAAACAATTACTTTAAAAATTAAGATTGAAGAAGCTAATTCATTTGATTTGGTTAGAAAAATGGTAACTGATTATATTGGTGAGCAGCGGTAAGAAGCATAAAAATATCCATTGACGAATATTTGTAAGTGATGGCTCTTAAACGCAGTTGTGATTGTTTTCAGTTTATCCAGACGTTCCGCATTTAGCCCTGAATGTTCGGTGCTCACTGCGTTGCGTCTCATCCAGTGCTAAAAATCGTTGTAGTTAAAAGCCACTCGGGGCTACTTTATTGCGAATATATCTCATGCTGGTAACAGATTGTCCGGCATTTCGCCGGACAATTGACGCGTTGTTCTCTTCATCGACTGGTACTGGCGATGTCCGCTCCTGGCACATTACGGAAGCCGAGGATATAGGGATCGTCGTGATATGGGGGGTATCGAAATCCGCCTGTGCGAGCAGGGACGGAGCTTCGTTAAGCCGCTTAACCTTAATGGATTTATACAATAAGTAAGGATACGCAAAGCTTTTATTTCTCTCTGAAGAAAAGTGATAGCGTCAGATCAAAACACAGGAGAGACAGATGAGTTTACCAATGCCGTGGAGTTTAGCTGGACGCCTCTTCAAATGGGGTTGGGAAAAGATCACACGATTATGGTTACTGAAAACCTATCAGAAATCGCATGAGTATAAATTCAAGCGCTATCAATTAGGCGCACACTGGAAACCACTGGGTGAGTATTTAGAGTACTCGGTGCGGCTTGCCCATTCAGCCGATCATGAGTCGGTTAAATCCCGCGTGGCGTTCCGGGCAAAAGGGGAGCTTGTGGAGAACCTCTCGCTTTATTTTGAGGCGTCAGGGCATGGTATCCGTTACCAGCAGAAAATTGAGCTGGTCAATCTGGAGCAGTCCGTGCTGATTGTTAACCTAAACCAGATACCGCGTCAGGAACTAATGGAGGTTTCTGAACGCGGAATTTATTTTTCAATTACTGAAACACAGTTTATTCAGTGCGTCATTACGCTACCTGGTGGCAAAAAACAGCCATCTTTTAACTCACAACGGTTTTCTCTGATGCATGGCTGGATCTTAAGAGACACATGGGAAAGACGCTGGGGCGTGGTCTGGAACTGTAATGCAATTGAGGACGCAAAAATTGAAATGAAGTCATACTGGCGCTGGCGACTGGGGGAATACCGCTATTTCTCGCTTAACTATCCGAGACTTAGACCCCTTACTTTGAATGGTGTGTTTCGCAAAGGCCTGTGCAGACTGCTTATTAACCCCTATTTTATAACGCTGCAGTTCTGGCTGGCGATACACTCCGGGCGATATGCTCTGGGGGATGGCAGGCTTATGTTCAGCCGTAAGAGAATTAAAAAAATGAAGTCACGCAAAACGGCAAGGCTCTGATTTCTGCTGCTGTGTTATACAGTCCGGATGACCCTGAGCCGGTCTCTCGTTGACTAAGACAAACGCTAAGTAACGTCCGCTCTTGGCACAGAGATGCCTATCAGATCAGGTTTGGCTCTGTGCAATAGCTGTGTCAGGTCAAATCTAAGCTAATACAGATTAAGTGCTGAGCCTGAACGCCTGGTTATTGCCAGGCATTCATTAACACTTCTGTAGACCAGATCAATTCGATACTGACTTTTCAAAACAATCCCTTAAGCGAATTGCCGACCTGATTTATCGCGTTATTTGCGCTGGTTTTTAACTCGGCCAGCGCATCACTGACAGATGCGCTCTGCAATTTCTCCCTGAAATCGGTATCGACACGGCTAAGGCTGAGGGTAAACTCGATTTTTCTGGGATTGCCGTACTGGTCAAACTCAGATTTCCCCCGCTCCAGGCGCGTCAATACATACATCCCGTAAATTCTCCCCTCCCCCTCGATCAGCGGCCATGGCCGACCGGCAAAGCCAATCGTTTCAAGTGCAGAAAGGGACAAATTACCGCCGGTTATTTCCGGATAAAGCACACCCTCCAGCGTCACTGTATCGTCCCCCGCGCCGATGTATTGCCAGCTGGCAGACTGATTAACCCTTTCGTTTTTAACGTGCCGCCACTCCTGCGAGTGGCGCAACTGCTGATAGGGCGTGGTGCGCAGCATAAAAACGAACATCCCAAAGACCATCATCATAAAAACGCTCCTTAATCGCGGTCGCGGAACGAACCGCGGTTAGCTCTGTTGGTGGTGGCCAGCGCATCCCGGACGGCATCGCGTACCATTTTTTCAAGCTCCGGCACGGACTTACTACCCACATCGTTGAAATTGATCTGAAACACCGGCGCAGCGGAAGGTGCTGCAACCGGCGCAGCAACGGCCCTTTGTGTGGCGGCCGGAACGGACAGGACTCCGCCAGCCGCCGATGCAGCAACACCCGGCACAGGCTGAGTGATCACCCGCGCCTCCTGGTATGCGCCACGTAATGCCAGCGCCTGCGGCAAATTTTTGAAAACGATATCGCCAGGGCCGATCTTCTTCGTGTTATCCGCCGTGGTTTTGGTGTTATCTGATATTTCTTTGAGACGCCGCGCCGTTCCGGATTCGGGGATGACAGGCGGAGTGGTAACCGGAGGAGGCGTTTTCGCCGGGGCATCGGGAGACCAGTTCCAGCTTTTGGGAACCATCTTTTTCTGCCGGGGATCCCACTCGTACATAACCGGCGCTTTGGGTGTCAGGCTCTCCGCCTTTCGCTTCGCTTCATCAAGCCCTGCCGGGATCAGCCCCAGCTTTTGCAGAACCCACCCTACCCCCTCCATCAAAAGGGTCAGTGGCGTCAGGAGCGCCTGCAACGCGAAACCAAAAACCTTACCAAACGTCTCACCGGCACTGGTGCACTGCTCCAGGGTTTCCTTACTGGTCTGCATCGGCGACAGCAGTTTTTGAAACCATCCCCACACGGTCTGAATGCCGCCTGCAATCAGGGTAAAGACTGGTGACAGAGCGGAAAACGCATCACGTAGCGGCGTAAGCGCCTGCCAGACGCCGCTAAAAAAGCCAAGAAAATAAGCTTTAATCGGCTCCCAGAACCGCCAGATAAGTAACCCGGCTGCCACAAATGCCGCACCAATCAACCCTATCGGGCTGAGCAAAAATGAAAGCACACCGCCGAGGGCAGATACCGCCGTGGTGATCAGCCCCCAGATGGCAGGCAGCCCGGTCAGGCGTAATGCCAGACCGCCGATACCTTTCACCAGTGAGCCGACTGCCGCGCCAGGCGAAAGGAATGCGGTGAGCAGCCCGCCGCGCAACGCCGGTAAAAGACCGGTTACGCCATCGATACTTTTAGAAAATGAACCGAGTAGCGCGCCCCAGCCGCTCATTCTGCCAAGCACCGGGCCGCCAACGGTTCCCAGCGTGCGAAGCGCGGCAACTGTGCCTGATATCCCCTTCCCTCCGGTCAGGAGGGTGAAGCCCAGCCTCAACTTTGCCAGAGGGCCAATCAGTATGCCTGTGACAATCGATATCGTACCCAGCGCCGCCGTTAATGCCAGCGCGCCAGCCCCAACGATTAACAGCGTCTTTGCCAGCTCGGGGTTTGCCTTGACCAGCCCGGCCACACGCGTGATTGTCTCATCCAGCCACTGAATCAGACTGCGCAACGGGCCATTCACCGTGTCGGATATTTCGGTCTGTAGCCCCTCCCATGCACTGCTGAGGTTGGACAAATCGCCGCCAAGGTTATCCGACATTTTTTTAGCCACGCCCGCCGATTCACCCTGCGCCTTTTTCAGTTCTGCGATAAGCTTCTGAAGATCACCACTGCCGGCGGATTTAACCAGCGACTGCAATCCGACAAAGGCTTCCTCTCCGGCGATATCCTTGAAGAAACTCACCTGGTCAGTGGAGCCATATTTTTTGGTTGCCTTGTATAAATCGACGAGGATACTTTCAACGGGCCGCATCTTACCGGTGCTGTCGGCGACAGATACACCCAGCTCTTTCAGCGCCTTCGATGCAGCGCCGGTTGGTGCTGCAAGCCGACTCAATGACGCGCGCATTGCAGTGCCCGCGTCGCTGCCACGTAATCCACCTTTCGCCAGCATACCCGCCATCCCGGCCGCTTCTTCCAGACTGATGCCGAGGCTGGCGGCCACCGGGCCGGTATACTTCATTGTTTCGCCGAGATCGCGCAGGTTGGTGCTTGTTCTGGTGAATGTTCCGGCCAGCACGTCCCCCACGCGCCCCATATCACCGGCCTGTAGACGGAACTGGTTGAGGATACTGGCACCAATATCCGCCGTTTCCCCAAGGGAAATATCGCCACTCAGCGCCCCGCCTGCAATGGCGGTATCCAGCACGCCGGGAAGCGCGGCCTTGATCGCCTCCGGCGTGAATCCGGCCATGGCGAGAAAGGCCTGTCCCTGTGCCGCGTCACTGCCTGAAAACGCAGTGTCAGCGCCAAGCTGTTTGGCCTGCTCGCGCAGTTCTGTAAATCGGGGATCGGTTTTATCCATCCGTGTCAGCGCCATAACGCGTGACATATCAGTGTCAAAACCAATCGGCGTTGATAAAAAACGCCCTGCGCCGTAGCCTGCGGCAGCAGCGCCGAGGGCCATGCCCGTCCCTGCCCCCCGTAATTTGTCGCCGGTTTCTTTTGCCCGTGCATATTGAGCCTGGGCCTTTGTAATCGAGGCCAGTTGCTGGCGTTCCCGCTCCAGCGCCTGTGTGTATTGCTCAGTTCTGCGCAGGGCGCTTTGCACCGCACCACTTCCGGCGGTCAGGTTCACGCCGTGCTGACGGATAGCCTGTGATGCTTCGCGTAACCGGGTGGTTTGCTGGCTGTAGGTCTGGTTAAGGCGTGAGATCTTTCCACGCAGTGTTTCAAGGTGTGCCGCCTGGGCCTCAGTAAGCTGGCCCCCTTCCCGCTGTTTCTGGTTGAGGCCATCGAAAGCCCGTTGCGTGCGGCTGAGTTTTTGCGCGGTGTCGTTGGCCTTGGCGCGCAGCTTGTCAAACGCTGACGTTTGTTTGTCGAGCTGTTTAGCCGCGTCCTGTGTTTTTTTAAGTGATTCGGCAAGGCCGCCAACAGCTTTGCTGGCGGCACTGGCCGGGCGGGTGAGTTTATCGATCGCACTGAACGCGACGCGGATATTAAGATCCATCGGCTTCATCCTCATGGTTGCCGCTACGGATGGCGGCCTGCTGCCGCCATGCCATCAGTTCGCGCGGTTCCATGTCATACATGACAGAGGGCGGCCAGTGGAAAATGACAGCGATATCGGCAATCAGATCCTCTACGCTGCTAAAGAGAGCTTCCCTTATTCGTTCGCCATCGCCGCCGCGTTCGGTACGGATGGCGCCGCTTTCGTCAAAAAAGGCGTGATTTCTTCGGCAAGTGCCACGTAATCCTGCGTATCCATTGCGGCAATATCCGCCGTGGTCAGCGCTGGCGAGGTAACGCGGGAAAGCAGTGTTGAGGTGGATTCAAAATCGAAATTGAGCACGTCAACGAGGCGCAGGCCACGAAGTGAGCCAGCCTGTTTGATCGTCTCAGTGATGGTCACAACGGTGATTTCATCGTTACCGCGTTTGATGGGTTTCGTCAGTGTTACAGCCATGGTAAATCTCCTGGGTGGCAACCTGTGCCACCGTTAAAGGGTTAAGTGAACGTTGTCAGCCATTCAGGCCAAGCGCGGAAGAAATACGATCCGGGTAGAGATTTTCCCCGTTGCGCTTGTAGATAAAGTTCAGCAGGTCAATTTCCAGCAGCGGCTTGTCATCAACTGACAGCTTGTAATAAGTGTTTTTGATGGCGTAGGTGTGGTTAGTGTCATCACCCTGCTTTGCATCACCGGGATCAATCTCAGTAATACGCCCGCGCATTTCCACTTCCATCAGGGAACTGGTTCCGCCACTGTAAATCTCGCCAGCAAAACGCAGGCGCAGTTCGTCAATGTCACCACCGTATTTCAGGAGCAACTCTTCAACCACGCCGCCAACAACCATTGAGGCATCCAGCGCGCCGGAATCGATACCCAGATCCACGGCAACCGCCCCGAGCATCCCGGCACCCTGAAAATCCTCAGTTTTGCGGGTAAGCTTCGGTAACGTCACGCTGGGGATTTTCCCGATGTAGTTCAAGCCATTGACGAACAGCGTGAACAAGCGAATTTTTTTAGGGATCGCCATTTACGCACCTCCGAGGGATGAAAATGCCGCTTCGTAATACTGATCGGTGAACGTCTGAATCATCGTCAGATCTTCCAGTGGTGGCACCGGGCTGTAGTTGTAGCGCACGACAGCTTTACCCTGCCGGATGCCGGTCGTGGGGTTATCAACGATATCGAACCAGCAGGATGCACCAATCAGCTTGCCCGCAGTGACCAGCGCCTGAAGCTTGCTGTTAATACCGCTCACCACGTCTTTGACGTTTGCAGGCGTCAGTGGCGTGTCAACGGTCGTGAATTGCGCTTCAGCGATGCTGTCCGCCAGAATCTGGGCTGTGCGGGTATAGACCTCAAAAATGTATTCATCCGTATCCGTGGTGCGGTTGCCCCAGAAACGGAATCCGTCACGTTTGATAAGCGTGGTGATCTCATTGGCATTCAGCTCGTTGGCGTCCGAATCTTCCGCCTGAAGCGCCCAGAAAACATCTTTGGCGATCCCGAGCACATTCCTGACTGCGACGTTGGATAACGACTTGTGCCAGCCCTGTTCATTGTCGATCAGCGCGCGAAGTCCTAACGCGTAGGCGACGGCGGGAAACTCTTCATTCAGGCCGGTCTGTGAGTTGTAGGCGATGAAGTTCGGCCAGATAAGCATGCCCTCACGCTCAGCAAACTGTTCGCGGTAGGCTTTTGCTTCGGCGATAGTCTCGCAGCCATCGCAATAGCTGTAAGAGAATGCACGTAACTGTTTCGCGATCACGCGCAGCTGTGCCGTGACTTCCTGGGTGTCATAGTCTGGAACACCGAGAATGCGCGGGCGATAACCGGTTTTCTGTTCGGCAGTCAGGAGGGCAAACATCCCGGTATAACTGCCGTCAGCCTGCGTGCCACCGATGATGAGCTGGGATTGCGTTGGCTCATTCTCTCCTGCTTTCGCCTCCGCGACGCGCACCACAATTACGCGGGTGCTCACCTGGTCGGAAATGGCTTTCAGGGATTTGTAGAGGGAGCCTGTTTTGCCTGCACTCCCCAGAGCTGTGATAACACGCGTCAGCAGCACTGGCGTGTTGAGCGGAAAGGTTTCGGGGTCGGCGTCATCCGCAACAGCAACAAGCCCAATGACCGTGGAATCAATGTCATTGATAGCTGTCTGGAGGTCGGTTTCCTCCTTAACACGCGCCCCGTGGAAAAAGTTGTCGGTCATGCTGTACCGCCATCATGTTGTGAGTTCGGGGCTATATTCCACAAAATGAGCATGCCCGACACGCACTACCGGGTGTCTGATGTTTGCGACAACAAACGACAGTTTTCTGCTTCGCGCGCGCATGAAACTATCAGCGCCGGAGGAGTTCATATGGCACTGTCAGCAGACGCAATCAGCAAAACCAAAGCACAACTGGATAAGAGCGCACAGACATTTCAGGATTTTCAGGATGAGCTGTCACCGGTTCCGGCGTTCCGGATCATGCTGGGAGGCAAAGCACTGACCATACTGGATGACCGGCTTATTTCACTGGAACTGACCGACAACCGTGGATTTGAAGCCGACGAACTGACGATCACTATTGCTGACAGTGACGGCCAGTTGCAGCTGCCGCCGCGCGGGGCTGAGCTGTCGGTGTCCATCGGCTGGCGGGGTGAACCGCTGGTCTATAAAGGGATTTATACCCTGGATGAAGTGGCGCATTCCGGGCCGCCTGACCGCCTGGAGCTGACGGCACGCAGCGCTGATTTCAGGGATGAATTCAACACCAAGCGCGAAGTGTCCTGGCATGATGTTAAGGTTGAGCGCGTCATTTCCGCCATCGCCCACCGGTATAAACTGGCGACGGTTATTTCTGAGCAGCTCATCAACATCGAGATCGATCACGCCGACCAGACGCAGGAAAGCGATATGTCTTTCCTGACGAGAATGGCGGAAATGCTGGGAGCCATCGCCACAATCAAAAATGGCAGCCTGTTGTTTATTCTTCCCGGCGGTGGCGTCAGCGCCAGTGGTAAACCGCTGCCGGAATTTTCCATCACCCGTTCAAGCGGTGATCGCCATTCATTTCGTATTGCCGATCGTGATGCCTATACTGGCGTAAGGGCGTACTGGCTGGATCTGGAATTCGGTAAAAAGAAAAAAGTAACGGTCAAAAGCCGCAAGCCGAAAAAGAAAAAGCCACCACGCAGCAGCGCCAGAGACGGGGATTATCTGGAGGGTGAAGACGGTAACGTTTATGTATTACGCAAAACATACATCAGCGAAACAGCGGCAAAGCGCGCTGCTGCTGCCAAATGGCAACAGCTCAAACGGGGTGCTGCAGAATTTACGTTAACCCTGGCGCGGGGCCGCGCCGATCTCTATCCGGAAATGCATGGAACAGTGGCGGGGTTTAAATCAGATATCGATACACAGGACTGGATTATTGCCCGTGCTGCACATTCGATAGATGACAGCGGATTTAAAACCCGGCTGGAGCTGGAAGCCAAAATACCGGAATGGATTGCAGAGACTGAATAAACGAAGCCATAATAACAGCGAGTTCAACTCCCGCCATGGGAGGCCATCATGTTTGTTTGCCCCATTTGTGGTGCTGTCGCTCGCACACGCACCAGTCGCCGTCTCAGTGAGATGACGATCCGTCAGTACCATCAGTGCCAGAATTTTGAATGCAGCATCACATTTACCACACTGAACAGTGTGGAAAAGTTGGTAACGAAGCGCGGCCCGCGTGAAAAACTACCAGATAATTTCATCCCTACCGATGCGTTTCCAGCCACACATTATGGAAGAGATCAGCTAAGCCTGTTGCCATAATAAAAGCCCCGCTCCTTAGCGGGGCTTTGTCATTGTAAAGCAGGCACTTTTGTCAAAGTGTGGTCGCTATGTGGACACTGATTTTAAAAATCCCTTTCAATCAGTAATTTAAAAACTTGACCTTCCCCTTGATGGAAGGTTTAAGCTTCACTTCACTCAGTATTGAAGCACCACAACCAAGGAGATTTACCATGTCTCACACCATAGAACTAAACCTGGATGGCCTCTCCTGCGGCCATTGCGTTAAACGCGTCAAAGAGAGCCTCGAAAAACGCCCCGATGTTGAACAGGCGGATGTGACCATTGAACGCGCGGAAGTCACCGGCAGTGCCAGCGCTGACGCGTTGATCGCGACCATTAAAGAAGCCGGATATGGCGCGAGTTTAAGCCACCCAAAGGCTAAACCGCTGGCAGAGTCATCACTCCCGTCGGAAGCACTGACAGCGGCCACCCCTGAGCTTCCGGCAGCCAGCGACCTTGATGACAGCCAACAACTGCTGATCAACGGCATGAGCTGCGCCAGTTGTGTTTCCCGGGTACAAAAAGCCTTGCAGGCCGTACCGGGCGTGACGCAGGCACGGGTCAACCTGGCGGAGCGCACCGCGTTAGTCATGGGTAGCGCGCCCGCCGCTGAATTAGTCAGTGCCGTAGAGCAAGCGGGCTACGGCGCTGAAGCCATAGAAGACGATATTAAGCGCCGCGAGCGCCAGCAGGAAACCGCGCTCGCCACCATGAAGCGCTTCCGCTGGCAGGCGATTGTCGCGCTGGTGGTCGGCGTGCCAATCATGGTCTGGGGCATGATGGGTGACAATATGATGGTCACCGACAGCAACCGCGCTCTGTGGCTGTTTATCGGCCTGATTACCCTGGCAGTGATGGTTGTCGCCGGTGGGCACTTCTACTCCAGCGCGTGGAAAAGCCTGCGTAACGGCTCTGCCACTATGGATACGCTGGTGGCTCTGGGAACCGGTGCCGCCTGGCTCTATTCGATGAGCGTTAACATCTGGCCGCAATGGTTCCCGATGGAAGCCCGCCATCTGTATTACGAAGCGAGCGCGATGATTATCGGCCTGATAAATCTCGGCCATATGCTGGAAGCCCGCGCCCGCCAGCGTTCATCGAAAGCGCTGGAACGCTTACTGGATTTAACACCGCCAACCGCGCGGGTCGTTACCGACGGCGGCGAAAAAAATCTGCCGCTGGCAGAAGTACAGCCGGGAATGACATTGCGCCTTACCACCGGCGATCGCGTGCCGGTAGATGGCGAAATCAGCCAGGGCGAAGCCTGGTTCGATGAAGCGATGCTGACCGGCGAACCCGTGCCGCAGGAAAAAAGTATCGGCGAAAGCATTCACGCCGGGACGGTAGTGCAGGACGGTAGCGTGCTGTTTACCGCCAGCGCAGTCGGCAGCCACACCACGCTTTCCCGCATCATCCGGATGGTGCGTCAGGCGCAAAGCAGCAAGCCGGAAATTGGTCAACTGGCCGACCGTATTTCGGCGGTATTTGTGCCGGTGGTGGTCGCTATCGCCCTGCTCAGCGGCGCAATCTGGTACTTCGCTGGTCCTGCGCCGCAAATCGTTTATACGCTGGTGATCGCCACCACCGTGCTGATTATTGCCTGCCCGTGTGCGCTGGGGCTGGCAACGCCGATGTCGATTATCTCCGGCGTCGGTCGCGCCGCGGAATTTGGTGTGCTGGTGCGTGATGCCGATGCCCTGCAACGCGCCAGTACGCTGGATACGATTGTGTTTGATAAAACCGGCACCCTGACGCGCGGCAAGCCGGAAGTGGTCAGCGTGAAAACGCTGGATGGCGACGATTCGGCGGCGCTGCGTCTGGCGGCGGCGCTGGAGCAAGGTTCCAGCCACCCGCTGGCGCGGGCGATCGTGGAAAAAGCGGGCAGCGATGCGCTGCCGACGGTGAATCAATTCCGCACATTACGCGGGCTGGGCGTCAGCGGTATTGTCGATGGACGCACTATATTGCTCGGCAATCAGGCTCTGCTGTCAGAGCAGAATGTGGATACCCGCGCGCTTGACGATGAGATAGCCACTCAGGCCAGTCTCGGCGCAACGCCCGTGCTGCTGGCAGTGGATGGCGTCGCCACGGCGCTGTTCGCTATTCGCGATCCGCTGCGCGATGACAGCGTGGAAGCCCTGCAACGCCTGCACCGCGCCGGTTATCGTCTGGTGATGCTTACCGGTGATAATCCCATTACGGCCAACGCGATTGCCAAAGAGGCCGGGATTGATGAGGTGATTGCCGGTGTTCTGCCTGATGGCAAAGCCGAGGCGATCAAAAACCTGCAACAGCAGGGCCGCCAGGTGGCAATGGTGGGTGATGGCATAAACGACGCACCGGCGCTGGCACAGGCCGATGTCGGGATCGCCATGGGCGGCGGCAGCGATGTCGCCATTGAAACTGCCGCGATTACGTTGATGCGCCATAGCTTGCTGGGCGTGGCTGATGCGCTGGCGATTGCCAAAGCGACGCTGCGCAATATGAAGCAAAACCTGCTGGGAGCGTTTGTCTATAACTCGCTGGGTATTCCAATTGCAGCCGGAATTCTCTGGCCGCTGACCGGCACTTTACTCAACCCGGTTGTGGCGGGTGCGGCAATGGCGCTCTCCTCCATTACGGTGGTCAGCAACGCCAACCGTCTGCTGCGTTTTAAACCTCACCAGTAGTCAGCAAATGTTACCCCGCCGTTCAGGCGGCGGGGTTTGCACCTTGCAGCCTGCCGCGTTAGCATGGGATTTTCTCCCGGAAAGCGCGTATGACTCTGTTTCAACGATTGAAAAACTTCTTTCTCGCGCTTCGTGTGCGCCGCTACCGCTGGCCGGCAATGGATATCACGCTGCCCGGCGGCCAGCATCTGCACCTGGTCGGCAGTATTCATATGGGCACCTATGGCATGTCGCCGCTGCCAGAATTGCTGCTGCAAAAACTGCGTCATGCCGACGCGCTGATCGTCGAAGCGGACATTGCCGGTTCCGATTCCCCTTTTGATAACCTTCCTCCCGCTGCGCCGCTCGAAGAGCGCCTGAATCCCCAACTCCTGAGCCAGCTTGAGCAGACGCTGCAAACCCTTTCGCTGTCGCGCGAGGAGTTTGAACAGCGCCCGGCCTGGCATATCGCGCTGGTGCTGCAGGCTACCCAGGCTCAACGGTTGGGGCTGCGCCCGGAGTATGGCGTCGATTATCAACTGTTGCAGGAGGCCCAGCAGCACCAGATCAGCGTACTGGAACTGGAAGGCACCACCAGCCAGCTGGATATCCTGCGCCAGTTACCCGATGACGGCATCGGACTGTTACAGGACACCTTAACGCACTGGCATGAAAATGCGCGCCTGTTACAGGTGATGATGAGCTGGTGGCTGGAAACGCCGCCTGCCGCAGAACTGCTCAGCTTGCCGTCAACCTTCAGCCAGCCGCTGCATGATGTCCTGATGCATCAGCGTAATCAGGCGTGGTGCGATCGCCTGTTCGCGCTGCCGCCGGGGCGTTATGTGGTGGCAGCCGGCGCTCTTCATCTCTATGGCGATGGCAATCTTCCTGCGCTGCTGCAACAACGGATGGCGCAATAGCGCAAGATGGTACTATTTTTGTTGAGGCACACAGGCGTATGCTTATGGCGTGAAATGACTGTGGTAAGAAGGATTTGCTATGACTCCCGCCGTGAAATTACTCGAAAAAAACAACATCTCTTTTCAGGTGCATACTTACGATCACGATCCCAACGAAACCAATTTTGGCGATGAAGTGGTGCGCAAGCTGGGGCTGAATGCCGATCAGGTCTATAAAACGCTGCTGGTGGCGATTAACGGCGATATGAAACATCTGGCCGTAGCGGTTACGCCGGTCGCCGGTCAACTGGATTTGAAAAAGGTCGCCAAAGCGCTGGGGGCAAAAAAAGTGGATATGGCTGATCCGATGGCCGCACAGCGCAGCACCGGGTATCTGGTGGGCGGCATCAGCCCGCTGGGCCAGAAAAAGCGCCTGCCGACGCTGATTGACGCACCCGCGCAGGAATTCGCCTCGATTTACGTTTCCGGCGGCAAACGCGGGCTGGATATTGAACTGGCGGCGAGCGATCTGGCAAAAATGCTGGACGCGAGATTTGCCGATATCGCCCGCCGCGATTAACGCTTATGAGCTGGTTACTGCCAGCTCACTTCCCCTTTCGGTTCGAAAGCAGCCGCATCCAGCGGCGAGTTTTTCTGAATAAACTCTTTCAGCACTTCAGCATCGATAAAACCGGTATTCACATAGCCCGCTTTATCATCAAGACGCGGATAACCGTCCCCGCCGGTGGCGTTGAAACTTAACGTTGCCAGGCGGTATGTTTTCGCTGTATCAACCGGTTCACCTTTGATCTTCAGATCGTTTAGCTTGCCATCTTTCGCGACAAAACTAACGTTGGCAAACTGCGGATAGGCACCGGAATCCGGCTTCATCTGCGCCACAGCAGTGAGATAATCCGTCAGCTCTTTGCCGGTCAGCGTGGCGTAAACCAGCGTGTTGCCGAACGGCTGCACTTTCAGCACATCTTTATAGGTGATGTCGCCCGCTTCAATGGAATCACGCACGCCGCCGCCGCTCATTACCGCCAGATCCGCGCCGGTACGTGCCATTTGCGCAGCCAGAATCACCCGCGCCAGGTTGGTTTGCACAAAACGGACTTTGCTGCGATCCCCTTCCAGGTGACCGTTGGTGTTGCCGATTTTCACCTCCAGTTGCGCTTTGCCTTTGTTCTGGAACGGCGTCAGCAGCGACAACATCTGCGGGTTTTCAGCGATTTCCGGCGTGTAGAGTACGCGTTCACTTTTGCCGTTATCGTAGGTAACTTTCTTCTTCAGGTTGACCGGAATCAGCTGATAGCGCACCAGTTTCATCTCACCGTTGCGGAACTGGAAATCGGCGCGGCCAACGTATTTGCCCCATTCATGGGCCTGAACGATCCAGATACCGTTCTGCTGATCGGGCGCGCACGGCGTTCCCGGCACGTAATCAACCTGCTTTTTATTCTCGGAAGCCATGCACACAGGATCTTGTGAGTGACCACCCACAATCATCGCCAGCGCCCCTTTCGGCAGGCTGCGCGCCATCTCCACATCGCCCGGCGCATTCGAGCCGTGCTCGCCATTGTCGTAATGGCCCATATGAGTGGTGGCGATGATCACGTCTGGTTTTTCGTTCTGCTGAAGTTCCTGAATTACCAGCTTCGCTTCTTCAGCAGGCTTACGGAATTCGATGTCGGTGAAAAACTCCGGGTTGCCGATTTTGGCAGTGTCATCGGTGGTTAAACCGATCACGGCAATCTTCAGCCCCTGGCGATTAAAAATCATCCACGGCTTAAACAGACGCTCGCCGGTGCTTTTTTGATAAATATTGGCGGAGAGGAACGGGAACTTCGCCCACTTCTCCTGCTGACGCAGAACACTGAGCGGGTTATCGAATTCATGGTTGCCGACCGCCATAGCGTCATAACCAATCAGGTTCATGCCGCGAAAATCCGGTTCAGCATCCTGTAAATCAGATTCAGGTACGCCTGTATTGATGTCGCCGCCGGAGAGCAGTAGTACGCTGCCACCTTCGGCCGCCACCTCTTTACGAATGCCGTCCACCAGCGTCTTTTGCGCCGACAGCCCATATTCGCCGTAATCACTGCGCCAGAAGTGGCCGTGGTGATCGTTGGTATGCAGGATGGTGACGTTATAAGTTTTGTCCTGCTCGTATGCCTGCACCTGCCAGCTTGCCATGCCCATCGTTGCCAGCAGCGCCAACGTGGTGCTCTTTGGTAGCCAATTCATGCTTCTCTCCCTGACCCATTGATAAAAACCCGAAATTACAATGCTGAACGATAATAGACAAATATGTTTTCAGCATTGCGACTTCCTTCAAAGCATCCACGCAGGTAATGTTAGGCAGATAACAATTACCGTTCTTCTTTCCTCTTCTGACAAAACATACGTGGTATTTATGGCAATCAGTGAAACGTCGCAGACTCCTCCGGTCGCGCGCACCTCGTTCGGTATTCTTGGCGCCATCAGCCTTTCGCACCTGCTTAACGATATGATCCAGTCGCTGCTGCTGGCGATTTATCCGCTGTTGCAGGCCGATTTTTCCCTGTCATTTGTGCAGATTGGATTTATCACCCTCACTTTCCAGGTCGCCTCCTCGCTGCTGCAACCAGTGGTCGGTTACTGGACAGACAAACATCCAATGCCGTGGTCGCTGCCCATTGGCATGTGTTTTACCCTTAGCGGGCTGGTGCTGCTGGCGCTGGCGGGTAATTTTACAACGGTACTGATTGCCGCCGCGCTGGTCGGCACCGGCTCTTCGGTGTTCCATCCGGAATCGTCGCGCGTGGCGCGGATGGCTTCCGGCGGCCGTCATGGGCTGGCGCAATCCATTTTTCAGGTTGGCGGCAATTTTGGCGCCTCGCTCGGCCCGTTGCTGGCGGCGGTGATCGTTGCGCCTTACGGTAAAGGCAACGTCGCCTGGTTTGTGTTGGCCGCCCTGCTGGCGATCATCGTGCTGATGCAGGTGAGCCGCTGGTACGCAGCCCAGCACCGCGTGAACAAAGGGAAAAAGATAGCTGCGGTGAATAATCCGCTGCCACGCAACAAAGTAGTACTGGCGGTCTGCATCCTGCTGATTCTGATTTTCTCTAAATACTTCTATATGGCGAGTATCAGCAGCTATTTCACCTTTTATCTGATGCACAAGTTTGATTTATCCGTGCAAAACGCGCAGATGCATCTGTTTATCTTCCTGTTTGCGGTTGCCGCTGGCACCGTTATCGGCGGGCCTTTGGGCGATAAGATCGGCAGAAAATATGTGATTTGGGGCTCTATCCTCGGCGTTGCCCCTTTCACGCTGGTTTTACCGTATGCATCGCTATTCTGGACCGGAATTTTGACGGTAATAATTGGTTTTGTTCTTGCATCGGCTTTCTCCGCCATTCTGGTCTATGCCCAGGAGCTGTTGCCAGGCCGTATCGGCATGGTTTCCGGGCTGTTTTTTGGTTTCGCCTTCGGTATGGGAGGGCTTGGCGCTGCGGTGCTGGGGCTGGTTGCCGATCACAGCAGCATCGATTTGGTCTACAAAATATGTGCTTTCCTGCCATTACTCGGGATTCTGACGATATTCCTGCCCGATAACCGCCCACAACATTGATTTCTTAGCGGCCAAAAACCCTCTTTGGCCGCTGCTTTCTGTTGCCTCTCCTCGCCTGCCGCGCGATTTCTGTTATGGATGACCCTGTTGCACCTTTTTTTCTGCCAAATTGCCATTTTCTTCATAATTCAACAATTATTCATAAACATACTGGCGAAAATTGTCATAAACTGTAACTCAGTTAACGGTCATCGACCGTGGGATCCACGCATCAACGAAAGGAGACGGAATGCATCACGCCACACCGCTTATCACCACCATTGTCGGCGGCCTTGTACTGGCCTTTATTCTCGGCATGCTTGCCAATAAATTGCGAATTTCTCCTCTGGTGGGCTACTTGTTAGCGGGTGTGCTGTCCGGGCCATTTACGCCGGGCTTTGTCGCCGATACTCAACTGGCGCCCGAACTGGCGGAATTAGGCGTGATTCTGCTGATGTTCGGCGTTGGGCTGCACTTCTCTTTAAAGGATTTGATGGCGGTAAAGTCGATCGCCATTCCCGGAGCGATAGCGCAAATTGCCGTCGCGACGCTGCTGGGTATGGCGCTTTCCGCACTGCTTGGCTGGTCTCTTATGACCGGTATCGTGTTTGGATTATGTCTTTCCACCGCCAGTACGGTGGTATTGCTGCGCGCGCTTGAGGAGCGGCAGCTTATCGACAGCCAGCGCGGGCAAATCGCCATCGGCTGGCTGATTGTTGAAGATCTGGTGATGGTGCTGACACTGGTGCTGCTGCCTGCCGTCGCCGGGATGATGGAAAAAGGCAACGTTGGGCTGGCATCGCTGGCGCTGGATATGAGCATCACCATCGGTAAAGTAGTGGCCTTTATCGCCATTATGATGCTGGTTGGCCGCCGTCTGGTACCGTGGATCATGGCGCGTAGCGCCGCAACCGGTTCGCGCGAGCTGTTTACTCTCTCTGTGCTGGCGCTGGCGCTCGGCATCGCCTTTGGCGCCGTCGAGCTGTTTGATGTCTCCTTCGCCCTTGGCGCGTTCTTCGCCGGTATGGTGCTGAATGAATCCGAACTCAGTCACCGGGCTGCGCACGACACTCTGCCGCTGCGCGATGCGTTTGCGGTGCTGTTCTTTGTCTCCGTCGGCATGTTGTTCGACCCAATGGTTCTGATCGAACAACCGCTGGCAGTGCTCGGTACGCTGGCGATCATCATTTTCGGCAAATCGGTGGCTGCCTTCTTCCTGGTGCGCCTGTTTGGCCACTCGCCGCGTACCGCGCTGACCATTGCTGCCAGCCTGGCGCAGATTGGTGAGTTCGCCTTTATTCTGGCGGGCCTGGGGATGTCGCTGGGACTGCTGCCGCAGGCCGGGCAAAACCTGGTGCTGGCAGGCGCGATCCTGTCGATTATGCTTAACCCGGTGCTGTTTACGCTGCTGGAGAAGTACCTCGACAAAACCGAGACGCTGGAAGAGCAAACGCTGGAAGAAGCCATCGAAGAAGAGAAGCAGATCCCGGTGGATATCTGCAACCATGCGTTGCTGGTTGGGTTTGGCCGCGTCGGTAGCCTGCTGGGCGAGAAACTGATGGCGCAGGGCATTCCGTTGGTGGTGATTGAAACCTCGCGCACCAGGGTGGATGAGTTGCGCGAGCGCGGGATCCGCGCCGTACTGGGCAATGCCGCCAATGAAGAGATCATGAATCTGGCGCATCTCGACTGCGCCCGCTGGCTGCTGCTGACCATTCCGAATGGTTACGAAGCCGGGGAAATTGTTGCGACTGCGCGTGAGAAATGCCCGGACATTGAAATCATTGCCCGCGCGCATTATGACGACGAAGTGGATTACATTACCGAGCGCGGCGCCAATCAGGTGGTGATGGGTGAACGCGAAATCGCCAATACCATGCTGAGGCTGCTGGAGAAACCGCCGGTTGAAGAAGCGGTGACGGGGTAAACCAACGGCTTTAATTGCCGGATGGCGCTACGCTTATCCGGCCTGTGAGTCTGAATGCCCGATGGTGTTTCGCTTGCCGGGCCTGCATATCAATACCGGTTTTGTCGGCCGGATAAGGCAACGCCGCTATCCGGCAAAACCCGCGAAATCAACGCTCCCAGTACGCCTCTTCGAGGCTGTCTTCCCGCTCCGGCAGGCCACGGGTTAAGCGCGGCGAATGCTGGTTCAGCACCTGATAGCTCACGCGGTTGGCGTATTTGCATACCTGCGCCAGCGACGAATAGGTCAGCCAGTTGAATTTATGTTTGCTGGAATTCGGCACATTAGTGCGGTGGTAATTGTTCGCCGTAATGTCGTGCAACAGCGCCGCCAGTGCGCCATCTCCCGCGCCATTGGTGTTCATGATCTTCTCAGGCCCGCCCATGTAGGGGGCAATGTGCGAGTAGATACGCAGCGGGTTCTGGCAATCTTTATGGCGTATCGCCCGGCTGAACTCATACTGGTTGAACTCGGCAATCGCTCCCGGCAGCAGCGGATGCTGGGTTTTGCGCTTCGCATCCTCTTCGGTAAAACCGGCCATATACAGGCCAACTGGCCCGGCAGTGCAGAGCACCAGATCCACCCAGTCAAGCGCCTTATCGGCAGCCAGCAGCGGGTCGCTTTCACCGGTCAGCGCGTGGCCTTCCTCTTCGTTCATCGCCAGAATCGAGACATTCTCTTTGAGAAAATCGCGCCACCACTGCGGGTTATCGGCAATCACATATTTAGTGCCCAGCGTCAGCACCACCGGCACGTTATGCTTTTTGGCATAGGCTACGGCTTGCAGAGTGGCGTCCGGCATCGGCTCGCCGGGATTGCAACGCACCAGATATGAAGAGAGCACCAGCGCAGACGCGCCCGCAATCACCGATTCCGGGATGCTCTCCGGGCGAAGCTGGTTCATCTGCCCGGGGCTAATAGCAAACGTCCGCTCGCCGCTGTCGCTGATCAGCGTGAAGCAACGACCAATCGCGCCATCCACGCCTTGCAGGTAGTTCAGATCGGTACGGCTGGAGGTATTGCACAAATAACGGTAGGCGTAGCTGCCGATTTTCACGTTGTCGCACATCACGCCGAGCAACACCGAACGGTCATCAGCCAGCACCGAGTAGTTATGCATGGTGTTACCAATCGTACCGCCGGCAAACTGGTGGGTGATCAGACCGTTGCTCACCAGCTCCTGGTACAATGCTTCGGCCACATCATCGGCGATCACCAGAGAATGCCCGGCGCTCAGGCCATAACGCGCGATAAACGCATCGTCCACTTTCGCCTCGATATCCACCAGCGTCTGATCGATACCGACCACCCAGCAGGTGCCAACTTCATTTTCTGGCTGGATTTGTTGCAATAACGGGTCGCGGGCGTTAACGGGAAAATAGTGTTTGGATTTACGTTTACCGGGAAATTTCATGGTTGTAATAAGCGCTGAACATACGGGCTGTGAATGTTAACACATTCTCAGCCCGCCGGGCGATCAGCGATATTTGGCCGTCAGGTTGACCATCATCTCGATATGCTCTGGCGAATCATTCAGCGCCGGTATGTATTCATACTTCTCGCCGCCCGCCTCGAGGAAAAACTCACGGTTTTGCACCGCGATCTCCTCCAGCGTCTCCAGGCAGTCGGCGGCAAAACCTGGCGACATCACCTGAATATGTTTCACCCCTTTCTCGCCCAGCATTTTCAGCGTTTCATCGGTGTACGGCGTCAGCCACGGCTCGCGGCCAAAGCGCGACTGGAAGGTCATCATCACTTTTTCCGGTGGCAGATCGAGCGCCGAGACCAGTTCACGCGTGGTATCACGGCAGCGCTGCGGGTAGTCGTCCCCTTCTGCCGCATAACGCTGTGGAATGCCGTGATAAGAGAGCAGCAGCAGATCCGGCTCACCGTGCTTTGCAAAAGAGGCGCGCGCGCTGTTTGCCAGCGCCGTAATGTAATCCGAATCGTCGGCATAATCGCGGATAAAGGAGATGCCGGGGATATGGCGTTTCTTCGCCAGAATTCGCGCCAGTTCGTCCCATACCGCCGCCACCGTTGAGCAGGAGTATTGCGGATAGAGCGAGAGCACCACAATATGGTCAACGTCCTGTTCCAGCAAGGCCTCCACGGCGCTTTCCAGCGATGGGGAACCGTAACTCATGCCGAGCGCCACGGGAACGTCCGGCAACCGCGCCGCCAGAGCCTGCTGCTGCCTGCGGCTGTAAACCATCAGTGGAGAACCTTCTTCCATCCAGACGGACTGATAGAGTTTTGCCACGCGCGGTGAACGAATAGGCAGGATCACACCGCGTAATAGCGGCCACCACAACAAGCGCGACGTATCAACAACGCGTCTGTCGCTTAAAAACTGCCGCAGATAACGTTTTACTGCTGCCGGAGTGGGTGCATCGGGGGTGCCAAGATTGGCAAGCAGTATGCCGGTTTTCGCCTGACTCATTCACGCCTCTTAACCTTTTGAATGGTTGGTAATTGTAGCGTAAAAGCGTTTAAACGGAACCAATTGCAGCGAAAGGTAAGATGAGAAATATTCTCACCCGGAGGACTCCGGGTGAGAAATCGCGATTAGCCGAGGATTTTTTCCAGCTCTGCGCGTACATCGGCAACGGCTTTGGTGCCGTCCACTTTAGCGTATTTGGTGTTACCCGCCTGCGCCTCTTTCTGGTAGTAACCAATCAGCGGCGCGGTCAACTGATGGTATTCCACCAGACGTTTACGCACGGTCTCTTCCTGATCGTCTTTACGCGTGGTCAACTCTTCGCCGGTCACGTCGTCTTTGCCTTCTACTTTCGGCGGATTGAATTTGATGTGATAAACACGACCGGAAGCGGCGTGTACGCGACGACCTACGATACGGTCAACGATCAGCTCATCCGGAACATCGAATTCCAGTACGAAATCCACGGCGATGCCAGCTTCTTTCATGGCATCCGCTTGCGGAATGGTACGCGGGAAACCGTCCAGCAGGAAACCGTTACGGCAATCTTCCTGGGCGATACGCTCTTTCACCAGCGCGATAACCAGCTCGTCGGTCACCAGTTTGCCCGCGTCCATGATGTCTTTCGCCTGTTTGCCCAGTTCGCTGCCAGATTTAACAGCCGCGCGCAGCATGTCACCAGTAGAGATTTGCGGAATACCGTATTTCTCCATGATGAACTGAGCCTGAGTTCCTTTACCCGCGCCCGGAGCGCCAAGCAGAATAATACGCATTGCGAAAATCCCCTCAAAAGTTGGTCCAATTTTTCAAAAGCGTTAAAAGATACCACCAGAACGAGTATCGCTCAAGGAAGCCGGGCTGGCTGAAACGGTTAATGAGAGAGATTACTTCGGGGAGTACCCCTCTCGCGTGAAACGAGAGGGGTAAGGTCAGACTAAAAACAGAAACTTAGGCAATCAGCAACTGATTCATACGACGGATGAACTGGTTCGGATCTTCCAGCGTGCCGCGTTCGGCAAACAGCGCCTGATCCAGCAACAGCTCAACCCACTGGCTGAACTGGCTGTCATCCTGGGTTTCCGCAGCACGTTTCACCAGCGCGTGATCCGGGTTCAGTTCAAAGATGTATTTTACTTCCGGCGCATTCTGACCGGCAGCCGCGAACAGTTTCGCCATCTGCGTGCTCATCTCGTCGGCATCGGTTACAACCACCGCTGGCGTTTCGGTCAGACGATGGGTCAGGCGCACCTCTTTCACGCGATCGCCAAGCAGGGTCTTCACGCGCTCAACAAACGGTTCGAGCGCTTTTTCTGCCTCTTTCGCGCTTTCGTCCACTTCGTCGGCCAGTTTTTCCAGCGACGCATCAGCTTTCGCCACGGACTGGAACGGTTTGCCGTCGAATTCGGTCAGGTAGCTCATCATCCATTCGTCGATGCGATCGGAAAGCAGCAGCACTTCGATACCTTTCTTACGCAGCAGTTCCAGATGCGGGCTGCTCTTCGCCGCAGCGTAACTGTCTGCGGTAATGAAGTAGATCTTCTCCTGGCCTTCTTTCATGCGCGACACGTACTCTTCCAGCGACACGGTCTGCGCAGAAGAGTCATTGTGTGTAGAGGCAAAGCGCAGCAATTTGGCAATCGCTTCCAGGTTGGCGCTGTCTTCACCAGCCCCTTCTTTCAGCACCAGGCCGAACTGTTGCCAGAACGTCTGGTATTTTTCTGCGTCATCTTTCGCCAGTTTATCGAGCATTTGCAGCACGCGTTTGGTCAGCGCGGTACGCAGATTACGCGTGACGCTGCTGTCCTGCAGAATTTCGCGCGAAACGTTGAGCGGCAGATCGCTGGAATCCACCAGGCCACGAACAAAGCGCAGGTAGTTCGGCATGAACTGTTCGGCTTCGTCCATGATAAATACACGCTGCACGTAGAGCTTCAGGCCGTGTTTATGATCGCGGTTCCACAGATCCCACGGCGCCTGCGACGGGATATAAAGCAGGCTGGTGTACTCCTGCTTCCCTTCGACGCGGTTGTGGCTCCAGGTCAGCGGATCGGTAAAGTCGTGGGCGATATGTTTGTAGAACTCGTTGTATTCGTCGTCTTTGATTTCAGACTTGTTGCGCGTCCACAGCGCCTGCGCTTTGTTGATCTTCTCCCAGGAAACCACGGTTTCGCCGTCTTTCTCTTCCTGTTTTTCGATCTCGACCGGCAGAGCGATATGGTCGGAATATTTGCTGATAATGGAACGTACGCGCCAGTCATTGAGGAAATCATCTTCCCCTTCGCGCAGATGCAGTGTGATTTCCGTCCCGCGATCGGCTTTGGTGATATCGGCGACGGTGTATTCGCCCGCGCCTTCAGATTCCCAGAAAACGCCGTTTTCTGCGCTCTCGCCCGCCGCGCGGGTACGCACAGTCACTTTATCCGCGACGATAAACGCCGAGTAGAAACCGACACCGAACTGACCAATCAACTGGCTATCTTTAGCCTGATCGGAGCCCATTGATTCAAGAAACGCTTTGGTGCCGGACTTGGCGATGGTCCCCAGATGATCGATAACTTCATCGCGGGTCATACCAATACCGTTATCGGCGATGGTCAGCGTACGCTTCTCTTTATCGAAAGAGACGCGGACATGCAGTTCGCCGTCGCCCTCGTAGAGATCCGGGTTGGACAGTGCGCGGAAACGCAGTTTGTCCGCCGCATCCGAGGCGTTGGAGATCAGCTCACGCAGGAAGATTTCTTTGTTCGAATAGAGAGAATGGATCATCAGGTGCAGAAGCTGTTTAACTTCAGACTGAAAACCGCGAGTTTCTTGTCCTTTCATTGGGAAAACCTCAACAATGCCATTTACAAGGTAAAAAGTGCGTTGAGGGGGAAGTGGGGACAGGGGCGGGAATTTTCAAGCGGAGGCAAAAATTTCTGCCTCCGTTTGGTTAAAAACGAATCTTGTGACGACCGGCCAGTGAGTGCGACAGCGTGGTGCCGTCAACCATCTCCAGCTCACCGCCCACCGGCACACCGTGCGCGATGCGGCTGGCTTCCACGCCATATTGCGCACAAAGCTCCGCAATATAGTTAGCCGTTGCCTCACCTTCCACCGTCGGGTTGGTGGCGAGGATCACTTCCTGGAGTTTTTCTGCGGCCAGGCGCTGCTCAAGCCGGTCGAGACCGATATCATCCGGCCCGATACCGTCCAGCGGCGACAGATGCCCCATCAGCACAAAGTAGCGCCCCGAGAATTGCCCGGTTTGCTCGATGGCATAAATATCCGCCGGGCTTTCCACCACACAGATTTGACCGTTTTCCTGGCGCCGCGGGTTGCTGCATATATTGCACACTTCCTGCTCGGTAAAGGTACGGCAATCGGCGCAGTGGCCGATTTCCGACATTGCCCGGGTGAGCGCCTGCGCCAGCCGCATACCGCCGCTGCGATCGCGCTGCAACAGCGTAAACGCCATGCGCTGCGCCGACTTCGGGCCAACGCCCGGCAGGCAGCGCAGTGCTTCCATAAGCTGCGTTAACAGCGGACTGGTCTGCATCAGAACGGCATCTTAAAGCCTGGCGGCAGAGACATGCCGGAGGAAACAGAAGCCATTTTCTCTTTCTGGGTCTCATCGATACGGCGCGCAGCATCGTTAAATGCAGCGGCGACCAGATCCTCCAGCATCTCTTTGTCGTCTTCCAGCAGGCTCGGATCGATCTCCACGCGACGGCAGTTATGCGCGCCGTTGATGGTCACTTTTACCAGGCCCGCGCCTGATTCGCCGGTCACTTCCAGCTGTGCGATCTCTTCCTGCATTTTCTGCATTTTTTCTTGCATCTGCTGGGCCTGTTTCATCAGGTTGCCCAGACCGCCTTTTCCAAACATAGGCTTCTCTCTTTAGCTGTGGTGACTGACCAGAGCGATAAGTCACATTCAGGGTTGAAAACGGAAAGCCGCAGCTTGCCGTCAAAGGGGACGAATACTCTCTTCATCCAGATCCGCATCGAAAAACCGTTGCAGCGTCTGAATGTTGCTATCCGCAATAATTGCCTCACGCGCCTGCGCGAGCTTTTCCTCATAGATTGCCTGACGCCACTCCAGCGGCGTACGCACTGCCGGATTATCATCTTCAATGATAGTCAGTTCAACCGTCGAACCGTGCAATTCGCTAAGCGCGTCGCTAAGCGCCTTCTGTGCGCCCTGCGAATTCAGGTGACGCTGCGAGCTGCGCAGATGCAGACACCAGCGATCGCCCTCCTGCTCTTTCCAGGCATTCAGCGCCACCTGCTCAACCAGTTTCGGCAATTTTAGCTGGCTGACCTCTTTCGCCCAGGCATCACGTTCAATCGCCTCTTCCGCCAGCTTTTTCGCCAGCTCCGGCGTTTTCTCGTGTTCCAGCGCCTTTTTCAGCGCTTTGGGCGTGGCAACAACCTCTTTTGTCTCGGTGACAACAGTGGTTGCTTTCCAGCGGTAAGCCTCTTTTTTGGCTGGAGCCTGTTCCAGCGCCGAAGGCACCGGGCGCGACTGCACGCGCTCGGTGACCGAAGCCAGGCGCTCCAGCGCGGCATTACTCACCGGCCGCGCGCGGGTTGCGGCTGCCGGTTCACTCTTTTTTGCTTTGTCTGCTCCCTGAGCGCGTTGCAGTTGCCTGCGCGCCGCCAGCACCGAGCTGGTTGATTCGGGCAGCGGTGCGTCGTTCTGCACTGGTGCCGCCGACGGTTGAGCCTGCGGCGCGGGCGGAACCTGCTGCGGCGACATCACGGCGGTGGGCGCCACGGGGGCGAAGGATTGCTGAGGCACTTCTGGCGCCGGTAACGGCGCACGCGGATGGAATGCCAGCGCACGCAGCAGCGTCATTTCAACGCCCATGCGGCGGTCCGGCGCATAAGGCAGTTCTTTACGGCCAATCAGCAGCGTCTGATAGTAAAGCTGCACATCGGTGGGTGGCACGGTGCGGGCCAGTTCACGCAGACGCTGCTCAATCGGGGCCATGTCGCTGCCGAGCGCCGCAGGTGTCAGCTGTACCATGGCGATACGGTGCAGCAGCGTTTGCATCTCCAGCAGTAAGGCTTCCCATTCGACGCCGCGCGATGCAGCCTCGTTCACCAGCCCCATAGCGCGTTCACCGTCAGCGGCAACCACCGCTTCAACTAATGAAAGCGCCTGGTCGTCATTCAGCGTGCCAAGCATGGAGCTGACCACCGCCGCAGAGAGCTGCCCGTTGCCGCTGGCAATCGCCTGATCGGTCAGGCTCAGCGCATCGCGCAGGCTGCCGTCAGCCGCACGCGCCAGCAGTTGCAGCGCACGGGGTTCATGTTCAATCTTCTCGTCAGTAAGAATGTGCTCAAGCTGACTGCGGATCTGTTCAACATCCAGTGCTTTCAGGTGGAACTGAAGGCAACGGGAAAGAATGGTCACCGGCAGTTTTTGCGGATCGGTGGTCGCCAGCAGGAATTTGACGTGCTCAGGCGGCTCTTCAAGCGTTTTCAACAGCGCGTTAAAGCTGTGACGCGAGAGCATATGCACTTCGTCAATCAGATAGACTTTGAAACGCCCGCGCGCCGGGGCGTACTGCACGTTATCCAGCAGATCGCGGGTATCTTCGACTTTGGTACGCGACGCGGCGTCGATCTCAATTAAATCGACAAAGCGGCCCTGCTCAATTTCGCGGCAGTTATCACACACGCCGCACGGCGTTGCGGTGATGCCGGTTTCGCAGTTCAGCCCCTTCGCCAGCAGACGGGCGATAGAAGTTTTGCCGACGCCGCGGGTGCCGGAGAACAGATACGCATGATGAATGCGTCCTGATGATAAGCCGTTCGCCAGTGCGGTCAGCACATGCTCCTGGCCGACGACGTCAGCAAAAGTTTGCGGTCGCCATTTTCGGGCTAAGACCTGATAACTCATTGGCAGGCTCTGAAACGCTGGAAGGTGGATTTACGAAGGGATAATGCTAACACAGCACATGCTGTTAATGCACTTCATCCCTCAGGCGCAGGCCTGAAGGATGAGGAGACGGACATGGCATTAATGTCCCGGGAACGGCACCAGGCTGTAGCACTTAACACCCTGTTTTTCGAGGCGTTGTTCACCGCCAAGATCGAACAGATTAATGATGAATGCCGCGTCGGTCACTTCACCGCCCAGACGGCGAATCAGTTTCACTGTGGCTTCAATAGTGCCGCCAGTTGCCAGCAGATCGTCGACCACCAGCACTTTATCGCCCGGCTTGATCGCATCAACATGGATCTCTAACTGGTCAGTACCGTACTCAAGCTCATAGCTCTCGGCGATGGTTTCACGCGGCAATTTACGCGGCTTACGCACCGGCACAAAGCCAACGCCCAGCCCCAGCGCAACCGGTGCGCCGAACAGGAAGCCACGCGCTTCGGTTCCCACTACTTTGGTTACGCCAGCGTTTTTATAACGCTCAACCAGCAATTGAATGCTAAGAGCGTACGCTTGCGGATCTTCCAGCAAACTGGTGACATCACGGAACAGAATGCCCGGCTTCGGGTAATCCTGAATGCTTTTGATGCTGTTTTTAAGAAATTCAAGCTGCTGCGCAGTCGCTGTCATGGATTTTTGCCTGATAGAAACGGTATTACTCACGGTACACGCGTTTACAGTTTATGTAACCACTGATTAACGTTTAATCAGCCGTACCCGTGCTCGAAAACGCCCGAATTTACTGACTGTGCGCCACAATTGCAACTGTCATTGCTGTGGTTTATGGTTTTTGTTGTTTTGCATCAATCACCGGAATACGCCACATAAATAGCAGCAGACCGGCCAGAATCACCAACAACAACACGCGTACCCACCACATCTTCACCAGATACAGAGAAACGGCAAAGGTCAACAGAATCACCGCAATGGCGCGCGGCTTCGCGCCAGGCGGCATTGCACGGTACGTTTGCCAGTGCCGCAGATAGCCGCCAAACCAGGAACGGTAAAGCAGCCAGTGATGAAAACGCGGCGATGAGCGCGCAAAACACCACGCCGCCAGCAGAATAAACGGCGTTGTCGGCAGGAGCGGTAGTACCACGCCAAGCGTACCAAGCACTACCGCCAACCAGCCAATGATGAGTAAAATAGTCCGTTGCATAGCACGCTTCATCAGCAAAATGAACGGTTAATGTAACAGACTGATATTTACCGGGGGAAGAGACGTGAAAAACGCCGCGCTTTTAAACATGCTGGAGCAGCAACTGGGCAAATTACGCCAGTTGGCCGCGCCGCTGGCGCAGCATACGACGATCAGCGCGCGTTTTGATCGCCAGCTTTTCCAGACCCGCAGCACGCTGATGCAGTCCTGTCTGGATGAGGCGGCGGCCAATCTGGCGGCGCTGCGCCGCGCTGTGGAGGGCAACCATCTGGAGCAGGTTGCCTGGCTGGCGGAACGCCTGACCGCGCAAGTCGCCGCTCTCACACGTGAAAGCGCCGTCTGGCCGCTGCGCGAATGGGATCATGCATCGCCAGGTATTGCACGCTGGCAACGCAGGCGTTTGCAGCATCAGGAGTATGAGCGTCGTCTGCTGGCGATGAAACAGGAGCGCGAGCAACGCTTGAACGCCGTCAACACGCTGGTCGAACAGCAGCAACTACATAAAGAAGTAGAGGCGCTGGCCGGCAGGCTCGCCCGTTGCCGCCAGGCGCTGGATAATATTGAGCGCGTGCTGGCACGCTTAACCCGCTAAACAGAGGAGAGAGAATGTCGCTGGAAAACGCCCCGGAGGAGGTCAAACTGGCCGTGGATCTGATCATGTTGCTGGAACAACATGAGATTGCGCCAGACGTCGTGCTGAAAGCGCTGGAGATCGTCAAACGGGATTTTGAGAAGAAACTTGAGGAGTGATCCCCTCCCCGGCGGGGAGAGGATCGACAGGATTTACCCCGCCTGAGAAGGCGTCGGATCGTCGCCTTTCAGTTCGCGCTTAACTTCAGTCAGCTCATCACCTTTGCCATTGCGCAGGTGGACTTCGAGCTGGTTAAAGGCGATATCAATATTGTTTTCGCGGCACAGCTTGTCGATGGTGCGGTTCAGTTCATCAACCGTGTAGCTGCGATCGCGCAGTTCGCGCACATACAGACGCAGTTCATGATCCAGCGTGCTGGCGCCGAAAGTGGTGAAGAACACCGCCGGCTCCGGATCGTGCATCACTTTTGGATGATCCATCGCGGCTTTCAGCAGCACTTTTTTCACTTTATCCAGATCGGACCCGTACGCCACGCCGAGGCGGATCACCACGCGGGTGATGGTATCGGAGAGCGACCAGTTGATCAGACGCTCGGTAACAAACGCCTTGTTCGGAATGATCACCTCTTTACGGTCAAAGTCGGTAATGGTGGTCGCACGGATGCGGATCTTACTGACCGTTCCGGAGAAGGTGCCGATGGTCACGGTATCGCCGATACGCACCGGGCGTTCGAACAGGATAATCAGACCGGAGACAAAGTTACCGAAAATTTCCTGTAAGCCGAAACCTAAACCAACCGACAGCGCCGCCGCCAGCCATTGCAGTTTATCCCACGAAACGCCCAGCGAGCCGAATACCGTCAACGCCCCGACGGCGATGATGACGTAGTTCAGGATCGTCGTCACGGCATACGAAGAGCCCTGCCGCATATTGAGCCTGGAGAGGATCAATACCTCCAGCAAGCCCGGCAAGTTGCGGATTAGCGCCCAGGCCACAACAAAAACAATCACCGCAAATAGCAAACTGCCAAGGGTTACGCTCTTCATTACCGCAGCGCCAGCTTCGGTGCCGTTGTAGTGCCACAGCGTGATGCTGTCGAGGTAGGCAAATACAGTGATCAGATCTGACCAAATCGCCCAGAACATCACGCCAAACAGCGCGACCATCACCAGCATCGTAATACGCAGGGTTTGCTGGTTCACCTGTTCCAGCGCGATGCTCGGCTCTTCCTGCGGCTCAGCGCCTTCGGCCCCCTCTTTCACCATATTCTGCCGACGCGCCAGCGCACGGCGATAGGCAATACGTCGGGCGGCCACGCTGAGGCCACGCAGAACCGTCTGGTAAAGCAGATTCCAGATAATCACCAGATAGACGGTTTCAATCCAGCGCCCGGAAAGACGCAGCGTGGTATAGAAATACCCCGTCGCGGTCAGCACCATCAGCGCGATCGGCACGATGGCCAGCACGGTGATGGTTGCCAGGCGAATGGAGTGAGACTCTTTGTCGCGCCAGCTTTCGCGGGACATCGGCCAGACCAGGCAGGTGATCACCAGCAGATTCAGCAGGATAACAAACTGCCCCAGCACGTCATCCATCAGATGCAGCGGAGAGAGTTCAGAAACGACCGACCAGAAGTGCAGCGGCAACAGCGCCAGGCTGATACGCACAATTTGCCGCCGCCAGTGACTGGTAAGCTGGGCGGGCATATTAAAGTGGCTGACAGCGACACCGTCTTTCTCCAGCACTTTCCAGCACAGGCCGAAGACAAGCCAGAATAATGCCAGTTTTTTACTGAATGCCCACAGCAACTCGCTGACGTTAAGCTGCATAGTCAGCAGAATCAGGCCAATTGCCAGAATAATCAGGCACACCGGCAGCGCGCGGATAAGATCGATCAGAATCGCTTTCGGCGTATGCAACTGACTGTCGTTACGCAGTTGCCCAACCTGCGCCGCCAGCTTCGCCTGATAATCTTTCAGCCAGCGCAGACGCCAGCGGATAAGCCCGGCGATCAGCAGCAACGGTAGCCCTGCAAGGAACGCGATGGCTACCGCAGGCCAGGCTTTCTCCCAGTTGCCGGTGATCTTCATGGATTTGATTTGGTCATGCAGCGCCTGCGGGAAGGATTTGATCCAGTCCCAGTCCATTGGCTTATTGCTGTTCACCCAGAAGATCTGCTGCGTCAGAATTTCCTGCAGGCTTTTCGACACGCTCATCAGCTGCTGCTGGTTAACTTGCAGGTTGATGGCCATCATCAACTGAGTGCCCAGCTGTTTATTCAGTTGATCGAGCAGTTCACGGCGCATATCCACAACCTGCAACAGCGCGTCATGTACTTCATCGTTGACTTCACTGGAATGACCTTCCTCCAGTTTGGCGACAAAGGTATCGCTCTGGAACAGCGCATCACGCTGCTGGTTGATTTCAAACTGTTCAAGACGCAGATCCGCAATGCGGTTGGTCATGTCTTGCAGCTCATCCGCCGACGGCAATGTCTGCTGTTGCTGATACAAAATACGCGACAGCAACAGGCTGCCTTTCAGCACCGAGATCTGTTCTTTAACATTACGTTCGGATTGCAGGGCGCGGTCGAGCCAGTTTTTCACCTTAATATTCTGCTGCACCAGCGAGTTGCCATTCTCCGTGGCGGCAATCAACTTCTGGCTTAGCTGATGGTTAACATCCAGCTCCTGTTTCACCAGCGGATTGGCCTGAATGCGCGACGTTTCATCCGGCGTTACCGCTTCCTGTGCCGTCTTTTCCGTCAGTGTCAGACGCTTGCTGTTCACCGCTTCCTGCAACAACTGCAACTGATGCTCAAGGCGGTTGCTGTTCGCCGTCACGTAATCGCGTTGTTTTTGCAGCGTATCCTGTAATGTGGTGTTGCCTTCAAGGCTTTTGCGCAGTTGCTCGATCTGCGCATTCAACAACGCCTGTTGCACCTGCAACAGAGTTTGTTGCGTAGGACGCAGCGCGCCCTCGCCTGCCGCGGTGCCGTTCAGACGATTGCGGATCTGCTGCAACTGCTGGGAAGCGGAGTACATGGAGTTTTGTACACGCTCGGGCTGCGTTTGCAGCGAGACCAGTTGGCTGTTGTAGTTCGATAAATCGTTCTGGGCAGATTGTAAATCTTCCAGCAATTGTGAGATGCGGGATTCCAGCTGGCGCAAGGAGAGCGAGGCCAGCGTTTTGCGCGTTTCGTCGTCGCTATCTTTATCACTCAGCGCGTTCAGGGCATCGGTCGCCTGGCGCAATTTATCCGGCGCCTGGGCAATTTTTTGCTTCAGCAACGCGGTTTCTTGCTTCACGCGGTCGATTTTGTCGAGCGTGTCCAGCGTCTCGGTCAAATCCTGAATAACCAGTTTGTCCTGCGCGGTATGATTTTTTTGTTTGTTTAGCGTATCAAGCTGGCTTTGTATGTCGCTGCGGGAAGGTAAATCGTTCGTGGTCTGCGCAAGGGCGGCGTTACTCACCAGGCTTGCGAAGAGAAGGAACAATGCGGCGGCAAAAGCGGCGAGCGTGTTTCGCGTGCGGTAGTTGTGCAACATAATTTGAGCGATCGTTTTCTGTACGGGAAAGGCGGCCGGAATGGCCGCGAACGCAAGAATATCACGCCGTTATGCAACAACCTAGAAAAGTGACTCGCCTCCAGGATAAATCCTGGCGGCTCTGGTAGTCAGGCGCTGACGGCGCCCTGGTCTGCCTGCAGCGTCGGGCATAACTGGCACATCTCCAGCAGGATCGCCACGTAATCACGCGCTTCTTTTTTCAAATCGAAAGATTGCGGTGCAAACAGCCAGTTTTCCATAATGCCGGAAATATAGGCGCGCATTAATACGGCTACGCGGCGAGTGAGTAAATTGGCGGGCAACAATTTTGCCTGAATACACTCAGTAAGCGTTTGCTCGATTCGATCATAACTTTCAAGGCTCAGGTTACGCTGCGCTTCTTGCACAATGGTCATTTCCCCGACAAACTCACATTTGTGAAAAATGATCTCCATCATTAATCGCCGGCGCTCTTCAACAACTGTAGCTTCAAGGATATAAACCAATATTTCTCTTAATACAGAGAGTGGATCGTCAGGGAATTTTGCCCGATACTCAAGCTCAAGATCGTCAATACTGGACTCTGATAATTTCCAAATTTCACTAAACAAATCCGACTTATTTTTGAAGTGCCAGTAAATCGCGCCGCGAGTCACGCCTGCCGCCTGCGCAATGTCAGCCAGCGAAGTAGAAGAAACGCCCTGCCGGGAAAACAAGTGTATGGCGACATCGAGAATGTGCTGTCGCGTCTCCAGCGCTTGTTGTTTGGTTTTTCGTGCCATATGTTGGTGAATTTACAGGAGTCAGATTTACATACATTTGTGAATGTTTGTACCATAGCACGACCATAATATAAACGCAGCAATGGGTTTTTGGGCCATTGATCCATTGATCAATTTGAAATCGGACACTCGAGGTTTACTTATGAACAAAAACAGAGGGTTTACGCCTCTGGCGGTCGTTCTGATGCTTTCGGGCAGCTTAGCGCTTACAGGATGTGATGAAAAACCGGCTCAGCAGGGTGCGGGGCAGATGCCGGAAGTTGGCGTCGTCACGGTCAAGACGGAACCTCTGCAAATCACCACTGAGCTACCGGGCCGAACGACTGCTTTTCGCATTGCGGAAGTGCGTCCTCAGGTCAGCGGCATTATTTTGAAACGCAACTTCACGGAAGGCAGTGACGTTGAAGCTGGTGTCTCGCTCTATCAGATTGATCCCGCTACTTATCAGGCAGCTTATGACAGCGCAAAAGGCGATCTGGCGAAAGCGCAAGCGGCTGCCAACATCGCTCAGATGACCGTCAACCGTTATCAGAAACTGTTGGGCACCAAGTACATCAGCCAACAGGATTACGATACCGCTCAGGCGGACGCTCAGCAGGCTAACGCTACCGTTGTCGCGGCGAAAGCAGCAGTAGAAAGCGCGCGCATCAACCTGGCGTATACCAAAGTGATTTCCCCCATCAGCGGTCGTATCGGGACTTCCACTGTCACGGAAGGTGCGCTGGTACAGAGCGGGCAAACCACGGCGCTGACTACCGTGCAGCAGCTTGATCCGATCTACGTTGACGTTACCCAGTCCAGCAATGATTTTCTGCGTCTGCAACAGGAAATGGCGAACGGTACGCTGAAGCAGGACAACGGCAAAGCGAAAGTTCAGCTCGTTACCAACGACGGTGTTCAATACGCCCAGGAAGGTACGCTTGAGTTTTCTGGCGTGACGGTAGACCAGACCACCGGTTCCATCACTCTGCGTGCTGTGTTCCCGAACCCGGATCACTCGTTGCTGCCAGGCATGTTCGTACGCGCCAAGCTGGAAGAAGGCGTTAACCCGAATGCCATGCTGGTTCCACAGCAGGGTGTTACTCGTACGCCGCGCGGTGACGCAACGGCGATGGTGGTGGGTGAAGGCGATAAAGTTGAAGTCCGTAATATCGTCGCAAGCCAGGCCATTGGCGACAAATGGCTGGTGACTGAAGGTCTGAAAAGCGGCGATCGCGTGATTATTGCTGGCTTACAAAAAGTCAAACCGGGCGTGCAGGTTAAAGCTCAGGAAGTGACTTCTGACAACAAAGAGCAAGCCCAGGCCGGCGGCCAGTCAGAAAAACCGAAGTCTTAACTAAAACAGGAGCCGTTAAGACATGGCTAAGTTTTTTATCGATCGCCCCATCTTTGCGTGGGTTATCGCGATTATCATCATGTTGGCAGGGGCTCTCTCGATCCTCAAATTGCCGGTAGCGCAATATCCAACCATTGCGCCGCCTGCAATTCAGATCACGGCCACCTACCCGGGTGCTGATGCGAAAACGGTACAGGATACCGTGACGCAGGTCATCGAACAGAACATGAACGGTATCGATAACCTGCTTTATATGTCCTCTGCCAGTGATTCCTCTGGTACGGTACAAATTACAATTACTTTTGATTCCGGAACGGATGCGGATATCGCGCAGGTTCAGGTGCAGAACAAACTGCAACTGGCCATGCCGCTGTTACCGCAGGAAGTGCAACAGCAAGGCGTTAGCGTCGAGAAATCATCCAGCAGCTTCCTGATGGTTCTCGGGATGATCAGTACCGATGGTTCCATGACGCAGGAAGATATTGCGGACTACGTCGGCGCAACCATCAAAGATCCGGTCAGCCGTACTTCCGGCGTCGGTGACGTTCAGCTGTTCGGTGCGCAGTATGCGATGCGTATCTGGATGGATCCGAGCAAACTCAATAATTTCCAGCTCACGCCAGTTGACGTGATTGCGGCTATCAAAGCGCAGAACGCCCAGGTTGCGGCAGGTCAGTTAGGCGGTACTCCGCCGGTGAAAGGGCAGCAGTTGAACGCCTCTATCATCGCGCAAACCCGTCTGACCTCCACGGACGAGTTCGGTAAGATCCTGTTGAAAGTGAACGCTGACGGTTCGCAGGTTCGTCTGCGCGACGTGGCGAAGATTGAACTGGGCGGCGAAAGCTATGACGTAATCGCACGTTATAACGGCCAACCGGCTGCGGGTCTCGGTATCAAACTGGCAACCGGCGCGAACGCGCTCGATACTGCCGAAGCGGTACGTGCGACCATTGCCAAACTGGAGCCGTTCTTCCCGCACGGCCTGAAAGTGGTTTATCCGTATGACACCACACCATTCGTTAAGATCTCGATTAATGAAGTGGTGAAAACGCTGGTTGAAGCGATCGTACTGGTATTCCTGGTAATGTACCTGTTCCTGCAAAACTTCCGCGCAACGCTGATCCCAACGATCGCGGTGCCAGTGGTACTGCTCGGGACATTCGCGATACTCGCCGCCTTTGGCTACTCCATCAACACCCTCACTATGTTCGGTATGGTGCTGGCGATAGGTCTGTTGGTGGACGATGCTATCGTGGTGGTGGAAAACGTCGAACGTGTGATGATGGAAGAAGGCCTGCCACCAAAAGAGGCGACGCGCCGTTCCATGGGGCAGATTCAGGGTGCGCTGGTTGGTATTGCACTGGTGCTGTCAGCGGTATTTATCCCGATGGCGTTCTTCGGTGGTTCTACCGGTGCTATCTATCGCCAGTTCTCCATTACTATCGTTTCCGCGATGGTACTGTCTGTGCTGGTCGCACTGATCCTGACGCCGGCGCTGTGCGCCACCATGCTGAAGCCGGTTGCCAAAGGCGACCACGGTGAAGGCAAAAAAGGCTTCTTCGGCTGGTTCAACCGCATGTTTGAGAAGAGCACGCACCACTACACCGACAGCGTAGGGAACATTCTGCGCAGCACCGGTCGTTACTTGCTGCTCTATATCGTCATCGTTGCGGGTATGGCGGTGCTGTTTGTGCGCCTGCCAAGTTCGTTCCTGCCGGATGAAGACCAGGGCGTATTTCTCACTATGGCCCAGTTGCCTGCGGGCGCGACGCAAGAGCGTACGCAGAAAGTGCTGGATGAAGTGACGAAATATTATCTGGAAAACGAGAAAGACAACGTTAACTCCGTCTTTACCGTTAACGGCTTTGGCTTCTCTGGTCGCGGTCAGAACACCGGTCTGGCGTTCGTATCGCTGAAAAACTGGGACGAACGTCCTGGTGAAGCGAATAAAGTACCGGCAATCGCAGGCCGTGCGAGCGCGCACTTTGCATCGATTAAAGATGCAATGGTCTTCGCTTTCAACCTGCCAGCGATTGTTGAACTCGGTACGGCAACCGGCTTCGACTTCCAGTTGATTGATCAGGCGAACCTGGGGCATGAGAAATTAACCCAGGCGCGTAATCAGCTGTTTGGCGAAATCGCGCAGCATCCGGATCTGCTGGTGGGCGTGCGTCCTAACGGCCTGGAAGATACACCGCAGTTCAAGATCGATATCGATCAGGAAAAAGCACAGGCGCTGGGCGTGTCGATTAGCGACATCAACACCACGCTGGGTGCAGCCTGGGGCGGCAGTTACGTTAACGACTTTATCGACCGTGGTCGCGTGAAGAAAGTGTACGTCATGTCGCAGGCCAAATACCGTATGCTGCCAAGCGATATTGGTAACTGGTACGTGCGGGCAACCGATGGGCAGATGGTGCCGTTCTCCGCCTTCTCCAGCACACACTGGGAATACGGTTCACCGCGTCTGGAGCGTTACAATGGTCTGCCGTCGATGGAAATCCTCGGCCAGGCGGCTCCGGGTAAAAGTACCGGTGAAGCGATGGCGATGATGGAACAACTGGCCAGTAAGCTGCCAACCGGTATCGGTTATGACTGGACGGGGATGTCCTATCAGGAACGTCTCTCCGGCAACCAGGCGCCTGCGTTGTACGCCATCTCGCTGATCGTGGTATTCCTCTGCCTCGCAGCGCTGTATGAAAGCTGGTCGATTCCGTTCTCGGTCATGCTGGTTGTACCGCTGGGTGTTGTGGGTGCGTTGCTGGCGGCCACCTTCCGCGGTCTGACCAACGACGTTTACTTCCAGGTGGGCCTGCTGACGACCATTGGTTTGTCGGCGAAGAACGCGATACTTATCGTCGAATTCGCCAAAGACCTGATGGATAAAGAAGGCAAAGGCCTGGTAGAGGCGACGCTGGAAGCGGTTCGTATGCGTCTGCGTCCAATTCTGATGACCTCACTGGCATTTATCCTTGGGGTACTGCCGTTGGTTATCAGCTCCGGTGCAGGTTCCGGCGCGCAGAACGCAGTAGGTACTGGCGTAATGGGCGGGATGATCACCGCAACCATACTGGCTATCTTCTTCGTTCCGGTGTTCTTCGTGGTGGTGCGCCGCCGCTTTAGTCGCCACGGTGAGGATATTGAGCACAGCCATAAGGTTGAGGAGCACTGATCGTTTCTCTAATAGAAAAGGCCGCACTTAGCGGCCTTTTTCATATCAGTACATCCGAAATTAAAAGCATTTATTGTCTGTTTGTTTATTTTGTACTGCCAATATAAGGCTTATAATAACTATGTATTTTGAAAGCAGCGATCATTTACCGTTTATAAACTTTAATTATCTGGTACAATCAGTTTAACTCAGACGATTCCTGGTATAAAAATACCGTTCGAACTGGAATAATCTCTTCCATGCTAACTTAATGAATCTCAAGGATGAACAAGCAATAACGCCCGCAGGCGTAACACGCTTCATCCCGACGTCATGTTCCTATTTTGTCCATTTTTCTCAAAAAAAACATTATTTGTAATTTTTCGTGATAGCACAATGAAATCCCATTCAGACTAGCTTATAGTTATATTGACAAACATAAAGCAGCGTCTGTCTCTGGTCAGAGCAGAAGTTCCCATCCTGAAACAGCAGTCGGTCAGTAAAAAAAATTACCACTCAGAAGGGGATGCGTTATGGACGAATACTCGCCAAAAAGGCATGATATCGCGCAGCTCAAATTTCTCTGCGAAACACTGTACCATGACTGCCTTGTTAATCTCGAAGAGAGCCATCATGGGTGGGTTAACGATCCTACATCAGCGGTGAACTTGCAGTTAAATGAGCTGATAGAACACATAGCGACCTTCGCACTTAATTATAAAATTAAGTACAATGAAGATAATAAACTGATTGAACAGATAGACGAATATCTTGACGATACGTTTATGTTGTTCAGTAGCTATGGCATAAATACACATGACTTACAGAAATGGCGCAAAACAGGTAACAAGCTGTTCCGCTGCTTCGTCAATGTAAGCAAGGCTAATCCTGTTAGCCACTCTTGTTAATTTTTCAACACTAAGGTGAAGGTATGTCCGAAAAACCATTAACAAAAGTTGATTATTTGATGCGTCTCAGACGTTGTCAGACAATTGATACCCTTGAACGTGTAATTGAAAAAAATAAATACGAACTTCCGGATGAGGAACTCGCGGTGTTTTATTCAGCAGCCGATCATCGCCTGGCAGAACTGACCATGAATAAGCTGTATGACAAAATCCCCTCCTCCGTGTGGAAATTTGTACGATAATTCTGCTAACTATTTTTCTACGCAAACAGAACGTTCAGATTCCGTGACGAGTGTCTTCGAATCAGATGAATGACGAAAAGCAAAAAATGATTGCCGGATTGCCCTATCTTTCGGCAGACGAAGTCTTGCGCGCCGATCGTCTGCGAGCCAGGCAGTTGCTGCATCGTTACAATCATTCGGCGCCGGAAGAAAAAGCCGAGCGTAAAGACATTCTCTCCAGCCTTCTCGGCCACAGTGATGGGGTCTACATCGAACCGAATTTTCGCTGCGATTATGGCTACAATATTTTTCTCGGCCGCAATTTCTACGCGAATTTCGACTGTGTCATGCTCGATGTTTGTCCAATTCGTATCGGCGATAACTGCATGCTGGCGCCCGGCGTTCATATCTACACCGCAACGCATCCGCTGGATGCCGCTGAACGCATCAGCGGCGTGGAATATGGAAAACCTGTCACCATTGGTCACAATGTCTGGATTGGTGGCCGCGCCATTATCAACCCGGGCGTAACGATTGGCGATAACGCCGTCATCGCCTCCGGTGCGGTCGTTGTGAAAGATGTTCCGGCCAATGTCGTGGTCGGTGGCAACCCGGCGCGGATCATCAAACCCCTGCCAGCCATCTAACTGTTATCGTTTTTTGCGGCAAAACTGTTACTTTTTTCATACAAAATGGCAACTTAAAATAGCGTGTCCACCTGCAAAACAGTATCAGTAAAGGCGTAAGATGACAGAGATACAGCGGCTGCTCACCGAAACGATTGAAGAGATCAACCAGCGCGAGAAACGGGATAACCGCCCGCGCTTCAGCATCAGTTTTATTCGCAAACACCCCGGCCTGTTTGTTGGCATGTATCTGGCCTGGCTTGCCACGCTGGCGGTGATGCTGCAGTCCGAAACCCTCTCAGGCTCCGTCTGGCTATTGATCGTGCTCTTCGTGGTGCTGAATGGTTTCTTCTTTTTTGACGTTTACCCTCGCTACCACTACGAAGATATCGATGTGCTCGATTTCCGGGTCTGCTATAACGGCGAGTGGTACAACACGCGATTTGTTCCGTCAGGTTTGATTAACGCGATCCTGCAATCCCCGCAGGTCGAGGAAGAGAGCAAATCCCGGCTGGAAAAAATGGTTGCGCGTAAAGGCGAGCTCTCATTTTATGACGTCTTCACCCTCACCCGTCCCGAAACTGCTCAATCAATCGGTTAAGTGTACGTACCGCCGCCGTAAACCGGCTGGCGGACGTATTGCCGTAACCCAGAACCAGCCCGCTGGAAGCAGCACGCTTGTGCAGCCAAAAACGGCTTAATGCATGGGGCGCAAGTTGCCATTGCCTCGCAGCGAGGGCTACCGCCTCATCATCAATCCCCGGGATCGCCAGCGTTAAGTGCAGCCCACCGCCGCCACCATAAACCTGATGCGCAACGTGCAGCTCATTGCGAACGGCCTCCAGCAGGTGCGCTTGCCGCTTGCGATACAGCCGACGCATCGCGGCGAGATGTCGTGCGTAGTGCCCATCTTCAATAAAACGCGCCAGCGTCAGTTGCTCGGCACGATGACCGCCACGTAACAAACTACCGATTGCCGGTCCGGCAGCCTGTGCCAGCGCGGGCGGCATCACCATAAAACCGATACGCAACGATGGAAACAAGGTTTTACTAAAAGTACCAAGATAAACCACGGGCGGATTCGCCACCATGCCTGACATCGCCGGAATGGGCTCGCCCGGATAGCGAAACTCACTATCGTAATCATCTTCCACAATCCAGCTTCCCACTTGCCGGGCATAGTCCAGCAGCGCCAGCCGCCGGGCCGCGCTCATCACCTTGCCCAGCGGATACTGATGTGACGGCGAGGTGTAAATCATGCGCGGTGGCCGGGCCGCAGAGTTCAGCACCATCCCTTCATCGTCGAGCGGCATGCCCGCCACTTCCAGGCCAGCCGCCAGAAAAGCGCTTTTGGCGCCACCGTAACCCGGCTCTTCCACCCATGCATGCTCGCCCACGTCGCTAAGTAAATGCACACAAAGCATCAGCGCTTCCTGCGCGCCTTCGGTGATCACTATCTGTTCAGCATCGCAATCAATGCCGCGAGATATCGCCAAATGGCGGGCTATCGCTACGCGTAAACGCCATTCACCGGCGGATTCACCATAATTCAATAACGGGCTGCCTTCATCGCGCCACACGCGTTCAGCCAGCCGTCGCCAGACTGTCAGCGGGAAGTAATTTGCCGCCGGAATGCCCGGCGTCAGCGCCAGCGCGGGCGAATGACGTAAAACGCCGCCCGGCAGTTGCTGTACACGCTGAGCGAGCGTTATCGACGGCGCCGGATCCGTTCGCTCAACTGTCGCCAGTTTCGCCACTCGAGTTCCCTGGCGATCGCGCAACACATACCCTTCAACGGCCAGTTGTTCCAGCGCTGCATTCACGGTATTACGCGAAATATTCAGCATCTCCGCCAGTACGCGCGATCCCGGCAACAGACTGCCGGGCTTCAACATCCCCTGCCGTACCGCGTCGCGCAGCGCCACATACAGCGCGCGCTGGCGCGTCAGGCTGGCGCGATCCTTCAGCGCCCGTCGCAGCAGCGCGTACAGTCCATCCTCAGGAATATTCATTATTTTCTCCGCGTGGCTCTATAAAAATATAACCTGCTGGCTCTTTTTATGGAACCACCGCAGCGCTACGCTGCCTCCGTATTCACAAGGAGACGCAATGAGCCAGTTCAATCAATATCAACAACCTATCGGCGATGCGCTGCCTGACTGGCAGCCACGCCCTTTCCCGCAGCGCGTTACTCTCGAAGGCCGTTATTGTCGTCTTGAACCGCTGGGCACTGAGCACGCCAGCGCGCTGTTTCAGGCGCATCAACACGCAGGTGATAACCGGAGCTGGACGTGGCTGCTGCGGGAGCCGGAAAAAGATGAAGCGGCGTTTCGCGACTGGATAGCGAGCATCTGCACACTGCACGATCCACTACACTTTGCCGTCATTGACAACAAAACTTCGCAGCCGGTTGGTAGCCTCGCGCTGATGCGCATTGATGAGAAAAACGGTGTCATGGAAGTGGGAAGCGTACATTTCTCGCCGTTGCTGACCCGTACACCCGCCTCGACAGAAGCGCAATGGTTATTGATGAACTATGCCTTTACAACGCTGGGATACCGGCGCTACGAGTGGAAGTGTAACAGTCTGAATGAGCCGTCACGCCAGGCGGCGCTGCGTCTCGGTTTTCAGTATGAAGGCCGCTTTCGCCAGGCGCTGGTGCTCAAAGGCCATAATCGCGATACCGACTGGTTTTCAATTATTGACGGGGAATGGCCGCAGATTGATCGCGCGCTGCAACGCTGGCTTGCCGCCGACAACTTCACGGCCGATGGCAAGCAGCGTCACTCCCTGGCATCACTTCGCGCTTAACGTTTTTTCTTTTTGCCTTGCACCGCTTTGAAACGCGGATTGGATTTACAGATCACATATAAACGCCCCTTGCGCCGGACAATCTGGCAGTCAGGGTGGCGTTGTTTCGCACTGCGCAATGAATTCAGTACCTGCATCACTTACTCCTTTTTATCGCTAAAAAAGCGACCGTAACGTTGCTGGAAACGTGCCGCGCTGCCTTCGTTAGCAATCACTTTTTGTTTACCGGTGTAATAAGGATGCGACGCAGACGAAACGTCGATGGTGACGTACGGATAGCTCACGCCTTCCAGTTCGATTTCGCGTTCCGTTTTAATGGTTGAACCCACTTTAAAATACTCGTTGGCGCTGGTGTCGTGGAATACCACGGTACGATAGTGAGGATGGATATCAGCTTTCATAATTCACTCATCTGTTTTGTTATAACATAACAAAAGTCTATCGAAGTTATTTCTCCATTTCAAGCGATCCGCGTTATGCGTTTTTCGCAAAAGCACGTGATCCTGCGCGGACATAAATTAGAAAAGAACGTTATTGGTTGAATTGGTGCCCCTCAGGCAAGCTGTGATCACACCTGACGAAGAGGAAAAAGAAAATGCGCTGTTGTTGTCCCCGAACCCTGAATCTGACCAGAACACGATTATTGACTGCTTTCGGAGAACACAATGAACGCAACGACGTTACCGATCCTCGATCTTTCCCGCTATACGCACGGCGCTGAGCGCGAACGCTTTCTTGCCGATCTGCGCCATGCTGCGCGCGATATCGGCTTCTTCTACCTGATTAACCACGGCGTCGATGACGCACTGCAACACGCCGTCCAGCAAGAATCCCGACGTTTTTTCGCCCTGACTGATGAGCAAAAACAGCAAGTGGCGATGATCCACTCCCCCCATTTTCGTGGCTATAACCGCGCCGCTTCAGAGATAACCCGCGGGCAGCCGGACTGGCGCGAGCAGTTCGATATTGGCGCGGAACGCCCGGCGCTACTGCTCAGCGACAGCGATCCCGGCTGGCGACGCTTACAAGGCCCGAATCTTTGGCCGCAAGCCTTGCCAACGCTGAAACCCGCCCTGCTCGCCTGGCAGAAGGCGATGACCGGTATGGCCATCACACTGCTGCGGGCGTTTGCCGAAGCACTGCAACTGCCTGCGGACGCCTTTGACGCGCTGTATGGCGATAAACCGAACGAGCATATCAAGCTGATCCGCTACCCTGGCCAGCACTCGACCCGGAGCGCGCAAGGCGTTGGCGCCCATAAAGATTCCGGCTTTCTCAGTTTTCTGCTGCAGGACGAGCAAAAAGGGCTGCAAGTAGAAGTCGAACCAGGCCACTGGATCGACGCCGCGCCGCTGGCGGGCAGTTTTGTCGTCAACATTGGCGAACTGCTGGAACTGGCCACCAATGGCTATCTGCGCGCCACCGTTCACCGCGTGGTTTCGCCCCCTGCGGAACAGCAGCGTTTGTCGATTGCTTTCTTCCTCGGCGCCCAGCTCGATGCGGTGGTGCCGTTGTACACCCTACCGCCGAAGCTGGCGCAAGAGGCCCGCGGGCCGGAAAGCGATCCGCACAATCCGCTGCTGCGCGACGTCGGCTGGAACTACCTGAAAGGCCGCCTGCGCTCCCATCCGGATGTGGCGGAACGTTATTACCGCGATGTGCTGCGCGAACGCACTGAACAATTGATCGTCTGACCATAACAACACAGGAACACACATCATGAAACATGCCGCTTTTACTCTGGCAGGGGTAGCACTGTCTCTTTCTCTGGTATGGACTTCCGCCCAGGCTGAAGCACTGCGCGTCGCCGCCGACCCGGTACCGCACGCGGAGATCCTCAATTACATCAAAAAGATCGATCCGAAACTGGATCTGAAAGTGGTTGAATTAACCAACGGCGCCAATGCTAACGAGCTGCTGGCGAACGGCGATGTCGATGCCAACTACTTCCAGCATGTGCCTTACTTGAAGGATCAGGAAAAGGCGCTGGGCAAGACTTTTGCCGTTGCCGCGACGGTACACATTGAACCGCTCGGCATCTATTCACATAAATACAAGGATTTCAAATCGCTGCCGAATAACGCCAAAGTGGCCGTGCCGAATAATGCCACTAACCTGAGCCGCGCCCTGTTCCTGCTGCAAGCCCAGGGATTGATCAAGCTCGACAGCAAGTTCACCGATCCGGCCACCACCCTGGCGACGCCGAAAGACATCGCGCAGAACCCGAAACATTTGCAGATCCTGGAGATTGAATCGCCGCAAATCCCGCGCTCGCTGGATGATGTCGATCTGGCGGTAATCAACGGCAACTACGCGCTGGAAGCAGGGCTGAGCCCGGCGAAAGATGCGCTCGGTCTGGAGAGTGCGAAGCACAACCCTTATGCCAATATTCTGGTCACCAACCCGCAATTGGCCAACGATCCGCGCATCAAAGAACTGGCCAAAGATCTGACCTCACCGCAGGTCGCGGAGTTTATCCGCAAGCAATATAACGGTTCCGTGATCCCGGTTGCGCCGCAGTCATGATTGAGATTGAAGGGCTGAGTAAAATCTACGCTGGAGCAGGCCGACCGGCGTTAAAAGAGGTGTCGCTGAACATACCGAAAGGCGCGATTTACGGCATCCTCGGGCGCAGCGGCGCAGGGAAAAGTACGCTAATCCGTTGCCTTAATCTGCTGGAGCGGCCCACTGCGGGCCGTATTATCGTGAACGGTAATGACATCACCCAACTGAATAAGACAGGGCTTCGCGAACATCGGCTGCGCACCGGCATGATTTTCCAGCACTTCAATTTACTGCATGCGCGTACGGTCGCCGATAATGTCGCCGTGCCGCTGGAAATCGCCGGTGTAGCGAAAGACCAGCGTCAGGCGCGCGTAGAAGAACTGCTGTGGCTGGTGGGATTAAGCGAAAAAGCGCACGCCTTCCCGTCACAGCTTTCCGGCGGACAAAAGCAGCGTGTCGGCATTGCCAGAGCGCTGGCGGCACACCCGGATGTGCTGCTGTGCGACGAAGCCACCAGCGCGCTGGATCCGGAAACTACCGCGTCAGTGCTGGAGTTACTGGCAGACATCAACCAAAAACTGCAACTCACCATTGTGTTGATCACCCATGAACTGGAAGTGGTCAAAACGCTGTGCGATCACGCGGCGCTGCTGGAAAATGGCGAAGTCATAGAGAGCGGGAAAATCGCTGATTTGCTGGTTGCTCCGTGGTCGCGACTGCGCCAGGCGCTGCTGCACGATCCGCAGGCAGAGCAGACATTTCTTGCTCGTCATGGTTTTACCGGGAGGCCGTTATGTGGGGTCGCATGAGCTGGGAGGATCTCTGGCCGCTGCTGTTAAACGGCTCGCTGGAGACCATTTATATGGTCGGCCTGTCGGCACTCTTTACCGTGCTGATTGGTCTGCCACTGGGTGTACTGCTATTTATTTCCCGCAGTAATGGCTTAGCGCCGATGCCAAAGCTGAATGCGCTGCTCGGTACGATTATCAACATTGGCCGCTCGCTGCCATTTATTGTGCTGTTGATTGCGCTGATCCCATTTACCCGGTTACTGATAGGAACCACGCTCGGCAGTACCGCCGCCGTCGTGCCGGTGACCATTGGCGCATTTCCCTTCTTCGCGCGCCTGACGGAAACCGCACTCGACGAAGTGGATTACGGACGCATTGAAGCTATTTTATCCATGGGCGGTAACCTCTGGCATGTGATTACCAAAGCGCTGTTGCCGGAAGCGCTTCCCACGCTGCTGGCCGGGATTACCTTAACGGTGGTGATGCTGATTGGCTTCTCATCAATGGCGGGCGTAATTGGCGGTGGCGGGCTGGGCGATTTAGCCATTCGTTACGGCTACCAACGCTTTAACAACCAGGTCATGTTCGGCACTGTGATTATCCTGGTGGTGATGGTACAGGGCGTGCAAATGGTGGGTGATCGCCTGGTTCGCCGACTGGCACACCGTCGATAAGCTGTTCCGGCGTTTCTTTGCCCTGAAAACCAGGAAAGAGGCGCCGTTTATCCCTTCTTGTTTGGTAAAAATTTCTTAGCTAACCTGCACCACAGACTCTTTTTTCCTCACCCCTGCTCATCCTGAAAGAAAACAATCGCTGCCGCGTGATATAACATTTGCGGGTGAAAGATACGCTATGTTTATCAGTATCAAAGAGGGATTTTTGATCATGACTAATCGACGGCTGGTAACTCTTATTATCGCGATTCTGGCGCTCGCGCTGATCCTCCCGCCTGGGTTGAGTATCTGGATGACCCATCGCCAGGCTAAAGAAACGTTTATGGATCAGCTTGAAAGCTATTCAAAGCTGGCGGATATGCGCACACTGCGTGTCGTTAACGAAAGTAAAGCCGCGCTCCGGCAACTGGAAAACTGGCGAGGCCCGGTTTGTACCGCCGAACATCTGCTGGAGATGCAACGCGCTTCTTACGCCCATCGCTATGTGCAGGAAGTTTTATACGTTGACGATCTTCAGCCGCGCTGCTCATCGTTGCAAAGCGGCACCTCGACATCGCCCTTCCCGCCGCCAAAGAAAATTACCGCAGATGGCTTTCGCGTCTGGCTTACGCGTCACAATGATTTGGGTTTATCGCGGAACATGATTGCCATCGGTAATGAGCATTATGTCGTGATGGTCGATCCCCAGTCGTTTATCGATATCCTCTCTTACGGCTCGCTTCCGCTGCACTTCTCGCTGGTCAATACCAGCACCCGGCAAGTCATTGCGGGTAGTACGGAGATCCCCCGCACCGTGCTTGAGCAGATAGCGCAACGCGCGCAAACGACAGAGCATTTCCGGGAATCAACCTACCACATTAAATACGATGCCAGCCTGGGGCTGGCCACCGTGACATGGATGCCGGACACGCCGCTGGAAAACAACTGGCATCGTTTATTGACTATCTGGGTGCCGTTCAGCTTGCTGATGAGTTTATTGCTCGCCTTTGTTTTACTCAGAGTGCTACGTCGTCTGCAATCGCCGCACTATCAGTTGCAGGAGGCCATCCATCGCCGTGAAATCATGGCGCATTACCAGCCGATTATGGCGCTGGAAAACGGGCGTATCGTTGGAGCCGAGGCGCTGGCGCGCTGGCAGCAAAAGGACGGCACTTTTCTGTCGCCGGATATTTTTATCCCGCTCGCGGTACACAGCGGCCTGATGCCGCAGTTGACCAGGCTGATGATTGAAAATGTGTTTGCCGATATGGGGCCATGGCTGCAGCAACACCCGGAGCAGCATATCTCTGTCAATCTGGAACCCACCGATCTGCTGGATCCGGGCCTGCCGGCTCTACTCGCGGAATTACTACAGCGCTGGCAGCTTTCGCCGTCGCAAATCGCCTTAGAACTAACCGAGCGGGGTTTTGCCGATCCGGTCGTCAGCGGCCCGGCGATCAACACGCTGCGCGCCGCAGGCCATGCGATCTACATTGACGATTTCGGTACGGGTTATTGCAGCCTGAGCTACCTGCAAAACCTCGACGTCGATATCATTAAAATCGATAAATCGTTTGTCGATGCGCTGGAGCACAAAACCGTGACGCCGCACATTATCGAGATGGCAAAAGCCTTAAAGCTGGCGATGGTTGCCGAAGGTATCGAAACCGAAGCTCAGTTGCAGTGGCTGAAACAGTGTGGCGTGGAATATGGGCAAGGCTGGCTTTACAGCAAAGCGCTACCGGCGGAGGAGTTTATTCGCTGGGCGGAAAATAACCTTCATGAGAAAGCGCTCTGCTACTGTTAAAAGGGTTTTAACAACGCGGAGGAAGCACAATGAAAAAGCAATCCTGGCCGCTGCACGATGTCCGGCACTGGCTGGAGCCTGGCCCGGTGGTACTGCTGAGCAGCCACTGGCAAGGGCGGAATAATATTATGACCTTAGGCTGGCACACGATTCTGGAGTTTTCCCCTTCGCTGGTCGGCTGCATGATTTCCGGTGGCAATGCCAGCTTCGAACGCATCCGACAAAGCGGAGAGTGCGTAATTAACCTGCCTGAAGCCAGCATGATCGACACCGTTTCTCGCATTGGCAACTGTACGGGCGATGAGGTCGATAAGTTTGCTCAATTTGGCCTGACGGCAGAAAAAAGCGAACACGTGACCGCGCCATCCATTAAAGAGTGCTACGGCCAGTTCGAATGCCGCCTTTATGACGACGCAATGGTGGATACCTACAACTTCTTTATTTTTGAAGTGGTTGCAGCGCGGGTAAACCGCGAACCAACGTGGCCGCAGACGCTGCATTACACCGGCGACGGCGTGTTCCGTACCGATGGCGATGTGCTTGAGCGTAAAGCGCTCTTCACCAAAGTCTCCTGAGTGTCACATTACTCATCAAGCACTGGCACAAAGCCTCCGTATATCATGCGCTTACCGTCAAAAGGCATCGCATTGCCCAGTTCGCGCATGCGGGGATCGGTCATCATTTTTTGATTCGCCGCATCGCGTACCTCTTTGGACGGGTATTCAATCCAGCTGAAGACGACCGCTTCGTGGTCTTCAGCTTTTACCGCCATGCGAAAATCGGTGAGTTTGCCATCCGGTACGTCGTCAGCCCAACATTCGACAATGCGCGTTGCGCCGAACTCTTTGAAGATCGGTGCCGCTTTCGCCGCGAGCTGGCAATAAGCCTCTTTTTCATCCTCTGGCACTGCGACCACAAAACCATCGACATATTTCATGCATCGGCCCCCACATGACTGCGCAGCGGGACAGCCCCACTACATCAGACCCGATAAGTTTAGTTCTGCCGCCAGCAAAAGGCGTAACGCACCGTCTCATCTCGCAGGATAAACTCCGGCGACACGCTCGGGCTCCAGGAGTCATCGCCGCCAACGCCCATGTGGAAGGCATCGAGATGCAGCCAGCAACCGGCTTCTTCGCGCAATAAGTGATGGTGCGTGGTTTCCCGCAGTTGCTCATCGCTGTAGCAGCCGAGGGAAAAATGGAAATCCCCCTGCCACTGGTGCGCACCGAACCACAATGCGCGCGTGTTGCAGCGCAGCCCATTTTCGCCGGGGAAAATATAGGGCGTGTGCAGCGCCGACAGCGGCTGCGTCCACCGTCCCTGACGCGCCGCCAGCTGGCGATCCGGGTAGTTTTCATGCGGCCCCAGCCCCAGCCAGCTTACCTGCGGATGCCGCTCCGCCAGTTGGCAGACCAGCCCCACCCGTGCAGGCGGCGGAATATCTCGCGCCACCTGTACCGTGACATCGCCATGCAGTGCGCCGTCACCATCAATTCGCCAGCATTTATGGCTGATAAACGCGGTTTTCCCTGCACCCAGCCAGCGCTGACCGGTACTCACCACAATCCCGGTGCTGCGCTCTTCAACGTCACAATAAAGCAGTTCAGCCGACAGATAGTACATGCCTGCCGCTTTCCAGCGTTCCACCCACGCGTTGGGATCGATGCGTGTCACCTCGCTGATACCAATGTCGTTATCCAGCGGCGCACGGGCAAAACAATCGCTCAGCGGAGTCAGCAGCGTCGGCTGCTCATCGCGCCACCACTGTTGCAGGTTGCCGCTGCGGCGACAGAAGTGCCAGCGCTGCGACTGATGCGTGATGACAAATTCCTGCTCGTTGGACTGCAATGTCGGGCGCGAGTTCTGCACTACGCGCGGAGTGATATACAACGGCGCGGGCAGACGCCACTGATCCCAGGCGCAGCGATGATCCGCCGCCGACCAGTGCGTCGCCGCACGCTGGAAAACATCCACATTCAACCAGACATCACCGGGCGCGGCCTCCAGCGCGGGTATGTTCAGCTCAATACGCTGCTTGCCTTGCGGCGCAATATCCAGCGTGATTTCTCCCTGCGCCAGTACATCTCCATCGCGGGCGACAGACCAGCGCAGGTATTCATTATCAGTGGCGCGGAACAGATATTCGCTCTCAACTTCCAGCACCAGCGGCGTGGTGCTAAGCAGGCTGAACTGGAAAAATTGCTGCGCGCGCTGCGCTTCATACAGCGCCGGATGCGGCGTGCGATCGGGAAATACCAGCCCATTCATACAGAACTGGCGGTCATTCGGCGTATCGCCAAAATCGCCGCCGTAAGCCCAGAATGGTTGCCCATCATCACCGGTTTTGGTTAATGCCTGGTCAACCCAGTCCCAGACAAAACCGCCCTGCAAACGCGGGAAAGCGCGGAACGCTTCCCAGTATTTGGCAAAACCGCCAAAGCTGTTGCCCATCGCATGTGCGTATTCGCAAAGAATGAGCGGGCGATTTTCGCCGGGCAAACCAATCCATTTTTTAATCGACCACTTCGGCACCGCCGGGAAAGGCTGATCCTGGTCGACGCGGGCATACATCGGGCAGACAATATCGGTGGCCGCCGTGTTCGCGCCGCCGCCTTCATACTGCACCGGACGCGTCGGATCGGTCGTTTTCAGCCAGCGATACAGCGCATCGTGGTTCGCGCCATGACCAGATTCGTTGCCCAGCGACCAGATAATGATCGACGGATGGTTGCGATCGCGCTGTACCATGCGCGTCACACGTTCGCTCATGGCTGGCAGCCAACCCGGATCGTCCGCCAGGCGGCTCATCGGCACCATGCCGTGGGTTTCAATATTGGCTTCATCCACGACGTATAAGCCGTACCGATCGCACAAGCGATACCACAGCGGATGGTTCGGATAGTGAGAACAGCGCACGGCATTGAAGTTGTGCTGTTTCATCAGCTCAATGTCGCGCCGCATGGTGGCTTCATCAATGGCCTGTCCGTTTTCCGGATGGTGCTCGTGACGGTTTACACCACGAATCAACAGCGGTTTGCCGTTAAGCAGCAGCAAACCATGACGGATTTCCACTTTGCGGAAACCCACGTCGCAGGCTTCCGCTTCCAGTACGTTTCCTTGTGCATCGAGCAAGGTTAATGTCAGGCGATAGAGGTTCGGTGTTTCCGCACTCCACAGCGCGGGCGCGGCAACCGACAGCGTCACGCACAGGCGTTCTGCCCACGCGCCGCGCTCATCCACCACGGCGCTGCCCGGCGACTGCTGAGCGGCGGCGATTTTTTCTCCGCCGCGCCACAGGGCAACGGCAACGCGACACGCTGCAAACGCCCCGGCCAGTTGCACGTTAACCTGTAATTGCGCGTGGGTCAGGTCCGCATTCAGCTCGCTGACATAGTGGAAATCGGCAATATGCGTCTGCGGTTTGTGTTGCAGGGAGACATCGCGAAAAATCCCGCTCATCCGCCACATATCCTGGTCTTCCAGATAGCTGCCATCGCACCAGCGCAGCACCATCACCGCCAGCCGGTTTTCCCCCGCTTTTAGCGCCTGACTGAGGTCAAACTCGGCGGGCAGGCGGCTGTCCTGCGAATAGCCGATCCATTGGCCGTTACACCAAAGATAAAACGCCGCATTGACACCATCAAAAACAATCCGCGTCTGCCCCTGCGCCAGCGCACCTTCTTCCATTGTAAATGTGAGCGAGTAACAACCTGTCGGGTTTTGTTGCGGAACAAACGGAGGCGTCACCGGAATCGGATAGGTAACATTGGTATAAATGGGCGTATCAAATCCCTGCATCTGCCAGTTCGATGGCACCGGCATCGCCACCGCATCGGTGCAATCCTCTGTTATCCAGCGTTCCGGTACGGCTTCCGGCGAGCCAAACAGGCTGAAGCGCCATTCGCCATTGAGCAGGCGCCGCGCAGGTGAAGCGGCATCATCGCGCGCCGCATTTTCATCACGCCAGCTACGCAGGGGCGCATGAGCCGGTAAACGGTGCCAGTGGGTAATCGCCGGGTTTTCCCAGTCGTGGCGGGAAACCAGCGAACTTAATGCGGTAACAGACATAAAACCTCTTTTTGCGAAGCGCTCACAATTAAAGAGACAATGGCGTATTTTTAATCGCAGGTAAAGTCCGCGATCGGCTGAAAGCGAAGAGGATCACAAAAGCATTAGCGCCGATCCAGCATGGCAACCTGCTGTGCCAGTTCACTCAGTTGCCGGGCAAGAGTTTCACCGCTACGGATCTGCCGTTCGCGCGCCGGAGCCGTAGACAGACGTTCGATCAACGTGACGGGTAGCCGAATCTGACTGAGGGTCAATTCCCTGTCGGGCGGATTAAGCAGCCAGTCCACGCTACGCTCGCCCGCTTCTTTGAACGCCTGGCGCACCGTGGTCAGCGGCGGAGAAAACCAGGCGCTGTCCGCCGTGTCGTCGTACCCCACCACTGAAATCTGCCCCGGCACATCAATGCCCTTCTCAGCACAGGCGCGCATCACGCCGAGCGCCATCTGATCGTTAGCCACCAGAATCGCCTGCGGCAGCCGGGGACCCGCCAGCAGCAGATGGGCTTTTTCATACCCCGATGCGGCGCTCCAGTCCCCATACTCGCTGGCGCAGGGGGTCAGTTTCTCCTGTGCTAACGCCGCCAGCCAGCCGCTAAAACGGGCGCGGGCTGAAACTGAACTCTGCGGCCCGCCCAGCAGAGCAATGCGCTGGTGGCCTTGCGACAGCACATGTTCCACACCCAGGCGCGCGCCCTGCTCCGCATCAAACACCAGACTGTTAACGGCTGCCTTATCACTGACATCCAGAAACAATACCGGCGTCGGTTGCGCCTGCGCCGCCAACTGCTGCGCCAACGCATCTTCCAGCGGAACATTAATAAGCACGCCTTCCACACGCTGTGCCAGCAGTTCCTGCAATGCCGCGCTACAACTGGCGGCGTCATGCTGCTCAAGCATCGAAATAATGACGCTCGTGGAGGCAAGACCGGCGCGGGATTTCACCGCCGAGGCAATTTGTGACGGCGCATGCAGCGCCAGATCGGTAGTCAGTAGTCCCAGCGCTCTGCTGCGTTTGCCCGCAAGTTGCTGAGCGCCTCGATTGGGAACATAGTGCAGCGCGGCCATTGCGGCGAGCACCTTTTCACGGGTACGAACGGAAACATGGGCCGCATCATTGATCACCCGGGATACGGTCTGGTAAGAGACGCCTGCATAGCTGGCAACGTCGTAAAGTGTGATAGTTTTCATGGCGTTCCTGGCAGCAAAGGGATCATTAGTATACCCGTTTTGCCCGGATCTGCCTGTGAGCGCTTCGTGAAAAATACCAGGAACTAAGACAATCGGCACAAAATATATTGCGCGAGACAAAAAGAAATATCGGCGAACCACAAGGCTCGCCGGAAACATCATCCGTAATGTGTTTTGAGATGGTTCTGTAGAGTTATTATGAAACAATCATCACAGTTTTTAATGCAATTTAAATGACGGTTTCATGACAACAAGATTACTGCTGGCGAGGAATAGGAAATCCTTTTATTGAAATAATAAAACTGTTTCCCTCTTTTTTGATTTTCGCGCCAGCGTCACACCAGTCCGATGCGATACGAAAAAACTCATCACTTCCGATATTCCAGTCCAGTCGTACTTGTTTTACAAAGCCTGAGCGCAACATCGCACAGGCTTCGCCGTAGTTACTGGCGGTTGATAGCAGTTGTTGGTTCATTTTTTCTTCTTCAGGAGTTTACGTAATGCTTTGATCTCTTTAGGAGTGAACGGAGTTGCACTCTCTTCTTCCGTGTGCTGGTTGTCAATATCATCTTCCGAGACTCCCGCCTCTTCCGCTGCTTCGAACGCCAGCAGCAGCAGTTTTTCTGTCGCCGTGCTTAAATTTTCACTATTTACTTCTGCGTAATGACGCAATTTCTCTTTTAGCGCTTCATCAATTTTGACGTTTAATACTGCACTGGCCATGATTATCCCTTCTTGTGTGAATAAACATGCTAATTAATACACGAACTTATGAAACCGATCCAGATTTATATTTCAAAATTATAACAGGGCGAAAAATCCCCATAAATAATCTGCCTTATATTTATGACAGAAAAATGAAGATAATATTTCAATTAAATGACACTATAATTTAAAACGAAAAAATATAATGCTAATCGCGGGAATAAAACCCGCCAGCGCGCACGCCGACGGGTTTCAGTGATGCAGTTGGTTCCATTTTTCGCGGGTTATCTCCCACAACTCCGTCTCCAGCTCCCCGGAAACATACTCACCTTTTTGCAGGCGAACTAAGCGCATACCGCTGCGTTGAGAAAGTCGCTTCGAACGATCGTTGGCGACAGCTTTGGGCGCGCGCAGTACATCGCGTTCAAGCACGTTAAACCAAAAATCCGTTACCGCATGGCAGGCTTCCGTCATATACCCCTGCCCTTGCCACTCCGGAGCCAGCCAGAATCCCCGGTTATTGTCCGGCGTATCCATCAGGCAGATCACGCCCATGAGTTCATCGGCATTCTCTTTACGTCGCAACGTCCAGAACCAGCCTTTCCCCGCGCGCGTTGCCTCCAGCGCAACATTGTCGACATAGTTCTGCGCCGCATCATCCGGATAGGGCCAGGGAACGCTGGCAACCAGATAACGGACAATCTCCCAGCGAGGGAAAATGCGCTGAATTTGCGTGGCATCTTCCGATGCCAGCGGTTTGAGAATTAGACGTGCCGTTTGAAGCTCTGGTGTCGTCACAGGTGATCGCTCCTTTTCTTCCTGAGAGAAGCAAGTATTGCAGACGCTCCGCCAGATCAGGGGATTTTTCGCTGTATTAACGAAAAAATCAGCCTGCCGGTTCAGTTTGCGGCGCCACGCTTAGCGTCGGTTTCTGACGAAACCACGGCAGACAAAGCTGAATCAGCGGGCCAATACTGAGCGCGTAAAATACCGTGCCGACGCCAAATGTGCCGCCCAACAGGCAGCCTGCCAGCAAGACTGAAATCTCAATCGCCGTACGGATACTGCGCACTGACCAGCCTGTGCGGGCATGGATCCCGGTCATCAGGCCATCACGCGGGCCTGCGCCAAACCCGGCACCAATATACATTCCGGTCGCCAGCGCATTGACAATCACCGCCGCTACCAGCATTACGCTGCGCGCCAGGAGTGTCTCCAGCGGCGGCATCAACGCCAGTGCAGCATCGGCGGCAAGCCCAAGCACGATCACATTGCTGATGGTTCCCAGACCCGGACGCTGGCGCAGCGGGATCCAGAACAACAATACCAGCGCGCCGGTGGCGATCATCACCGTACCGATATCCATCGACAGCAGTTTCGCCACCCCAAGGTGGAAAACATTCCACGGATCGGCGCCCAAATCCGCGCGGACAAACATCGCGGTAGAAACACCGTACAGGACCAAACCAATATAGAGTTGCAGTAATCGACGTAGCATTTTTGTTCTCCGGTTGTTCATGCTTCCATCTTCTCCGCAAATGGCATTATGATTAATGTCCAGTTTTCATATAGTGGACTGCATATGTCATCCCGTCGCTTTGGTAGTCAATCTTTGCAGCGCCTGTTAGGGCACTGGCAACAACCCGAGTCCCGCATGCCGCTATGGCGTCAGCTTGCCGATGCCCTGCGTTTGCTGATTCTTGATGGCAGGCTGGCGCTGGACACACGTCTACCCGGCGAGCGTGAACTGGCCTCAACGCTGGAAATTAGCCGCACCACCGTTGCCAGTGCGCTGGCGCACTTGCGCGATGAGGGTTATCTGGAGAGCCGCCACGGTAGCGGATCGCGGGTGATTCTGCCTGATAGCCGTAGCGTTCCAACGCTCGCAACAGCCGGTACAGCACTGGATCTCTCAACGGCGGCGTTGAGCGCCGGGCCGGAGATCCACCAGGCCTATACCCACGCGCTGAGCATGATCCCGCACTACCTCACGCGAACCGGCTACGGTCAGCTCGGCTTGCTGCCACTACGTGAAGCCATTGCCACACGTTATACCGAGCGCGGGCTGCCAACTCACGCCGATGAAGTGATGGTGGTGAATGGTGCCGTCAGCGGACTGGCGCTGGTACTGCGCATGCTAACCGGTCCGGGCGATCGCGTGGTGGTCGATCACCCAACCTACCCGCTGGCGATTGCCGCGATCCAGGGGGCGTCATGCAGGCCCGTTGGCGTATCGCTGCCACAAACCGGCTGGGATTGTGATGGGTTTGCCGCCACGCTGGCACAGACCGCGCCGCGTCTGGCCTATCTGATGCCCGATTTTCACAATCCAACCGGACGCTGTATGGATATCGCCACTCGCGAAGCCATCGCCGCCATCGCGGCGCGCACGCGCACGGCGCTGGTGGTCGATGAAACGATGGTGGATTTGTGGTACGACGCGCCGCCACCGCCGCCGCTGGCGGCCTTTGATCCTGCTGGAAACGTGATCACACTCGGTTCGGCAGGGAAAAGTTTCTGGGGTGGCTTACGCCTGGGATGGATCCGCGCCTCAACACGCACAATTGCCGCTCTCGCCCAGACCCGTGACACTCTGGATCTGGGTTCTCCGTTACTGGAGCAACTGGCAACGCTGTGGCTAGTGCAAAACGCAGAGGCATTTTTGCCCGGCCGTCGACAAATGCTCGCCAGCCGCCGTGATGATTGCGCTGCGTTAATGCGCGAGCATTTTCCGGAATGGCGCTTTCAGACACCGCAGGGCGGCCTCTCCTACTGGGTAGAACTGCCCGATATGCTGGCGACTCAGTTTGCCGCCCGTGCGGAAACTATCGGTATTCACCTCGGTGCGGGAACACGTTTTGGTCTTTCCGGCGCTTTTGACCGCTATTTACGAATGCCCTTTTCACTGGAATTAACCGAACTCGAGAACGCATTACTGCGCATCAAACCCCTGTGGCTCGCGCTCAACTATTCGCCCCCCCCGGTAAAACGCAGCATGGTGTAATGCCGGAAACGTTCAATACACATGTCACGGCACCGTGGCATGTGCCCGAACAGACGGGGAGACTTTCTGCCGTTGCAAACACTCTTCTGATATTTCCGTTAGTCCTGAAATGTTTAATCGCCTTATCGCTCAATTGCTTTCATGCCATCAATAAATCAGGCTTTATTTATTGTTTTTGTAATTTGATTTTGAGGGTGTACTACGTCATCATCTGTTTTTTTATGCAATATACAAGCGGATAGATATCAAAAACACTGGCTTGCGAAAACTCAGGGCAGGAACAACATCCTCTGTACTTTACGCGCTTAAAATTAATGACACAGATTGCACATGACGCCATAGCTAACCTGCTTGCTCGTTAATAACACATAATTATTTATAGAGCACTGCACTGGTATGCCAGAGATTGAGTGGAAAACTCATTATATCCGCAGAGAGTAAAGATCATTATGAATTATGAACCCAGGGATAATTTTGAATACATCGTCAGAATTAATAATGCTTACCTTGCTGAAGGTATAAAACAGATTATACAAAAAATGTATAATCTGGGTGAACTGAGTTCATCTATCCTGGTTTTCGACTGTCATAATTACTATTCAATCAATTTCGATCAAGTCGGTAATACGATATGCGTTATGCTCTGCGAGAAAAACTACCAGAAATTCCTGCCAGACATCAACAAAATATACCGCTGTGAAGCGAACATCACCGCGAAGGGTTTTAAAAATTTAGTTAAACGCATATCAAACGGCAAGGGACCATCAAGTACGCTAAAAACAGACTGCTGCATCAATGAGCGCGAAATGGCGGTGATTCATTCCTATATGGAAGGCTATTCAGAGGCAACGGTTTCCGACTGGTTGGGTGTCAATATAAAAACGATTTACCTTGCCAGGCGCCGCCTTTTTTCAAAGTTAGAATGCAATTCATTACTGGAGTTTAGAATTATGTGCAGAACACAATTATTTACTGAATGGTATTCAAGGCAAAAAGAAGCGTTTAACACCGTTGATCATTAATCCGCTGACCAACATTCATCATCTCAGCGTTCCCTACCCCCCATTATATGGCAGATAAAACCGTAGAAAGGTATGCAGGAGAGTCATTTCCTCCTGCATTAGATCACTATCGCTGGCAACTACACAGGAATGGAAATGTTTCAGCTGCTCTCTGCACGTAGTTTTTTGATATTAATATCGATACGTTCGATTGCAGGTTGAGAGGCACCTTTCGTCAAAGACACGCGTATTTTAATGCTGTCATTATCGATTACAACCAGGTTAACATCAACATTATCTTCTTCTACCATCCAGGATATTTTTTCTTTTATTTCCTCGGCTATTGAATTCAAAACCTCCACCTAATCACCTCATGGTTATGTTGATTAAAAATGACCTGACAGCAAAGATTCGTGAGCATATAAAACCAGACTTTTTCTCATTAATATACTGACAAAGATAAAACAATAATATAAGCCAAAATATTTCAAGCCAGTAACGAAGATGAGTTCACCACATATACATCACAATATCAATTGATAAACTCTATAGATTTTTTTGTAAGATAGCAGATTTAAATATTCCATAATAATTATTATGCATGCCATTCCCCAAAAAAAAAACACTTATCACAGAACCACGATAGGATTTTTAAATTGGAGAGCAATCGATTGAGAGTATGTATCATCGCACGTCTTTGATAAGATATATAAATATTCATTCTGAACATACCCTATTGTTCACATATCTTATTCCATATAAGTTTTCTTTAAATCAAAAAACTCAATAGAATTTTTCAATTACATTTACGCTTGTCATTTAAAATATCAGTGTTATATTACGCGTCCCTGTTATTGAAAGATCATACCAGGATCTTAGGTTTTTCGCCTTGCCACTTTAATATAAATTTTACCGGGTATATTCAAAATGGAGAGAAGATTATAGATAACATCAATAAATGATCGTGTTACTAACGGGATTAATCTCTCAATCTGAAGCATTTCTTCTGTCGTGAAGCAAAATCCAAATTGCTTTTTGTCGAACGGTTGTATCTTTTTTTATTAGCAAAAAAGAACATCACAAAATGATAAGGTAGAGTGGTAACCAGAATGAATAGTCGATCTTTAGAGTACCTGGCAGCACTGGCAAAGTACAATCATTTTCAGCATGCAGCAGACGAGTGCAACGTAACGCAATCAACGCTGAGTATTCAATTGAAAAAGCTAGAACAAGAGCTTGGCGCGCCCTTGCTGGATCGTTCAAATAAAAGAGTTAAATTTACAACGATGGGTATCAGGGTGGTAAAACAGACACATGTGATACTCAAAGAACTCGAACGATTACGGGAGATGGCATCAAAACCACATATGTATGGTATACAAAACATACGTATAGGGATTATGCCATCAGTCTCAACAAACATATTTAAATATGCAGTTGAACTTTGCGATAACTTCCCATCGAAAATCGAGCTGCAGTTTAATGAAGCCGACCCGGAGAAACTCTTTTCAATGATGAAAACAGGTGCTCTGGAGTGCGCGATAATGGACAAACAGCCCAGAAATTCTGATTTTTTTGAATGCGCATCATTCGATGAACCACTGATCATTGGCGTCGGAGCCAGACATCAATATGCACTTTCAGAATCATTAGAACAAGCAGAGCTGAAAAAGCTGAAGATTCTGGTCCCGGAATATGGAAATAATCTGCACGATCCGATCATGAGCTTTTGCGATCAATATGGGCTTTTTGCGGAGATAGGCTCCGTAGGCATGAACATTGAAACATTGCGCTGGCGAATTTCGATGTCTGATTATGTATCCTTTTTCCCCTATTTTTCTGCCCTGGATAAAAACGATACCCGGCTGAAGTATATCAGACTCAACCATTTCAACCCCAGGCGTAAAATTGTTTTCTTATCACAACGAGAGCCTGTCGTGAAAAAATTCACGGAGTTGCTCATAAAAAAAATGACCAACGCGTTAATAGAATAAAGCATCCAGAAACCAGTTTTACTTATCGGACGGGTAGACAGAACCCCATTATGAATATATTTTTAGGCATTGTATTTACGCACGCTACACATAAGCAAAAATGACATTATTAGCTGCACCGATAACATGGACATTCTCTTGAATTATATATTCATAATAGTTTTCGTTATGGAGGAAAGTATCCGTGTATTTATTTTTCTACACGGCGATGCAGTATGCCAAAGCATGCAACCTGAACATACTTCACCCGGAGCACTATTTCATAGAGGATATAAATTAATAACAGAGGTCAGGTAAAGATCGTATAAATAAGTTACACAAGGGGAAAAATGGTGTTATATAAAAAATACCCTGGTTAATGGTTATTTCTAACTACCCTTAGAACAAGACGCTAACCAGGGCTTGTCACCAATTTTACTCAGTGGTTAATAGACCGCACAAAACAAGAGTTAAATAATTCCACATCGCCGCTAACAAATACAGTAGAAGGTATCTATAAATTAGAATCACTTATTTTTGCCAGATGCGCAGCATGGTCGCCTTTTCAGCACAGTTGTTTGGTATTGACGTCATGGGGAAAAGCGGCATTACGGATAATGAAGTAAGGGTATTTAACAAGCACGATAAGCAGTTTCAAACAGGCTGCGCAACCGCTGGTGTGCTGAAGATGTAAAGAGATAAACGGAACGAACTTCAAAAGCAGAAATGGGTGGGGGCCCTGCCAGCTACATCCCGGCACACACGTCGTCTGCCCTGGCTGCTTCCTTCCGGACCTGACCTGGTGAACAGAGTAGCGTTGCGGGAGAACCAACAGGGCCCCCATTGAGAGCGTTGTTAATCAACGCGCTGGCGCATTATCCCTGTCCAGGATGGCAATTGCAAGCCGCGCCGGGGCGGATGCTGGTTTATTGCGCAACTGTCCCTTCACAGCACGCTTTATGCTGTTTATGCTGCAAGGACTTCCCTCAGGATATCAGCATGGATATACAGGATTCTTTCCCGCAACGGGTCTGGCAAATCGTTGCCGCGATACCGGAAGGTTACGTCACAACTTATGGTGACGTGGCGAAACTGGCTGGCTCTCCGCGCGCCGCGCGACAGGTGGGCGGCGTACTGAAACGCTTACCGGAAGGGAGTACGTTACCGTGGCATCGGGTGGTAAATCGTCATGGCTGCATTTCCTTGACCGGGCCGGATTTACAGCGTCAACGCCAGGCATTACAGGCTGAAGGCGTGGTGGTGTCAGGTAGCGGGCAAATCGATTTACAACGTTATCGCTGGATCTACTAAAACGCTCCTCCCCCGCAGGAGAGGAGCCGTTATCAGTACTGTGTCGGAGCCGGAGTGGCTTCAGACGGGTTCACTTGTGTGGGTGACGTGGAAGGCACGGTCGTGGCGGCGCCACTGTTTTGCTGCAACGGCACAGCCGTTTGCTGCACCGGCACCAGCGTCAGATCCGCTTTGGTTCCGCCCTGATTGATAACCGGTTTAACCGTATCGGTGATAAAGACAATTTTATCGTCGATGGTAATGGCCGCACTCAGCAGGATACGGGCATTCGGCTGGATATCAGCCGGGTTAAACGGCAGCACGAAGCTGAACGGAGCCTGTTTACCTTCGGTACGCACAGCTTTCTGCGCCAGCACCTTCGACGGCGCATCCGCCTGGGACGCATCAGAAACTGTCACGGTTAATACCGCATTTGGCGGCAGCGCCACTTTCTGACGGATCCAGATCGTACCGGAGACGTTAGGTTGCGCAATCGCAGCTTTATTGGTTGCCGCTGGCGCGCTGGGATTAGGTGCTGGTGTTGGAATGTCAGCGCCTTTTTGAGCGCAGGCAGAGAGCGCAACAGCAACTGCCAAACCACTTAACATGTGCACGAGTTTCATTGATTTCTCCTTATCTTCAATGCACCGGCAGAACGCTTGCCTGCCAGGATGGGTGGTTAAACCATCGTAACGAGAACAAGTCTGGCACATAAGCGCGATATATTCCTGCAAAGCCCCATTTATTCAGATTATTGAACCCATCGGACCACTCATTGTTCCAGGTTATACTTATCGGGTTATTCGCTCAGTCAGCCGCTATTTATTTGAGGAAATTTATGAGTCAGGCACTCTCTAACCTGCTGTCATTATTGAATCTGGAAAAAATCGAAGAAGGCCTGTTTCGCGGCCAGAGCGAAGATTTAGGGTTACGCCAGGTCTTTGGCGGCCAGGTTGTCGGCCAGGCGCTGTACGCCGCTAAAGAGACCGTCCCCGCCGAGCGACTGGTGCACTCCTTCCACAGCTACTTTTTGCGTCCTGGCGATAGCCAGAAACCGATTGTCTATGACGTGGAAGTTCTGCGAGACGGCAACAGTTTCAGCGCCCGCCGCGTGGCGGCGATCCAGAACGGGAAACCGATTTTCTATATGACCGCCTCGTTCCAGGCACCGGAAACGGGTTACGAACACCAAAAAACGATGCCGGACGCGCCCGCGCCGGATTCACTGAAATCCGAAACCGATATCGCCCGTGCACTCTCCCATTTGTTGCCGCCGCTGGTGAAAGAGAAATTCCTCAGCGATAAACCGCTGGAGATCCGACCGGTAGAATTTCACAACCCGCTAAAAGGGCACGTTGCCGAGCCTGCGCGCCAGGTATGGATCCGCGCAAACGGCGCGGTGCCGGAAGACTTTCGCGTCCATCAATACCTGCTGGGCTACGCCTCAGACTTCAACTTCCTGCCGGTGGCGCTGCAACCACACGGTGTGGGTTTCCTTGAGCACGGTATGCAAGTCGCCACCATTGACCACTCGATGTGGTTCCATCGTCCATTCAATATGAATGAATGGCTGCTTTATAGCGTGGAAAGTACGTCGGCCTCCGGGGCGCGCGGCTTTGTACGCGGTGAGTTCTATACGCAACAGGGCGTGCTGGTGGCGTCAACCGTGCAGGAAGGGGTGATGCGCAATCGCAACTAAGGCTCTACAAAAGGAAAAGCCTCCGAAAGGAGGCTTTTTTATGCTCAGGAGATAACTCAATTCAATCAGGCGTTGTAGGCGTTTTCGCCGTGGCTGTTAACATCCAGACCTTCACGCTCTTGATCTTCCGGTACACGCAGGCCCACAGTCATGTCAGCCAGTTTGTAGCCGATGAAGGCCACGACGCCGGACCACACGATGGTGAGTGCGATACTTTCCAACTGAACCAGGAGCTGCTGACCCATCGTCACGCCTTGTGCGTAACCGACGCCGCCCAGGGACGTTGCGGCAAAGATGCCGGTCAGGATACAGCCGACGATACCGCACACGCCATGCACACCAAACACGTCACACGGATCGTCAACACGCAGCATACGTTTCAGTGCAGTAACGCCCCACAGGCCTGCCAGACCTGAAACCAGGCCCACAATCAGCGCGCCGCCGACACCCACATAACCACACGCCGGAGTAATACCCACCAGGCCTGCAATCGCGCCGGAACATGCACCCAGCAGAGATGGTTTGCCACGCAGCGCCCACTCACCGAACACCCACGCCAGGATTGCACCAGCAGTAGCTACAACGGTATTCACAAAGGCCAGACCGGCGATTTCGTTAGCCGCACTTGCGGAACCCGCGTTGAAGCCGAACCAACCGACATAGAGGATAGCGGTGCCGGTAAAGACCATCGGCAGGTTATGCGGTTTGAACGCTTCTTTGCCAAAGCCCACACGTTTACCAATCAGGTAAGCACCCACCAGGCCTGCAACAGCGGCGTTAATATGCACCACCGTACCGCCAGCGAAGTCCAGCGCGCCATGCGCTGCCAGCAGACCACCGCCCCATACCATGTGCGCGATTGGCACATAAGAGAGCGTCAGCCATACCACCACGAAAATCAGCACCGCAGAGAAGCGAATACGTTCAGCCAGTGCACCAACAATCAGGCCGACGGTAATACAGGCGAAAGAGCCCTGGAAAGCAACGTGGATATACTGATAGATGCTGCCCATGACTGCAGTCAGTTCAATATTCTTCAACATTACCCAGTTGAAGCTGCCGAAGAAGCTGTTGCCCTCGCCAAAAGCCAGAGAGTAGCCGTAAACCACCCACAGAACGCACACCAGCGCGAAGGTGACAGCCACCTGCGTCAGCATAGAGAGCACGTTTTTCCCGCGAATCAAGCCGCCGTAAAACAGCGCAATGCCCGGGATGCTCATAAACAGCACCAGTGCGGTAGAAATCATCATAAAGCCGTTGTCTGCTTTATCTGCTACAGCGGGAGCCGCCATCGCCAGACCTGGCAGCAATGCCAGTGAAGCAAGACCTGTTTTTAATGTTGTGTTTTTCATTGTTCCAATCCCTATCACTGTGTGGCCAGCTATTACAGTGCCGCTTCGTCGGCTTCGCCGGTACGAATACGAATGACGCGTTGCAACTCAGCAACGAAAATTTTGCCGTCGCCAATTTTTCCGGTGTAGGCCGCTTTGCTGATCACATCGATAACTTCATCGAGTTGATCATCAGCAATCGCCACATCAATTTTCACTTTAGGCAGGAAATTGACGCTATATTCCGCACCGCGGTACAGCTCGGCATGACCTTTCTGACGCCCGAAACCTTTAACTTCAGTCACGGTCAGCCCTTGAATACCAATAGAAGACAGTGCTTCACGAACGTCTTCGAGTTTGAATGGTTTAATCACCACGGTAACCAGCTTCATAGATCCCCCTCCAGTCGAAATTCGATAATGGCCGCAGCTAACACATGACAGATATTGCAAGTGGTGTGCCAACAATGAAAACGAGGAGAATTTCAGATTGTTAGTGCAGACAGGCCGGGAAAAGCAGAAGGGGGAAAATGCAGGCTCGCGATTCGGCCTGGTGTCAGAAAAGAAAAACGCACCATAACAGTGCATGGTGCGTTACTTTTTTGCACCAACAGAGGATCCTGTCAGTAGCATGCCTAATTTTGGTGCATCAGGCGATAAGCGACTCTTCTCGCGAGCTGGCCGCCAGTTCTTCCCCTGCCAGTTGCAGTTGATACATCTGCCAGTAGCGCCCTTTCGCGGCCAACAATTGCTGGTGTGTCCCGCGTTCCACCGCCTGCCCGCGATGTAATACAAGGATGGTTTCCGCCTCAACAATGGTCGATAAACGGTGAGCGATCACCACCAGCGTGGTCTGCTTACGCACCGCAGCCAGCGCATGCTGGATTGCCTGCTCGGTACCGGAGTCGATATTTGCCGTTGCCTCATCGAGGATCAGGATCTGTGGCGTATCAACCAGCACGCGCGCCAGCGCCAGCAGCTGTTTTTGCCCAACCGAGAGATTATTCCCCTGCTCGCCGAGCCGGGTATGAATGCCCGCACTCATACCGCGCGCCAGTTCCGCCAGTTGTACCGTCTCCAGCGCCTGCCACACCTGTGCTTCGCTGATATCTCGCCCCAGCGTCACGTTGGCGAAAAAGCTGTCCGCCAGCACCACCGGATCCTGTTGCACCATCGCCACGCCTTTGCGTAGCGCTGTATGGCTGAGCGCAGAGAGCGGCCTTTCGTCGAGGCGTATCTCACCCTGCGTGAGCGGGTAGTAACCCATCAACAGGCTGGCGAGCGTACTTTTCCCGCTGCCGGTATGCCCCACTAAGGCGACAAAGCTGCGCGGCTCAACCGAGAGCGAAATATCCTGCAGCACCAGTTGATCGTCGCGGTAGGCAAACGAAACATTCTCAATATCAATGGCGCCACTGTGCAGCGGCGTATCATCGTCACCATAAGACTGGCGCGGCCGATCCATCAACTCGAACACCCGTTCGCCCGCGACAACCGCCTGCTGCAACATCGATTGCTGCGTCGTCAGCTCAATCAACGGTTCATTCAGACGGCCAAGGTAGCTGATAAACGCGTACAGTACGCCGACTTCCACCGTACCCACGGAGGAAAAGCCAAACAGCATCAGCAACCCGCACAGCACCAGCGCCGAGAAAAGACTCAGCAGCGGGCGCAGCAGAAAGCCATCCAGCCGCAGAGTTTGCATGCGCGCAAGATAGTGGGAACGGCTGGCATCGCCCATACGTTCACCAAAACGCGCCTGCTGGCGGAACTGCTGAATCACGCCCATGCCGTTAATGATTTCGTTAAAGCCATCGTTAATATCAGCAAGGTAGGCACGCATCCGGCGCACAATCGGCGTGCTGTAACGCTGATAGATCAGCATAACTATCAGCACCGCGGGGAAAATCGCCATCGCCACCAGCGCCATCCGCCAGTCCAGGCTGAACATGGCGACCAGCATCGCGCCAATCAACGCGGCGCTGCGCAGCACCGTCGCGACCACTGTGACATAAAGATCGCGGATCACTTCGGTGTCGTTGGTCACGCGGGAGATAATCTGCCCGACCGGCTGGGTATCAAATTCGCTTAGCGGCTGGCGCAGCGCGGCGTCCATCACATCGGTACGCAGTTGTTGTACCACGCCGACCGCCGCCTGATTAAACAGCAGCGACTGACTGTAGTGCAGCAGCGCCGCCAGCAGTTGCAGGCCGACATAAACCGCAGCCAGACCGGCGACCAGCGCAAGTGGCAGGTAGCTTTTCGCCACCATGTTATCGATAAAGTAGCTGATCAGCGCCGGACCGGAGACTTCCGCAATCGCCGCAACCCACAGCATCATCACCGCTTTGATTAACGATTTGCGCCACGGTTTGCCATACACCAGCAGGCGTTTCAGCGTCGGCCATTGTCGTGCGAGATTACGCATCGGCGGCCTCCTGCGGTACGTCATTCAACGCAGCTTCCAGTTGCTGGTAGCGATACATATCGCGATACCAGCCCGGCAGGCGCGCAAGCTGCTCATGCTGGCCACGCTGGGCAATATGTCCATGCTGCATGACTAAAATCTCACTGGCTTCCGTCAGCGCCGACAGGCGATGCGCGCTGATAATGACTGTGCGCCCTTCGCCCCACTGGCGCAGGTTATGCAAAATTTGATGTTCGGTGCGACCGTCAACGGCCGACAGCGCATCATCCAGGATCAGGATCTCGGCATTGAGCAGCAGCGCGCGTGCAATCGAAATGCGCTGTTTTTGACCGCCGGAAAGCATCACGCCGCGCTCGCCCACTTCCGTATCGTAGCCCTGCGGCAGACGCAGAATGTCGTCATGCACGCTGGCAAGCTTCGCCACGTGTTCAATCTCTTCCTGCGTTGCGCCGGGTTTGCCTAACGCAATGTTGTTGCCCACCGTATCGGAGAAGAGGAACGGCGTCTGATTCACCACTGCCAGACGGCTGCGCCAGGCATCCAGCTTCAATTGCTGAAGGGGAATATTGTGGAAACGAATATCGCCCTGCCCGACGTCAAAATGGCGCTGAATTAACGCCAGCAAGGTGGTTTTCCCGGCACCGGTCGGCCCGCAGATGCCCAGCATCTGGCCCGGCGTCAGCAGCACGTTAACATTATTCAGTACGGCAGTTTCCGTTTGCGGATAGCGAAATTCACGGATAGCGATAGTCAGATTGCCGCGTCCTTCCGGCACCGGCTCACTGCCGTCATTCACTACCGGCGCTTCTGCCAGCATGTCGCGAATACGGCTGTATGCCGCACTTCCGCGCTCCACGATATTAAACATCCACGCCAGCGCCAGCATCGGCCAAATCATCAGCCCCAGATACATGGCAAAACTGGTGAGCTGACCGAGCGTCAGCGTACCGTGGACAATCATCCAGCTACCGCCGCCAATCGCCAGCATATTCGCCAGGCCAATCGCAATGTAAATGGTTGGATCAAAACGCGCATCAACACGGGCGACGCGCATATTTTTCGCCCCGGTGTCGGCGGCTTCCGCCGCAAACAGCGCCGACTGGCGATCCTCCAGACCGAAGGCTTTGATCATGCGGATACTGGTCATGCTCTCCTGCGTGCGATCGTTAAGCGCGGAGAATGCCGCCTGCGCTAACTTAAAACGCTGGTGCAACTGATCGCCGTAACGCTTGATAACCAGCGCCATAATCGGCATCGGTAGCAGCGACAGCAACGTTAATTGCCAGCTAATTTGCGTCGACATCACCACCAGCACCACGCAACCCATCACCAGCGAATCCACTAACGTCAATACGCCTTCACCGGCAGCAAACACGACGCGATCGACGTCGTTCGTTGCTCGCGCCATTAAATCACCGGTACGGTGACGCAGGTAAAACTCCGGATGCTGGCGGCTCAACTGCCGATAGAAATCTTCACGCAGCTCCACGGCCAGTTGATAAGAAGCGCCGAACAACCAGACGCGCCAGACATAACGCAGCAGATAGGTGACGACCGCGACCGCGACCAGTGCGCCAATCCACATCCACACCTGTGATGTGGTGTAATGCTGTTCGGTTACGCCATCGACAATCACCCCCACCACTTTGGGCGGAATGAGTTGCAGAATAGCAATAATGATAAGTAAGGCCACTGCACCGAGGTAGCGTTGCCACTCCCGGCGAAAGTACCAGCCTAACTGGGCAAATAATCGCACGCGGTTATATCCTGAAGGTGATTTTCCGGCTGTTGGTTTAGCCTGAGCGTTATTCTATGGGTAAAGCCGTGGTGTATTTTATCTGTTCCATGGCGAAGCTAGAAGTGACATCTGATAGCCCCGGCACGCTGTTCACCAGCTTCTTATAAAAGTCATCATAGCGTTTCATATCTGCCACCTGCACGCGCAGCAGATAATCATACTCTCCCGCCATACGCCAGAAACCGAGCACTTCCGGCATTTGCGTCACTTCGCTGACAAAGCGGCAATACCAGTCGCTACTGTGGTGCTGGGTTTTAATCAGCACGAAGGCGGTCAAATTCAGCCCCAGTTTTTCAGCATCCAGCACGGCAACACGACCGAGCAAAATCCCGTCGTCTTCCAGCCGCTTCAGACGTTTCCAGCAGGGAGTGGTGGTCAGATTAACGGCATCTGCCAGCGTCTGCAAAGAGAGCGAACAATCCTGTTGCAGCAGGGAGAGCAGCTTGCGGTCAATTTTATCTAACATTCGGTAATCCTGAAGAAAATTTTTCTCTTTATAGTCTAATACAAAGGCTAAATGGCAACCCTTTTTTCTTTTGCTTTCGCTAGACTGGGCACAAAATGACAAACGGATAACCGCCATGAATTGCAGTTGGGTCAAATACGCTATCAATGAAATTAACGCCGATGCACAGCGTTCTGCGGATACGCACCTTATTCGCCTGATGCTGCCAGCTTTTCCGGGGATCAATCTCTACCTGAAAGATGAAAGCACGCACCCTACAGGTAGCCTGAAACACCGGCTGGCGCGCTCATTGTTCCTGTATGGTTTGTGTAACGGCTGGATCAAAGAAGGCACGACCATTATTGAGGCCTCCTCCGGTTCAACTGCCGTCTCCGAAGCTTGGTTCGCGCGGTTGCTGGGGCTGCCCTTTATCGCGGTTATGCCTTACTGCACCGCTAAACGCAAAATCGAGCAGATCGAGTTTTATGGCGGCCGCTGCCATTTTGTTGACAGCGCCTGTGAGATCTATGCGGAATCGGAACGGCTGGCAAAAGAACTGAACGGACATTATATGGATCAGTTCACGTTTGCTGAACGTGCAACCGACTGGCGCGGCAACAACAATATTGCCGACAGCATCTTCCGTCAGATGAAAAATGAGCCGCATCCGGTGCCGGATTACATTGTGATGAGCGCAGGCACCGGCGGCACCTCTGCGACGATTGGCCGCTATATTCGCAGCCAGGGCTACGGCACGCAGTTGATGGTGGTGGACCCGGAAAACTCGGTGTTTCTTGATTACTGGCAGCAGCGCGACGCCAGCCTGCGCAGCACGACAGGCAGCAAAATCGAAGGGATTGGCCGTCCGCGCGTGGAACCTTCTTTTATTGCCGACGTAGTGGATGAGATGTTGCGGGTTCCCGATGCCGCCAGTGTGGCAACGGCGCAGTGGCTGGAAACGCAAATCGGTCGCAAAGTGGGTGCCTCTACCGGCACTAATATGTGGGGCGCGCTACAGCTTGCCGCGCGGATGTGCGACGAAGGACGCAGCGGTTCTATCGTGACGCTACTGTGCGACAGCGGCGAGCGGTATCTGGAAACCTACTACAATCCGCAATGGGTGGCGACAAACATCGGCGATATCGATCCCTGGCGCGCGGAAATCGCCCGTCTGACGGCATAAAAAAAGCCGGGTAAAAACCCGGCTTGCTGGAAAAATCTTTTTCATTCGGGGGAATAAGGAAGATTAGGTGTGTCCAGCCAGTGCAGCAAAAAGTGTGATACTGCCTGATTCCGGCAGTGTCCGATAACCGGTAAATGCGGCAGCGCTTCCCGTAACTGCGGCATGGCGTTGCCCATGATCATGCCGTGCCCCACGCTTTCAAGCATCTCTCTGTCATTCATCGCGTCGCCAAACGCCATGCAATCCTGCAATGTCAGCCCCAGCGACAGGCTCAGCGCCGCCAGCGCGGAACCTTTGTTACAGCCTGGCGGCAGGATTTCCAGACAATCGGTGGCAGAAAAACACAAGTGCGCGCGCGCTCCCAGCGCCTCATTCAGTTGAATCCGCAGGCGGCAGAGATCGTCATGATCGCCAACAAAACAAATTTTGGTCACCTCGTGAGCCGGTAAGCGCCTGAGATCGGCCAGTTGGTAGGTAAAACCGCTGAGCAGATGAGCTTGCAGCAACTCTGGCAGCGCGTTATCCGTCAACCAGCCGGAATCATTGAATACGTGAACGGTCGCGCGGGTATCCCATGTGCTGTGCAGAACAAGCTCCGCCACTTCCGGGTTCAGATCCTGACGGAACAGTAGCTCGCCTTCCTGCGAATGGATGCGCGTTCCGTTACCGGTTATTAAAAAAGCATCCAGCGCCAGGCTACTGATAAGGCTACGCATCTCCAGCGCGTGCCGCCCGGTCGCAAAAGTCAGGGTGATATCCCGTTCGCGCAGACGCTGAAGCGCATTGACCGTTTGCTCGCCTAAGCGGTGGTCAGGCATTAACAGGGTGCCGTCCATGTCAAAAGCAGCCAAACGCGCCATCATCTTTTCTCCGGTTATGTTTCATTCACAGTTGCGTTCCAGTATTACGTGAGATATACGGAAGTAATAGTGAATAGATGACAAATATTGTTCCGGGTTTATGCGACTCCTCAATCGGCTCAATCAGTACCAACGCCTGTGGCAGATCTCTGCCGGGGAAACACAATCTGCCAGCGTAACGGAGCTGGCGGCGTACTGTTTTTGCAGCGAGCGGCATATGCGCACGCTGCTGCGCCAGATGCAGGACGCTGGCTGGCTACGCTGGCAATCGCAATCCGGACGGGGTAAACGCGGCGAGTTGCAGTTGCTGATCGCGCCGGAATCGATACGCAGTGAGATGCTCGAACAGGCTCTCAATACCGGTCAGCAGCAGAACGCGTTGGCGCTGGCGCAAATTGCACCGGATGATCTGCGCACATTGCTGAATCCGTTTCTCGGCGGCTTGTGGCAAAACGAAACGCCAACCCTGCGCATTCCCTACTATCGCCCGCTTGATCCCCTTGTTCCGGGTTTTCTTCCCGGACGCGCGGAACAGCATCTTGTCGGGCAGATCTTCAGCGGCCTGACCCGCTTTGTCAGCCACAGCATTCAACCGCAGGGCGATTTGGCGCATCACTGGGATGTGAGCGCAGACGGCTTGTGTTGGCGATTCCATTTGCATGCCACGCTGCACTGGCATAACGGCGATACCGTCACGGCTGTGCAGTTACAGGAGAGCCTGCAACGGCTGCTGCAATTGCCTGCGTTGCAAAAGTTATTTTCCAGCGTCGCGAGCATTGAAATCACGCATCCCTGGTGTCTGACATTCAAACTGCACCGCCCGGATTTCTGGCTGCCGTACCGCCTTGCCAGTTACGGCAGCCGTCTGGCACATCCGCAGCAGCCCATGGTTGGTACCGGGCCGTTTCGCCTGGTCACGTACAGCCGCGAACTGGTCCGGCTGGAGAGTCACGACCACTATCATCTTGGGCACCCATTCCTGAAGGCGGTAGAGTTCTGGATCACGCCACAGTTGTTTGAGCAGGATTTAGGCACCAGTTGCCGGCATCCGGTGCAAATTGCCATTGGCGAGCCGGATGAGCTTCGTCACCTGCAACCCGTCAGTAACGGCATCAGCCTTGGGTTTTGTTATCTTGCCCAGCGGCCAGGCGCGCGCCTGAGCCCGGCGCAGTCACGCCGTCTGGTACAGATTATCCATCACACTTCGCTGGTGCAGACGTTGCCGCTTGACGAGAATCTGATCACTCCCAGCCGTGAGCTCTTACCCGGCTGGCAAATGCCTGAATGGCCAGCCGAACAGGTTCCGCTGCCAGCAAAACTCACCCTGCTCTACCATTTACCGGTGGAACTACACATCATGGCGGAGCAACTCAGGCTTTATCTCGCCACGCTCGGTTGTGAACTGACAGTTATTTTCCACGACAGCAAAAACTGGGATGGCTGCCCCCAGCTTGCGACTGCCGATCTGATGATGGGAGACAGGCTGATTGGCGAAACACCGGAATATACTCTTGAGCAGTGGATACGTTGCGACCCGCTATGGCCCAACCTGCTTAGTGCGCCGCAGTTCGCGCATTTGCAGGCAACGCTGGATGCCGTACAGCGCCAGGCGAATGAGCAGGAGCGTTACCAGGCGCTGCATGATGTGTTCGATACCCTGATGGATAATGCCACACTCACACCGCTGTTTAATTACCAGTACCGTATCAGCGCACCGCCAGGCGTGGAAGGGATCCATCTGAATACGCGCGGCTGGTTTGACTTTGCCGAAGCGTGGCTTCCCGCCCCGGCGCGGTGAAGAAGCTGGTCGCTGTCAGCGGCACGCGCTACCATAGCGTTTTATTCGCGATTGTCAGGAAGAATTATGAAACGTGCCGTTGTCGTGTTCAGTGGCGGACAAGACTCCACAACTTGCCTGGTGCAAGCATTGCAGCAGTATGACGAAGTGCATTGCGTCACCTTTGATTACGGCCAGCGCCACCGCGCAGAGATCGATGTTGCCCGCGAACTGGCGTTAACGCTGGGTGCCCGTGCCCACAAAGTGCTGGATGTCACCCTGCTCAATGAACTGGCGGTCAGCAGCCTGACACGCGACAGCATTCCGGTGCCGGACTACGAGCCTGATGCCACCGGTATTCCAAATACTTTCGTGCCTGGGCGTAATATTCTGTTTCTGACGCTGGCGGCGGTGTATGCATATCAGGTGCAGGCAGAAGCCGTGATCACTGGCGTTTGTGAAACCGATTTTTCCGGTTACCCGGATTGCCGCGATGAGTTTGTTAAGGCACTTAACCATGCGGTCAATCTTGGCCTGGCGAAAGATATCCGCTTTGAAACCCCGCTGATGTGGATCGATAAAGCCGAAACCTGGGCGCTGGCGGATTACTGGGGCAAACTGGATCTGGTGCGCAGCGAAACGCTGACCTGCTATAACGGCATTAAAGGCGATGGCTGCGGCCATTGTGCAGCCTGCAACCTGCGCGCCAACGGCCTGCAACATTACCTCGCGGATAAAAGCGGCGTAATGGCAGCCATGAAACAGAAGACCGGATTGAAATAAAAGACACTCTCCGGGATCTGTGCCGGATGGGCGCTAACGCTCATCCGGTCTGCAATCTTGTCGGGCAGCGATTTGTCTTTGACGGTTTTCGCCAGCCCGTTTTTAATATTAATCGCCTGCGCGGATCATCTTCTCCAGTTTTTCCCGCAGTTCCCCTTCTAATGCCAGCGCCTTCTGGCTTTTCAGGTCGATGCAGACAAATGTCACCAGCGCATCAGCGACTACCTGTCCTTCCGGTTCCAGCGTGACGACCTGGCTTAAAACGCCGCTTTTACCGTTGATCTGCTTTACATGGCTGGTGACGGTAAGCAAATCACCGAGCACCGCCGGACGGCGATAGTTGATATTGATGTTCACCACCACGAAAGCAATGTTATTGGCCGTCATCCATTTAAAGCTGTCGTTATTCTCAAGCCCGTCCCAGCGAGCCTCTTCGAGAAACTCCAGATAGCGAGCATTATTCACGTGCTGGTAAACATCGAGATGAAAACCACGAACTTTGATTTGTGTCTGCATAGCGCTTTAACCTTTACCGTTTATTGTTATAGGGACAGAGAGATCATAACTGGTATGACCTCTCTATTCTGGCAAAGATTAGCGACTACGCAAGCGCCTTACAGTTTCAAGTGCGCCAGATTACGTTCCACCAGCGTACCGCCCATACCTGGCACCTGCTTGAGATCGTCGAGCGTTTTAAACGGGCCATACTCATCGCGGTAACTGACTATCGCCTGGGCTTTCTTGATGCCGACACCGCTCATCACCTGGGCGAGCTCTTCCGCACTGGCACTGTTAATACTTACCCGCGTGCCATCCCCCTCATCAGCGTTGGTTGCCATATCCTGTACTTTTGCTTTTCCTGCGGATGCGTTTTCACTTTTGTTCAACGAGAGCGGCGCTTTTTCTGCGGTTACCGGGGCGGCCAGCGCGCTGTAACTCAGCGACGAGCAGGCGATGCTCAGAGTAATAATCAGGGCTTTGATTCCATGTTTCATGCTGTTTTCTCCTTTGTTTTCAATGTGAGGCAACGATAAACAGAAGCCGGAATATGGGCAAAGGGCAAAACGCAGAAATGGAAAAGGCCGCGAAAGCGGCCTTTGTGATTTGCAAAATTTTGCTTTTTTTTGGGAGACGCTTCGCGCCTTTACCCGTTACTGTTGTTCAGCGATCGTGCCGAGTTTGATTTTGGCTTCTTTGCGCAGGTTGCTCATCAGCGCTTCAAAAGCGATCTGTGCGTTGTTCTGCGTGATGCCTTTAACCATCGCTTCTTTCTGTGCATCCGGCATGGTTCCTGCTTTTACTTCGTCCAGCACCAGAACCACAACGTTACCCTGCTGATCGGTCGTCGAACCGAAAGACGGTTTATCTTTTTCCGGCAGCGGCAGATTAAACGCAGCCTGACTTACCGGATCCTGACTTGTACGCGCCAGAGTTTTCGCCGCGCCAAAGCTCAGGCCTGCGGCTTTCAGCGCATCGTCACCTTTGCCCGCTTTCAGCTCAGTCACCAGTTTTTCAGCATCCAGCTTCGCCTGTTGCTCAGCCTTATTGTGCTTCACAATGTCGGTAACCTGCGCTTTCACTTCAGCCAGCGGTTTGATGGCTTCCGCTTTGTGATCTGTGATACGTAGTACAAACGCGCGATCGCCATCAACGGTGATGATATCGGAGTTGCTGCCCGGCGCGCCGTTCTGCCCCACCAGACCACCATTGAAAATCGCGTCGCTCACCGGTTTGAAGTTCAGTTCTTCCGGCAGAGTGTCGCGACTGAACCATCCCGTTTGCACTGCTTTCGCCCCTGCGGCCTGTTCTGCACCAGCCAGAGATTCGTTATCGTTGCTCGCCGCTTCGCTCACTTTCTGTTGCAGTGCATACCAGGCGTCCAGCGCTTTTTCCTGTTTCACTTTTGCAGCCAGTTCATCATGCACTTCGCTGAGCGGTTTCACCTGCGCAGGCTGGATATCGTCAAGACGCGCAACCAGGAAACCCACAGAAGATTTGATAACGCCGGAAAGCTGGCCCTTCTCTTTCAGGCCAGCATTTTTCAGTTCATCCGGCGTGGTGCCCTCTTCCAGCCAGCCCATATCGCCGCCGTTGCGGGCAGAGATAATGTCGGTGGATTTCGCTTTCGCGACGGTGGCGAAATCAGCGCCTTTATTCAGCTCATCAAGCACGGCTTTCGCGTCGTCTTCTGTTTTCGTCTGGATGACGCTGTAGCGGTTGCGCTGCGGCTGGGTGAACTGATCCTGATGCTGATCGTAGTAAGCCTGAATCTCTGCATCGGTGGCATTTTCCTGCATCGCAGTAGCATCAAGTTTGATGTAGCTTACGCGGAACTGCTCCGGCGCGATGAAACGACTCTTGTTTTGATCGTAGTAGCTGGTAACTTCGTCATCGCTGGCTGTCTGCTTCGCCGCCAGTGCGTTCACATCGATCACCGCCTGGCGAACAACGCGCTGCTGGGCAACCAGTGCCGCCAGCTCGTCGGTCTCGCCTTTAAGCATAAAATCAGTACCGGCAACAGCGTTGATGAGCTGCTGGGAGGTTAACTGGTTACGCAGCGCCTGCGCGTACTGATCGGCGCTCATGCCCATCTGATTAACGATGGCATTAAAGCGGTTGTTGTCGAATTTGCCGTTAGCCTGGAAAGCCTGAGTGGAAAAAATGGCTTTCTTCACCTGCTCGTCGCTAATGCCGAGGTTCAACTTTTTGGCGTACTGGTCCAGCAACGCTTCATCAATCATGCGATTGAGCACTTGCTGGCGCACGGATTTCATATAGTTTTCGTTGGCAGCCAGTTCAGAGAACTGATCGCCCAACTGCTGCGCCATACGATTGCGTTCGCTGGTCACCGCATTTTCAAACTGCGAACGGCTAATTTCCTGACCGTTAACTTCTGCGGCATAATTATTGTTACCGCCAATCAGGTAGTTACCCACGCCAGTCAAAATGAATGACACGATAATCAAACCCAGAATGATCTTGAGCACGACGTGATTCGCCGCCGCGCGTAAATTGTCCATCATGGTGTAACAACACTCCGCTGTAGGTGACTTTAGATCTCAGGCAGCAAGAGTTGCCCGCTGCGTGTAAGCGCGTATTTTGACAAGAAACCGGCGCAATTGTTAGCCCACAACGTGCAGAAACTCGTACAAAGTAAGAATTCGCAAATAAAAAAAGGCACATCTCGCGATGCGCCTTGTATTTTCTTACTCTCCCCACACGGGGAAAGTAATCAGTTTACTGCGTCTTTCAGCGCTTTACCTGCGCGGAACCCTGGCACTTTAGCTGCAGCGATAGTGATTTCTTTGCCGGTCTGCGGGTTACGGCCAGTGCGTGCAGCACGTTCTTTAACCGCGAAAGTCCCGAAACCTACCAGTGCTACGTCGTCCCCGGATTTCAAAGATTCAGTAACAGAAGCAATTAAAGCATCTAACGCACGTCCTGCAGCAGCTTTGGAAATATCAGCACCTGCGGCAATCTTGTCAATCAGCTGAGATTTGTTCACTCTTCTCTTCCTCTCTTTATAATTTATATCGCACCTGAATCCTTCACAGCGCGACCGCGCAGCAGTTATATCAGGCCTGTCATGCCCTTACAACACCAGTTGATGATGACACACCCAACCAGCAATCTAAATTAGCTATACAAAAAAAGGCTGGCAAGTACGAAATCACTCACCAGCCTTGTTTTTATCAACGCACTTTGCGCGAGGTCACTATTTTGCCGTCACGACCTGCATACCAAAGGGTTCGTTCTGCAATGCAAGGCTGAGAACTTCTTCGATACGCTTAACCGGATGGATATCCAAATCGGCCACAACGTTGTCCGGAATCTCTTCCAGGTCACGTTTGTTTTCGTAAGGAATCAGAACAGTCTTAATGCCCCCACGGTGCGCCGCCAACAGTTTTTCCTTCAGACCACCAATCGGCAACACCTGGCCACGCAGGGTAATTTCACCCGTCATTGCCACATCTGCACGAACCGGGTTACCAGTCAGGCAGGAAACCAGTGCGGTACACATTGCAATCCCCGCACTCGGGCCATCTTTCGGCGTCGCGCCTTCCGGTACGTGAACGTGGATATCGCGTTTTTCGTAAAAATCGCCGTTGATGCCGAGTTTCTCCGCACGGGCGCGAACCACGGTCAGCGCCGCCTGGATAGACTCCTGCATCACTTCGCCGAGCGAACCGGTATACGTCAGCTTACCTTTGCCCGGAACGCAGGCGGTTTCAATGGTCAGCAGATCGCCGCCCACTTCCGTCCACGCCAGCCCCGTCACCTGACCGACACGGTTTTCATCATCCGCACGGCCATAATCAAAGCGCTGAACGCCCAGGTAGTCATGCAGGTTATCACCGTTGATCTCAATGTGCTTCAGCGACGGATCCAACAGCAACTGTTTCACCGCCTTGCGGCACAATTTAGAGATTTCGCGCTCCAGACCACGCACGCCAGCTTCACGGGTGTAGTAACGGATGATGCCGACGATTGCACTGTCATCAACGGTCAATTCGCTATCTTTCAGCGCATTACGCTCAATCTGTTTGGTCAACAGGTGACGTTTTGCAATGTTCAGTTTTTCGTCTTCGGTGTAGCCGGAAAGACGGATCACTTCCATACGATCCAGCAGCGGCGCCGGAATATTCATGGAGTTCGAGGTCGCGACAAACATCACATCGCTGAGATCGTAATCCACTTCCAGGTAGTGATCGCTGAAGGCTACGTTCTGTTCAGGATCCAGAACTTCCAGCAGAGCCGAAGCCGGATCGCCGCGCATATCGGACGACATTTTGTCGATCTCATCGAGCAGGAACAGCGGGTTTTTCACACCCACTTTCGCCATCTTCTGGATCAGTTTGCCCGGCATAGAACCGATGTAGGTACGGCGGTGACCGCGAATTTCCGCTTCGTCACGCACGCCGCCCAGCGCCATACGGATGTATTTACGCCCGGTGGCTTTGGCAATAGATTGCCCCAGCGAGGTTTTCCCCACCCCCGGAGGCCCAACCAGACACAGAATCGGCCCTTTCAGCTTGTTCATACGGCTCTGCACCGCAAGGTATTCAAGGATACGATCCTTCACGCGCTCAAGGCCGTAATGGTCGGTATCGAGGATCTCCTGCGCCTGACGAAGGTCTTTTTTGACCTTGCTGCGCGCGTTCCACGGCACCTGCACCATCCATTCAATATAGCCGCGCACGACGGTCGCTTCTGCAGACATCGGCGACATCATTTTCAGCTTCTGCAGCTCGGATTCGGCTTTCTCTTTTGCCTCTTTCGGCATTTTTGCCGCATCGATTTTGCGTTTCAGCGCTTCGTTTTCATCCGGCGCATCATCCATTTCACCCAGCTCTTTCTGAATGGCTTTCATTTGCTCATTCAGGTAGTACTCGCGTTGGGATTTTTCCATCTGCTTTTTAACGCGGTTGCGAATGCGTTTCTCAACCTGGAGCAGATCGATTTCAGATTCCATCATCGCCATCAGATATTCCAGACGTTCATTAACGTCGGACATCTCCAGAACAGACTGTTTATCAGCCAGTTTCAGCGGCATATGGGCAGCGATGGTATCAGCCAGACGTGCGGGATCGTCAATGCTGTTCAGCGAAGTCAGCACTTCCGGCGGGATTTTTTTATTCAGTTTGATATAGCCTTCAAACTGGCTGATCGCCGTACGTACCAGCACTTCCTGCTCGCGCTCGTCGATAGCCGGCGAGTCGAGATATTCCGCTTTGGCAGAGAAGTGCTCGCCATCATCGGCAAGCGTGGTAATGCGCGCGCGCTGCAGCCCCTCGACCAGCACTTTTACAGTGCCATCAGGCAGCTTCAGCATCTGCAGAATAGACGCCACGGTCCCGACGGTGAAAAGATCGTTTACACCCGGCTCATCCGTTGACGCTTCTTTCTGCGCAACCAGCATGATTTTTTTATCATGGTCCATGGCCGCTTCCAGACAACGGATCGATTTTTCCCGTCCAACAAATAAGGGAATGACCATGTGCGGATAAACCACCACATCGCGCAACGGCAATACGGGGATTTCAATGCGTTCAGAACGCTCAGGATTCATAGAGCTCTCTCTTAGTTTAAAGTCCGCCAGGTAATCAGGTGACGTGACTGTGCAACACGCACCATTAACATGTAAAGCAGTATATGGGGATGTTTCCCACACATTCAACGGCGGGAATACGGAAAAATAAAAGGGGAGATAAAATCCCCCCCTTTTGGTTAACTGATTGTAAGAATTGGTGAATTATTCGCCAGATGCCTGCTGCGCTTCCGGTTTGCCGTAAATCAGCAACGGTTTGCTTTGACCAGCGATAACCGACTCGTCAATGACCACTTTCTCAACGTCTTCCAGCGATGGAAGATCGTACATGGTATCGAGCAGAGCAGCTTCTACAATTGAACGCAGACCACGAGCACCGGTTTTGCGCACCATTGCTTTCTTGGCGATCGCATCCAGCGCTTCGTCGCGGAACTCAAGATCCACGCCTTCCAGATTGAACAGCGCCTGATACTGCTTGGTCAGCGCATTTTTCGGCTCTTTCAGGATCTGAATCAGCGCTTCTTCGCTCAGCTCACTCAGCGTCGCCACCACCGGCAGACGGCCGATGAACTCAGGAATCAGGCCAAATTTGATCAAATCTTCCGGCTCAACCTGCGCCAGCAGTTCGCCTTCGTTGGCTTTTTCAGATTTGCCTTTCACCGTCGCGCCGAAACCAATGCCCGATCCGGTTTCAACACGGTGAGAAATCACTTTGTCGAGACCAGCAAATGCACCGCCGCAAATGAACAGGATTTTCGAGGTATCAACCTGCAAAAACTCCTGCTGCGGGTGCTTACGTCCACCCTGCGGCGGAACCGCAGCCACGGTGCCTTCGATCAGTTTCAGCAACGCCTGCTGCACGCCTTCACCGGAAACATCACGCGTAATTGACGGGTTGTCTGATTTACGGGAGATCTTGTCGATCTCATCAATGTAAACAATCCCGCGCTGCGCTTTCTGCACGTCGTAATCGCATTTTTGCAGCAATTTCTGGATAATGTTTTCGACGTCTTCCCCCACGTAACCGGCTTCGGTCAACGTAGTGGCATCCGCCATGGTGAATGGCACATCCAGCAAACGCGCCAGCGTTTCAGCCAGCAACGTCTTACCGGAACCGGTCGGCCCAATCAGCAGAATGTTACTTTTGCCCAGTTCAACGCCATTACTGGTATCGCCATTGCGCAGGCGTTTGTAGTGGTTATAGACCGCCACTGCCAGCACTTTTTTCGCCTGTTCCTGGCCAATGACATAGTCATCCAGATGGTGGCGGATTTCATGCGGGGTCGGCAGCGCGCTGCGCTCGCGATGCGGCGCAACTTCTTTAATCTCTTCGCGAATAATGTCGTTACACAGATCCACACATTCGTCGCAGATATACACGGACGGCCCGGCGATTAGCTTACGCACTTCATGCTGGCTTTTGCCGCAAAAAGAGCAATACAACAGTTTGCCCGAACCATCTTTGCGTTTATCTGTCATGAGTCAAAACCTCTTAATCTGTTCTTTGTGCCGCACATGACGACGCAAATGCCATTCCAGGCGCAAAACGTTACTCAAACATGATGCCGCTTGCATCACATAGTATAGCGGCACATGCAATCTGAGCATTAGTTACGATGGGTTAAAATTGAGTCAACCAGACCGTAATCCACGGCTTCTTGCGCAGCAAGGAAGCGGTCACGCTCTGTATCACGTTCAATTTGCTCTAAAGATTGACCCGTGTGATGCGCCATAAGTTCATTCATACGGCCTTTCACTTTCAGGATTTCACGAGCGTGGATTTCGATATCCGTCGCCTGGCCCTGATAGCCCCCCAGCGGCTGGTGAATCATCACACGTGAATTCGGCAGGCAGAAACGCTTGCCTTTAGCGCCCGCCGTCAGCAGGAATGCGCCCATCGACGCGGCCTGGCCCATACAAATGGTGCTGACGTCCGGCTTAATAAATTGCATGGTGTCGTAAATCGACATCCCGGCAGTAATCACACCGCCCGGAGAGTTAATATACAGGTAAATGTCTTTTTCCGGATTTTCCGCTTCCAGAAAGAGCATTTGAGCCACAATCAGGTTTGCCATATGGTCTTCGACCTGGCCGGTGAGAAAAATCACGCGTTCCTTGAGAAGACGGGAGTAGATATCGAAAGAGCGCTCACCGCGTGAGGTCTGTTCAATAACCATTGGCACCAGAGCCATATGGGGTGCAAAGTTATCTCGTTCGCCGCTGTATGACATTTCCGTCTCCTGGATAAAAAAATAAACTAACCTGCTGTACTGATTGTACTTGAGTGAGCGGGATCTGACTATGACCCCTCACGGACGGATTATCAGCCAGAGCCTTTACGCCAATACCCTCTTTAGTGGGGATGACCAAGTCTGTTTTCAAGCATAACAATCTTTTGCTGTTACGCTAATACTGAAACGCTCTTTTAGCACACATCTGTAAATGTCAATACGATAAAAAAAGCCCGCCACCAGCAGGTGACGGGCTTATTACATTTCGCTAATGCTGAAGCCGATTAAGCCTGTTGGTTCATCAGTTCGTTAAAGGAAGTGGCTTTCTCAGACACTTTCGCTTTTTCCAGAACCGCTTCAACCGCTTGTTCTTCCAGCGCTACGTTACGCATGTTGTCCATCAGCTCTTTGTTTTTGCTGTAGAACTCGATCACTTCTTTCGGATCTTCGTAAGCAGACGCCATCTCTTCGATCAGGCCTTTTACGCGCTCTTCGTCAGCCTTCAGCTCGTGGGTGCGAATCACTTCGCCCAGCAGCAGACCAACCACAACGCGGCGTTTTGCCTGCTCTTCGAACAGTTCACGCGGAAGTTCCAGAGCCTGTTTCTCGTTACCGCCAAAACGCTGTGCAGCCTGACGACGCAGAACGTCGATTTCGCTGTCGATCAGTGCAGCAGGAACGTCGATCTCGTTCGCGTTCACCAGGCCTTCGATCGCCTGAGATTTAACACGGTTACGCACTGCGCCTTTCAGCTCGCGTTCCATATTTTTACGCACTTCAGCGCGCAGACCGGCAACAGAACCATCTTCAACGCCGAAACGTTTGATAAATTCTTCAGTCAGTTCCGGCAGCTCACGTTCTTCAACTTTCTTCAGGTTGATGACGAATTTCGCCGCTTTACCTTTCAGGTTTTCTGCGTGGTATTCTTCCGGGAAGGTCACGTCGATGGTGAACTCTTCACCCGCTTTGTGGCCTTTGATACCGTCTTCGAAGCCCGGGATCATACGACCCTGGCCCATCGCCAGTACGAAATCAGTCGCTTTGCCGCCTTCGAATTCTTCACCATCAACAGAACCGGTGAAATCGACAGTAACGCGATCTTCCGCATCAGCAGCGCCGTCTTTGTCTTTCCAGGTCGCCTGCTGCTTACGCAGGGTATCCAGCATGGTATCGACATCAGCGTCAGTCACTTCAACAACCGGTTTTTCAACTTCGATGGTGTCCAGCGCTTTCAGCTCAACTTCCGGGTACACTTCGAACTCTACTGCGTAGGTGAAGTCTTCGCCCAATTTGTATTCGCCCGGAACATAGTTCGGCGCGCCAGCCGGATTGATCTTTTCCTGGATGATCGCGTCGATAAAGTTGCGGCTCATCAGGTCGCCCAGCACGTCCTGGCGAACAGAAGCGCCATAACGCTGAGCAACGACGTTCATCGGTACTTTACCCTTACGGAAGCCGTCAATACGCACTTTCTTCGCTACGTTGACCAGCTCGCTCTTCACAGCGGTCTCGATGCTGTCAGCAGCGATTGTAATCGTTACACGGCGCCCAAGGCCCTGAGTGGTTTCAACTGAAACTTGCATCTTGTTACCTCAAAAAATCACAGTGCTCGGTCAACTCTACTCTGCGAAGCAAACCTTTTCGCTTTGCAGAACCGGGATGTTCTCTCCAATCAGAAAACACATTCCCTGTCGTCAGAAGCATCCCGAAGACATTCCGAAAAATAAGACGCAGCATTATAGCGGCATCACAGATATGAGTCGAGAAGGGGAATGGCGCAATGATGCGCCATTTTTCACACTTCTGAAGCAATTTCGCTCAAAAAATTGCGTTTCTCGCTCAAAATTCAGGCAAAACAAAACGGCCCGCAGGCCGTTTTTACATAATCTGCATGCAACATACTGGAAAAGTTCAGACGGTTGCAACCTGGTTTTCTAAGCGATGCTTCCGGCGCCCCGGCATGCCGGCGAGGTCAGGAGGGTATCCTGCAAGCCTTCCCACTCTTTGAGGGTGTAAGTATGCAGTGCAAGTGCATGAATTGTCGTTGCCAGTTCGTCAGCCAACGTACCGTAAATCATGCGATGCCGATTAAGAAAACGTTCTCCGGTGAAGCGGTCGCTTACCAGCACCACTTTGAAATGGCTTTCGGAACCCGCCGGAACGTTGTGACGGTAACTTTCATCTACGACTTCAAGTAATACAGGCTCGAATGCCGCTTTCAATTTTGCTTCTATCTGTTCACGCATCATCATGATGTTACGCCTCCGACAACGCTGAGATGCCAGCCATCTCTTTAAATGTTAGCCGCTTTTACCGTTTTCATAACAATAAAACAACAAAAAATTAGCGTTCGTCTGATTTGCCGGCTCAACGCGATAAAGTCTACTAAAAGACGGCGGATTTTTGCCATCCCGCTTCAACAACCTGTTTTTTGATGCCGAAAAAGCACAAGGTGATGAATTTACATACGTTGAGGACTTCCCCTTAACGGCGGCAATGTTATGATGGCGAGAATTTTTCCCCAAACGCTTACGATCCCTTGAGAGCCTGAACATGTTTAAAAAACTACTCTTCCCGTTGGTCGCTTTATTTATGCTGGCCGGGTGCGCTACCCCGCCGACAACCCTTGAAGTTTCACCGAAAATCACCCTGCCGCAGCAGGATCCGAGCCTGATGGGCGTGACCGTTAGCATTACTGGCGCCGATCAACGTCAGGACCAGGCGCTGGCGAAAGTAACGCGTGACAACCAGTTGGTCACTTTAACCGCCTCCCGCGATCTGCGTTTCCTTTTACAGGAAGTGCTGGAGAAACAGATGACGGCGCGCGGCTATATGATCGGGCCGAACGGCGCGGTAAATCTGCAAATCATTGTTAACCAACTGTATGCCGACGTTTCTCAAGGCAACGTGCGTTACAACATCGCCACCAAAGCGGATATCGCCATCATTGCCACCGCAGCTAATGGTAATAAGATGACGAAAAACTACCGTGCCAGCTATAACGTTGAAGGCGCTTTCCAGGCGACTAACGACAAAATCACGACCGCGGTTAATAGCGTGCTGACCGACACTATCGCGGATATGTCTCAGGACACCAGCATCCACGATTTCATCAAGCAAAACGCCCGTTAATTGCTGCACTGGCCCGGTTTTACGGGCCAGTTTTTAACTCATGTCGAGCCACTACTTACGCATCTTCACGCAGCCCAAATCAGCAATTCTGCTTATCCTGGGTTTTGCCTCCGGTCTCCCCCTTGCCCTGACCAGCGGTACGCTTCAGGCATGGATGACCGTTGAAAACGTCGATCTTAAAACCATCGGTTTCTTCTCGCTGGTCGGCCAGGCCTACGTCTTTAAATTCCTTTGGTCGCCGCTCATGGATCGCTACACGCTGCCGCTATTGGGAAGGCGTCGCGGCTGGCTACTGCTGACGCAACTGTTGCTGCTGGCCTCCATCGCCGGCATGGGCTTCCTTGATCCGGCCAACCACCTGCGCTGGATGGCGGCACTGGCTGTACTGATTGCCTTCTGTTCCGCCTCGCAGGACATTGTGTTCGATGCCTGGAAGACGGATGTCCTGCCTGTTGAAGAGCGCGGCGCTGGCGCAGCCATTAGCGTACTCGGCTATCGCCTTGGCATGCTGGTTTCCGGTGGGCTGGCGCTGTGGCTCGCCGATCGCTGGCTCGGCTGGCAAGGAATGTACTGGCTGATGGCCGCACTGCTGATCCCATGTATTATTGCCACCCTGCTGGCGCCGGAGCCAACAGACACCATTCCGGTGCCGAAAACGCTGGAGCAGGCCGTCGTCGAGCCGCTGCGTGATTTCTTCGGTCGCAATAATGCCTGGCTGATTTTACTGCTGATCGTGCTGTATAAACTCGGCGATGCTTTCGCCATGAGCCTGACGACCACCTTTTTGATTCGCGGCGTCGGGTTTGACGCGGGCGAAGTCGGCGTGGTCAACAAAACGCTGGGGCTGGCGGCAACAATCATTGGCGCGCTGTATGGCGGGGTATTAATGCAGCGCCTCTCTCTGTTCCGCGCGTTAATGATCTTCGGATTTTTACAGGCGGTTTCCAATGCCGGTTACTGGCTGCTGTCCACCACGCAGAAAGATATCGTCAACATGGGTGCCGCCGTGTTCTTCGAGAATCTGTGCGGCGGCATGGGAACGGCGGCGTTTGTCGCGTTATTAATGACGCTTTGCAATAAATCCTTCTCCGCAACCCAGTTTGCTCTGCTTTCAGCGCTATCCGCTGTCGGACGCGTGTACGTCGGCCCGCTGGCGGGCTGGTTTGTAGAAACCTACAGTTGGTCAACGTTTTATCTCTTCTCCATTATTGCTGCTGCGCCGGGCCTGCTGCTGCTGGCGATGTGTAAGCGGACGCTGGAATTTACCCAGCAGACCGGGCATTTCATGCCACGCAACAAATATCCGGCGGCCTACCGTCTGGCCTTGCGCATATTGAGTGTCGGCTGCCTGCTGCTTAGCGGCTGGCTGGTGGTGCTTATTGTGACGGCCAGCGGAATGGCGAACTGGGCCATTGGCACCAGGCTTCTCGAAGGCGGCGCGCTGCTGGCGATTGTCGGCATTCTGTTCGGCGGGCTGCTGGATCTGCTGGCGCTGCGCAAAACGCGGCTAATGTGAACACAGCGCTTACCCGATGAAAGGTAAGCGCTGGTGCTATTAATAGAAGAAAAATAACCCGCGAAGAACGTGCGTGAAGAGCGCCGGTAAAATAATCACGCCAACGGCGGTAATAATTGGCGAAAATTGCTGCAGAAACGCGATGGGTAACACAAACATAAACGCAACCCCTTTGAAGGGCATCGCGTACCACTGATGTCGGTTACGGCTAATCACCCACCAGGCGGGATAAGCCAGCACCGCGGTCAGCATCATGACGCGAGAAACACCTTTGTACACTGGCGGGTAGTTGAAGACCACTTCATATAAATGAAACAACGGGATCGCCAGCATAATCCATCCCAGCAGCCACAAGAGCGGCAGCACTGCCCTGGCGATACGTTTTCCCTGTGCATAATACGCCAGTAAAAGCGGCATGACCCACAGATAGACGATAAGGCTCCCTACTATCGCCGCAGCCTGCCCTGCCATTGCGGGTGCGGCCCGCACCTGTAACCAGGCAGCCACGCCCCAGAACCAGAGCGCTGCAACCTCTCTCCAACTCAACAAAAGGTGCGGCGAAGAGATATATTCCAGCAGTTCGGGATTCAGGCGATCCAGCAGTTGCGGATAGTGATATTTAATTGTCGCAACATGATTGACCAGTTGTTGCGTGAAACCGGGAATCAGTTTCGCCCACCACGGCACCCTTTTCATCTCGCCAGCCAGCAGTCGCCAGGCCAGTTTCGCTTGCCTGTCATTTGTGCTTTGCCGCGCCAGATACGCCCAGTGCTCTTCGGCTTCACTCAGCGCAACCTGCTGTTCAATGGCCTCAACCACCCAGTATGGGATATGCCTGACGCGATAGCCGTCCAGCTCCCAGCCCATAATAGCGGAGACTTCACTGACCAGGCTGCGCGTAATGCCTTTGCGCTCACTTAACGCCTGCGCCAGCGCAAGGCTGAAAACAGCGCGCGCGTCCAGGGCATCCGGCAGTTCATGATCCAGATACTCACGCAACGCTTTCAGCGCAGGCATTTCATCGGTTAACAGCCGGACGGAAAAACGCTCTGCGTCATCTTCCAGCGTCTCGCGTTGCCAGTCGGGTTGCAGGGCGATGTCGTGATGCCCTTCCAGCGTACGCAGATAATCCTGCGCGCTGGAAAGTGTCACTTCGCTATGTTCGGATTCGTCCGCTTCAGGCGCATCCTCTTCTTCGTCCTGCCACATCGCCGCATTGCTGGCGTATTGCTTCGCGAGATCGAACGCTTCCCGCAGTTGCTGATAACCCTGAGGATCTTTATCCGGGCGATGCAGTTTAAGCTGGCGGGCGTAAGCCCGGCGGATGGCGGATTCATCCGTAGTGGCATCAATGCCAAGGGTTTCCCAGATAGTCATCGCTATTACATCCCGTCATCCAGCATATCTAATGCCCGGCGCAGTTCATCACGCGCCGCAGCGATAGCACGCACATCCTGACGATTAAGCGCCATTTCAAACTGCGTGGCATAGTGGTCGATCAGTTGCCGACGCTGCCCTAAAAGCTGTTCGTAACGGCGTGACGCCTCCGCCAGCAATTGCCGGTTTTCCGGCACATCGCGAGGGTGCATTTTCAGGCCATCAAGCTGACGTAAACGCTCGGCAATCTCTTCTTCACTCAACACGCCAGGGGCTTTTTCGATGATCAGCGTTGAAGCGGTGCTTTCACCCTGCACTTTACATTCCACTTCCAGAATACCGTCCAGCGTATAGGTGAAGCGCACATCGATTTTCACCTCGCCTGCGCGGCGGGCCGGAACCGGAACGGTCATACGATCGAGCAGCAAATTATCGCTGACGCGGCGGGCTTCGCCCTGATATACCGCGATCACAATATGATCCTGGTTGTCACTCATCGTCTCGACCGTTTCGACAACGCTGACCGGAACAAACGCATTGCGCTCAATCAGCGGCATGAAATAGCCGTCGTCAGTTTTACCGCCTTCGAGCCGCCGGGCCACTGCCACGCCCAGCGAGTACGGCATCACATCGGTCAATACGATATCGTCCAGCGCGCGGTCTTCGGCAATAAGCCCGGCCTGTACGCCTGCGCCAAGCGCCACGACTTCATCCGGATTAAGCTCATTACGCGGAAAGCGGCCAAACATTCGCGTTGCCAGTTGGCGCACCGGCGCCATCCGGGTCGCGCCGCCCACCAGGATGACGTGATCAAGATCGCGGGGATCAAACTGTGCATCCTGTAAAACCTGCACGACTGTTTTTTTCAGCCGTGAAAGTAACCCGGCAGCCTGCCCGGCAAAGGTTTCGCCGTCCAGTTGCCAGCGGTACGTTTCACCGGCAAAAGCGAGCTGCGCGGAGGCGTTATCCTGCGCGCTGAGCGTCTGTTTAAGCTCTTCCGCCAGTGAAGTTAATTGTGCCGAGCAGGTTAACGGCGCGTCCTTTAATGCCGGAGAAGTACTTAACATCCACTGGCGAATAAGATCGGTAAAGTCGTCACCGCCCAGCCAGGCATCGCCGCTGCTGGCACGCACTTCGATCACGCCCTCGAAAATGTCCACAATAGAGACATCAAAAGTGCCGCCGCCGAGGTCGAAAATCAGGAACTTTTGCTCGCTGTTATCGGCCAGCCCGTAAGCCAACGCTGCTGCCGTCGGTTCATTGAGCAAACGCATAACCTCAAGCCCGGCAAGACGCCCGGCGGCTTTTACCGCCTTGCGTTGCGCATCATTAAAATAGGCGGGAACCGTGATCACCGCATGGGTTACCGGGCAGCCCAGCGCCACTTCGGCATCGGTTTTGAGTTTACGTAAGATAAGAGCGGATAACTCTTCGGCGCGAAATTGCCGCGAGCCGAGTGTCCAGGTTTTATCCGTGCCCATATAGCGCTTGAAGCTGGCGACCGTCATCTGTGGATGGCTGACCAGACGCGCTTTAGCTGCGGCACCAACCAGCAGGTGCCCCCCATCATCGATGCCGATCACAGAGGGTGTTAAGCGCTCCCCTTGCGCGCCGGTGATCAGTTGCGTGTCACCCTCAGCGAACCAGGCGACAGCGCTATTGGAGGTTCCTAAGTCGATGCCAATAATCGGCGAGGTATTTCCAGACATCTGAATATCATCCCTTCATAATTAACAATTCCCCGGATTTTTTTGTTTTTAAAATCAATCGCAAGGATAAAAAACCGACTAAATAATTCATGATGGTTATTATTTCGTACAATTAATAACCATTATTTTAATCCAGGCCTAATCGGTTATTTATCGTTATATGTATACATTTTCTTTAATTATTTTGTGCGCTATAAATTAAGGGCTATTCTTTAACGATTCAGCACTGTTATTAATTATTTGGTTTCACATTAGTTCCAATAATGTACGGTAATTGCTGAATATATGTTAATTATTTGTTTAATAAATTGATTGGTTATACCAATTCACCCTCAGCGCTGATTGTAATGTAATATTTTCGTTATAATCTCAACTTCAGGCTGTGCGAATGCCCGATTTTACAGTTTGTTGCATTCCGTGTGACATAAACGGCAGAACCCAGTAACACCTTACTGACACAGAGCCAAGTATGTTTACAGTAACGTAACCTTTCCGTAAAATGCCCGCACACTTTAAGCGCCACCAGATCCCGTGGAATTGAGGTCGTTAAATGAGACTCAGGAAATACAATAAAAGTTTGGGATGGTTGTCATTAATCGCCGGCACTGTTTTACTCAGTGGTTGCGATTCTGCACTTCTTGACCCCAAAGGACAGATTGGACTGGAGCAACGTTCGCTGATACTGACGGCTTTTGGCCTGATGTTGATTGTCGTTATTCCCGCCATCTTGATGGCCGTTGGTTTCGCCTGGAAGTATCGTGCGAGCAATAAAGATGCGAAGTATAGCCCGAACTGGTCACACTCCAATAAAGTGGAAGCTGTGGTCTGGACGGTGCCAATTCTGATCATCCTGTTCCTTGCTGTACTGACGTGGAAAACCACCCACTCGCTCGAACCGAGCAAACCGCTGGCACATGACGAACACCCAATCACCATTGAAGTGGTCGCCATGGACTGGAAATGGTTCTTCATCTACCCGGAACAGGGCATTGCTACCGTAAATGAAATCGCCTTCCCGGCGAACACACCGGTAGAGTTCAAAGTGACCTCCAACTCCGTGATGAACTCGTTCTTTATTCCGCGTCTGGGCAGCCAGATCTACGCAATGGCTGGTATGCAGACCAAACTGCATCTCATCGCTAACGAAGCAGGTACGTACGATGGCATTTCCGCCAGCTACAGCGGCCCGGGCTTCTCTGGCATGAAGTTTAAAGCTATTGCTACGCCGGACCGCGCCGCATTCGACCAGTGGGTCGCAAAAGCGAAACAATCTTCAAGCACCCTGCCAGATATGGCGGCGTATGAGAAAGTTGCAGCGCCAAGCGAATACAACAAGGTTGAATACTTCTCCAGCGTGAAACCCGATTTGTTTAAAGACGTTATCAACAAATTTATGGGCCACGGCAAGAGCATGGACATGACCCAACCGGAAGGCGAGCATAGCGCGCACGAAGGAATGGAAGGCATGGACATGAGCCACGCGGAAACCTCTCACTAAGGGGTCGAGGAAGAAAACGATGTTCGGAAAACTTACACTGGATGCAGTGCCGTATCATGAACCCATTATCATGGTCACGGTTGCTGCGATTATCGTCGGCGGTCTGGCGGTAGTTGGCCTGATCTCTTACTTCGGTAAATGGTCCTGGCTGTGGAAAGAATGGTTGACCTCTGTTGACCACAAACGCCTTGGTATCATGTACGTCCTCGTGGCCGTTGTGATGCTGCTGCGTGGCTTCGCAGATGCTGTCATGATGCGTAGCCAGCAGGCGCTGGCCTCTGCGGGTGAAGCGGGCTTCCTGCCGCCTCACCACTACGATCAGATCTTCACCGCTCACGGCGTGATCATGATCTTCTTCGTGGCAATGCCATTCGTTATCGGTCTGATGAACCTGGTGGTTCCGCTGCAGATCGGTGCGCGCGACGTTGCGTTCCCGTTCCTGAACAACCTGAGCTTCTGGTTCACGGTTGTGGGCGTGATTCTGGTTAACCTCTCTCTGGGCGTCGGTGAATTCGCGCAGACCGGTTGGCTGGCTTATCCGCCGCTTTCGGGAATTGAATACAGCCCTGGCGTCGGGGTCGATTACTGGATCTGGAGTCTCCAGCTTTCGGGTATCGGTACGACGCTGACCGGTATCAACTTCTTCGTGACCATTCTGAAGATGCGTGCGCCGGGCATGACGATGTTCAAAATGCCGGTATTTACCTGGGCATCTTTGTGCGCCAACGTGCTGATTATCGCTTCGTTCCCAATTCTGACTGTCACCATTGCGCTGCTGACCCTGGATCGTTATCTGGGCACCCATTTCTTTACCAACGATATGGGTGGCAACATGATGATGTACATCAACCTGATTTGGGCCTGGGGTCACCCGGAAGTGTACATTCTGGTGCTGCCGGTCTTCGGGGTGTTCTCCGAAATCACCGCCACCTTCTCGCGTAAACGCCTGTTTGGTTACACCTCGCTGGTATGGGCGACCGTATGTATTACCGTACTGTCGTTCATCGTTTGGCTGCACCACTTCTTCACCATGGGTGCTGGCGCGAACGTAAACGCCTTCTTTGGTATCACCACGATGATTATCGCCATCCCGACCGGGGTGAAGATCTTCAACTGGCTGTTCACCATGTATCAGGGCCGCATTGTGTTCCACTCCTCTATGCTGTGGACCATCGGCTTTATCGTGACCTTCTCCGTAGGTGGGATGACCGGCGTGCTGCTGGCGGTTCCGGGCGCAGACTTCGTACTGCACAACAGCCTGTTCCTGATTGCGCACTTCCATAACGTTATCATCGGCGGCGTGGTCTTCGGTTGCTTCGCAGGTCTGACTTACTGGTGGCCGAAAGCCTTCGGTTACACCCTGAACGAAACCTGGGGTAAACGCGCGTTCTGGTTCTGGATCATCGGCTTCTTCGTTGCATTTATGCCGCTGTACGTGCTGGGCTTTATGGGTATGACCCGTCGCCTGAGCCAGCAGATTGATCCGCAGTTCCACACCATGCTGATTGTCGCAGCCTGCGGTGCAGCGCTGATTGCTATCGGTATCCTGTGTCTGCTGATTCAGATCTACGTTTCTATTCGCGACCGCGATCAGAACCGTGACCTGACCGGTGACCCGTGGGGTGGCCGTACGCTGGAGTGGGCAACCTCCTCTCCTCCGCCGTTCTACAACTTTGCTCATGTCCCGCACGTTCACGAACGTGACGCGTTCTGGGAAATGAAAGAGAAAGGCGAAGCGTACAAAAAACCTGCGCAGTATGAAGAAATTCATATGCCGAAAAACAGCGGTGCCGGCATTGTTATCGCCGCGTTTGCAACCGTGTTTGGTTTCGCCATGATCTGGCATATCTGGTGGATGGCTATCGTTGGTTTCGCTGGCATCATCATCAGCTGGATTGTGAAGAGCTTCGACGAGGACGTGGATTACTACGTACCGGTTGCAGAAATCGAGAAACTGGAAAACCAGCATTTCGATGAGATCACTAAAGCAGGGCTGAAAAATGGCAACTGATACTCTGACCAACGCGCACGCCCACGCGCACGAACACGGGCACCACGATGCAGGGCCGAATAAAGTCTTCGGTTTCTGGATCTACCTGATGAGCGACTGCATTCTGTTCTGCTGTCTGTTCGCGACCTATGCCGTTCTGGTGAACGGCACAGCGGGCGGCCCGACCGGTAAGGACATTTTCGAGCTGCCGTTCGTACTGGTTGAAACCGCGCTGCTGTTGTTCAGCTCCATCACCTACGGCATGGCGGCTATCGCCATGTACAAAAACAACAAAAGCCAGGTTGTTTCCTGGCTGGCGTTGACCTGGTTGTTTGGCGCGGGCTTTATCGGGATGGAACTCTATGAGTTCCACCACCTGATTGCCGAAGGCATGGGTCCGGATCGCAGCGGCTTCCTTTCAGCGTTCTTCGCGCTGGTAGGCACCCACGGTCTGCACGTGACCTCGGGTCTGATCTGGATGGCGGTTCTGATGTTCCAGGTTTCCCGTCGCGGTCTGACCAGCACTAACCGTACCCGTATCATGTGCCTGAGCCTGTTCTGGCACTTCCTGGACGTGGTATGGATCTGCGTGTTCTCTGTTGTTTATCTGATGGGGGCGATGTAATGAGTCATTCTAACGATCATGGCGCTTCCCACGGCAGCGTAAAAACCTACATGACAGGTTTCATCCTGTCGATCATCCTGACGGTGATCCCGTTCTGGATGGTGATGAACGGTTCTGCTTCTAAGCCGGTAATTCTGGGCGTTGTCCTGGTTACCGCCGTAGTTCAGATTCTGGTGCATCTGGTTTGCTTCCTGCACATGAACACCAAGTCTGATGAAGGCTGGAACCTTACCGCCTTTATCTTTACCGTGATTATCATCGCTATCCTGGTAGTCGGTTCCATCTGGATTATGTGGAACCTCAACTACAACATGATGGTTCACTAAGAGCGGCGAGTATGTTTAAGCAATACCTGCAAGTTACGAAACCGGGCATTATTTTTGGCAATCTGATCTCCGTGATTGGGGGGTTCTTGCTGGCTTCCAAAGGCCACATCGACTATCCCCTGTTCCTCTACACGCTGATTGGCGTGTCGTTGGTGGTCGCCTCTGGTTGTGTATTTAACAACTACATCGATCGTGACATCGATAAAAAGATGGAACGAACGAAAAACCGGGTGCTGGTCAGAGGGCTGATCTCGCCAAAAGTCTCGCTGGTGTACGCCTCCTTGTTGGGTATTGCTGGCTTTATGCTGCTGTGGTTTGGCGCCAACCCGCTGGCCTGCTGGCTGGGGGTAATGGGGTTCGTGGTTTATGTCGGCGTTTACAGCCTGTACATGAAACGCCACTCCGTTTACGGCACGCTGATTGGCTCTCTCTCCGGCGCTGCGCCGCCGGTGATTGGCTATTGCGCGGTCACCAACGAGTTCGATAGCGGTGCGGCAATTCTGCTGGCGATTTTCAGCCTGTGGCAAATGCCTCACTCCTATGCCATCGCGATTTTCCGCTTTAAGGATTATCAGGCAGCGAACATTCCGGTACTGCCGGTGGTGAAAGGCATTTCCGTGGCCAAAAACCATATCACGCTGTACATCCTGGCGTTTGCCATTGCCACACTGATGCTGTCGCTGGGCGGTTATGCCGGGTACAAATACCTGGTCGTTGCCGCCGCGGTAAGCCTCTGGTGGCTGGGCATGGCGCTGCGCGGTTACAAAGTGGAAGATGACAAAGTGTGGGCGCGCAAACTGTTTGTGTTCTCCATTGTTGCCATCACTTCCCTTTCCGTAATGATGTCCGTGGACTTTATGGTGCCGGATTCACACAGCCTGCTGACATACGTCTGGTAAGTTTGCTGCACCATACTGGAAAAACCGGGGAAACCCGGTTTTTTTTCGTCTGGAGTAAGCCCTTTGCTGGCCCTGTTACGGTGAAGCCAATAACAGGATGAAATCCAAGGTTATGTAATATTTGTTAAATAACCGCATGTTTACCCTACCCTGCCTCCGCACTACACTATGTCCGGTTTTTAAATTGAGGTGGTAATGAACGATTATAAAATGACGCCAGGCGAGTTGCGCGCCACCTGGGGTTTAGGGACTGTATTTTCACTGCGCATGCTCGGCATGTTTATGGTCCTGCCCGTTCTGACCACATACGGTATGGCGTTGCAGGGCGCATCGGAAGCCCTGATTGGGCTGGCGATCGGCATCTACGGCCTGGCCCAGGCGGTATTTCAGATCCCCTTTGGACTGCTTTCGGATCGCATCGGCCGCAAGCCGCTGATTGTCGGCGGGCTGGCGATCTTCGTGCTGGGCAGCGTGATTGCCGCGCTCACCGATTCTATCTGGGGCATTATTCTTGGTCGCGCGCTGCAAGGCTCCGGGGCGATTGCCGCCGCCGTGATGGCGCTGCTGTCGGATCTCACTCGCGAACAAAATCGCACCAAAGCGATGGCATTTATCGGCGTCAGCTTCGGCGTCACGTTCGCCATAGCCATGGTTTTAGGGCCGGTCATTACACATCTCTTAGGCCTGCATGCGCTGTTCTGGATGATTGCCGTACTGGCGACTATCGGCATCATCCTGACGCTATGGGTAGTGCCGGACAGCAAACACCACGTGCGCAACCGCGAATCGGGAATGGTCAAAGATTGCTTTAGCATGGTGATCGTCAATCCAAAGCTGCTGAAGCTGAACTTTGGCATTATGTGCCTGCATATCCTGCTGATGTCGACGTTTGTGGCGCTGCCCGGTCAGCTTGAATCGGCCGGTTTTCCGGCTTCAGAGCACTGGAAAATCTATCTCGTCACCATGCTTATCTCTTTTGCTTCGGTGGTGCCGTTTATTATCTACGCCGAAGTGAAACGCCGGATGAAGCGTGTTTTTGTGCTCTGCGTTGCGCTACTGCTGATTGCCGAAATCGTACTGTGGGGAGCTGGCGCTTACTTCTGGGAAATTGTGGTTGGCGTACAGATCTTCTTCCTCGCTTTTAACCTGATGGAGGCGCTGCTGCCGTCGCTAATCAGTAAAGAAGCGCCAGCCGGTTATAAAGGGACGGCAATGGGCATTTACTCCACCAGCCAGTTTCTCGGTGTCGCTATTGGCGGCGCGGTCGGCGGCTGGGTGGATGGTTTATTTGACTCGCAAATGGTGTTCCTGTTTGGCGCATTGCTGGCCGTGGTCTGGCTGCTGGTTGCCAGCAGCATGCAGGAACCGCCCTATGTCAGCAGCCTGCGCATCGCCATTCCTGATGATGTGGCTATTGATGACGCGCTACAGCAGCGTCTGCGCGCCACGGCGGGCGTCAGTGAAGTATTGGTCGTAGCAGAAGAGCGTAGCGCTTACGTGAAGATCGACAGCAAAGTGACAAACCGCTTTGAAGTCGAACAGGCCGTCGCAGGTTAAGCAGGCCATTTTCCCCTCCCCTGACGGGAGGGGAAAAGCGATTAATCGCGGAAGTTTTTGAACTGGAACGGCTGGCCCAGATTGCCGCCGCGCACCAGTGCCATCACCGCTTGCAGATCGTCACGGGATTTCCCGGTCACGCGGATCTCTTCCCCCTGAATCTGCGCCTGCACTTTCAGTTTACTGTCTTTAATCAGCTTGATGATTTTCTTCGCCGTCGGCGCATCGATCCCCTGCTTCAGCTTTGCTTCCACAAACCAGTTTTTCCCGCTGTGGACGAATTCTTCCGGCACATCCAGCGATGCCCCTTCAATGCCGCGTTTCAGCAGCTTGGCACGTAAAATATCCAGCAACTGGTTAACCTGGAAATCAGATTCGCTCAGCACCTTAATGGTCTGTTTTTCTTCGTTCAGATCAAATGTGGCTTCAACGTTGCGAAAATCGAAGCGTGTTGCGACTTCACGGGTCGCATTCTCAACGCCGTTTTGCACTTCGCGCATTTCAACTTCGGAAACGATATCGAAAGATGGCATCTTTTCTTCTCCCTCTCTATTTGTTGCGATGCATAATACCCGCAACGAGGTATAACTCAACTTGTAATACTGGAAGCATAGCCGACAGCACTATAATGGTTGAAGTAACACCTGGCGCAGTTGCAGGTGAGGAGGAACAATGAGAATTACCGTACTCGGTTGCGGTGCTTTAGGGCAATTGTGGTTAACAGCGCTGTGTAAACAGGGACATGAAGTACAGGGCTGGTTACGCGTGCCTCAGCCTTTTTGCAGTGTGAATGTCGTGGAAGAAGACGGCACGGTTTTTAATGAATCCCTGACGGCCAACGATCCTGAATTTTTGGCCGCTAGCGATCTGCTGCTGGTGACGCTGAAAGCCTGGCAAGTTTCTGATGCGGTAAAAGGCCTTGCACCGGCGCTTTCTCCCGCGACGCCGGTACTGCTGCTTCACAACGGTATGGGCACCGTGGAAGAGTTAAAAGCGCTGCCGAATCCCCTGCTGATTGGTACCACGACTCACGCTGCTCGCCGCGATGGTAACGTGATTGTGCATGTGGCCAGCGGTACTACGCATATTGGCCCGGCGCGGCAGCAGGACGGTGAATTCAGCGCGCTGGCAGATACCCTGCAAGAAGCGCTGCCGGATGTAGCCTGGCACAATACCATTCGCCCGGCTCTGTGGCGCAAGCTGGCGGTGAACTGCGTGATCAATCCTCTGACCGCCCTGCACGACTGCAAAAATGGCGATCTGCGCGAATTTCCCGATGAGGTGGCAAAAATTACCCGCGAAGTCGCTGCCGTTATCGAACGTGAAGGCCATCATATCTCTGCGGATGATTTGCTGAGCTATGTGAACCAGATTATCGAAAATACAGCGGAAAATATTTCGTCGATGCTCCAGGATGTGCGCGCCTTGCGGCACACCGAGAGCGATTATATTACTGGCTACCTGCTCAGACGCGCCCGCGCGCACGGTATCGCGGTGCCGGAAAATGCCCGTCTGTATGAAATGATTAAACGTAAGGAGAGTGAGTATGAGCGCATCAGCTCTGATATGCCTCGCCCCTGGTAGTGAAGAGACCGAAGCGGTCACTACGATCGATCTGCTGGTCCGCGGCGGCATTGCTGTCACAACCGCCAGCGTCGCCAGCGACGGCAACCTGGTTATCACCTGCTCGCGCGGGGTTAAACTGCTGGCCGATGCGCCGCTGGTTGAAGTAGCGGATGGTGATTTCGATGCGATTGTGTTGCCGGGCGGCCTGAAAGGCGCGGAGTGCTTCCGCGACAGCCCGCTGCTGGTTGAAACCGTTCGCCAGTTCCACCTTTCCGGGCGCATTGTTGCCGCCATTTGTGCCGCCGCCGGTACGGTGCTGGTGCCCCATCAGCTCTTCCCGATTGGCAATATGACCGGTTTCCCAGTGCTGAAAGAGACGATTCCGCCCGAGCAGTGGCAGGATAAACGTGTGGTGTGGGATCCGCGGGTAAATTTATTGACCAGCCAGGGGCCAGGCACAGCCATTGATTTTGGCCTGAAGATTATTGACCTGCTGGTCGGGCGCGAAAAAGCCCATGAGGTGGCGTCACAGCTGGTGATGGCGGCGGGGATTTATAACTACTACGAAGCGTAGGTACTAAAATGCCGGTGGCGTTGACGCTTATCCGGCCTACAACCGGGCCTTGCCACCGGAACACCAACGGGTTCAGGCTCGTGCCCTTGTAGGCCGGATGAAAGCGAAGCCTTCATCCGGCATTGTGTTTACGGGCGATAAACCTTCACATTCTGGAAGCCCTGCTCGCGCAGATAGAGCGCCTGCAAGCGGCTCATCACGCCACGCTCGCACCACAGCAGCCAGGTTTTGCTCTGATCCAGATCGCCAAACTTCGTGCTCAGCTTGTAGAACGGCAGCGACACAACATCAACGCCTTCCAGCTTCAGCGGCTTATCATCCTGTTCATCAATCGAACGGATATCCAGCACCACATCGTTCGGGCCAAAACCGTTAACCGTTTCAACTTCCACCACCTCTTGCTGGGTTTGCTGAGCGATTTCACGGATATCAATATTGCTGGCTTCCGCCACAACCTGGTCGAGGATAGCGAAATCAAAATGCGCTTCTTCCGCTTCGATCTTCGCTTTCACCGCCTTCACCGTTGGGCTTTTGGAAATCACGCCGCAATATTCCGGCATCGTGCGGGCAAAATCCTCGGTACCAATTTCACGCGCCAGATCGATAATGTGCTCTTTATCGTAAGAGATGAGCGGGCGCAGGATCAGCGTATCGGAGACGTTATCAATCAGACGCAGGTTGGTCAGCGTCTGGCTGGAAACCTGTCCCAGCGCTTCACCGGTTACCAGCGCCTGCACGCCGTAACGCTCAGCGACTTTCGACGCAGCGCGCACCATCATGCGTTTCAGTACCACGCCCATCTGGCCATCATCGACTTTTTCGAGGATCTCGCCGACCACCGGTTCAAAATTGATTGCCACAAAACGCACGCGGTGCGAACTACCAAAGCGGTTCCACAGATAATGCGCCACCTGGCGAACGCCAATTTCATGGGCTGCGCCGCCGAGATTAAAGAAGCAGTAGTGTACGCGGCAGCCGCGACGCATCAGCATATAGCTGGAAACGCCGGAGTCGAAGCCGCCGGAAATCAGCGACAGGACATCTTCCTGGGTGCCAATCGGGAAGCCGCCAATCCCTTCATAACGGCCTTTTACCAGCAGCAGACGGTCATCTTCGATTTCCAGATTCACCGTCACATCCGGGTGCGTCAGCTTCACGCGCGCAGATTCGACATGCTGATTCAGCCCGCCGCCCACGTAACGTTCCACTTCAATAGAGCTGAATTCATGTTTACCACGGCGTTTCACGCGCACGCAGAAGGTTTTACCTTCAATCTGCTCGCGATACTGCACCAGCGCTTTCTCAAAAATATCGTGCAGAGAAGTGAAAGGCACATCTTCCACTTCCAGAATATGGTGGATCCCCGGAATGCGGGTCAGCGCGTCGCGAATAGCCAGACGCTGGTTTTCATCTTTGGCGCGGACTTCGATATGGTCCCAGTGGCGCACAACGGCCAGGGTTTCGTCGTAGTGCTTCAGAACGTTACGAATGTTCCCGGTCAGAATTTTAATAAAGCGCAAGCGCACAGATTGGCTTTTGATGGTGATTTCCGGGAACAATTTAATGATAAACTTCATGGCGGCAATGGTTCGTTGGCAAGCCCGACTGGGCCTGTAAGGGAAAATAATACAGCAGCCCATACCCGCGGCTGCATCCAGGCGCGGAAGTATACCACCATCGAATAGACCTTGCGCAATGCATTACCCTTGAGCGTAATTGGCTAAGTGCCACGACTCCGCTACCATAGCTAAATTGAGTCAGGATGAATAATAGAAGAGTCAGACATTCACTATGCCAAAGAAAAACGAAGCACCGGCCAGTTTCGAAACAGCGCTGAGCGAGCTGGAACAGATTGTCACTCGTCTTGAAAGCGGCGATCTTCCGCTCGAAGAGGCACTCAATGAATTCGAACGTGGCGTACAACTGGCGCGCCAGGGTCAGGTAAAGTTACAGCAGGCGGAGCAGCGCGTGCAGATCCTGCTCTCCGATTCCGAAGAGGCGTCATTAAAGCCTTTCGCACCGGACGCTGAATAACGATGGATTTTAATCAACAATTGCAGGCCTGCGTCGATCGGGCCAATGACGCGCTGCGCCGTTTTATCGCTCCGCTGCCCTTTCAGAACACTCCTCTGGTTGACGCTATCCAGTATGGCGCACTATTGGGCGGTAAACGTCTGCGCCCGTTTCTGGTTTACGCAACCGGTTCGATGTTCGGCGTCAGCCTGCAAACGCTGGATGCACCCGCGGCCGCAGTGGAGTGTATCCATGCTTACTCGCTGATCCATGATGATCTGCCAGCGATGGATGACGACGATTTACGCCGTGGCCTGCCGACCTGCCATATTAAATTTGGCGAAGCCAATGCCATTCTTGCGGGAGATGCATTGCAGACGCTGGCTTTCTCGATCCTCGCCGATGCGCCGATGCCGGAAGTGGCGGCACACGATCGGCTGGCGATGGTATCAACGCTGGCGATCTCCAGCGGCGTGGCCGGCATGTGCGGCGGCCAGGCGCTGGATCTGGCGGCTGAAGGCGAGCAAATCTCACTGGAAGCGCTGGAACAGATCCATCGTCACAAAACCGGCGCGCTGATCCGTGCGGCAGTAAAAATGGGCGCGCTGAGCGCGGGCGACAGAGGGCGGGAAGCCTTGCCTCAGCTCGATCGCTACGCCCAGAGCATCGGTCTGGCGTTCCAGGTTCAGGATGACATTCTGGATGTGGTCGGCGATACTGCCACCCTTGGTAAACGCCAGGGCGCCGATCAGCACCTGGGGAAAAGTACCTATCCCGCACTTCTGGGTCTTGAGCAAGCCCGGACAAAAGCCCGCGACCTGATTGACGATGCCCGACAGGCGCTTAGCCTGCTGGCTGCACAGTCGCTTGATACGACGGCACTGGAAGCACTGGCGAATTATATAATCCAGCGTGATAAATAAAACGACACACTAGATGAGTTGCTGATGAGTTTTGATATAGCCAAATACCCGACGCTGGCGCTGGTAGATACCACACAAGAGTTGCGTCTGCTGCCGAAAGAGAGTCTGCCGAAGCTGTGCGACGAACTGCGTCGCTATCTGCTTGACAGTGTAAGCCGCTCCAGCGGGCACTTCGCCTCCGGGCTTGGCACGGTCGAACTGACCGTCGCGTTACATTACGTCTACAACACGCCGTTCGATCAGTTAATCTGGGACGTCGGCCATCAAGCCTACCCGCATAAAATTCTTACCGGGCGTCGTGACAAAATCGACACTATCCGGCAGAAAAACGGTCTGCATCCGTTCCCATGGCGCGGCGAAAGCGAATACGACGTTCTCAGCGTGGGTCACTCCTCCACCTCTATCAGCGCGGGAATTGGCGTTGCCGTCGCCGCCGCCAAAGAGGGCAAACAGCGCCGCACCGTCTGCGTCATTGGCGATGGCGCGATCACCGCAGGCATGGCCTTCGAAGCGATGAATCACGCCGGTGATATCCGCCCGGATATGCTGGTGGTGCTGAACGACAACGAGATGTCGATTTCCGAGAACGTCGGCGCGCTGAACAATCACCTGGCGCAGTTGCTCTCCGGCAAGCTCTACTCCACCCTGCGCGAAGGCGGCAAAAAAGTGCTTTCCGGCGTACCGCCGATCAAAGAGTTGATCAAGCGTACCGAAGAACATATCAAAGGCATGGTCGTGCCGGGCACCCTGTTTGAAGAGCTGGGCTTTAACTACATTGGCCCGGTGGACGGTCACGATGTGCTGGGGCTGGTGCAGACCCTGCGCAATATGCGCGATCTGAAAGGTCCGCAGTTCCTGCATATTATGACCAAAAAAGGGCGCGGCTATGAGCCGGCCGAAAAAGATCCGATCACCTTCCACGCGGTGCCGAAATTCGATCCGACCAGCGGTACGCTGCCGAAAAGCAGCGGCGGCATGCCGAGTTATTCGAAGATTTTCGGCGACTGGCTGTGCGAAACCGCCGCCAAAGACGACAAGCTGATGGCGATCACGCCAGCAATGCGTGAAGGTTCCGGCATGGTCGAGTTTTCACGCAAATACCCGGATCAATATTTTGATGTTGCGATTGCCGAGCAGCATGCCGTGACTTTCGCGGCCGGGCTGGCGATTGGCGGCTACAAACCGGTGGTGGCGATCTACTCCACTTTCCTGCAGCGCGCCTATGATCAGGTGATCCACGATGTGGCGATCCAGAAACTGCCGGTGCTGTTTGCCATCGATCGCGCCGGGATTGTTGGTGCCGACGGGCAGACGCACCAGGGCGCTTTTGATATCTCCTACCTGCGCTGTATCCCGGACATGGTCATCATGACGCCAAGCGATGAAAACGAATGCCGCCAGATGCTGTTTACCGGCTATCACTATGCTGATGGCCCAAGCGCCGTACGTTACCCGCGCGGCAATGCCGTTGGCGTACCGCTGGAGCCACTGGAGAAACTGCCGATCGGTAAAGGCGTGGTGAAACGCCAGGGCGAGAAGCTGGCGATTCTGAACTTCGGCACATTATTGCCGGAAGCGCAAAAAGCCGCCGAAGCCCTGAACGCCACGCTTATCGACATGCGTTTTGCCAAACCGCTGGACGAAGCGCTGATCCTGGAAACCGCTGCGCGTCATGACTCGCTGGTAACACTGGAAGAGAATGCTATCGCAGGCGGCGCAGGCAGCGGCGTCAACGAAGTGCTGATGGCGCACCGCAAACCGGTGCCGGTGCTCAATCTCGGCCTGCCGGATTTCTTCATCCCGCAGGGTACGCAGGATGAAGCCCGCGCCGATCTGGGGCTTAACGCCGCAGGCATCGAATCCCGCATCCGCAACTGGCTCGACTGATCCCCCCAGCCGCTCCTGCTATGCTTAAACGTAAGTTTTTAATAGCAGGAGTGGAACCATGCAATACAACACATTAGGAAAAACAGACCTTAAGGTTTCTCGCCTTTGCCTTGGCTGCATGACGTTTGGCGAACCTGACCGGGGCAAGCACGCCTGGACGCTACCGGAAGAGAGCAGCCGCCCTATCATTCAGCGCGCGCTGGAAGGCGGCATCAACTTCTTTGATACCGCCAACAGCTATTCCGATGGCAGCAGCGAAGAGATTGTCGGACGCGCACTACGCGATTTCGCCCGCCGCGACGAGGTGGTTGTCGCCACCAAAGTCTATCACCAGGTGGGCGATCTGGCGGAAGGCCTCTCCCGCGCGCAGATCCTGCGCTCCATCGACGATAGCCTGCGGCGGCTGGGCATGGAGTATGTCGATCTACTGCAAATCCATCGCTGGGATTACCACACGCCCATTGAAGAGACGCTCGAAGCCCTTGATGAAGTGGTGAAAGCGGGCAAAGCGCGCTATATCGGCGCGTCGTCGATGCACGCTCGCCAGTTCGCTCACGCTCTGGCCTTGCAGCAAGAAAATGGCTGGGCGCGTTTTGTCACCATGCAGGATCACTACAATCTGATCTATCGCGAGGAAGAGCGCGAGATGCTGCCGCTGTGTTACAAGGAAGGCGTGGCGATTATTCCATGGAGCCCGCTGGCGCGCGGACGTTTAACCCGCCCGTGGGGAGAAACCACAGCGCGTCTGGTGTCGGACGAATTCGGCAAAACGCTGTACAGCGAAACCGATGAAAATGACAGCCAGATAGCTGAACGCCTGGCTGGCGTGGCAGAAGATGTTGGCGCTTCCCGCGCCCAAGTGGCGCTGGCCTGGCTGCTGAGTAAACCTGGCGTCGCTGCGCCGATTATTGGCACATCCCGCGAAGAGCAGCTGGAAGAGTTATTAGGCGCGGTGGATTTAACGCTGAAACCGGAACAGATTGCCGAGCTGGAAACGCCGTACAAACAGCACCCGGTGGTCGGATTTAAATAAGAAAGTAAAATGCCCGGTGGCGCTTACCGGGCCGACTTGTCGTAATCGAATGTCAGAGCAGACCCCACACGCCGGATAAGGCGACCGCCATCCGGCGCATCACCCTCAGATCAAACCAATCGGCCAGTGGTGACCAATCAGATACAACAGCCCGGCAGCGATGATCCCGGCAATGATATCATCGACCATGATTCCCATACCGCCGTGGACATTGCGATCGAACCAGCGAATCGGCCACGGTTTCCACATATCCAGAATACGGAACAGCACAAAGCCGACGGCGACCCACTGCCAGTCATTGGTCGGGAGCGCCATCAGCGTGATCCACATTCCGATGAACTCATCCCAGACAATGCTGCCGTGATCGTGTACGCCCATATCTTTTGCCGTCTGATGGCACAGATACACACCGAGACAAATCCCCAGCATGACCACCAGCGAATAGAGCTGCCAGGGCAGGAACGTCATTGCCCACCAGAAGGGGATCGCCGCCAGCGAACCCATGGTGCCCGGCACTATCGGGCTTAAGCCGCTACCAAACCCGGTTGCCAGCAAATGCCAGGGGTTTCGCAAGTTCAGTCGGCTTTTGGCTATATCTTTAGCTCTCGGCAAAATGGTCGTATCCTTTCCAGTCAAGGGCGACAGCCTTGCCGCCACGGGTAAAATGCAGCCCCTCCACATCGGCGCTAATCTGCCCGATGCAGGTAAAAGGCACGCCGAGCTGACCGATGGCGACATCCAGCGCCCCACGGTTCAGCTCCGGCACGGTAAAACACAATTCATAATCTTCACCGCCGGAAAGCGCCCAGCGCAGCGCCTGCTCAGGCTCTACGTGACGACTGAACGCGTCGGAGAAAGGTAATGCATCCAGATCGATACGCGCGCCGCACTGGCTGGCTTTCAGTATGTGCGCCAAATCGGAGATCAGGCCGTCGGAGAGATCGATTGCCGAGCTTGCCAGGTTGCGCAGCGCCTGACCATGCAACACGCGCGGAGTTGGCCGCAAATGACGCTTAAGCAGATACTCCGCATCGGTTTTATCGCCGACGGCTAAACGCTGCTGCAAAATCGCCAGGCCAGCAGCGCTGTCGCCCGGCGTTCCGGTAACATAAATCCAGTCGCCCGGTTTAGCGCCAGAGCGCTTCATTGCCCGCCCTGGCGGTACATAACCATGAATGCCGATGGTCATCGACAGCGGGCCGCGGGTGGTATCGCCGCCAATCAACTGCATATCGTAGTAACTAAGCTGCTCAAACAGGCTGTCGCTGAATTTTTCCAGCCAGCTTTCATCTACCTCCGGCAACGTAAGCGCCAGCGTCATCCACGCCGGATCCGCGCCCACGGCAGCCAGATCGCTTAAATTCACCGCCAGTGCTTTGCAAGCCAAATCCGCAGGATCAATATCCGGCAGAAAATGGTTGCCCGCCACCAGCGTATCGACGCTGATCGCCAGCGTCTGTTTTTCAACGACGTACAGCAGAGCACAGTCGTCGCCAATGCCGGTTTCTACATCGCGACGGGAATTTCGTACACGGTCAAAGTAACGGGCAATCAGGGAAAATTCGCCGCATGCCATACGTTAATGCCTCGGTAGAAAAAAGAAAAAGCCGGGACAGGCGCGCAGAGCATCGCTTATCACCGGCTTACGGATCATTTTTTGTGGGGGCGGATCGCAGGGGCGGCTTTATCCAGCACGCCGTTAACAAACTTGTGGCTGTCTTCAGCGCCAAAGGTTTTTGCCAGTTCGATAGCTTCGTTGATCGCCACTTTATAGGGCACATCATCACGTTTAGACAGTTCGAACAGTGCGATACGCAATACCGCTTTCTCAACCTGACCCAGCTCTTCCAGCTGACGGGACAGGTACGGCTGCATTAAGCCATCGAGATATGCGCTATTAGTCGCCACCCCGGTCAACAGCTCACGGAAGTACAGAACGTCGACATCTTTTACGTCCTGTTCCGCCAGGAACTGGTATTCAACATCAGCGATGTCGTTCTGGGACAACTGCCAGGAGTAGAGCGCCTGGACGGCACACTCACGGGCGCGGCGACGAGCAGCAGGTTTCACGGAATTCCCCTTACTAAAATCAGGCCTTGATGGCTTTCAATACATTAATCATTTCAAGCGCGGTCAGTGCGGCTTCCGCACCTTTATTACCGGCTTTAGTGCCAGCGCGTTCGATAGCTTGCTCGATACTTTCAGTAGTCAGCACGCCGAAAGCGACCGGGATTTCGCTGTCCTGGGCAACATGTGCCAGGCCATTGCTTGCACCGCCAGCAACATATTCGAAGTGCGCAGTACCGCCACGAATCACCGTGCCGAGCGCGATCACCGCGTCGTATTTGCCGGTTTTCGCCAGTGCGCCAGCCGCCAGCGGCAGTTCGTAAGCACCAGGTACCCACACGACAGTGATATTTTCATCTTTCGTCTGACCGATGCGTTTCAGCGCATCAATCGCGCCTTCGAGCAGGCTGTCGTTGATAAAGTTGTTGAAACGCGCAATGGTGATGGCGACGCGAGCGTCCGGAGCAGCAACGTTGGCTTCAATAATGTTCATATACTTCCTTTACAGGTTCAGTTCGGACCCCGCAGGGGGGCGGATTTTAGCATAATATTTTACGCGCTGCTTCCCTTTTACAGCAGGCTTCACGCGTGGGTAAGATGCAGGCAGACATCCGGGCCAACCTGCCGTATCTCATTGAATTTAAAATGCGGTGCATCGGCAAGCGCCGACAGCCCCGGCAATACGCACAGGCCGCGCGCATCCGTGCCTAACAGCTTCGGCGCAAGATAAACCACCAGCTCATCCACCAGCCCGGCCTGCAACAACGCACCGGCAAGCGTTGCGCCCGCTTCCACCCAAATACTGTTAATTTGCTGTTTTCCCAGCAACATCATCAGCATCACCAAATCGACATGGCCGTGATGTTCCGGCACGATAATCTCGCGCACGCCCGCAGGCCAACTGCGCTCATCCGCTTTCGTGCGGGCAAACCAGGTTTCACCCGGCAGTCCGATCAGTTTGTGCGCTGGAGTAACCCGATTCTGGCTGTCGATCACAATGCGCACCGGCTGGCGCACATTTTCTTGCGGATAGAGCGCCTGGCTGTCGGCATCCAGCTCTTCCCAGCGCACCGTCAGCGAGGGATCGTCCGCCAGCACGGTAGCGCTGCTGGTGAGAATAGCATGGCTTTGCGCCCGCAGACGCTGCACGTCCCGGCGCGCCTGCGCGGAGGTGATCCACTGGCTTTCGCCGCTGGCCATCGCCGTTCGGCCGTCCAGCGATGCGCCGAGCTTAAGCTGCACATACGGAAACCCGGTACGCATCCGTTTGAGGAAACCTTTGTTCAGCGCTTCGGCTTCACTCATCATCAGCCCGTGGCTGACATCAATGCCTTCCTGCTGCAAACGATAAAGGCCGCGTCCGGCCACCTGCGGATTGGGATCCTGCATCGCCGCGACAACGCGTGCGACGCCAGCCGCAATCAGCGCTTCGCAGCAAGGCGGCGTACGCCCGTGATGGCTGCACGGCTCCAGCGTCACATACGCCGTCGCGCCGCGCGCGCGCTCACCCGCCATACGCAGCGCATGCACTTCGGCATGCAGCTCGCCAGCGCGATAGTGAAAACCTTCGCCAACGATCTCGCCATTGTTGACGATCACACAGCCGACGCGTGGGTTCGGATGGGTGGTAAAACGCCCGCGTTGCGCCAGTTTCAGCGCCCGCGCCATGTACATTTCGTCCTGCATGATCAGTCCTGTAGGCGTGCGATCTCTTCGCCAAATTCGCGAATATCTTCAAAACTGCGGTAAACGGAGGCAAAGCGGACGTAAGCCACTTTATCGAGCTTTTTCAACTGCTCCATTACCAGATTGCCGATCATTTTACTGGGAACTTCGCGTTCGCCTGTTGCGCGAAGTTGCGATTTAATGTGGTTGAGCGCCATTTCCACGTCGTCGGCACTTACCGGACGTTTCTCCAGCGCTTTCAGCATACCGCTACGTAATTTGTCTTCATTGAAGGGTTCACGCACTTCATTGCTTTTCACCACGCGCGGCATTACCAGCTCAGCCACTTCAAAAGTGGTAAAACGCTCATTACAAACCAGACACTGCCGGCGGCGGCGAACAGAGGAGCCTTCTCCCACCAGACGAGAATCGATTACTTTGGTATCCACGGCGAAACAGAATGGGCAATGCATACGGCGTCCTGACGTGTGAGTTAACTGAAATCTATTTTACCCTGAACTGGCATGACAACAAAGGCAGACCGTTTTTGAGATAATGGATCGATGGCAACGCAGGCGTTGCGATCTACCATTACAACACTCTTTCTTTTCACGGAAACAGACATAATGACAAGACGTTACCTAAGAACACTCTTACTGGGAAGCCTTTTTGCCCTCAGTGCCTGCGCCCAGCAAAGCGAAGTCCGTCAGTTGCATCAAAGCGTCAGCACGCTGAATAGCGAGATGAGCAAACTGAACAAAGAAACGGTGAAAATCACCCAGCAGAACGCGCTGAATGCGAAATCCGGCAGTGGTGTCTATCTGCTGCCCGGCGCAAACACGCCAGCTCGTCTGAACAGCCAGATTGGTATGTTGCGTATGTCTTTGCAAAACGTCGCGCCAAATGCCGCCGGAACCCGCGTTCTGCTGCGCATTCAGGGCGAATCGAACGATCCGTTACCGGCGTTTAGCGGTACGGTTGAGTGGGGACAGATTCAGGGCACCACGCAGAATTACCAGGAAGTTAACGTACAGAATCAGCTCATCAACGCACCGGCCAGCACGCTTGCGCCAAGCGACGTCGATATTCCGTTGCAGTTAAACGGCATTACGCCAGAGCAATTAGGTTTCGTCCGTATCCACGATATTCAGCCCGCCAGCGCGCAGTAATTCCCCGGGCGACGATGTCGCCCTTTATTGCGTTTTGTAACGCTTTTTCTTCTTTTTCCACGTTCGGTCATCACATTCACGAATTTGCAATATTGGTAAATGCCAGTACAATCGCCCCGTTTATTGCACGCAAACGTGAACGCAATCGATTACGTATGTGTCAATAATGTGAAACAACACATATTTTTGTGAGCGCTGATACTTATAATAGGCGCACAGAAATATGAAACATTTAATTGCAATGCGTGCTTTCTTTCACTCCCTTCTGGGATATCAATCAGTGGCGAAAAGATGAAAAAAACAATCCTCGCAGCCGGTGCTGCTCTGGCGCTTTCTGCGTCTTTTACTGCAAACGCAGCGGATAACGCTAAACCTGAATACGTTTCCGACTGGTGGCACCAGAGTGTCAACGTGGTGGGCAGCTATCACACCCGTTTCGGACCGCAGATCCGCAACGATACCTACCTTGAGTACGAAGCGTTCGCCAAAAAAGACTGGTTTGACTTCTACGGTTATGCGGATGCGCCGGTATTCTTCGGTGGTAATACGGATGCGAAAGGTATCTGGAACCACGGTTCTCCACTGTTTATGGAAATCGAACCGCGTTTCTCCATCGATAAACTGACGGGTGCCGATCTGAGCTTCGGTCCGTTCAAAGAGTGGTACTTCGCGAACAACTACATCTACGACATGGGCCGCAATGCCTCTGGTCGTCAGAGCACCTGGTATATGGGTCTTGGTACCGACATCGACACCGGCCTGCCGATGAGCCTCTCCCTGAACGTGTATGCGAAATACCAGTGGCAGAACTACGGCGCCGCTAACCAGAACGAATGGGATGGCTACCGTTTCAAAGTGAAATACTTTGTACCGATCACCACCCTGTGGGGCGGCCAGTTAAGCTACATCGGCTTTACCAACTTCGACTGGGGCTCCGATCTGGGTGATGAGAGCGGTAACGCGAACAACGGCATCAGAACCCGTACTAATGATTCCATCGCGTCCAGCCACATCCTCTCTCTGGGTTACGATCACTGGCACTACTCTGTTGTTGCCCGTTACTGGCACCACGGCGGCCAGTGGAACGACGACGCCAGCCTGAACTTCGGCAACGGCGACTTCAGCGTACATTCGACCGGCTGGGGTGGTTACCTGGTTGTGGGTTACAATTTCTAAGCCCGCGCGTAATGACAAAAAAGCCGATCGCACGATCGGCTTTTTTATTCCTGTCACGCAGCCAGCATTGCCCGGAACAGCCAGGCAACGGCTGCAATAATGATCGCCGGGCCGAAGGGAAAAGCTTCCGAACGGTTGGCTTTAATAATGAAATAGCCATATACCAGACCTAAAAGCGACGCGATAAGCATGATGTGAAATAGCGCTTCGCAGCCCTGCCAGGCACCGATACCGGCAAACAGCTTCATATCGCCAACGCCGATCCCGGCTTGTCCGCAGCGCCACAGAAACAGGCGATTCAGCGCCCAGGGAATGAGAAAGCCCACCGCAGCACCCGCAACAATACCGCTCATTGCTGCACTGTCAGGCTGTTTCGACCATGCCGATAACATCGCCAGCCCCAGAAAGGGCAACGTCAATTTATCGGGCAGCAACAGGTAGTCATAATCAATAAACAACATGACGACCAACAAGAACAGCAGCGACAAATCGAGCAAGCTGGCCGCATTGACGCCCTGCCAGCCGATCAGCAGTGCAAACAGCAGCGCCATGGTGAATTCAACGCCAGGATAGCGCCAGCTAATGGGTTGACGACAGCACTGGCTGCGCCCCTTCAACCAGAGCCAGCCAAGCAGAGGAATGTTGTAACGCATCCTGATACGCTGCCGGCAATGCGGGCAAAACGAAGGCGGCCAGCTCAGATTGATCGCCTCCCCCAGCATCATGCGCGGCAAGCGATAAATGACGACATTGGCAAAGCTGCCGAGGATCGCACCTAATAACGCAAAGAGCAGCGTATTACCGATCATCTTGCTTCACCGTTATGCCATGCGTTGTGCCGTCGGCAGAGCGACAAGCAGACGGGAGCGGCGCGTTTGCCACATCATCCACTTTAAAAATCCACTTCGGATAGGTGTCTGCTTTTTTAAAATTCACCAGCGCTTTCGGAAATGCCGCCGTGCGAAGCGGCCGCCCTTTCCCTTTACTGAAGACGCCCACCCAGCGGCCTTGCTTGTCGTAACTCATCCCCCACTGCCGCGAGCCAGTCAACGGATCGGTAAACCAGCGGCGCAGGTGATAAACCACTTTTTTACCGCGAGGATCGCGCAGCAGATCGTCAAAACTCAGCGGGAGACAGCCATTCCCCGCTTTCTGATACTGCTGAATGGCATTACGGATCTGCACGCCGCGGAAAAACAACTCCTCTTCCTGCTGCTGCCGATAAACCGCCTGCCGGTAACTGCTCTCTTTCAGCAGCGCCAGCGAGAGCATTGTCAGCATCAGTAACACCCACAGATAGGTGAATCCCCCCTGCCGCTGGCTACTCCTCATCATCTGACGGGCTCTTTTCTTCCAGAGAGGGAGAGGTGACATCCGTTATCTGGCCGTCATCATCGCGTTTTACGTCCCAGTTATCGCGAGTATTTGCAACAGGATCCATCGGAATTTCAAACAGATAACCATTGTTCACCAGATCTTCCAGCTCTTCCGGGCCGAGCAGGCGATCGTGACGATACGCCGCAATTGCCGAGCGCAGCGCATTACGGTTGTGTTTTAGCACCACGACTTTCGCGTATTCGGTCTGGCCGAAAAAACGCGGTGCCACCAGCGTCATTAAGGTGGCGATGATCGCCATAACAACCAGTAACTCGATGAGCGTAAAACCTTTTTCACCATTGCGCATAGGGTATTCCATTCAATCCTGGCTGGCTGCTGGTGGAACTGACATCCCAGACATCCTTACCACCTGTCGTCTCTCCCGGCGCCTGGGTGGATGCGCGCACCCGCCAGGTTTCGGTGTTCTTCCTGCCGTCGCAGTCACAAAAGGGATCGCGCGGGATCCGGCGCAACAGATAGATTTTTTCTTTGTTCGGGGACTTTTTATTCACCACGCCATCAACCAACAGATCGAGCGAAGCAGGCCAGTTGGTCATATCGGCATCTTTCTCAATGATCCCCTCCTCAACCAACTGCCCGTAACGATCGATTGCGCTGCGAATGTCACGCAGCGCGACGCGCAACTCCTCTTCATTACGCTGCTGCTCCTGTCGCTGATAGATGGGAATGGCGGCACTGGCAAGCGTCGCCAGCAGCGCCAGAGAGATCATCATCTCGATCAGCGTAAAGCCACGCTGAAACTTCACCGCGCATCCCCCTCGCTTTTCGCCAGCGTCGGCGCAGGCAGTTTACCGGCTGGCGGGAAGTCCGCTGGCGGCATCAGTGGCGGTGGGGTAAAGGTCTCTTTTTTATCATTCGCTTGTTGGGCGGAAGGCAGATAACCGCTCTCTCCCTGCGACTCTTCGCTGCCCATCTCAATGGTATTGATATGGGTTCCCGGCAGATCGATGTTACGTTCAATGGTTGGCGTAATCAGCAACACCACTTCCGTACGCTCTGTGCTGTTATCGTTGCTGCCAAAAAGTTTACCCAGCAGCGGAAGATCGGATAATCCGGGCAAACCGGTCAGCTCATCGCTGTCGCTCTCTTTGATCAGACCAGCCAGCACTTGTGTTTCGCCATTCTGGCTGCTCAACACGGTCGTGGCTTCACGGTTGTTGGTGCGGTAATAAGCCACGCCGTCTTTCGAATGCTCAGCGCCGCCAATAGTGCTGAGATTGAATTTCACATCCATGGAGATGGTGCTATCAACGCTGATATCCGGTGTCACTTCGAGTTTCAGCCCGACATCCTGATACTCAACCTGCTCCTGAGAAAAACTCTCTGAAATACTGCTTGTCAGTACCGGAATACGCTCGCCAATATCGATCACCGCTTTTTTATTGTTCTTCACACGGATTCGCGGATTGGCGAGAACCCGCGCATGAGAACGCACTTTTTGCAGATTGGCGGAAATCCCCTGGCTGGCGCCAAGATTGATAAACATATTGCCCTGGTTAAACCCATTCAGCGGAATATTGGTGCTCTCTTCGCTGGCGTTAAAGCCAACGCCCACCTGTCCTGGGAAGTTGATGCCAAGAATCTCTTCGTCTTTGGCGTTAATCTCCAACACTTCCACACCGAGCGTTACTTCCGCTTCCGGGCGATCGAGGGTCATCAGCAATTGTTCAGCCTTCTCTACGCTTTCGCGCGGCCCACGAAACGTGATCGAGTTGGTCCGCTCATCAACATGAACATCACGGATCTTAATCAGGTTACGCAGCGCAACATTGAGATCCTTCGCTTTGGCATAGCCCAGGAACACCGTTTTCACTAAGGTGTCGCGATAGGTTTTCTCTTTTTGCGCCGTCGCGGGATAAATCAGCAAGGTATTGCTGTTGAGTATCTTTTTACGTAACTGATTAGAGAGCAGCAGCAAATTCAGGGCGTTTTCTGCCGTTGTATCGTTAGCAATCAGGCTGGCAGTGGCTGTTTCCGGAACGTCTTTATCGTAAATAATATTAATACCGGTGATCTTGCTAATCGAAGAGAAAATATCCATCAACTTATGTTTCTGGAAATTAAAACTCACCGGCTTACGCAGCTCACGATTCATTTTTGTTTCTGGTTGATTCTGCAATGCAATTTCACGCATCAGATGATCGCGCATTTCAGCAGCCTGCGGCCAGTTAGGATCTTCCTCAAGAACCTGCTGAATTTTTTGCAGCGCCAGTTCCGGCTCGGTCTTATACTGAACAATAGCCTGTTGATATAATTTATCGAGAGCACGAGAGCCTTCGATCTTTTTTAGCCCCTGTTGCGCACTAAAATTTCCTGGCTGGTATGACAATGCTGAACGCCAGAATTTCGTCGCAGAGAGGTAATCATTCCGCGCAACAGCCTGGTTAGCGGCTAACAGATAATAATTAACCAATTGTGTAACCATTGACTGACGTTCAGTACGCAGTTCAATATCACCCGGTTTGGTCTTAATCGAGTTATCAATCTGCTGTATTTCACTGACCAGGGTGTCAATATTTCCAATATTCACTTTTTCAGGCTCTGGAAGCCTGTCGCTTGCGCAGCCTGTTAACAGAATTAACGAGCAGGCAACGCTGAGGATATTTTTTTTCATCTGCTTCACGGTTATTTAATTTTCAGAGAATTAAGATCGATACGTTTTTCAACCTGGCCGGACATCGCTTTAATTGTCACGTGGTCAGGTTCTATTGCCTGCACTTTCCAGTCCGGGGTGAGTAAATCGCCGGGTTGAATAAAGTCTTTCTTTCCGCAATTGCTACAAAGCAACCAGTTTTGCATGCCATCCGTAATAATGATGATTTTCTGGTTATCGCTTATCCAGAGTCCTGCCAACTGAAAAGGAAAAGCAACTTCCTGTACCACCGGAGTCGTAGAGGGTTTCTCTTTTACGGGTAGGGTGTACACAGGAAATAAATCCGCCAGTTCATCACTTTCATTGCGCACAACGGGCTTTTTACTCTCCTTCGCTTTTTGCGCGACGGCGGGTTTCGTCTGCGTGCCGGATAATGCCCCGGCTGAATCATCACCAAAGAATTGCGCCCATACCACCAGACCCAATGTGAGTGCCAGGCATACTTTCAGATATAACGGGATTTTCATGATGGCTCCAGACGTGATGTCAGCGTAAGCGTCAGCTGCAGGTTGATTTGCAGGCGCTCACTATCCGGGTTCGCACGCGTAACCGATACCCTGTCGACATTAAAGATCAGGCTGCTTCTCATCTTGCTCAGCGAACGTGTTAATCCGGCCCACTTCCCCTGCAGCGGAATATCGAGCGAAAGCTTGCGTTGGCGGTTTTTTTCTTCTTTGCTGAACTGATAATGACTGCCATCAACCTGTAAATGATTCTGCTGGAGAATATCAAACAGGGTTTTAACTTGCTGATATTCGGTTTCGTTCAGCGCGCTTTGCAATTGCCCTTTATCGTTAGCTAATACCGGCAGCGGTTTCTTTAGTTGTTGCTGTAAAAGCGTGTTGTCATCACGTAACCGGGTAATATCGGGCAGCATATAAATATGCTGATAGCACAATAAAGCGACAGGCACTAACAGCGCAAGTAGCGTTTTTTTCCCCGTTTTCTCCAGAAGGCAAGAGAGCCTCCAATGAATATTAGATAAGGAAAGTCTCATATGATTAACCTGCAAAAATGATCATCAGAGTCGAATTCACGGCCCATTTATCGGTAGCGTTCTTTGCTGGAGTATGATTTTTTAACTCTACCCGGGCAGGAATTTGCTCAAGTCGCGCGCTAAAATCCATCAGTGCCGATAACGATGTCGCACTGACATCCAGTGTGACGATTTTCTTATTTGGGTTAGCATCCAGAGAAACAATCGCAATATCAGAAGTGAGTAACTGCGCAACAGGATTGAGCATCGAAATAATAGAAACCGATGCTTTTTCATTTGGTAGACTTTGTTGTGCTTTGACTTTTAGCGCCCGGATAATCTCATTTTGTCTGTTGACTGCCGCAGTTATATGCTGATTTTGTTGAGCAAGAACCTGATGTTCCTGATATTGCTCAAACATCGTCACACATAAATACAGCGTCAGGATCAGCGCAATAATAATAACAGGACACGCATAAACGGAACGTGAATAGTTACAAAGGAACGGCATTCCTTTTAGACGGAGTTCAAAAGACATAATTCTTCCCATGAATGACAGTCTTGATAAATGACGTTCTGAATACAGACCATCAAAATAAAACTAACGGCATACTACGGATATAGTACTAGTCAGAAAAATGGTCTGCGGAGCCAAAAGAGATGTTTTCAGTTCACTTTATTATCAGCGTACTAACAGGCATTAAGGAAATGACGCGGCACATTATTATCAAGCCCCATTAATCGCGCCACCAGCGCCAGTTGCCGCTGTGCATCTCCGTCACTGTCATTATTCAGCCGCCAGACCTGATGCCACTCGCCCTGCTGGCGCGCTGCGTAAATGCTGGAATGCGCGCCGCGCAGACAAAACAGTGCCTCCTGCGGCAACTGCCGCAACCAGGGATGCAGTTGCACCTGAAATTCAATCGCAATGCCCTCCACGCGCAGTTTTCGCTGTTGGCCGATGCGCAGCAGTATTTGCCACAGGCGATCGTCAATGGTGGCAGCCAGTGCCGTTGAGGCGTAGTTAACCGAGATAAAATCGGTCTTAAGCGACCGCTCTGGTTCGCCAGGCCACTGCTTTATTGCCAGGGAAGCCGCGTAACCGCGAAAATCTTCCGGGTTGGTGATCCCCTCCTGCCACGGCACTGTAAAGTGGTGAACCCGGCTACTTTCCAGCCAGAATCCCAGCGTGTCGCGCCACGGCACACGACCAATAAGTGGCGCAATCAGGCCATCCACAGCCTCTTCCAGCGTGGCATCATCGGTGATTTCGCACTCGCCGATGCGGTTGCCCGCGCAGCGTAGCACCAGATGATGTTCATAGATTTCGCACAAAAATTTACGCGGGCGCAGTGATAACACGGTTAATCTCCTGAAATGTGGTTTTCCCTTCAAGAACGGCGCGAATGGCTACGTTATGCAGAGGGACGAACCCTTGCGCTAATGCAATTTCTCGCAGTTGCCGTACCGGCATCCGCGACTGCAATGCTTCTTTCATCACATCGTTAAAAGGCAGTATCTCCGCCAGCGCCAGCCGTCCGCGATAACCGCTCTGCCGACAGGACGGACAGCCGCGCCCCTTACGCCACACCGGTTGCAGATGGTTGAGATCGCTCTGCTGCCACTGCGCCAGATCCTGTTCAGTCGGCGCAACCTCCTCCTGACAATCCGGGCACACGCTACGCACCAGCCGCTGGGCAAGTACACCCTGCAAGGCGGTCAGTAAGCTTTCTGTTTCCACATTCATATAGAGAAAACGTTCAAGCACACTAAACACATCGTTGGCATGCACCGTGGATAACACCAGATGCCCGGTCAACGCCGCCTGTACGGCAATACCTGCGGTTTCGCTGTCACGAATTTCCCCGACCAGAATGGTGTCCGGATCGTGACGCAGAATGGCGCGCAGGCCACGGGCAAAAGTCAGCCCTTTTTTGTCATTCACCGGGATCTGCAGAACGTCATTGAGCTGGTACTCAACCGGATCCTCAATGGTGATGATTTTGCTCTCACCGTTATTCAGTTCGCTCAGCGCCGCATACAGCGTGGTGGATTTGCCGCTTCCCGTCGGGCCTGTCACCAGCACCATGCCATGCGGCCGGTTGGTCAATTGGCGGATTTCCCGCAGGGTATGATCGTCAAAGCCGAGAATTTCCAGGCTAAGCGTACTGCTGTGCGACTTATCCAGTACACGCAGAACCGCATCTTCACCATGAATGCCGGGCACAATAGACACGCGGAAATCAACGGGGCGCTGGTGAATAATCGCTTTAAAACGCCCATCCTGCGGAACCCGCCGTTCAGAGATATCCATATTACTGAGCACTTTCAGACGTGAAATCACCTGTTCGGAATAGTGAATTCCCTGGCAATGGCGGATAGCGTGAATCACCCCATCGACGCGGTATTTCACCGCAAGGCCATCGGGAACGGCCGAAAGGTGAATATCGCTGGCGCGGCTCTGCATCGCATCGTACAACGTGGCGTTGAGTAGCTTGATAATAGGATTCGCTTCGTTGGCGATAATGGCGGGCGTGATCTCAAGGATCATCTCATCTTCCGCACCTTCATTGACCTGCTGTTCAAGCTGATCCATGGTGCGCTGCTGACCGGCCAGCGCCTGCAACTGCTCCTGAAGCCAGAGCGGAGGCGCAATAGCCAGCGTGACCGGCAAACGCTGCGCCCACTGGCGAAGATCCAGTGAAAAGGGATCGCTCAGCAACAGCCACTCCTGCTGCTGCCAGCGCACCGGTAGCACCTTCCGTCCCACTGCGTCGTTGAGCGAGACATGTTCAAAATGGATCTCTGCCGCATGCAGCTCTTCTGCTGTCAGCGCTTTCAGCCCCAGTTCCGCCGCCATCCATGTTAAAGCATCCGGCTGTTCCAGCAGAACCTGCTGCAACGTCTCTCCGCGCTGGGGTTCGCTGAGCGCCAGCAGACGATCGATTACGGTAGAAATCTCATTCGGCATTACATTCATCAGGACATGCTCCCTGCCATTTCGAAAATCGGCATATAGAGTAAAAACACCACTAACCCGACAATCCCGCCGACAATCATCATCAATACGGGTTCAAAGATGCGGGTAAATGAATCAATGGCACGTTCCAGCGCCTCATCATAAAAAGCCGCAATACGCTCGCACATTCCCGCCAGCTCGCCGCTGCGCTCGCCCACCTGGATCAGGCGCATGGCAACCGGCGTTGTCAGTTGCTGGCTTTCAAGAGATTCCGATAACGTATTGCCCGCCAGCACGTGTTCCAGCACTCTGTTGAGGCGCTGATGGTGGCTGGCTGGCAGAACGGCTTTTGCCAGGCGCAGCGCATGCGGCACGGGGACACCGCCCTCAATCAACAGACCTAACGTGCGGTAAAAACGCACCAGAATGCCCAGAAATTGTTGCTGCCGGAGCTGAGGAATTTTCAGCACCAGGCTGAACAAGGTTTGTTTCACCACTGGCTGTCGGAAAAGCAAAAAGAAAAACGCCAGACAGGCGGCAAGCGCCAGCAACAGTTCCTGCCCCGAGTGCTTGACCAGATTTCCCCACCACAAAATAAGCCGGGCGCTGTCAGTCAGCGTGTTCATCCCTTCAAATACTTGTGAAAAGCTGGGGACGATAAACCCCAAAAGAAAACAGATAATTAATCCGCCTACCGACAGCACAATCACCGGGTAGGTGAGCGTTCCGCGAATGCGTTTACGCAGTTGCTCAATCCGTTGTTCGTAATAGTGATAACGCTTCAGCGCGTTGGCCAGATGCCCGGTTTGCTCCGATGAAGCCACCGTATTCGCCAGTAAAGGCGGGAAGATTTCCGGTTGTGCGCTCATCGCCTGCGAAAGTTGGCAACCGGCATAGAGTTTTTCCAGCAACCTTTCGAGCATTTCAAGAACCTGCTCATCGGTAGAGCAGGCGCGCAGCGTTTCGATGGCTTCAGTGACCACCAGGCCCGCTTCAAGCAGCGCCACCAGTTCCTGAAGAAATAAACCAAGGGCGAAGCGTTTAATCTGCCGTTGTTTTTGCGGAATAACCCGCACGACGGCATGACCCGCTTGCTGTAATTGATGACGGGCAGCAATCGCGCTTTCTGCCTGAGTACGCATTTTTTTACGCTTGCCATTATCTAAATAAGTGACTTCCCAGCTATGCGTTTTGCTCATAAAGCTCAATCCTTATGCTTATTTTTCAACCGCAGATAAACGGGAGCAACTTTCTTTATGTAGCGCTTGCGCCACATTTTAGTTTTACTGTCACGGCCATTGCCGGCGTTATATGCGCCGACCGCTTCCCAGCTATAGCCAAATAAACGCATCTGTCCTGCTAAAATCCAGGCTCCCACCATAACGTTCTGGCAAGGATCATTCATTAATGCGTGTTGTGTAATGTTATATTTTTTTAATTGGCTGAAATGCTGACTATTAATCTGCATAAGACCAATATCCGTGGAGCCATTTTTATTTCCATTGATTGCCGATGGCAATAATCCTGACTCCACGATACCAATCGCTTGCAACAATTCAGGTTCGATACCATAACGTTCGCCAGCGCTACGCCAGCAATTTGCCATCGCTGGCTGCACGGAGAGCAGAACTAACACGATGAGCAGCCTGATCATAATTAAAATCCGTAAGTGATATCCTTCCCGTTTTTATCTGCGGTGGAAATTTCAACTTCATAGACTTTTTGTTCTGCTCGCGCAGGGTTATGCCATTGGTATTCGTGGCCCCACGGATCTTGCGGAATTTGCTGCGCCAGATAAGGGCCATTCCAGTTGGTGGCATCCGACGGTTTTTCAACCAGAACACTTAACCCTTGCTGCTCTGTCGGATAGCTTCCGGTATCCAGTCGGTACTGGATTAATGCATCTGCAAAGGAATGCATCTGACGCATTGCAGTTTTCTCTTTTGCCTGATCGACATTCGAAAAAAGTTTTGGCCCAACAAACCCGGCCAGCAACGCAATAATCATTAATACCACCAGCAGTTCAAGGAGCGTAAATCCCTGCTGAGCTTTAAACTTAACATCTATTTTTTTCATAATAGCCTGCACACTCTAATTTGCTGTTCACCTCTGTTATTGTCCCGGACTTTCAATTTAAGGAAAGATGATTGCTCCCGCGCGTACAACGAATATTCTTTAAGCCGCCAGAAACGTCGCTATATATACAGTAAGAACTCGATTTATTGCCTGCAATGCTAAATCAAACCGCTTAGAGGTCATGTCGATTTTTCTTACTGGTCAGATAGAAAAAACCCGATAATCTCCGTATCTTTTCTGGTAAACATTCATGGAGATAGCAATGAGGTTTAAGGATGTCAATTAATATATTAATTGCAGATGAACACACTATTATTCGTCGGGGGATGACCTCGATGATAAATTCATTAAAAACCAGCAATATAAATACTGACAAACTAGACATCGATGTCGTTGGCGATACCAGTGAGCAAGCAGAATTACTTAACATTCTCGCCACACAAAAAGTCGATCTTCTTTTCCTTGGCTATGGACTTACCACGGTTAAAACCGGTAACCCGGTATCGGAATTAGATGGTATTGCGTTAGTTAAGTGGATCTCCAGCCGTTATCTCAAGACGAAAATTATTGTCTTATCACCCTATAACAATACCAATCTTGTACGCATCGTTCTTGAAGCGGGCGCAAAAGGCTATATCAGCCGAAATACCAGCGAACGCACGTTGTGGCGCGCAATCACTAACGTAATGATGGATGAAGTTTATATTGAACGCGGTTTAATGGATTCGCTGTTCCGCCGCGAAGCCATTACCCCGCAGGAGCTGTCAACGCGCGAAAGTGAAGTCTTACGCTTATTATGCCGGGGGCTCTCTCTGACTACGATATCGACACGAATGAACATCAGTATCAAAACGGTGAGCGCACATAAGCTACGCGCGATGGGAAAACTGAATGTAAGAACAGACTGCCAGCTTTATTGTCTTTTATTCCAGACCCGGATGTTCGATATTGCGATGTAAGTCCGAACGCAGGATCATGACAGCCAGCGGAGAATTTCGCTGGTTCTGTTGCTCTCCCTCTTTTTGAAACCCACTCGCTGTACACTCTTTTTCGTCGATAAAACGCCGCTTTATTTCACAAAGCGGTTTTTTATTGCCTTCCCTATCCGCGTTTCTGCAGCGTACACCTGCAAAACCGCACCTGAATCACCTCCACCGCGCCTTCTTTTGCATACGCAATCGCGCTCAAAATCAGCAGGTCAGGGGTAATGTCGGGGCACAAGTGTCTTAGCAAGAGAGGAAGCAGCGGACAGGATGATAACGGGGTTCTGAGGAGCGAGCGCCCCTCAGAATGCCGGCGCCACAAAGGGCGCCGGAGAAAAGCAGGCTTATTTACAGGCAGTGTGCGCAGAAGCAGAGCCTGGCTCACGCCATACGCCCCACTGGTTAGCGCTGGACGGCGCTTCACCGCGAGTCCACCAGCCGTTGACCCAGACTTTGCCCTGATAAGAAACTTTCTGGCAAGGTGCAGAGTAAACCGTGGTGGCGTTCCATGCTGCAACAGTATCATCACCCGGAGCCGGGGTTTCACCCTCGTCGCCCGGAGCCGGAGTATCGCCCTCGTCGCCCGGAGCCGGAGTATCACCTTCATCGCCCGGTGCCGGAGTATCACCCTCATCGCCCGGTGCCGGGTTTTCTTCTTCATCGCCCGGTGCCGGGGCCGGGTTGTTGCCGCCGAAATCAACGTCAATCACGTTGTAGAAAGTAGCGCCGGTATCAGAGACGTCCCAGGCAGCCATAATTACCTGATAACCGTCACGTTCCGGTACGTCACATTCGTGCTTCGGATTGGTATTCGCAATCGCGCCGTTACCTGTAACCTCGCAGAAAGGCTGGGCTTCAAAAGAGTTGCGAGTCAGCGGCTGATTCGGGTTCCAGTTTGCTTTAGTGATGTAGTATTTCCAGGAGCCAGTTTTATGCGCAGCGGTAAATTTCCAGGTAAAGGAGTTCTTGCCCGCTTTCATTGGATGCTTAGTCCAGCGAGAAGCGCTCTGCTGATCCAGATTAACCATTGATGCCACGCCAGCACTCGCCAGGTGTCCATCAGCCGGACCTGCGTTTAAAGCCGGGAAGCCATCCGGCCCTTCAACGCTCTGCGGTTCATACTGCGGGCCTGCGCCACAATCTTTGTTCTGGTTTCCCTGAGCAGCAGTACATAACGCTGCGCGGGAAGCGGGTTCGGTAACATAACCATGCGCTAAAGCGCCGCCAGCCATGCAAAGGGTTGTGACTGCGAGAAAAACTTTTGATAATTTCATTAATAACTCCATCCATGTGTAGTATTTACTGCCCGGTTAAAGTAATGAATTATCGTTGTAATAATAATATCAACATTCCATTAATTTATAAGATTCCCTCCGCTGCCACGGGAATATTCTGCCATGACCATGTAATAACAAAATAAAAAAGCCATACCCCGAAGGATATGGCCTGGATATATTTTTCCCGAATAGACAAATATTTTATTAATATCTGATCTTTTTCGGCGTCACAACGGGCGCCGAAGGGCGAAAATATTATTTACACTGGGTGTGCATGGTTGCAGAACCCTCTGGACGCCATGCGCCCCACGGGTTAGCGTCGGACGGCGCTTCGCCCTGAACATACCAGCCGTTCATCCAGACTTTGCCCTGATAAGTTACTTTCTGGCAAGGCTGAGCATAGATGGTAGAAGCGTTCCATGCTGTGACGGCACCGTTGCCTGGGTTATCGCCAGGCTCTTCACCCGGGTTATCGCCTGGGTTTTCGCCTGAGTTTTCGCCTGGGTTTTCGCCTGGGTTTTCGCCCGGTTCTTCACCCGGCTCTTCGCCTGGTTCTTCAGGCTCTTCTGCGACATCGTCAGCCAGGTGCTTGATGGAGAACGCCAGCGGTAGAGAATCATCTTTGCCATCGTTAACCGTCAGTTTAAAGCCCAGAGTGGCATCCACATCGGTGCTGTTCAGCGTGAAAGTCGCTTTCTGCTGACTCGCATTGTTCAGCGTAACCTGCGGCCCGGAAACCTGGGTCCAGGTGTAAGTCAGCGTGTCGCCATCCGCATCATAAGAGCTGGAAGCATCCAGCGTTACCGTCGCTGCACCCTGCACTTCTTTCTGATAAGTCGCACGAGCAACCGGAACGGTGTTGCCGGTTTCCGGCACGCCGCCGCTGGCGGCATTCTTCATATCGTTGATGTAATCGATCTGGTCAGCAAAGCTCAGGCCGGTATCGTTAGAGCCCATCGCCCAGACGAATACACCGCCGTAACCATTTGCAGCCTGCCATGCGGCACGCGCGATGTTGTTTTCGCGGGTTTCAGCATAGCGACCTTCCGGGCCCCACTGGGTGGTCAGGGTGTTACCGAGGATGATTTTCTTCGCATCGCCAACCGCTTTCGCGTAGTTAGCCATTGCAACGTCATACTTGAAGCGCGGACCCGCGTCGTATGCCATTACATTGTAGAAATCAAACAGATCGCGACTGTTTTGCAGCAGATCCAGTACTTCACCATGGTGAGTGGAACGATCGTTTTCAACAAAGGAGCAACCGTCGGTCACAGAAGAATCAGAGCACTCAAGCGGGTCAGCACCCACGTGGTAAGTCGTCAGGCTGATCAGCTTGCCGCTGTTCGGGCCCAGCAGTTCACGTACGCGTTTAACCAGTTTGATCAGGTTGTTGTTCTCTTCCGGACTCAGACGAGCGGTTTTCTCGAAGTCAAAGTCGATACCGTCGATCTGCACGGTGCCCGCCTTCTGGTAGTTCGCCAGGTTACAGGAACCATCCCAGTTAGCGCTGGAGCATGGACCCTGAACCTGATCCGCCTGCAGGCCTTTTTGATAAACCGGGAAATCCTTACGCAGCAGTTTTACCAGACCCTGAGCAATATTTTCACGGCTGGTTTCATTCGCCAGATGCGCCCAAATACTTTCGTATGTTGCGCCACCGAATGCCACCATCATTTTTTTGTAGGGTGCAGCCAGTTTAACTTGAGTCCAGGAAGTATAAGCTGGCGGTAACCAGTAATCGTTATAAGCAACATCACCAACGATATTATCAGAAGTATAAATTGCACCGTCCTGATCCCAGCCACCGAACGAAAGCAAATAAGTATCAACTTCTGCATTCATCATTTGAGTAGCTGCATCCTGAGGTAAACCCCAGGAAGTCAGATAACTCATCATATGGTTATTTGATTCAGCCAGTGCAGACTGAGAGAGTAACGCCGTAGTAATTAATGCAGCCAATGATAACTTTTTCAAAAGTAACCTCCTGTTACAAGAGTTAATTAAAAATGCGTCATCAATAATAGGGGCTGCGAATTTTATTCCAATGCGTTACATCTCGTAATGGTTGAGAATAACCGAGGTCCGTTTTGAATATTCTCGATATTATTTAATCCATTTCGCTATTTCTTCCTGAGAACAAGGTTTAAATAAACAACCATCCATTCCCGCGGCCAGACATTGCTCAATAACCTCTTCCTGCGCAATCGCCGTAAAGCCAAGCAAGGTTGCCCGCTCGCGGTCATTTTCCCGCTCCTCTGCGCGTAACCGCTGCGCCAGCGTGAAGCCATCCATCACCGGCATATTGCAATCAATTAAGGCGTAATCGAAATTGTCATACATCCGCCACAGTGTCAGCGCCTCCTCACCATTCTGCGTTTCGCTCACCCGGTGGCCCAAAAATTCAAGCTGATGTCGTAACAACATGAGATTGGGGGAGTAATCATCCACAATTAATACCCGCTTAACGGTGGTCAGCGATTTGCTCCTGGGTGTTTTATCCAGCGGCTTCGCCACGCTGGCAATAGCCGCGGGCAAACAAAGCTGTAGCGCGACCGTTGTCCCTTCACCTGGCGCGCTGGTTAACGAGAGCGTGCCTTTCATCAAGTCACAGAGTGTACGGCAAATAAACAACCCCAGCCCGGTTCCCAGCCGGGAGTTTTCTCCTTCCATGCCTAACTGCGTAAACGGTTTGAAAAGGCGCTGTTGATCCTCCGGTGCGATGCCAATGCCGGTGTCTTTCACAGTGAGCGCAACCTCAACCCTGCCATCAGAAGTGGGCTGATGCTGCAAAATGACCTCAATTCCCCCTTCGTGGGTAAATTTAATCGCATTACTCAGCAGATTAGAGAGGATCTGTTTATAGCGGCAGGGATCGATCTTCAACAGACAGGTATTGCCGCCAATTACCCGCAAATCAATGCTGATTTGCTTCTGATCGGTCGCTTCCTGAAAGAGCAACACCACCGAACGGGTTAAGGCGATCAGATCTTCTTTTTGTGGCTCAATGGCCATGCGACCCGATTCGATGCGCGCAATATCGAGAATATCGCCCACGACCGTCAGCAAATTTTTTGCCGCATCATGCGCGACTTCAAGCATCGGCTGAGAGTGGTGCTCTTTCACGTTCTGCTTAATTTGCAGTTCGAGGATGCCGAGAATCGCATTCAGCGGCGTGCGGATTTCATGGCTCATCACCGAAAGGAAATTGCTCTTTGCCCGGCTCGATGCCAGCGCTTCATCCCGTGCATCATTAAGCTGTTGCACCAGCTCTTCGCGTTCCGTGACATCCATCCAGCCGCCGCAGACCCCGCCGATCGCCCCGTCGCTATCATGGAAAGGAATGATCCAGTGGAAAACGGTGCGCGGTTTGGTGCTGTGATCCAGCGCCAGCACCCGATCGCCCATCTGCGGTCGCCCCGTCTCAATAACATTCACATAGTCGTGCCGGAATCCGCGTTTCAGGTATTCAGGCAACGGCAGGACGTCGATGGTTTCACCAAGCACATCGCCGCGCGCAACCTTCATTTCAGCCAGGAAGCGAGCATTGCAATCAATCATCTTGCCTTCAAGGTTCCGCACCACCATCGGCCAGGGAACGGCATGCATGATGTTATACATATACGTAAGCTGCTCTTTAAGCCGCAACTGCATGCGCGTGCGCTGTTTAACCTGGCGTCGCAATGAAAGGCCCCACAGCAGCGAGAGAATCAACACCATCGTTGTGGGAACGCCGATTTGCCAAAGATGTTGCCGCCAGCGCTGCCAGAATGCGCCGCCTTCGTAGCGCCAGCCGCTACCAAGCCGCTGATAATCATTATCCGGAATGGTATCCAGCACTTTATCGAGGATCGAGAGCAGTTCCGGCGCGGCCGCTGAAACACCGAAAGCAACATGCAGGGGATTAACCCCTTGCAGGCTGGAAATGTCAATTTTATCGCGGCCAATCCGTCTGATTTGATAATCCGTATTCGCCTCAATGCCGATCGCCGCATCCACCTGGCCTGCGGAGAGCATATCAACAGCCTCTGTCAGACTGCGGGTACCGATCATCTTGATCTGCGGATATTGCGCAGCGAGATAGCGTGCGATCAACGAGCCTTCACGCACGGCAACGAAACGATCAGAAAGCCCATCAAGCGTCCTTACCGCTGGCGTTTTGCTTCGCGTCAACAGAACATATTTACTGGTCAACCAGACGCGGGAATAGCGTAATTCCGGCAGGTGACCGGTGGGGATACCGGCCACCATGTCGGCCTCTCCGGCGGCGATCTTTTCGCTCAGCGCCTCGAAACTGCTGACATCGGAGACCACAAAATTGAGGCCGGTACGGATACGCACCATGGTCAGCAGATCGGCGCTGATACCACTGAAATTCAGTTTCTTATCGATAAAACTCATCGGCGCGCTGGCATCAAAAGCCAGTACGCGGATGACCGGATGCTCGCGAATCCACTGTTTTTCGCTGGGCGAGAAAAAAGGGCTCCCGGCGTCCTTCACCTCATCGGCACCCTGTGCCGCCATAACAAACGTACAGAGAAGACACAGCACAGCCCCTGCGCGCCTGAGGAAAGGAAAAATCGGGTATTTTGCTATCCTGCCTGATCTATTCATTCGCGGTAACGCCCAACGCTCTCTGCAAAAATTGATAACTTTCATGCACCGCGATACCAAAGCGATGGCGCATCTTCGTGGCTTGCGCTTCATTTACCCGCTGTTCGTGGAGCAGTGCAGGCAATCTTTCCATGGTGATGCAACGGCGCCGGGCATAGCGCATGCCCAACAGGTGAAAAGAGGATTTCATGCGGTGTGCCAAATCAGCTATCTGTATCAGCGATCCATCCTGTTGCAGGTTTTCCAGTTGGCGGAGATCGCTGCTTAACGTTCGCAGCAGCGTCGGGATCATCGCCTCTATAACTGGCTGTTGGTGGCCGGCCAGCGCACAAAGTTCGTGCAGATCCGGCTCTGGCCTGAGTGGAATAGCCCTGACCTGCTCATCAGAAAACATCAGCGGCAGCAGTCGATCAAAACCTTTGAGCCGCAGCCGATTCTCCTCCTGCTCCCGCGACCAATCACCACAGCCCAGCAGCAGCGGCGTTGTCGCCACATCGCCCGCCAGTTCTGCGGCAAGAATGCTTTCCAGGGCGTCACAACCCGCCTTTTCCTGCTCGTCGAGCTCGAAAACTATGGCGTGGTACCGGTGTTGCTTAAGCAGGCCGGGCGCGTCGTTGAAGCCAGCAATACGCTTTTGCGGGTGCGCATGCTGTAATCTGTACTGTTGCTCGCAACGGTGAGTAATAACAAGAAGTGGCAATCCCTGCATAACGACCTGACTTAACTGATTAATCCGAGCTGCTGCACGGACTGATAAAGCTCATACTCCGACGTGGCGCCTAATTTACGCATCGCGCTCTTCTTTTGTGCGCTAACGGTCTGCTTGGTACGGCTCAGCCTGACGCTGATTTCATTCACCGTCATTCCGCGCAGCAACAGACGCAGAACTTCATTCTCTTTTGGTGTTAGGTGAACCGCTGTTTTCGTCGTTGTTCGCTCTTTGATGCTACCGATCCGGCCTGCCGCCATGGTGGACGTCAGACTTTTCATCGTATGCAACAATTCGGTAGAGAGGCTGGCTTTATTCAGCACGCGGTGTACGCCAAGACGCATTAGCGAACGCTGGAGACCAGGATTGCTCACCATGGTAACGACGATAATTAATAGCTCAGGCCAGCGTCTTTTCAGCAGCTGTATCAGCGCCAGTCCGTCATTGTACCGGGTACCCGGCATGCTGAAGTCGGTGATTAAAATATCCGCAGGTTGCTGCTCAAGCTTAACCACCAGCTCGTCGGTAGTCATGGCTTCATCAACAATGTGGTACTGACGGGAAAGTGGGTTAAGCAGTGCCCGTAATCCCATCAGATAAATAGGATGATCGTCAGCAATCAGCACCTTTTTTGGCTTCAGCACATCTGGATTCTCGCGGGCAAAATGAAAGTGCCGCAGACTCTAGCAAAAAAATAAAAACAGGCAGAATGAATATTGCGGATAAAACAGAAATGCGCGCTTATAGCTTTGTTAATTGCAGGGCTAATTTAAACCAGGGATAAAAATGGAGTTTTTATAATCAGCAGATATAAAAAAACCGCAGCACCGGCTGCGGTTTTTTAGCGTTGAGAGCAAGCTTACGGCAGAATTGACGGCTGATCCGCCCCTTCTTTCTCTACTTTCTGCTGCAACAGATGTTCGCGCTTCATCCCCAGCTTCAGCGCCAGCGCCGATGCAACGTAGATGGAAGACGCCGTACCGATGGAAACCCCGATCAGCATGGTCAGCGAGAAGCCTTTCAGCATCGCGCCGCCAAAGAGATACAGCATCAGGATCACAACCAGCGTGGTGCCGGAGGTGATCAAGGTACGATGCAGGGTCTGCGTCAGCGAGATATTGAAGATCTCATACGGCGTACCGCGACGGATCTTGCGGAAGTTCTCACGAATACGGTCCGATACCACGATACTGTCGTTGAGCGAGTAGCCGATAACCGACATCAACGATGCCACGATGGTCAGGTCAATCTCGATATGGAACAGCGACAGCACGCCCATGGTAATGATCACGTCGTGCGCCAGAGCGATAACCACACCCGCCGCCAGGCGCCATTCGAAGCGGAACCCGACGTAAATCAGGATACAGATCAGCGCAACCAGCAGCGCCATGCCGCCGGTCTGCGCCAAATCCGCCCCGACGCTCGGGCCGACGAACTCGATGCGTTTCACCGCAGCGTTCTGGCTGGTCGCTTCGTTAATCACGCTGACAACTTTGCTGCCCAGTACCTGCCCACCGGTTTCACCCTGCGCAGGCGGCATACGCACCATGATGTCACGGCTGCTGCCGAAGTTCTGCAACAGCGGTTCCGCAAAGCCCGCTTTCTCCAGCGCGTCACGCATTAAATCCATGTCCGCTGGTTTTTCCAGCGAAATTTCAATAACCGTACCGCCAGTAAAGTCCAGGCCCCAGTTAAAGCCGCGAACACCCATCACAACGATGGAGAGGATCAGCAGCCCGCCGGAAATGATGAAAGCCCAGTTGTCCCAGCGCATAAAGTCCCAGACTTTACGGCCGTGGTTCAATTGTTCAACAGTATAATCCTGTGCCACAACGCACTCCTCAGATAGACAGCTTGTTAATGCGTTTGCCGCCGTACAACAGGTTGACGATGGCACGGGTACCGACGATAGCGGTAAACATGGAGGTCGCCACACCGATACCGGTGGTAATTGCGAACCCTTTAATCGAGCCAGTACCTACTGCGTACAGAATAAGCACTTTAATCAACGTGGTGACGTTCGCATCGAAAATCGATGAAAATGCGCCCTGATAACCTTCGTGAATCGCCTGCTGAACGGAACGCCCGTTGCTCAGCTCTTCCTTAATACGTTCGTTTATCAGTACGTTCGCATCCACCGCAACCGCAAGGGTTAACACGATACCCGCAATCCCCGGCATGGTCAGCGTTGCGCCAGGCAACAGCGACATGATACCGACGATAAGTACCAGGTTCGCCACCAGCGCAGACGTTGCGATCAGACCAAACTTCTTATAGAAGAAGATCATGAAGATGATCGACACCACCAGACCCGCCAGACAGGCTTCCAGACCCTGAGTGATGTTCTGCGCCCCCAGCGTTGGACCAATAGTACGTTCTTCAACAATCTGAATCGGCGCAATCAGCGCACCGGCACGCAGCAGCAGCGAGAGCTGACGCGCTTCGGTCGGGTTGCTGATGCCGGTAATGCGGAAGCTGTTACCGAGGCGAGACTGGATATTGGCGATGTTAATCACCTCTTCCTGTTTCACCAGCACCGCACGCCCATTGGCATCTTTCTTACCGCTGTCTTTGTACTCCACAAACAGGGTCGCCATCGGCTTGCCGATATTGTCCTTGGTGAAGTTCGACATAATGTTGCCACCCGCGCTGTCCAGTGAAATGTTCACCTGCGGCTGGTTGTACTCATCCTGGCTGGATGTGGAATCGGTAATATGGTCACCGGTCAGAATCACGCGTTTGTACAGCACAACCGGCTGACCTTCACGCGTCAGTTTCACCTCAGAATCACCCGGTACACGACCGGCAGCTGCGGCAGAAGCGTCCACGCTGCTGTTTACCAGACGGAATTCCAGCGTTGCAGTCGCACCCAGGATCTCTTTAGCACGCGCAGTATCCTGAATCCCCGGCAGTTCAACCACGATGCGATCAGCGCCCTGGCGCTGCACCAGCGGTTCGGCAACGCCGAGCTGGTTCACACGGTTACGCAGAATATTGATGTTCTGCTGAACAGCATATTCACGCGCTTCACTCAGACGCGCATCGCTCATCACCGCACGCAGAACGTTGTCGCCCTGGTTGGTGATCACCAGATCGCGGTGGCGGCTGGTCAGGTAAGTATTCGCCTGATCGCGCGCCGCGCTGTCGCGGAACTGGATGCTCAGGCCATAATTATCTTCCTTACGCACGGTGGTGTAAGGAATCCCTTTATCGCGCAGATCGCTGCGCAGGCTGTCCATATTCTGTTCCTGCAGCTTGGTCAGCGCTGTTTGCATGTCCACTTCCATCAGGAAGTGCACGCCGCCGCGTAAATCGAGACCGAGTTTCATCGGTTCGGCTTTGATGGCGGTCAGCCAGCGAGGCGTTGCAGGAGCAAGGTTAAGAGCTACGACGTATTGATCGCCTAACGCGCTGACCAGCACCTCGCGGGCGCGCAGCTGTGTGTCAGTCGAATCAAAGCGAGCGAGAATAGCGCCATCTTCCAGTGCCACGGACTTCGCGTTGATTTTTTCTTCTTGTAAATTTTTCTGGACCTGGATCAGCGTTTGCTCACTGGCGGCGACGCCGCGCGCGCCAGTGATCTGAACAGCCGGATCCTCACCATACAGGTTGGGAAGTGCGTAAAGCAGGCCGACGATAATCACGACGACCAGCATGATGTACTTCCACAAAGGATAACGGTTTAACACGGCAGTTCCCTTTGGGAAAACGAAATGATTACAGCGCCTTCATAGTGCCTTTCGGCAGAACGGCAGCTACGAAGTCACGTTTGATTACTACTTCAGTGGTGTCGTTCAGCGCAATCGCAATGTAGCCGGTTTCAGCTACTTTGGTTACGCGACCAACCAGACCACCGTTAGTCAGCACTTCATCACCTTTGGCGATGGAGTCCATCAGCTTTTTATGCTCTTTCGTGCGTTTTTGCTGCGGACGCAGGATCATGAAGTAGAAAATCAGACCAAACACCACCAGCATCAGGATCAGAGATATCGGGCTACCCTGTGCCGGCGCGCCAGCTGCCGCTACCGCATCAGAAATAAAAAAGCTCATTCAAATTCCCTCATTTATTTAATTAATCAACGTTCAAAGGTGGAACCGGTCGACCCTGACGTTGGTAAAAATCCGCTACGAAGCGCTCTAATTTACCCTCTTCGATAGCCTTGCGTAAACCAGCCATTAAACGCTGATAATACCGCAGGTTATGAATCGTATTGAGACGCGCGCCCAAGATTTCGTTGCAACGATCGAGATGATGCAAATACGCAAGTGAATAATTGCGACAGGTGTAGCAATCACACTCAGCATCGAGCGGGCCGGTATCGCTTTTATATTTCGCGTTACGGATTTTCACCACGCCGTTGGTCACAAACAGATGACCGTTGCGGGCATTACGCGTCGGCATAACACAGTCGAACATATCAATGCCGCGACGCACACCTTCAACTAAATCTTCCGGTTTACCCACACCCATCAGGTATCGTGGTTTGTCTGCAGGGATTTGCGGGCAGACATGCTCCAGGATGCGGTGCATATCTTCTTTTGGCTCCCCTACAGCAAGACCGCCGACAGCGTAGCCATCAAAGCCAATCTCTACCAGACCTTTGACCGATATATCTCGTAAATCTTCGTAAACGCTGCCCTGAATGATGCCAAAGAGCGCATTTTTGTTGCCTAATCCATCGAATCGGTCGCGACTGCGCTTCGCCCAGCGTAGAGACATTTCCATAGAGCGTTTCGCATAGTCCCAGTCGGCCGGGTATGGGGTACATTCATCGAAGATCATCACGATGTCGGAACCGAGGTCGTATTGGATCTCCATCGACTTTTCCGGGTCGAGGAAAATCGGATCGCCATTGATCGGGTTGCGGAAGTGCACGCCCGATTCGGTGATCTTGCGAATGTCGCCAAGACTGAAGACCTGGAAGCCGCCGGAATCGGTCAGAATCGGGCCTTTCCACTGCATAAAATCGTGCAGATCGCCATGCAGCTTCATGATTTCCTGGCCCGGGCGCAGCCACAGGTGGAAGGTGTTGCCCAGAATAATTTGTGCGCCAGTGGCTTCCACTTCTTCCGGCGTCATCCCTTTTACGGTGCCGTAAGTGCCCACAGGCATAAACGCCGGCGTTTCAACCACGCCGCGTTCAAACACCAGACGACCGCGGCGGGCGCGTCCGTCGGTGGTATCCAGTTCAAATTTCATTTTTTCTCCAGCATCAGAGAGACAGTCTGATGGTAACTATCTGCTGTGAAATCACTCCACAGCATCGAATTCATCAACAAGCAAAAAAGGCGTAATTGACGCCGCCAGTTTGGACGCGCACAGCGCACAGCGCACAGCGCACAGCAACCGGAGCGTACACATAGTACGTGAGGATTGCGAGCACTGCCCAAGTGCAAAATGGCAAGTAAAATAGCCTTTTTATGGACGTTCAGTAATGGCCTGCGGATTGTACGTGATAAACATCGCATCGCCATAACTAAAGAAGCGATATTCCTGCGCAACGGCGGCGCGGTACGCGTTCATGGTGTGCTGATATCCGGCAAACGCGGAAACCAGCATGATCAGCGTCGATTCCGGCAGGTGGAAGTTGGTCACCAGCGCATCGATCACCTGATATTGATAACCCGGATAAATGAAGATCTGCGTATCGCCAAAGAACGGCGCAATCAGCGCATCGTTGGCGGCCTGCGCAGCGCTCTCCAGCGAGCGTACGGACGTGGTTCCCACAGCGACAACACGGTTGCCGCGCGCTTTCGCCGCCAGCACCGCGTCCACAACCTCCTGCGGCACTTCGGCATATTCGGAGTGCATGATGTGATCTTCAATGCTGTCGACGCGTACCGGCTGGAAAGTCCCGGCACCGACATGCAGGGTAACGAAAGCCATTTCAATGCCTTTATTACGCAGACGTTCCAGCAGCGGCTCATCAAAATGCAGGCCCGCCGTCGGTGCAGCAACCGCGCCCGGCTTCTGGCTGTAGACCGTCTGATAGAGCTCGCGATCGGCATCTTCATCCGGACGATCGATATACGGCGGCAGCGGCATATGGCCAATGGCGTTAAGAATATCCAGCACCGGGCGCTCATCATGGAACTCAACTTCAAACAGCGCATCGTGGCGCGCAACCATAGTTGCCCGAACATCTTCGGCATCGCCCAGCAGCAGCTCAGCGCCGGGTTTTGGCGCTTTAGACGCGCGAATATGTGCCAGAATACGTTTATCATCGAGCATGCGCTCAACCAGCACTTCAATCTTACCGCCGCTCGCTTTACGGCCGAACAAGCGTGCAGGGATCACGCGGGTATTATTGAACACCAGCAGATCGCCAGGGTTGAGCTTATCCAGTAAATCGGTGAAAGTACCGTGCGTCAGCGCGCCTGTTGGGCCATCCAGCGAAAGTAAGCGGCAACTGCTGCGCTCGGGCTGTGGGTAGTGGGCAATCAGGGATTCGGGTAATTCAAAGGAAAAATCGGCAACGCGCATGACACTAACTCAAGACAAAATAAGAGGCGGGTAGTCTAGTGCCCGCGCCCTTTCGCTGCAACCGTTAGCCGCTTTTGGTTCAAAAAATAACCTAAAAGACAAAGCGGCATAACAGCGCCAGTGCTGGCGCCACCGGGCGCTGGCGAAACACCTGCAATCGACAATGATGGACATAGAATGAATTTTTTAGCACACCTGCATCTTGCACACCTGGCGGACAGCTCGCTGCCCGGCAACCTGCTGGCGGACTTCGTTCGCGGCAACCCGGAAAATCTCTACGCGCCAGCAGTGGTGGATGGCATTTATATGCACCGCCGTATCGACGTGATGACCGACAACCTGCCAGAAGTCAAAATCGCCCGTGAAGGATTCCGCGCGCAAACGCGCCGGGTCGCGCCCATCACGCTGGACGTGATGTGGGATCACTTTCTCTCCCGCCACTGGGCGCAGCTCTCCCCCGATTTTTCGCTGGAGGATTTCGTGCGTTATGCCCATTCACAGGTAGCCACCATTTTGCCGGAGTCCCCGCCGCGTTTTGTGAATTTGAATAACTACCTGTGGTCGGAACGCTGGCTGGAGCGCTACCGGGAGATGTCCTTTATTCAGAATGTACTCAACGGCATGGCGAACCGCCGCCCGCGGCTTGATGCGCTGCGCGACTCCTGGCAGGATCTCGACGCTAACTACGCCGAACTGGAAAGCCTGTTCTGGCAGTTCTACCCGCGCATGATGGAGCAGGCAATTTCTCGCACGCTTTAATTGATAGGCAAAACCTGTCTCAACGATTGTCAATGGCGCTTTGAGCCACTTCCGCCCTCTCCCTATACTGGCCCGCGTTGCGTTCTAATTAACCTTGTAAATCACAGGAGTACACATGGTACTGGTCACTCGTCAGGCACCGGATTTTACAGCAGCAGCCGTACTGGGCAGCGGTGAAATCGTTGAAAACTTTAATTTCAAACAGCACACCAACGGCAAAGCCACCGTGCTGTTTTTCTGGCCGATGGATTTCACCTTCGTTTGCCCGTCTGAACTGATCGCTTTCGACAAACGCTACGAAGAGTTCCAGAAGCGCGGCGTTGAAGTGGTTGGCGTCTCCTTCGACTCCGAGTTTGTTCACAACGCATGGCGTAACACGCCGGTTGAGAAAGGCGGTATCGGTGCGGTGAAATACGCAATGGTTGCGGATATCAAACGTGAAATCCAGCAGGCTTACGGTATCGAACACCCGGACGCAGGCGTTGCGCTGCGCGGTTCTTTCCTGATCGACAAAGACGGTATCGTGCGTCATCAGGTAGTTAACGACCTGCCGCTGGGGCGTAACATCGACGAAATGCTGCGTATGGTTGACGCGCTGCAATTCCACGAAGAGCACGGCGAAGTTTGCCCGGCGCAGTGGGAAAAAGGTAAAGAAGGGATGAGCGCTTCTCCGGACGGCGTTGCGAAATACCTGAGCGAAAACGTCTCCAGCCTGTAATCGGCAGCGTTTGACAAAAGGCCCGCTCTGCGGGCCTTTATGTTAGCGTGTTTTCACTTCACGCCAGATACGCAGCGCCATCCACACCAGCACCACAACCCCCAGCAGCAGCACGCCCCACACCAGCCACGTTTTCCACATTCCCTGCCGTTCAGCAGGCGACGTCGCCGTCAGCCGTTCCTGCCCGCCAGGTGTCACTCGCTCTGCCACTTGTACTTCCGGGATCGCGTCAAGATCGAGCTGTTTACGTAAGGCCTCCGGGATTAGCGCATCCAGGGCCACGGCGGCAGGCTGCGCCGCCCGGTTACCCCAGGCCAGCATAAATGGCCCTTTGCCCTGGGCGTTAAACAGCAGCGATTGCCGCGAGCGACTGCCGCTCATCTGCGGTAATTCACCCGGTAAACGCGCATCCAGCGTGGTAATGCGCACCGCCTGCACGACTCCTTCCGGTAACGCGATCGGCGCAGAAGCCTGTTCATTACGCTGCCACAACACAGTTTTACTGAGCGGTTGCCACTCGGCGCTGGCGCTACTGCGGAACGCGATCTCCACCGGCAGAACGCTCCCTTCCGCCAGTTTTACCGACAATGAACTTAACGGCTGCGGTTGCGCCCACAGGTATTGCGCCTCGGTGGAAGAAACCCGCTGCCCGTGGCTCGCTATCTGTACCTGCTCCAGCGGCGTTGGCTCGCTGCCCAGCGTCGCCGTGACCTGCGTAATCGTCACCGGCAGATTTGGCGTATCAAACACCATCAGCAAATAACGCACGCCATCCGCGGACATGGTTTGATTGACATTTATCTGATCGAGTTTCAACCGGTCGTTACCGCTCGCCAGCTCCATCACCGGCGCATTTTCCTGCAATGTTGCCCAGCTACGCATATCATCACTGAAAAAGAGCGTTACTTTGCTACGCCATTTCGCTACTGCTTCCGGCCATGTCAGCTTCAACCGCGCCAGCGTAAAAGTCTCCGGCATATTTTCCGGCAGCGCCAGCAAATAACTCTGTCCAACCACCTCTGCTGGCTCGCCTTCAATACGAATATCGACGCCGGATGAGGAGTGCAAACGCACCACATTTTGCCCTTGCGCGCTGGTTTCAACCGGTGAGGAGTCGAGCGGGAAGACGCGCAGCGGAATGGCGGCAGGCGCGTGGGTTGCCGCACTTTGTGTTTCCAGCGTGAACGGCACTCGCTCTCCGTCGCGATTAAACACCCGTGCGTCACGCAAATCTGGCCATGTACTTTGCGTGTAAACATCCAGCGGCAGATCCACGCGATACCAGGAAGCCGCTTGCGGCAAATCAAGCGAGGCGCCAAACGCATAATCCTGCGGCGAATCCGGGAGCGGTTCACTGCTTATCGCCGCGCCCGTTGCCATTATCAGCGCAGCCAACACTACTCCATGCCATGTTGTCATTGTTCTTCTCCCTTATCTTGTTCCCGCACAGCCTTTGGTGGCAGGGGTGAAAAATAGCCCACAATCAGCACCAGTACCGCCACGCCAATAAAGGCGATCGCCCGCGATAAGCCACCGCCTCCGGCGCTGTCTACCAGCATCAACTTAAGCAATACAACGCCCAGCAGCACACCGCCGCACAGCCACTGATGGCGAGCATGCTGACGCGTCGCGCGAATCATCACCACCAGCGCAATCAACATCCAGAACAGCGCCAGGCTGGTCTGGATCAACCGCGATTGCCACAAGCTGCCCACATCCCACTCCACTTCGCCGTAATACGCCAGCAACCGCAGCAACGCACCGTTAAGCCACCAGAAACCAAGCGCCGCCAGGACCCATGGCCGTACACGCCACATTTGTGGCGCTATCGTCGGGTAGTGGGTTTCAGCAAAACGGCTATACAACCAGACGCCAGCCAGTGCGAAAGCCGCCCCCTCTTCCAGCGGGTTAACCAGCGGGAGATAACGCATCTCCGTCACCACTCCGTCGCCGAGGTTAGCGAATACCAGCCAGCCCAACAGCACAGGTACTACCGGCAACAGCGCCAGCGCGCCATATAGCGCAGGCCAGATGCGAAACGGCCAGAACGCATGGCGGATTGCCGCCAGCACCAGCGCGATCGCAAGGCCACCCGCCGCCATCGGCAACCCGCTCTGCCAGGGCTCCGATCCCCACGGCAGTCCCTCAACAAACCACCACACTTCACTACCAGCCGCCAGCAACAGCATCCAGAACAGGGAGATATGTAACCCTTGCGACACGCGCGCAGGCACAGTGCCATTATCCTTGTAGAGCAGCAGCAAAGCGGAAGGCAGAGCAATACACCAGGCGAGATTCGACCATCCCGCCGCCAGAGCATGCCCTTGCGATGTTATCTGCCAGCCCAGCATCAACGCCATACCCAGCCACAACAACCACCGGGCGTATCCCAGCTCCGGCCATGATGCGCGCAGGCTGCCCGCACGCCACAGCCACACCGAAAGCGCCAACAGCGCCAGTACGCCAAACCCGGCATGCACCGCAACCGGTAAAACCAGCTGTGTCACGCCGCCCAGCGCAACCACCCAGAACGCTACCGCGCCCGCCAGCAGCAACCCGCTGCCTTCACGCCGGATCCCACGCCACAGCAATGCGCCCGCCAGCCAACAACCGCTCAGCACGGCAAAGATCAACAAGGTCGACAAGGCATTAAGCCCATCGGCTGACGCCCAGAGCGCGCTACACAGCGCCAGCAACAACAAGGCGCTGCCGCTGTAGCTCATACGCCGCAGGTTTTGCTGCACGCCGAGCCACAAGATTCCCAGCCCTTCCAGCGCCCAGGCCATTGCCGTCCAGCGCGCTGAAAGCGCCAGTGGGATTGCCAGTGTGGCAAACGCGCCGCCCAGCGCCAGCGCTGCCAGTACCAGCGGTTTTGCCGCCGTCGGGTAGCGCTTCAGCGCCAGGGTCGCTAATGCCAGATAGAAAAGACCAAAACCCAGAGCGCTAAACGCCGGTCCGTAGTGCCAGTGCCAGGTAATAGCGTACTGCATACCAAATCCCACCAGCGGCGGCGCGAACAGCAGCACGCCATCAATAATGCGCTCTCCCCGACGCTGCGCGCGCAGTGACAACGCTACGCTCAATACGCCGAAGATCAGGATGTTGACAATCAGGAAGAGCTGGCAGCTCAGATAAAATTCCGGACGGTAGCTCTCCATGCCCCACAGCCCGGCAACGCCGAAAGTGAAGAACATCCCCAGAAGATTCAGTTCGCGCCAGTGCTGCCAGAGGCTGATGGCGAGAATGCCTGCCGAGAGCAGTAAGTAAAACGAGAACAGTGCGATATGGCTGCCGCCACCGGTGGAAAGCAGTATCGGTGCCAGATAGCCGCCAAGGCTGGCCAGCAGTGCCAGGCTCAGCGCCTGTTGCAGCACCGCCAGCCCGACGCTTGCCGCGCAAATAACAATGAGCAGCCCAAAGGCCAGCGTCATCGGCAACATCTGCCACAAGCGAAATGCGCCGAACACGGTTAAGTAGAGCGCGCCAACCGCGCCGCCTTGCAGTATCAAAGCAAAAACGGTTTGCTTATGCCGCAATCGCCACCCCAGCCCCAGCAGAACCAGGGCGACCAACGCCACGGCAGCCAGCCGTAATTCCAGCGGGAACAAGGCGTATTCCACGGTGTAACGTAGTAAGAAGGAGAGTCCGATAAATAGCAGCACAATGCCCAGTTTCGCCAGCGGATTGCCCTGCATAAACCAGCGCGCCAGCGAAGTGACCATGCCCCAGGAGGCGGTTTCCGGCTTCGTTGTTTTTATAGCAGGCGCGTCAACAGCGGCCGCTGGCGATTCGGCCTTACGTTCCCACGGATTAACCGCTGATACAGGCGTTTGAGGAATTTCAATTACTTCGCGAGCAGGTGCCGGGACAGCCCCGGCCGACGTCGCTTCACGGCTTTCCGGCATTTCCATCAGGCGCTGTTCAAGTACGCTCAGCCGCTGCTGCAATTGCAGAAGTTCACTCTGCGTGGCGACGCTGCGCCGCCAGGCGGTTATCGCCACAATGGGCACCACTACCAGCGCCAGAAACAGCACTACCACGCCGAATACTAAAAGACCATCCATGTACTATCGCCTTCGCTAAAGGGGAGACGTAACGACCGCCCCTCGTCGCGTGGCGATTCAGGCGGCAGACCAGACAGATGCGCTGGTAGCTGAAAGCGTCAGCACATCATCCAGTAGCGTACCTGTACCTTCCTGAAGCCGCCAGTTTTTCGCCTCTAACAGCGGCGAGCCCTCCAGCACCACCTCGCAGGCTTCGCCGCGGTTGATCGCCACCAGTACGCGCTGTTGCTGCCAGACACGAACAAAAACCAGCACGTTATCCTGGGCGTATATCACCAGGCAGCCGCCGCGCCGCAAAGCCTGGCTACGCGCGCGCAGTTTCGCCATACGCTGGTAGAGCGCCAGCAGTTGCGTATCCTGGCGCTTTTTATCCCACGGGAAGGTCTTACGACAAAAGGGATCGTTCGCCCCGTCGAGTCCCACTTCATCGCCATAATAGATGCAAGGCGTTCCCGGCCAGCTAAACAGCCAGACCACCGCCAGCGGCAGCCGGGCAACATCTTTGCCGAGCACGGTTTTAAAGCGCGGCGTATCGTGGCTGTCGAGCTGGTTAAACATACGCAACTGCTGCTGGTGCGACAGTCCGGCCCGGTAGTTATCCATCCATGCTGCGCAAGTTTGCGCATCGATCTGCTGGGGATCGTAGGCAATATCTGTATTCGCCAGAAAGGCCCACACCGGCAGCGTAAAACCGCGATAATTCATGGCCGCGTCTTCAGCATCCGCCTGTAGCCACTGGCGCGCATCGCCAAAATGTTCGCCGAAAACATAGGCCTGCGGCAGCGTCTCTTTCGCCGCGCGGGTGATCCCCGAAATATGGTGCAGATTGTTACGCGCCCCGCCGTCTTCGCCCAGCATATGCACCACGTCCAGCCGCCAGCCGTCCATGTTCCACGGCGCTTTCAGCCAGTGGCGCACAATGCTCTCCTCTCCCTGATAAATCTCTTCAACCAGCGTCGGTGACTGATAATCGAGTTTCGGCAGGCTGGCATACCCCAGCCAGTCGCGGGCGCGGCCCTGCTCGTCAAAACTGTACCAGCTACGCCAGCGGGAATCGGGGTTATGACAGGCTCCACCGGTGCCACGGTTGTGGCGATCGAACCACGCGTGGGAATCACCGCTATGGTTAAAAACACCATCAAGGATCAAACGCATATTCAGTTGCTGCGTATTGCGCCGCAGGCGTAACAGGGCTTCGTTACCGCCAAACTGCGGATCGACATGGCGGTAATCTTCAGTGTCATATTTATGTACGCTGGGAGCGACAAAAACCGGGTTGAGATAGAGCGCGGTAACGCCCAGCTTTTTCAGGTAGGGCAACTTTTCGCTGATCCCGTCGAGATCGCCGCCATAAAAGGTTGATCCCCCGGCTTGTGCCGTTAACGGATCGTCCCAGTCGCGCAGCACAATGGGGTGACCAGCGGCATGATGATGGTAAACCTTATCCTGCTGCTCACCGCGCGGCTGGCTGCGCGCAAAACGGTCCGGGAAAATCTGGTAAAACACCTGATCGGCCACCCACTGCGGCCCATCATCCGGCGCATCAACCGCGAACTGTTCGAGACGGGCGGGTGGAAAACGGCTAAACCCCTGCGGCGTAAACCACAGTTGCCGGTTCTCCCACAGGAGCTTAAAGCTGTAGCGGCGGCGCGGTTGCCCACTGCTGATGTCCAGCGCAACTTGCCAGGCACTGACGCCGTTCGCCGCGGTTTTCCGCCGTCGGTGCATAGCCAGCGGCGTATCTTCATTGTCGATTTCGGTGCGCAGCATCACCCGCTCCGGCAAACCGATCCCACTCAGCCAGAGCGTGATAATTAACTGATCTTTATTTTGTTTCACAAACGGCGCGACGGGCAGGTGCCATGCATTTAACATCAAAAATCCCCTGTGCTCAAAATGACGCCACTCTTCCACACCCGCACGTCTGCCGCCTCCTTCTTTCGCTTTTTTTACAGGGCTGAGAGACGGGGCGCAGATGTGATCCGGCAGAGCTACCGCCGGGCAAATGCGTGAGTTTTTGCAGGCCTGCTTCGTGCCGATGCACGAAGTCTCCGGCCTGGCTGCTTTTTATACTGTTAAAAATGATAACCGCCAGGAATAAGTATGAAAAATAAACCCGAAATTCTTGTCATTACTGAAATTCCCCAACCGATGATAACCACCCTCGAACAGCATTTTGTGGTGCATAAATACTGGCAGCAGGATGAGCAAACCCTGCTGCGCGACCATGCGCATGCCATTCGCGGTGCGTTAACCCGTGCAGCCAGGGGGATCAGTACCTCGCTGATTGAGCAGCTTCCGGCGCTGGAGGCGATCAGCGGTTTTGGCGTGGGCGTTGATGCGACCGATCTCGAGACCTGCCGTCGCCGGGGGATCACCGTCAGCAACACGCCAAACGTGCTCAATGAGTGCGTCGCCGACACCGGGCTGGCGCTGATGTTGGCGGTGACGCGCAAAATTTGCGAAGCCGACCGCTTCGCCCGCGCGGGGCAATGGGAGCATGCCGCATTTCCTGGTGCCTGGAAAATGAGCGGGAAACGCTGCGGGATTGTCGGCATGGGCAATATCGGCCACGATGTTGCCCGGCGTGCGGCGGCGTTCAATATGCCGATCCACTATTTCAGCCCCCGGGAAGCCCGTAACAGCCGCTGGCAACGCCATCAGAGCATCGTTGACCTGGCGCGGGCGGTGGATTTTCTGGTACTGACGTTACCCGGAGGGGCGAAAACGCATCATGTCATTAATCGTGAAGTGCTGGAAGCGCTGGGGCCTGAAGGGATTCTGGTGAATATTGCGCGTGGCAGCGTGGTGGATACCGACGCGCTGATCGCGGTGCTGCAGGAAGGAAAGTTACGCGGCGCAGGACTGGATGTGTTTGAGAACGAACCCCATATTCCCCTGCCGCTGCGCGAGCTGCCAAATGTCGTGCTGCTACCGCATATTGCCAGCAATACGGCGGAAACCCGCCAGGCGATGGCGGATCTGACCATCAATAACCTGGTGAGTTATTTCAATGACGGGAAAATGCTGACCCCGGTGGTGTGATTTTTTGCCGGGTTACTGCACTTATCAGGCCCTGCAGGCCTGATAAGGCGTCGCCGCCATCAGGCGGATTTTTTAAACTTCCAGCCAATCAGCAACAGCACAATCCACGCCAGACCCACGTACAGCGAAATGCGGGTTTCCGGGTGCCAGCCAATCAGCGCGATGATAAACACAAGGAACAGCAGTCCCACGACGGTAGTTGTCACACCGCCAGGCACTTTGAATTTCAGCGCCTTCACTTCATCGGCAGAAAGGCGGCGGCGGAAACCGATTTGCGACAGCAAAATCATGATCCACACCCATACCGTGGCAAAGGTCGCCAGCGACGCAATCACCAGGAAAACATTCTCCGGCATGATGTAGTTCAACCAGACCGCCAGCAGCAGCGCAACGGTCATCACCATGACCGTCACCCACGGGATGCCGCGACGAGAGGTTTTGGCAAACATCTTCGGTGCACTGCCCTGCTCCGCCATGCCGTGCAGCATGCGCCCCACGCCAAAAACATCGCTATTGATCGCCGAAAGCGAAGCGGTCAGTACCACAAAGTTAAGAATGCTGGCGGCAAAGGTAATGCCCATATGCTGGAAGGTCAGGACAAACGGGCTGCCGTCAGTACCGACCTGGTTCCACGGGTAGATGGACATGATGACGAACAGCGTCCCGACATAAAACACCAGAATGCGCATCGGTACGGAGTTAATGGCGCGCGGGATCGATTTTTCCGGATCTTTCGCTTCACCGGCGGTGATGCCGATGATTTCGATACCGCCGTAGGCGAACATCACCATTTGCAGCGCCATCACCGTGCCCAGCCAGCCATTACTGAAGAAACCGCCGTGGCTCCACAAATTGCTGATCCCGGTCGGCTGCCCGCCGTTACCGATGCCCCAGATGATGATGCCAAAACCGGCGAGAATCATGATGATAATGGTGGCGACTTTAAAGAACGAGAACCAGAACTCCAGTTCGCCGAAGACTTTTACGCTCATCAGGTTAATGGCGCAGATGATCATCACCACGCTCAGCACCCAGATCCAGTGCGGCACCGTCGGGAACCAGACGCCCATATAGATGCCGAAAGCCGTCACATCGGCAATCGCCACGATCAGGATTTCAAAACAGTAGGTCCAGCCAGTGATATAGCCCGCAAGCGGGCCGAGGTTTTCCTGTGCGTAACGAGAGAACGAGCTGGCGGAAGGGTTATGTACCGACATTTCACCCAGCGCACGCATAATGATATACGCGGCGACGCCACCAATAATGTAGGCCAGCAACACGCTCGGCCCGGCCATTTTGATGGCATCGGCAGAGCCGTAAAACAGCCCGGTGCCGATTGCCGATCCCAGCGCCATAAAGCGGATGTGGCGGGTGCTTAACCCACGCTTCAGCTTATTCGTACTTTCCATCGTTTCCACTGCCATTATTCAACACAAAAATAAAAAACCACGGGGCGCCAAACCCCGTGGTTAAACAAACCGTATCCGCAACTGTTAATGCGCGCTGGAAGTCACCTGACGCCCGGCGGTGCGATCCCAGACTGCCGCCAGAATCACCATCACCAGGCTCGGCATCAGCCAGGCCAGCCCCTGTTCCGCCAGCGGCAAACGCTGCGTCCAGGCCGGTAAATACTCAGCAAAGGCGGATGCTTTCACGCCGTCAAGGATACCAAAAAGCAGGCTGATAAACATGGCTGGCGCAATTACGCGGGTGGAGTTGTTCCACCACGAACGGCTGAAGCTCAGCACCACCAGCACGATGCACGGCGGGTAGATCATCGTCAGCACAGGGATGGAGATCTGAATCAGATGACTCAGCCCCAGGTTGGAAACCGCCATTGAGAAGATGCCCAGAATAAACACCAGCGAACGGTAAGAGAGCGGCAGATACTGCGCGAAAAACTCGGCGCAGGCGCAGGTCAGGCCAACCGCCGTCACCAGGCAAGCGATGAAGATCAACGCCGCCAGCAGGAAGCTGCCCGCGCCACCAAAGGTGTGCTGAACATAAGCATGCAGAATCGCTGCGCCGTTAGCGGATTGATCCACCAGCGTCGCGCTGTCTGAACCCAGGCGGAACAGCGCCAGATAGAGCAGCGTCAGCCCCACGCCCGCCATCAGCCCGGCCCAGACGGTGTAGCGGGTCAGCAGACGCGCTTCGGTCACACCGCGCGAACGGGCGGCATTCACGATCACGATACCGAACACCATTGCACCCAGCGTATCCATCGTCAGATAGCCATTAACAAAACCGTTAGAGAACGGTGCAGTCTGATAAGCTTCCAGCGCATGGCTGATAGGGCCAGCCGGCCAGACGATCGCGGCAATCGAAAGAATGGTCAGCGCGATAATTTTCAGCGGAGCAAGGAAGTTGCCCACAGTATCCAGCAGCTTGCCCGGATAGAGCGACACCAGGATCACCAGCGCAAAATAAACGATACTGTAGACCAGCAGCGGCATTGCGCCATCGCCAGTCAGCGGCGCAATCCCCACCTCAAACGAGACGGTCGCCGTACGCGGCGTGGCGAACAACGGCCCTACCGCCAGATAACAAACGGTTGCCAGCAGCACGCCAGCGACTTTACCGATCGGCGTGCTCAGGCTATCCACACCGCCACCCACTTTGGCCAGCGCAACAACTGTCAGCACCGGCAGGCCTACGGCGGTAATCAGAAAACCAAACGCCGCCATCCAGACGTGTTCACCCGCCTGCAAGCCGACCATTGGCGGGAAAATGATGTTCCCTGCGCCAACGAACAAGGCGAAGGTCATAAAGCCCAGAGCAACAATGTCTCGTGGTTTTAAGTGATAGGTCATAAGTTTACTGCCTGTGGATGTGGTGTCGTAAATAATGGTGAATTTTTCGCCTTCCCTGCCGAACAATAACGCGTATAAACCGTGAAAATCAGCTGGAAATGCTTAATACGTAACGTGGCGGAGTATAGTTTTTCGATTTACCACGTAAACATAGTCGGTCTGACAATGTCAGGGGCGCAATTTAAACGCTTATAACGTTTAAAGGCAAGATGGGATCGCAAAACCAGATGGATATGCTGGATCAAGATAAACATCCAGTCCAATACTCTATTTATAAGAAAAACACATGGCTGATCATGCGAACAAAAAAGCATCATGCGTACAAAATAGGTTTTATCGCGGGGAATCAGCAGGAAATGCGGCCTGTTTTTACAGGCCGCTGGAAAGATAAGCTGACAGGAGCGTCAGGCAACAGGAGTTTTGGCAACCAGACGTTCCGGCAGAACAAAGCTAAAACGCGTCCCTTTGCCGGGCGTACTCGCAATATCAAGGCGGCTTTCGTGATGGTTGAGAGCATGTTTAACAATCGCCAGCCCAAGCCCGCTCCCGCCGGTTTGCCGGGAACGGGCCTTATCGACGCGGTAAAAACGCTCGGTCAGACGCGGAATATGTTCGGCGGCAATGCCCGGACCATTATCCTCAACGCTGAATTCCGCCCCTTGCGGCACATGCTGCCAGCGCACAATAATGTGCGTTCCGGCGGGCGTATGATTCACCGCGTTATACACCAGGTTGGAGATGGCGCTGCGCAATTGCTCCTCATTACCGAGCACTTTTAAGGCGTTATCGACCTCAAACTCCAGGTTGTGCTTTTTTTGGCTGAGCGTCTGCGCTTCCCGTTCAACCAGGCGCAGCATCATCGGCACATCGATGGTTTCATTTGGCGGCAGCGTCGGCGCCGCTTCAATCTTCGACAGCGTCAGCAGCTGGCGCACCAGCCCTTCCATCCGCGATGTTTGCTCACGCATGGTATGCAGCGCTTTTTCGCGCGGCGCGCCTTCCAGCGCCTGCTCCTGCATCATCTCCAGGTAACCTTGCAGCACCGTCAACGGCGTGCGCAATTCATGGCTGACGTTAGCGAAAAAGTTACGCCGCGCGCCTTCCAGTTGGTGCATCTGCGTAACATCGCGCGCCACCAGCAGCAGTTGCTGTTCGCTGTAAGGCATCACGCGGATCTCCAGATGGCGCCCGCTGTTCAGCACCAGATTCAGTGGCCGGGTAAATTCTTGTTTTTTAAGATACTGCGTGAATTCAGGGTAGCGCAGCAGGTTCAGGATGTTCTGCCCGTTATCATCCGGCCAGCGCAGCCCCAGCAGCTGTTGTGCCAGGCCGTTACACCAGAAAATAGACCCTTCTTCGGTGGTGAGGATCACCGCATCCGGCAGAGATTCCGCACCGCTGCGAAAGCGTTTGATGAGATTACCCAGCTCGCGCCGCCGCTTTTTATTACGCATCTGCATCTGGTGCAGCCCGTATAACAGCGGCTCCCAGCTTCCCGTGCCGGGCGGTGGAGTCATACTTTTATCGACCCACAACCACCAGGAGAGGCGCAGTAAATTCCAGAAATGCCAGATCAGCAGCCCGGTTACCGCGGCAAATAAAAACCAGGGCAGGTAACCGAAAATCGCGCCGAGTATAAAAGCAGGTAGACAACAAAGGAGGAGCTCCAGCACCAGCCTTTTCCATGACAGCCGTTCCAGCACGCGTCACACTCCTGTCAAATTTCAGAAACGGGTCGAAAAACGATATCCCGTGCCGCGCACTGTTTGCACCATACGATCGTGACCGCTGTGTTCCAGCGCTTTGCGCAGGCGACGAATATGGACATCAACCGTTCTGTCTTCGACGTAAACATTGGTTCCCCAGACATGGTTCAGCAGTTGTTCACGACTGTACACGCGTTCCGGGTGGGTCATAAAGAAGTGTAAGAGTTTAAACTCCGTCGGCCCCATATCCAGCGGATTTTCGCCGGTCATCACGCGATGCGAAGAGGGATCGAGGCTAAGTCCCTGCATTTCAATCACTTCTTCCACCGCCATCGGCGAAATACGGCGCATAACCGCTTTAATACGGGCAACCAGCTCTTTCGGTGAGAAGGGCTTGGTAATGTAATCGTCCGCACCGGTTTCCAGACCGCGTACACGATCTTCCTCTTCGCCACGCGCCGTCAGCATCATCACCGGAATATCGCGGGTCATGGCCTCGCGTTTCAGGTGCTTAATAAACTGAATACCGGAACCGCCAGGCAACATCCAGTCCAGTAAAACCAGGTCTGGCCAGGGTTCGTTAAGTTGGTTCACCGCACTGTCATAATCTTCAGCTTCTACCGGTTGAAAACCATTTTGCTCGAGCACAAAGCACACCATTTCACGGATCGGTGCTTCATCTTCAACGACCAGAATTCGTCTCGCCATAATTCGCCCTGTTTTCTCGTATAAGTCGTCAGTTTGTATAGCGGCGCCATTATGCGTCAGTTTTATGACAGATTTATGAATAACATGACCACCAGATGACCCTGCCCGCAGCATTATGACAGCGCGAATATTCACGCAGTTAATGTCTCTAACACCCTGAATGTTATAATCGCGTTTATCCATTTTCGCCACGGAATCGCTATGCGCATTATTCACACTTCAGACTGGCATTTGGGTCAGAACTTTTACAGTAAAAGCCGCGCTGCAGAACATGACGCCTTTCTCGACTGGCTGCTGAATGCCGCAGAGCAGCACCAGGTGGACGCCATTATTGTTGCAGGTGACATCTTTGATACTGGTTCTCCGCCCAGTTATGCCCGCGAGTTATATAACCGCTTTGTGGTGAAACTCCAGCAAACCGGCTGCCAGTTAGTGGTGCTGGCGGGCAACCATGATTCCGTGGCAACGCTGAACGAATCAAAAGAGATCCTCGCTTACCTGAAAACCACCGTGGTCGCCAGTGCCGGCGCCGCACCATTCTGGCTCAATCGCCGTGATGGCACGCCCGGCGCCGTTTTCTGTCCGGTACCGTTTTTACGCCCGCGTGACATGGTCATCAGCCAGGCCGGATTATCAGGGCAGGAAAAACAGCAACATCTGCTGGCGGCTATTACCGATTACTACCAGAAGCAGTATGACGCCGCCTGCATTCTGCGCGGCGAGCAGGCGCTGCCGATTATCGCCAGCGGCCATTTGACCACCGTCGGTGCCAGCAAAAGTGACGCCGTACGTGACATCTATATCGGCACCCTGGATGCCTTCCCGGCGGAGAATTTCCCGCCAGCCGACTATATTGCGCTTGGACATATTCACCGCGCGCAGAAAATTGGCGGCCTGCAGCATATTCGCTACTGCGGTTCACCGATCCCACTGAGTTTTGATGAAACCGGAAAGCGTAAAAGCGTCAATCTGGTCACGTTCAGCGATGGCAAGCTGGCGGAAGTTACCGCGCTCGACATTCCGGCCACGCAGCCGCTGGCCGTAATCAAGGGTGATTTCGCCGAGATTTGCCGCCAGCTTGAGCAGTGGCGCGATGCGTCCACCGACACGCCAGTCTGGCTGGATATTGAAATTGTAAGCCAAGAATATCTGGCTGATATGCAACGTAAAATCCAGCAAGTTACCGAAGATTTGCCCGTCGAAGTGTTGCTGGTGCGCCGCAGCCGCGAACAGCGGGAGCGGATCCTCGCCGGAGAGCTGCGGGAAACGCTCAGTGAATTGAAAGTTGAAGAGGTCTTCGCCCGCCGCCTGGCGCAGGAAGAGATCGACGAGATGCAAACGGCGCGCCTGCAAGCCTTGTTCAGTGAAGCGCGCCAGGCGCTGGATGCGGAGAAAGAGGCATGAAGATCCTCAGTTTGCGGTTAAAAAACCTAAACTCGCTGAAAGGCGAATGGAAAATCGACTTTACCGAAGAGCCGTTCGCCAGCAACGGTTTGTTCGCCATTACCGGCGCGACGGGCGCAGGGAAAACCACCCTGCTCGATGCTATTTGTCTGGCGCTGTACCACGAAACACCTCGCCTTAGCACCCTGTCACAATCGCAAAACGATCTGATGACCCGCGATACTGCCGAGTGCCTGGCGGAAGTGGAATTTGAAGTAAAAGGCATTGCTTACCGCGCTTTCTGGAGCCAGAGCCGCGCGCGCGGTCAGGCAGATGGCAATCTGCAAGCACCGCGCGTCGAGCTCGCGACCTGCGCCGACGGCAAAATCCTCGCCGATAAAGTCAAAGATAAACTCGATCTCACCGCCTCATTAACCGGGCTGGACTACGGCCGCTTTACCCGCTCAATGCTGCTGTCGCAGGGGCAATTTGCCGCGTTTCTCAATGCCAAACCGCGCGAGCGCGCCGAGCTGCTGGAAGAGCTGACCGGCACGGAAATCTATGGCCAGATTTCGGCCATGGTGTTTGAGAAACATAAAGCGGCCAAAACCCGGCTGGAACAGCTACAGGCGCAGGCGGAAGGCGTGGTGCTGCTCAACGATGAACAGCGCCAGCAACTGAGTACAGGTTTGCAGGCGCTTACTGACGAAGAAAAAACGCTGCTGGCCGGGCAACAAACCACGCAGGCACAGGCGCAATGGCTAAACCGAGAAGCCGAACTTCGTGCCGCGCTCGGACGGGCGCAAGCCGCGCAGGTGCAGGCGCAGCAGGCGCTGGCTGCCGCGCAGCCGCAACTGGCGCGGCTTGCCCTGGCGCAACCGGCTTTGCAGTTACGTCCGCTGTGGGAACGTCTTGAAGAGCAACATAAAGCGCTGGCCCGTACCCGCAGCCAGAGTGAAGAAGTAAATACTCGCTTACATGCCAGCCTGTTGCAGCGCGCGCGTATCCGCGCAACCGCCGTCGAGAAGCATGCCGTTCTGCTGGGCAGTCAAAAAACGGTTGCCGGCTGGCTGGCCGAACATGCCCGCTTCCAGCGCTGGCACAGCGAACTGACCGGCTGGCGCGTGCTGTTTAACCAGTTGGAAGAGGAGAAAAAGCAGTGGCAAAGCCTGCAACAGCGCGTGCTGACCCATCAGCAGAAACTGCAAACGCTGCCGGAAGCCACGCTGGAACTGACGGCGGAAGAGACGGCTGCGGCGATGGCGCAGTGCGCACAGCATCGCCCGCTACGCCAACAGCTTGCCGCCCTGCACGCCCGCTTCGCTCCGCTGCGCAAGCAACTGAGCCTGCGTCAGCAAAGCCTGCGGGATCTGCAAGCCGAGCAGGAAAAGCTCAACGCCGAGCGGGAACAAAAACGCGCGTTGTATAAAGAAAAAAACCAGTTGCTGACAGAAGTCACCACCATCTGCGAGCTGGAAAACACCATCAAAAGTCTGGAGAGCGAGCGCGCGCGCCTGCAGGCGGGTCAGCCCTGTCCGCTGTGTGGCGCCACGGAACATCCGGCGGTTGCGCACTACCAGACGATCGAGCCAGGCGTGAACCAGTCTCGCCGTCAGTTGCTGTTTGACGAAGTGCAGAAGGTAAAAGAAGAAGGCGTGGCGCTGGGCGAGCGGCTGAAAGGCATAGCTGAACGTTATGAAAAAGACGAGCGCGAAGTCCGCTCGCTTCAACAGGATGAACAAACGGGATTGCAGGAGTGGGTTACGCTGTGCGAGCAGTTGAATGTCTCGCTGGATCCGCACCGTGAATTGACCAGTTGGCAAAGCGCGCAGGATGCGTATGAACACCAGCTCTATCTGCACAACCAGCGCCAGACATTACTTTTTCAAATCAACGAACTGCAACAGCAGAGCGAACAATACCAGCAGGCAGTCACCACCCGTCGCGACACGCTGGCTGCGGCGCTGCAACAACTGGATCTGACTATGCCACCGGAAGGCGAAGAAGCCGCATGGCTGGCGGCGCGCGCGCAGGAAGCGGAGCAATGGCAACAGCAGCAGCAACAGCAGATCGCGCTGCAAGAGCAAATCACCCAGCTTACGCCCATTCTCGATACGCTGCCCACCGACGAAACGCCCGCCGAAGCGCAAAACGTGGCGCTGGAAGGCTGGCGCCAGGTGCATGACGACTGCGTGTCGCTGCGAAGCCAATGGCAAACCCTGCATCAGCAACTGGCGCAGGAGAGCGAAACGGCTGAAGCGCTGGAGAAACAGTTCCTTGCGGCGCTGGAAAACAGCGTCTTTGCCGATAAACACGCGTTTCTCAGCGCACTGCTTTCCGATGACGAACACCAGCGGCTGGAGCAGTTGCGTCAGAAGCTCGACGCCGATTGCCAGCAGAAACAGGCGCTGGCAGCCAGCGCCGAACAAGCCGTTGCCGCCCATCGGGCGCAGCCGCCTGCCGGGCTGGAGGAAAATGCCACAGCCGACAGCATCGCGCAGGCGCTGGAACAGGTTTCGCGTCAACTGCGTGAAAACACCACCCGCCAGGGGGAACTTCGCCAGCAGTTAAAACAGGATGCCGATAACCGTACGCGCCAGCAGGCAGTGTTGCAGGAGATCGGGCGGGCCAGTGCGCTGTATGACGACTGGGGTCATCTCAATGCGCTTATCGGCTCGAAAGAGGGAGATAAATTCCGCAAATTCGCGCAGGGTCTGACGCTGGATAATCTTGTCTGGCTGGCGAACAACCAGCTCGCGCGTCTGCATGGTCGTTACCTGCTGAAACGCAAAGCCAGCGAGGCGCTGGAACTGGAAGTGGTGGATACCTGGCAGGCGGATGCGGTGCGCGATACGCGTACGCTTTCCGGCGGTGAAAGCTTCCTTGTCAGCCTTGCGCTGGCGCTGGCGCTGTCGGATTTGGTCAGCCATAAAACCCGCATCGATTCGCTGTTCCTTGATGAAGGCTTTGGCACACTGGATAGCGAAACGCTGGATACCGCGCTCGACGCCCTCGATGCGCTGAATGCCAGCGGCAAAACCATCGGCGTGATCAGCCACGTAGAAGCGATGAAAGAGCGGATCCCGGTGCAGATCAAGGTGAAGAAAATCAACGGGCTGGGTTACAGCAAGCTCGACGGAAAATATGCGGTTTCGTAGATATTACGCCGTTGCGCAGGCCGGATAGCGCTGACGCTTATCCGGCCTGCGAAGCCACTATTCCATCTGCGGTTTTACTCGCCCTGCGGCCACAGCCAGGCCGCGCCGCGCACGCCGCTGGAATCGCCGTGCAGCGCTTTGCGGATCGGCGTTTCGCATTCGCCGCCAAACACCCAGTTGCGCACCAGTACAGGAACAGTCTGGTACAGCCTGTCGACATTGCTCATGCCGCCGCCGAGGACAATCACATCCGGATCGAGAATATTGACTACGTGCGCCAGCGACTTCGCCAGCCGCAACTCGTAGCGGCTGAGCGCCAGTTCAGCCACCGCATCCTGCTCGCCGACCAGACGCATAATCTCATTACCTTTTAGCGCATTACCGCTTAAGCGCTGGTAATCCGTGGCAAAGCCGGTGCCGGAGATAAAGGTTTCGATACAGCCTTGCTTGCCGCAGTAACAGGGCACTTCGGCGCGATATCGCAACTCATCATCATCCATCCACGGCAGCGGATTATGCCCCCACTCGCCCGCCGTGCCGTTGCCACCGGTGTGCACATGCCCGTTGATCGCCACGCCGGAACCGCAACCGGTGCCAATGATCACCGCGAACACCGTTTGCGCCCCGGCCGCTGCGCCATCCACCGCTTCGGACACCGCCAGGCAGTTGGCATCGTTCGCCAGCCGCACTTCCCGCTGCAGCCGCTGGCTTAAATCTTTGTCGAACGGTTTACCGTTCAGCCAGGTGGAGTTGGCGTTTTTCACCACCCCGGTATAGGGCGAAATGGAACCGGGGATCCCCATGCCGACGGTTCCCCGCTGGCCGGTCTCTTTTTCCGCCAGATCCACCAGCGTCGCAATCAACTCTATGGTTTGCAGATAGTCGCGCGGCGTGGCCTGCCGATGGCGGAAAAGCTCTTCGCCGCCATCGCCCAGCGCAATAATCTCTGTTTTTGTACCACCTAAATCGATACCGATACGCACATCAAACTCCTCATGGTGGACCACGCATTAGCAATGCAAGGCGGACAACAATTCGCTATCATGCCCGCTGCATTTAACGACAAGGCCGTGGAAAAAAATCATGCTGTGGTTCAAAAATTTAATGGTATACCGTCTCAGCCGCGATGTGGCGCTGCGAGCGGAAGAGATGGAAAAACAGCTTGCCCCACTATCGTTTACTCCATGCGGTAGTCAGGATATGGCGAAAACCGGATGGGTTCCACCGATGGGTTCACACAGCGACGCGCTGACCCATACCGCCAATGGTCAGATTATTATCTGCGCCCGTAAAGAAGAAAAAATTCTGCCGACGCCGGTGGTTAAACAGGCGCTGGAAGCGAAAATCTCCCGTCTTGAAGCCGAACAAGGCCGCAAGCTGAAGAAAACGGAAAAAGATTCGCTGAAGGATGAAGTACTGCATTCGCTGCTGCCGCGCGCGTTTAGTCGTTTCAGCCAGACCATGATGTGGATCGACACCGTTAACGGTTTAATTATGGTTGACTGCGCCAGCGCCAAAAAAGCGGAAGATACGCTGGCGCTGCTGCGTAAAAGCCTCGGTTCGCTGCCGGTTGTGCCACTGGCGCTGGAAAACCCGATTGAACTGACGCTGACCGAGTGGGTACGTTCCGGCAACGTGGCGCAGGGCTTCCAACTGCTGGATGAAGCAGAACTGAAAGCGATGCTGGAAGATGGCGGCGTGATCCGCGCGAAAAAGCAGGATCTGGTGAGCGATGAAATCGCGGTACACATTGAAGCCGGGAAAGTGGTAACCAAACTGGCGCTCGACTGGCAGCAGCGCATCCAGTTTATGATTTGCGACGACGGTTCAGTAAAACGCCTGAAGTTTTGCGACGAGATCCGCGATCAGAACGAAGATATCGACCGTGAAGATTACGCCCAGCGCTTTGATGCCGATTTTATTCTGATGACCGGCGAGCTGGCGGCATTGATTCAAAATCTGGTGGAAGGTTTGGGCGGCGAAGCTCAGCGCTGAGTGTTCAGCAAAAGAGAAACGCCCGGGTTTTCCGGGCGTTTTGCATTACAGGTAGCGGCAGAGATAGGAGCTCGGCTCGGCGACCTGCAAATGGAATTCACTCTGGCCAGGCACATTGAATACTTCACCCGCCGTGTAAGTTTTCCACTCGGTTTCCCCTGGCAGCAAAACATTCAGCGCCCCGCTGACCACCGTCATCTCTTCCGGCTGCGCGGTACCAAATGTGTATTCCCCTTCCGCCATTACACCCACGCTGGCACGGCCAGTGCTGCTGCTGGTAAAACCAATGGATTTCACTTTACCGGAAAAGTATTCGTTACTTTGAAGCATGACTGGCCCTTATAAAGAAAATGTATGAAAAGCCACTATAGGGGCCGGGATTCACTTCTGTCACGCAAAATTGCACAGCGCTGCGACTAGACAAGCAGTTCAGATGCGAGGCGCGCCACCAGTACGTTAGACAATAATACCGGGACATCCAGCGCCTTCTGGAGCAAATCACGGTGCTGCTGATGGAAGCCAAGACAATCCAGCATCAACACATCCGCACCGCGCTCCAGCAACGCTCGCCCGGCATCAATAAATTCTCTTTCTGTCGCGAGGAAAGGATGCGCCAGTTCGTAATAAGGCTCTTTTTCCAGAACCGTCCACTTTTTCTTCTGCTGCGCCATCAGTTCCGGTACCGGAACAATTACCCCCACCTGATGCCCGTCGACAATTGACGCCACCAGCGGCGGAATAATGCGCTGCGGTTCGACTAAAATCGCATTGCGCGTTACAAATCCCCGGATATCGGCGGTGCTCATTAACAGAATGACATCGTAGCCCTGGTTATCCAGCACTTCGATAACGCTCTGCAAATCACGCTCCACCCTGGCACGGGAGACCATGCCGAGGCTGTCATCGCGCAACTGCGTCGGAATCGCGAACTCGCCAGCTTCTGCGCCGTACTCCTCACGCACCTCTTGTGGGTCCATCTTCCCCAGCAGGCTGATATGCGTGATCTGCTGCTCTGAAATATGCTCCGTCAGGAGCGGTAAAATTGCTTGCACCGGCACTACACCAATGGTCAGGATCGCCAAAGTTGCACTCATTTCTACTTCCCGCCTTTCAATACTACTCGTTCTTATTTGCTCTCTTTACACGGCAGTACAGCTTATGCCGTGTAAAGAGAACATCACACTCCCGCGTTCAAATAAATTCCAGCAACCATGCAATAGTAACCGTTGAGCGAGGTTAAGCCAGTCAAAAAATGTGATGTAAGTCCGTTTCTGTAATGTTCAGGCGTTCAGTCAGAATAATCGTCGCCCGACTTAGCTTTTGTCAGGATCTTCATAACGCCTTTTGGCGTCGAGCGCTTCCTGCTCGGTGGGATGTTCGCTGATCAAGGAATCCGGTTTCGGATGATCGGCGCGTAGTTGATACCAGGTAACGGTCTGGTTTCCCGTGCCTTTTTCAATCGCAACAATGCGGGCTTCACGCGGATAAGGCGGTTTTGTCGGCATAGCTCTTCCTCATTTTCCGGTCGAGCTATAAGTATAGACAAACGTTTCGCTAACTGGCGCGCGCCAGCTGTAATGCCGCCTCAATATCAGACACCACCTGGTCGGGCGACTGCGCCGCATTCACCACGTGGTGCGCCGCTTCGCGATAGAGTGCATCGCGCAGCGCCAGCACTTCGCTAACCTCTTCGCTAATCGGCTTGCCGGTCAGCGTCGGTCGCTGTCCCTCTTCCGGAAAGGCTTCCAGCCTGTCCGCCAGCACCGCGACAGGCGCGCAAAGGTAAACGACGATGCCTTTTTCGCGCATAAAGTGCCGATTATATTCACTTAAAATAATACCGCCGCCAGTGGCAATCACCCGCGCGGGCGCGGTGACGGCTTTCAGCGCGTCGGTTTCCCGGGCGCGGAACGCCTCCCACCCGTCACGGGCAACAATATCCGCGATGGTCTGTTGAGACGTTTCCTGTAACCAGAAATCGGTATCGATAAATTGACATCCCTGCGCCAGCGCCAGCGCCTGGCCCACAGTGGTTTTACCGCAACCGCGTGCGCCGACTAAAAAAATGGGTAGCGTCATGAGCAGGTGTTCCCTCCAGGTCCCACGCGAGGAGGGACGGAAAATAAGACAGCGATGATATCATCAAGCTAGTACAATACTAATCGTAAAAATAACGTTACACATTAATGTCGCTCAGGGCGCGGACTACAAATAAAACCTGATTTGACCCAGGTTCGACCTGTAAAGATTCCGTGGCGACAGTGTAGCGGCAACCTTACTGAATCTACTTAAGACTGGCAAGCCCGCGAAACGGCAAACAGTAGCATATCCTGCCTGCCGGTGCCGAATTTACTCCGGCTGACGGCGTTTAACCTCCAGCAGCCATTTATCAAGCTGGGCGGCAAACTGCTGCCGATCCCGCTGCGACAGGCTATCCGGGCCACCGGTCTGAATCCCGCTGGCGCGCAGCGTATCCATAAAGTCGCGCATCGTCAGTTTTTCGCGGATTGTCGCTTCAGTATAGCGTTCGCCACGCGGGTTCAACGCTGCCGCACCTTTGGCCAGCACTTCCGCCGCCAGCGGAATATCAGCGGTAATCACCAGATCACCAGCCTCGCACAGCCGCACAATTTCGTTATCGGCCACGTCAAACCCCGCCGGAACGCGCAGCGAGCGGATGATACGCGACGGCGGCACACGGATATTCTGGTTCGCAACCAGCGTCAGCGGCGTCTGCGTACGCTCGGCGGCGCGGAATAAAATTTCTTTAATCACATTCGGACAAGCGTCCGCATCAACCCAAATCGCCATTCTCGCTCCTCAGTTGGTGGCGCATTGTCGCTTTAATTTCCCCCAGGGGAAAGCAGAGATCTTTTAGCTTTAGCCCTGATTGCCATTCCACGTTAAGCTATACGCCACACACAATGACAAGCAAAAGAGACAAACGTGATGGAGAAGAAAATCGGTTTTATCGGCTGCGGCAATATGGGCAAGGCGATTCTCGGCGGGCTGATTGCCAGTGGGCAGGTGCTGCCAGGACAGATTTGGGTCTATACCCCATCGCCGGATAAAGTGGCCGCTCTGCACGATCAGTTTGGTATTAACGCCGCGCAAAGTGCACAGGAAGTGGCGCAGATTGCCGATATCGTCTTCGGCGCGGTGAAACCGAACATCATGGTGAAAGTGTTGGGCGAAATCGCCTCCAGCCTGAATAAAGAGACGCTGGTGGTGTCGATTGCCGCAGGCGTGACGCTCGATCAGCTGGCGCGCGCGCTTGGTCACGATCGCAAAATTGTACGTGCGATGCCCAATACCCCGTCGCTGGTCAATGCGGGCATGACCTCTATTACCCCTAACGCGCTGGTCACGCCGGAAGATACGGCAGACGTGCTGAATATTTTCCGCTGCTTTGGCGAAGCGGAAGTGATTGCCGAAGCGATGATCCATCCGGTTGTCGGCGTGAGCGGTTCTGCGCCCGCCTATGTCTTTATGTTTATCGAAGCAATGGCCGATGCCGCCGTGCTGGGCGGTATGCCGCGTGCGCAGGCCTATAAATTTGCCGCGCAGGCGGTGATGGGTTCCGCGAAGATGGTGCTGGAAACCGGAAAGCACCCCGGCGAGTTAAAAGATATGGTCTGCTCGCCTGGCGGTACCACCATTGAAGCGGTCAAAGTGCTGGAAGAGCGCGGTTTCCGCGCTGCGGTGATTGAGGCGATGGAAGCCTGCATGAACAAGTCAGAAAAACTGAGCAAATAACCGCTGCCCTCTCCCTGGCAGGAGAGGGCGCAGTCCTGTCAGGCCAGCAGTTCGCTGGCCGTTTTCATGCTGAGGGGCTTTTGCATCTTCAACAGCAATCCCGCAGTGGCGCTGTTCTCACCGCAGCTCAGCACCGCTTTCAGCATGCCCTCTTCGCCGTACAACACGGCAAAACGTTTGTCGTCAAACGAGCCGAGCATTTTCATGCTATCCCACTCGCGGGTGTAACCCAGGTATTCGAAGCGGTTACCGTATTGCATGGTCCAGAAAAACGGTACCCGATCAAACGGACGGTGTTCACCAAGCATATTGAGGGCGGCCACCCTTCCCTGCTGTTGCGCCACGCGCCAGTGCTCAATACGTCGACGCCCTTCCGGCGCCGGGTAGCTGGCAATATCGCCGACGGCCCAGACATCCGGCGCTGCGCTGAGGGTTTCATCCACGGTCAGGCTGCCGTCCTGTTCATGATGCAGATCGTGCGCCAGCCCGGTAGCAGGCTGTACGCCCGTGGCGAAAACCACCACATGCGCGGGCAACGTGCGGCCATTTTTCAGCGTCACGCCTTGTACGTGGCCGTTGCCTTCCAGCGCCACCGGCTCGCCGGTGACAAATTTCACGCCGTTTTGTTGATGCAGATTTAAAAAGCGCTGGCCGATCTCTTCGCCAAATTGCGGCACAAACGGCAGAGCATGACGCGACACTACCGTGACATCGATATCCTGATTGCGCAGCGCGGCTGCCAGCTCCATCGCAATAAAGCTGTTGCCGATCACCACCAGTTGCTGCTCCTGTTCGACTTCATTGAGCAGTATCTGCGCCTGGTGGATATCGCGCAGCACATGAACGCCCGCCAGATGGTTGCCAGGGATCTCCGGCCATACTGGCTGCCCGCCGGTGGCCAGCAGCAATTTGTCGAAAGCAACGTGACGGCCATTCGCCAGCGTCAGTTGATGCCCTTCGCAATCAAGGTCGGTCACCTCTTCGCGCAGGCTTTCCACGCCGGGCTGGTTGTAAAAGGCATCGTCGAGAATATGCGGGACTTCGCTGATCTTCATCTTCCCGGCGGGGACAAATTTACTGAGCGCCGTGCGGTCATAAGGCGCGCTGTCCTCTTTATCAATCAGGATCAGATGACCATTAAAGCCGGCATCACGCAGGGTGATTGCCGCCGCGCTGCCTGCCGCGCCGGTACCAAGGATCACCGCCGTTTGCGGACGATCACCACGGATCAGCGTATGGCTGGCAGGCGAGAGCGCGCGCGGGCTGACCAGTACGCGGTTCCCTTCAAGGGTGACCGGATATTGTTTGAGGCTTTTCAGCGCCAGCGGCTCGCGCCACTCGCCATTGGTGATATCAAAATTGGCTTTATGCCAGGGGCAAACCAGTTTGCCATCGCACACCGCGCCCTGCTCCAGCGGCGCGCCAGCATGCGGACATTTACTTTGAAAGGCGCGCACCTGCGCAAGGGTACGGATAAGGATCATTGACGTCCCGGCGACATCAACTTTCACCGGCTGGTTTTCCGGCAGGGAATTCAAATCAGTAACGTATTGATAATTCATATTTTTCTCCCGGGTCAGTGTTGCAAAAACGGGCGTAACGCCGGACAGCGCACAACCGCCAAGAGAGATCAAAGCGAAACATTGCTCACCGTTTAAGCCTGGCAGAGATTGAGGAACGGGCAATAAGAACGCGGGAGGAAGGGTAAAAGGGTGAGCGAAGTGGAACGCCCACCCGGCTAAATTACTGCGTTTTTTTCAGGCAGCCGCTCATGAATTTGCTGCGATCTTCGCCTTTCAGCGATTGCTGCGTCGCCTGCGCATTACATTCGCGCATCCGCTGCTGTTGCGGCGTCAGGCTTTTTTGCCCCGGCTCCGTTTTGGTGTTTTTCAGGCAGTTGCTCATAAACGTCTTACGGGCATCACCTGTCAAGGTTTGGGTCTTGGCTTGTTGATTACAAAGCGTCATACGTTGTTGTTGCGGGGTCAGTGTTTTTTCCGCCGCGCTGAGCGCGCCGACAAACAACAGACCAAAGATGAGGGTAACCAGAACTGTTATTTTCATCGCTCCATCCTTCTGTCAAAGTGACCCTTTAAGGATGGTCTTAATTACTGAAAAAACCACCCGGCAGCAAAGATTTACCGCCGGGCAGCCGTTACTTCAGGTTCAGTGCCGATTTCATGGTGTAGAACAGATCGGTCTGATCGGTTAACCCCACGACATTACCAGCATGCGGGCCATAAGCCGCAATGCGGACTTGCGTACCGGTGTGCTCCATCGACTCCTCTTCCGAATTGCCGTAGGTTATCGCCATCACTGCGCCATCTTTGGTATTCAGCGCCTGGCTCAGCCCCGGCGCTTTGGTATCCGCCGGAATAATCTGGCTGGCGTGCGCATGATCGGCAGTCACTATCACCAGCGTATTGCCGTCTTTTTTCGCAAATTCCAGCGCCTTCTGTACCGCTTCATCCAGATCGACAGTTTCACCAATCTGACCGCACGGATTCGCCGCGTGATCCTGTTTATCGATAGACGCGCCTTCCACCTGCAGGAAGAAGCCCTTCTCGTTTTTACTCAGCAGATCAATGGCCTTTTCGGTCATTGCCGCCAGCGTCGGTACGCTGTCGGTACGTTTAGCATTCGGCGTACAGGTCACGGCGGGTTTGTCGAGATTGCCGTGCAGCGACGCTTTCGGCCCTTCCCAGCGAACCGGCATATTGCCATCGGCGAAGAGGCCGAGCAGCGGTTTATCCTGGTTCGCTTCGCTAATGGCCGCCAGCGCAGAGGCATCGCTTACCATCTGGTAACCACGGGCCTGAGCCTGCTCGCGCAGCGTTTTCCCTTGCCACTCGCCCGCCGTCGCGGTTTCGCTGAAGGTTTTCGCGCCGCCGCCCAGCGTCACATCCGCGCGAGTATTCAGCAATTGCTCGGTGATCGAGCCTTTACCGCCCTTTTCCAGCGCGTTGAGGGCGCATTTTTCGCTGGTCACCGTCGGGCCGTAGCAGCGACGGGAGATCACATGCGAAACCAGCGCCGCCGGGGTGGCATCCTGCAATTCAGCGGTAGAGACGTTACCGGTCGCCAGCCCCGCCGCTTTTGCCATCTCTAGGATGGTCATATGATCTTTTTCATGAATATCGACGCCGAGCGCGCCGTTGTAGGTTTTGACGCCGGTGCTCCAGGCAGTGGCCGAGGCGGCTGAATCCGTCACGTAGTCCGGTTTACCGGTTTTTTTGTCCAGCGCGTAGTGCGTGTACTGGCCGGTTAACGGTAATGCGTCGATCCCTTTGAAATACCCACCAGCGCCTTCGGCATAATTTCGTGCGGCGGTTATTTCTGAATCGCCCATGCCATCACCAATTAACAAAATAATATTTTTGGCGGGCTTATCGATGAGCGAATCACGTAGTGTAGCGGTTTGATCGGCAGTCAGACGACGCGCGCCGCCAGGCGTGGAAATATCGCCCTGAGCAGCACGATGTTCGAGAACGGAGGTATCCGTTGTTTCTGCATAAATAACAGAGGTAAAAAACACGGGTAATAATGCGAGGTATAATGCGCTCTGTTTCACTTTAATATTCTCCATGTACAAATACTTAAAGAAAATAAAACAGAGCGACTATAGGCAGCGCGTATGACAGCCAGATGACAGCGGCGGAGGGCCAGAAATTTAGCTACGCGGATGCCTTAAAAGCTTCTTTAGGTACTGTTGCAGCAACTCCGTGTCCTGATCGGTAACGTGCGTTCCCGGTCTGACTTCGTCCAGCGCGCCTTCAATACTTTGAATCAGCGCCTGTTGCTCAGAGGCGGCCATTTGACGCAGCAGCGCAGTCACCACAATCTCCAGTGCTTCTACCTGGGCGACCAGCTCTTTCGACTCCTCTTCTTTTTCTGCAAGCTTAACCAACAACTCAGCAATGAGATTTTTCATAGCGCGATTTCCTTATGTGAGGTGGAAAGACGTTAGCACTCCATTCTGATGTTGCAAAGAAAATACATCTCTTATTTTTGTGCATTTTTTCACACTCCTTAAACACACAAAAATAAAAGGGATAACGAAACGTTTCTCTGGATATTTAAGCCAAACCAATTAATTTGTTAGTGGAGCTAAAAAAGAAAACGAAACGGCTGAAGCGTTATTTTATATAAGTAATAATTATAGTAAGGCCGAAAAACAATTTTCGGCCCGTTTGCAGAATTAGCGTTTCACCCGGCGAAATGCCAGCGCCAGTTGCCAGAAATTAATCAGTACCACCACGGCGGTAGCGATAAATACCCAACGGAAACCCGCCATTGCCGATACCGATGCGCCCATTAACGGCCCGGCGACATTTCCCAGATACATAAACGACTGGTTATAACCAAAGATACGTCCGGTCACCTGATCGCTGGAGTATTTTAGCAACAGCGTCTGCACCGCCGGCAGCATGGCGCCATCGGCAAAGCCGAGCATAAAGCGCAGAATACCAAGCTGTAGCGGCGAGGTGACAAACGACATAGCGAAGAACAGCACCACCGCGCAAGCCAGCGTGCCCATCAAAATACGTGAAGTGCCTATCCGGTCGCCCAGTTTGCCAAGGCGCGGTGCAGAAAGCAGCGCTGAAACACCGGGTACAGCAGCGATCAATCCGCTGAGAAAAGCAATATTGGTGGTATGTGGCGACAGCGACTGAATAAACAGAGCGAGGATCGGGCCGATAGAACCGTTACACAACTGAATCACCATCGTGGTGATAAACAGGCTGATGACCAGCGCCGGATAAGGCAAGGTGGAGAACACCGCTTTACCGCTCAGCCGCTCACCCTTTTTCACCGTCGGGCGCACGCCCTCTTTAATCAGAAACAGCGTGACCAGAAAGCTCACAATTAATAACAGCGCGGTGATGATAAACACGATGCGCAGCCCTAAATGGTCGGCCAGAAAACCGCCCATCAGCGGCCCGCCAATCACGCCGCTGATCTGTGCGGTTGAGAGCGTACTCAACGCCCAGCCGCTGCGCTCGCGCGGGACTTGCGATGCCACCAGCGCCATCGCATTCGGAATATAACCGGAAGTCAGCCCCATGATGCCGCGCAGGATCAGCAACTGCCAGACGTTAGTGGCAAACGCCTGCAACAGAATGGCGATCGCCATGCCCAACGAGGCGCGCAACAACATCAGCTTACGCCCTTTGCGATCCGCAAGGCTCCCCCACATCGGCGACACAATGGCAGAGACGAGAAAGGTCACGCTGAACGTCAGCCCCGACCACATCGACAGCGCTTCGTGCGAGGTCACGCCCAACTGCGCAACGTATAACGGCAAAAATGGCAAAATTTGACTGATGGCGAGGCCGGTGAAAAAACAGCCGAACCACACCGAGATAAGATTGACCTTCCAGGATTCCATAAGTACGGGTATTTGTTGAAGTTTTGACAAACAGCGCACAGGTTAACAAGAATGCGCCACGGATGAGTCACCAGAGATGCGGTTACGGCGAATTCGGTGTTTTATCTGTCCCTCATCGCTCACCGCCACAGCGTGCGCATAAAAACCCTGCTCTTACAGTGGATTATGCTTAGCGACAGAGCCCGAAACCGCGCATCCCAAGATGAAAATGGTTGGCATGAGCGGCATTGTATTCGGGTCCCAGACTATTGCCATAATAGCTGCAACTGGCGCTCAGCACCGCCCGTAACCACGGCGCTGTTTCAGGCTGCCGCCAGCCATTGAGCACCGTCACCCGCTGGCCATCCGCCAGGCGAAAGGCGCTCAGATCCAGCGCTTCAGCGCTGGCATGCTCGCTACGCCGCGCATCAGCACGATTATAGATGTTGCGGCACGCGTAGCTGCCCAGATGGTCGATCTGGCGCAGCGGCTGGCCGGTAAAATGTTCAGTCAGTGGCCGCGCCTGCTGTTCGATAAACAACGCGGAACTGAGTGCCAGCGGGCAGCTAGCCAGAAAACTGCTGCTCAGTTTCACCACGCCGAAATCACGCACCCGTACCACATCGGTTAACGGGCAGTCGCCGCCGCTGTTCGCTACCGCAACAGAGGTAACGAGCCGCTGCTGATTGGCCTGCGCCAGCAGCGCGGCACAGGCAGACGGCGACAGGCGGCGTAACTTAAACTGAGTGATGCGTCCCGGCGGATCGCTCAACTGTAGCGGTGCGAAAGGATTGTAATAAGACGGTAAATAGCGATAACCCACCAGCATCAGCGCCAGCAGAGTACATACAACGATCAGGCTCTTTACGCGCACGTCTCCCCCTCAGTTTTCCTCAAAACATTATGGCAGAAGGCCGCGAATCGTGCGTTTCGTCGTGCTATGGTATGTGTTTTGTGAATAAGTGTGGGTGAACGTAGAAATGGCAAAACTGCGGGTAGGGGTCGTCTTCGGCGGCAAATCAGCGGAACACGAGGTGTCGTTACAGTCAGCAAAAAATATTGTCGATGCCATGGATAAGTCGCGCTTTGAGGTTGTGCTGCTGGGGATTGATAAACAGGGTCAATGGCATATCAGCGATGCGAATAATTACCTGCTTAACGCCAGCGATCCGGCGCGTATTGCGCTGAATCCGTCGCAAAACAGCGTGGCGCTGGTGCCGGGCAACACCGCGCAGCAGCTTATTCAGGCGCAAAACAGCGCGCCGCTACCGGATGTTGATGTGATTTTCCCTATCGTCCACGGTACGTTGGGCGAAGATGGCACCTTGCAGGGCATGCTGCGTCTGGCAAACCTGCCGTTTGTCGGCTCCGACGTGCTCGCTTCGGCGGCCTGCATGGATAAAGATGTCACCAAGCGTTTGCTGCGCGATGCCGGATTAGCTGTCGCGCCATTTATCACCCTGACGCGCGCCAATCGTCAGCAGATCGCCTTTAGCGACGTCGAAGCGCAGCTCGGCCTGCCGCTGTTTGTCAAACCGGCCAACCAGGGCTCGTCCGTTGGCGTCAGCAAAGTGACCAGCGAAGCGCAATATCATGAAGCGGTGCGCCTGGCGTTTGAGTTCGACAAAAAAGTGATCGTTGAGAAAGGCATCAAAGGCCGCGAGATCGAATGCGCGGTGCTCGGCAATGACGATCCGCAAGCCAGCACCTGCGGCGAAATCGTGCTGCACAGCGAGTTCTACGCTTACGACACCAAATACATTGATGAAAACGGCGCGCAGGTGGTAGTGCCTGCGGATATCGCGCCGGAGATCAACGACAAGATCCGTCAGATTGCGGTACAGGCGTACCAAACGCTTGGCTGTGAAGGGATGGCGCGCGTCGATGTGTTCCTGACGCCGGACAACGAAGTCGTTATCAATGAGATCAACACGCTGCCGGGATTTACCAACATCAGCATGTATCCAAAACTGTGGCAGGCGAGCGGCATCAGCTATCCTGATCTGATCACCCGCCTGATTGAGCTGGCTATTGCGCGCCATCAGGTAAACAGCACGCTGAAAATTTCCGTCAACGGTTAAGCATCACTTTGGCTTATCCGCCGCCTCCTCCTCTTCCGGGCGGCGGCGGATAATTAACCCGGCCAGCCAAAAGCCAATCACCCAGGTCACCAGCCCGACGGCATAGGTTTGCCAGCCTTTGGCCTCAAACCCCAGCAGGCCCACGACCCCATTCAGAATAAAAATCAACCCAATCGCAAACGCGTAATAGTGCCAGTCACGGCGTATTTTCGCAGGCAGCTTCATGACAACTCCGGCAGTCAAAAAGGCATCATCGCATAGCCTGTCTTTCAGGTCTGTGTGATGTATGGAAAATCTGAAATGTTACTTGAGTAATGAAAACGTTACAAAAATGTGAGCACCAACAAAAATCACTTAACCGGAATCCTTCCCGGAGGGAAATTATCACCATTCTGATGTTGACAACAGGGCGCAACTGTCACACTTAGCCTGAATTCTGACCAGCACCCGCTGCTGCATCACTGAAAGGTAAGCAACAAATTGAGTAAAGAGTACCGGAGGTCTTATGGCTGATTTTTCCCTGTCAAAACCCTTCACGGGCGTGAAAAAACGTGATGCCTCAAGGCCAGGCAATATGGCTTATGCCGTGTTTGTCCTGCTCTGCTTCTGGGCTGGCGCGCAGTTGTTGAACCTGCTGGTACACGCGCCGGGTGTGTTCGAAAGATTGATGCAGGTTCAGGATGCCTCCCGCCCCCACGTTGAACTGGGGTTTGGCGTCGGCACGCTGTTTGGCCTCGTGCCGTTCCTTGTGGGAAGCGCATTGTTGGGTGTCATCGGCCTTTTCCTGCGCTGGCGGCGACACCACTCACGTTAATTCTGCGCCATACAGGCAGCCCGACGATCGTCGACGCGCTTCGCAAACCATGCTGTTGTCAGGTTGCGCGTGATCTTCGGGCTTTCTAACTGGATCCCCGGCAAAATCTCTCTCGGCAGCGTTTTCCCGCTTTTCTGTTCCGCCAGACGATAAACTTCACGGTACAGCTTCGTCTCTTCAAACTTCTGGCTGTCGCCGCGCTCCAGTTGACGGCGAATATCGCGATCGCTCATCCCCAGTTTCGGCCCGAGCTTTCTTACCGCCTGTTCCGTCGCGCCCGTATCGCTGCTGCCGTAAAGGATCACATCGCCATCCAGCGCCAGTTTCACGCCGGTCGCTTTGCTGACTGCATTCTGGAACGCCGCATTGCGGCTGGCGTACAGCCCGGCGTTAAAGTCGGCGAAACGGTAAATCGGCGCGCTGTAACTGGCGGGATAATTCAGGAGATGGTAAGTGCCGAACCACAAACCGCCGCGACGGCTGAACACTTCCTGGCGTACCGTGCCGTCCATCTTCCACGGATAACCCTCGGTGTGCTGCTCGGCAAACGCCACGCTGATTTGCATCGGCCCGCCGGTACGTACCGGGTTGAAGGAACCAAACAGCTTCTGCCCCATCGGCACCATATTGATAAAGTCGTCAAAAATGGCGCTCAGCTCTTTTTCCGTTCTGACGTTATCCAGCCGCTCGCTGTAGCTTTTGCCGTTTGGCGAAGGGATTTTCAGGGCGGTATGCACCAGCAATGGCGGAATGTGCATCCGCTGCGCGCGCTTATCGATCTCTTTCCAGGCGATTTTGTTCAGCCCCGGCACGACCGGATCGGCCTGATAGTTCGATTCCTGCTGCGCCACCGCCAGCACCGAGCAGATATTCTCCAGCGTCGGCGCCAGCTTCTGGCTGCTAAATGTGGTGGCGATATCCTGCGCCCAGGCATTGCGATCTTTCACGCTGGCGGGCATTTTCTGCCGCACCACGCTTGCCACATCCAACGGTTTCTTGCTCTCTTTTTCTTTCTCCGCTTCCCGCTGGGAAACCGGGCCTTGCGTGCTACAGCCGGCGAGGATCAAGGCCGCCAGCAGCCAGCCAAAACGGGGGACGAAAACCATAACGTTCCTTGTGTTAACCAAAACGGTGAGGCACAGGCACAATTTCCTGGCCGTTCAGTTCATACTCAAAACTGCGCAAACGTTTGTAGATGGACATCAGCTCCACCAGCGTCGTCCAGGAGGTGATCAAGTACTGGAACGAGCTGCGGACCTGATCGAAAACGTTGGTAATCTGATGCATCAGACCCAGCGTAATCGCACCCGCGGCAATAGTCGGAAACAGCATAATCAGACCAAAAACCACATCCACTTGCATATAGAGAATACGGGCGATGTTGAAATAGGTGTAGTGAAAATAGAGGCGGAAATAGTTGCGGCGCACAGCACTGAACAGTTCGGCAACGGTCGGCGGTTGCGCGCGCGAGGCATCATCTTCGCCGTAGACCAACTCTTTACGGTAGGCAGCTTCAACGCGCTGATTCTTAAATTGTAATCCAGGCAGGTTGATACCGATTAAGGCCAGCAACAGGGTGCCGAACAATGCCCAGCCCACGCCCGCAATCACCAGGCCGTAAGGAACATGTCCCACCAGCGGCAGCTCCTGCACATGTGGCGACAGCGCCACCAGCACCGGCAAAAACGCAATCAGCGTCATAATCGCATTGATAAAGCTGACGCCCATATCTTCCAGCGTCTGGGCAAAACGCATGGTGTCTTCCTGCACACGCTGCGCAGCCCCTTCGATATGGCGCAGATGCGCCCAGTGCGCCATATAGTATTCGTTCATCGCCGTACGCCAGCGGAACACATAGTGGCTAACGAAAAAGTTATTCAGCACCGCCACCGTCACGGCAATCAGCGCGATCCACAAGAAGACGCCAATCTCACTATAAAGCTGGCTCAAACTGACCTTGTTCGGCGCACTGAGCGCGGTTTGCACCAAATCGAAAAACGGCTGATACCAGGCATTGATGGCAACGTTCACCTCCACCAAAAACCAGGTCACAAAGACGATCAATGCCGTACCAAGTACCGACCAGTACTGCCAGCGGTGCGGCGAGGCGACAAACCAGCACAGCGCAAACAGACCGACGCAAACGGCATAATAAGCATAAAAAAGTAAAAAGCTGGGGCACCAGAAACGCGTTGCGCTGATCGGGACTTCCGCCGAAGCGCCGGTTAAGCGCATTAACCAGCCCTCACCGCCAGCCTGCCAGAATACGACAGCGATCAGCGCCCAAATAAAGGCCGACAAAAAGAACAGCGTCGGCTTAGGAAAGAAAGATTTAAACATTGGTACTCCTGCTTACTTCTTATTATTTACAAAGATGCTGTGTAGCGGATTTCTGCCCTGGGTATAGCGCAGTGATAAAAAAGCGCCGCGCAGTGCGACGCCGTGTCGTTGTATCAGACCTGAGGGTAACCCCTTAGTTCGCTTGCCATTCGTGAAGAATTGTTTCGACCGGTTTCACATACACCGGGTTGCCGGGAACGGTTAACGTGCGCCACACTTCGTTGTAGTGATCGATCAGGGTTGTGGCCTGCGCAGCCGGGCGATTAGCGGTGGTATGGGCGTCCTGCGCCATGGTGATGGAATAGCCCCGGCTGGCACCGTTTTTCAGCGTGGTATCCACGCAGTAATCAGTGGCACAACCACACATCACCCAGGCGTTGATATCGTGCTCGCGCAGCACCGCTTCAAGCTGCGTTTTATAGAACGCGTCGCAGGCGGTTTTGGTGACGTACAGAGCGTTCGCAGGTTGATGCAGTTCCGGCAGTAGCGCAAAACCTTCGCTCCCCTCTTCCAGCCCGCCCGCTTCAGCATGCTGAATAAAAATCACCGTATCGGCGGCCTGCGTTAACTGGTTAATGCGGGCGACACACTGCGCACGCTGAATACGTTCGGTGGCGAACACGCCATTTTGCATATCCACCACCATCACGACCCGTTTACCTGCCATCTGCTCTCTCCTGTCAGTGGGAAAGAAGGAGATTACCACATCCGGCGAACGCCGTGGTCTGGCGGCAAAATAACCATTTTTACCCATCGTTACGTATTAGGGGGAAAGAATCCGCTATTTGGGTCTTTGCAACACCGTACCAAGTAGTATAAATACGCTCTATCTATCCCATTTATTTATGGATCCCTGCGTTGAAACGTTGTCTGCTTTTCTCTGCGCTGCTCTGCGCGCTGGGCCTGACTTCCGCTCAGGCGGCTGTTCAGTCTCCTGACCCGGTATTTGCATCTGATATTGTTGATCGTTACGCCAACCATATTTACTACGGTAGCGGCGCAACCGGCATGGCGATGGTGGTGATTGACGGCAACCAGCGCGTGTTCAAAAGCTACGGCGAAACCCGCCCCGGCAGCAACGTTCGCCCGCAGCTCGATTCGGTGATTCGTATTGCTTCCCTCTCCAAGCTGATGACCAGTGAAATGCTGGTGAAAATGCTCGATCAGGGCAAAGTCCGTCTCGACGATCCGTTAAGTAAATATGCACCTCCCGGCACACGCGTACCGACCTACCAGGGCACGCCAATTACGCTGGTGAACCTGGCGACCCATACCAGCGCCCTGCCGCGCGAACAGCCCGGCGGCGCAGCGCGACGTCCCGTTTTCGTCTGGCCAACGTACGAACAGCGCTGGAGCTGGCTCTCAACCGCCACGCTGAAAGCCGCACCGGGTACGCAGGCGGCTTACTCAAACCTGGCCTTTGATCTGCTGGCGGATGCATTGTCGAAGGCGGCAGGCAAGCCTTACCCGCAGCTTTTCGAAGAGCAGATCACCCGCCCACTGGGGATGAAAGACACCACCTTTACCCCATCGCCGGATCAGTGCAAGCGCCTGATGATCGCCGAGAAAGGCGCCAGCCCGTGCAATAACACGCTGGCCGCCATCGGCAGCGGCGGCGTCTACTCCACGCCGGGAGACATGATGCGCTGGATGCAGCAGTTCCTGTCATCGGATTTCTACACCCGCAACAGCCAGGCGGATCGCATGCAAACGTTGATCTACCCGCGCAACCAGTTAACGCGGGTGATCGGTATGGATGTGCCCGGCAAAGCCGATGCGCTCGGCCTCGGCTGGGTCTATATGGCGCCAAAAGAGGGGCACCCTGGGATCATTCAGAAAACCGGCGGCGGCGGCGGCTTTATCACCTACATTGCGATGGTGCCGCAGCATAATGTCGGCGTTTTTGTTGTCATCACCCGTTCACCGCTGACGCGCTTTGTCAATATGAGCGACGGCGTTAACGATCTGGTCAGTGCGTTAAGCAGCAACGTGCCGCAGGTGATCCCCGCCTCCTGATAACGCCAGAGGCAGGCGGTTTCGCCGTTTGCCTCTGCCCTTAACGGCGATTTTGGTAAAACAGAACCTCTACTTTTCGGCTACAATGCCGCCATCTGTTCCACAAACATCAGGCATACCATGACCGATTTAATTACTCGCCCGCGCCGCCTGCGCAAATCACCTGCCCTGCGCGCCATGTTTGAAGAGACAACACTGAGCAAAAACGACCTGGTGTTGCCGATCTTTGTTGAAGAAGAGTTAAACGATTACAAAGCCATTGAGGCGATGCCCGGCGTGATGCGCATTCCGGAAAAGTATCTCGCCCGCGAAATTGAGCGTATCGCCAAAGCCGGTATTCGCTCGGTGATGACCTTCGGCATCTCTCACCACACTGATGAGACCGGCAGCGACACCTGGCGCGAAGATGGCCTGGTGGCGCGCATGTCGCGCATCTGCAAAGAAACGGTGCCGGAGATGATCGTGATGTCCGATACCTGTTTCTGCGAATACACCTCCCACGGCCATTGCGGCGTGCTGTGCGATCACGGTGTCGATAACGATGCGACCCTGATTAACCTCGGCAAACAAGCCGTCGCCGCCGCTGCCGCAGGCGCGGATTTTATCGCCCCTTCCGCAGCAATGGACGGCCAGGTGCAGGCGATTCGCCATGCGCTGGATGCAGCAGGCTTTACCGATACCGCCATCATGTCCTATTCGACCAAGTTCGCCTCTTCGTTCTACGGCCCGTTCCGTGAAGCGGCAGGAACGGCGCTGAAAGGCGATCGCAAAACCTACCAGATGAACCCGATGAACCGCCGCGAAGCGATCCGTGAATCGCTGATCGACCAGGCCGAAGGCGCAGACTGCCTGATGGTGAAACCGGCTGGCGCGTACCTCGATATCCTGCGCGATATCCGTGAACGCACCGAGTTACCGCTGGGCGCCTATCAGGTAAGCGGTGAATACGCGATGATCAAATTCGCCGCACTGGCGGGCGCAATTGATGAAGACAAAGTGGTGCTGGAAAGCCTGGGCGCGATCAAACGCGCGGGCGCAGACCTGATCTTCAGCTACTTCGCCCTTGACCTCGCCGAACGCGGCATTTTCTGAGCCGCCTTTCTCTCCCCTGCGGGGGAGAGAAACATCCCTTCCGCACCGCTTTTGCTGTCATCCAGCCGTCTTGCCGTTGTCATATCTTCATTGTAATGAAATGTAAACGTCATCTTCTCCCGTTACTGTCATCGGCAAGACGGGAGGAGAAAACACCATGTTTAGTCTCGACAACGTACTTGAGGATCTCTGGCCGCAGGCCAGACCTGCGCCCTGGCAAAAAAACCTGCTGCGGCGCCTGCTTTACGAACAGGAGTTCCAGCAGTTTGCCGCAAGCCATCCCCACCTGAAAGGGCTGGATATGGTGGAGCAAGTGTTTGAACATCTACAAATCCGCTGCACCGTTCCCGCTCACGACCTCGAACAAATTCCCGAACAAGGCCCACTGGTCATTATCGCTAACCATCCGACAGGTACGCTTGACGGGATGGCGCTGATGTACGCCGTTTCGCGCGTACGCCGCGATGTAAAGGTGGTCACTAACCGCATGTTGACCCACCTTGAACCGCTCAGCTCGCTGTTTATCCCGGTGGATAACATGGGCGGCCGTACGCGGAAATCCTCGCTGCAACAGATGGAAAACCATTTGCAGGGCGGCGGCGTACTGATCTTCTTCCCGGCGGGAGAAGTCTCACGCATGACGCGTAAAGGCATCCGCGATAAAAGCTGGCATGCCGGGTTTATCAAACTGGCGGGCAAGTTTCGCGCACCGCTGCTGCCCGCCTGGATCGACGCGCGTAACAGCGCGCTGTTCTATGCCAGCGCGATGGTGTCGGATACGCTGCCCTTCCTGCTGCTCATGCAGCAGATGTTTCGCCGCCGGGACAGCAACCTGCCGATCAAAATCGGCCAGCGCATTCCCTGGGATAGCTGGCATACGCCGCAACTCGCCCCGCGCGAACTGGCCGATAAGTGTCGCCAGCATGTGTTGCGTCTGGGTAAAGGACTCCCCGGCCCCTTTAAAACCGAGTGCGCCATCGCGCGCCCGGAAGAGCGCGTCACGCTGCGCCGCGAACTTAATAATGCCGAGTGCCTCGGCCGCACCGCGGACGGAAAAATCATTTATCTCTGGCAGCGCAACGGGCAGGAAGACGCGCCGCTACTGCGCGAACTGGGACGGCTGCGCGAAGTCGCCTTCCGTGCGGTGGGTGAAGGCAGCGGTAAACGTCGTGATACGGATAAATATGACGACGATTACCTGCACCTGATCCTGTGGGACGAGGCCGATCTGGAAATTGTCGGTGCATACCGCTTTATGCCGACGTCACTGCAGGTTGAAGCGCGCGGGGTGGAAGGCTTATACAGTTACAGCCTGTTCCATTACGACGATCGAATGTCCGATGTGCTGCGTCACGGCATCGAACTGGGGCGCAGCTTTATTCAGCCGCGCTACTGGGGACGCCGCGGCCTGGATTATCTGTGGTCGGGCATTGGCGCTTACCTGGCGCGTTACCCGCAATACCGTTATCTGTTTGGCCCGGTCTCTATCTCCGGCGGCCTGCCGCCAGCGGCGCGGGATCTGCTGGTAGCGTTCTACCGCCTGTGGTTCCCGGCGACCTGGCCTCTGGCCTCATCGCGTCGGCCGTGGCCCGCCACGATGCCGGACGTGCTCGCCCAGTTTAGCGGTGACGATTACACCGAAGATTTGACCCGGCTGAAATCGCTGCTCGGCAACCTTGGTTGCGGCATTCCACCGCTCTACAAGCAGTACTCAGAACTGTGTGAACCGGGCGGCGTGCAGTTTATCGACTTCGGTTGCGATCCCGACTTCAATAACTGTGTCGATGGTCTGGTGCTGGTGGATCTAACGCGGCTGAAAGCAAACCGCTACGAGCGTTATATCGCCGCGCATCTGCCGGAGCAAAAAGCGGGCTAAATGTGACTAAAAAGCGTAACGCGCCGCAGGCCTGAGCGCTGGCTTTCGTGCCGGAGAAGGCGAAATCCTTTTCCGGCACGCATACATTCAACCCTGCACCAGCCGCAGCTGCGCCCGCCTGCTGTTCAGACGAGGATTATGCGTCAGGATGACATATAAAATCGGTCGCCAGGCCATATATATCCTCCTTTGTTAAATATTCCTGGATTTGCCTGAAACTGTTTTTTTTTCCAAATTAATGGCTGCAAAAAATCAGGTCAATCTATTATCCAGAAGAATATTTAACATCAGACATTCACCTGATTAATATGTGTAACCGCTCACAAAAAAGAGCCAAATCACGCCATAAAATCAATGTGTTAACTTATTGTGAAAATAAACAAATAAACGTAGCGCCCTTGTATTAATTAAAGCATCGAACGCGCAAAGCGACGTAAGAATTATCGGATTTAAATTTCCAGTTATTCCCTATTATATTTCCAAAAACCGCGTTAGCAGCTGTTTCTGTCCGCACTGAGACACTCAATTTCACCTTAGAAAGTTTCTTCCTCCGCTTTCACCATTGCAGGGCAATCTGCACCCGTTTTCGGTCGTCGGCGGTGCACTTTTATTGTGCATTTAGCGCTGTGTTGCCTGTAACCCCATGAGCCAGAAGGTTTCTTTTTTCTGGCACTGACTTTGCAACTCTGCCTGCAACTGTATTAATGGCGAGGCAGTAAAAAGAATGAACACACAAACAACACTAAAAAGAACACTCGGCAGCTTCCGCCTGTGGGGCATTGCCGTCGGACTGGTTATTTCAGGGGAATACTTCGGCTGGAGTTACGGCTGGTCGCAGGCCGGAACGCTCGGCTTTCTGATTGTCGCGCTGGCGATTGCCGCCATGTACTGCGCCTTTATTTTTAGCTTTACCGAGCTGACCACCGCGATCCCGCATGCCGGTGGGCCTTTCGCTTACGCCTACCGCGCCTTTGGGCCTACCGGCGGGTTTATCGCCGGGTTTGCCACGCTCATTGAATTCGTCTTTGCACCACCGGCGATCGCCATGGCGATTGGCGCCTACCTTAATGTGCAGTTCCCGTCACTCGATCCGAAATGGGTGGCCTGCGGCGCGTACGTCATCTTTATGGTGCTTAACATTCTGGGTGTCAGTATTGCCGCCACCTTTGAGCTGATTGTCACCCTGCTGGCGATTTTCGAACTGCTGGTGTTTATGGGCGTGGTTGCACCGGGTTTCTCGTGGAGCAACTTCACCGCCAACGGCTGGGCAGGCGCGGAAAGCTTCAGCGGCCTCGCGCTGCCGGGCATGTTTGCGGCTATCCCGTTTGCTATCTGGTTCTTCCTGGCAATTGAAGGCGCATCAATGGCGGCAGAAGAAGCCAAAGATCCGAAACGCACCATTCCGCGTGCGCTCGGCGGCGGCATTCTGACGCTGACGGTGCTGGCGGTTGGCGTGATGGTTCTTGCGGGCGGTGTTGGCGACTGGCGCACGCTGTCGAACATCAACGATCCGCTGCCGCAGGCAATGAAAGTGGTGGTCGGCAGCAGCAGCGGCTGGCTGCATATGCTGGTCTGGCTCGGCCTGTTTGGCCTGGTCGCCTCGTTCCACGGCATTATTATGGGCTACTCCCGCCAGATCTACTCGCTGGCGCGCGCGGGTTATCTGCCTGCCAGCCTGGCTAACCTGAACCGTAAAACCCGTACACCGATTCTGGCGATCCTCGCCGGTGGCGTGGTGGGGATTGCGGCGATCTTCTCCGATTCGCTGATCACCATCAGCGGCATGCCGCTCACCGCCTGCATTGTGACGATGTCGGTCTTTGGCGCTATTGTTATGTATATCATCTCCATGGCCGCGCTGTTCAAGCTGCGCCGCAGCGAGCCGGAACTTGAGCGTCCGTTTAAAGCGCCGTTGTTCCCGTACGCGCCGGCTTTTGCGCTCGGCATGGCGGTTCTCTGCCTGGTGGCGATGGTCTGGTACAACACCCTGCTGGCGCTGATTTTCGCCGTGATGATGCTGGGCGGTTATATGTGGTTTCGTAAAACCGCATCGGCGCGTGAACGTGCCGCGCTGGACCCGCAACTGCGCGCTATCTCCTGAGGAGACGCAATGTATAAAACCACTCTGGCGCACCGCACATGGCAGTTCGCCAGCCTGAAAGAGGTCATGGCCAAAGCTTCCCCGGCACGTTCCGGGGATGTACTGGCCGGGGTTGCGGCACAATCAGCCGAAGAGCGCATGGCGGCAAAAATCGCCCTTGCCGATATACCGCTGCGCGAGATCCTCGACAACCCGCTGGTTCCCTATGAAAAAGATGAGGTGACGCGCCTCATCATCGACACGCACGACAGCGCCGCTTTTACGTTAATCGCCCATCTGACGGTGGGCGAATTTCGTGACTGGCTGCTGGCCGATACCACCGACACTGCGCTGCTGAGCCAGGTTGCTCCGGCGATCACCCCGGAAATGGCCGCCGCCGTCAGCAAACTGATGCGCAACCAGGATTTGATCCTTGCCGCCAGTAAATGCAGCGTCATCACCCGCTTTCGCAACACCATCGGTTTGCCAGGCCACCTCAGCGTGCGCCTGCAACCCAACCACCCGACTGACGATCTGAAAGGCATTGCCGCCAGCATGCTCGATGGCCTGCTTTACGGCGCGGGCGATGCGGTGGTCGGCATCAACCCGGCCAGCGACAGCCTGCCGGTGCTGCAAAAGCTGAACCATATGATGGCGGACATCATCGACCGTTTTGCCATTCCCACCCAATCCTGCGTGCTGACGCACGTCACCAACACGTTACAGCTGATTGAGCGCGGCGCGCCGGTGGATCTGGTATTTCAGTCGGTCGCCGGTACGGAAGCGGCAAACAGCGGCTTTGGCATTAACCTCGCGCTGTTGCAGGAGGCGCACGAGGCCGCGCTTTCACTGAAACGCGGCACGCTGGGCGATAACGTGATGTATTTCGAAACCGGCCAGGGCAGTTGCCTGTCGGCGAACGCCCATCATGGCGTCGATCAGCAAACCTGTGAAGCGCGCGCCTATGCGGTAGCGCGGCACTTTAAACCGCTGCTCGTCAACACGGTAGTTGGGTTTATCGGCCCGGAATACCTGTATGACGGCAAACAGATTATCCGCGCCGGGCTGGAGGATCACTTCTGCGGCAAACTGATGGGGCTGCCGATTGGCTGCGACGTCTGTTACACCAATCATGCTGAAGCGGATCAGGACGATATGGATACGCTGCTGACGCTGCTGTGCACCGCCGGCCTGACCTTCCTGATTGGCGTTCCGGGCGCAGATGACATCATGCTCAACTATCAGAGCACCTCATTTCATGATGCGCTCTACGCGCGTCGCCTGCTGGGGCTGAAGCACGCGCCGGAGTTCGCTGACTGGCTGACGCGGATGCAGATTATCGACACCCACGGCCAGTTACGCCTCACCGGCGCAAACCATCCGTTACTGACCGTGATACCACAAGGAGCGCCTGCATGAACTCGCCTGATGCCTGGTCCCTGCTGCGCGAATTCACCGACGCCCGCATTGCGCTGGGGCGCAGCGGCGCCAGCCTGCCAACCAACGAAGTGCTGAAATTTGGTCTTGCCCATGCCCAGGCGCGTGACGCCATCCATCAACCCTTCGATAGCACAAGCCTGGCAAGCCAGCTCCACGAACTGGGGCTGAGCACGCTGGAAGCGCACAGTGCAGCGTCGGACCGACATATCTATCTCAACCGCCCGGATCTGGGGCGCATGCTGAGCGAAGAGAGCCGTGCCGATCTCGCCGCCAGCCGTACGCCCGCGCACGATCTGCTGCTGGTAATTGGCGATGGCTTGTCATCGCACGCGGTACACCGCCAGTCCGTGGGCTTAATCCGCGCCCTGCTGCCCTACCTTGAAACGCTGGGGATTTCGCTTGGGCCGATTGTGCTGGCGCACCAGTCACGCGTGGCGCTGGGCGACGATATCGGCGAAACGCTGGGCAGCAAAGCGGTGGCCATTCTGATTGGCGAGCGGCCCGGTTTGTCCTCGCCGGACAGCCTGGGCGTCTACCTCACCTGGAAACCGCAGCGCGTGCGCATTGAGTCGGAACGCAACTGCATCTCCAACATTCGCCCGGAAGGGCTGAATTACGAAGCGGCGGCCTTCAAACTGGCGTGGCTGCTGGAACAGGCGTTTTTGCGCCGTCTGACCGGCGTACACCTGAAAGATGAGAGTGATAACCCGGCGCTGCATGGCCGTGTTACGCCACGGATTACCGCAACAAATTAACCCGTTGGCAATGCGGATCCCGCGTTGCCACTTTTCTCCCACCGCTCACTGCCCTTCCCCTTCGTCATTCGTCCCTGGCAGGCATAAAAAAGTGCTTACCCCCCGGCAGCACATCGTCTAAGTTGATGGCGTGATAAAAAAACAAACGGGTAACCTATGAAAATTGTCGTGTTAGATGGCGGTATTCTTAATCCGGGCGATCTGAGCTGGCAGGAGCTGGAGCAACTGGGCGAAGTGGCGGTATATGACAACTCCACGCCGGAGCAAGTGGCAGAAAGGCTGGCGAACGCCGATGTCGCCATCACCAACAAAGTTGCGCTGGGCGAAACGGTGTTCAGCCAGTGTCCGGCACTGAAATTTATCGCCGTCACCGCCACCGGCTATAACATTATCGATCTGAGTGCCGCGCGTTTACGTGGTATTGCCGTCTCCAATGTGCCCTCCTACGGCACCGCTACAGTGGCGCAATTCACCACCGCGCTGCTACTGGCGCTGTGTAACCGCGTCAGCGAACACAGTATGGATGTTCGCGCCGGTGGCTGGCAGCAGCGTAACAGCTGGTGTTACTGGCTGAATCCGATGGTTGAACTGGCGGGCAAAAAGATCGGCATTATCGGTTATGGCCGCATCGGCCAGGCGGTTGGCGCTATCGCCCAGGCGATGGGGATGACGGTGCTGGCCTGCGCGACGGGTTCAGCGAAAAAGGTGGAAAACAGTAACGTGCGGTATGTTGATCCCGACACACTGTACGCTGAAGCTGATGTCATCAGCCTGCATTGCCCGCTGACGCCTGCCACCAAAGGGATGATCAACCACAGCACGCTGCAAAAAATGAAACCCGGCGTACTGCTGCTGAACGCCTCGCGCGGCGATCTGGTGAATGAAGCGGATCTGGCTGCCGCGCTGAATGAAGGCCATGTCGCCGGCGCGGCGGTGGATGTACTCTCCAGCGAACCGCCTGCTGCCGATAACCCGTTGCTGTCCGCCAAAAACTGCCTGATCACCCCGCATATTGCCTGGGCATCGGTGGAAGCGCGCGGGCGCATTCTTGCGACAACCGTGGAAAACGTCGCTGCGTTTATTACCGGACAACCGCAAAACCGGGTGGATTAAGCGATCGGCGCCCGTTTGATCGCTTGAGCGAACAACCAGGCGCGATCTGCTTCACACTATTGTCTGATGGGCTACGCTTGGTTAATCCCCCTGATTCAGCAAGGAGCCGCCAATGATTGCCACGCAGACCCTGTTTCCGCGCCGACTGCCTCACCCGGACCCAAGCGATCCGGCGATTCTCAACTGGGCGAAAAACGCCACGCTGGTGGCAGAAAATGCCCTGCAAACGCCGGAGAACGAAGCGCAATTGCAGGAGATGATCGCCACTGCTGCGGGCAAAATTCGCTTTATCGGCAACCGGATGTCGCCGGGGAGAATGCTGGCGCTTAGCGGCCCGGAAGATCGGCTTATCGATCTTTCTCGCCTGCGGGGCGTGCTGGAAGTGGACAACGACAGTGTGACCTTTGCCGCGGGAACGCCGTTGCATGAGATGTTTGAAACACTGACCTCGATGAACCGCATGCTGGCCGCCTCGCCGGGCGTGATTGATGCGCAGACGCTGGCGGGCGCGATCTCCACTGGCACGCACGGCCAGGGAATGCAGCAAAGCTCGCTGGCGGATGAAGCGCTACGTATCCGGCTGGTTGATGCCACAGGCAACGTGCATGAGATCGATCGCCAGCATCGCTGGTTTGGCGCAGCACAGCTTGGTCTGGGCACGCTCGGCGCCATCAGCGCCGTCACACTGCGTACCCGCCCTTTCACCCTTTTTACCTGTTTCAAAAGCGCCAGCCCTGCCGATACGCTGGCGCAAGATCTGAACGACTGGAACGCAGAATGGGCGTTCAGCAAAGCATGGTGGTTCCCGGATGAAAATAAAGTTCATGCGTGGAAGTCCCGCGAAGCCACCGCCGAAGAGCAGGCGCGCTGGCACGACAATCACGGCGATCTGGTCGAGATGGAAAGGACGGACACAAAGATGAACGCGACCGTCGATAAAACGCTGGAACAGATGCGCGACGACACACAGATTGTCGATGACAACGGCAAACCGTTTCGCACCGTCACGCGCTTTAAAGATTTCACCGATGTGATTGGCGACATTTACCAGGTTTTTTGCCGGGGGATTGCCACGCCGCAAATCAATATTGAAATCAGCATTCCCATGGCGCGCGCTCCGGCGGTAATAGCGCGGATTAAGGCGTGGCATGAACGCTCGCACCCGCATATGCACTACCCGATTATTTTGCGCTGCACCGGACCTTCACAGGCCTGGCTCAGCCCGGCGTGGCAGGAACCGACCTGTTTTTTCGGTTTTGTGGTCTATTACGCCGCCGACGGCTCACTCTCTGAAGAGGGGCTGGAATTTCTGCGTGCCGCCGAACGGCTGCTGGCGGAAGAAGGCGGTAAGCCGCACTGGGGAAAATATTACGACCCAACACTGTACGACTGGCCCACGCTTTATCCGCAGTGGTCGGCGTTTCAGGCAGTTCGCCAGCAGCTCGATCCGCAGGGGAAATTCCTCAACGCCTTTATGACGGAGCTACTGGCATGAGCGGCGCATTTGCCTGGGTGACGCTGCTGACGCAGCCTGATTATCTGCGCGGCGTGGAGACGTTGCAGCGCTCGCTGCGCGCCAGCGGCTCGCCGTGGCCGCTGGTGGTTATGGTGACGCCTGCGATTGATGACAAAATGCGCCAGCATCTGCAAACGCGGGGCTGCCGGGTGCAGGAAGTCCCGGTCACAGGCCCGGACCCGGCGCTGGCGCACCGCTATGCCAATGAACGTTTTGCCGAGGTGTGGAGCAAACTGGCGGTGTGGCGGTTGACGGAATACCAGCGGGTGGCCTTTCTTGATGCCGATATGCTGGTGATTAACAACATGGATGAGGTGTTTTCGCTGCCGCTCGCCGCAGACACTATTGCCGCCTGCCATGCCTGCCGCTGTAATCCCCAGCGCATTGCCAGCTATCCGGAAAGCTGGCGGCCGGAAAACTGCTATTACAGCTGGTGTGATGATCCCGGGATGCACGGCCATCCGCCCGCGTCGCTGGATAACTACCTCAACGGCGGTTTTCTGGTGCTGACGCCGGACGAGGCGATGTATCAGCAGATGATGCAGCGGCTGGCGGAGAAAGCCGATATCTCAGCGTACGTTTTTGCCGAGCAGGATTTCCTCAACGAGGTGTTCCGCGATCGCTGGCAGCCGTTGCATTACGGCTATAACGCGTTAAAAACCCTGGCACTCCAGCATCCGCAAATGTGGGATCTCGCACGGGTGAAGAATATCCATTACATCATTGATAAACCGTGGGAGAAGACGCCACAGCCGGGAGATAAGTGGTACGAATTACATAAGTTGTGGTGGGAATACGCGTAAATCACCGGCCTGGGGTGGGTTGTTGTGCCCGGTGGCGGCTGCGCCTTACCGCCTACGCAGAGGCAAAATCAGCACTCTTTCGCAGGCCGGATAAGCGCAGCGCCATCCGGTGGATGGCGCTAAAACCTCACAGCATTTGCAAATAGATCCGCCGCAAAAGCTGGGTGATCGGCCCCGGTTTACCGTCGCCGATGGTCTGCCCGTCAACGGCAATCACCGGCCAGACAAACGTGGTGGCCGAGCTGATAAACACTTCACGGGCGTTACGCGCCTCTTCCGGAGTGAACAGCCGTTCCTCGATCGTCACGCCGTGCTCCTCGGCCAGCTTCACCAGCGCTTTGCGGGTGATGCCGTGCAGAATGCTGTTGCTCAGCGGGCGGGTCACCACGGTGTTATCGTCCTGCACGATATAGCAGTTACAGGAACTTCCCTCGGTGATATAGCCGTTTTCCACCAGAAAAGCGTCGTCGGCGCCCTGCGCTTCGGCAAAGGCTTTTGCCAGACAGGGTGCCAGCAACTGCACGGTTTTGATATCCCGGCGCTGCCAGCGAATATCCGGGCAGGTCACCACACGGATGCCTTTGCTGGCCGCCGGATGATCCACCACCGCGCGCGCCTGGGTGAATAACACCAGCGTCGGCGGTGTACTGGCAGGCGGAAAATGGAAATCCCGATCGCCCGCGTTACCGCGCGTCAGTTGCAGGTAAATGCCCCCTTCCTGCAACGCATTTTCGACAATCAGCCGCTGGTGGATCTCGCGCAGGCCGTTTTCATCCACTGCCAGCGTTAACCCCAGCTCGCCGCAGGAGCGCACCAGCCGCGCATAATGCCCGGCAAAATCCACCAGCTTGCCATTCACCACGGCGGTCACTTCATACACGGCATCGGCAAACAAAAAACCGCGATCAAAGATCGATACTTTCGCCGCCGCTTCCGGCAGGTATTCGCCATTCACATACACTGTGCGTGACATTATTCTCTCCTTACGCTTCGCCATCAGCCCCACAGAGCCGCTGTCGGTGGAAAAAGTTCGCTGCCATCATAATGCAGCCCGTGCGGGCGATCGTCCGCCAGCAGCAGCGGCCCGTCGAGATCAACAACGCTGGCCTGCTGCGCGACAACCACGGCGGGCGCCATCGACAACGACGTCGCCACCATGCAACCCACCATGATTTGCAGCCCAAGCTGCTGTGCCTGTGCCCGCACGCGCAACGCTTCGGTCAGGCCGCCGGTCTTGTCGAGCTTGATATTGATAAACTCATAACGCCCCACCAGTTGCGCCAGCGTGGCGGAATCATGGCAGGATTCATCGGCGCACAGCGGCACCGGATGCGGCAACTGCGCCAGTACGGCGTCATGCCCCGCCGCAAGCGGCTGCTCGATTAGCGAGACGCCAAGCGCCGCCAGCGCCGTCGCCTGCTGTAAATAGATACTCTCGTTCCAGCCTTCGTTGGCATCGACGATCAACCGCGCCTGCGGTGCGCCTTCACGCACCGCCGTCACACGGGCGATATCCTGCTCATCGGCCAGCTTCAGTTTCAGCAAGGGACGCCAGGCGTTTTCCCGCGCCGCCTGCTGCATCTTCGCTGGCGTATCCAGCGACAGAGTATAGGCCGTTTGCAGATGGTGCGGCGTTCCGCTGCCGGTCAGTTGCCAGATGCTCTGCCCGCTGCGTTTGCACTGCCAGTCCCAGAAGGCGCAGTCCAGCGCATTGCGCGCCGCGCCAGCCGGTAGCCGCTGCTGCAACTGCTCGCGGCTCATTCCGGCAGCGAGCTCGCCGCGCAGCGCCTCAATCTGCGCCATCACACTCTCAACAGTTTCGCCGTAGCGGGCGTAAGGCAGGCATTCACCGCGCCCGGTAATACCCTGCGCCTGCAATGTTACCGACACCACATCGGCCGCCGTACGGCTGCCGCGCGAGATCGTAAATGCCTGGCGCAGCGGCCAGCGCTCATGCGCTACCGAGAGTTCCATTACAGCGTCGCCAGCGCGTCTACCAGCGCGCCAACGCCCTGACGGAACGGATCAACCACCGGCAGCCCGGTGCGCTGCTGCAGGGAGGACATCAGCGCAATCGCCTCTGCCTTATCCAGCGCCGACGTATTGACGGAAATGCCGATAAATTTCGCTTTCGGGTTCGTCAGTTGCGCCATTTTCAGGTTCAGCGCCATGCAATCGAGAATATCCGGTACAGGATAGTCAACGCCGCGCATATGTGTGCGGGTCGGTTCGTGGCACAGCACCAGCGCATCCGGCTGCGCGCCGTGGATAAGCCCGGTGGTCACTCCGGCAAAGGAAGGGTGAAACAGCGAGCCCTGCCCTTCGATGATATCCCAGTGATCGGCGTCGTTATCCGGGGCGAGGGTTTCCACCGCGCCGGAGACGAAGTCCGAGACAACCGCATCTACGCTGATGCCGCTGCCGCTAATCAGAATGCCGGTCTGCCCGGTTGCGCGGAAGGTGGCTTTGCCGCCACGGGCGAGGATCTCTTTTTCAATCGCCAGCGCCGTGTACATCTTGCCGCAGGAGCAGTCCGTACCAACCGGCAGCAGACGTTTGCCGCTGCGTTTACGCCCGCTGGCGACAGGATATTGCTGAGTCGGGTGGCGAACATCAAACAGCGAGCGGCCAAGACGGTCGGCCAGCGCCTTCAATTCCGGGACATCAGCCAGTTTATTATGCAGGCCCGCCGCCAGATCCAACCCACTTTCCAACGCATGGCTGAGGATGGAAATCCACTCTTTTGAAATAATACCACCGCGGTTAGCGACGCCGACTACCAGCGTTTTTGCGCCCGCTTTTACCGCTGCGTCAATATCCATATCCGGCAACTGACAATTGGCATGACAGTTCGCCATACGGTATTGCCCGACACAATATTCCGGGTGCCATTGTTTAATTCCTTCCGCGACTTTCGCCGCCAGTTGATCGTGCGCATCACCTAAAAAAAGCAGATAGGGTTTTTGAATATTCATTATTTATCCCCCTCAGGATAAGACTGAATAAAATAATTAACGCAGAAATAACATTTCTGAAAAATGGAATAATAAACTGACTGCCAATGCAGAATAACAAGGGTTTTATTATTGTCAACCACCGCCAATGCAGGCCTTAATTACCATATTTATTACAATTATCCAGTTTTTTATGCTGCCAAAGAGTTTGTAAAAAACAACTGAAAATATTTTTATCTTTAAACAAGGCGATTGCAGACAGCGCAGGCATGAAAATATTTTGCGCGCTACCTCACTTATTTATTCATGCACCACAACGGCGCACCTGCACTATTTTAGGCAACCAAAACAGTGCTATCACGGCGGGTAAATCTATAAGAAGAATGGATGAGAAAAATCTAATTAATGGATGTATGGTGAAATCGTTATTAACAGGCAAATCCTTTATTAAATAAATGCGATAAATCAAAAGCATCAGGCCGTTAATTCCTGTATTCCGGCCGCTTCGTTATTCCAGTGTTGCGCATTAATTGATGGTTAAACATAAACAATCAACTGACGGACGTGAGGTAACAATGAAGAGTTTTGGTGGGAAAGTCTCTTTAATGGCCGTACTGATTTCCGGCCTGGCGGGCGCACACAGTGCACTGGCAGAAGAAATTAAAATCGGTGTGGTGTTGCCGCTGAGCGGCGCGCTGAGCGGCTATGGTCAGCCTTCACAAAAAGGTCTGGATCTGATTCAGAGCATCACCCCGACGCTGAAAAACGGCGATACCATTAAACTTATCGTCATCGACGATAAGAGTGACAAAGTCGAAGCGGCGAACGCCATGCAGCGCCTGGTGTCCAGCGATAAAGTGGATGCCGTGATCGGTGAAGTGACCTCTTCGAATACGCTGGCGATGGTGAAAATCGCCGACGACACTAAAACGCCGCTGGTCTCTTCGACGGCAACGAACGACCGTGTTACCCGCAACCATCCGTATGTCAGCCGCGTCTGCTTCTCGGACAGCTTCCAGGGCGTGGTCGGCGCGAACCTGGCATCCCGCGATCTGAAAGCCAAAACCGCCGCCATCGTGTTTGACAGCAGCAACGACTACTCGGTTGGCCTGGCGAAAGCCTTCCGTACCCAGTTCCTGAAAAACGGCGGCACCATTCCTATCGAAGTGCAGGCGCCATCGGGCAGCAAAGATTTCAAAGCGCAACTCTCCAGCGTGAAAGCGAAAAACGTCGACATGATCTACATGCCGATTTACTACACCGAAGGCGCGCTGATTGCCGTGCAGGCGAAACAGCTCGGTCTCAACAAACCGGTCGTGGGCGGCGATGGCCTGGCGGCGGACCCGGTATTTTTCGAAGTGGGTAAAGATGCGGTCAACGGCTATATGACCACCGATTACTACTCACCGAACGCCAAAGAGCAGACGCCCGCTGGCGAAGCCTTTATCAAAGCCTGGGAAGAGAAGTTCAAAACCCCGACCCACACCTGGGGTGCGATGGCGGCCGATGCGTACAACGTGATCGTCAACGCCATGAACCAGTGTAATAACCCGCGCGATCGCGTCTGTGTTAACGAGAAAATCCGCGCCACCAAAGACTTCCAGGGTGTGACCGGTACGCTGACGCTGAAAGATGGCGATGCGGTACGCAGTGCGGTGATCAACGAAGTGAAAGATGGCCAGCTCGCCTTTAAAACCGTAGTTAATCCGTAAGCAGTAACCGGCTGTTAATAAGAGGTTTTTTAATGGATGGCGCCATTTTTCTCCAGCAGGTAGTCAACGGCATGAGTCTGGGCGGCATGTACGCCCTGATCGCTATCGGCTACACCATGGTTTACGGGGTTCTGCGCCTGATCAACTTCGCGCACGCGGATGTGATGATGGTCGGCGCATTTGCCACCCTGTTTCTGTTTTCCTCGATTGGGCTACCCTTTGGGGTAGCCATTTTTCTGACCCTCGGTTTGTGCGGCCTGCTGGGCATGTTCATTGACCGGGTCGCCTATCGCCCGCTGCGTCAGGCATCGAAAATTTCGATGCTGATCACCGCCATCGGCGTCAGTTTTTTTCTCGAAAACCTGTTCAACGTGCTGTTTGGCGGCAGTTCGCGCTTCTTCTCCGCGCCAGACTACTTCAACAAAACGCTGACCTTCGGCCACATCATCATTACCAACGTGGCGTGGATCGTGCCGGTGATCACCGTGCTGCTTTTGCTGGCGATCCTCTGGCTGCTCTATCGCACCCGTTATGGTATGGCGATCCGCGCAGTGGCGTTTGACGTTAATACTGTGCGGCTGATGGGCATCGACGCGAACCGCATTATCTCGCTGGTGTTTGCCCTCGGCAGCAGCCTCGCAGCGCTGGGCGGCGTGTTTTACTCCATCAGCTACCCAACCATTGACCCGTTAATGGGCGTGCTAATTGGCCTGAAAGCCTTTGCGGCAGCGGTGCTTGGCGGTATTGGCAGCGTCACTGGCGCGGTGCTCGGCGGTTTTATTCTCGGCTTTACCGAAGTGGTCGCGGTCGCCATTTTCCCCGAGCTTGGCGGCTATAAGGACGCGTTCGCTTTCATGTTTTTGATTCTGGTCTTGCTGTTCCGCCCGGTAGGCATCATGGGTGACGAACGCCTGGAAAGGAGCCGTTTCTGATGTTGAACCCGACCACGACGCTTGCCGCGCAGGGGCGTAACCTGCTGATTATTCTTATCACCATTGCGCTACTGGCAGGGATTAACCTGCTGTTTAACGACTACATTGTGCGGGTAATCAGCACCGTTTTTGTCTTTATGATCCTCGCTGTCAGCTACAACCTGATTAACGGCGTCACCGGCCAGCTTTCGCTGGAGCCTAACGGATTTGTCGCCGTTGGCGCATATGTCACCGCGCTGTTTATTCTCTCCAGCGACAGCAAAATGGATATGTTCGAAATGGCGGCGCCCAGCCCGTTTATTATGGTGCTGCACGCCAGCTTCCTGCCCGCGCTGTTAATCAGCGGCGTGTGCGCGGCCGTGCTGGCGGTGTGTCTGGCGTTTCCGGTCTTCCGCGTGCGCGGCGACTATCTGGCGATTGTCACGCTTGGCTTCGGTTTTATTATCAAGATCCTCGCCATTAACAACCCGCAAATCACCAACGGCGCGATTGGGCTGAACGATATTCCCCAGCAGCCGCATCTGCTGTTCTGGTGCGGCCTGTTCGCGCTGGCGGCAACCGGGATGATCCTGCAACTGGTGTGGTCGAAGTACGGTCGCATGATGAAGGCAATTCGCGACGATGAAGATGCGGCGATTGCGATGGGCATCAATACCTTCCGCATTAAAACCTGCGCATTCGCCACCAGCGCTTTTTTTGAAGGGATTGGCGGCGGCCTGCTGGCCTCGCTGCTGACGACGATCTCGCCGGGGTTGTTCGATTTTATGCTCACCTTCCAGTTGCTGATCATTATTGTGCTTGGCGGTCTGGGCAGCACCACTGGCGCGCTACTGGGCACCATTGTGGTGGTCGGTAGCGGCGAATGGCTGCGTTTCCTTGACCAGCCGCTGTCGCTGTTCGGTCACGATCTTGGCTCTTATCCGGGGCTGCGGATGGTGGTCTTCTCACTGCTGCTGTTGCTGATTATGTTGTTCGCCCGTGAAGGGTTGCTGGGGAAAAAAGAGCTGTGGCAGTTGCGCAGAAGGAGCCGTCATGACAGCAAATAACGTCATCCTGCAAGTCGAGGATATTGTGATGCAGTTCGGCGGGTTGCGGGCCATCGATAACGTCAGTTTTCATGTCGATGAAGCGGAGATTTTCGGCCTTATCGGCCCCAATGGCGCAGGGAAAACCACGCTGTTTAACGTCATCACTGCGAACTACAAACCAACCAGCGGCAGCGTGACGCTGGCGGGGAAATCGATCAAAGGGCTGAAGCCCAACCAGGTAGTGAATGCCGGTATTGCGCGAACCTTCCAGAATATCCGCCTGTTTAACTCCATGACGGTGCTGGAAAACGTGATGGTCGGGCTGGATCACGCCAGCCGCTATTCGCTGCTGGAAGCGGCGTTGCATATTGGCCGCTACTTCCCGGCTGAACGCGCCGCGCGGGCAAAAGCGATGGAACTGCTGGAGTATATCGGCATTGCCGAGTACGCCGATTTGCAGGCCACTAATTTGAGTTACGGCAACCAGCGTAAAGTGGAGATTGCCCGCGCGCTGGCAACGGCGCCGCAACTGCTGTTGCTGGATGAGCCCGCCGCCGGGATGAACCCGAAAGAGACGGAAGATCTGGCCGGGCTGATTTTCCGCATGCGCAAGGATTATCAACTGAGCGTGCTGCTCATTGAACATGACATGCCTTTCGTCAACGCATTGTGCGAACGGGTAATGGTGCTGGAGTATGGCAAACCGCTGTTTAGCGGGCTGATGTCTGAGGCGATCCAACATCCGGAGGTGATCTCCGCCTACCTGGGGGAGGTACGTTATGCTTAGCGCCCGCGAGTTAAAGGTATTTTACGGCGTCATTCAGGGGCTGAAAGGCGTTGATATTGAGATCAACGACCGCGAAATTGTGACGCTGATTGGCAGCAACGGCGCGGGAAAAACCTCGACGCTGAACGGCATCATCAACCTGGTGCGCTCAACCGGGACGGTGAATTTCCTCAATGAAGATATCTCGCGCAGCCAGACGCACCATATCGTGCGTAAAGGGCTGGCGCTGGTGCCGGAAGGCCGCAAAATCTTCACCAACCTGACCATCGAAGAAAACCTGCGCATGGGGGCGTATAACAACCTCGCAAACTTCACCCGCCTGCGGGACCGCATGTTTACCCTGTTCCCGCGCCTGAAGGAGCGGCGTAAACAGATGGCGGGCACCATGAGCGGCGGTGAGCAGCAGATGCTGGCGATCGCCCGCGCATTGATGAGTGAGCCGGTGTTGTTGATGCTGGATGAGCCAAGCCTCGGTCTGGCTCCGAAAGTGGTGGGCGAGCTGTTTACCACCATCCGTCAGTTGCGCGAAGAGAACATCACCATTCTGCTGGTAGAGCAAAACGCCACCGCGGCGCTGACCATCGCCGATCGCGCTTATGTGCTGGAGAATGGCAAGATTGTACTTTCCGGCGCGGCGCAGGAGGTGCTCGCCAACCCGGAAGTGAAAAAGATGTATCTCGGCGGGTAAACTCTATTCGTGGCTTGATGCCGGGTAGCGGCTTCGCCTTACCCGGCGCGATAAATGCCATGCCCGATAAGCCTTCGCGCTGTCGGGCATGGCGGTGCGATCACGGTTGCGGCCAGCGATGCTCCTCGGAGGCCGCCGTTGCCAGCAGCCAGTCGCGAAAATCCCGGCTCATCCGCTGTAATACGGCGGATTCGTCGTACACCAGGTAATAGGCAATCGGTGAAGCGACGGTAATGGCCAGCGGGCAGATCAAACGCCCACGGCTTAATGCCTCCGCCACCAGTACCCGGCGCACCAGCGCAACGCCCCTGCCCGCCAGTGCGGCTTCAATCACACCGTTTGAATCGATAAATACCGGGCCTTTATCGGTATCCACATCATGTATGCCCTGCGTGTCGAACCACAAACGCCAGTCCAGCCGGTGTTCATCATGCAGCAGCGGGTAATTCAGTAATTCGCGCGGCGAAGCGGGACGGTTTTCCGCCAGCAGCGCCGGGCTGCACACCGGCAACAGATGGTCGTTCACCAGACAGTGCGACTGAAGCCCCGGATACACACCCGCGCCGTGACGTACGGCAAAATCGATCCCTTCATTGCTCAGATTGACCACCCGGTTAGTGGTATTAATCTGCACCTCCACGCCGGGATGCAGTTTTTCGAAAGCGCCCAATCGCGGCAACAACCACTGAATGGCGAAGCCGGGCGTGCAACTGACGGTGACTTTGCTCTGGCAGGCGTTATCCATCAGCCGCTGCGTGGCCTGTGATATCTGGTTAAACGCAGGCTGAATAGCGCGCAGGTAAATGTGCCCTTCCGCCGTCAGCGCCAGAAAGCGCGGCCCGCGCATAAACAACCGGACATTCAGCCACGCCTCAAGCCTGGCGATTTGCTGGCTCACGGCACTGGCGGTAATGCATAACTCCTCGGCCGCCGCTTTCATACTCATATGTCGGGCGACGGTAGCAAAACAGATTAACGCCTGCAGGGGCGGTAGGGTCATCGCGGCTCTCCGCATAATTAAGTGCAACTAAACTGTAGCAAAAATGCTGGTTTGTCAGCCTGATGCCACCGGGGTAAAACATTTTTAGTTAAAAACGCAACACAAGGAGTTGCACAATGCGGGCCATTGATTACCTGAGATTAATGATGCTGGCGGCCATCTGGGGCGCGAGCTTTCTGTTTATGCGGATTGCCGCACCGGAATTCGGTGCCATTAACACCGCTTTTCTCCGCGTACTGTTTGGCTTTCTTGGCCTGGCGGCACTGCTGGCGCTATTTCGCCATACGTTTCAGTTTTCCGGTAAGCTGCGCGCGGCCCTGCTGCTTGGAGTGATTAACTCCGGGCTGCCGTTTCTGATGTACTGCCTGGCCGCGCGTTGGCTGCCTGCCGGGTATTCCGCTGTTCTCAATGCCACCACGCCGTTGATGGGCGCGCTGGCGGGCGTGGCGTTTTTTGGCGAACACCTGAGCGGGAAAAAGTGGGCGGGCGTGGTACTCGGGCTGGTGGGGATTTTGACGATTACCACGCTCGGTGAAATGCGCAACGTGCAGGAGGTCGCCGCTGGCGTGGCGGCGTGCCTGGTGGCGACCGGCTGTTATGGCGTTGCCGGTTTTCTCACCCGCAACTGGATAACGGCGCGCGGCGGTCTGGATCCGACGCTGGTCGCCTTCGGCAGCCAGGCGGGCGCCACACTATTTTTGCTGCCGTTCTGCGCCTGGTCGATTAGCAGCGGCGCAACCATCAACTGGGCGCAGCCGTCAGTGTGGGTCAGCGTGCTGGCACTGGGCCTGCTTTGTACCGCCGTGGCGTATATTCTCTATTTTCGCCTGATTGCCGATATCGGGCCGCTGCGCAGCCTGACTGTTACCTTTCTTATCCCGCCGTTTGCCGTGCTGTGGGGCTACCTCGTGCTGGGCGAAACGCTGAACGGTGGGTTTCTTATCGGCGCGCTGATTGTCTGCCTGGCAGTATGGCTGGTGGTCAGCCCGACGGCCGCGAAACGCCGTTAGCAAAGGTTCTGCTACGCTTATCTTCACACCACTTTAGCGCGCTGCCGCTGCGCTTCGCCTCAAAATGGTGCATTTGCGCCTGTACTCACCACGAAAACGCATTGCCAGCCATGCTGGCATGCTTTCTGCATTTTTACAGAATCTTCACACGCGCAATGCAGGGGATGACAATGATAAAAATAACGCTTCCGACAGCACCTTACTACGATGAGATGCTCAGCGCAGAGGGCAGTCAACGCCAGCATTACGATGCCTGGTGGCAGTGGCTTCAACAGACCGACCAGCACGCCATCCATCAAAAGAAAGAACAGGCAGAACTGTTATTTCACCGGGTGGGCATTACCTTCAACGTTTATGGTGAAGAGGGAGGCACCGAACGCCTGATCCCCTTTGACAGCGTACCGAGGATTATCCCGGCCCATGAGTGGCGCACTCTCGATCAAGGCATCCGCCAGCGCGTCAAAGCGCTGAACGCTTTCCTGTACGATATCTACCATCAGCAAAATATCCTTAACGCCGGTATTGTTCCGCGCGAGCAGGTTCTGGCGAACGAGCAGTACCAGCCCTGCATGCAGGGCGTGGATCTGCATAACAATATTTACGCTCACATTACCGGTATCGACATGGTACGTAACAGCGATGGCCGCTATTACGTGCTGGAAGATAACCTGCGCACCCCGTCCGGCGTCTCCTATATGCTGGAGAACCGCAAGATGATGATGCGCCTCTACCCGGATCTCTTCGCCAGCCAGCATATTGCGCCGGTGGAGCGCTACCCCGGCTACCTGCTGCAAACCCTGCGTGAAAGTACCCCGGTGGACGATCCCACGGTGGTGGTGATGACGCCAGGGCGTTTTAACAGCGCCTATTTTGAGCACAGTTTTCTGGCACAGCAGATGGGTGTTGAGCTGGTAGAAAGCGCCGACTTGTTCGTAAAAGGCGGCGCGGTCTATATGCGCACCACTGAAGGCCCGTGCCGGGTGGATGTCATCTACCGCCGCATTGACGATGCGTTTCTCGATCCGCTGGCGTTTCGCGCCGATTCGATGCTCGGTGTTCCGGGCCTGCTGTCGGTCTACCGGTCGGGCGGCGTGGTGCTGGCGAACGCGATTGGCACCGGCGTGGCCGATGATAAATCCATTTACCCCTATGTGCCGGACATGATCCGCTTCTACCTCAGCGAGGAGCCGATTCTCGGCAATATCGCCACCTGGCAGTGCCGCAAGCCCGACGATCTTAACTATGTGCTGGCCCATCTCGACAGCATGGTAGTGAAAGAGGTTCACGGTGCGGGCGGGTACGGCATGCTGGTCGGCCCGAAATCGACCCGCCAGCAGATTGAGGATTTCCGCAAGCGGCTGCTGGCGAACCCCGGCAACTATATTGGCCAGGAGACGCTGGCGCTCTCCACCTGCCCGACCTTTGTCGAAGAGGGACTGGCGCCGCGCCATATCGATCTGCGCCCGTTTGTGCTCTCCGGCGAAGAGGTTCGCCTGGTGCCTGGCGGCCTGACGCGCGTGGCGCTGAACGAAGGTTCGCTGGTGGTGAACTCGTCGCAGGGCGGCGGCACCAAAGATACCTGGGTGATGGAGGAGGATGAATGATGCTAAGCCGCACAGCCAGCGAACTGTACTGGATGGCCCGCTACCTGGAGCGGGCAGAGAGCTTTGCCCGGGTGCTGGATGTTACCTGGAAGCTGTCAATGATGCCGCGCCACCGCCAGCAGCAACACGATTTGGCGCTGCCGCTCAATCTCACCTTTTCCCATGAGCTGTTTCAGCAGCGTTACGCCCGCTTTTCCATGAACAACCTGCTGAACTTCTTCGCCCTTGATAGCCACAACCCGAGCAGCATTTATAGCTGTATTGAAATGGCGTGGAATAACGCCCATGCGGTACGCGGCAGCCTGTCATCGGAAGTGTGGGAGTGCATCAACACCACGCGTATCGACATCCGCAATCTGCGTCAGTCCGGGGTGGATAAAATCGGTATTGATACCTTTTTTGACTGGGTGAAAGAGCGCTCGCATCTGTTTCGCGGCGCGATGTTCGGCACGTTGTTGCGCAACGATGCGCAGTGTTTTATTCGTGTCGGTACGCTGATTGAGCGCGCCTACGCCACCGCCCAACTGCTGGCGCTTAAAGATCAGCAACTGAACAACGATCCGGATCCAGTGCGTGAATATTATCGCCTCGACACCCTGCTGCGCGCGGTGAGCGCCCGCGAGGCCTATCACAGTATTTACCGCCAGCCGATCAGCCGGGAAACCGTCAGCGAACTGCTGGTGTTCCGTAATGATGTGCCCCGTTCGCTGCATGCCTGTGTGGCGGATCTGGTACAGCAACTGGAGATGATCGGTAATACGCGGGCGCATGTTCCGCTGCGCCGGGCGCACCTGCTGCATGTGGAACTGCGCTTTGGTTCCCTCGACGAGGTAATGAATCAGGGGCTGCAAAACTGGCTGAACCACTTCCTCACCCAAATTAACGAACTGGCCGATAGCATTCGCCAGACTTATCTGGAGGCGATATGAAGCTCAGCATCAACCATTTAACGCATTACCAGTACGATGAAGAGGTGAAATTCAGCACCCAGTATCTGCGGCTAACGCCGCAAAACTCCGCGCGCCAGCAGGTTAGCGAGTGGAAACTGACGCTGCCCGCCTCGGCCGTCGCCACCCATGATGCTTATGGCAACCTGATGCATGTGCTGACGCTGGACAGCCCGCACCAGGAGATTTTTATCCACGCTCAAGGGGTGGTGGAAATCGCCGATAATGTGGAAGAGAGCCAGGATAACAGCGATGAAACGTTGTCGCCGCTGGTCTTTTTACGCGTCACGCCGCTGACGGAAGCGGACGATCTGATCCGCGGTTTTGCCAGCCGCTATTACCGGGAAGCAGCGCCCGAAGAGAGCCTCACATCGCTGATGGCGGAATTACAGCTAAAAATGCCGTATACTCCCGGCGCGACGCATGTGCAGGACAGCGCAGCGGACGCATTCGCCAAAGGGAAAGGCGTCTGCCAGGATCATACCCATGTGTTTCTGGCCTGCTGCCGTAGCCTGAAGATCCCGGCGCGCTATGTCAGCGGTTATGTCTATAGCCGGGATACCGAGCACGTGGCGATGCATGCCTGGGCGGAAGCCTGGATCAACGACCGCTGGCACAGTTTTGATATCACCAACAATACCCGCTTGCTCAACCAGCATCTGCGGCTGGCGGTGGGGATGGATTATCTGGATGCCTGCCCGGTGCGCGGCAGCCGTTTGGGCGGCGGCTGCGAAGAGCTGTTTTCCACCGCTGAAGTGAATCTGTTTACGCAACAGCAGCAACAGGTTCAGCAGCAATAGCGTTAACTGTTATGTAGAAAGGTGAGGTAATGACCTACTGTGTGGCCATGCGTCTGTGCGACGGGCTGGTCTTCGCTTCCGACTCCCGGACCAATGCGGGGGTCGATCACATTGCGACGTTCAAAAAACTTCACGTTTTTCAGCGTGAAGGCGAACGGGTGCTGGTGATCCAGTCCGCCGGTAATCTGGCAACCACGCAGAGCATTATCAGTCTGCTGACCTCGCGTATTGAGAGCCAGCAGACGCCCAACCTGATGCAGGCCGAAACCATGTACGACGCCGCAACGCTGATCGGCGAAACGGTGCGGGAAGTTATCCACCGCGACAGCAAGGCGCAGCAAAACGGCAGCAACACCAACTTTGGCTGTAATATGCTGCTGGGCGGGCAGATTGGCAACGAAGAGCACCGGCTGTTTCATATCTATCAGGAAGGGAATTTTATCGAGTCGACCAACGACACGCCCTACTTCCAGATTGGCGAAAGCAAGTACGGTAAACCGATTATCGATCGGGTGTTAACGCCAGATACGCCGCTGGAGCAGGCGATGTGCTGCGCGCTGATCTCGATCGACTCCACGCTGCGCAGCAATCTCTCCGTCGGCATGCCGCTGGATGTGATGATCTACCGCCGCGAAAGTTTTCACGCCCGCGAACAGCAACGGATTATTGAAAGCGATCCCTATTTTATTGCCATCCGCAAAGCCTGGTCTGAAGGGCTGCTCAACACCTTCCGCCAGTTAACACCCTTTCCCACTCAACCCTGATCCCGGCACGCCGCCGGGCGGTTTATGCGCAGAGGAAAACGTGCGGCGCATCGCCGCCTGGATGCGCACTCACCTGCACATCGGCACCGTACCACTGCGCAATCACCGGCGTCTGGATCACCTGCTGCGGCGAACCCTGCGCCACCAGCCTTCCCTTATGCAACAGCAGAATACGATCGGCCCACAGTGCCGCCAGATTCAGATCGTGCAGCACCACGCAGACGTGTAATTTGCCGCTGGCGGTGAGCTTTTTCAGCAGCCGCAGCAACTGTTGCTGGTGGTAAAGATCCAGCGCCGATGTGGGTTCGTCGAGAAACAGCCAGCCTTCCGGCGCGCTGTCGCGCCACAGTTGCGCCAGGCAGCGCGCCAGTTGCACGCGCTGTTGCTCGCCGCCGGAGAGCGTGGCATAGCGCCGATGCGCAAGCTCATCGCAGCCGGTCAGCGTCAACACTTCACGCACAACGTCGGCTTCGCGCTGCGATCCCCACGGCGCGCGCCCCATCTCAACAATCGCCGCCACTGGCCAGTCAAACCGCAACTGCGTTTGTTGCAGCATCACCGCCCGACGGCGGGAGAGCGTCTCTGCTGGCCACTGAGCCAGTGCGCGCCCGGCCAGTTGACACGTACCCGCATCGGCGGGCAGATAACCGGTCAGCAACCGCAGCAGCGTTGATTTTCCCGCGCCATTCGGGCCAATCAGCGCCACCAGTTCACCACCGTTCAGCGTTAACGACACATCATCAATCACCCAGCGCTGCCCGCGTTGCAGGCGTAGATGCGCGGCGGTTAAGGTGTTATCCATGCGCGGCTCCTCGTTGTCGAAAAATCAGCCATAAAAACCACGGTGCGCCGAGCAGGCTGGTAATCAGCCCTACCGGCATCTCCGCCGGTGCCACCAGCGTACGGGCGGCGGTATCGGCAATCAGCAGCAGTATCGCCCCGGCTAGCAGAGAACCGGGCACCAGCGCACGATGATCCGGCCCCAGCCACATGCGCATCAGGTGCGGCACCACCAGGCCGAGAAAACCGATGATCCCGCTGATGGCGATCGATGCTGCCACCAGCAGCGCGCTGCACAGCAGCATCACCCGTTGCAGCGCCGGAACGTTGACGCCGAGATAGTGCGCCTCTTCATCGCCCAGTTGCAGCAGATTGAGCTGACGGGCAACGCGCCACACCACCAGCGATGACGGCACAATCAGCGTGGCGGCGATGGTAAACGTAGACCACTGCGCCTGGCCGAGGCTGCCCATTCCCCACTGTGAAAGCTGGCGAAGCTGGGCGTCATTACTCAGCCAGGAGAGCACCCCGACAGCCGCGCCGCACAGGGCGTTAATGGCGATGCCGACCAGCAGCAAGCGCGACAGCGTGTTGTCGCGAGCTTTGCTGAGCAGGAAGATCACCACCATCACCGCCAGGCTACCGATAAAGGCCGCCACCATCGGTGCGTAGAGCGCCACCAGCGCAGGCACCGGCAGCGGCAATACCAGCCAGCAGGCCACCGCCAGCGCGCTGCCGCTGCTGATCCCCAGCAAACCAGGGTCGGCGAGCGGGTTGCGAAACAATCCCTGCATCACGCAGCCGGAGAGCGCCAGCGCCGCGCCGACCACCAGCGCCAACAGCACGCGCGGCAGGCGAATGGTCAGCCAGATTTGGCGCAGACCTTCGTCGCCCGCCTGCCACAAACTGGTGAGCGGCAGATGCATGGCACCCTGCGTGCTCGCCAGAAACGTCAATCCAAGCAGCAGCAACAGCATTCCCCACAGCGCGCGAATAACAGCGCGGCTCATCAGGGTAATTGCTCCGCTTTTTTACGCAGATCCCGCAGCGCCTGCGGCGTGCGCAGACCAAAGCCAAGCAGCGCCATATCATCGACAATCAGCAACTGTTTATGCCGTCCGGCGGGCGTCTGCACCAGGCCTGGCAGTTTCCACAGGTTCGCTTCGCCGCCCATGCTTTTCACGCCATCGGCGGAGATGACAATCAGATCCGGCTGACTCGCTATCACCCCTTCCTGCGAAAGAGCGCGATAGTGGGCAAAGCCTTGCATCGCATTCTGTAAACCCGCCGCGCGGATCGCGCCGTCTGCCGCCGTCTCCTGCCCGGCAACCATCGTGCCCATCCCGCCGTGGCTTAACAGAAACAGCACCCGCTTATTGAGCGCCGTTTTCGGTAGCGCGGCGATTTGCGCCGCCACTTTTTGCCGCAACTGTTCGCCTTCGGCAGTTTTACCGAGCGCGGCGGCAATCACCGCCACTTTGTTATCAATGGCTGCAGGTGTATATCCGCCCGGAACCGGGATCACTTTGACGTTGTTCCCGGCGACGTTTTGCAACACCGTTGACGGCTGCGCCTGTTCGCTGGCCAGCACGATGGTCGGGCGCAGCGACAGGATGCCTTCGGCGTTGAGCTGGCGGACATAACCAACATCCGGCAGTTTGCTCGCCTCCGGTGGCCAAGTGCTGGTGGTGTCGCGCCCCACCAGTTGCGACTGTGCGCCCAGCCCGTAGACGATTTCGGTGACATCACCGCCGAGCGTCACCACTCTTTCCGCAGCGGCACTCGCCATCAGCGGCAGCGCCGCCAGCAGCATCAGTAATTTTTTCATGCGGTTTGTCCTTCGTTGCACAGCGCATCAATTTGCCTGCGCCACTGGCTCTGTTCCGGCTGCCCTTCGCTACGCTGGCCGTAAAGCTGCGCGATTTGCGTACCATCGGCAGCGAACAGTTCAAGGCTGGTGACATGACCATCGGCAGTTGATTTACGGGTGACCCAGCTTTCGGCGATCCCTCTCTCAAGCAGGTGCAGCGTGAAGTGTTCGTTGAAGATGTTGATCCAGCCTTTCATCGGCGTCAGCTTCTCCAGCGCGCCGGTGAAGATCTGCACACAGCCGCGGTTGCCGACGAAGATCATGATTTCATTGCCTTGCTGTAACACCGTCTCCAGCAGGCGCGGCAGTGCGTCGTTGCTGACCTGGCAGGCCAGATCGTCGCCCACCAGGCGAAACGCCTGCTGGCGCGAGAGGTTATGTTTTTTCAGCAGGCCGAAGAACTGATGGACATCGGTCATCGCCCGCCATGCCTGATCCAGCGCGACGCCATCGGCGCTTTCAGCGTGCGGTTCGGCAACCGCTTTGCTAATTGCTAACGGCAGATCGGCCTGCGCCGTGAAACGGGTCACCACCTCGTTCCACGCCGCCATATCGGTCTGTTCGCTGGCGTAGACTTTCAGCACCGCATCGCCCTGCTGGTCGAAGAACTGAATGCTTTGATGTTCGCCGCGCGGGCTTTGCTCACGCAGGCTAAAGGCGCTGGCCCACTGATTAATAAACAGGCGCAGATCGAGCGCGCGCGGGTTGAGCACCAGCCCGGCGTGTTCGCCGATATGCAGGTTGGTGAAACGGCCCATCTGTTCATGCACCGCATACTCGTTGCGGCAGATGCATTTGGTGTCACCGACGAGTTCCAGCGCGGCGAGAAGCCCGCGCATATCGTCGTTCAGGCGCACGGCATCATGCCCGACGCGTGATTGGGTTAATTCGGCTTCGCTGATCGCCATGCCGGTGGCGATATCGCGGGCATACTTAGCAGGTTCCTGCGATTTAATTGTCTGATATTGCTGCCAAATTGCGAGAAAATCGTTTGACGAAACAGGCATAGCATTCGCTTCCTTTATCATGTTAAAAACCCCGGCAGCGATACCGGGGGATGAAGACCTGGACCGCATGCGCGATCAGAAATCGACGTTGACGCCCAGTTGCCAGGTACGGCCCGGCATGACGGCCAGCGCTTTGTCGTAGGCATCCTGATTTGTGGACTCTTCGAGGGTGCGGCTGCTCAGGTAGTCCCAGTATTTGCGGTCGGTAATGTTGTAAACGCCGCCGTTGATCTTCACGTGTTTCGCCACTCGCCAGTAGGCCGTCCAGTCCAGCAGGCCGTAACCCGGCACGCGCATATACTCGGTGCTGGAGTCATTAATCGCGGAGCCGGTATTGGTGTAAGACTCGCGGCTGGTGGCGGTGGCGCGTTTACCTTTCACAAAGGTGGCTGTCAGCGCAGTACCGTAGCGTTTCGCCGGATCGTCCCAGGCGACACCCACGATCGCTTTCATCGGCGCGACGCTGTCGAGATCGATGTATTTGTCGCCCATATAGCTGGATTTCGATTTCCCTTCGGTGTAACCGTAAGCCAGCGTGGCGCTCAGACCATCGACCTGCTCAAACCAGGTGCCAAAGTTAAATTTCGCGCTGATTTCGCCGCCGTAGATAAAGGCTTTATCACGGTTTTCCGCCTGATAAGTGGTGTAGATGTTCGACGGAACGTTGGTGAATTTATCCGGGTTATTGGCACGCGTATAACGGGTATATGCGATAAAGTTTTTGTAGCTGTTGTAGAACAGCGCGGTATGCAGCGTAACGCCTTCGGTGACCTCCCCTTTCATACCCCATTCAACGTTATTGCTGGTTTCGGTTTTCAGATCGGTGTTGCCGATCAGCGCATACTGCTGGCGACCCGCATAGCTGGAACCCAGGTTCCAGGAGCCGTAAAGCTGGCTGGCATTCGGGAACTCGGCACCGCGTTTGTATTGCAGGTAGGTCATCAGGCGCGGCGTGATGTCGTACTGGAAGGTTAACGACGGCAACAGTTGGGTGTCGGAATTTTTCCCGTACAGAGTGGAGACTTCGGACTCATCCAGCGCGGTGCTGTTGGCCGTCAGACTGGAGAGGTTATCCGGTTTCATTGATTGATGAACAACGCGTGCGCCAGGAATGATGGCGAAATGGTGGCCATCTGCATCGAAGTTAATCTGATCCTGCACGAATGCGCCCAGCGTGTAACTTTTGCTGTCCGCTTCCGGCTGCATGATTTCGCTGTAGATACTCGGCACCGGCGACTGGTTAAACGGACGCTTGGTTTTGGTGGTGCTGGCGTTGAAACCGGCGCTCAGATCGTGGCGGCCAAGGGTTTTCGCCAGCGCATTCTGTATGCCCCAGGTATCGGTATCGTAATTGGAGTACACCGTTTCCATGGTGGCGGTGGTGCTGTCCGGCATGTAAGTGCGGTCATGCGCTTCGGTGTGCTGGTAATAAACTTTGCTGGACATGCTGTCCAGCCAGTCGTTCATTGGCGTCCAGTCATCTTTCAGGCTGACGCCCCAGCGGCGGGTCTGGCTGGTTTGCTGTGCGTCGCCGAGGATGGTGCTGCCGCTGCTGTTCCATGAGTCGTAATGGGTGTGATTGGTTTTGTGGTAGTAATCCAGCGTACCGGTCAGTTTATGCTCATCGTTTGGCTGCCAGATACCGGAGGCCATCATCGCATCGGAGTGCCAGTTCGCCGGGTACGCATCAATGGAGCCGCTGTTGTTGCGGGTTTGCTGACCATCGCGGCGGCTATAAACAAAGATACCGCGCAGGGTTTCATCCCCTGCCGCGCCGGTCACGCCGTTGTGCCAGCTACGATCGGCGGAGTCATAATCGCTCTGGTAACCAAAGTAGCTGTTTTTACCCGGGTGCAGATAATCGTCCGGTGATTTCGGGCGGAAGGAGACGTTGCCGCCAATCGAGGTGTTTGCTTGATCGGTGGGCGTCGCGCCGGACTGAATATCCACATTGCCGTACATGTACGGATCGATATAGTCACGGCCAATGCCGAAGGTGTTCAGGCCCGCGCGGCTGACGTAGCTACGGCCGGTTGCATCCGGCTGCGGAATGCCATCAACATCAATTCCCACGCGGTTACTTTCCAGGCCGCGAATGTTGTAACCGGTGTAACCACCACGGTCAAAACCACTTTTGCCGTTACCAGAACCGCCGCTTGCGCCGGTCGCGCTAATCAGCGGCTCGTAACGCATGATAGAGCCGAAATCTTTCGCGCCTTTGTTTTGTAAATCCTGTGCGCTAACGGAATGGCTACTTCCTGCTTTCAGCACCGGTGCAGGCGCCGTAACGACCATCTGTTCGGCCGTATCCTGTTTCGCATTCGTTGCGGTAGTCGTCGAGGTATCGGTATCCGCTGCCAGCGCGGTGTTCTGATACAGGGCTGCGAGTAATGAAGTCACCACCACGCGCTTCCTGAAGCGACGCGGAGAAAGTTGCGATTTACACATAATATTTTGTAAGCCTTAGAATTTATTAGTATCAGGCTCACGTCTTACTTCCAGTCGTTCCACGAAACGAGAATACGTCAGGACAAAAATGCAGGTTATCGTTATGTTATGAGCTCAGATAGTAATGATAATGATTATCACTTGCAATGAATTCATAAATTTCTCACCTTTGTGTCCGCACTTTGCATACACTTTGCTGTCTGATTCGCCTTTTGGAGGGACGAGAAAATGAACAAACCGGCGATTACTTTACATTATTGCTCGCAGTGTAACTGGATGCTGCGCGCCAGCTGGATGGCGCAAGAACTGCTACATACGTTCAGTACCGATCTCGGATCGGTGCGTCTGATCCCCGGCACAGGCGGAATTTTTGTGATTGATATCGATGGCACAGTCATCTGGGATCGTAAGCAGGAAGGCGGTTTTCCCGATGCTGCAGAGTTAAAACGCCGCGTGCGCGACTACTGCTTCCCGGAAAAACCGCTCGGGCACGTAGAGAAAAAAAGCGATTAAGCGTCAAGCTGCGCAGGCAGTCATTGATGATGCGCATTGCGACCAATAAAAAGTTTTAGTAGGTAAAAAAAAGCCGCCCGCAAGGGGCGGCTGCAAATGCGACACCAGGGTTTCAAACGTCAGAATGGATGAAATATGTTCAGATTATCAATAATTTCAATGTGTTAACGATGAAAATATTCATTCACAAAGATCTTTTATTTTCATTACAAATCCCTGTTTTACAGGGATATTCTGATCATCGTTTTACAATTTGTTAGCACGCTCATTGTTAGTAACGAAGATGCACTTGCATGCCTTCAGACACAGAGCGGATTTCCTGTGTCTGAGGGTTCTTTTTTCGGGTTTTTCATTCAATTACGGGCAGTACATTGAGCGTTCGCTGCACTGCCAGTAAATTTATTTTTACATTCAGTAATGGAAGTTATTGAGTGCTATTTTCGGCAGGTGGTTTGCGATTCGCCATAATTGAAATAAAATATTTTTGATACGGCGAAAACTCAAAATTAATCGTGTCAGTCGCATCAAAATTAATAATTTTCACATACGTATAGCGCTCAATCATTTCATGGCCAGAAGTGTCACCTCTGAAAAAATCGTGCATTCCGTAACTCTCTTGCTCTTTGCCCATCAACCACTCCAGACTCACATGTAAATGGCGAAAAACCTGGCCTGCGAACCGTTCTGGCTTACCGTTTCCCGGCAAGCCAAATAAAACAAAAAAATCAAAAATATAATATTTTCTGCTATCAGATTTTTCCACCAACTGATATTGCTAAAGCGCTTATTCTTAATAATTATTACGGGCTATATCGTGCATGTCCGTTGCGTCAATGTTCCTAATTCTGCTTATTTAGTGGCATTAGTCAATACTCACTCATAGCGCCATTAAAAAAATAGGAAAAAACATCTTCGCAAGATTAAAATAAAAATGTTGCCAATAGTCCTGGTATTTTTACGGTTAAAGAGAGGGGAAGATATTTACCTTCCCCTGCATACAGTCTCAATACAGTGCGTTAATCAGCGTAAAACCCAGCGCCGTCATCAGCAACGAGCCCAGTACGTGCACCAGCACGGAGGTCATTGCCCACAGATAATTTCCCGTTTGCAACTGCGCGAAAATCTCCAGCGAGAAGGTTGAAAAAGTTGTCATGCCGCCGCACAGGCCCGTGGTGATCAGCAATCGCCAGGTGGGATCGAGATGCGGCTGGCGCGTAAAGAACGCCAGCGCGCCACCAATGATCATGCCACCCAGCAGGTTAACCAGCAGCGTACCCGGCGGCAGATTGGGAAAAAGCGCATTTAAACGTAGAGAGAGCAGCCAGCGGATAACGCAGCCTGCGGAACCACCCACAATGACGGCAAATAAAGACTTCAGCATGTTTTTCCTCATCAATACATCACGTTGAGGCATGCGGGAGGGACAAAAGAAAAACGCCCGACATGCCTCCATTTAAGAGTCATATCAGGCGTCATCAGCTTCTCCAGGAAGCGGTTGGGTAAGGTGGAACGCCATCACCTTCTGGCGCATTGTTAATGATTTTGCCCCTGCAGGCAAGTTACAGTAAGCCTAAGTGCTCAACCAGAATTAAACTGCCGATACCCATCAGCACCACGCCGCCGAGCACTTCCGCCCATTTGCCGATCGCCGCGCCAAGAAAACGCCCCAGCAGCATACCCGTAGTCGCCATAATCGTTGTCGCAAGGCCAATCATCAGCGCAGTCACCACGATATTCACGTTGAGAAACGCCAACCCGACACCCACGGCCATCGCATCCAGACTGGTGGCAATGGCGGTGGTCACCAGCAGCCAAAAACCGTGACGGCGCGGGGCTTCAACGTTTTCGTCAGGCGATTTACTCAACCCCTCTTTCACCATCCGCGCGCCAAGCGCCAGCAGCAGCACAAAGGCGATCCAGTGATCCCAGTGCATGATGTACTGACTGGCGGCCAGCCCCGCAGCCCAGCCAATTACCGGCGTGATAGCCTCAATGACGCCGAAGATCAACCCTGTTCTCAGCGCTTCGCGAGCGGGCGGACGTTGTAACACCGCGCCCTTGCCAATGGCAGCAGCGAAGGAATCCATCGACATCCCAAAGGCCAGAATAATCATTGCATAGAAACTCATTGCTCACCCTTTAAAATCGCCTCAACAGAGGGGAAAAACACTGCGCTGCGAAAAGAGCGGCAATGGTGCCACAGCAACGACAAAAAGGCAAAAATTACTTATTTATCATCAATATATAGATGATGCTATGTTTTATAACCGAAGCTATGTTGCACACATTGATGATTTCTAATATTGTTATATTATAACATTTCATTACATAACAAATCATCAGGGAGCGCAGTATGATCATGAAGAAATCCGCCTTTGTTCTGGGTATGGGCGTATTACTGGGTAGTACACAGAGCATGGCTCACGATCATCACCACGGAAAGCCGCTGACAGAGGTGGAACGCAAAGCCAGCGAAGGCATTATCGACGATAAAGATGTCAAGGATCGGTCACTGTCCGACTGGGACGGGATCTGGCAATCGCTGAACCCATATCTGCTGAATGGCGATCTCGATCCGGTGCTGGAGAAAAAAGCGCAGCACGGCGACAAAACGGTGGAGGAGTACCGCGCTTACTACAAAAAAGGCTATGCGACCAACATCGATACCATCGGCATTGAAAATAATGTGATTGAGTTTCACACCGGCAAAACGGTCACCCGCTGCCGCTATGACTACGCCGGTTATAAAATTCTGACCTACACCTCCGGCAAGAAAGGCGTGCGCTATCTGTTTGAATGTAATGACGCGCAGTCAAAAGCACCGAAATTTGTGCAGTTCAGCGACCACATTATTGCGCCGCGCCAGTCGCTGCATTTCCATATTTTTATGGGCAACGAATCCCAGCAAGCGCTGCTGAAAGAGATGGATAACTGGCCGACCTTCTATCCGTACAATTTGAACAAAGCGCAGATCGTTGACGAAATGCTGCACCATTGATGCCTGCGGATGATTCAGCCTGTTTACGCCAGATGTGCCTGCAACCAGCCTTTAACGTCCTGCGTCGCTATCTGATGCCGGGCGTTCCAGGTCTGCTCCATCGGCCACCAGACCCCTTCGCCGCGGGCGAAAGCGGTGCGATAGCGGCACATTTGATCCTCCGGTTGCAGGCGCAATGCATCCGCTAACGCGGGCAGCGTATAAACGCCTCTTTTAAATGCCTGCCCGGTTACGGCTTCAACGGTATCCGCAAGCGTGGCATACGAGAGCGTTTCCCCGGCAATCAGTACCACCTCATTCATAATGCGCGGTTGATGCAGATAGATAGCGGTAGTCAGCCGACCAATATCGGCAGGCGAAGTCACCGTCACCCGCGTCTCCCATCCGCCCAGCGCATTTATCGTTTTTTGCTCCAGATTCACCACATCGAATGCTGGTTCAAACAGGAAACTGGTAAACATACCGGTCGACACGATCACCCATTCGGTGCCGGTTTGCGCCCGCAACAGTTCCCGGACATCATACTGCTCGTCCCACACCGGCTGGCCGCTGCCTTTTCCCACCACGTCGTAATCCACACCAAACTGCCATGGAAAATAGCGGCGTACACCTGCAGCCAGCACTGCACGGGTGATTTTAAGCTGCGTACCCGTTCCGGCGACAAAGCCCATGCAATTGATCACCGTATCAAACTGCGCCAGCAGCGGGATGAGCGAGTCAACCGTGCTGGTCGCAATATCGACAGCGATAAATCTCGCACCGCGATCCACCCATTTTTGGTGTGCCGCCGATCGCAAATAGCCACATTCATCCCACGCGCCTAGCGAAACCACAACCGTAACTGTGCCCTGCGCCTGCGTCACGGCAGGTACCAGCATGTTCAGCACCGCCGCGCCGAGTTGTCCCGCCCCAAGCACCAATACGTTTTCGTTCTGTATAGCCATTTCACGTCCTCATTCAATCAGATGGCAGTTTTACTGCACTGCGAAAAGATTACGGCGAAGGCGTGATTTCGATAAGGTACAAAATTCAGGTTAGACTGTTCGTTAAAATGGGATAATCGAAAAAAAGCGGAGGGGGAAAAGTGGATAAACTGGAATCGATGCGCGTCTATGTGCAGGTGGTGGAAACGCGCAGTTTTGCCCGCACTGCAGAAGCACTCGGCCTGCCGCGCTCCACCGTCTCACGGGTAATTAAAGAGCTGGAAAACGGGCTGGGCTTGCAGCTTTTACAGCGCACCACACGCAAACTCAGCGTGACGGCGGAAGGAAACCGCTACTACGAGGCGAGCAAAAGGATACTGGATGATATCACTGCGCTGGAGTCCTCTTTCCCCGGCACTCACGGCCAGCCCGCGGGTCGCCTGAAAATCGGCATGCCGCAATCGCTGGCGCGACACTGCATTCTGCCCCGGCTGGGTGAATTTTTGCACCGCTACCCGCAACTGGCGGTGACGCTGTGCTCCAGCGATAACGTGGAGGATGTGATCCAGGAAGGGTACGACTGCGTGATTCGTACCGGCAGAGTGGAGGATTCCACCACGCTGGTGGCACGCTCACTGGCGAAGTTTAGCTGGGTGGTGCTGGCTTCCCCGCAGTACATCGCGCAGTATGGCAATCCCGCTGATTTACAGGCGTTACGCCAGCATAAAGCCGTGGGTTATCTGAATCACCGTACCGGGCGCACCACCGACTGGCTGCTGAGCCACGCAGGCGACGATCATGAAATTCGCCTCAGCGAGACGCTGATCGTTGACGATACGGATGCCTATATTCAGGCCGGGATACAAGGGTTGGGGCTGATTCGCGTCGCCAGTTATCTGGCGCAACCCTGGCTGGCAAGCGGAGCGCTGGTGCGCTGTATGGAGAACTACACCTTTGACTTGCCCCTGTCACTGGTTTACCCGCAAAGCCGCTATTTACCCCCCTCAGTGCGGGCATTTTATGACTGGAGCAAAGCGGTGCTCAATCAGCAATAAACCGGGCAATCGCCCGGCGGTTCACTCAGCCTTTCCACGGCGACTGGCGGATGATGCGACAGAAGTTCAGCGGCGCAAAGTGCGGATCTTTATCGGCTAACACATCGGCTTTAACGTTGCCAAACGTGGTCGCAGGCCGGTGTTTAATGCCGTCATAAAAGGCCTGGATGATCTCCTCTTTAAAACGGGCCGGGCGTGGATATTGACCAACCACGGCTTCACGTTCCGCCTCGTCAAAACCGTTATAGCCAATGCCCAGCACATCCATTTCCACACCTGCGGTGACCAGCGCAATTTCCGGCGCCATAAATTCCGGAATACCCGGCGTGGTGTGCAGTGCAATGGCCGTCCACACCTTGTCCATATCCTGTTGCGTCACGCCATAGTGCTGCATAAATTCGCGCGCCGCATTAGCTCCGTCCACCTCGAAACGCTTATCACAACTGCAATGTTCGTGGGTTAACCCCATGTCGTGAAACATACAACCGACATAGAGTAATTCGTGGTCAACCTTGATATCGCGCTGCCTGCCCGCTAATGCCGCCCAGTAGTAAACGCGGCTGGAGTGGTTAAACAGCAGGTCTGATTCAGTATCGCGAACCAGGGCGGTGGCGTCGCGCGCCATCTGGCTATCAGGGATGCGAATACCTTGTACGTTGAAGCTCATGTTTTCTCTCCGGCTGGAATGTGTGTGGGTCATTCTAGAAGAGAAAAGTTGTGTCTATAACAGCTCAAAACAGGCAATATCGGACATAACGTTATCCGCAGACTCCAGAGGTGAAAGATGCTGCATACCATCGTCATACTGGCTGTTCCTGGCGTGCAATTGCTGGATGTTGCCGGGCCTTTTGATGCGTTTGCCGAAGCCAACCGCCTGCTGCATCGCCAGGTTTACCAGCCGGTATTGATGTCGCTGGAAGGAAAGCACCTTCACTCCTCTTCCGGCGTGGCGCTTAATGCAAATGCCAGGCTTACTGATTTTTCACCGCCAGAGAATGTTTCCTTCCTGATTGCTGGTGCGCCGGACATCGACGCGCGTGCGCTGACGGAACGGCAAATCGCCGCCGTTACTGCCCTTTGCCGCCAGAGCGTGCGCTATGGCTCGGTCTGTACCGGCGCGCTGCTGCTGGCGCAAACCGGGCTGCTGCATCAGCGCCAGGTGGCCACGCACTGGTCGGTCGCGGAGCAACTCGCCAGGCGCTATCCGGATATCGCGGTTGATGCGGATGCGTTGTACGTCGCGGACGGGCCGGTCAGAACGGCGGCGGGCGTCACCTCCGGCATGGATCTGGCGCTGCGTTTTATCGAAGAAGATCTCGGTCGCGACGTCGCCCAGGACGTTGCGGCAAACCTGGTGATGTTTTTTCGTCGTCCCGCCGGGCAGGGGCATTTTGTGCGTAAGCAGCAGATCTCCGTTGGCGGGCGTTCGGCGTTGCAGGACTTACAGCGCTGGGCATTGCAGCACCTGGCGCAGGTAAAAAATGTCACGCAGATGGCGGAGCATATTCATCTCAGCGAGCGCCACCTCAATCGCCTGTTTCAGCAGGAGATGGCAAAGAGCACCGGCGAGTGGCTGGAAGAAGCGCGGATTGCGCAAGCACGGGAACTGCTGGCCAGCGGCCTCGCGATTAAAACGGTTGCCGCACGCTGCGGCTACAGCAGCGGTGATGTCCTGCGCCGGGCATTTATTAAAGTCACCGGTTTAACTCCCACGGTGTACCGCAAAATCTATGGCAGCCGCCTGTAGCGAAACGCGTTTGCAGGCCAGATTGCAAATGTCCTGAATTATCACCATAAACGTCATTTAAGACATCCCTGACTCACTTATGATGCTTCCATCGCATCCATTGTTGAACCAGGGAGTCTGCTATGAACATCGCTACACAACATCACAAAGGCACTGCCGTTATTACCGGCGCATCGACCGGTATCGGCGCGATTTACGCCAACCGCCTGGCCCGTATGGGCTACGACCTGATTATCGTTGCCCGCAATCATAACCGCCTGAACCAGATGGCCAGCCACATTACCGCAGATACGTCGCGTAACGTGGAAGCGATCGCCGCCGACCTTAACGATCCGCAACAACTCCGTGCGCTGGAAGCCAGACTGCGCGAAGACGCCAGCATCACACTGCTGGTCAACAACGCGGGCGTCGGCACGCATACGCCGCTGCTGGGAAGCGAAATCGATCGCATGGAAGCGATGATTAACCTGAATGTCACCGCCCTCACCCGCCTCACTTACGCGGTAGTGCCCGGCTTCGTTGCCCGTGGTACAGGCGCAGTTATCAACATTTCGTCCATCGTCGCCATCGCCCCCGAAGTGCTGAACGGCGTATACGGCGGGACAAAAGCCTTTGTGCTGGCGTTTAGTCAGTCACTGCATCACGAACTGGCCGATAAAGGCATTCAGGTGCAGGCCGTACTGCCTGGCGCAACGGCGACGCCATTCTGGGACAACGGCGGCCTGCCGCTGGAACAGCTCGACAAAGCCATTGTCATGAGCGCTACGGACATGGTGGATGCGGCGCTGGTGGGCTTTCTGCAGGGCGAGCTGGTGACCATTCCTTCCCTGCATAACGACGCCGACTGGCAGGCACTGGAACAGCATCGCCGGGCGCTGATACCGCAACTCTCCACAAACGTACCGGCAGAGCGCTATCGCGCAACCGTCACCCACTAACCGTTAACAGAACAAAGGATGAGATCATGAAACTGACAGGCAATACGATTTTTATTACCGGCGGCACCTCTGGTATTGGCCGTGCGATGGCTGAAAAATTCCACCAGCTTGGCAATCAGGTAATCATTTCCGGACGGCGCCAGGCGCTACTGGATAGCGTCACCGCCGCTAATCCCGGCATGGGCGCAGTCGTGCTGGATGTAACCCGCGCGGACAGTATCAACGCCGCAGCCAAAGAGGTGTTATTACGCTATCCGGCGCTGAACGTGGTGATCAACAACGCAGGTATTATGCCGTTTGATAACGCCGCCGGTGAGCTGGATGACGAAATGGCAGTCACGCTGCTTAACACGAATCTGCTGGGGCCAGTGCGCGTCAGCGCCGCGTTTATCGAACATCTGAAAAAGCAGCCGGATGCGGTGCTGATCAATAACAGTTCGATTCTGGCGTTCCTGCCGCTCGCGGCGAATGCGCTTTACTCCGCAACGAAGGCGGCCATTCACTCCTACACCCTGTCGCAGCGTTTCCTGTTGCGCGACAGTAGCGTCAAAGTGATTGAAATTTCGCCGCCGTGGGTAGATACCGATCTGATTTATAAAAGCGGCGATCCGCGCGCGATGCCGTTGCAGGACTTTATTCAGCAGACCTTCGACAAACTGGGCACCGATACCCTTGAAGCGATTGTGGACAGCGTACTGCCCGCGCGTGACAACCCCGGAGCGAATGAGCATGTGATGGTTAACGCGTTCAACCAGTCCCTCGTCGATAACCCCATTCCTGTTGCATAAACGATGACGGGGCAGCCCGCTGCCCCTTTGCTGGAGTTGATAATGCAGAACCCAATCCCCCCTTCGCAAAGACGCGCCCTGTGGGCGCTGAGCCTGGCCTATTTTGTTCAGGCGACGGGCGCACTGTCGGTTGCGGGCAGCCTGGCCGCAGTCTCCCATGAATGGGGATTAAGTGACGGGCAAAGCGCCCGTCTGCTCTCCATTTTTGGTTTAACCTTCGCGTTGGCCGCTCCGCTGGCGCAGATCTTTTTCGGTCACCTGATGCGTAAATATCAGGTACTGGCCGGGATGCTGGTATTTGGCCTCGGCGCACTTCTCTTTGCGATGGCAGCAGATTACCCGATGCTGATCGCTTCTCGCATTGTGATGGGGCTTGGCGCTTCGCTGATTGGCCCGGTACTGGTGGCGCTCGGCGCGGAGTTAGTGGCGCAGCACGATCGCGGCAGTGCTATCGCCATGATATTGCTTGGTGTCTCGATGGCGAGCATGGTGGGGATCCCGCTGGCCGCCTGGATTGCTACGACATGGGGGGCGCGTGAACTGTTTGCGCTGGTCGCCTTGTTCAGCCTGTTTACGGCGCTGGCGGTGTGGTTAAGCGTGCCAAACATCGTTAAAGGCGCGGATATCCACTTTCGCCAGTTGGTCGCTGTGCTGGCGGAGGGTAAATCGTTGGCGGCGTTCCTGGTGGTATTTTTTATCACCTCCGGCGTCTACGACATGTACGCGTTTATCTCTCCGCTGATCCGCGATAACTGGCACGGCACAGCCACCAGCGTTTCTGTTGCCTTAGCGGTGATTGGCGTCGCCGGGATTTTTGGTAACCTGTTTGTTGGCCGCGCAGCGCGTCGCTACAGCGCCGAGCGTTTACTGGTGGTAGGCATCACACTGCTGATTGTGGATATGCTGGCGATGATGATCCTGCCCGCAAAACTGATGCTGCTTTATCTGCTGCTGGTACTGTGGGCTTTCTCTACGGATCTGCTATGGCCGTCCCAGCAGCGGCGAGTGGTGGAAATCGCCACGGCCGAAACGCGCGGGATTTCGCTGGCGTTAACCAGCGCCTTTATGTTCTGTGGGATTGGTTTTGGCTCGGCCGTCGCATCGTGGATCTATCCGCTGTGGGGTTTTTATGGTGTGATGCTCAGCGCTGTTCTGTTCTTATTACTGGCGTTAATCAGCCTGCTGATTTCGGAGCGATTACGCGTTCGCTGCCCGACACTCCAGGCCGCCAGCCTGCGATCTTAGGGAGTCGCGATGCATAAAATTGGCTTAATCATTGCCGACCATTTCCAGATGCTGGCGATCTCCACGCTGACCGTGTTTGAGTTTGCCAACATGGCCACCGGCAAAGCCTTTTACCAGCCGGTGGTCTACTCCGAATTTGGCGGCACGGTACGCTCATCATCAGGTATTGGCGTGGATTCGCTGCCGCTTTCGGATGATACGCAGGTGGATAGCTGGCTGGTAGCGGGCGTACTGACACCGGTTGAAGAACCGGCATCAGCTGGCATCGTCCATTTTCTGCAAACCACGGCGCTCCAGGCACGCCGCATTGCGGGGGTCTGCACCGGCGCCTTTGTGCTGGCGCAGGCCGGATTACTGGATAAAAAACGCGCGACCACGCACTGGGCGCACGCCCGCAGTTTGTTGCAGTTGCATCCCGACATTCAACTTGAAGATGATCGCATTTTTATCATTGATGATCGGGTCTGGACCTCCGCAGGCATGACCGCCGGGCTGGATATGGCGCTCGGCATGGTGGAAAAAGATCTGGGTGCGGAGATCGCCCGCGCAGTGGCGCACAATCTGGTGATGAACCAGCGGCGCTCCGGCGGGCAAACGCAGCATTCGGAGATGCTGGCGCTGGCACCGCGCTCCGATCGTCTGCAAAGCGCGCTCGAATATGCCCGCAGTAATCTGAGTAAAGCGCTGACGGTGGAACTGCTGGCCGATGCCGTCCATCTGAGCGCCCGCCAGCTTAGTCGTCTGTTTCGCCAGGAGACGGGGAAATCGCCGGCCAAGGCGATTGAGGGATTACGTCTGGAAGCTGCACGGCTGATGATTGAGCAAAGCCGTTTGTCGCTGGATGCCATCGCCCGCGAATCCGGTTTTCGCGATCGCCGCCATATGCGGGAAGTCTTTATTCGCGGCTATGGCATTCCGCCGCAGTCGTTGCGTACCGGGCGCTGAGCCCTATTTTCTCTTTGCGCATGAAAGTGCTGTCGCCCGAAAGGGGATTATTTGTTCGCACAGGCGGCGTAGACTGAGCACAGTTTTATACGCTTAAAGGAGCAGAAAAATGCAGGAAAAAATCACTATTGTCGCCACCATTACCGCCCATGCAGGCGCCCGCGACAAAGTAGCTCAGGCGCTGAAAACCGTGGAACGGGACGTTCAGGGCGAGCCGGGATGTGAGCAGTACCAGTTGCATGTCAACAGCAAAAACGATCATCAGTTCGTGATGATTGAGCGCTGGCAATCGGCGCAAATGCTGGCGCAGCATGAACAGGCCGCGCCGTTCAAAGCGCTGGTCAGCGCCATTGACGGCTTAGCCGATTTACAGGTCACGACGCTGACCGCCGTCGCCTGACGACCAAACCCAGGCATTCTGGCCTGGGTTTCTTGTCTTCACGCTTTCACCAGCTCCGGCCATAAGCGCAGTGTGGTGTCGATAATCTCCATCAGCTTTTCCCGCGTCGCGCCTTCCCGCGCGCTGACCGCCATCCCCTGCACAATGCACATTAAAAAATGCGCAATCACCGGCAGATCGCTGTGTGGCGGGATCTCACCGCGCAACTGGCGCTGCTGCAAAAATGTCAGCAGGGTCTGTTCCTGCGAAGCATACTTTTCCCGGATCGTCTCGACGATAGGCGCAGCCGACGATGACACCGTGGCAGAGGTGTTGATCAAAAAGCAGCCCGCTGGCGTGTCGCTTTGGGTAAAACAGCCGACTACTGCGGTGAAATAATCCCGTAACGCCTGGGTTACGCTCTTCTCATCGCAAAACAGCGTCGCCTGGTGTTTCGCAATAAAGCGCGCCATGTAGCGGTCAAGAACCGCCATGAATAACCCTTCTTTATTGGTGAACTCCGCATACAGCGTTGGCGCTTTCGCGCCGGTGGCTTCCGCCAGCTCGGCCAGCGATGTGGCTTCATAGCCATGCTGCCAGAACAGCATCATCGCTTTGTCCATCATCTCCGCTCTGTCGAAGACTTTTGGTCGTCCACGACTTTTTTTCGTACAGCATGTGACATCGGTTGTCATGGTTCCTCCCTTGTCCACATGGATTTAATTACTAATCATTATAAAAACATTGCAAGGGCGATGACCAGCGAAGATTTTAAAAAAAATTTCACCACTCAATACATTGAATAACAAAACATTTATATTTATTTTAATGATCACTATAAAAATAGTATTGACGAGTGATGCAGATCACACTTATGATTTACCTATCGATCGTTAAGTTAATGCTTACGACGCCCAAACAAACCATTTTAGAAAGGTAAATCACATGAAAAGCATTCAGTCCCTGATCGCCGTTGCAGTTCTTAGCTCCCTCTCTTTCGCCAGCATGGCTGCGGTAGAAGTTCAGTCTTCTCCGGCCGACCAGCAGAAAGTGGGCGTGATTTCCGCCAATGCCGGTACCAACCTCTCTTCGCTGGAAAGTGAACTGGCGCAGAAAGCCGATGAAATGGGTGCGAAATCGTTCCGTATCACCTCAGTGACCGGCCCGAACACCCTGCACGGCACCGCGGTTATTTACAAATAAGACGTTGGCGGGCTTACCCGCCGCAACAGAAGATTTTTAGATTCGGGCAATAACGCCCAACACGAATGAGAAATTTAAGGAATAACACCATGAAAACTTTCAATACTATCGCTATCGCTGCTGCTCTTTCTGCTCTCTCTTTTGGCGCTTTCGCACAGACCGTTACGGCTACCGGCCGCACGCTGGATGATGCAGAATCCGTGATTGCCGCCCAGGCGCAGAAAGAAGGTGCGTCTTACAAAATTATTGAAGCCAATACTAATAACAACGTACACATGACAGCCGAACTGACCAAATAAGTTTGTTGCGATATTCTGTGTGAGAGGCGCCTTCGGGCGCTTTTTTTATGCCCGCGAAGGCGAACCCGCATGCCTGTATCGGGTGAATTGTTGCTCCAGCATCGGGCGTCCCCACTGATCGCCCTGCCACTCTTTGCTGAGTGTAAAGCCACAGGATTCATACAGGCTGCGGGCCGCATGCAATCCGCTGAAGGTCCAGAGCTGTACCGCGTCGAACTGTTGCTCGTCGCAAAATGCCATCGCACGGGCCAGCAGTTCTCGCCCGACGCCGCTGCCCCGGCACTCCTCATCAAGAATAAACCAGCGCAGATGCGCCTCGTTATTTCCCAGATCTTCACCGTCAATAGCCACCGATCCCACAATGCGCCCGTGGCGAACGGCAAGCCAGATGCCGTTACGCGGATTGTCCAGCCGCCCGGCAAACTCCGACAGCCCGGCAGCGACTTTTGCTTCAAAAAAATAGCCAAAATCATAGTGCTGCGAATAATAGCTGGCATGCATTTCGCTGATCCGGCCAATCATCCCCGGCAGATAACCAGTGACAATTTCCGGTCTTGCACCGCCCAGTTGCGCCGCCCCGTTGCGGCAACTTTCCAGCGCAAAGGCGTAAGCGGATAATCCACGGGCGACCACTTCACGCTGCGCATCGCTCAGATGCTCCATCGCTTCACGCACGCGCATCGCGCCATAGCGGTTAATGCGGGCAACGCTCTCTTTCCCTTTTGCAGTCAATTGCAGTGTCTTAAAGCGCGCATCGTCAGTGGCCTGAACTTCCTGTAACTCCCCCGCTTTAATCAGCCTGGCCAGCATGCGGCTGACGCTGGATTTTTCCAGCCCCAGAATATTGACCAGTTGCGCAGCGGTGATGGCGCCGTGATATTCAACTTCCAGCAAGGTATGCACAGCGGAGGGCGAGTAATCCGTGGCGGCAAGCGTCGAATTCATAAAGCCAAGTTCACGAACCATCAGCCGGGAGGCGACACGAATGTCATTAATCAGGTTGGGCACTGTCATCATGTTTCCGCTACAGGATAGTTAGTTGTACTATACAACCACCTGCAGTACATCCTGTCAATGCAACAGACTGACGCTCACGGGAAAGCGCTGACGCCGCGCATAAAAAAAGGCTGCCAGGCAGCCTTTACGCATTTATCGGGGCTGACGCTTCAGCCACGCAATAAAGTTTTATTCAAAATACACCGTCGGATTTTCGGCCAGCGAAACGTATTTTTTGCTGTTTTTATCCAGCGTACGGATTTCGCCGCTTTCAATATCGTAAACCCACCCGTGCAGACGCAGCGCGTTGTCACGAAGCCCGACGGCCACAGAAGGATGCGTTTTGATATTGTTCAGTTGCGCAATCACGTTCTCTTCGACCATCGCATTGACTTTGTCGGTCTCGTTTTCAAAAGTTCTCTTCTCAACAACGGCTCTTGCTGCATCTGAATAGTGCAGCCAGTGGGCCACCGCAGGCATTGGCTCCAGGCTCTGAGCGGTAGCGATCGCTTTCATCGCGCCGCAGTTGGAGTGACCACAAATCACAATATCCGTCACGCCCAGCGCCACAACCGCATATTCGATTGTCGCTGATACACCGCCCGGCTCCGGCCCGAACGACGGCACAATATTACCGGCATTGCGGATAACGAAAAGCTGGCCCGGCTCCTGTTGCGTCACCAGTTCCGGCACCAGACGGCTGTCTGAGCAGGAAATAAACAAGGCTTTCGGGTTCTGACTGGAGGCCAGGCTACGGAAAAGCTCTTTACGTTGCGGGAAAATTTCTTTCTGGAAGCTGAGGAAGCCTTCAATGATATGTTGCATAGCACGTTCTCTTTTTTTCGGTCTTCATTTCGGTTTGAGAAAAACCTCACGCCAAAAGTCCCGCATCTTGACGCAAATTGCAATAGTTCTCTGTCTGCATCTCTTTTTGCGTCCCGTCAGTTCACGGCGAGCCGCAGGCCAAGATTGGCGGGATAAGGCGCGAAATAGCTCTGTGTTTGCAGGTAACTGTCTGGATATTCCGCCAGATAGTGTTGCAGCAATGTTAATGGCGCAAGCAGCGGCAATAACCCGAGCCGGTAGTTGGTGATCACCGACAGCAGCTCGGCGCGCTGCCGACTGGTGAGGTGCCGGGTAAAATAGCCCTGAATATGCATCAGCACGTTGGTGTGATTCTTGCGCGAAGCGACATGTTTAAGGAGCGCCATAAACTGCTCGCGATAAGCGACAAAGAAAGCATCCAGATCCTTCCACTCGCCGAGCCGGGCAACAAAGGGACCGATTTTGCGGTACCCCGCCTGGTGATGAGCCAGCAACTGAAGTTTGTAGCGGCTGTGAAACGCCAGCAGATTGCTGCGGGTTAACCCCTCTTCACGTAGCGCATTCAGCTCATGCAACGCGAAGATCCGCGCGACAAAGTTTTCGCACAGCTGCGGATCGTGCAAGCGCCCATCCTCTTCTACCGGCAGCCACGGGTATTTTTTCAGCAGCGCAGCGGTAAACAGCCCGATGCCCGCTTTACGTCCGCGATGGCCCTGCTCATCATACAGCCGTACGCGTTCCATCCCGCAACTGGGCGATTTAGCGCAGACAATAAAGCCGGATAAGTTACTGACGGAAGGCAGAAAACGTTCGGCGAAAGCAGCCATTTTGTCCGTCACATCTTCCTGCGGATCGTGGCTAAAACGCATGCGGGTGTCGCCATCGGTCGTCTGGATCAGGCGCAACGCCGGGCGAGGAACCGGCAGACCGATGGCCATCTCCGGGCAGACAGGCTTAAACGTGACCCACTGCGCCAGTTCATCCATGACAAACCCCATGCGTTTATGTCCCCCGTCGAAGCGCACTGCGGAGCCCGTCAGACATCCGCTAATCCCAATCGTGGGTTGATGGTTCATAAATGCCCCCTGCGCTTAACGGGTATAAAAAGACCTACCTTAAAAGTTACACAACAGAGGATATTTGTCTAAGTTTTAAAAGATAAAATTTGTTAATGAATAAATATTACAAAGAGTTATTAGTCAGCAAACATCAAGCTACCGGGAACGTTTTTAAAGGGTAATAACGTCAAGGGAGACAACCTGCTGCCACTGCATAATCTGTTTTTTACGCGCGGCGCTCAGCTTTCCGCTGGTCACCAGCAACCATTTGCGCTGCGGGAAGATCTCTGGCGCCAGCATTGCCGGAGGAGACGGAAGAATATCAATACGTTGCCCCTGCCCGGTGCGCAGTAACGCTTCAAGCCAGATTTCACAGGGATCGTTAAGGTGCCAGCCGGTGAGCAGATAGTTTTCGCCGGGCGCTTTTTTATCCCTTTCCAGACAAAACGCCGTATAGGAAATAATGATGCCATCGAGAATTTCCCGCAGGGTCATCATCGCGGCAACATTGGCCGACACCTGGCCGCGCAGCGGGCGCAGCACTTCGCGTACCAGCTCACCCCTTGGATATTCGCGGCCTGAATTATAAATGAGCTGACGCAGGGATTCGATTTTGCCCTCTTTCAGATGCTGAAGCATCGTCTGCTGAAGCGTCAGCCAGTTGTTCGCGTGACGGCTACCCGGGCGCGCCAGCAGTGGCTTCACCTGGCTGACAGGCACACCTTTTTTTACCCAGTCGAGTATTTTAAGCGCCTGCTGCACATCGTCATCATTGTACAACCTGTGCCCGCCTTCCGTACGCATCGGCTTGAGCAGACCATAACGACGCTGCCATGCACGCAGCGTCGTGGCGGGGATCCCGCAAAGCCTGGCAAATTCGCCGATCGAGTAGGACATGGGTTGCGCCTGATGAAAGAGGATAACGTTCAATATATCACGGATATTTCCCTGTTGAATGAAGCACCTGCCCGTCAGCCGGAGTGCCGTAACCCGTTCCCGTTGCTATCGGGCTAATCCAAAGGATAGCACTGCGTCCAGTTGTAATTGATGCGGGCCAGTTTCAGACTGCCGGCGACGTCACCATAATCACGCCCCTGCCGGGCGAGGAAGAATTCCCGCAGCGTCTGCGGTAAGTATGTTGCGCCGTAACGTAACAGTGTGCTGTGCCAAAATAACGGCGGCAAAGGTAACGCCGGGTGCCTGGCAAGCAATTCGTCCCGCCATGCTGAATGCAAAACCTGCTGGCAAAAAGCGTGGCGCATCGCCATCGCCTGCTCATCAGCAATTCCCGCAAGTAATAGTTGACCGGGTAACGCCACCAGGCGTAATGCACTTATCTTAATTGTCTGAGCGTGATAGCGCTTCCAACACGTTGTTAAGTGCTGGATCTTTTCCGGTAAGGGTTCCCCCGGTTCGTAGAGCGGTAATGTCAGGGGTAAAAAGGTGAAATGGAATCCTTCTGCGGGCAGGATATCCGCTAACGGATCGCGCCCGGCAAGCTGCTGTAAATCATCAAGCAGCGCACGGATCTGCGCAGGCATCTCTGGTTGGATCCCGGCGGCCAGCGCAAGCCTGCGCGGGTCGTAATACGCGCCGCGTGGCTCGCCGATACCCTGAGTTACTTGCCACTGCGCGAGTGTTTGTTGGTTTGTCGAAGAGTAGAGAGCATCCAGTTCGCGGTTCATCATCTGGCATCCCGTCAGCATAAAAAATAATGCTAGTACACAGGCATGCGTGGCTGGTATCGCAACGCATGCCCGGACAGCACAAGATTATTCAGGTTGTTTTACTGCGCGTTCCACCGGTGAGGTTGCTGAAGCAGGAACTTTTATCCGGTACCAGATAGCGTACATCGCTGGCAAAAATACCAATGTGATAATAGTTCCACCGAATGTCCCGCCGATAAGCGTATAAGCCAGTGTGCCCCAAAATATGGAGTGCGTCAGTGGAATAAACGCCAGAATGGCTGCCAGCGCCGTGAGCAGTACCGGCCGGGCGCGCTGTACGGTTGCCTCAACAACCGCAGGGAACGGCGCAAGTCCTTCCTGTTGGTTGTGATGGATCTGACCGATAAGGATTAATGTGTTGCGCATGAGAATGCCCGAAAGCGCGACCAACCCCACCAGCGCATTGATACCAAAAGGTTTGTCAAAGAGCAGCAGCGTTGGCACGACCCCAATCAATCCCAGAGGCGCGGTCATAAAGACCATCACCATTGCCGACATCGAACGCACCTGCAGGATAATGATCAGTAGCGTCATGGCTATCATGATAGGGAATAAAGGTGCCATCGCTTTGGTGGCTTTTCCTGACTCCTCAATGGAACCCGCCAGCTCAATACGATATCCATCCGGTAGCGACGTGATGATCGGCTGAAGTTGCTTCATTATCGCCACCGATACATCTGGCGGCTGAAGAGAGTCGGCGATATCGCCCCGTACGGTAATGGTTGGCGTACGATCGCGACGGCGCAGGACAGGATCTTCCATACGTACCTCAAACGTCCCTATTTGCGACAGCGGAACGCGCTGCCCGGCCGATCCGACTAAGGTAAAGTCGCCGATTCTTGCCGGATCAAGACGAATATTCCCCGCAGCGCGCGCCATCACCTGTACCGAACGAATATCTTCACGCACCTGGGTGACTGGCACGCCCGAAAGCAGGAACTGAAGCTGCTGAGCCACGCTGCCCGATGTCAATCCCACCGATTGCAGGCGGTTTTGATCGAGCGTGAAATGCAGCGCAGGCACACGCGTTCCCCAGTCTGTATTGACGGTTCTCATCAACGGGCTGGCCTGCATCACCGTTTTCACTTTGTCGGCGATGTCACGCAGTCTGGCCGGATCCGGCCCCATCACACGGAATGCCACCGGATACGGCGAATAGGGGCCAAACACCAGTTGCGTAACGCGAACGCGCGCTTCGGGCGCAAGCCCATCAGCCACCGCTTCGCGAAGCCGGTGCTTGAGTGCATCGCGCGCTTCCTCGCTGTCGGTGAGCACAACAATTTTCGCAAATGAAGGATCGGGCAGTTCCGGCGCCATCGCCAGATAAAAGCGTGGCGATCCCTGCCCTACGTACGCGGTGACGATTTTGGCTTCTTGTTGTTCCTTGAGCCAGTTTTCGATTTTTGCCGCCGAGGCGCTGGTCTGCTCAATGGCGCTACCGTAAGGCAGTTGTATTTCCACCAGCACTTCCGGGCGATCGGAGGTAGGGAAAAATTGTTTTTTAACCAGCCCCATCCCCAGAATGGCGATGATAAAAAGCGCAATAACCGAGCCAGCGGCGAGCCATTTCCGCGCAATAACGCGGGTCAGAAATGCACGAAAACGGTTGTAGCGGCGGGTGTTGTAGATAGCCGTGTGCCCCCCTTCAACCGTTTTGATGTTGGGCAGCATTTTCACCCCCAGGTAAGGCGTAAACACCACCGCCACCACCCAGGAAGCAATCAATGCAATTCCCACAATCCAGAACATATTGCTGGTATATTCGCCCGCCGTGGATTGCGCGAACCCGTTGGGCATAAAACCAACGGCTGTTACCAGTGTGCCAGCCAGCATTGGCGCAGCGGTGTGGCTCCAGGCGTAGGCTGAGGCTTTGATCCGGTCGTATCCCTCCTCCATTTTTACCACCATCATTTCGATGGCAATGATGGCATCATCCACCAGCAGCCCCAGAGCGAGGATGAGCGATCCCAGGGTTATACGGTCAAAATTCTTGCCCGTGGCTTCCATCACCACAAAAACGGCAGCCAATGTTAAAGGTACCGCAGCGGCAACCACGACACCGACGCGCCAGCCCATACTGAGAAAGCAGACCAGCATCACCACCAGTAACGCGACGAAAAATTTGATCATGAATTCGTCGACTGCCGAGCTGATATTGACGGACTGATCGGTCACTTTGCTAAAAGTCATACCGAGCGGCATCTGCGCATTAATATTGCTCGCCTCCGCATCCAGCGCTTTACCCAGTTCCAGACCGTTCCAGCCCTCACGCATCACGATCCCCAGCAGCAGTGCAGGTTCCCCCTGATTGCGCACCAGGAACGTTGCCGGATCTTCGTAACCGCGCTCCACCGTCGCCACATCGGAGAGTTGCAATGTTCTGCCCTGAGCGACAACGGGCGTGTTACGAATTTTCTCCAGATCGTCGAAAGCGCCATCAAGACGGATAAAAACCTGCGGCCCCCTGGCGTCTATCGAACCGGCAGGCGTCAACACGTTCTGGCTGTTCAGGGCAGAAAAAATATCCTGCGGAGAAATACCCAGCGTTGCCAGCCGATCGTGGGAGAACGAGACAAATATCCGCTCCGCCTGTTCGCCGATAATATTGACCTTTTTAACGCCGGGAACATGCAATAAACGCTGACGTAATGACTCGGCATCACGCACCAGCAGGCGCTGCGGCTCGCCCTTTGCTTTCAGGGCAAAGAGTGCAAAAGTGACATCGGAGAACTCATCGTTGATCATCGGGCCGATTACGCCTGTGGGCAGGCTTTTTGCCTCATCACCCAGCTTTTTACGCGCCTGGTAAAACTCCTCCTGAACCTGGGAAGGCGGTGTTCCATCCTGTAATGAGAGCGTGGTAAAAGCCAGCCCCGGTCGCGTGTAGGTCTCGCTGCGGTCATACCACTTAAGCTCCTGCAAACGCTTTTCCAGCGGTTCGGCTACCTGGTCCTGCATCTCCTGCGCCGTGGCGCCAGGCCAGGCTGAAATGATGGTCATCTGTTTGACGGTAAACGGCGGATCTTCTGCACGTCCCAGTCCAAAGAACGCGAGAATCCCGGCAACCGTAATCAGCAAAATGAGAAACAGTGTGATGGAACGCTCGCGCACAGCGAGCGCCGAAAGGTTAAACCGCGACGTACTCATGGCTGGCTCCCGGCGACACTGGCATCGTTCTGCTTAGCCAGCCGGATTGCCTCACCGTCATGCAGCAGATGCGCCCCCAGCGCCACGACCTGCTCGCCGGGCTTAAGGCTACCGGTCACGCTTGCCGCATCATCCCCCAGGCTCACCACCTGCACGGGTTGCCATGTCACTTTGGCGGGCTTGCCGGAAATTCGCCAGACGCCCGGCCCTTTACCGGCATCATAAATCGCCGCCAGTGGCACCTGGAGTAACTGATGAGACACATTCTCTTCGCCAATATGGAGCGTAACGGTGGCGCCGAGAGGAGCGTTCGCCAGAGCGCCCTCAAGGATGTATCGCGCCTCAAATGTACGCGTCAGCGGATCGGCGGCATCTGACAGCAAGCGTAGTTTTGCCGTCACCGCTTCGCTTTCGTTACCGTACAGCGTCGCCCTCGCCTCGCTTCCAGGTGCCGGGCGCAACGTTTCCGGCAACTGGACAATCGCCTCGCGCAGCCCGGCTCTGGCCAGCCGGACCACCGGCTCTCCGGCACTGACCACCTGACCAGGTTCAGCCAGCGTTTCCATAACCACGCCATCGGCGTCAGCCACCAGTAACGCGTAGCTCATCGCATTTTGCGCCACGCTGGCCTGCGCCTGAGCGGCGCTCAATTCCGCCTTCGCCGTCGCCGCAGCCGCTTTTATCTGATCGTAAGCCGAAGCAGAGACCGCGCCTGCCGCAACCAGCCCCCGATAACGCGCCTCATCATCGGCCGTCTGCCTGGCACGCGCCTGTGCAGCCGCAACGGCTTGCTGCTGGGCCTGCGCTTGCAGATGCAGATCGACGGGGTCCAGACGCATTAACGGCTGCCCTTTTTTGACGGTCTGGCCGGTATCAACGAGACGTTCAAGGATCTTACCCGACACCCGGAAGCCTATAGCGCTTTGAATGCGTGCCACAACAGTACCCGTAAAGGCACGCGAGGAATCGGCTGCGCCCACCACCGTCACCGACCTCACCAAAGGTGGCTGGCTACGGGGATCGTCGACGCTGGAAGCGTCGCCGCAGGCGACAAGCGCAAACGGCAACAGGCAAAAAACAAAGGTGGTAAGTGTGGGCCTGAGCATGGGTTCCCTTATTTATTTAACAGGACAGGAACCGCATTCTCAAACTAGTGACCAATATTGTCAATAGTCACAAATTATGGCGACAGGCTGCGCAATATCAGTGATGCCAGCAATACAGCGGCCGTCGGGGCTGTTTCCAGATTATATTGCAGCTCAACCGGGCTGATATACGGGAGCATGACCAGATAAATCGCATGCGCGGCCTCGTCCAGCGGCGTTTTTCTTTCAAATTCCCCCGCCTGACGCCCTTCAACAAGGATTGTTTCAATCAGTTCTCGCAGATGCTGCTTATAGGCCACCACTGACGGCCAGTTATCCCGCGCGGCCACAGCGGCAATGTCGTATAGCTTGCGATCGCAAAAAAATAGATCGCTGCCAGCTTCCGTTAACGTTTTGAGTAAACGCCGTATTTTTTCAGAAGCGGTCGGCGCATCCGCGATGGCGGTATTGACAATGTCCATGATCATCGCCAGCCGGTTAGCACAGATAACTTCGCCGATAGCCTGCTTGGAGTCGAAAAATTTATAGATGTATGCCTTGGAGAAACCGATCGCTTTCGCCAGATCGGACACCGTGGTTTTCTCATAGCCGAAATGGCTGAAGTGCTCAGTGGCCGCTTCAACGACCTGATCGCGGACATTGTGATCCGTCGGGCCTCGTGAAGGGGTGGTGTTCATATCTTTAGTCATTTTTTCAGCTTAGCTCAATGCGCCCGGATTGACAACGAGTGACCATTTGGTAATGTAGTCACAACTTTATTTCGCCTCAAGGATTCACCATGTTTCCCCAACGTACTCTTGCTCTGGTTGTGAGTACCTGCATTCTGACGGGCTGCGCCGTTGGACCGGATTATCGTCGTCCTGATGCCCCGCTGGCGGAGCACTACCAGGCGCAACCGCAGCGAAACGCATCCGGCCCCGTCAGTTTCACAACCTGGTGGAAAGGTTTCGGGGATCCTCTCTTGAGTCAGTTGGTTTCAGACGCGCTCGCACAAAATCTCGATCTTGCCCAGGCATCCGCCAGAATGACACAGGCCCGTGCCGGGCTCGGAACAGCAACAGCGGCGCTACTCCCCTCGGGAAATATCAGCGGGCAAGCCGCTCGCGCGTATCAGTCGGTCGAAACCCCGCTGGGACAGGTTCTCAACTCGACGCCGGATTATAATCGCTACGGTAATTCCTATGAAACCGATCTCAACGCAAGCTGGGAGATTGATCTGTTCGGCGGGCTGCGCCGCGCTCGTCAGGCTGCGCTGGCAGATTATCAGGCCTCTGAGGCGGGCGTCGCCGCGACGCGCCTTGCCGTGGCGGCGCAAACGGCCGATATCTATATTACGTTGCGCGGATTACAGACCCGGCTGGCCATTGCAAATAATCAGGTCAATACGCAGCAACAACTGCTGGAAAAGGTACAACTGCTCCACAGCAAAGGGTTAGCGCCTGAATATCAGGTACACCAGACCGAAGGCGCGCTGGCGCAGGTTCAGGCTACCGTTCCGGTTCTGCAGAACGGAATTGATGCCGCAATGAATGCGCTGGACGTGATGCTCGGTACTCCACCAGGCACGCACCGGGCGCAGCTCTCTTCGCCCGCTGCAATCCCACAGACGCCGCAGATCGCCGCGATGGGGACTCCAGCAGAGTTGCTGCGCCGCAGGCCCGATATCATCGTGGCGGAGCGCCACCTGGCCGCATCAAGCGCCCGCATCGGCGTGGCGGTCAGCGAGTATTACCCGACGTTTTCACTCAACACTCTGCTCGGCAGCGCAACGGCAGTCTCCAGCGGGAATCTGTTCACTGCGGGAGCCAGCCAGTCGGCTGGCGTGCTGGGTTTACGCTGGCGGCTTTTTGATTTTGGCCGGATCAACGCACAAATAGAACAGGCGAAAGGCCAGCAGGCGGAAGCGCTTGCCGCTTACCGGTTGTCGGTATTACGCGCAACCGAAGATGTTGAAAATGCGTTCTCCGCGCTGATCAACCGGGAAACGCAGGCAGCGACGCTGACGACGGGCGAAACCGCGCTGGCCAGCGCGCGTCAGGCTTCCTTTGTCGCTTTTCAGCAAGGGGCCGCCAGCCTGATTGATGTACTGCATAACGATGAAAATCTTCTTCAGGCGTCCGATGCAAGGGCGCAGGCGCAGACCGCCTCTGCACGCGCAGCCGTGGCTGCTTTCAGGGCGCTGGGTGGCGGCTGGCAACCCCCTTCCGACGGCGGAACGGCCCGGCAATCCGGTTAAAGCGCGGCGGTTCTGGGGTCGTAAAAAACTCTGTGCGCTGAGTAAAGGGGGGGGGGAAATGGTGAAACGAATCGGTATTCTGGGTATCACTGATCTGACCGAAACCTTATTAGCCGGGTTATTCCGGCTTGCGCCTGACGCCCATGTTTTTCTCTTAGCCGATAGCTTTCATCGCGCCGAGGATCTGGCAAGACAATTTCCCTGTTGGATCCTCGATAACGATCGGGCGGTCATCGACGAAGCCGATATGATTCTTGTCAGTACAACAACCAGCACCGCAGAGCACAGCCAGCAGAGCACGACATACCGGCCTTCGCAAACCGTAGTTTATGTACAGACAGAGAGTGAAGCGAACCTGGCTACCCTCTCTTTACTGACCGCCACGCCGTCTATGGTCTTTTCCGCTGCGCAGATCGATGATCTGCTTTTTCTTCTTCACGCATTCTTACCTGCAATCAAAACAGCAAATTCCATCGAGCTTAGTTATCACATGTTGCCTTCTGCTACATTGCGCCAGCCAGGCCCGTGAAGTAACCCCTACGCCCGGGCAAAATCCCGCCAATTTTTACCCGGATAAAATAGACCGCATTATGCCAATCTTGCATCTTACCGCTCCCTCCACCTGCGGCAGATCTTATGGATCGTCGGCTATTATTGGTCGATTAAATTAAAGTCACCTTCGTTATATCTCAGGCCGCAAACGCTCTCCGGGGTAAAGATATTATCCATTATGCTGATATCCGCACCCGATAACTGCAAACTGGCCGCGCCAGTATTGTCCTGTAAATGCGCACTATTTCTGGCTCCGGGAATCGGCACAATATCCTCGCCTCTGCTCATCACCCAGGCGAGCGCAAGCTGCGCCAGGCTACATTCGTATCGAGCGGCTACACTCTGCAACTGGCTGAGAAGTTGATGATTTTTCGCCATCGCCTCGCGTTGAAAACGAGGAAGCTGCCGACGGAAATCATCGCTGGCGAAGCCGGAGCAGTCGGTAATCTTGCCGGTTAAAAAGCCGCGCCCGAGCGGGCTGTACGGCACAAACCCGACGCCTAATTCGCGGCAAGCGCTGAGAATGCCTGCTTCCGGCTCACGCGACCAGAGAGAATATTCGCTCTGGACCGCAGTGACAGGATGGACTTTACAGGCGCGACGCAGGGTCTGCGGCGACACTTCGGAAAGCCCGATATGGCGAACTTTTCCCTCCTTGATCAGCTCCGCCATCGTTCCCACAACCTCTTCCACAGGAACATCGGGATCAATCCGGTGTTGATAAAGTAAATCGATGGTGTCGATATGAAGCCGTTGAAGCGATCCTTCGACCGCTTCGCGGATATGGTGAGGACGGCTGTCCACGCCCGCCATTCGCTCGATCCCGTGGCCATTCGGCAGAATACGGAAACCGAATTTTGTCGCGATCTGAACTTTATCGCGTATTCCTTTGATGGCCTTACCGATCAGCAACTCATTATCATAAGGGCCGTAAACTTCGGCGGTATCCAGGAACGTAACACCCATATCCACCGCTGCGTGCAGGGTTTTAATGGCCTGCGATTCTTCGACTCCGCCGTAAGCAAAACTCATCCCCATGCAACCGAGGCCTACTGCTGAAACCTGGAATTTATCTTTGCCAAGAAAACGTTTCTTCACCTTATTTTCCTCATATGTAGAAAGTGATTACAGATATACTTCCCTTTAATATCCGTAACAATTAATATGTCCCTAATGCAGTATTCAATGGAAATTAACAATGAAAAAACTTCCCGACTTTCAGCATATCGAAATGCTTTTTCTTATTGTAAAGCATGGGAGTTTTCGCAAAGCGGCCAAAGAATTAAATCTTTCACCACCGTCCCTGACCAGCGCCATAAATAATCTGGAAGAGAGATTAGGTGTAAGGCTTTTAAACCGGTCAACCCGTAGTCTTTCATTGACAGCTATCGGCGAAGAATTCGTAAACAATATTACGCCTGTTTTTAATGACTATATCCGCGCCATCGACAGCCTCAATTCACACCGGGCGAAGCCAGAAGGCAAAATAAAAGTAAACCTGCCGCGTATCGTGCTTGATCTTTTCTTTCAGGAGTATTTTATTGAATTCAAAACAGAATACCCTGATATCACTCTGGAATTGTTCACCACCGACAAAAAAGTGAACATCATCGAATCCGGTTTCGATGCGGGAATTCGCTATATTCAGGATGTCCCTAAAGATATGATTGCCATCGCGTTAGGCCCCAGGCTTTCCCTTATTCCTGTTGCCAGCCCTGAATTTATTAACAAATATGGCGAACCGGATTCGCCACAGGAACTTGTTAACTTTAAATGTATTAACCGCTGTTTTCCCAGCGGGGAGATTTACCGCTGGGAATTTATCGATGAGCAACATAACATTAAAGAAATAGCGGTGAATGGCGATCTGATTATTGATTCGGATGCAGCGATGATCCAGGCGGCGGAATCGGCACTGGGCATCGCTTTTGTTTATGAACCGCTGGTGCGCCAGAAAATTAATGACGGCACGCTGATTCGTTTATTACCTGGTTTTCCTTATCCCGCTGAAAATTTCTCGCTTTATTATCCGGGGCGTAAACATATTCCTGCGCCATTACGCACTTTTATCACATGGGTCATGTCGAGAAATAAACGTCTTAGCGAAAAGGACGGAAAGTTTGTTATTACCGGCTGCAGTGGAATCAGCCCCCGGAGAGCCAGGCAAAAATCGCTTGCCCTGCTCTCTCTGCGCTTAAAAACGTGGCGGCCGAAAACGCGTTAACCCGGCCCCTCGCTCCCGGCCGCCAGCAGCGGAACCAGCACATCGCTGATGGGGACGGGAATGCCCTGCGCATGACCATAACGCTGTATTACGCCGTTGCGAATATCCCACTCCATGGGGCGGTTAGCCTGCCGATCGGCCAGGATCGAGGTGCCTAAATCCGCAGGTGCGCGTTGAAAACCCTCAATAATTTCCTGCGGAACGTTATCGTGCAGTAGCGCGCCTTGCGCACGTGCAACCGTCAGGCATTCGCGCAGGTAAGCCAGCGCCAGTTCCGTTACATCGCCGCGAGAAAACATTCCGGCGCGGCGATTAGCCAGCACCATCAGACCTGCAACGGCATTTTGCAGCAGCTTGCGCCAGGCGATCGACGTAAAATCGGACGACAGCTCAACCGCACAGCGAGTGCCGCTGAGCGCCTTTGCCACCCGCTTTGCCTGCGGCACATCCGGCAGCGTAAGACGCGGTTTGACGCGCAGCCACACTGAGGCGTCTGGCTCACGCTGCGCCGGAAACCAGACGACAGAAGGCAGTATGCTGGCACCATTAACACGGCTTTCCAGCTGATTTTTCTGCTCAACGCCGTTTTGCAGCGCGCACACCACGGTGTTTTCATCGCACAGGGCGGCCAGCCAGTCGGCACAGTCAGCGACCTGGGTCGTTTTCACCGCCACAAACACCACATCGAAAGGATTGGCGATCGCAGCCGGATTGTTCAACACCGGCCCCGGCACAACAATTTCTCCTTCATCGTGGCGCAGAACTAACTGTGAATGGGCAGTGCGCCCGCACAGTAGCGGCGTGCGGCCAACTTCATGCAATACCGCAGCGATAGTCGTACCGATCGCGCCGGGACCGATAAGCGCGATGGAAGGATAGTCAGACATCTTGAGCCCTCCTGGTTGATTGAATCATCAGCGTGCCGATTGCGTTCTCGCGGTCAGCATAGAGTGATGCTAAACAGCGCCCCCACGGATGAAAAGTGAAGTGTCATCATCGCGCCATGAGCAAATACTCATGCTTTAACGATAACTACGCTGCGCCTGCTGTGATTCGGCCAGCAACCAACTGCGGAATTTCACAATATGAGGCTGGGTTTCCGTTCCCAGAGGGCAGACGAAGTAATAGGCGGCCGGAGAAGGAAAAGGGATATCAAAGAGCCGGATCAGAGAGCCATCGCCAATCTCTTTTTCAACGTGCCCGCTGCGCGCCAGGGCAATCCCCTGCCCAAGTAGCGCAGCTTCAATCGTCATATTGGTATCGGCAAAGCGGACACTCTCATGCAGCACATCGGTGTTGACGCCGACCCGCTTAAACCAGGCGCCCCATTTCGGGACCAGATCGGCGCCGTCACGCGTCAGGAGCGGGTAGCGCAGCAGTTCGGCAGGTTTATCCGGCGTACCAAACCGCTGTAAAAGCGCCGGGCTGGCTACCGGAAAGAGCTGCTCGCGGAACATAAATTCCGTGTGCAGTGCCGGATAATTACCGTGGCCGAAACGGATCGCCACATCCGCATCGGTGCTGGCGAAGTGAATGGCTTTATCCGTACTTTCCAGGCTGACCAGGATCTCCGGGTGCAATCGCGCTAACCCCGGTAACCGCGGAAGCAGCCACTTCAGCGCAAAGGAGTAAGTGGTATTGACGCGCAATCGCACCCGACCTTTTTGCTCACGCAGATCGCTAAGGGTGGTTTCCAGCTTGCTAAAAAATTCACGCACCAGAGGAGCGAGCGCGGCGCCAGCGGGGGTCAGGCTGAGGGGCTTACCGCGCTGAAAAAGTTGCAGTCCCCAGAGTTCTTCAAGGTTTTTTAACTGATGGCTGACGGCGCTTTGTGTAATACACAGCTCTTCTGCGGCGGAAGTAAACGTCGTGTGGCGGGTTGCCACCTCGAATGCACGCAGCGTGGCAATAGGAGGAAGATCACGCATCTTTCTGTTCCCTGTAATGAGCTAATACTCATAACACAATAGGCTCGATTGATTGTCAGGGAAACGGTGCCGCAGAGAAAACACACTATCGTGTGCTTAAAATAATAGAAGCCACGCTCAGAAACGCTCCTCAGTCCGGGAGCGTTCTGCATATTCTCCCGCGCATGTGCTTATCGGTGGCCCGGAGGCCAGGCAGTGATACGCAGGCGCCAATGTATTCAGATGCCTTTCTCGGCCTGTCGGGGCGTAAAATATAAATTTAGCGTTCCGCCCCAAAACACACCGTCGATAATTCCACTCAACAGACCAAACATAAGATTAAAATTAAACGCGTATTTCAAATCCGGTTCGACATTGAGAAAAAAAATCAACGCGAATTTGGTAGCAAAAGCAACAATGATAAATATCAGGGTCAATGGCGTACCCGGACGAATAATTAAATCCGTTCCCTCTTTGATTTTTAAACGCGGGCCAGAGCGCCAGAGCAACCAGCCAACGCTGCCGCCAATGAGTAGCCCCGCCAGCATGGATACCATTCCCCAGTGCGGGAACGCCAGTTCATTAATCACGCCGCTTCCACCCCAAAAAAGGAAGATTAACGGCAACAGAAAAAGCCGCTTAACTTCCATTTCCCGGTCATTCAATGCATTTATTCCTCTCGCAATGAGAAAAACAAGCAAAATCCAGACCCATACAGGAGTTCCGGTCAAAATCGTTAATAATGACATATTATGCACCATGGTGTTTGACGCGATAAAAGTATCGCATGATGTTAGGAAGATATTTAGAAAAAAGAATACCAACACAGACCAGGCCAATAGTGGCCAGACGAAGCTGGGGAGTCCATGCAAAAAATGCATTGAGCAGGCCATTGGCAAGAAAGATGATTGTCCAAATCCATGTAATATATTTGTTGATAAGGTAGAACATGATATGCCTGCGTTTCTCCTCAGAAACACCGGCACTGGCATAAAAAATGGTAAAGGGTTTCTTGACCAACAGACTCATAAACGAGACGAACGCGAGTGACAGATAACAAAAACTTGTTGGGTAATTCAGTAACAACGTAGACCATCCGGCAAAGTAATTAATAAACAGGATGATTACCGTCAGAATATTGGTAATCATCACTGGCTCTCCCTGTCGGACAATTTTAATGTTCACCACAATAATAAACAGTAAGATCACACTTAAGATCAGTGACCTTTCAACGATGGTTAACACGTTTTCATTGACCACCCATGAGTAGATACTCCATGGAATAAAGGAAATTATAATATTGAACATATCGCATCATCCTTTCTATATTTAATAGAAAACTTGCCGCACGTGCATCGTTTTTTAGTTTCCGAATGAATATAAAAAACACCGCCCGAATCACACCCGGCATCTCGTTTAATGGAAAGCAGATAGGCATTTCCCGGATAAACCGCTTCAATAAATTTGACTTTTTCCAGCGCAACAAAAGCGATATTCTCCGCCGTCTCGCACGACGCTAACGAGAGAACCATGTCAATCAACAATGAACCGGGACATACGGCCCGGGAGGGAAAGTGCTCCTGAAAAAGCGGATGATGCGCGTTAAAGGAAAAAGAATAAGTATCCCCGGTTAACGGAGAAACATTATATAAATCACCGAGGAATGATGGCGAGGCGTTGTCGGAAGCCGATTCAGGTAAGTAGACCTTGCTGACCATGATAATAGCCTGCGCAATAACAGCGCGGTGATTATCGCGTGGAGTGGCCTTACAGTGAATACGGTAAGCATCATTAATAAGTTCAATATGCCCTTCAACGCGTAACAGTTCGCTATCAAAATTGGCGGCAGAGTCAAACTGTTCCACCATCACCGGCAGATAGCGCCAGGTTGGATCGGTATTTTTCGAAACCGCAGTGGCGAAGCGAACGGCAAATTGATGCAAGGCTTCGAGTAACAAACCCGGTTTCAGGTAGTTATGCGCTAAATCCCAGTGGGAAATATTAATTTGTCCGCAAGCCGCCGCCGATCCCGTTAAGGCTATGCCCTGACATATCCCGAGGAAATTTGCTCCGATGCGATGACTTATAGCCATGATTGGGGAACCTTTTTATATTTTTCTCTTAAATCCTCTGATGACAAACCAAAGGAGTGGGCGCTAAACCGCGCTTGATAGTGCGCGAGAAGTATCGGCACCCGACAGACAAAAAAGGCCAGCAGCCCCAGTTCAGGCATAACCCGGTGCGCGCTCATGACGCTGGCAATTAAAAAATCGACATTGGGTTGCAGCCCGCTGTTGTCCGAAATGGCACGGGCAAGTGCACTGAAGGGCCGCATCAACATGTGAAAGCGTGAAAAGAAGAAATCGACCCGGACATCATTGCGCATAATTGGATGACCAAACCCCGGCCAGGGCTTGTCCTTGCAGTAATGGTTTGCCGCGGCATCAATATTCCCTTTTTCAACATCATCAATGACGCTGGACAGCCTCATGATCGCATATTTACAGGCGCCCATATGCGCAGGCCCGGTGGCACAAAACCCACCGATTAATGCAGAAATAACATCGCTCTTGGTACTGGCAATAAACCTTACCGTGGTGGTAGTAGGCGTCACAATACCAAACCCGCCCAACAGCAGAGACATAAACCGGCAACGCGCCTCATCATCCAGGCCGGAAGAGGCCGCCTTACCGGTTAACGCTAACCAAAAATAGTGTTCAAAACTTTTGCAATTTTCGATCGCCGGTAAATCAATAAATGACTCCGAGGAACGCGTCAGCGAAATAATCCACGGCATAAGCAAGATAATTTTCAGACAGTCGCCATCGTTTACCGGTGCCATAACCTTACACTGTGCCGCCGACACTTCAACTTGCGACAATAACATCATAAATCGCTGCATTAAGGTCAGTGATGGCAATGTGTTGATCAGTTGATGCATCGCTTTAATTTTGGCGACAAGGCCCGTTTGTTTCAGTTCAGTGCTGGCGCTCTGAATAAGCCGATCCATCTGTTCTTCATTAACGAGGCTGCCGGTCAGTGCAAACCAGGCGTTCTGCAAATAACGGTTTGCATCGGCAATGTCGATCAAATTGTATCCACGAATAAACAACACGTTATTATCTAAATCATAATTATCGATAACATCATCTGACATGATTTACTCCTGTTGCTCCGGCGACAGGCGGTAGAGCCTGATGTTGACATTATTGAGCGTGGTTTTGGCGATAAACTGCTCAGCCATTTCATCAGCATTCAGATATCCTGACTCATAAAGAAAGTTAGGTTCCCGCTCGATCACATCGACCGTTTTGGTGATCGTTTTTTTAATGGCAGCGTACAGGTTTTTCTTATTCATAATGGAAGAAGACAAAATAATGACATCCATATCTTTATAATCAAACTCTTCACCAGGCTGACATAAAAAGCGAACGCGATGCGCCTCTACATCTTTAGGAATACGCCAGCAATCGAAAACATTTTGCGCCTGCGCTACCGCATCCTGAATAATATCCAGCGCGGTTATTTGACATGCTGAATATTTTGCCCACATCAGCACGCTGGTTGGCATCGGCCCGCAACCCACATGACAAATATTTTCCGCATCACTGCGGATAAGCGCCCTTTCTGCATTGTAGAGTTGGCGATAAAAATCGATAAACTTATTTCTGTTATTGCTGATACTCTCAAGCTCAGATTGCGGGATCGCCAGGCGCCTGGACATCATTCCTGACATTTGCTCTTCATATTTCATTTCATAGTCGAGCGCTTTACGATCCAGTTCCGCAAGAAGATCCTTGTGGGTATCAATAAAGGTATTAAAAACGGCGGCATCCTCTCTGCGTGCAGCAGAAAATTGCATACTGATATGCTGGAGCCTGTCGTAAAAATCCATAGAAAAGAGTGAATGCTCATCAATCGGATGCGAATTCACTAACACAATTTCATGAAGCAAGTGATCAAGTTGCATTAGCATGACTCCCTTGTGTCGCAAACCAGCAGACATTTCCCTCTGGGTGAAAAAAGCAGAGCGTTATACTCAACAACGGTGAGATTGATACGTCCCCGGTTTTTCATATAGGCTTCATAAATATCCGGCAAATGACAGATTTCGTTCTCCAGCCCGGACAAATCAGAGGCATGAGATAATCCGCAGCAGATTTTAATATCCATGATTTCTTGTCTCTCAGCGGATAACGACAAGACGATTTGAACAATCGCCTCAGGCAATCGTTGATTAATCATTCTGGCTATTTTTTCATGGCTAATCAGATTGCCCATGAAATTAAAATCTATCGCGTTGCGTTTAATACCCTGAAAATAGAGTTGATTATTTCCAACGGATAATTTGCCCATATCCCCTACCGGATATCTGACAAGTTTACGTGAGGCATCCGGGTCCAGCGACGTGACCAATAGCCCTTTTTTATCGTCATATTCAAAGAAGAAGTCATCGCTGAACAGCAGATATTTATTATGATGCCCCTCGACAGACATCCCAATGAAACCGCACTCCGACAGGCCGTACAAACCGATTATCCGCAGGTCATCGCCCAGTACCTCGCGCAGATACTTTTCATGCGCGGCCAACATCGGTTCACCGGTAAAGACCACTTTTTTAATGGCCAGTGGAACCCCAAGTCGGAGCATGGTTTCCACAAACTGAACGAGAGTGGCCGGCACACCAAACAGCGTCGAGAGCTGAATTTCGGCCAGAAAATCGAAATGATTCTTCTGCAGCAATGCAATATCGCCGACCGGAACCACATGCGCGCGACAATGTTTTAAAATTTCACACGCCGAATAGTGTAAGGATGAAAACAGGTTAATCGTAAAGAGGTTACCAACGACGTCTCCGGCGGAAAAAACCTGCCGTGAACGCAGGTTATGAATTAAATTGTGCTCCGATGCGCTGACCGCGTCCTTGCTGGATTTTAAACGGACGCTGATCATTTTCATCGCCCCGGTGGTGCCGCTTGTGGCACCAAGCAGCATCGGTATTTGTTCAGCCGCAGGGTCCCGCTGCGTCAAAGAACCACTGTCGCCAGTGGTTGAATAAACGAGGGAACTCATCCTGACTGAATCACGGAAGGCCGCATAATCGAATGCCTGGCATCCGGTGATTGCCGTAATCCGCGGTTGCATTTTTGCATACATCTCAGCGCAGCAATAATCCATGATGGCTCAGGCCTTTTTAATAAAAATTTCACAGCCCAGGGCAGCAAGACCTTCTCCGCGCGTCACTGTCCAGCTTATCCCGTCAAGATCGCAGCAGTGCATAAGCGCGGTAAGACTCGCCAGCGTGAATTTTTCTTCCGTGGACATATCCGTCACGCCACACTCACTACGTGATTGATTAAAAACACCCAGTGCGGTTTCTTCTGCATCGGCCAGCGGCTCATGGATAATAATGCGCCCGCCGCGATCCAGAACACGGCACAGCTCCTGCAACCCTTTTGCAGGTTCAGCCCAGTGATGAATGACGGAGCGGGCATAGATCATTGAAAATGAATTATCGGGAAACGGTAAATTACTGACGCTGGCTTCAACAATGTTGAATACATGCTGGCATTTCAACTCTGTACATTTTTTAACGCAAAAACGCACCATGCGCGGATCAATATCAACCCCATAAAAGGAGTAATCAGTGAGTTTTTGCGACTGGAACAGGTCGAAAAGCATGTGTCCGGTTCCCATACCAATATCCAGAATTTTTTTCCTCGGCGAAGTAATACTGGATGCTTCTTCCAGAATCCTTTCCTTTAAATACTCGTTCCACGGTGATGTACCTTCTGTCGCGTAAGTTTCATAGTGTTCAGGTGTGATATCTACCAGCAAATCGTTCATACTAATATTCCTTAAATATATTGATGGCTATGCCACAGGATTGTTAAAAAGTTAACCGGGTATTGCGACGCTCATCTCTTCATATAACAGATCATCTAAACTGATTGATGTTAAAGATGCATCCAGCAAAACGAGGGTTATTACGGATTGTTCAAGGTAATAGCAGTTACAAATAAACGTCCTTCCCTTAAATTCAGGTACTTTGCCAACATAGCGGAAAACGCATCTCACCCGATTATGTGCAACTAATAAATAATCATTGATATCAAAAGTACATGCCGAAATGGCGCACAATGCCTTATACAGACTCTCCATACAGCTAAATATCGTGGTGCATAAACGGTTGTCCGGCGCCTGCTCCAGCGAGAAACGGGCATATTTTTCACAATAATTCAGCATAAATGGCCTTGGTGCTTTCGCCTTTTCGATAAACTCGATATCAATCCCGACAGAATGAATCCGCGGATCATTATTCACCAACATAACGCTTTCATTCCGTCCATGGCTTACGGAACTGTGGGCGATATCGACGCCAGACAAAATCCTGTTAAATATATCGACAAAAAGCACTCTGGCCATTTCACGGCACAATATCTTTTCCGCTGTACGCGTTGTTGAGACCGGCAAATAGCGATGAAGCCTGTCGACATTTAAATAAGCGGCATAAAAAGAGTGACTCACAATGCACAGATAGTTGTTTGCATGACGATTAACATACACTTTATTCATGCCACGACTCTTACCCTATACTGCACATTTTATCTTCCCTGTTTTTGTCGTAGCGATTTCTCTGACATTTATTCTGAATGCATACTGATACCATTTATCTGACAATAGCTTGGTGATTGTCTTTATCTGCGCACTGCTCGCGGACATATCAAGATTGAGATAAAGATCGCCGTTCTGCGCTTTTGAAAAATAGTGTCGCAGGCATCCGGCATTCTTCACAATATCATTTGAAATAAGCTGAACCGGAATAAACTTGCCGTTGTGTTTGAATTCATTCACCGCTCTGGCAATCCAGTAATAACATTCGGCTTCATCTTTCACAAACAGATCGCCGGAATCAAACCATTCCGCTCGCGGCTTTAATTGCAGGTAGCTATCGACATAGCCATCACAAGCGAAAGGCGTTTTATAAAACATCCGGCACACTGAATCAGACGCCTCCACATCGACGGGACGCAAATCAATTTTGATGCTATCCGTCATGACCTTACCGGGCGCTACAACGCCATATTTGCTGGTTTTTTCAATATCACCTGGCGACCGAATCCCATTATGAAATAAACGAGGCCCGGATTCGGTCTGGCCGAAGTTATTCCACAATGTATTGCAGGATGAAAGGATGCTCGCTGCCTGCACGGTAAGCAGACGATCGGATGCATTCAGGATATTTTTTACATGAATTCGGCTTTTGGTAAAAATTTCGCTGACTGGCAGCATCCAGTCACCGATTAAAGGCAAATTGGTAATGCTGTAGTGTGAAACAAGTTCACCAATATTGCTGATGTGGAATTTTTCAAATACCAGTCTACTTTCCGATAAAAATGCACACAGCATGGTTGAGAGACCATACATATACTGCACCGGAAAATAACACAATGAGCGATCTTCATTGCCGAGCTTGAGATACTGGCTCACCGCACATGCGTTTTCAATCAGTGTATTTTCATGATACTGGATCAGCTTAGGCGTACTGGTTGTTCCGGAGGTGCAAAAATAAAAACGCGCACACGTATACTCAGTAAAACCATCAAGCTTCTCGCTCGCAAGCGTCGAACAGCGGTCAAATGAGATATTAATCCGCTGGTTTATCGTATTAATATCCCTGACTTCATTGCTCATAACCAAAGCCGCAATACAATCTGTATCAACCAGCATATCAACAATGTCAAGGTCATGAATATTGACTATCCAGGCTTTCAACCTGAGCGCAGAAGCAACAAAATAGCTGATCATGCCTTCGAAATTATTTCTAATCACAAAAACAAAAAGCTTATTTTGTTCCACCTGCGGGCGATGACGAAAATATCTGACCACGCTACTGGCACAGCCCTTTGTCAGCATGGTGACATCATCTGACGAATATTGACTGTCATGACAAATTACTTGCCAGTTTCTTTCTAATAAGGAATGCATTGTTAGCATGATGTCTGCCTTACAGATATTTTGGATTTCCTAAAACCAGACTGCCTGCGCCACCGCCCATACCAAATGAGTTTTTCAATGCGTATTTAAGCGGCCGGTGCTGATGCTCATTCACAAGTTCAATGCCATCGGGTAATTGCGGATCGGGTTCATCGCAATTCAAAATTTTGGGTAAGAGATCATGCTGAAATGAAACCAGCACGCCCAGAATTTCCATCGCCCCGGCAGCCGCAATCAGGTGCCCGTGATACGATTTCGTCGCCACAATCGCCGGATTGTGCTCACCAAATACTTTTCTGATTGCGCTGGCTTCGTGCTGGTCATTTTGTAATGTTGATGTTCCATGCGTATTCACAAAGTCAATCGTATTACGGTCAACCCCTGCATGTTCGATGGCCCGTTCCATCGACAATTGCATTTCCAGATCGTCTTGATGCGGCATCACAATATGCTGCGCGCAGAGTGCGCCGCCATAACCCAATAAATAGGCCAGAGGCTTGTCCTGCCGCGCCAATACGCTGGATAGCTTTTCAATGACGAACAGCCCCGCGCCTTCTGCTAAGACAAATCCGCTGCGGTGCCGATCGAAAGGCCGCGAACGCGCGGTGCCACAATAGTGTTCATCGGTCGAGATCACCCCCATTCCTTCTAATCGCGCAAGGTTCAACGGCGTGACTTTGGCTGAAACACCGCCGCAAATTGCCGCTTTAATTTCGCCGCTGCGGATAGCTCGCATAGCCAGGCCGATACTTTGCGTTGAAGCCGAGCAGAGGCCTAAATGCGCGAAGCTGAGACCCGCAAAGGGGATGATTTCATGTATCGCTTTCAGAACAGCGGTGGTATCAAGATCGAGAAAATCACCAATTTTAAAATGCTCCAGCGCAGCATCGACCAGGCATTGCTTATCCGCATCAGCAGGAACTTTTTCCGAAAAACCGATGCACTGTTCAATATCGATCGCCGGCTCGTCGATTCCCACGATGCAGCCAATTTCTTCCGCAGAATAATATGTCTGTAGCCGCAGCCGATCGTGCAGGCGCTTTGCTGCTAATCCGGCGTAAAAAAGCTCGCCGTTTCTGAAGGGGCTTTTTTTAGGCCAGCTAATTGAGGCATTACCTTCAACAGGGATACCGGCTTCATGCGTCTGAAAATAGCGGTGATCAAACTTCTTTATCTCCCGTATACCGCTTTTCTCATTCATAAAGCTGGCGTGAATTTCATCCAGATTGCTGCCTAATGGCGTGACCGCGCCATATGCACTGATACATAAAGTATCTGCATCGAAATGGGTATTCATTATGATCCTTTCCTCAGCTTTTAATTAACCAAATGTTCCCGATACCATAATTGATACCAGCGCCATTCAGCATGACCCTGGCTCCTGAAGGAATAGCGGGATCATTAAGGCAGCATAAAATATCCAGGATATTATTGAGTTTCCCGGTGTAACCGGTTTTCACTTTATAATTGATAATCCTGGCCCGGGGAAAAAATTTCTCCAGCGCAGAATACTCAGCTATTTTTTGTGCGCGAATACCGTTGTTATAACTGATAATAACATCGGGTTCTCCCTGTTGCGTCCGCTGTTTGCCCAACAGACTTTCCCAGTCTTCTTGTTCAAACCTGACTTTGGGGCAGTAGTGAACAGTAACAGAGGTTAATTCAGCCAGCGCATTGCGGCTGTCATTGTCTAAAGACATCACCGCCGCCCCCCAACTGGGGATAATACCGGACGCATCCGTAGCATTTTGCCGGATTTCACCAAACTTTTTAAAAACGGCCAGGCTATCGAAGGTCAGCATATTTGCCGCGCTCACCACCATTGCCCCTTCTTTTGCCGTTGAATTAACGATGTCAGCCCAGGCCAGTTTTAATGCCACCAGGCCACTTAACGATGCGGCGCGTAACGGTGTACCTTCCTCATGGTCACGTAATAATTTTGAGGTGTGATACAGCACATTAGTTGGCAGTAATCTCAGCATATCAAGAGGATTATTCATCTCTTTATATTGCTGGATATGTTTCCAGACTGAACCATCATCGTTGTATTTACGGCAAATTTCAAAAAGCGTAGTAAAACTGTGCTCTTCACTGTCACATGCCGTATAAAGAAAGGCTTTTGCATGCTCGTCGAGGCACGCTTTGCTTTTAAAATCGATCAGCGCATTGATCGCCATTTTTGACATTGAGTTCAGTACTGAGCAGTCCTCTCTGCTGACCCACTTTTTTTCCACCACCGATGGTGTCGAAAAACTGTAGTAGTCCAGATCATGGGGGTTAATTTCCCCCTCGGTGGCCAGTAACTGGCTCAGCGCCGCACTATTGGTGGCAAATTGCTGATGCACACCATAGTTTTTTATATAGACCTTTTCCATCACGCGACCTGCATCTTAACGGCTGATATTTGTTGGTTGATATAGTTCAGCGTGAAATAGGAGTAGAGCTCCTTGAACTGAATTTTTTTATCAACAGCGTCTGCTCCTTTTAAGCCCAGCAGATTGTTGATTTCAGTAAGGCCTTTGCTGGTCCACTCTTTGGTATCAAATGAGTAGTAATCTTCTGTAGTCGCCCATTTATTTACTGGCCAAAGGCTTTCAGGGCTAACGTCAACTTTGAAGTATTTTTTTAACTCGAAGGCAAAATCAATATAATCAATCGAGGTCATCCCGTAATCAGAGAACAATGACTTGTTCGGATCAAGCTCTTCTGCTTCATCCAGGTACATGATATCTTTAAAAATCTGATTAATTGTTGAAATATACATTAGATTATCCCCTCACCATTTCCGATCGTTAATGAAACGCCTGTAGTAATAATTGTGCCGTTAATAAATGAGCTGACGGCATTTGCAACATCTTCAGTAGCCAGCATTTTTCTCATTGGGATCGTTTTTTCTATACTGGCGATACTTCTCCCTTCTTTCGCACAATAGTCCTGGAGCATTTTTGTTTTGATATAACCAGGGCTCAGGCATAGCGTCCTGATATTGAATCTGGCCATTTCCAGAGCGACGCTGGAGAGATATCTTTCCATTGCTGCTTTTGTCGAACCATACAGCGAGTTGCCCACGCTGATTTTTTTGGCCGCCACCGAGCTGATAAACACCAGTTTGGTCTCATTTTCTTTATACTGCTTCATCGTTTTGACGATAGTATTAAAAATTAATACTGCCGACAGATAGTTAATACGCGTTGTGGTGCGAATATTTTCGGGTTTCAGCTCATCGCAAAGACACGCCGGGTTATTACCAGCACAGTAGATGGCTACATCTACTTTGATATTTTCTAAGGCAGTACAGAATTGCACGACGTCATGCTCAGAGGTCAAATCCAGCTGAACCGGCATAACAGCACTTTGATATCGCGCCTTCATATCGCTGACTACAGCTTCATTACTGAACCACGTAAAAACAACGAGATAACCATCATTAATTAATGAATTAATGACATTCCGTCCTATCTCAGCAGTACCTGCCACTACCAGCGCCAAAGGTTTTTCATTATATGCAGGATGATTTATAACATCGGTAAAGATATGGCTCATGACACTTCTCCTTGCTTATATTTAAGCGTAACCATGAATCTTCTATTGCAGCTCAAAAATTGAATCATCCATTCTCAATACAAACACAAGCCCTGAGAAGGCTATATAAATAAGCAATGTCTGATTACGTTTTAAAATATCATCTAATTTTACAAAATCAATTACTTTTACTTTAAAATATTTACAGACAAATAAAAGGCAAAAGGAATCCAATCACAAGTATTTAATATCCACTGACAGTCAGATATTAAATAATCTGTAATTCAGGCAATAATCATCCGCAGGTATTCTTCGCAAACAAATTTGCTAATACCTGTCGTAAGTTATTATTAAATATGGTTATTGCTGCAATGGATATTTTTATGCCATACAGTATTTTCCTGATTAATAACCAGCATTGATAATGTGCAGTTAGCAGTAAACGCGATCTCTGGTCTTTTATTATTTAGATGTTATAGAGAAATTTGTTCTGCATTGCCCGACTGACTTGTAACACATGCCCACCAATGATTAATTGAATCTTACCGGTACAGTCTCTTTTTATTTTTTCAATGGCGTTAACGTTGACGACAACAGAGCGATGGACCTGCCAGAATTCTTCCGGATCAAGTTGCAGTAACAGTTCCCGCAGCGAACCGCGCAGCAAGAAAATGTCTGACTGCGTTTTACTTTTCTTATACAGCGATATGTACTTATCTTCCGCCTTAAAAAACTGGATATCCGAACAATGAATTAATTCAATATCCTCGCCTTTTTGCACACGAACCCATTTCAAATAATTTTTATGTTCAACGTGCAGGAAAGACTGAAACTTTTCGAACAGTGCATTCAGATCGGGTGTGGCTTTGTCTGCCGTATTCTCATTCAGCCGCTGCTTCATTTTCAACACACATTGCTCCAGCCGTTTTTCATTCAGCGGCTTTAACAAATAGTCGATGGCATTGGTTTCAAATGCCTGTACGGCGTACTCATCATAGGCCGTCACAAATACGACTAACGGAAATTTATCCAGCTGGCTGATCCTGCGTATTAACGTCATACCATCCATTTCCGGCATACGGATATCCAGAAAGGCAATATCAGGCTGCTCTTCCGCGATGGCATCAAACGCTTCTTTCCCATTTTCACAGCTGGCCAGTATGTCCAGTTCAGGCCAAACATCTGCCAGCATTTTATTGAGCTGATATCTCAGTAAAGGCTCATCATCAGCAATAATTGCGGTTATGTTTTTAGTCATTGCGCATTTCCGGCGTTGAATTGGTGACTATTAGCGGGATGAAAATTTCAGCAGTAACCCCCTGGGTCGGATTTTCTTTGATGCGTAACCGGGCCTTCCCCATATAGATAGCATCCAGCCTTTGCCGGATATTCTCCAGAGCCAGACCATGCCCGCAGGATGATGGTGCCATAGAAAGCCCGCAGCCATTATCAATGACCTGGATACATGCGCCTTCCGCCTCTTTTCTCACCGTCACTTCAATAGATCCGCTTCGGTGTTGCGGTTCGATACCATGGCGAATGGCGTTTTCAACCAATGGCTGAATTAACATGGGCGGTATAAAAAAAGCACCGGCGCTGAACTCATTCCTTATCTTGTAGACCAAACGCGCACCAAGCCTTATTTGCTGGATAGATAAATAGGCATCGATTAACGCCAGTTCCTCATCAATATTAACAAAATCGCTGCGGTTTTTTTTCAGGGTCCCGCGTAACAAGTTCGTCAAATTAACCAGTAGAAGTTTTGCCAGTGCAGGATCTTTATCAATTAAGACATCCAGATTCGCCATGGTATTGAAAAGAAAATGCGGCTCTATTTGGCTCTGAAGCTGTTTGAGTTGACTTAGTGCCAGCGCTTTCTTTTGCTCAGATTGTTGGCGCTTTGCAACTTCGAGCGCGTTCTGCGCTTTTAATTTCTGTTCGTGGATATAAAAGAAAGTGAAACTGACGATAGCCAGAATGAAACCTGGCGCCAGCGTCGAACGTTGATTCAGAAAGAATTCGTTATAAGAAAATGGGCTAAACCAAAAAAACGCATTAAGGCTGCCAAACAAGATGCAACAGATTAAAGAGATACCGTTAATTTTTGCTTCAGACAGTGATGGTTTCATCCATCTCAGCAGCAATGCACTGAACAAGGCGCTGTAACCATAGCCAAAGCTAATAATCATTTTTCTGAATAATAAGGACGCCCAGTTGTGAGATAAATCTGCTGGCGACTCAAACAAGATAAGCATTCCGGCAACGCCCATACAATACAAACTTGTTTGTATTAGCTGAGTGCGAAACTTTTGGCTTACTGGTAATAGCCTGCGCATCCCGAATGTCCTTTTAGCTTTATATTATGGTGGAAGTTTCCACTCATATTTCTCTGCATTAACCTGTTTCCCTGATTTATTCCTGAAATTATATCATATTGATTAGAAATTTCCTTTAAGATTTATAAAAATCAAATCCCGATCCGGCATGTTGGCATACACGGAATTTCCCGCTCCGGTATAAAATCGGCTTGCCAGCTCAATCTTCATATCAGATTCTCCTGACTCATACACCGGGTATGAGAGCCTTGGAGTTGCAACCAGGCCGCCATCGGTTGGCGAAACCAGTAAATCCAGACTGGGTTCTAATTTTTCAAGCCACAAATATTTGGGATGTAAAGCAGCCATATTCATCTTAAAGTGCAGCATGACGTTCTGTGCAACTAAACTGGTATTGTCCAGCCCCCAGGAATAACTGCTGGCCAAACCTGTTGTTGCCGGATGCTGCGAGAGTTCGTCTGCGCGCTGAAATGCCTTCTTCCACATACTCTTATCCCAACTACGCCCGTCGTACCAATATTCACCGATAATATTCAAACCTGTAGTATTGGCCCAATTGAAACCCAGCAAAAATTGATACGAATCATTACTTGTTCCCCATCTGACCGGCTCATACATATCGCCTTGTTTATAAGACTGATAACGCTGCGCATAGGCAAACGAGCCGTGCAGTTCCAGTGCCGGCGTCAGGACAGCAACGACGGAACCCCCAACAGTACCGTGATGAACCTGATCAAAGTACATCACCCCCTGGAGTTCTGTACTCCCCACCAGGGCATAACGCCGAAGACCGATGCCGTGCTGTTTTTCCGCCAGCCGGGCCTGATCCGTATTGGTTGAGGCCCAGGACTCATCGGTTGCCACCAGTTCCCATTGACCAACACCATCAAACCAGGACGCCGTGGCCGCGCCGACACCTTCGTCAACCTGTATCCCCACCGGGTTGCGCTCATACGACTTAAAAATATCCAGGGGACGAAATCCGTACCCGACATCCCAGTCCAGCCGTTGTTTCCCGATGCTTAAATCAAGCGGCACACCTGCCAGTTCGGCTTCTGGCTGCCAAAATAACTCCTGCACAATCAATTTCTTAGTAGCAGAGTCCTGGCTGTCGGTTGTTAAAAGATTATTGCCTTGCAGGGCAAATGTCCCGGTTACGCTGTTCCACTCGGCCGTTGCCGTGAGCAGCGAATCCAGAGACTGTATCGACCCGCCAGCAGTATCGTTTAACTTCGTGTGGCGATATTGTTCACTTTCAAAACTGCTTTGCCATATCCAGTTAACATCAAATTTAGCTTCAGCCCGCGCGGCAACAATCAGCATGGATAAGAGACACAGACGACCCGAAGCGGTCACAGATCTACCCTTGGCTGTTGAATTAAATAGGCCGGGTTGTAATATTTTTCATCCAGTTGATACGGCACGACATTCTGGTAATCAATGACCGTTTGTTTCTCCGGCTGTATGCTATCCAGTAATGTCATTGAAACTATTTTTTGCGGGTGAAGCGGGTTATCCGCGGTAAAAATTGCCTGCTTCGCCATCTTTTGTGACAGCAAATAGAGGTCTGCTTTTAGCGGGAAATCATTCGTTGCATCCAGCCATAACTGAATTTTAGCGTAGGTTTCACCTGCCGTTTTTGCCGTCAACTCAAGGTGATTCGCCATGACGTGTTTATTTTGTATCACGATATCCTGCGTCCCTTGCAGCGTTCCCTGATAATGTTCGCTCCAGTTGAGGGTAGAAATATCACCGACGGAAGCATTGCCAAGGAGTTTTTGTATGGGCGTGATTCTGATTGGCCGATGACTTTGCGGCATCAACAGCCAATAATTATCACCGAGCATCAGTAATTTCTGACCCTCCTCGGCTTTCGATTTAAATAACACCAGTGACTCGCGCATTGGCCGGATATAAACATCGTACAATCTGGTAGTGTCGAGTTCATTATTTTGATAGAGCTTAACCACGGTGGTAACTTTTGCATAAGGCTCTCTGGAGCGATATTGATCTGCTTTTGTTAGCATCTGTTCCACAGTTTCTGCCTGAGCGGAAAAAGCAATTCCTCCGGCTAATAACAATGCCAATATTTTACGCATAAATCAGTGCCTCAATGATCGGTTTCTTCACACCTTTTCGGGCGGCGAACCACGCAACGACAAAACAAATAATGGCGACGGCAAGCGCCACGCTGATAAACAGTTCGGCAGAGAAATAAATATGCAGCGGGTAACTTTCTGTTCTGCCTGGCGCAGGCGGCATTCTGATATCAACGACCGTTAATAACAGCGCCAGCGCCGCAGATAATCCGCCGCCCACCATTGCTCCGCACATTGCCATTAACCCCGCTTCCAGCAAAAAACCGCGAATAATTTCCTGTGGATACGTACCAAGAGCAGCCAGTGTGCCTATTTCGCGGGTTCTTTCCGTTACCGACATGGTCATAGAGTTAAATAAAGCGGCAAAGACAACCAGTGCCATTACGCCACCCATAATGGCGAAAATGCGGTTGTATAAATTTTTAACGCCATCATAAAAGACAGCTAATTTCTGCCACGGTGTCGCGATCACCGGTTCTGCCAGTTTTAGGGTATGAAGTTTTGCTTCGATCTGTTTTTGTAGCACCGGGGTTTGCGGTGTTTCAAATAAATAGACCGACAGCGTACTGACTTTATGCGTGGCAAGCAGCGCCTGCGCGGCGGCAATATTGATATAAAGCTGCCGTTTATCAAGATCCGGAACGCCGGTAGAAAAAATGCTCTGCACTTTAAAATCCATGGCATTAAGCACACCATCCGTGGTGGTTGATAGCAGTGTCACAACGTCGCCAACGGTCACTTTCAGGTTTTGTGCGAGGTTCGCACCCAGCATCACCTCAGGATCTTCTTTAGCAGCCGAATCTTCACGCTGGGGAGATAACGGCTTCCCGGATTTCACTGCCAGAAATTCACCTTTAATGGCAAATTCCTGAGGATCAATTCCGGTTCCCATATAAATTGTCGATTTTCGTCCGTTACTGATTAAACCATTAAATTCAATTCGCGGCAGAATGGCATGAATTCCCGGAATTGAAACCAGCGTTTTACCGATTATGGAATAATCGGATAAGCCATTATCCAGCGGTATCTCTTCTTCCTGCTCAAAATAGTTCGGCTGACTCAGGGTGATATGACCTATGCTCATCGCCGTTTCCTTCATCAGCGATTGATAGGTATACAGGCCAAAGCCACCAATACAACATAATGCAAAGACCACCACGGCGATAATCAGAATTGATAGCGTCGATCGCCGGCTATTACGTTGCAGGTTGAGCCATGCGCTTTTAATACTTATTGGCATCAGGCGTTCCATTGAATCTCCTCAGAGGAGATAAGCCCATCAACCAGATTAATATGCCTGTCGCATTGGCTTGCCATCCGTGGGTCATGCGTTGCTATGACGAACGTGGTGCCCATTTCGTGACCGAGCGTTTTCATGATCTGAATAATTGTGTTGGCGGAATGGCTGTCCAGACTGGCGGTCGGCTCATCGGCAATCACTAACCGGGGTTGATGTACTAATGCTCTTGCAATCGCTACACGCTGTTGCTGACCGCCGGACAAACGCTCCGGACGATATTGCAGAAAATCTTCCAGCCCGACTTTCGCCAGCATTTGTTCCGCTTTTTCTTTTTTTACTTTCGTACTGAATTTATTCAGCGTTAAGGGATAAGCGACATTTTCGAAAGCGGTCATTACCGGGATTAAATTGAAACGCTGAAAAACAAAACCCAGACTGCTTCGGCGTAATGCGGTAGCTTCTTTAACTTTGCGGGGAAAAGGTGTGCCATCGATAAATGCACTTCCCTGATAGTTCATATCAAGCATGCCCAGGATATTCAGCAGAGTACTTTTCCCGGAACCCGATGGACCGCACAGCGCCACCATCTCTCCCGGGTGGATTTCGCCATTCACGCCACCTAATGCCTGTACCGTTTGCGACCCCAGCTTGTAGTCTTTTTTAATGTTAGAAAATGACAACATAGCCATTCCCCTTGTGGATGCATGAATTAATGGCATTCAATCTAAGGAGTGTCGCCAGCAAAAACTACAGCATGTGACGAACGGCAATAAGCGGGGATGAAAGGTAATATAGCGGGATGAACTGAAATGGTGTGCGCCGGAAGACCTCATCGACCAGCGATGTTTCTTAAGCGCACTACGGGTAAATAGATCTGTTTTAGAAGGTCGATACCGGATGCATTGCCCGCCTGGCTTTAGCGCTTCTTTCGATAGCGTCTCAGTGTCCGGTTCTCAAGACTGAGATCAGCAAATATTTATTTGAGACGTTGGTTCCCGTTCTGAGATTTAAGATCAGACAGTTCCATAATACCGCAGGTGCTTATTTCACCGCGCCTTCGGTCACGCCGCTGATAAATTTACGCTGGAATACCAGGAACACAGCCACCAGAGGCAGTATGACGATCATCGCCCCCGCCATCAGCACCGGGATATCAATGGTGTTTTTATTCTGGAAAAACATCATGCCGATCGGCAAGGTACGCAACTCGTCTTTGTTCACCAGAATCAGGGGGATCAGAAACTCGTTCCAGGTCCAGATAAACAGCAGCAGCGCCAGCGTCGATAGCGTTGGCCAGATGGCAGGCACCAGAAGGCCCCACAGAATTTTGCGCCGTGATGCGCCGTCCATCACTGAAGCTTCCACCAACTCGCGCGGCACCTGTTGCAGTGCGGTAGCGATCATCAGCGTGGTAAACGGCAGTGACAGGGCAATCTGCGGCAGGATCAATGCCAGGTAAGTGTTGGTCAGCCCCATCCAGCGTAGCTCGTGATACAGCGGGATAATAAAAGCTTCGCTCGGCAGCACCATGCCAAGGCCAAGCAACGCCGCCACCACTTTTTTGCCGGGGATCTTCAGCCAGGCAAAGCCAAAACCGGCCAGAATACCGAGCAGAATGCTGCAAATCACCACCGGGATCACCACCAGCACCGAGTTCATAAAGTAAACGTTGAAATGCCCCTGCTGCCAGGCTGTGACATAGTTTTTAAAGTTGAGCGACGCGGGCAAAGTAAAGACGCCCTGGAACAGCTCCATCTGGGTTTTGAATGAGGTCATCAGCGCCATCAGGAACGGCATGATGGTCATCAGCGCCACGATCCAGATAAGCGCGCGAAAAACGACTGGCGTGCCACGCATCAGTGACGCTCCCGAATAGCAAAGTGAATTAACGCATTGATCAACAACACAATCATCATACTGAACACCGCAACTGCCGAAGCATAGCCGAAGTAATGCAGGTCAAAGCCCTGCTTATACATAAAGAGATTGGTGACCATGGTTGAGGTGCCCGGCCCGCCCTGCGTCATCACATAGACCAGGTCGAAGGCTTTCAGGCTGGCGATCACCGTCAGCAACAGCGCGATACGTACCTCGGGGCGCAGTGACGGCAGTGTGATACGCATAAATTTCTGCCGCCGCGAGGAGCCATCCAGATCGGCCGCCTCCAGCAACGAGGGATCCATGCGCTGCAATCCCGACATAAACAACACCAGACAAAAACCAAAGAAGTACCAGGTTGCCACCAGGCCGACAGCAGGCAATGCCCAGTTGAAATCCCCCAACCATGACAGCGCCAACTGCGGCAGGCCAACTGCACGCAGGAACTGATCGATCGGGCCAAATGCCGGGTTGTACAACCAGCGCCACACCACGCCAAGAACCGCCATCGGCATGATATAAGGCAGGAAAAAGAAGATGCGCAACAGGCTACGCTCGTTATTATTGCGCGTTTCATACAGGAAGCTGCACAGCAGCAAGCCGACACTAATCGGCAATAGTGTATAGAACAACATCAGCAATGCGTTGTTGCCCAGCGCTACCCAGAACACCGGATCGCTGAACATACGCAGGTAGTTGCTGATGCCGCTGAAGATCGGCATGGAGGTGCCGTCCCAGTCGGTAAAACTGATACCCAGCGACGCCAGCAACGGCACCAGCAGAAAAACCGCATACACCAGCACTGCGGGTAGAAGGTAGAGCGCATTGCGCCAGGCAGATTTATTCAGCATAACCGTACTCGCTTGCGGGCCTGTCAGCGGCCCGGCATCACTGCCGGGCCGGAATTATCAGTGCTTCAGGGTTTTCAGGTAACGTTGATAGTTGTCATCGAAATTAGTGACCATCTGGTCGGCGGTTTGCCGTCCGGCCAGCAGTTGCTGCACGTTCTGATTCAGTTCGGCGTTCATGGTCGGGGTCGCCCAGTCCACGTAATGACCGAGACCATCATGCTCGTTCAGCGTTACCCACACCTGGTAGGTCTCGGCCAGTAACGGGTTATCAGCCGGGATCTGCGCATTTTTGCTGGCGCTGGCGGGCAGGAAGCCCACTTTCAGCCAGCGGTTCGCCATCTCATCCGACACGATATAGTCGATGAACTTCGCGGCGGTATCCCGCTGCTCTTTGGTTTTCGCCGTACTGGTGATGGAGTACGCCAGGTCAGTCCCCCCCACCATTAGCGCGTGCTGCACGCCAGCGCCCATTGGCATCGCGGCAAAATGAATATCTTTGTTATCTTTGAACTGCCCCAGATACCAGGTGCCGCTCACCAGGAAAGCGGCCTGCCCGTTCTGGAACAGGGTGGCGGCATCGTCATGGCCAATCCCCTGGTAGCCGGTGAAGAAATAGCCTTTGTCGTTCCAGCTTTTCATCATATTGGCGGCCTTCACCAGCTTGTCATCTTTAAAGGTACCGCCCACGTCATAAATCAGATCATCGAGTTTTTTACGGTCGCTGCTTTCGATCTGCGCTTCCCAGAGAGTACTGAGCAGTTGCTGGCCCATGTTGCCATCCAGCAAACCCAGCATCATTGGCGGAGTGCCCTGCGCTTTCAGTTTTTCCATCGCCTGTTCCAGCTCAGCGAGGGTTTTTGGCACGGCTACACCGGCTTTATCCAGCAACGCTTTGTTGTAATACAGGCCAACCATTTCACCGAGGCTGGCGACGCCATACAGTTTGCCGCTGCCGAAGTCCTGATTATCGGACCAGCGGTTACGTTTCAGGATTGAATCCGGGAAACGCGTTGTCCAGCCGTAGGTTTTGGCGTAATCATCCAGCGGCCAAAGCAGCTTGTCTTTCACCAGAGACCCCATGTCGCCACCGCCCTGGTTAACCTGGGCGATCTGCGGGCCATCACCCGCTGTCAGCGCCAGTTTGAGCGGGATACGGGTATCTTCGAAGGAGTGCACAGAACGCTGGATAACAATGCCGGGATTCTGTTGCTGAAACACTTTGATCGCTTCATCCACCGCTTCTGTCTGCTGCGGATAGTTATAAATGTCCCACTCATTCAGGGTCACCGCCTGGGCCGAGGTCATCGCTGCGCCGAGCAGCACCCCCGCGGAAACCAGACGAGACAGGGTGCGAAGAGAGCTACAGAAGTACTGCGAACGTACGGTTGAATCACACATAATGCTCGGTTTCTCCAACAGATGACTGGCATCCCTTCATCTCGGCACCCGCAGTTCCCGCAGGCTGATTCAGCAGAAATAACGCTCACATCCATACTTACTTTATGAACAAAATAAAGTCAAACCTGTGCAGCGAGTAATTTTTGCTCTGTGATGCAGTGCGAAAAGTGAGAAGAAAAGTGGAGTAATCAGCAGGGAATGCTGCTTAATTAGCCAGAATGCCGATGCAACCGGTCACGCTTTACTGAAGCTCAGCATAATTCACTCGTGCTTTTAAACTGCATTAACTCACTGATAGAGCATATGAAAATCGTATAGTTATGAATAACGCTCACGAGTAAATGTTAAAAAGCTCGCGGATTAAGGGCTTGCCGCTGCATCATTGCTGCGTTGTCGCGTTGATGGTCATGCGCTGCGATTATGTTTAGCGTTTTCTTTGTGGGACTACGCAATTATTACATCTTGAAAACTAAGTACGCTTTCATTACCGTAAAAACTGTCTATCTCCTGACCACAGAGGCACCACCATGACGGCTGAAGCAGTTATTCGTCACGCTACCGAGGCGGATTTTCCCGCGCTCTCGCGTATTTGTTTAGAAACCGCCAATGCTGGCAAAGATGCGACAGCGCTCTATTCTGACCCCGCCCTGCCCGGCCTGCGCTTTGTGATTCCCTACGCACGTTTTGCGCCAGATTTCGCGCTGGCGCTGGAACAGCAGGGCGAGGTCGTCGGCTATGCGGTTGCCGTACCGGATACCCGTGCCTTTGAGGCGGTGCTGAACCAGCAGTGGTGGCCGATGTTGCAGGCGCAATATCGTGACTACCCGGCCAGCGCCCCGCTCGACAGCAAAGTTCTGGAAGCCATCTTCCAGCCGGATGCCGCCGCCGATCAGCTGGTAAGCCAGTGGCCAGCGCACCTGCATATCAATCTGTTGCCACCGGCTCAGCAGGGTGGCTGGGGGCGCAAACTGATTGAGCAACTGCTGGCGCTGCTGCGCGAGGCGGGTGTGCCTGGCGTGCACCTTGGCGTCAGCCTGCAAAACGAGCAGGTTTGCGGTTTTTATCAGCGCCTTGGCTTCACGCCCATCGTACGCAGCAACGCTATTTATATGGGCCAGTTACTTTAAGCGAGACACAGTATGACCAGCCTGCATCTGCAAAGCGTTAAGAAGTCTTACGAGCAAGTGAACGTGATTCACGGGATCGATCTCACTATCAACAGCGGTGAATTTGTGGTGTTTGTTGGCCCTTCGGGCTGCGGAAAATCGACGCTGCTACGCATGATTGCCGGGCTGGAGGAGATTAGCGACGGCAAGCTGCTGATTGAGGGCGCGGATATGACCCACCAGCCAGCAACCGAGCGCGGTATCGCCATGGTGTTTCAGTCCTACGCGCTTTATCCGAATATGACGGTGCGCGGCAACCTCGCTTATCCGCTGGAAGTGATGAAGCGTCCGAAAACCGAGATCGCACAGGCAATTGCGCAGACTGCGGAGCGCCTGCATCTGACCGAGCTGCTCGATCGTCTGCCGCGTGCTTTGTCAGGCGGGCAACGTCAGCGCGTGGCGATTGGGCGCGCCATTATTCGCCATCCGCGCATTTTCTTGTTTGATGAACCCCTGTCGAATCTGGATGCCGAGTTACGTTTGCAGATGCGTATCGAAATCGCGCGGCTGCACGCCTCATTGGGTAATACCATGATTTACGTCACCCATGACCAGCTGGAAGCAATGACGCTGGCCGATCGTATTGTGGTGCTGCGTCAGGGCCGTATTGAACAGGTCGGTGCGCCACTGGAGCTGTATCACGATCCGGACAATCTGTTTGTCGCCGGGTTTATTGGTTCGCCAAAGATGAATTTCTTACCCGCAGAAGTGGCCGCCATCGCGCCCGGCGAAGTGCAGCTGCGCGTGCCTTCTCTCGGCCTTCACGCATTAACCATGAAGATTGACGCCGCCTGCCAGGAAGGGCAGAAAGTGACGCTTGGCGTACGCCCTGAACATTTTCAGCCTGCCAGCTCAGCCAGCGCGCCGTTGAGCTTTAGCGCACCGCTGTCGTTCAGTGAGATGCTGGGGCATACCAATTATCTTTATCTGGATGTAGGCCAGGAGCGGCTGCTGGTGATTGAGGAGCGTAACGTGGCAAGCCATGAGATGGGTGAGCCGGTACATTATCAGCTGGATGCGGGGAGTTGTTTGTTGTTTGATGAAGGGGGAATGCGGTTACGGTGAAGGCGCTGCGCGGAATAGCCGCGGTTAGCGCCATAGAGCTTCCACCGACCGCCGCGCAGACCAGCCTGAGTTCGATATTCAAGCGAACTCAGGTTGGTTTCAGATTGATACGTTTATGGTTGTAATCGTGGATGTACTCGCATATGGCGTGTTTCAGCTCACCTGTCGTTGGGTATCCCACTTTTGGGCGCAGTTCAGGCGCAGGACTTAGCCTGAGGTGAACGAAACCCGCGCAATGCCAAAAAAACGCGATGAAGCGCAAATTTTTACGACGCGATCTCTTCATCCGCCTGTGCGGCCAGCAAATCCAGCAATTTATTCACCGCAAAACCCGCCGCGCCCTGTGCCCACATCCGATTTGACTCGGTAATAAACTGCAACGGCGTCATGTGCGGCGTCAGTTTCAGGCGATAGGTCTGGAAACTCTGGGTGATATTATCCAGCAAAATGCGCGACGCCATCTGTGGTTCCATCGCCAGATAGACCACATCGGGATCATAGGCAACCGACAGATTTGCCAGCGATATGCCCAACTGATGGCCGGCTTCCGCCAGCGCGCTCAGCACTTCCTGCGTCGGGCGCATATCCAGGTCGCGCAGCGCCTGCGGCACCTCATCTTTCAGCGTGGCGGCCACCCGTCGCAAAATCGCCTGTGATGAGGCGACATCTTCCAGCAGGCGCTCGGAACCATCCCCCAGCAGGGCATTACCAATCTCACCCGCTTTACCATGACGCCCGCGATAGAGCTGACGATCGAGCAGAATACCTGCGCCAATCCCTTTACCAAAGGTGGCGATAATCGCCGATTGCGCATGACCGAGCTGACCAAATACCAGCGCCGCCATCGCTAAAGCGTTGGCGTCATTTTCGATAAATACCGGCAGCGAAAAGCGTTCCTCCAGTAGCCGGGCAATCGGAACGTTATCCCAGTCCAGCACGCGTGAACGCACGCAATAGCCATTGCTGGCATCCACCAGACCAGACAGCGCCAGGCCAATGGCGCCCACCTTTCTGTTCTCTACGCCGCGCAGAAACTTTGCCAGCGCATCGCCCAGTTGTTTCGGTGTCATGGCTCCGGAAGGCATTTGCTGCTCGCCGATGATATTGCCGCCCAGGTCGGTCAGCACAATCAGATTACGTTCTGCATTGAGCTGGATGCCGATCACGCTGGCGTGGTCGGGATTAAGACCAAGCAGGGTTTTGGGACGCCCCATCGAGACACGTCGCAGCCCCAGCTCCTGTACGATGCCCCCGGTCAGCAGGCGATTAGTAGCCTGCGAGACCGTTGACATACTCAGGCCGCTACGCACTTTGAGATCGGACTGGCTGATCGGCGCATTTTCGACAATCAGCCGCAGAATACGGGCAGTTACGTTCGGAGCAATCATGGTTCTCTTTATCAGCAGAATGAAAAGGTTACGCGGGTTGGTTCATACTGAACTGGCTGGCAAGCCGTAGCGCACCGCTCAGAGCATCGCCCTGCGGTGGCACCAGTAGTGCGGCGATATCCGCCGGAAGCCAGGGCTGAATCGGCGCGGCCAGGCCTCCCATCAACGCCAGCTTACCGTGGCTGCGCGCCAGTAGCGGCTGTATCATCAGTGCGATATCCGCAGCGGTTTGCTGAACCAGCGCAGCGCCATGCACATCACCCGCCTGCGCGGCGGCGAAAACGTCCGGCACTATCCGCCCCCAGTCGGCTGGCGTCGCCTGACGTGACCAGATTAGCATCTGTTCCGGGCTGTCGTGGTAATGCGCCATGATGCGTTGCGTCAGCGCCGAAGACGGCACGATGCCTTCATGGGCCAGCAGCGCCAGCCGGAGCGCACGCTGCCCCAGCACCGCGCCTGAGCCGGCATCGGAGAGGGCAAATCCCCAGCCGCCGAGCAGTGTAAACTGCGTGCCATCCCATGCCGCGCCCTGGCTGCCGGTGCCGGTGATAAATACCGCCCCTGGCGCGCCATTATGCGCCCCGGCGCAGGCCGTTTCGACATCGGTAAAAACATAGCGCGACTGACAAACCGGCTGCCAGCTATCCAGACGTGCTTTGACCGAGGACACATTTGCCCCCGCGAGGCCTGCCACCAGCACGGTTTGTGCCCGTGCCGCTGCCGGTAATGCCGCCTGAGTGAAAAGATCGTCAATCACCCGGTCAATAGCGTCAATCGCCGCTTCAAAGTGCGACCAGACATTGGCTGGCCCGCCGCGCGCTTCCGCCAGCAACTGCCCCCGATCGTCGGTGAGACGTCCACGACAGCGCGTACCACCACCATCAATACCCAGCATCAATGACTGCACGCGCTTCCTCCTGCCCTGCACCGCCCGGGATGACCCTTTATAGATGTGCGAAAGATAGGGTAAAAAAACTTAAATCGCAATAACAAATAAATATGGAAGACACAACACCAAATAAAAATGATTAAAATCATATAAATAATAAAAACATTGATTTTTACGCGCAGGATATTAATTGACTTTAGTTTTTCTGCCGTAATAAGTTAGCGGTCAGATTATCAGCAGCCTGATGGGTCGGGCAGCTAACAGGCAACGGGCTTCAGGGGTATAACATGAAAGTGGGCATTATTGGTCTTGGCTTTCGTCTTTCCCATGTGGTGAAAGAGTTCAGCAAAGCCGATACAGAGTTCTCAGTAGTGGGTTATGTCGATCCGGCTCCGGCGGGTTTACCCAATCTTCACACCTTCGGTATCGATCCCGGCAAAGCATTCGACAGCATTGACGCCCTGCTGAGTCATGGCGGTTTTGATCTGTTGCTGATCGGCTCACCGAACTTTATGCATCTTGAGCATATTCGTCAGGGACTGGCAGCGGGTTATACCGTCTTCACCGAGAAGCCGGTGGTCATCAATGAAGAACAGACGATGTCGATGGCGCGGCTGGTGCAGCAGTATGGTCACGAGCGTATTCTGGTCGGTCTGGTGCTGCGCTACTCGCCGCTGTATCACGACCTGTTGATGGCGCGTGATGATAAACGCCTCGGAGAGATCACCTCCATCGAAGCCACCGAACATATCAAGCCATACCATGGCGCCTTCTTCCAGCGCGACTGGCGTCGGCTGGAGAAATACGCCGGTCCGTACATTCTGGAAAAATGCTGTCACGATATCGATCTTTATCAGGGCCTGATGGGTGAGCGCCCGGTGCGTGTCGCCAGCTTTGGTGGCCGTAAATCCTTTACCCCGCAACACGCGCCGCAGGGCGCCGTCACCCCTGATTCCGAGGTGTATCATGTCAAACCGAGCGGCTGGTCAAGTACCGACGCGGTGTTTGATAGCGACGCCGATATCGTCGATTACCAGACGGCCATCATTGAATACGCCGGTGGCGCCACCCTGGCCTTTCACGCCAACCTCAACGTGCCGGATGAGTTCCGTCGTTTTTGCGTAATGGGCACCGACGGCATGGCGGAAGGTGACTTTGTGCGTAACTATTTCCGCGTGCATAACGCCCGTACCGGCGAGCGTGAAGTAGATACCACCTACAGCGGCAACGCTTACGATGGTCACTATGGCGCTGACGCGCTGATGGCTGAAGAGATTGTGAAACACATTAAACAGGGAACGCCGCTGAAAGTAACAGTGGTGGACGCACTGGAAGCCGGGCTCACCGCAATTAAAATCGACGAAGCGCGAAAATCGAAAACCGTGGTGGATATGACAGAAAGCTGGAAACAATTTGACGCCAGCCTGGGGAAAAAGTAGCCATATAACGGCTACAGACTCGCGGTCCCGGCCCCCGATCGCGAGTTTTGTCATGGCGATACAGACTGGACATCTCCTTTACCGGCCTCCTGGCCGGTTTTTATTTCTCACTCAAAACCACGTCCTGTGGACCGGGCCATCAATAGATTTTCGCTTTGCCTGATAGTATTGAGATCTTTTTCTGACCTGCAGCAGCGCGTATCACGCTTAAACCCGATGTTGATGATGGGAGTGAAATCGCGCGCACGACTTTCATGTCGATTCATCGTGAAAAGAGGGCATAAGAGAAATTAAATCATTCATCAATAGTTACCAGAAAAAGCGTAACATGTGTTTTTTTGTATAAAATGCTCTTATCGTTTTTTGTAAGTTAGTTATGCTTGTTTAACTACTCCGAATTAGAAGGCGACGCGCAATGAAACAATTAAGAATTTATACATTAAAAGATAAAGAAAGTGCGGAAAAATATTTCCGTACGTGTTGGCCAAAGCACATGGTGAGCTTACCAAAGTTTGGGATCTTCATTAACAGCGTATATCTGGGTGGCAATGAGCAAGCTAATCAGGTTATAGCGGTGGTCACGTTCCCTGAAGAGGGTGATGTTAACCTTTTAAATCGCCAATATATGCAAAGCCCGGATTTTAGCGAAGACATGCGTGGATTCAATATGACAGATATAATTCATGTTGATGAAATTGCAATTAGCGAAACGCTTTTTTAACAGCTTTTATTGCAATAGCTGACCGGCACAACCCAACGAGACAATATTTTTCCAGCAATAATTCATTTGAAAGATATTCGCGACTTCAGAAAGTTGAATATACCTTCGACCAGAAGCAGAAAGTCTGCTTCTGGCTGTGAGTTCAACGGGTCGATAAGAGTTAGAAACGGAAGGGTAGTACGTGATTACGTAAAGGGAAAAGAGTAGGCCCCATTCCCTGTGCGATCCCCATCAGCGAAAGCCCACCTGCTGTTGCATGAGACTAACCCCGAATAATCAGGAATAACCGGCTTAATGTTGGTTGTTTATCCTGGTAACCGGAAGGTTTCACAGCAAATTCTGATGGAGTCAATCATCCCGGCGCAGAGTGGGAACGCCGCCGTATTTCTTGCGCTACGTACAGAACGTGGCATCGGAAATGCCCGTCTTGCGGCAGAACCGGTATGCCCGGCTCAGCCAGCTTCAGGGCAAAGACAATCTGCTCTTCAGTGAATCGTGATTTTTTCATCGTCACCACCTCCGTTCAGGGGAGTATGGATCATGCCGGAATTTCTGTTTCTGAATGGAGCAGGATTTTGGGTCAGGGTCATGTATCTGATAACCCATTTTCATCATTTTTGTTTGCTTCCGTTCTGCCTGAAAACATGGGATTAATGTCACTCTTCCGGTTTTGGTCAGTTCGTATACTGCAAGAGTGCTATCGGGGTCCATTATGTTTCTTGAAGAACGTAGAAAGTCTATTTTGCAATATTTAGATGAGCATGAGCGTGGCTATGTGAATTATTTTGCGGCGCATTTTAATGTCACGAAAGAAACGATACGCAGTGATTTAAATACTCTTGCAGAGATGGGTCTGGTGCAGCGCTGTTACGGCGGAGCAATTATTTCACGCCGTAGTTTGCTGGCCGAACTTATTTCTGAAACCGGTGATAGTTTTGAGGTGCTACTGCAACCTATTTATCACCGTAAATCACCCAGTGATGAGCGACAGAAAGGAAAATTTATGCAGGGCAAGGTATGTGTATTTGGCTCGTTCAATGTTGACATTGTGGCTAAGGTTGAACGTTTCCCACGGGGAGGAGAGTCGCTAATGGCGCTGGGCAGCAGTCTGGGGCCGGGCGGGAAAGGGGCTAACCAGGCAACGGCCGCCAGTAAAGCCGGTGCTCAGGTGCATTTTGTCGCAAAGGTGGGTAAAGATCAGTTCAGTAATTTAGCTGCGGATCACCTAACTCGCTCTGCAATTCACTCTTACACGCTTTATCAATCTGAGAGTGAACCAACCGGTAATGCGATTATTTATGTTTCTCAGGAAAATGGCGAAAACATGATTGCTATTTATTCTGGGGCAAATAAGACTATTACCCACAATGAAATTCAGGCAATTATTCCGGAATTATCTTCATCTGACGTTTTATTGGTTCAACTGGAGAATAATTTCGATGCCACTCACTCGATAATTAAGATCGCTCACGAACTGGGTAAGCGAGTGATTCTGAACCCGGCCCCTTATTCTGCTGAAATTATACCCAGCATTCCCTTTGTGGATGTCATTACGCCGAACGAAACGGAGGCGTCTTTATTGTCGGGTATCGACATTAACGATCTTGATACCGCAAAAGAAGCGGCCCTGCGCATTGCAGAACTGGGTGCCAGGAAAGTGCTGATTACAATGGGGTCGCGTGGTGCACTGCTGCTGGACAACCGCCAGTTTAGCCATATCCGCGCCTTCCCTGCCGTCACCGTGGATACCACCGGTGCTGGCGATGCTTTTAACGGTGCGCTAGCCGCCTCGCTGGCCGCCGGAAACAGTCTGGTGCAGGCCACAACCTGGGCTTCCGCCTTTGCCTCTCTGGCCGTTGAGCTGGAAGGGGCATCCAACATGCCTGATTTCGAACAGGCAAACGCACGACTCCGTACCCTCAGAACTCAGGAAAAATAATATGAAAACGATCAACGGTATTGTTCCGGTAATGCTGACGCCATTCACAGCTGACGATCGGATTGACTATCCGGCGCTGGCGAAATTAATCGACTGGTATCTGGAGAAGGGGGTTGATGCGCTGTTTGCCGTCTGCCAGTCAAGCGAAATGCAGTTCCTTTCTTTAGAGGAACGTGTTGAGCTGGCGCGCTTTGTGGTACAGCACGTTAACGGCCGCATTCCGGTTATCGCCTCTGGTCATATCAGCGACGATATTGAAGCACAAAAAGCCGAGCTGCTGGCGATGGCGCAGACCGGCATTGATGCTCTGGTGCTGGTGACCAACCATCTCGATCCGCGTAACGAGGGCAGCGAAGTCTTCTACGCTACGCTCAATACGCTGCTGGATACGCTGCCGGCCTCTCTGCCGCTCGGCCTTTACGAGTGTCCGGCGCCATATCGCCGCCTGCTAAGCGATGATGAATTTACCTGGTGCGCCAACAGCGGCCGTTTCATTGTGCTGAAGGATGTGAGCTGCGATCTGCCGACCGTTGAACGTCGCGTACGTCTGGCTCAGGGGACGCCGCTCAACGTCATTAACGCCAACGCGGCGATTGCCTGGCCAGCGATTCTGGCGGGTTCGCAGGGCTTTAGCGGCGTGTTTACCAACTTCCATCCTGAACTGTACAGCTGGTTATGGCGGGAAGGGAAAAACCAGCGCGCGCTGGCCGATGAACTGGCGATTTTCCTCTCGCTGGGGGCCGTGACCGAAACGCTAGGCTATCCGAAAAACGCCAAAATTTATCATCAGCGCCTCGGGACCTTTGACGGTATCACCTGCCGGGTTAACAAGGATGATGTGCTGAATAAGTTCTGGGGGCTGACGGTGATCCTCGACCAGATTCGTGCCGGAACCGAACAATGGCGTCAGCGTATCGCTGGCTAAGCAGAGGATGCCATTATGATCGTAACCAGTATGAAGGCATGGCCTGCCCAGGAATCCGCTTTCCATCCGGTGATTCGTCAGGCGCTGGCTTTTCTTGCGCAGAATGATTTTCAGGATTTCGTGCCGGGCAAAATCGACTTGATCCCTGGCAGGCTGTTCTGCCTGTTACAGGAGATGGACAGCGTACCTTTTGAAGAGGCGCGGCCGGAGTCACATCGCCAGTTTATCGATATTCAGTATTTGATCTCGGGTCATGAGCGTATGGGTGTCAGCCGTGTAGAAAGCGGTCTGCATACCGTTGTTGATGACCGTACACCGCAGCAGGACATCATGTTCTGGCAGGTTGAAAAAGAAGAGATACAGGTGACGTTAACGCCCGGTATGTTCGCAATTTTCTTTCCACAAGATATTCATCGTCCGTGCTGCCATCCGCAGAGTGGTGGGGTTAATCATCTGCGCAAGGCGGTTGTCAAAATCGATCGTGCGTTACTGGAGGAGACGGTATGAGCACAGTGAATCCGGCTTCCGCCACGGCAATTGCGCCGCCGAAGCTCTCCCGCCGTCGCTGGGGGATCATTTTAATTCTGCTCCTGGCTGCGGTAGTGAACTACCTTGACCGCGCCAACCTGAGTATCGCCAATACCACTATTTCGAAGGAGTTTGGTTTCTCCGGCACTGAAATGGGCTTGCTGCTGTCGGCGTTCCTCTGGCCTTATGCGTTGGCTAACCTGCCCGCCGGATGGCTGGTAGACCGCTTTGGTCCGAAGAAGATGTTCACCGGTGCGCTGACTCTTTGGTCCGCCGTGACCTTCCTGATGGGGTTTGTGAACACCTACAGTTTTTTCTACGGTCTGCGGGTTCTGTTAGGGGTTGCTGAGTCCCCGTTCTTTACCTCGGGTATCAAGATCACCCAAAGCTGGTTTTCAGATAAAGAGCGCGGCCTGCCGACATCGATCATCAATACCGGTTCGCAAATTGCTAATGCCATTGCTCCGCCGCTGCTGACCGTTCTGCTGCTGTGGGTAGGCTGGCGCGGGATGTTTATCGCCGTCGGTCTGTTGGGGATTCCGTTAGTGCTGGCGTGGTTGAGGTTTTATCGCGATCCGGATGCGCGGGAAGCGATGCTGATTCATACCGGTAAAGTCGCCGTTACCACAGCGGATAAACCGCAGGTAAACTGGAGCGACCTGTTCCGCAACAAAACGACCTGGCTGATGATTTCCGGCAACTTCTGCATCATGTTTACTATCTGGGTTTATCTGACCTGGCTGCCGGGTTATCTGGAAACGTCGCTGGGCTTTAGCCTGAAGCAGACGGGCCTGATTGCGTCGATTCCGTTCTTCGCCGGTATTCTTGGCGTGCTGTGCGGCGGGATGATCTCTGACCGTCTGGTGCGCAAAGGGGTTAATGCGGTAACGGCGCGTAAGGTGCCTATTGTGCTGGGTGCGACGATGGCGGCCTGTTTTGTGATGCCAATTCCGTTTGTCAGCAACAGCGGTACTGCGATTACGCTACTGACGCTGGGCTATTTCTGCTCGCAAATGCCATCCGGAGTTATCTGGGCGCTGGCAGCAGATATGGCACCAAAAGAGCAGGTTGCTTCCCTCGGTGCGATCCAGAACTTTGGCGGTTTCCTCGGTGCAGCGCTGGCGCCAGTGATCACCGGGATTATCCTTGACACTACCGGTCAGTTCACCAACGTCTTTATTCTCGGTGGCTGCCTGCTGTTCCTTGGCGCCTGTCTCTATGGTTTCTTTGTACGTAAACCGTTGGCACAGTAGTTCTCTCCTCAGACAAAGCGCCGGCTGGTGCTTTGTCTGTCTTGCTGTGTGCCATGGCCGTATCGCGGGACAGTAACCACAATCTTTCGGGAAGGAAAGGATCCTTATAAGGCGCAAGACGTTATCAATAGCTGTGGCTACTTCGTCTTCACTGCGTCCGCCATTTATTGCAAAGCGGTTATCAAAAACGAAGTGCGGAACCGAACGAACGCCTGCCTAAGTGGAGCTCGACGCTTCTTGCTCAATCTGTTTGTGGCAGGCGGGGTCGAGTGCGAGGGTGCGGGCCTCATCCCTGCTGAATCCACAGGCTGTCGCAACATCTGCCAATATTTCGGCATCAGCAATGTTTCTTGCCGCAAGGAAATAGGCGTCCGTGATGGCTACGGCGAGTTGGTGCTGCGTGCCACGTTCTCTGGCGGCCAGGATAATGGCGTGCGCAGCCGGTGTTGGGTAGGCATAGCGCTGACGATTAAGGTCCAGGTCGAAACCGGACGCACGAGCTTCTGCTTCGGGGCGAGCAAATGCCGACTTCGCATCTGTCACACCATATCGTGCGCGTAGCAGGTCGGGGATGAAGAGTCCGGCCGCTGGTGCGTCTGGCAGCAGAAGAACCGGATGATGGTGAATATCCGCACCCACCCCAGGGAAGCGTTCCAGAAGAACCTTGTCGAGCCGGTGCAGGCCCACAAAACACCAGGGGCAGGTGATCTCGGTATATAAGTCGATTCACAACATGATCCCATTCCTCCTTACTCAACGATTGGCGATACCCGGCGCGGCGCGCACGAACGTTTTATCCGTGACCTGGTCCACAAGAAACTTAGCCAGATTGCCTCTGGACAGTTTCATGCTGAGCCTGGTCCGCCCGTACCAGCCCACATCAACATTGTCATTTGCAGGGCCATCCCTGAGATTCGGAATCCTCACCAGTGTCCAGTCGAGACCGGAACTGGCGATGAGTTCACCCGTGGCCCTGATGTCTTCATAAGCCCCGGGCACGATCACCCTGAACAGCAACACAAACGCATGTGCCTTGAGAGCGAATCCATCTCTGGGATCGCGATATGCGGCGGTGGAGATCTGGATGAGGCGACGCACACCCATTTGCTCCATCGCTGAGATGATATTGGACAGACCATGCATGACCGGTTTGTCCTCCTGGACCTTCAGGCTGTTAGGACCGAGTGCGCTGATTACTGCATCAGCGCCGCGAACGCACTTCGCAATGGCTTCATCGTCCTGCAGGTCGCCAACAACGACTTCGATCTTTCCCGCGAATGCGTCAACCTTCCTGGCATCGCGCGTATAGACCGACAGGCTGTAGCCCTGCTTCAGGGCTTCTTCGATAATGTGTTTTCCGGTCGGACCGGTCGCACCAAACAGAGAGAGTTTCATTTTTAATTCCGGGTAAACAGACGTTGTTTGCTCTTACACGCCGGGGGCGCAGCCCACAGCCAGACAACCTAAAGCCTGGAGGGGAGATCGAATTGAAGACCGATGAGCTTCTCGGTTTCGACCCACAGGCGCTTTGCGGTTTCTTCGTTCTGCGCGCGCTCGTTGATACGCGCGCGTACCGGAGGGCCCTTGTGCCCGAAGAAGCGTCCTGGCCCCCAGTAGCTGCCCGGTGGCGCATTCGGATCAGTCGCTGCGCGCATTGTATTAAGCGCCCCTTCGAACGTACCCAACTGCAGAATGGGGTTAAGAAAACTTGCCATGAAGCGCTCATGCGGACGCAAGTGGCGTTGTAGCTCGCTTTGCGTCCACCCTGGATGAGCTGCCGTGACCAGTACGCCGGAACCACACACAGCCAGACGTCGCTGAAGTTCCAGAGCGAAGAGGAGATTCGCGAGCTTGCTTTGCCGATAGGCCGTCAGTGCGTTATATGGCCGGTCATTCCAGTTCAGGTCGTCGAAGACAATGTGACCGTCGTGATGGGCCAGGCTTGAAACAATGACAATTCGCGCATGTGGGGTGCGGAGCACAAGCGGCATAAGACGCTGAGTGAGCGCTACATGGCCGAGGTGATTCGTACCGAACTGAATCTCAAAGCCCTGCCGGGTACGTGACAGAGGGGGAAGCATAACGCCTGCGTTGTTGATGAGCAGGTCGAGCCTGTCATGTGTTGATGTGAACCGTTCGGCAAAAGCCGCAATGGAATCGAGGTCCGCAAGATCAAGAGCCTCCAGGGCTGGCGCCGTGGAGGGCCTCTCATCAACGATTCGCTTGAGTGCGCGTTCACTTTTACTGAGGTTCCGGCATGCAAGTACGACCTTCGCGCCGCGGAGAGCAAACATGCGAGCCGTTTCGAAGCCGATACCGGTATTCGCGCCAGTGACAATGACAGTACGTCCTGTCTGATCCGGAATATCATCAAAGGTCCATGTACTCATCAGAACCACCTCCACCGTTAAGCCGCTGGTAACGACAGAAGCATCTCTGCGTTGAGCGTGGGGACAGAGTTGCATGCAGTGACCGTACCTGCGCCAAAAGGACAACGGTTTTCTTCATTGTCATGGTTATGCCACCTTAGCCAACAGAGCTTGCACAGCCGCCCCGGTACTGGCGATGGCAGCTTGTGCCGCGTCAGGGCCTTGCACCGTACCCTCAATACGGATGAGCTCGACGTCAGTCAACCCGATGAAGCCGAGCATGTGCAGGAGATAACTGGTCTGGAAATCGAAAGGTGCATAGACTCCCTCCGAGAAAACACCTCCAGCGGCAGTGACCAGATAAACCTTCTTGCCGGTCAGCAGACCATGGGGTACGCCTGTTTCGTAACTGAAGGTGATGCCCGGCCAGGTGATGTTGTCAATCCACGCTTTGAGCTGCGAAGATGGACCGAAATTCATCATGCCCGAGCCAAGCACAATTACGTCCGCGGCACGCAACTCATCAACCAGTTCCATGGCACCTTCGACAGCCTTAGACTCTTCTGCTGTACGGGCATCAGGCGCCATCACGCGGCCCTTGATATAGTCTTGCGTAATGTGCGGCGCCGGATTAGCAACCAGGTCGCGAACGGTCAGCGAGCCCCCGGACTGCATCCGGATGCCATTGGCAATTTCAGTGGCGAAGCGTGTGGAAAGACTTTCGGCCCCGCGCGGACTGGACGTGATCAGCAGGATTTTTCTCATGGTGACTCCTCATGTAGTATAAAATAGATACCAGGTAACATTTTCAACCTTAGTTATCTATCGATACAGAGGATACTAAGATTCCTGTCTGCATTTAACAAGAAGGCACATCCATGTCACTGAGTCACAAAAACTTGCCCGAAGCACTGCCCTCTCCCAATACGGGAGGCTGTCAGGCCACCCGCGAGATACTGGATCGCATCGGCGACAAATGGAGTCTCTACATTATTGCTTCGCTGGCCAATGGGAAGCGACGCTTCAACGAGTTAAGACGCAGTATTGAAGGCATCTCCCAGCGCATGCTGACGCTGACTTTGCGTGGAATGGAGCGCGATGGGCTTCTTACCCGGACGGTCTATCCGACCATTCCGCCACGCGTCGAATACGAACTCACCGAACTGGGCCGGACGCTGTTAGTGCCTGTGATGGCGCTTGTGAACTGGGCAAACGACAACCGATTCACCATCGCCGAAGCACATAAACGCTTCGACGACGCGCGCGAACCAGACGAGAGATAAGCCCGGGGCGTGATTACGGCAGAGCCAGCAGAAGCGGGAGACAGAATAAATGTCTGACAAGAATTGATCCAACAGTCTGGATAACAATGAATTTCTTTCGTTGTTCGCTCATAGTTGACGGAGTGCAACATAACGGCAGCTTCTACAACCAGCCTGGCCTGTTTCACTCAAATTCCTTGTCGCAAGATCGTGGGCCATCTGGCTATGATTACAAAAATACCCCTAAGAACGGATAATATCGGTTAACAGGAAATCCAGCAGTGACCGGGTGGTTGCGGGTAAGTACTTACGCGAGGCATACGCGGCATATACATCCAGTTGAGGTAACTGGTAGTCTGGAAACAAGGCTACAAGTGCTCCGGACTGAATATCCGATGAGCATGTGAAGGCGGGTAAATGTACGATCCCTTTTCCGTTCAGTGCTGCAGAGAGCAGTACCATGGAATCATTAGCAGCGATGCTGCCTGAGACCTCCACTTCGATAACAGGCATGTTCGGTTCTCCCGACGGAGGGCAGAAACGCCACGTGTTACCAAAACGGGTGTGATTCAGGCAGTTATGCTGGCGCAGGTCATCAGGATGACCGGGCGCTCCGCAACGGTCGAGATAAGCCGGAGCCGCGCAAACAACAGAAGGGCAGCGGGTCAGCAAACGTGAAATCATGCCCTGTGCCGGTTCACTACCCACAATGATTGCCAGATCGACAGCTCCCTCATTCAGGTTTACCGCGTGATCTCCCAGCACCATTTCCACTGACGTTTTGGGAAACCGCTCAGCATAGCGCGCGATCGCTCCCGCAAGATAAGACTGCCCGAACGATATACTGCTGGCCACGCGAATTAGCCCCTGAGGTTCCGTGTGTCTGCCCGCTGTGGCTAACTCAATATCTTCATTCAACGCAATGATTTGTCGACAAAAAGAAAGAATATTGCAACCGTCACTGGTCGGGCCGAGGCAGCGGCTGGTTCTGTGTAGCAACCGTACCCGAAGCTCGCTTTCGAGCGAGGCAATGTAGCGGGTCGCCATGGCACGGGAAATATCCATCCTGTTTGCCGCGGCAGTCAGGCTCCCCAGTTCGACCACATTAATGAAGACTTTCATGGCGGTCAGTCGGTCCATCTCTTCACCCTGACGTCCGTTTTATGCAACATTTCATTGCCTTTTTAGCCGTATATTCGATCGAATGAAGCAACTATAGTACAAAGCCTGGTCAATCCACAACGGAATGCAACATGCTGAAAACCCGCTCTCTTTTACTTGCTTTAATCCTGCTGATGGCCGGAGGGACTGCGAACGCGCAGATATCAGAAACCACCGCAGCAGAGGCAACGCCTATGGCAGGCTGTGGTCCGTCATCAACCATTAATGCTTTGTTCACAGAGTTTGGACGAACCGGAAAAATGCCAGAGGAATTAGGCAAGTGGCTGAATAACAGTGAAATCCAGTCAATTCCCCCCTTTAAGGTCTTTGATAATGTTTACTATGTTGGCATATGCTGGGTATCGGCGTGGCTGCTGAAAACAAGTGACGGCCTGGTATTAATCGATACGTTGTATGAGCCATACACCGACAGGCTGCTTGAGAATATCAAAAAACTCGGTTTTGACCCTGCTGATATCAAACTGATTCTGGTGACGCACGGCCATTTTGACCACGCCGGAGGCATATCCCGCCTCAAGGCACTGACCAAAGCAAAGATTGCCATGACCCGTGAAGGCTGGATCGAGGCACGCGAGGATGCCCAAAAATCGCAGGGTAAGCCAGGAGCATGGACGATGCCGCCTGCCGCCGACCTTGAGATCAAGGATGGCGAAATACTGACCGTAGGCGATACACGCATTCAGGCATTTGCAACGCCCGGACATACCTGGGGCACGGCATCCTATGTGTATGATGTTAAGGATGGTAAACAAACCTATAAAGCCATTACCGTGGGTGGTCTTGGCTTAAACGCAATAGACGGACCACAGCAGGTTGAGGCTTACATCAGCAGTATTGATCGCATCAAAAAAATGGTGAACGATCCCCGCCATCCGATCAGGGTACATCTCACTGCACACCCTTTCAGCAATGGCATGATTGAAACGGTTGCCCGCCTTAAAGAGCGTCAGCCTGGCCAGACTCATCCCATGGACGATGCCGCAGGGATTATCAAACAACTCGACCAGCTCCGTCTCGGTGCCAGCGAACGCCTTAAAGTTGAGCAGGCCAAAACGGCGAAATAAGTCTGAAAATAGACACGCATGGTGTGATGCAGTTTGCCACGTTCAGATAATTTCCGGCCCTTACTCGCACGTTCGGGCCGGATTTTCTGCTGACACTTGGTGATCGCATTCTGATGTAATCTTCCCTGACATCTTGTCTTCCTGTTTATAAAACCAGGTGAAGAATGGATACAGCTGGACAGAAATGTCGTCTTTCCCATTAAGTCGGCAGGCAACTTTGTGCCAGAAGTGGACATTAATTTCATTACTCTAATCTGCCTTCCTACATACAGTGCAGGTGATGGCGCAATTTGCCACAACCATGGCGTACTTTGAATGCTTATTTGAGGTTTAAAAGAATATGATACCAGTTCTATCCCGGTAGATAATTTACGTCAGGAACCAGAAAATGGCACGTAACCGTACTTTTTCTCTCAACATCGGCTGGAGAGCATTACTCAAAGACGCCGGGCTTACACCACCAGACATATTGCGAAAAGCACACCTGCCAGACGACACATTCTCCAGGGCCGAAAGCGGCCTTGATACAGAAGAATACTTGCGTTTGTGGCATGCGATCGAGACAGGAATGAATAGTCCTGCTTTCCCCCTGCCTCTTGTTGAAAAGGTTTCAGCTGAAGTTTTCGATCCACCGCTTTTCGCCGCGCTGTGCAGCACTAATATGATGCAGGCAGTCCAGCGACTGGCCAGATATAAGCAGCTCATTGCCCCAATGGTGCTGGAGACAGCCGTTAATCATAACGGCATTCTCACGGTTTCACCGCGCTGGTTGTCAGCCACAGACATCCCTGTATCTTTGCAGGTCGCAGAGCTGGCTTTCTTACTGCGGCTGGCGCGACTTGCAACACGTGAACCGATCAGGGCATTAAACGTCCTGCTCCCGCAGCTACCCTCCGGTGCACAGGCTGGTCACTTTACCCGGTTCTTTGGTACCGGCATCTCGCATGGAGAAAAGCCTGCTATCAGCTTTTCCGCCACTGATGCCCTGAGGCCTTTTTTAACGGTAAATGAAGGGATGTGGCAGGTATTTGAGCCTGAGCTGCGCCGCCGTCTCAGTGAGCTGGATGTAACGGCTTCAACCTCTGAACGCGTGCGTGCGGTGCTTCTGGAGTTGCTGCCGGGTAACGAAGCCACTATCGAGAAAACAGCAGAGCGTCTGGGTATGAGTAAGCGCACATTGCAGCGCAGACTTGAGGATGAGGGAGAGAATTTTCGCGCTCTCATCAATACCTGTCGCGAAAATCTGGCCCGCCACTATCTGCGCAATACCAGCCTGCCCGGCTACGAAATTGCCTTCCTGCTTGGCTTTGAAGATCCGAATTCATTCTACCGTGCTTTTATGGCCTGGACAGGCCATACGCCTGAAACGGTCAGGGAAGCCATGCGTTTTAATTAAAAGAGATCATCATGACAAACCCCGAAAATAATCGCGTTGTATTGCTGGCAGGCGCCTCAGGGCTGACAGGTGGACAGTTACTTCAACTGCTGCTGAATGATCCGGGAGTGATCTGCATCCATGCCCTGAGCCGAAAGCCACTCAGAGTCAGTCATCCAAAGTTACAGGTCCATCTGGTTGATTTCAGATCACTGCCACAACTTCCTCATGCGGATGAAGCCTACCTTGCACTGGGGACAACAATCAAAGTGGCAGGCAGTAAAGAGGCGTTCCGGGCAGTGGATTTTGACGCTAATCTGGCCGTTGCACAGGCCGCTATACGGGCCGGGGTCAGCCGTATAGGACTGGTCAGCGCCAGCGGTGCAAGCGTCAGGTCGTCCATGTTTTATACCCGGGTAAAAGGTGAACTGGAAGACGCACTCAGGGCACTGCCATTAACCACGCTGGTCATTGCGCGGCCTTCATTATTGCTCGACTACCGTTCAGGGTTAGGGCAACCAGTGCGCCTGGGGGAAATAATTTCCATACCAGTTGCCAAACTGTTATCTCCCGTTCTTCCGGGTCCCTATAAGCCCGTCAGGGCTCTGGCTGTTGCACGGTCGTTGACGCAGAAGGTACCCGTCACTAAAGGGGTGGTTGTCCTGTCTTCTGACCAGTTGATCAAACTGGGAACCCAGTCGGAATGAAATGACAGCACGCAAATCTTATCGAAGTGTGTACATGCTGTTAATAGGCAGTTTACTTGTCGCCTGCTCTGCCGTCGAGCGTCCCACCCGGAGCAGCATTTCAGGTAGTCTGCTGACTGACGGCCATCTGCAGAATTCAGGTGTCGTCCCCCTTCCTGCGGTATCTACCCGACCACGAGTATCTCTCGTTCTCGGAGGTGGTGGTCTCAGAGGCTATGCGCACATAGGTGTGCTGCAGGCTCTTGAGGATGCGGGTATCCGGCCAGACCTGGTTGTCGGGACATCAATCGGAAGTATCATTGGTGCCGCTTATGCAGCGGGCAACACACCTAATCAAATCTGGAAAATGGCCGCCACCTTACGGGTACTATCTCTGGCCGATTTAAATATCCATGGACCTGCTTTTGTCAGGGGGGAGGCTCTTGCACGCTGGGCAAACAGCCTGGTCGGGGGAAAAGCGATCGAACACTTCCCTGTGCGCTTCGCGGCAGTGGCAACAGAGATAAATCTTTCACTGCCGTATGTCATCACCGCAGGAGATGCCGGACAGGGACTCAGGGCCTCGGCAGCGATACCGGGCGTTTTCCTGCCGGTAAAGAGCAAGGGTCTGACCCTGGTCGATGGCGGAGTAAGCGCACTGGTTCCTGTTCGTGCTGCCCGCGCGCTGGGTGCAGACGTGGTGATCGCCGTCGATATTTACTGCCATGGGCAGCCTTACCCGATGAACTCAGCTTTATCAATACTGCTACGCGTATCGCAGGCACAAAGCTGTCTGCTCGCCAGACCGGAAGCTGACTCTGCAGATGTCCTCATCACCCCGTCAGTAAAACCCGCGGGGATAAACGACGCCGAAGGGCGCGAAACCGCCCGGCAACTGGGCTACCAGGCTGTCGTCGAAAAACTGCCGCTCATAAGGTCAGCGTTACAGCATTCCCCTTTATCTGAAAAAGGCTCACTTCCCGCGCCGCGTGGCGCCTTCAGCAAGCACTCTGGCGCATAGCGCAAGATAAATCAGGCACTGGTTCAGGCAAACTGAACGCAGTTCATTCAATGAGGTGCCTATGTTTACTCAGGAAAAGAAAACCGCGCTGGTCACCGGCGCATCGTCTGGCATGGGCAAGTCGATTGCCCGCCGCCTGATACAGGATGGCTATCAGGTTTACGTTGCCGCCCGCAATGTCGAAAAGATGGCTGATCTGGTCAGTCTTGGTGCCCAGGCGCTGCGGATGGATATTTCCAGAGATGAGGAAATTGTCTCCGGTGTAAAAACCATTCTGGGCCAGACCGGCGGTGTCGATGTCCTGGTCAACAATGCCGGATTTGGCCTCTATGGCCCGGTAGAAGAGATAGATATTGACGAAGCCCGCTATCAGTTTGAGGTCAATCTGTTTGGTGCCGCGCGGCTGACACAGTTGCTGCTCCCTGCGATGAGGGACAGACGCTCCGGACACATTGTCAATATCACCTCCATGGGCGGGAAAATGTACAGTCTCCAGGGGGCATGGTACCACGCGACGAAGCATGCGCTGGAAGGCTGGTCAGACTGCCTCAGGCTGGAAGTAGCCGGGTTCGGTATAAAAGTGGTGATTGTTGAACCCGGCGTTATAGAGACGGGCTTCGGCGATGCCGCCAGTGACAGTATTGTCAGACAACGTCTGGCCAGCGGACCGTATGGACACCTGGTGAAAATCGTGTCCACGTCGATAAAAAATACATACGGGCAGGGAAAAGGCAGCTCACCAGAGGTCATTGCGGAAATCGTATCCCGTGTAGTGAACAGCAGTAACCCGCGTACACGGTATGCGGCCGGTAAGTTTGCAAAGATGCTCATCCGCATGCGCGTCTGGCTGGGCGACCGTATGTTCGACCGAATTATTCTCAGTCAGACCCGCTGACAGACAATCAGCGCAGATCTATTTTCATCACATGAGGTAAATGTCATGACAGCGAAAACCTGGTTCATCACTGGCGCAGCAAGAGGGTTTGGTAATATCTGGGCAGAAGCGGCACTGGCCAGGGGGGATAAGGTTGCGGCAACCGCACGTAATACAGGCTCCCTGGAAACACTTGTTGAGCGGTATGGTGACAGGGTGCTTCCTTTACAGATGGATGTTACCGATTCCAGACAGGTATCGGATGCGGTCACCAGAGCACACAGCCATTTTGGACAGCTTGATGTGGTGCTGAACAATGCCGGCTATGCGCTTGCCGGGGCGATTGAAGAAGCCAGTCTGGATGAGGTTAAAAAGGAGTTTGATACCAACTTCTTCGGTATGCTGCGTGTAATTCAGGCCGTGCTTCCTGTTCTGCGTGGCCAGAAGTACGGACATATTCTGGGAGTCTCCAGTGTGGCGGGGCTCGTGGCCGGTCCGGTTACGGGTTTCTATAATGCCTCAAAATGGGCGGTAGAGGCACTGCATGAAAGTCTGGCAACGGAAGTATCCAGTTTTGGGGTAAATGTCACCCTCATAGAACCTGGCGCGTATGCTACAGACTTCTCAGGTCCGTCATCCCTGAAAATTGCTGAAGGTATGGATGCGTATGCCGGACTACGTCAGCAGGTTTTTGAGCAGGGTTCACAACTGGAATTTGGTGATCCGCAGGCCACCGTTCAGGCGATATTCCACATCGTTGATGCAGAACAACCACCATTGCGTGTTTTCCTCGGCACAGAGGGTATGCCTCTGCTACGCAAAGTCTATGAAGCCAGACTGGCTGAATGGGAAAAATGGGAGTGGCTGTCAAACTCAGCTCAGGGAACATCCGTTAAATTAAATGTTACACCCTGAGGCATTCTATAGCTGATCGCTTATACGCGACCGGCCATTTTACTGACCTGTATTTCAACTGTCGAATCTATGATTCATGGCAGGTTCTGAACTTCACATACTTCTGCTCCTCGCTCATTGCAGACCTCACATCCCCAAATTTCACCATCTCCATACCATAAGTGAAGCCTTCTTACGCCTGGGAATGAATTCTGGAGGAGCAGGTCAAGACGTCATTTATTTCTGCCCAGGACTACGAATTGACGTGCTCGCGACAGTAAAGACGTTTCCAGCCTGTGGGCGTCAGCCCGGTCAGTTTACGGAAGATCTGCCGAAAGTAACTGGTGTCATTGAATCCGCACTGGCTAGCGACTTCGGTTAGCGACAGCGAATTATTGATCAGCAACTTCTCCGCCATCAGTACGCGCTGGCGATGGATAGCTTCCGTCAGCGTCAGACGAAAAACACGGCGGTAGACGCGTCCCAGATAATCTGCGTTGCAGTGCAACTCCTTTGCCAGCGAAGACGTGGTGATCGGCAAATGGAATTGGGTGCGAATGAGCTGATGGGCCTTCCACGCCAGCGCCATTCCAGGGCTGTCATTGGCGCTTTCCTGCGGGCCGGGGGCGGCAATTTGTTGCAAGATCAGCAGCAAAATACACTCCATCGCCACGTTGCGGCGAATATTTTCCTGCTCGCTGAGAAACTGGCGAAACAGGGAAATGACATACTGTGGATCGCTCACCCGTGTATATTGGGGGACGCTCAGCAGCGCAGCATACCCCCTTTCTTCGTGCAGCCAGTCAAAATGCAGCCAGTAGAATTTGAGATCGGCTGGAAAAGCGCCCTCGCCCACATGGCGATGCCCCGGGCGCAGCAGCAAACTCTCGCCCGCCTGTACAATAAACAGGTGATCGTCTTCACGGATTTGCAGCTCTCCGCGCTCCACAAAGATGACTTCCCATGAGGTCAGCGTGCGCGCGGGATGGCTCCCTATCCCGCGAGAAATGAACAATCCGCCATTTTGCACACGAACCGGAAACGCTATGGATAATTCAAGCATCGATAATCAATTTTCCGCTTTTTAAGTCATATTAATAGGCCTTTCTATTTGATTATTAATCAAAAAATAGTTTACTGCCCGATCCAGCTCACACTTTATTAAACAGGTCGGAATCGCTCTCTTTTTATACTTTTCCCTTCTCTTGTTGAGCGCCGTATTCCGGGCAAAATAAATCCGTACCTGAAAATAAGCCCGTCCTGATGCGGGCAATGGACTCTGACCCTGATGAGGAGTTTATTATGACTGCTAGCCCGATTACGCAAACCGAACTGACGCAGCAGGACGCGAGCGATGCCCTTTCCCTGCGCGAGAAAATCGGTTACGGGCTGGGTGACGCCGGTGGCACGGTAATCACCTGCCTGATCATGAATTTCCTGACATTTTTCTACACCGATGTATTTGGTCTTACCCCGGCGCTGGTCGGGACGCTGTTTATGGCGTTGCGTGTGTTTGATGCGGTGTCCGATCCGATTATGGGCATTATGGCTGACCGCACGCAGAGCCGCTGGGGACGTTTCCGTCCATGGCAACTGTGGATTGCGGTGCCGATTGGCCTGATCGGCGTTCTGACCTTTACCACACCTGACGTCAGCATGAACATGAAGATCGTCTGGGCGTTCGGTACCTATCTGTTGCTTTCCGTCAGCTATACCGCGATCAACGTGCCCTATTGCGCACTGATCAACACCATGACCAGCCGCCACAGCGAAGTGATTGCCTGCCAGTCCTGGCGCTTTGTGCTGTGCGGCGTGGCGGGTTTTTTGGTCTCTGTGGGCCTGCCCTGGCTGGTATCTGTACTGGGCAAAGGCAACACCGCGCAGGGTTATCAACTGGGCGTCGGGCTTCTGTGTAGCGTGGCGGTGGTGATGTTTCTGTGCTGTTTTTTCTGGGTACGCGAGCGCGTCTCACTGGACAGCCTGGGGAAATTTACCCTGCGTGAGCATCTGGCTGGGTTGCGCCGAAATGACCAGCTACTGCTGATGCTGCTGATGTCGTTCCTGCTGATCAATGTGTTCAACATTCGGGGTGGAGGCTATATGTACTTCATCACCTATGTCTTGCAGGGCAGTACTGCTTACACCTCGCTGTTTTTTACCATGGTGACGTTTGCCTCGATTCTTGGCTCGGTGCTGGTCAGCCCGCTTTCCAAACGCGTGGATACCGTCAGATTGTATTACTGGACCAACATCGTCCTGGCTGCGCTGGCAATCGTGATGTGGTTCTTGCCTACAAGCCCGGCGTGGCAGACCTTCTGGCTGGTGGTGATTTTTGGCAACGGTATTATTCTCGGCTTCACCCTGCCGCTGCATTTTGCATTGATAGCTTTCGCCGATGACTACGGTGAGTGGAAAACCCGCGTGCGCTCCTCGGGGATGAACTTCGCCTTTAATCTCTTCTGCATCAAACTGGCCTGGGCCTCAAGCGCCGGGATCATCAGCCTGGTGTTTATCTTTGTCGCTTATCACCCAGGCGCAGGGCACCAGACGACGGCATCGCTGCATGGCATTACCAGCATGGAAACCCTGCTGCCTGCTTTATTCCACTTGCTGCTGGCGTTCACTATTCTCGCCTGCAAACTCAACAATCCACTCATGGCGCGCATAGCCAGCGAGTTGCGTGTTCGCCATGCTCCGGTCTGAGGAGAACATTATGTCTGTGATGGAAGTCGATCTGCATAAGCTGAAAATTAACGATCCCTTTCTGGGTCAGTATCAGCAACTGGTAAGGGATGTCGTCATTCCTTATCAATGGGATGCGCTGAACGATCGGATCGCCGAGGCGGATCCCAGCCATGCAATTGAAAATTTCCGTATCGCCGCCGGGCTACAGCAGGGAGAATTTTACGGCATGGTGTTTCAGGACAGTGACGTGGCGAAGTGGCTGGAAGCCGTCGCCTGGTCGCTGTGCCAACAACCGGATGCGGAACTGGAAAAAACCGCCGATGAGGTGATTGAACTGGTGGCTGCCGCCCAGTGTGAAGACGGCTATCTCAACACCTATTTCACCGTCAAAGCCCCCAGCGAGCGCTGGACTAACCTTGCGGAATGTCATGAGCTGTATTGCGCCGGGCATATGATCGAGGCCGGAGTGGCCTTCTTTCAGGCCACTGGTAAGCGCCGTCTGTTAGAGGTGGTGTGTAAACTTGCCGACCATATCGACAGCGTGTTCGGACCTGGTGAGACACAGTTGCACGGTTATCCCGGGCATCCCGAAATCGAGCTGGCGCTAATGCGCCTGCATGACGTAACGCAGGAGCCGCGTTATCTGGCGCTGGTGAATTACTTCGTCGAGCAGCGCGGAACGCAGCCGCATTTTTACGATATCGAATATGAAAAGCGTGGCAAAACATCTTACTGGAACACCTATGGCCCGGCGTGGATGGTAAAGGACAAAGCCTACAGCCAGGCGCATCAACCCATTGCCGGGCAGCAAACCGCTATCGGTCACGCGGTACGTTTTGTTTATTTGATGACCGGCGTGGCGCACCTGGCCCGGCTCAGCAATGATGAGGCGAAACGGCAAGACTGCCTGCGTTTATGGCATAACATGGCCCAGCGCCAGCTCTATATTACGGGCGGTATCGGTTCGCAAAGCAGCGGTGAAGCGTTCAGCAGCGATTACGATTTGCCGAACGACAGCGTGTATGCCGAAAGCTGCGCGTCCATTGGCCTGATGATGTTCGCCCGCCGTATGCTGGAGATGGAAGCAGACAGCCAGTATGCCGATGTGATGGAACGAGCGCTGTATAACACCGTGTTGGGCGGCATGGCGCTGGATGGTAAACACTTCTTTTACGTTAACCCGCTGGAGGTTCACCCGAAAACGCTCCGCTTTAATCATATTTATGATCACGTTAAACCGGTTCGCCAGCGCTGGTTCGGTTGCGCCTGCTGCCCCCCTAATATCGCGCGTTTGCTGACCTCGCTCGGTCATTACATTTATACCCCACACCAGGATGCGCTCTATATCAACCTTTATGTCGGCAACAGCATTGAAGTGCCCGTCGGGGATAAGGTTCTGCGGCTGCGTGTCAGCGGTAATTTCCCGTGGCAGGAAAAGGTGATGATTGCGGTTGAGTCGCCGTTGCCGGTGCAGCATACCCTTGCTTTACGCATGCCTGACTGGTGCGATGCGCCACAGGTCACGCTCAACGGCGTTGCGGTGGAAAAAGCGGTTCACAAAGGTTACCTGCATATTCACCGACTCTGGCAGGAAGGCGATACGTTAACCCTGACCTTGCCGATGCCGGTACGTCGAATATACGGTAATCCGCTGGTGCGGCACGTTGCCGGAAAAGTGGCGATTCAGCGGGGGCCACTGGTGTATTGCCTTGAACAGGCCGATAACGGTGAGGAACTGCATAACCTGTGGTTACCGCAAACCGCAACCTTCAAAACGACTGAAGGCAAGGGCCTGTTCTCGCACAAAGTTTTAATTCAGGCCGAGGGCATTAAACGCACGTCAGCGAATCCCGAACAAGCGTTGCTCTGGCACTATGACCATTCGCCATCAACCAGGCAGCCGCAGACATTAACCTTTATTCCGTGGTTTTGCTGGGCCAACAGAGGAGAAGGAGAGATGAGGATCTGGGTCAACGAAGAGTAAATCTTCTTTCCGCCGCCAGATTCAGTGGCGGTTTCATGATAGGCGGTAACATTATTATCCGCAGCGGTCTGATTTTTATGGGGGCAACTGCGGATGATGACCTGCGGGCCTTTGATGAGAAAACTGGCAAAGAGTCTTTGGACAACCTTAGCGCCGGGTTCCTTAAAGGAGTGACACCGTTCTACACTCCGCTATGTTATGAGCAAAAATGGTGAACCAGGTATCATGAAGCCATAGCCGTTGTTGTCGCTGTGCTTACGTATGTAGCTGACAGGGAAAAGAGCAATACTGCACCAATCCCGCAGAGCGTGCGCTGCGAATTCTGCACAGATTTCCCCCTGAGAAAAAACGCGCCAGGACGCTTCCCGGCGCGTCTCACACCTGAGGCGACTGTAAACATGACGCTGAATCAGTTTATTTCAACGGCAAATAGATATCCGTGAGTAATTCATGTTCCGCTACCTCATGCACAAAGTTGTGGTAATGAAAGAAAAGCGGGAAGTCGCGAAGTTCCTCGCCACTCTCAGGCAACCAGTCACGATACAGAGTTTTAGCCAACCCGGTTAATGCATCATGCGATCCCTGATGGCGCAACACCGCACATCGACCAGCAGGGATGTCACTATTTATCACCCCGAAGCGATTGTCCTCCGCAATGGGTGACGTTACTGTCCCGCAAATATGGAACTCAAATTCATCGGGCGGTGTTAAGTCCGGATCGTGTGGTGCAATACCGTATGTCTGGCTGCTGGCAACAGGCGAATAACCCGTGGTTTTTCGCCATTCAATAAAGCGGGCCGCAGTTTCGTTTATTAGCTCCGGTTGTCCATAATGAGTCAGCATTGCGACTGATGTCGCGGGAAAATGGATGATCTTGATCTGGCCTTGCATCGTTTGTCTCCTGGCTTTATAAGGTTCGGATATGCGCTTATGCCAATCGACCCAAGGGGGCTGCTGGCGAAATTGCGTCGGTGAGAGACCAAACATTTGTCTGAAAGCACGGCTAAATGATTCAGAATGCTGGAAACCGGCGTCGAACGCGATATCAGTGATTTTCTCTAACGGATTAAAAGCCAGCCGATAAGATGCGCGTTTTAAGCGCATCATCTGGATGTAACGACCAGGTGGCATCCCACAATAACTACAAAACTGACGATGGAAGTGAAATGGCGAGAAGTGAGCCACTTCACTGAGTTTCTCCAGTAATAATGTGTCATCGAGATGACAGTCAATATAATCAAAGACCTGTTTAAAACGTCTGGCGTAACTATCGGTTTTGTTATCACACATGGCTTCCTCCGTGCTGCTTAATATGCTCGAAGGCGATTCAGTTTGCCTGACCGATCTTGCCCAAAGAACGTCCGCAGAAACATTGACGAATAAAAACGTGCCAGAGCGCGTTTGAGCCGCTTATTGCAGCTTTTCCATAGATGGCTGTTTGATGAGTTGTGGCCTCACGTTGCCGGATAATGCCTGAGCACTGAGATATTCAGGATTCACACAGCCATCCTTCTTCCCAGACAGCTAAGATGCCAGCGTTTTCCATTACTACTCAGTTGCGTCATGCTTAGCGGTTGAATATCAAGCAGTTGAAAAGAACTGGCAGGCGCATCGAGCAATTGAATCACTATCGCCCTGATAACCGTAGAGGAAACAATCGCACACTGACACCCTCGCTCTGCAACTCTCAGCGAGAGCCACCTTCCTGTGCGCGCCATTACTTGCACAATATTTTCTCCTCCCGGTGGCGCGTCCCCGGAAAGCCAGCACTGAAATGCGCCATGCTCCTGCTCAATAACCTTTTTAATCGGGATGCCCGCCCAGCGGCCATATCCGGGTTCAGCGAGTTCCGCAACGGACTCACCACACAGCCCTAGCGCAGATGTTGTCTGCCGTGCAGGTAGATCCGGAGCGGTCCAGACTTTACTGAATGGCCCGACGCACTCCTTTAGCTGACGCAGTTGGTTCACGGAAGTTTCGGTAAGAGGATCGTCAAACGGGAACCGCGAGTTCCTGTTTGCCAGGGTTTCCCCCTGGCAAATCAGTTGCATCACGAAGGCCATGCCGTCAGCATCCTTCGGCCAGATAACGATGCCCGGGCTTGCGCAGCGTCCTTTCGGCAAATGTGCCAAACAATAGCCCCGTTGCGCACCACATCGTTAACTGAGTGCCGAAAGCACTCAGGCGAAAACGCCACAGCAGATCGGCGGAGAAACCCTCCGGAACCTCATTCACTGCGGGCATCAGCATGCAGACGGCAAGCAGCATCGCCAGCCCCACCAACCCTCCCCACAGCGCGGCATTCCACCCGCCCAGCTTCTGTCTCAGTTGATGGGCGCTCCAGGCTGCGGTCACGACAATCACCACGGAAACCAGCAACATGCTGAAGTAGAGCGCAGTCCGATAGCCAATTGTTGAAGGATCTCCCACCGCAGGAGGGTTAGGAGGATATTTCAGCCCCGGAATCATGCTCATTATCAGGAACCCGCCCAGCGACAATGACAGCGCCAGCGCTCTTGCTCCTCGCGGTCCTGTGCGTTGCCAGCACAGCGACCAGACAAGGGCCAGAGCACCACCCATCGCCGCACTGAACAGGATCATTCCGCTCAGCAGACCCGCACCAGACTGTGTTTTCCGGCTAAAAACTTCGCCGCCAGCGTCACCCTCGTGGTGATGCCCACCTTCCCCACTTAACTGCTTGTGGGAAAGGGCTTCTTCAAATGAAATCGCACTATCGACCTGCGGCTCCCCGAAGAAACGGGCGAAGCTAAAGGCGATAATGCCGGCGAGGAGCCCGGCCATCATCCCCTGTAACAGCAGTTTTCCCGTCATGGTTTTATCCTCAGTGGCAGGGGAATCCCAGCAGATGCCGGGCATCATGGAAGTATTCGTGTACCTGATTGCCGGAAAAAACGGCAGTGGCCCCCTGCTCTGCCCCGATAAAATAGACAGACAGCATCACCATCAGCGTGATAAATGCAATCCACGGCAATATGGCATTAAACGGAATAGGCGCCTGTACGACTTCAATTTTATTAACGGTATGTTCCATTTTTCTTCCTCATAACGGGCTGTGGATAATATTCATGGTTTCATTCTGGCGGAGGCCGGGCTGACCGCCACGGGAACACGAAGAGCCGGATGGTGATGATTATGGGCTGGCGCGCAGGTCGCGCTGGTCAGTACAACCGGCATCCCGTGCGGAGTATTCAGATAAGCCTGACGCCATTCATTGGTTCGCCGGGTAATATCTTCCTTTCCTGTCAGTTCCAGCGACAGGAGCATTTTTTCTGCGGCTGAGACCCACTGCCGGTAATAGGCGTCGTTGATGCTTTCGCCTTTCTGAAGCGGGCTGGCTTTTATTTCCTTGCTGAAAACATCCACCCACGCCTTCCAGCTGAACTGCCCGGCCTGATGAAGATAAACGATCAGCGAAAAAACCTGCGCCTGCCACGGATGTTCAAATGGGGCGCTCTCCTCGACAGAGGGAGCAGAGTTTGTCCGGATTTCTGAACTCATAGCGCCTCCAGATAGTCGTCCCACAGATCAATTCGCACGGTGTCTTTAGGCGGTGCTTTCTCGCCCCATAGCTCAGTTGCGGCAAAGCTCACGCTGTAAACATGCTGAGGATGTTCGCCCTGGTCATGGGCCGCCGTATCCGGGGTGATAAATACGCCATGGTCAATCACAATCGTACCGATTTTGCCACGGGCATAGCGCGGCAGGCGGGTATGCCCGGCAGGATTGATATTTTTGGTTCTGACCAGGTCGCCAGGCTTAAAGCTGGCCGGCACATCCATCGCTACCCGTGCAGATCCCCCGGTACTGACAACCGCCTGCACCATATCCAGACGCAGCACCGGTGTTTCCGGCGAGGCTGCCAGCGGCTTAACCGCACCGGAAAGCTCATCCGCAGTAATAACACCTCTCTCAAGCAGAAGTGTTTCGAAAGCATGCATCCAGTGTTCGTAGTAGCTCTCTTCGAGATAATGCGCCGGTTTCATGCGCTCAATGGCATGCCGGAACATATCAACGTTGAAGTGACCTCCAACGAACAGAGAGGCAAAAAGCGAAAAGGTACGCCTCTCCCATTCATGATGGAAAGGAGGCTCGTTTTCTTCAGTGATGACGGCGCCCATACCATGCATGCCGCCCAGATCGTGTATCCCGTTCATCTGATTCTCCAAAAAAGTTGAAAGAAATACCGTGTGTTACTTATCACCCGGCTGGAGTGCCACACCCGTACCAATCATGGAATCACGGGTTACCAGTTCGACCAGTTGCTCTTCACTCCAGCCCTCAGTCCCGGCAGGTCTTTCCGGCAGGACCAGATAGCGCAACTCAGCGCTGCTGTCCCACACCCGAATTTCCCTGTCCTCGCTGATGTTGAGACCAAACTCGGCCAGAACACTGCGGGGCTCAATGACAATACGCGATCGGTAGGGAGCTGATTTGTACCAGGCAGGAGGAAGGCCAAGTGTTGGCCAGGGATAACATGAGCAAAGCGTACAGACCGTTACGTTATGAACCTCGGGAGTATTTTCAACCACCATCATGTCTTCCCCCTGCACACCTGAAAAACCCAGTTCCGCAATGGCCCCGGTACCATCGGCAAGAAGACGAGCCTTATAATCAGGGTCGGTCCAGGCTTTTGCCACGACAAGCGCGCCGTTCCTCGGACCAATTCGGTGTTCATACGTGTCGATAAGCTCATCCAGCGCAGCGGGATCTACGAGGCCTTTTTCTGTCAGCAGGGACTCCAGCGCCTTCACGCGAAGCGCAATTTCCTCAGGTGGTTCAGTATGGTCATGAGGGTGTTCGTGGTCGTGAGCCATGTTAAGTCTCCGGAAAGTTTAATGTCATTGCCGGGCTCCTGGTCCGGCGGTATCGCCCTGAACAGACGGGCTACAAACGTTTACATCTCCTGCCAGTTACCACTCGCTTCCAGCGCGGCGGCGGCCTGATAGATAGTGCTTTCAGCGTAGTGCCGCCCAATCAGCATCATGCCCACCGGTAGCCCGTCAACCAGCCCGCAAGGTACAGACATGGCCGGATGGCCTGTCACGTCCTGTGCTGACGTATTGCCAATCATCTCGAATGCTCTGGAGATATACTCGGTAATTGAACAACCCGCTTCTGGCAGCGGCTGGGCCGTCACCGGAACTGTCGGCATGACTAAAAGATCGAAATCACCGAACGCGCGGTCATAGTCCGCCCGGGCCCGACGGGCCAGGTTCTGTGCCTTCGCGTAATAACGTCCCTTATAGCGCGTCAGTCCATACTGGCCGATGAGCATGCAGATCTTGAGAGAGGGAGAAAGTGTGTCCGCGCTGTCACGCCAGGCCGCATGTTTGTCCAGCAGGGATATGTCGTAGAGTCCTTCCCAGTTAAAACCCATCCCATTGCCATGCATCATCTGCATGGTGAGTCCTTCACAACCAATAGGTGACCACAGCGCGGCGGCAAGCTGATGACCGGGCACAGAGACTTCCCCAACGACTGCGCCAAGACTTTCCAGCCGCGCCACCGCGCTACGGACCTTTTCAGCAAGCAGGGGCTGGAGATTGGGCAACTGGAATCCTTCCGTTACCACCCCGATTTTCAGCCCCCTGACCCCTTTATCAAGTGCCGCGGTATAGTTGCCCCCCCGCGAGGTGTACTGCCGCGGATCAAGCCCGTCCGGTCCAGCCATTACCTCCAGCATCAGAGCATTGTCCTTCACAGTTGCGGTAATCGGCCCGGCATGATCGAGGGTGGCTTCAATTGGCATAATTCCGGTATAGGGAACCAACCCATGGGTCGGCTTCATGCCGTAAGCGCCACAAAAAGCGGCCGGAATACGGATGGAGCCTCCCTGGTCGCAGCCTATCGCCATATCCACTTCCCCGGCGGCAACCAGCGCCGCACTACCCGATGAAGAGCCTCCCGCGCTGTACCCTCTGCGCCAGGGATTATGTACCGGAGCGGGATCTGACGTATGGCTGCCGCCTGAGAGGCAGAAATGTTCACAGGTGGCTTTACCAAGAATGGTGGCACCGGCATCAAGGAGACGCGTTACCACGGTGGCATCAAAAGCGGGTACATGGCCCTCAAGCGATGTTGCGCCGTTCATCATCGGGACGCCGGCCAGGGAAATATTGTCCTTAAGCACCACGGTTTTCCCTGCAAGCCTGCCTTCCGGTGTCCCCTGCACCTCGCTTTTGTAATACCAGGCATTCAGCGGATTTTCTTCGCCCTCAGGGCGGTATCCCTTTTTACGCGGATATTCAACTGAGGGGATCTCATCCCTTAGCTCGTCAATCAGGTCGTAGGCGTCGAGATTGGGCTGCATAAGGGCAAGATATTCTGCCGCCTCACTCTCAGAAATCTGCATATGAAGCTCTCTTGCAAGCTGCTGCAACTGGCTGGCGTCGGGACGTTCAATGGACATATTTATTCCTTCTATCAAGAATGACTGACTGGATCCTGATCTGAACATATCGCACTGGCGCTGCCTCGACCTGGCTGAGACGGACAGTGACATGGTCAGGAAGGACAGCGTCAGAAAACGCGTGCATAGCGGAGATTTAGCCTGAAATTCTCTTCTGCGCCGTTTTCTACGCGCAGGTCCCTGCCCAGCTGTATCTGGAACTGATCGCGGGGGGTAACAAATTTCGTGGCTGTGATACGGACGTTAGTGGTCTGTGCCGGGTTATCTTGCTTGTCACCGTCAATAGTGGTTTCACCGCCCCAGGTCTGACCAAAACCCAGGCCGAACGCCAGGGTAGGATCGGGCATGTAACGTCCCATAATCTGGGCTGCCCATGCATTGTCCTGCTGAAGGCGGGATGAGGTGGGCCCGTAATCGTTATTGTCACCGTACCAGATGGCGTCGCCGACCACGTCCAGCGCCCATTTATCAGTGAAATATTTCACCCAGGCCGCCTGCAGGTCGACCTTCCAGCGGTTCTCCCCCAGATTTAGCGCATCGTTGTGGTCATAATTGCCGCTCGGCACATAGAGATAGGGAGCAAAGCCGAAAATATCGCCCCCACTGTTAAGTTTTACCTTCAAAGGCACGGTAAGGATCAGATCACCGGTACCACTCGCTGAGCCGAGAGAAGACGCGTCGCCACCGCCTGATATCCGGCCAAAAGGCAGCAGGAATTGCGGGTCGAGCGTAGCTGACTCACTGATCTGCAACGTGTGTAGCAGGCGCAGCATGCCAATATCAGAGGTCAGGTTGTAGTCAGAGCTGATTTTGTCACCGCGGGAGTGCGCAGAACCAGTTGAAGCATGCTGATAATAAAGTAGCCCCACGGTGGTGCCGTCGGGAAATTGACTATAGTCGCCGGGAGCTACCTCAACGGCGAGTGCAGGCGCAGAACCAAGCAGTATGGCGGGCAGGAAAAAGCGTAGTGCGTGCATAATTTATCCCCGGAGAATTAAGTGATAGTCGTGTTGTTCAGCGTTGAGCATCACGCAGCATCCCGGTCATCGGATGGCAGTTGATATATTCGAAGGTCTGAAACCGGGCATCTGAAACAGAAACCTCGTGGTAAAGCCGCAGTTTCTGCAATCCGGTTACCACCCGGAAAAAGGTGGTGAAGATGCGAAGATGTGTGGGATGTGATTCCGCCCAGCGCTCGAGCCGGTCAAGTGAACGCCAGAAGCCGATATCGTAGGCAATATCCAGCAGATTTCCGTTGATATCCACGTTACGAACAAAGCGGTTGCTGTAACAACCCAGCGACTGACCTTCATCCCGAAGAAAATCCATACCCGCCTGCAAAGGAGGGAGCATTTCTGTGAAGTAAAGCTGACGTTCTGGCTCTTCCGCTTCCATCCAGTCCTGCCCTGAACGAATGAGCGTAATGTTGTCATGTCCTTGCACTACAACCCTGCCGCCAGCATCAGGATCGCCAGAAATAATGCGCAGTTCATTGTCAGGCTGCATCCAGTCATTCTGGGATGCAGGGATGCGGTCACGCACAGACCCCCAGTAACCATGTTCCTGGATCTCACCACTGATATTATCCATCACCGCGCCGACGCCCGGCAGATCATCCTTAAAGGCATACAGAGTCTCAAACTGTTCTGCCCGCGGGGCGATAATTTCGCGGAAATAACCGACGCCATCCTGCAGACGCTCATCTGAAGACCACCAGTTTTCGATCTCCGGCTGACGGACCCAGCGACAGTACGCAGCCGGAACCCGCCAGTACCCCACCACGATGAAATTACCGTAGCCCTGGTTGTCGGTATGAAAAGAGATGTCATGATTGCCGGGCCCGTTACTCAGGCTAAAGGTCGATACTATGTGCTGCATTGCCCGGACCGCGTTCTCACGATCCTCTTCACGAAATTGCACCCCCAGATAAGCCATAACGACCTGTGTCAGATCATCGCTGGCCCGTCCGACAAACATAGGGAAAGGTGGCTGATAGCCGTCGTGAACCCGGCGTGAAAGTGTGCGGGGGCATTGCAGGTGTTTATCAATGGCAGATTCCATAAAGTCTCCCGGATATAGAGTTTCAGCGATGGGTAAATTCCCTACTGATACTCAGGGAGAAAACTACGGGATACCTGGCTCAACCGGACATTCGCATGGTCAGGAAGGACACATCGATATTTATCATTGCGGGGGAGTCGTGATGAAATAAAACAGTGCAGCTTTGCCCGTTAATAGTGCACCGCCTCACGTTTAACAAATCTGAATATATCCATTACCCATGAAATATCTCTCAAAATTGTCATGGCGCAAATATTGCTTTCAGTTTGAAATAATTCATTCTGCTATGAGGTGTCGCCGTGAACAGTCATTCCACTTCCCGGGATATACGCTATTCCACCGAGCATGTTTCAGCGCATCACCGTTTCGAATACTGGAATGATGTTATTCTTCGTCACTGCATTCCTTCGGATGGTAAACCGCTCGCTGATGGCAGGTTTGACGGAGAACTTGCCGTAAGAGAAGTGGGGCTGGTGGATGTATGCACTCTCACTTCAACGCTTCACCACTGGGAGAGAAAACCACGCCATCTGAGAACAGGACCGGACGACGATTTATGGCTCGGTTATTTTCGGGGAGGATATGGACAACTGGAACAGGGAGGACGAAAAGCATGTCTGTCGTCCAATGATTTAGTTCTTTATGATGCGGCACAAACGTTTCGCTTCAGTCTGGGGGGCGAAAATAACCATCTCATACGAATACCCCGGCATCTGCTCGCAGGAAAAGTCCCCGCCAGCGAGACCCTGACCGCCACTATTCTTGATGATACCCGTCCGGGGATTATTCCGCTGCGTGAGATGATTAGCCAGGCAGCTCAAACGCCTGTGCTGATGAGTAATCCGGCTGTGGCCAGTCGCTTTTCACAAACGATGCTGGATCTACTGATTCTGAGCCTGGAGTTGCAGGATCATAATACAGCGGCTTCAGAACGCGATTTATATGCAAAAATGAGAAGCTATATCAGCAGAAATCTGACTAACCCTGAGCTTAGCGTAGAGAATATTGCTGTCGCTCATCACGTATCCGTGCGTACCGTTACCCGGACCTTTGCCCGCCATCAGAAAACGCCAGCAGCCGTTATCTGGCAAGAGCGACTTCAGGCCAGCCGTGATGCACTTGAACAGGGGCGAGTGCGCAGCGTATCTGAGGCAGCGCTTGAGTACGGATTCTCTGATTTTACTCATTTCAGCCATGCATTCCGTAAAGCATTTGGCGTCACACCGAGCTCGGTCATGAAACAACAACGTCAGTTTTTTATACTGGACTGACCCCGCCCGGTCGTGAGAACAGAAAACAACCAGAATCTATGATCTCATTCATCATTCCAACAGCGGCTTCTGCACCTTCAATTTCTTTTTTTTTCTATCTCACTTCCATTGCTTTCAAAATTAATTCCTTTTCGTTCATTCCCTGTAAGCACACCCGTTTTAGTTCCACGCACTTTTTGAGGTTTCCAGGGGTTCAGCCATCAGCCGGTACTCTTCCGGCGTCAGGTTATTCAGGGGTTCATAAGCCGTTCGCTGTTATCGTTCCGCCAGCCAGCTTTCCGTGATTTCCCGCGCTTCATTCAGGGTTCTGAACAGATAAAAATTCAGAATTTCTGTCCGGTACGTCCGGTTAAACCGTTCGATAAAACCATTCTGCGTTAGCTTTCCCGGTTTCACGGCAGACATCCTTAACGGTACGTTCGGCTTCAACAGACTTCAGAACGGCAATGAACTGATGTCTGGTGAATCGGGCTTTACGCATGGTGATCTCCTCAGGAGGAGATAATCTGTATGCCGGAAGATCGCTAAAAGTGAATGGGCCGGTTTGCAGGGATGCTTACAGGTAGATCTGAGAAGAGTTTGAAATGGTGCCGATAATAGGAGTCGAACCTACGACCTTCGCATTACGAATGCGCTGCTCTACCAACTGAGCTATATCGGCCCTGCGATGCGTTCACGAATGTGAATCACGGAGTAGAAGGTTAAAACTAAGCGAGTGATGCGTCAATGCCCTTGGGAATCAAACGGCTACTTTTGCACCACCCTGCTTCATTTGTGCGCGGTGGAGCGTGCTGTCGCAGGTAGATTGCTGGCATTTCCAGCACTCGCACCGTTTCTGTGTACCGTCATCGCGACCCTGTCTTAGCCAGGTTAAATGAACTAAAAGTATGAACAGATATATTTATATAATTTACGCAAATTATTCGTGAGTTTATTATAAATATTGCTCATCTATTATATGTATCATTTCATTTAAAGCCGTTGTTTAAGTAAAGATAATTCTCTTAATTCACTACATTCTTATATATTAAGTAGAATCCCATAAAACATTTAAATAGGTTAAGACGGTATCCCCTTATTTCTACATTTCTTTTTATTCATCAGCATGATTAGCCACATAAAAGCGCTGTATTCAACCTATATGAAGTCTTCCTTTGCTGATTGAGTAAAGTATTATATATGGGTTATTACACCATTACGCTTAGTTGTATTCCTCGAGACACAAGGACGCTTTATGCTCTCATCTTTTCGGAATCGAATATTATTTATCGTGGTCGCAATTCTGGTGCTATCACTTTCTTTGAACACCGCAATTAACTATTTTATCAGTAATAATGCGACGACAAAGTCCATCAACTCAACCCTGACTTCCTTAGCGGAAAGTAACACTACAACAATAGAACAGTGGGTTACCACGCGAATTGCGCAAATATCAAATCTTACACCTTACGTTAATCACCCGGACCCGGTAGCACTGCTTAAGCAAGTTGCCGCTGCCGGAAACTTCTTAAATGTCGACATTGCATTTACTGACAAGCATGTTTTATCTTCCGACCCTTCAGGTATTCCTGAAGGATATGATCCTACCAGCCGGCCATGGTATATCGAGGCTAACAATGCCAGAACAACCATCATTACTGAGCCTTATCAGGATATTTCTTCCCGACGTTTGACGATGACTATCGCCACGCCTGCTTTCAACAATAATGCATTGCAAGCGGTAATCGAAGGCGATATTGCGATGGATGAAATTATTAAAAATGTCCGGGCGATACATCCAACGCCACGCAGTTTTGGCATGCTTATCGATGCGCAAGGGCAAATCATTGCGCATCCCAATGATGATCTCACCATGAAGCAGCTAAGTTCTGTCAGCCCGAATCTTAATTTATCCAAACTACTCGCTTCCGCTACTCCAGTTGAAGCAAGCATTTCCGGGGCAGATGCCTATCTGCTGGCTCGCCCGATTAAAGGTACGGCGTGGTATATCGTTGTAGCGATTGATAAAAACGAAGTCAGAAGCGGGATGAATACCTTACTGCAAACATCAGCCATTTCGCTGCTTGTCTTGATCTGTTTATCTGTGCTGACCGTCGGCTACATTACGCAGAAGAGCGTTGCGCCCCTGATTAAGATCCGTGAAGCGATGGACGAGTTCTTCTCTTCCGATAAAGGCGATCTGACGCAACGTTTACCGGTACACGGCAAAGATGAAATCGCACAAATCGCCATAGCCTTCAACGGCTTCACCGACAAACTGGTCGAAGCGATGACCAGCATCCGCAACAATAGCGGGCAGGTACGCGCTGCGGCGATAGAAATGTCATCACGAAACGATGACCTGGCTCTGCGCACGGAAGAGTCTGCTGCCAGCCTGCAACAGACGTCAGTATCGCTTGAGGAGATCTCTGCCAACGTAGCCCACTCGTCGGCCACCTCTCGCGAGGCGAATACGGCCGCCGTTGACGCGGCAAGTGACGCACAGCAAGGCATTGATTCTGTTCATTATCTCATTAAGACAATGAAAGAGATTGAAGCCGCATCGTCGCAAATTAGCGTGATTACCAGCGTTATCAACGGTATCGCTTTCCAGACGAACATCCTGGCGCTCAATGCCTCGGTAGAAGCGGCGCGCGCTGGCGAACAGGGGCGTGGATTTGCCGTTGTCGCCAATGAAGTGCGGCAGTTGGCCAGCCGTAGCGCAGAGGCGGCGAAAGAGATCAGCAACCTCATCGATACCACGGTAAGCAGCGTCGCCTCTGGCGTACAGCAAGTAGATAATACCAGTACGACGATGCAAAAAATCGTCGGTAGCGTCTCCTCAGTAACCACCATGATTGCTGAAATCAGCCTGGCGACAGAGGAACAAACCAAAGGCATCAATGAAATCAGCAAAGCAGTGACGCAACTCGAAACCACCGTGCAGCGTAACGTGCAATTGACGGAAGAGTCCAAAAGCACCGCTTCAGGGCTGTTGCAGCAGGCAAACGAGCTTATGGATGCCATCCGGCGCTATAAAATGTAAGGCTTCGCGCCTGTAAACAGGCCGATTGTTGAAGTTATTCGCGAGAGGAATTTGCAGGCGCGCAGAAAGAGTCAGAACCAGAAATAACCAACGGGCGGTACATCCCATTCTGATGTACCGCCCGTTTTATTTATGCGCGAACGGTATTGTCGCCAAAACCAATCCACTTATAAGTGGTCAGCGCTTCTAAGCCCATCGGGCCGCGCGCGTGCAGTTTCTGCGTGCTGACAGCCACTTCCGCGCCAAGGCCAAACTGACCACCATCGGTAAAGCGCGTGGAGGCGTTCACATACACCGCCGAAGAATCCACTTCATTGATAAAGCGATCCGCATTGCGCAGCGAACGGGTCAGGATCGCGTCGGAGTGCTGTGTGCCGTGCTGGCGAATATGATCGATAGCCGCATCGAGATCGGCCACGATTTTCACATTCAGATCCAGCGACAGAAACTCGTCGTCGTACTGCTCCGCTTTCACTGCTTCCACTTTTGCCGGGCCGTTTTTCAGCAGCACCAGCGCCTGTTCATCGGCGTGGAGCGTCACGCCGCTTTCCGCCATCTGTTTGCTCAGCGCAGGCAGGAAAGTCGCGGCAATCCCCTGATGCACCAGCAGGGTTTCGACGGTGTTGCAGGTGCTTGGGCGCTGCGTTTTGGCATTGACGATCACCTTCAGCGCCGGTTCGATCTCGGCAGACTCATCCACCACGATATGACAGACGCCAATACCACCGGTGATGACCGGGATCGTTGACTGCTCGCGGCACAGCTTGTGCAGGCCAGCGCCGCCGCGCGGAATCAGCATGTCGATGTATTTATCCATGCGCAGCATTTGATTGACCAGTTCGCGCTCCGGGCTTTCAATCGCCTGTACCGCACCGGCAGGCAGGCCGCACTCTTCCAGCGCCTGTTGAATCACTTTTACCGTGGCCGCATTGGTGCGCCAGGTTTCTTTGCCACCGCGCAGGATTGCCGCATTACCGGTTTTCAGGCACAGCGAAGCCACATCAACGGTCACGTTCGGGCGCGCTTCATAAATCACGCCGATAACGCCCAGCGGGACGCGACGGCGCTCAATGCGCAGGCCGCTGTCCAGCAAACCGCCGTCGATCACCTGGCCGACCGGATCGGCCAGTTTGCAAACCTGACGAACATCGTCGGCGATCCCTTTTAAGCGCGCCGGGTTCAGCGCCAGACGGTCGAGCATCGCTTCGCTCAGGCCGTTACGGCGGGCTTCCAGCAGATCCTGTTCATTCGCCAGCAGGATCTCTTGCGACTGCGCTTCCAGATAATCGGCGATTTTTTCCAGCACGCGATTTTTCTCGCGGCTGGAGAGCAATGCCAGTTTGTATGATGCTGCTTTCGCAGCAATGCCCATTTGTTCCAGCATACTTCTGCTCCTTAACGGGTAATCATGTCGTCGCGGTGAACGGCGACAGGGCCATATTCATAGCCCAGAATGGCATCGATTTGCTGCGAATGATGCCCGGCAATACGGCGCAGCGCATCGCTGTTATAGCGGGTAACGCCATGGGCAATATCGCGCCCCTGCAAATTACAGATGCGGATCACTTCACCACGGGAGAAGTTGCCTGTCACGCTTTTAATGCCTTTCGGCAACAGTGAACTGCCACGTTCAAGGATCGCGGCGGTAGCGCCTTCATCAACGGCGATCTCACCCGCTGGCGGTGCACCGAAGATCCAGCGTTTGCGGTTTTCCAGCGGCGAAGCTTGCGCGTGGAAACGCGTTCCCACGGAGATCCCCTCCATCACATCGCCAATCACGCCCGGTTTGCTGCCTGCGGCGATAATAGTGTCGATCCCGGCGCGGCAGGCGACATCGGCAGCCTGCAATTTGGTGCCCATTCCGCCAGTACCAAGGCCAGAAACGCTGTCGCCCGCAATCGCGCGCAGGGCATCATCAATACCGTAAACATCTGTAATCAGTTCCGCATCCGGGTTGTTACGCGGATCCGCAGTGAACAGCCCCTGCTGATCGGTCAGCAGCAGCAGTTTATCCGCACCGGCCAGAATCGCTGCCAGCGCAGAAAGGTTATCGTTGTCGCCGACTTTGATTTCCGCCGTCGCGACCGCGTCATTCTCGTTAATCACCGGCACGATATTGTTATCAAGCAGCGCACGCAGCGTGTCGCGAGCGTTAAGGAAGCGCTCTCTGTCTTCCATATCCGCGCGGGTCAGCAACATCTGCCCGACGTGAATACCGTAAATAGAAAACAGTTGTTCCCATAACTGAATCAAACGGCTCTGCCCGACCGCCGCCAGCAACTGTTTCGAAGCGATGGTGGCGGGTAATTCCGGGTAGCCCAGGTGTTCGCGCCCGGCGGCAATCGCCCCGGAAGTCACAATTACAATACGATGCCCGGCGGCGTGCTGCTGCGCGCACTGGCGCACCAGTTCCACAATATGGGCGCGGTTCAGGCGGCGGGAACCGCCCGTTAAAACACTGGTGCCGAGTTTTACCACCAGCGTCTGGCTGTCACTCATGATTCTCTGCCGTTTTTAAGAAAAAATAAGAAATATCGATAGTCGTCAGACGTTGTAACAGGAGTCGCGGCGATTGCCAACCGTCAGTGCAATCAGGCCACTTTTTTGTTGCGCGGGATCAGCAAGCGTAACGGTAAATTTTGACGTTTTTATTGCAAACACACTAAAACACAACTTTTTAAAATTATTCTCAATTTGTCATAAATATTTAATTTCAGAGCGATAAAACCCTTCCTGTTTTTCACGGGGCATATGCCCAGCGAATATTAGCGCGTTAGTTAAATCAGGAATCAAAATGAAAAAGAGCACTCTGGCATTAATGGTAATGAGCGTTGTCGCTTCTGCATCCGTTCACGCAGCGGAAGTTTATAACAAGAACGGCAACAAGCTGGATGTGTACGGCAAAGTGAAAGCCATGCACTACTTCAGCGACGATACCAGCAACGACGGTGATAAAACTTATGTTCGTTTCGGTTTCAAAGGCGAAACGCAGATTAACGATCAACTGACCGGTTATGGTCGTTGGGAAGCCGAATTTGCCGGTAACAACGACGAAGCCACCTCTGGTCAGAAAACCCGTCTGGCGTTTGCTGGCCTGAAAATGAAAGACTTTGGTTCTGTCGACTACGGTCGTAACCTGGGCGTGCTGTACGACGTGGCTGCCGTAACCGATATGTTCCCGGAATTCGGTGGCGACGGTCTGGCCCGTACCGATAACTTCATGACCAAACGCACCACGGGCGTTGCAACTTACCGCAACACCGACTTCTTCGGTCTGGTTGACGGTCTGGATATGTCCCTGCAATACCAGGGTAAAAACGAAAACGGCCGCAGCAGCGTCATCAAACAGAACGGTGACGGCTGGGGTACTTCTCTGGCGTACGATTTCGGCGGCAGCCCGGTTACGCTGATCGGCGCTTATGCCAACTCTGACCGTACTAACGCACAGAATACTTCTCTGGCGCTGGGCCGCGGCGAGAAAGCAGAAGCCTGGGCAACTGGCGTGAAATATGACGCGAACAACCTGTACATCGCCACCATGTACGGCGTGTCTTACAACATGACGCCGATCTCTTCCAGCACCGGTTTTGCGAATAAAGCGCAGGACTTTGAAGCGGTGATCCAGTACCAGTTCGACTTCGGTCTGCGTCCGTCCCTGGGCTATGTGCTGACCAAAGGGAAAGACATCGAAAACGGTATCGGCGACGAAGATCTGGTTAACTACATCGACGTTGGCGCAACTTACTACTTCAACAAAAACATCTCTGCGATGGTGGATTACAAAATCAACCAGATCAAAGATGACAACAAACTGGGCATCAGCAGCGACGATATCGTAGCCGTTGCCGTAACCTACCAGTTCTAAGTTTTTGAACCCGCAACACCCTCGTTATATTAATGCCCTCGGCTGAGGGCATTTCTTTAACCTGATTCAGGTTACAAGCTGGCCAGTGCCAGAAACCCGATACGTGAAAGGCGATCGGGCTTTTTTTATTCAGGGGGGGAATTTACGCGGTGAGTTTCAACGACTCTTTGAAATTATCGGCAGGTTCCAGCTTCAGCTCTAAGGACGCCAGCATCGTACGCGCCCGTTCGTGGAAATCACGTAGCGTCTGTTCGAGGCGATCGACCACTTCCTGGTCTTTAATTGCCGTCGGCTTCCAGTGCCCTTCTTTATCAAACAGACCAAACTGATAACGATAGGTAAAACGTGTTTCCTGCGCTTCCATTTCCATCCACCATCCCCAAAACTCGCGTTTCTCCGGCGCTGGTTTTACGTTGACGCAAACAGCCAGGCAATCAAAGAAAAAGCGGTTATCTTCGCACTGCTCTTCGCGGATATAAGGCCCAAGCGCAGTAAATTTTTTAACCAGTCTGCTTTTCGGATGTCCACTCGGTAACGTCATTGCGATCTCCTTTTGTGAAGCAACTGTTTTACCAAATCAATAGAATTTATCAATCTATTAACGGAAATGATGGTTGATCCAACCGGTTATTTGCTCCAACGCCTTATCAAAATTGCGATAGACCGGATTGAAGGGGATCTCCAACAGTTTGCCCTCACTCGATGACGTACTGATTAAACGCGACTCCTCTTCCGGGCTGAACGGATCGTTTTGCCAGAAGCCGGAAAGCATCGGCGTTGGACAACGCCGTCCGAGCAGGCCCTGAGTTTTCAGGGAGTAGCGGTTCAACTCAACGCGCAGCGCCTCATCGGAAGCATCATGCATCCCCAGACGGCTGGCCAGCACATCAAGATACATTTCCGGCACCCGCCCCTGGCGTAACGGCTCGTTAAGCAGCGAATGCACCACCGGCCCCAGACACGCCACCGCTTTCAGGCGCGGCGCTTCCAGATAAGCCAGGCGTACCGCCACGTTTGCGCCAAAACGGAAGCCAAACGCCGCTACTCGCGTATGATCGACCCACGGAATATTCGGCAGCGCTTTCAAAACATGCTGATGCAGCAGGCTCGAATCCTGGGTTAATTTCCATTTCGACGAAAAGCCGACAGAAGGCATATCCAGCGTCAACATCGCCATCCCCTGCGGAGCGAAGTAACGCTCATAGAGGGTGTAGTAATCGATTTGCAGGCCATCCAGCCCACCACACATTAATACCGTCGGGAAAGGGCCGTCGCCTGGCGGCATATGCAAAAAGCCGGTCACCGGCGAACCGCCCGGAATGCTGAACTGCATCTCTTTGAGCGCCCCAGGCAGACGCTGCGCCGCCTCTTCATAGGCGCGATTCGCCAGCGCCTGCGCCTGCTCGGCCAGCACATCGCCTTTGATGTGCGGATAAGCCGCCAGGCTGTACAGGCTGGAGGCATGCAGCCAGTGGCGACCGCTCTGCGTCGCGTCCTGCTCCTGCATCGCCTTTTGCTGCCAGAGCATCGCCTGCGTGGACCATTCGTAGATCCAGTTACCGCTGCGGTAACCCACCACCGTATCGTACAGTTCCGGATCGGTGTGCTCGGCCTGGCTTATCACAATGCGCGACTGCACTTCGAGGATCTCGCGGGCATCAATACCGCGCCAAATCCACATTAAGCGGTTGAGCATGCGATACCAGTGCGGGACGTTTTTACCATCCAGCGTTGATAGGACCTGCGGCTGCGTGCCAGCGTTGAACCGACGTACCAGTGTTGATGTTTCCGGATGCTTGAAACGGGGTTTGAACAGGGTTTCGCTAAGATTGGCTTGTGACATCGCGCAGCCTCCATGTATCTATCACTGGAGGTTATTGTAACCTGAGGTGCTACAAAATGAACAACGCCCGGTAGAACCGGGCGTTAGCAGAACGTGCGGGGGGATTAGCGGCCGCTGATAGGCGGAACAAAAACCACGCCCATATCCCACGGCTGTTCAATCCAGGTATCCTGCGGGATATCAATAACATAATCGTCAACCAGCGGACGACCTGCCGGTTTGGCGAAGATGGTGACGAAGTGCGCTTTCGGATACATTTCACGAATCGCCACCGCTGTACCGCCGGTATCGACCAGATCGTCAATCACGATAAAGCCTTCACCATCGCCTTCCGCACGTTTCAGCACTTTCAATTCGCGCTGGTTATCGTGGTCGTAGCTGGAAATGCAAACGGTATCAACATGACGAATGCCCAACTCACGCGCCAGTAATGCGCCCGGTACCAGACCGCCGCGGCTTACGGCGATAATGCCTTTCCATTGTTCTGAAGGCATCAGTCGGGCGGCCAGTTTGCGTGCGTGAATCTGCAACATGTCCCAGGTGACGACGTATTTTTCGCTCATGTGAAGTGTCCCAGCCCGTGTTTTACGGCTTAAAAAGTATTCCAGGGGAAAATAGGTTGCGCGAGATTATAGAGATCTGCGGCACTAAAAACCAGTATTACCCGGCATTAGCGGCGCTTTTTCCACGTTTACAGGCTCGCAGTCTGGCAAGAAAGTGTTATTCTCAACGCCATCTCGCAAGGCGCTCTTGCGATGCCTGTTTATTTAACCCAGTGACCTGCAAGGTAAGTTTCGCAGGCTCTTTGTAAGGAGACTCATCGTGTCTGAACTGTCTCAACTATCGCCACAGCCGCTGTGGGATATTTTTGCCAAAATCTGTTCTATTCCGCACCCGTCCTACCATGAAGAACAACTCGCCGAACATATTATGGGCTGGGCGAAGGAAAAAGGTCTCCACGCAGAGCGCGACCAGGTGGGCAACATCCTGATCCGCAAGCCGGCCACCGCCGGCATGGAAAATCGCAAACCGGTCGTATTGCAGGCGCACCTGGACATGGTGCCGCAGAAAAATAACGACACCGTTCACGACTTCACCACCGATCCGATTCGCCCTTATATCGATGGTGAATGGGTTAAAGCGCGCGGCACCACGCTCGGCGCGGATAACGGCATCGGTATGGCCTCTGCGCTGGCCGTGCTGGCCGATTCCACCGTGCAACACGGCCCGCTGGAAGTGCTGCTGACCATGACCGAAGAAGCGGGTATGGACGGCGCGTTTGGTTTGCAGGCCAACTGGCTGCAGGCAGACATTCTGATTAACACCGACTCTGAAGAAGAGGGTGAAATCTACATGGGCTGCGCGGGCGGGATCGATTTTATCACCACCCTGCCGCTGACCCGCGAAGCCGTACCGGCCGGTTATGAAACCTTCAAACTGACGCTGAAAGGCCTGAAAGGCGGCCACTCCGGCGCAGAAATTCATGTCGGTCTGGGCAACGCCAACAAACTGCTGGCGCGCTTCCTGGCCGGACACGCAGCGGAACTGGATCTGCGTCTGCTTGATTTTACCGGCGGCACCCTGCGCAATGCGATCCCGCGCGAAGCAATTGCCGTAGTTGCTGTTCCGGCCGCTAACGCCGCGCAGCTCAAAACGCTGGCCAGCACGTACCAGGCAATCCTGAAAAACGAGCTGGAGATGAAAGAGAAGAACCTGGTGGTGCTGCTGGAAAGCGCAAGCAGCGATAAAGCCGCACTGACCACCGCTTCCCGCGACACGTTTGTTCGCCTGCTGAACGCCACGCCAAACGGCGTCATTCGTAACTCCGACGTGGCAAAAGGCGTGGTTGAAACCTCGCTGAACGTCGGCGTGGTTACCCTGCAGGACGACAGCGCGGAAATCATCTGCCTGATCCGTTCGCTGGTCGATAGCGGTAAAGATTACGTGGTGAGCATGCTGGAATCGCTGGGCGCGCTGGCTGGCGCGAAAACGGCGCCGAAAGGCGGCTACCCAGGCTGGCAGCCAGACGCGCATTCGCCGGTAATGGCGCTGGTGCGTGAGACTTATCAGCGTTTGTTCAACAAAACGCCGAACATTCAGGTGATCCACGCAGGTCTGGAGTGCGGTCTGTTCAAAAAACCGTACCCGAACATGGACATGGTCTCCATTGGGCCAACCATCACTGGCCCGCACTCTCCGGATGAGCAAGTGCATATCGAAAGCGTGGGCCACTACTGGACGCTGCTGACCGAGCTGCTGAAATCTATTCCGGCAAAATAAGCCCGCTGTCCGCGCCGCCCGGCGCGGACATTCATTTATAACCCCAGCACCAGTTGCCGCTCCAGTTGCGGATCCAGTAACGTCACATGCAGCCCTACCAGCCGCACACCGCGCCCGCCGCGACGCTCATCCCACGTTTTCCGCGCCGTTATCAGCAGATCCTCTTTATTTAAGCGTGGCCAGACATGTTCCTGGGTGGTGAGCTGAAAATCATTAAACTTCAGCTTTACGCCCTGGCGGGCAATCAGCAAATCCGGCTTCACTTTTGCCAGCCGTCGCTCCAGCTCCGGGTATAAATGCTCAATAATCGCTTCGCACTCTTCCCAGTGGTGAATATCGTCTGCCAGCGTGCGCTCCACGCCGACCGATTTACGTAACCGCTCACTACTGATTTCCCGCTCATCAATCCCCTGGCTGCGCTCCCACAAAATACGGCCAAATTTACCAAAGCGTTTAAGCAACATCGCCAGATCGCTGCGCTGAACATCTTCACAGGTGCGCAGCCCCAGCGTCTCCAGTTTTGCCGCCGACACTTTGCCGACGCCCGGGATCTTGCTTAGCGGCAGCGTGCGGAGAAATTGCGGAACGTCCGCTGGCGTAATCACGTACTGGCCGTTGGGTTTATTGAGATCGGAGGCAATTTTGGCGAGAAACTTCACCGGCGCCACGCCCGCCGAAGCCGTCAGTTGTGTTTCATTAAAAATAGTCTGACGGATCTCCTGCGCCATCAGCGTTGCCGAACCGTGGCAGTGCGGGCTATCGGTAACATCCAGATAGGCTTCATCCAGCGAAAGCGGTTCAATCAACGTCGTGTAGCGGGAAAAGATCTCGCGGATCTGATTTGACGCTTCTTTATAAGCATCAAAACGGCCGGGCAGAAGAGTAAGGTGAGGACAAAGTTTCAGTGCCATCGCCGTGGGCATTGCGCTGCGCACGCCAAATTTACGCGCCGGATAATTGGCGGTGCTGATAACGCCACGCTTAACGCGGCTGCCGCCAATGGCGATGGGGATGTCGCGCAGGGCGGGGTTATCGCGCATCTCGACCGCCGCGAAAAAGCAATCCATATCGACATGTATGATTTTGCGCATGCGTACGCCCTTACAGAACACTGGATAAGTATACAGCATATTCCATTGAAATGAGAAGCCAGTGCGTAAAACCGCCGAAAAGAGGGTAATTTGATGGTTACTTCTGCCGTTTTAGTTTCATAATAACCCCAGCTAAACGGCCAGGTGTTTGAAACGCAAAACAGAACACAATTTGCGCGATGGCGAAAATATCGCCAAAAAAAGATGAAGCGTGAAAGATGAACTCTATTCTGGCTTGCGAAAAAATGCCGTAATGCTAATGTGGGCGCACCGAAACAGATTAGTCTGAATTTTGGGCATCTTTTGCCGTCCTGGCAATGTGGTACTCGCTTTATCAAGGAAACAAGTTGTATGCGCAAAATCGCATTGTTTATTGCGATGCTTCTGATCCCGTGCGTCTCGTTCGCTGGCTTAATGGGCAGCAACAGTTCAATTACGCCGGTAAGCAAAGAATATAAGCAGCAGTTAATGGGGTCGCCGGTTTATATCCAAATCTTCAAAGAAGAGCGCACCCTTGATCTCTACGTCAAAATGGGCGAGCAATACCAACTGCTCGACAGCTATAAAATCTGCAATTACTCCGGCGGTCTCGGCCCGAAACAGCGCCAGGGTGATTTTAAAAGCCCGGAAGGGTTTTACTCCATTCAGCGTAATCAGTTGAAGCCGGACAGCCGCTTCTACAAAGCGATCAACATTGGGTTTCCGAATACCTATGACCGCGCCCACGGCTATGAAGGCAAGTACCTGATGATCCACGGCGCCTGCGTCTCGATTGGTTGCTATGCCATGACGGATTCGAACATTGATGAGATCTTCCAGTTTGTGACCGCCGCGCTGGTCTTTGGGCAGCCGAACGTGCAGCTGAGCATCTATCCGTTCCGCATGACCGACGCCAATATGCAGCGTCACAAATATTCGACCTATGCGGATTTCTGGAAACAGCTGAAGCCGGGTTACGACTATTTTGCCACCACCCACCAGCCGCCGGTTGTCTCGGTTGTGGATGGTCGCTATGTCGTCAGCAAGCCGCTGAACACCGCAGTTCAGCCACAGCTGGCGTCAAACTACGCGCTCCCCCAGGCAAAATAATGCCCACTCGCCTGGCATAATCTTTTGCCAGGTTTCGTTGCCGGTTAACGGCTGGGTGGCAATCACGGTAACCACATCGTTCGGTGTGGTTTCCCGCTGAAAATCAATTTCAACATCCTGATCCAGCAGCTTCGCCACACCAAACGGCGCACGCCGGGTGATCCAGAACAGATTCGTCGAGCAGAACGCCATCACGTAGCGCCCGTCCGATAACAGCATGTTGAAAACGCCCTTCTCGCGCAGTTGCGTTGCCAGCGAGGCAATGTACTTAAACACCGCCGTCATATTGCCCGGCGTACGCGGATAGCGTTCCGTAAGCTTATGCAGCAACCAGCAGAACGCTTTTTCGCTGTCGGTTTCGCCAATCGGACGAAAATTGCCAGTCTCCAGCGATTTATAGCCGCTCAGTTGACCGTTGTGTGCGTAAGTCCAGTTGCGGCCCCACAGCTCACGAGTGAACGGATGGGTATTTTCCAGCGCCACTTCGCCACGGTTAGCCTGGCGAATATGCGCCACTACCGAGCGGGACTTGATCGGATAGTCCTGCACCAGCTTCGCGATCGGGGAGTTAAAACTCGGTTGCGGATCCTTGAACGTGCGACAGCCCTTGCCCTCATAAAAAGTGATGCCCCAGCCGTCTTTATGCGGCCCGGTTCCACCACCGCGCTGGACAAGCCCGGTAAAACTAAAACAGATATCGGTCGGCACATTGGCGCTCATACCGAGCAGTTCGCACATACTCACCCCTAAAAACGCCTTAATTCTGGGAAGGCGTAATTGTTGCAGCCAGTTTGAACACGGACAGCGCGGAAAAACCGGAGCGTACACGAAGTACGGGAGGATTTTGAGCACTGCCCAGGTTCAAAATGGCAAATAAAATCGCCGTCCTTAAGCCTTAACCATCTCTTTTTCAATCAGCTGAATCAGGATATGAATCACTTTGATATGGATCTCCTGAATACGATCAGCATAACCGAAATGCGGTACACGAATTTCAACATCCGCTGTACCCGCCATCTTGCCACCATCTTTACCGGTCAGGGTGATGACTTTCATCCCCTTCTCACGCGCTGCCGCTACCGCTTTGATCACGTTGCCGGAGTTGCCAGAAGTGGAAATACCCAGCAGTACGTCGCCTTCACGGCCCACGGCTTCCACATAGCGGGAGAAGACGTAGTCATAACCGAAGTCGTTGCTTACGCAGGAGAGATGGCTGACGTCGGAGATAGCAATCGCCGGATAGCCAGGACGGTTTTCACGGTAGCGACCGGTTAACTCTTCCGCAAAATGCATGGCATCGCAGTGAGAGCCGCCGTTACCGCAGGACAACACTTTACCACCCGCTTTGAAACTGTCCGCCAACAGCACCGCCGCGCGCTGAATCGCGTGAATATTGGCTTCATCTTTCAAGAAATTCGCCAGCGTTTCCGCCGCTTCATTCAGTTCGTTACGAATCAGATCCTGGTACATGAGGATATCCTTCAGCATAGATGTAAATAACACTGCGCAGTGTACCGGATAGGATCCGGAGCGAGAAGCTAAAGCCACAGCACCTGCGCGTTTTCGTTTTCCGTGCGCAAAATCCCCCCAACAATGTGAACCAGGTTGTAATTATTTTGTAAACACATTGCTAAAAGAAATCTCATCCACTACAACCATAACATCACAAGTGGTCAGACCTCCTACAAGACAGGGAGCTTTTTTCTATGATGATTTTGAGCCTTATCGCAACAGTCGTTCTCCTCGGTGTGCTGTTTTATCACCGGGTCAATCTGCTCCTGAGCAGCGTGATTTTACTGGCGTGGACTGCCGCGCTGGGCGTTATGGGGCTGTGGTCCATCTGGGTGCTGCTGCCGCTGGCGATCATTCTGGTGCCGTTCAACCTGCCGCCGATGCGCAAGGCACTGATTTCCGCGCCGGTATTTCGCGGTTTCCGCAAAGTGATGCCGCCGATGTCGCGTACCGAGAAAGAAGCGATCGACGCGGGTACGACCTGGTGGGAAGGCGATCTGTTCCGCGGTAACCCGGACTGGAAAAAGCTGCACAACTATCCGCAGCCGCGCCTGACCGCGGAAGAACAAGCCTTTATCGATGGCCCGGTGGAAGAAGCCTGCCGCATGGCGAACGATTTTCAGATCACCCATGAAATGGCCGATCTGCCGCCGGAGCTGTGGGCGTTCTTAAAAGAACACCGCTTCTTCGCGATGATCATCAAGAAAGAGTACGGCGGGCTGGAATTCTCTGCTTATGCGCAGTCCCGCGTGTTGCAAAAACTCTCCGGCGTCTCAGGTATTCTTGCCATCACCGTCGGCGTGCCGAACTCGTTAGGCCCTGGCGAACTGCTGCAACACTACGGCACGGAAGAGCAAAAAAATCATTATCTGCCGCGCCTGGCGCGTGGCCTGGAGATCCCCTGCTTTGCGCTGACCAGCCCGGAAGCGGGTTCCGATGCGGGCGCAATCCCCGATACCGGCGTAGTCTGCATGGGCGAATGGCAGGGTGAGCAGGTACTCGGCATGCGTCTGAGCTGGAACAAACGCTATATCACGCTGGCGCCGATTGCCACCGTACTCGGCCTGGCTTTTAAACTTTCGGATCCGGAAAAACTGCTGGGCGGCGAAGAAGAGCTGGGTATCACCTGTGCGCTAATCCCGACATCAACGCCGGGCGTGGAAATTGGCCGTCGTCACTTCCCGCTGAACGTTCCGTTCCAGAACGGGCCAACCCGCGGCGACGATATCTTTGTGCCAATTGATTACATTATTGGCGGGCCAAAAATGGCCGGTCAGGGCTGGCGTATGCTGGTGGAATGTCTGTCGGTTGGTCGCGGTATTACCCTGCCGTCTAACTCTACCGGCGGCCTGAAATCTGTCGCGATGGGGATTGGCGCTTACGCCCATATTCGCCGCCAGTTCAAAGTGCCAATCGGCAAAATGGAAGGTATCGAAGAGCCGCTGGCGCGCATCGGCGGTAACGCTTATGTGATGGATGCAGCCGCCTCGCTCATCACCTACGGCATTATGCTCGGCGAAAAACCAGCGGTGCTTTCCGCTATCGTGAAATATCACTGCACCCACCGCGGCCAGCAATCCATTATTGATGCGATGGATATTGCCGGCGGTAAAGGCATTATGCTCGGCGAAGGCAACTTCCTGGCACGTGCCTACCAGGGCGCGCCAATTGCCATTACCGTCGAAGGCGCGAACATCCTGACCCGCAGCATGATGATCTTCGGCCAGGGCGCGATCCGCTGCCATCCGTATGTGCTGGAAGAGATGGCCGCCGCGCAGAATAATGATGTGGACGCTTTCGATAAACTGCTGTTTAAACACATCGGCCATGTCGGCAGTAATAAAATGCGCAGCCTGTGGCTTGGCCTGACGCGCGGTTTAACCAGCGCCACGCCGACCCGCGACGCCACCAAACGTTACTACCAGCATCTGAACCGCCTGAGCGCCAACCTTGCGCTGCTGTCTGATGTCTCAATGGCAGTGCTGGGCGGCAGCCTGAAACGCCGCGAGCGTATCTCCGCCCGTCTGGGGGATATTCTCAGCCAGCTGTTCCTCGCCTCTGCAGCGCTGAAACGTTATGACGATGAAGGCCGTCAGGAAGCGGATCTGCCGCTGGTCCACTGGGGCGTTCAGGACGCGCTGTATCAGGCGGAACAGGCGATGAGCGATCTGCTGGAGAACTTCCCGAACCGCTTCGTCGCGGGCGCATTAAGCCTGGTGATTTTCCCGACCGGTCGCCATTACCGCGCGCCGTCGGATAAGCTGGACCACAAAGTGGCGAAGATTCTGCAAACGCCGAGCGCCACCCGCTCCCGCATCGGGCGCGGTCAGTATCTGACGCCGAGCGAGCACAACCCGGTGGGCCTGCTGGAAGAGGCGCTGGTCGATGTGATGGCGGCCGATCCGGTTCACCAACGCATCTGCAAAGCGCTGGGCAAAAACCTGCCGTTTACCCGCCTCAACGATCTCGCCCAGCAGGCGCTGGCAAGCGGGTTGATCACTGCGGAAGAAGCGGCGCTGCTGAGCAAAGCGGAAGTCAGCCGCCTGCGCAGCATCAGCGTTGATGACTTTGCGCCAGAGGCGCTGGCAACGCAGCCGGTAGTCAAGGCGCCGGAAAAGCTGCGTAAACCGGAAGCGGCCTGATGCGGTAATCGCCTGAAAGCATTCTTCCCTTACCAAAACCCGCAACTGCGGGTTTTTTTCTGTCTTTGCATGCTACAGTGTGCAAATGCTGTCTTACGGGGAGTCAACACTGTGCCTGGTTTGAAAATTACACTGTTACAACAACCGTTAGTCTGGATGGATGGACCCGCGAATCTGCGCCATTTCGACATCCAGCTGGAGGGCGTTACCGGCCGGGATGTCATCGTCCTGCCCGAAATGTTCACTACCGGCTTTGCGATGGAAGCGGCAAAACAGTCCATGTCGCAGGACGAGGTAGTGGCATGGATGCAAAGTAAAGCCCGCCAGACCAATGCGCTGATTGCGGGCAGCGCCGCGCTGCAAACCGACCGCGGGCCGGTAAACCGTTTTCTGCTGATTGAGCCAGAAGGCAAAGTGCATTTTTACGATAAGCGCCATCTGTTCCGCATGGCCGAAGAGCACCATCACTACGAAGCAGGAAATGAGCGCGTGGTATTTGAGTGGCGCGGCTGGCGCATTCTGCCGCTGGTTTGCTACGACCTGCGTTTCCCGGTGTGGTCGCGCAACCGCAACGATTACGATCTGCTGCTCTATGTTGCTAACTGGCCTGCGCCGCGCTCGCTGCACTGGCAGTCGCTGCTGGTGGCGCGCGCCATTGAAAACCAGGCGTGGGTGGCGGGCTGCAACCGCGTCGGCACTGACGGCAATGGTCATCACTACCGTGGCGACAGCCGGGTGATCAGCCCGCAGGGCGAGATTATCGCCACCGCCGAGCCGCACCTGGCAACCCGCATCGACGCCGAAATGTCGCTCAGCGCATTGCAGGAGTATCGTGCGCAGTTCCCGGCCTGGCAGGATGCCGATCCGTTTACGCTCGATTAACGCAAGGGTTGTAGTTTTGCAGGCCGGGTAAGCGAAGCGCTATCCGGCCTTTTTATTTACCGCGAGGTTCTGCCCGGTGGCGCGATGCTTACCGGGCCTACGGTCTGAAGATCGAAGAGAATCACAGGCCGGATAAGCCAGGCACCATCCGGCATGATGCCCTTTAACTGACTAACGCTTGTCCATCTTTGCGGCTTTCAGTCGCCGCAACGTAGTGCCCTTCCGGCAGGCGATAGATCACCTGCGCGCCACCGAAATGATAGCCTTCCAGCGGATCTTCCACCGTAATCCGGTGTCCCCGCGCGCGCAGCCCGGCAATCAGATTGCGTTCAAACGTAGCTTCCACCACCACGTCCCTGCCCTTCACCACGCGCCAGCGCGGCGCATCGATCGCCGCCTGTGGGTTCTGCCCGTGCAGCATAATACGCAGCGCCATCTGCATATGGCCTTGCGCCTGCATCGGCCCGCCCATTACGCCGAAAGACATCAGCGGTTTGCCGTCTGCTCCCATCGCAAAGCCAGGGATAATGGTATGCAACGGACGCTTGCCGCCCGCCAGCGCATTCGGGTGTTGCGGATCGAGCACAAAACCACAGCCGCGGTTTTGCAGGCTGATACCCGTTTCGGGCACCACAACGCCGGAACCAAAGCCCATATAGTTGGACTGAATAAACGACACCATCATACCGCTGGCATCCGCCGTGGAGAGGTACACCGTGCCGCTTTGCGTCGGCGAACCGTAAACAAAATCGGAGGCCTTATCCGGGTCGATCAACGCCGCGCGGGCTTTTAAATAGTCGTCGCTGAGCAGCAAGTCGGCGGCGAATTCCAGATGATCGGTATCAGCGACGTAACGATCGAGATCGGCCAGCGCCAGCTTCATCGCTTCAATCGACAGATGCAGCGACTGCACCGAATCCGGGTCATAGCGGCCAATATCGCAGTGCTCAAGAATGCCGAGCGCAATCAGCGTCGCAATCCCCTGCCCGTTCGGTGGCAGCTCCTGTACTGAACCACCGGCAAACGCCTTCGAGAGCAGCGGAACCCAGTCGGCTTTATGGTTTGCCAGATCCGCTTCGCTCAGGTGCGCCCCATGCTCTTTCGCGAAAGCGGCGATTTTCTGTGCCAGTTCACCGCGATAAAACGCTTCGCCATTGGTCTGCGCAATCAACTCCAGCGTTTTCGCCTGCGCCGGGTTACGGAAGATTTCGCCGATCTTCGGCGCGCGCCCTTCCGGCGCAAAACAGGCGCTAAAACCCGGTTGATCTTTTAACCTGTTATAGCCGCGCTGCCAGAGCTCACCAATCAGCGGCGAAACAGGAAAACCGTTACGGGCATACTCGATCGCCGGCTGCGCCAGCGTGGTCAGCGGCAGCGAACCGAAACGTTCGGCCAGCGCCACCCAGCCGGAAACCGCGCCCGGTACGGTAACGGCATTCCAGCCGAGCTCCGGCACCGCATCAAGACCGGCAAACATATCCGCATTCCAGCTTGCCGGTGAGCGACCAGACGCATTCAAACCGTGCAGTTCTTTGCCATCCCAGACAATGGCAAACGCATCGCTACCAATGCCGCAGCCGGTTGGCTCCACTACCGTCAACGCCATCGCCGTGGCAATCGCCGCATCCACCGCGTTACCCCCGAGCGCCAGCATGCGCATTCCGGCCTGCGCCGCCAGCGGCTGGGAGGTGGCTACTGCGTTGTGTCCCATCATCGGTGCGCGGTATGAGGCATAACCTACTTTAAAATCAATCGCTTTCGTCATCGAGACTCCTTAGTCGTGGCGTGGATCGAGCGCATCGCGCAGCCCGTCGCCGAGTAAATTAAATCCCTGTACGGTGAGAAAAATCGCCACACCGGGGAAAACAGACATCCAGGGCGCCTGCTCCAGAAAACCTTTGGCGGTATTCAGCATCGCGCCCCAGGAGGGATACGGCGGCTGCTGGCCGAGGCCGAGAAAAGAGAGGCTGGCTTCGGTGATGATCGCCGAGGCAATCGCCAGCGTCGCCTGCACGAGGATTGGCGACATCACATTGGGCAGCACATAGCGCAGGATTATCCAGCGATCCGGCAGGCCAATCGCCCGCGCCCCGTCGATATACTCTTCGTTGCGAATGGCGATCACCTGGCCGCGCGTCAGACGGGCGAAGATCGGCATCGCCGACAGGCCAATGGCGATCATTGCATTACTCAGGCTTGGGCCAAGAAACGCGCCGAGGGCGATCGCCATGATCAAAAACGGACAGGCCAGCAGCGCTTCGATAAAGCGTGAAATCACGCCATCCCAGATCCCCTGGAAATAACCGGCCAGCAGGCCAAGCGGCACGCCAATCACCACCGCAATTAGCACTGAGATACAACCGGCCAGCAACGAGGTGCGCGCTCCCCAGACCATACGCGACAGAATATCGCGCCCCAGTTCGTCGGTGCCGAACCAGTACAGTTCAGAGGGGGGTTTACGTACCGCCAGAAAGTTCGCTTTTACCGGATCGAACGGTGCGATCCACGGCGCCAGCAAAGCGATCAGCACAAAGATGCCGACAATCACCGCGCCAATCACCGCACTTTTGTTGGCGAGGAATTTCTTCAGTACCCGGTTTTCCGTACGTGGCAGCGACGCCGCCACGCCCGTAGTGGTCAGTTCTGCCATTATTCGCTCCGCATTTTCGGGTTAATCAGCACGTACAGCACATCGGCCAACAGGTTGAGCAACAGGAAGCCAATCGCCACCACCAGCACCACGCCCTGCACCACCGCGTAATCACGGTTAAACACGGAATCGACAATCATTTTGCCAAAGCCGGGAATGGTAAATACCTGCTCGGTCAGCACCGCGCCGCCCAGCAGTTCACCAAACAGCAACGTGGTCAGGGTGATCACCGGCACCAGCGCATTACGAAATGCGTGCTTCATGATCACCGTTTTCGGCAGCAAACCCTTTGCCCTGGCGGTACGGATGTAATCTGCTTTCAGAACAGCAATCATGGATGCGCGGGTGTGGCGCATTAAGGTGGCCGCCAGCCCGGTGCCAAGCACCAGAGAAGGCAACAGCAAGGTGCGCAGGTTCTGCAGCGGATCTTCGCTGAAGGGGACAAAGCCCGACGCGGGCAGCCATTGCAGATTGACGGAGAAAATCAGGATCAACAAAATCCCCAGCCAGAAGTGCGGCACCGAGATGCCGGAGATGGCGACAAAGTTAGTGCCGTGATCGATCCAGCTATTCCGGTTCACTGCCGCCATAATCCCCATGCTGATGCCGAACAGCAGCGCGAAGATCATCGCCAGCAAAGACATCTCCAGCGTAACGGGCAGTTTGGTGGCGATCAGATGCGTCACCGTCTCCTGAGTGCGTAAGGAGACGCCAAGATCCCCCTGCAAGGCGCGGGTAAGCCAGTGGAAATATTGCACCGGGATCGGCGCATCCAGATTCAGCTCCGCGCGTAGCTGGGCGATCACTGCCGGATCGCGCTCTTCCCCGAGCATGGCCGTCAGCGGATCGCCGGGCAGCAGCTTTTGCAACCCGAAGACCATCATACTGACCATCAGCAACGTCGGGATGGCGAGCAGCAGGCGTTTGCATATCAATTCCAGCATGGTATCTCCTTACAACTCCGTTACTTCGCGAACGTCATACCTGCCAGGCGCACAATGCCATCCGGGTAAGGTTTAAAGCCCTCTACTTTTTTATTCAGCCCAAAAATGCGCGGCTCGAAGTAGAGATACGCAATCGGCATATCCGTTTGCAATTGTTTAACAACGTTCTCATACAGCCCTTTACGGGTAGCCGGATCGTTATGCAGACGCGCCTGGGTCAGCCAGTCATCGACCTGCGCATTGCTGTAGCGGCCATCGTTGAGGGTGCCTTTGCTGTGAATAAAGCCGAAGATGCTGCCGTCTGGATCCGGGCGGCCAGACCAGCCGGAGTAGCTGAGCTGGAAGTCGCCGTTTTGCTGGCGATCCAGCAGCGTGGCGAATTCGGTCATTTGCAGATTGACGTTAAAACCGGCTTCGGCGGTCATCGCCTGTAATACCTGCGCCACCTGCTGCGAAGTCGGGTTATTCGGCACCAGCAACGAAACGGTGATCGGTGTCTGCACGCCTGCCGCTTTCAGCAGCGCTTTGGCTTTTTCGACATCGCGCGGCGGCACCGGTAGGTTAATGTGATACGGGCTGACCGGTGAGAACGCCTGGTTCGCCGGTGTGAAGAGGCCTTCGAATACCACCTGGTTTAACGCCTCGCGGTCAATTGCCTGCGAGAATGCTTCGCGCACGCGCGCATCTTTAAACGGATCGTTAGCCGGGACTTTGCCGTTGTTGATGTTAAAGGTGATGCCCTGATACCCCAGCCCGGTTACCTTCGCCAGTTTTAATTTGCCGTCGTTCTCCACCGTTTTCACATCGCTTGGCACAATGCCTTCGCTCAGATCCAGATCGCCCGCGCGCAGGTTCGCCAGACGCACCGAGGCATCCGGGATCGGCAGATAAATCACTTTGTCGAAGTGGTAAGCGCCTTTGTTCCAGTAGTTGTCAAAGCGCGAAAGTACAATGCGATCCTGCGAGACGCGGCTGTCAAACTTGTATGGTCCGGAGCAGACCGGATGCGCGGCGAAGTCAGGTTTTTTCGCTGCTTCTGGCGCCAGCATCGCGCCTGCGCGATCGGTAAGCTGCATCAGCAGCGCCGAATCCGGCGTTTTCAGATGCAGGGTGATTTGCATCGGCCCGGTCACTTCCACGGATTCTACCGAGGAGATCTCGCTTTTGCGCAGCGAGCCAGGCAGTGTCAGGGCGCGATCGAGGCTGAATTTCGCGGCGGCAGCGTCAAATTTCTCACCATCATGGAACGTCACACCCTCGCGCAGGTTCATGGTCAGAGTTTTGCCGTCTTCGCTCCACGACCACTCTTTCGCCAGACCCGGCACCACTTTCAGGTTTTCATCGACGTCCACCAGCCGATCGCACAGTGAGGCGAAGACAAAGCGGCCATAGTAGGTGCGCGCCAGGTGCGGATCGAGCATGTCCGGATCCGCGCCTAAACCAATACGCAGCACACTTTCAGCCTGGGCCGGCAGCGCCGCGCCCAGCAACATAACACTTCCCAGAACGGTCAAAAGAGAATTACGCACAATCATTATTTTTTTCCTTTAAAGGGATGAGTGAGAGGCCGCGTGTTCGAACAGAGCACGGCGTCGCAGGAACGCGGCGGAGGGTGGAGCAATCTGGATGATCGTGCGGTCACGGTTGAGCTCCTGCCAGCGATGGCAGGAGACCTGGCGGCCGCCTTCAAGTACCTGAGCGATCGGTTCGCGTTGCCGACACTCATCGGTGACGTGCGGGCAACGGGTGTGAAAACGACAGCCCTGCGGCGGGCTGGCCGGATTGGGTAAATCCCCCTGCAACAGCGGCATTTCACGCTTGAGGCCGGGCTGGGTTTGCGGCGCAGAGGCGATCAGCGCCTGCGTGTACGGGTGCAGCGGCGCATCGAAGATCTCATCGACGGTCGCCATTTCGACGATCTGCCCGAGGTACATCACCGCCACGCGATCGCTCATATGGCGGATCACCGCCAGCCCGTGCGCGACGATGATCATTGTCAGCCCAAGTTGCTGCTTCAGGTTTTCCAGCAGGTTCACCACCTGCGCCTGCACCGAGACATCCAGCGCGGACACCGGTTCATCGCCCAGCAGCAACTTCGGCCCGGAAGCCAGCGCGCGGGCAATGCCAATACGCTGGCGCTGGCCACCGGAGAATTCATGCGGGAAACGCCGCGCCCAGGCCGCAGGCAAACCAACGGTCGAGAGCAGTTCGGCGACGCGCGCCTGGCGATCCGCTTTGCCCATTTTCAGATGCAGCCACAGCGGTTCACCGACGATCTGCTCCACGGTCATGCGCGGGTTCAGCGAGGCGAAGGGATCCTGAAAGATAATTTGCAGTTCGCGGCGCAACTGGTTTAACCGCGCACCGCTGGCGTGAGTGATCTCTTCGCCCTGGTAGTAAACGCGCCCTTCGGACGCCGTCAACAGACGTAACAGCAGGCGGCCCAGCGTCGATTTACCGGAACCGGACTCGCCCACAATCGCCAGCGTTTCACCGGGGTAAACGGCGAGCGAAATGCGATCGACTGCCGTGACAAAGCGTTTTGGCGCGAACAGGCGCGTCGCGCCGACAAAGCGTTTGCTGAGATCGTGGGCCTCAAGGATCGGTGTGCTCATGCGGTTTCTCCCAGCGCAATATGTTGTTCAAGGGGCACGCGGAAACAGGCCGCCTGATGACCGCGGCCCAGCGGCTGTAGCGGCGGTTTTTCCGCGTGGCAGCGGCTCTGCGCAAACGGGCAGCGCGTGGCGAAACGGCAGCCTTTTGGCATCGCTTCCGGTAACGGTACGGCGCCGGGAATGGTGGAAAGCTGGCCTTTGCGTGCGCCCAGCGAGGGAATCGAGCCCATCAGGCCGATGGTGTACGGATGCTGCGGATCGGCAAAAATCGCCTCCACGCTGCCCTGCTCGACCACTTGCCCGGCGTACATTACGGCGACTTGCTGGGCGACTTCCGCCACCACGCCAAGATCGTGGGTGATCATCAATACTGCCGTGCCGGTGTCGGCTTTCAGGGTGTTGAGCAGAGCCAGGATCTGCGCCTGAATAGTGACATCCAGCGCGGTTGTCGGTTCGTCGGCAATCAGCAGACGCGGGTTGTTAATCAGCGCCATGGCAATCATCACGCGCTGGCGCATACCGCCGGAAAGCTGGTGCGGGTACGCTTTCAGGCGCATCTCCGCCGCCGGGATTTGTACCTTTTCGAGGATCCGCAGCGCGATATCCCGCGCGGCCTGGCGGGAGACATGCTGGTGGCGCATCACCGTTTCACTCAGTTGATCGCCAAGGGTGAACGAGGGGTTCAGCGAGGTCATCGGCTCCTGAAAAATCATTGCCAGCTCATTACCGCGCAGATCCGCATATTCCCTCGGCGAAAGCAGGCGCAGATTGTGGCTGCGAAACTGCATTTCGCCGCTGAGGATCTGCGCGCTGTTGGGCAACAACCCCATCAACGCCAGCGAGGTAATGCTTTTACCGCAGCCAGATTCCCCCACCAGCGCCAGTGTTTCCCCGCTTTTTATGGTCAGCGAAATACCGTCCAGTACGCTAACCGGGCTACCGGCGAACTGGACCTTCAGGTTGTGCAGACGCAGGACGGGCGCGGGATCGTGAAAAGGAATAGTGGTCATGGCGTATCGTCCTCGAGATGAATGGCCTGGATCAGGGCATGTTGCAGGTCGAGCAGATGTTCACGCATCGCCAGGAAGGCCTCCTGCGGCTGACGCTGCCGGATGGCGTGCATAATGCGGTGGTGGTGATCGTTATAACGATCGACCTTCGCCGGAGTACGCGCCAGCTCCCGCAGATGATGCCAGGCGGGTTCGCGACGCACGGCGTCAATGGCGTCAAAAAGACCGAGCATCAAACGGTTTCCCGCCGCTTCAGCGATGGCCCGGTGAAAAGCGCTGTCCCATAGCTCATTAAGATCCGGATCGTCCGGATTGACGTTATCGATGCGTTCCAGCATGCGCTGCATCAGCGCCAGGTTTTCCGGGTTGGCGCGAAGTGCCGCCAGCCGCGCAAGTCCCGGCTCAACCTGCAAGCGCGCTTCCATCACTTCCAGCATATTGGTTTGTTGCACCAGTCCCTGGAGTGCCAGCGGCGCGACCGGTGCAGCGGGGCCAATAAACGTGCCTTTACCCTGCTTACGCCAGATCCGCCCCTCTTCCTCCAGTACGTCCAGAGCGCGGCGTACTTCTCGTCGCCCGACGCCTAAGCGTTCCGCCAGTTCACGTTCCGTGGGCAGTGGAGTCCCTGGTGTTGACTCATGTTGGTGAATAAGCCCACGAAGTTGTTCAAGCGCCGTACTGGAATTTGCCAGATAGCGTGACGGTTTTTCCATATTGGTTCATCCGTATTTCGCGTTATCTTTTTCTTTAATTACATGAAGTTAATTATTTAATCCGCGATGTGTCGCCCTTATAACTAAGCAATTACCGAACCAATTAGGTATTGGTTCGGTCATATTTTTGAAATTTTTGTTAATACTTTGATTTATTAATGTTTATTTTTTACGGGCGAAACGGAGGTCTGGAAGGGCTGTGGTTCACTGAGCAGATAATGCACAATTTTAGTGCAAGGAATGCACTAAAACGGGAGGGATTGCCCGGTGGCGTTGGCGCTTACCGGCTTACATTGTTGGCTGTGGCGCTGGCCAGATAAGGCGGAGCCGCCATCCGGCAATCGTGCCTCCGGGCGTTTTGAGATTATTGTGGAATTATTCCGTTCACCATGCGTGAGGGAGTTTCTGTAAACCTTTATGCGGTGAACGGGATAAGGGGCGCTTACCGCGCTCCCCTTATCAATCCCCGCGGCCCCGCAGGAAATCGGTGCTACGCACTACGCTCACCTCCCGGTCATCTGCCTGCGGTCGGCTCAACTCGCCCTCCATGGCTCGGTTCGCCTCTGGACGCCATCCAGGGCGTCCAGACCTTGTCATCTGCCCTACGGCTCGCCGATTTCAGCGGGGACTCAACCCCATCGCTTCAGCTTTTTTATTCATCATAAGAAAGGTGTCGCTGCAGGGAAATACCCGGAGGCTATGGCGCTTACCGGGTTTACATTGTTGGCTGTGGTGTAAGCCGGATAAGGCGGAGCTGCCATCCGGCAGGTTTGCTAAAGTTGTCCGGCGCGGCGGGCGGCGGTACGCGCCAGCGCGGCCCAGTCGAGATGCCCTTCATCATGGGCCAGGCTTTCGACATGCGCTGCGCGCAGCGTACCGGCAATCGCCATTGGCACATTCACCCGCTCGGCGGCATCCTGCGCCAGACGCACATCTTTCAACCCCAGTGCCAGCTTAAAGCCGGCTGGCTCGAAGGTATCGCTGGCAATCGCCTGGCCGTAACCTTTATAGACCGGCGCGGCAAACAGCGTGGAGGTGATTAAATCAATGAAATCGGTTTTACTGACCTCATGCCCCTGCACCAGCGCAACCGCCTCCCCCATCGTGCCAATGGCGCTGGCGATCATAAAGTTGACCGCCAGCTTCGCGGCATTCGCCTGCTCCGGCCGCGCACCAAGATACCAGGTCTTCTGACCGAGCACATCCAGCAGCGGCTGCACCTTTGCCAGCAGCGCGCTGTCGCCAGCCGCCAGAATATTTAACTGCCCCGCTTCGGCAACATTTACCCGCCCCAGTACCGGCGCGGCAAGATAACCGATATTACGCGCCTGGTGCAGTTGCGCCAGTTCTACCGCCAGATCGACAGAGATAGTCGCCATATTCAGGTGGATCGCTCCGGGTTTCAGCGTTGCCAGCACATTGCCCTCCAGTACGACGCTGCGCGTGGCGTTGTCGTCCGCCAGAATGGAAATAACCACATCAGCATCCCTCACCGCTTCTGCGGCCGTTTCCGCTGCGGTGGCGCCCAGCGATGCCAGTTTCTCGCGCGGCCCGGCAGAGCGGTTCCAGCCCTGAACCTGATAACCGGCTTTGATTAGATTCGCGGCCATTGGCAACCCCATGGTGCCAAGCCCCAGAAACGCAATCTTCATCACAATGCTCCTGTTGTTAGGTGACTGTGTTTAACTATAAAAAAGGCAGGGATTCCTCCCTGCCTCATTGTGTTTCAAAGTTTGATGCTGCTCTGTCAGCCTTCGTGCAGCCCGCATTCGCGTTTCAACCCGAAGAAGCGCGTCTCTTCTTCCGCCATGCCCGGCTCCCATTTGCGGGTGGTGTGCGTGTCGCCTACGGACAGATAACCCTGATCCCACAGCGGGTGATAATTCAGGCCGTGCTTTTGCAGGTACTGATATACCGTGCGGTTGTCCCAGTCGATAATCGGCAGCACTTTAAATACGCCGCGCTGGATAGCCAGCACCGGCAGATTGGCGCGGCTGCCGGATTGTTCACGGCGCAGACCGGCAAACCAGGTTTGCGCGTTCAGCTCGGCAAGAGCGCGATTCATAGGTTCAACTTTGTTGATTTCATTGTATTTTTCAATGCCTTCAACGCCCTGTTCCCATAACTTACCGTAACGCGCTTCCTGCCACGCCGGGCTTTGCTCTGCCCGGAATACTTTCAGGTTCAGCTTGAGCTTGTCCGTCAGCTCGTCAATAAACTGGTAGGTTTCCGGAAACAGGTAGCCGGTATCAGTCAGGATCACCGGAATGTTCGGCTGAACCTGGTTGACCAGATGCAGGCTTACTGCCGCCTGGATACCGAAGCTGGAGGAGAGCACATACTCGCCCGGCAGGTTTTCCAGCGCCCAGCCGACGCGCTCTTCGGCGTTCAGCTTTTCGAGTTGCGCATTGGTTTCAGCAAGCTGAAGCACACGTTCAACTTTCGGCAGTTCATTCAGCGCATTCAGATCGAGTCTGGACATAAGTTCCTCACCGTGTTTATTGCCTGATGGCACTTCACTTATCAGGCCTACAAATTACGCCAACCCCAGGCCGGATAACGCGTTTACGCCGCCATCCGGTATTATGCATTATTCCCAGAAATCGCGCGCCGGATCGAGTACCGGACGGACGATCCCGGCACGAATGGTGAAATCGCCAAAGCCTTCACCCTCTTCGCGCTCGCTTGCCCAGCGTGCGACCAGTTCATCAAGCGTCGCCAGAATTTCCGTTTCGGTGATATTTTCCCGGAACATACGCGGAATACGCGTCCCGATGCGGTTACCGCCAAGATGCAGGTTGTAGCGGCCCGGCGCTTTACCGACCAGACCCACTTCCGCCAGCATCGCGCGGCCGCAGCCGTTCGGGCAACCCGTGACGCGCAGCACGATATGATCGTCGCCAACGCCATGTTTCTCCATCACCGCTTCCACTTTATCCACAAATGAAGGCAGGAAACGTTCGGCTTCGGCCATGGCCAGCGGGCAGGTCGGGAACGACACGCAGGCCATGGAGTTTTCACGCTGCGGTTTCACCGCGTCCATTAAGCCGTGACTGCGCGCCAGTTTTTCGATTTTCGCTTTCTGGCTTTCCGGCACGCCGGCCACAATCAGATTCTGGTTCGCCGTTAAACGGAAGTCGCCTTTATGGATCTTAGCAATTTCCAGCAGGCCGGTTTTCAGCGGACGGCCCGGATAATCCAGAATACGGCCATTTTCAATAAACAGCGTCAGGTGCCATTTATTATCGATACCTTTCACCCAGCCAATGCGATCGCCGCGACCGGTGAATTCGTACGGGCGAATCGGTTCGAATTTGATCCCCGCGCGGCGTTCCACTTCTGCTTTGAAGGTGTCGACGCCAACGCGTTCCAGCGTGTATTTGGTTTTGGCGTTTTTACGGTCAGTACGGTTACCCCAGTCGCGCTGGGTCGTCACCACTGCTTCCGCCACCGCCAGCGTATGTTCCAGCGGCAGATAACCAAACTCGCTCGCGGTGCGGGCGTAGGTTTTCTTATTGCCATGTTCAATGGAAAGCCCACCGCCCACCAGCAGGTTAAAACCGACCAGCTTGCCGTTTTCCGCGACCGCCACAAAGTTCATGTCGTTGGCGTGCAGATCCACGTCGTTCTGCGGCGGAATGACCACCGTGGTTTTGAACTTACGCGGCAGGTAAGTTTTCCCCAAGATAGGCTCTTCGTCCGTAGTCGCCACTTTCTCGGCGTCGTGCCAGATCTCCGCATAAGCGCGAGTGCGCGGCAACAGATGTTCGGAGAGCTTTTTCGCCCACTCGTAGGCTTCTGCATGCAGTTCCGACTCAACCGGGTTCGACGTACACAGCACATTACGGTTAACGTCGTTGGCGGTCGCCAGCGCGTCCAGACCAACTTCGTGCAGCATCTGGTGTGCCGGTTTGACGTTCTTTTTCAGAATGCCGTGGAACTGGAACGTCTGGCGATTGGTCAGGCGAATGCTGCCGTAGATCGTCTTATCGTCGGCAAATTTATCGATCGACAGCCACTGTTTCGGTGTAATGATGCCGCCCGGCAAACGGCAGCGCAGCATCATCGCGTGGCGCGGCTCCAGCTTCTGCTCGGCGCGTTCGGCACGAATATCGCGGTCGTCCTGCTGATACATGCCGTGAAAACGGATCAGCAGGAAGTTATCGCCGTTGAAACCGCCGGTCAGGCCGTCGTGCAGATCTTCTGCAATCGTGCCACGCAGATAGTTGCTTTCGAGCTTCAGACGCTCGGCGTCGGCCAGTTTACCTTCGACCACCAGTGGGCCGGGATGTTTTTCACTCATTAGTAGACATCTCGCTGATAACGGCGCTCAACGCGCAGCTCACTTAAAAATTCATCCGCCGCTTCGGTATCCATGCCACCGAATTCGGCAATCACGTCCAGTAAAGCCTGCTCGACATCTTTCGCCATGCGATTGGCGTCGCCGCAGACATAAATGTGCGCACCGTCATTGATCCAGCGCCACAGTTCTGCGCCCTGTTCGCGCAGTTTGTCTTGTACGTAGACTTTTTCTTTTTGATCGCGGGACCAGGCCAAATCAATGCGATTCAGCACGCCCTCTTTAACGTAACGCTGCCACTCCACCTGATAGAGGAAATCTTCGGTGAAGTGTGGGTTGCCAAAGAACAGCCAGTTTTTACCCGGCGCTTCATCGGCCGCGCGTTGTTGAATAAAGGCGCGGAACGGCGCAATGCCCGTGCCCGGGCCAATCATAATCACCGGCGTTTCCGGGTTGGCTGGCAGGCGGAAGTTATCGTTGTGCTCAATGAACACCCGCACTTCGCCCTCTTCTTCCACGCGATCCGCAAGGAAACTGGAAGCACCACCCGCACGCGCACGCCCTTCCACTTCGTAACGCACCACGCCGACGGTGATATGCACTTCGTTTTCCACTTCCGCCTGCGAAGAGGCAATGGAATAGAGCCGCGGCGTCAGCGGACGCAGCAGACCAATCAGCGCTTGCGCATCAAGCTGTGCCGGGGAGAAACGCACCATATCAACAATCGGCGTTGTCGCAGCATAGTGCTGCAACCGGGCTTTATCACCCACCAGCGGCAACAACGTTTCGCTGCGCGTCAGCGTGGCGTAATTTTCCACGATGTTGGCGGTGTTGACCGTCAGCTCGAAGTGCCACTGCAACGCTTCAGCGAGCGGCTGTGTTTTGCCGTCAACCGTAACCGGCTCATCGCCTTTCAACCACAGCAGTTCCACCAGTTCTTTCACCAGCGCCGGATCGTTCTGATACCAGACGCCCAGCGCGTCACCCGGCTGGTAGCGCAGCCCTGAATCCCCGAGATCGATTTCGATATGGCGAACATCTTTTTCGGAATGACGACCGGTGATTTTTTGGTTCACGGACAAACTCGCCGTCAACGGCGCTTCTTTAGTATAGGGGCTGGAGAAAACCTCGTTCACCGCGCCCGTCGCGCTCGCCACCGCCTGCGCCGGAGAGTCTTTCGGTACGCGGGCTTTCAACACTTCGACAATGCGCGCACGCCATTCGGCAGCCGCAGCCTGATACTCGACATCAGCGTCAACGCGATCCAGCAAGCGCTCCGCGCCCAGCTCAGCAAGTTTGCTGTCGAAGTCTTTCCCCGCCTGGCAGAAGAATTCATACGACGTATCGCCAAGGCCGAACACCGCAAAGGCAGTGCCATCCAGTTTTGGCGCTTTTTTCGAGAACAGGAACTTATGCAGCGCAACAGCTTCTTCCGGCGCTTCGCCCTCGCCCTGAGTGGAGGCCACCACCACCAGTAATTTTTCGTTAGCGATCTGTTTGAACTTATAGTCTCCGGCGTTAACCAGGTTGACGTTAAGTTTCGCTGCCAGTAGATCGTCGCGCAGCGCTTCCGCCACGCGGCGAGCGTTGCCGGTTTGCGACGCGGAAATTAGCGTAATTGCCGGGATCTCTGCGGCAGATGTCGGTACGGTAACTGCTGTCGCGGGCTGTTGGTTCAGTACGCCCCAGAAATAACCAGAAACCCAGGCTAACTGGGTGGGCGTCAAATCAGTGGTTGCGGCCTGAAGGCGCGCCAGTTGCTCCGGGTTTAGCGGCAGCAACGCGGAAGGTGGAGCCTGAGTTGTCATGCGTTGTCATGTTCCAGTAGCGAAAATTCCCCTTCGTTTTGCAGACAGACTTTTTCGCGGTCAACAACGCAAAAACGATAAGGGGATATAATTTTAAAAAACGAAGTGAAACTAAGGTTAACGGCGGGATAATAACAATTAAAGAAAGGTTGGAAATAATAAATAACCAAAAGAACTAACCTGTTTTAGCTATAGTTAATAACACTAAAACTGGTTAATTAACTTATTGAATTGTAATAATAAAATAAATGCAGGTTAGTAGTATTCCGCGCGTAAACACTTTTAGCGATTTTAGTTAATGCTAAAAAAGGTCATTTCCGCTACTATGCGGCGGTTTTTTGTCAGTCTGAGAGTGCATTATGTCGACCACGTTGTTTAAAGATTTCACCTTTGAAGCCGCTCACCATTTACCGCATGTCCCGCAAGGGCATAAGTGCGGTCGTCTGCATGGCCACTCCTTTATGGTGCGCCTGGAGATCACCGGCGAGGTGGATCCTTATACCGGCTGGATCATGGACTTCGCCGAACTGAAAGCGGCGTTTAAGCCGTTGTATGACAGGCTGGATCACTACTATCTGAATGAGATCCCGGGCCTGGAAAACCCGACCAGCGAAGTGCTGGCGAAGTGGATCTGGGATCAGATGAAGCCGGTTGTGCCGCTGCTGAGCGCAGTCATGGTGAAAGAAACCTGTACCGCAGGTTGCGTCTATCGCGGCGAATAAGCGAGTCGGTCATTTCTTCCCGGAGATGACTGACCGATAGCCGTTAGTGAGTCAGGAAGCCGCCATCCACGGCCAGCATATGGCCGTTGGCAGAACCCGCTGCGCGGCTTGCAAGAAATCCCATCAAATCCTGCTTAATCTCCCCAGCGGTTCGCCGGACGTTTTGGCTTTACTGCGGGCGATTCGCGTCATATTCGCTGGATAATAGCCCGACACCATTAACCTGAATTATTTCTTGTTAATAAACGCAGAGAATGATTAATGACGGAACGGGCTTTGAAACGTGATATGCAGCGCAGTGAAAACTTCATCAGATATTGCGCGGAAAAAAAACCCGCCAGGGCGGGCTGATTTATCAGGCAATGTTCAGGTATTTATGTGTCTGCATCGAGAGCCGCCAGTTGCGGGCGATACAGGTTTCAATACACAGACGGGTTGCATCCTCTTTCTGGCTGATAGGCTGCAAGGCAATCACCCGCGGCTTGTCATCGGTTAACTGCGCCAGCAGCTCGTCCAGCGCTTCGATATCACGCATACGCCCGACCGGATGCTTAATTTCATCCGCACGCTCCAGCGCCGACAACAGCACATCGTAGCCGCCGCGCATATTCACCTTCGGCGATACCGTTACCCAGGTGGAATGGGAAGCGCGCACTTCATGCGTGCCGCTGGTTTCGATCTGGCAGCTAAAACCGTTCAGCTCAAGCAGGCTGGTGAGCGGCGTCAAATCATAGATGCAGGGTTCGCCGCCAGTGATCACCACATGGCGCGCCGTCCAGCCCTGGCGCGCAATAATCGCCAGCAGATCTTCACTACTGGCCGCGCCCCATTTATCACTCTCTTTGGTTTTCGCAAGGATGCTGAACAGCGACACTTCCCGATCTGCAAGCTTATCCCAGGTGTGTTTGGTGTCGCACCAGGCGCAACCAACCGGGCATCCCTGTAAACGAATAAAAATGGCAGGAACGCCGGTAAAATAGCCCTCGCCTTGCAGGGTCTGGAACATCTCGTTAATCGGGTACTGCATAGTCAACTCTGATCAGAAATAAACGCTAATTATTGCAGATCCTGGCTTAACCTTCATAGCCTTTCGCGGTATTGCGCTTTTTCTCCACTGGTGACAGCTAAAAATGATGTAACTATCTATGTTTTTTCTTACACTTCGACGCAAATTGTCGTCGCTATTTCACGCTGTCAATAAAAATATAAAGCATTCAAAATCAATTAGTTATTTTTTTAACGTTTCGTGCTGGAATTAATTGTTCACTGCCGTTGTCGAACGCCAATCCCCTTTCGTACTTTCCTTAAAACAAGCTTAAGAATCCCCCATTTCCCACTCAGCTTTATTGATATGGCGTTTAGCTTTCCGTGCCTACAATCCGCCCGAGCAACGCTGGAGAGATAGCACTCATGAATACATTATTAATAACGGGCGTGACGGGATTTCTGGGTGGAGCGGTATTGGAAAAAATCCTCCACGGCAGTGAAGCCATAAATTTACTGCTGTTGGTAAGGGCAGAAGACAAAGAGGCCGGACTTGAGCGCGTTAAAAGCAACATGCGCAAGTTTGGTCTGACGGATGCAGAACTTAACACACTTAATACTTCGCAAATCCTGCCAGGGGATTTGGGCGAACCGGAAGGCTTCATTAACGATCCGGCACTGGAAAGCGTCACTCACGTGCTGAACTGCGCGGCTGTTGCCTCTTTTGGCAATAACCCGCTGGTCTGGAAAGTGAATGTCGAAGGGACGCTGGCCTTTGCCCGCAGAATGTCGCAGGTGGCGGGCTTGCAGCGCTTTCTTCACGTCGGCACAGCGATGTCCTGCACGCCGGAACCAGATTCACTGGTGCCGGAAAGCGCAGAGTTTCACGAGAATGCTGAGCATCTGGTGGCCTATACGCGCTCCAAATCGACCATTGAGCAACTGATGCGCCTGGAGTGCCCGCAGATGCCGCTGGTGATTGCCCGCCCTTCTATCGTCGTCGGGCACACGCATCACGGATGTCTGCCATCAACCAGTATTTTCTGGGTCTTCAGTATGGGGCTGATGTTGCAGAAATTTATGTGCTCGCTGGAAGATCGCGTCGATGTGATCCCGGTCGATTACTGTGCCGATGCATTGCTGATGCTGCTTAAAGGTCCGGTCGCTCAGGGCGAAGTGGTGCATATTTCAGCCGGTGAAGAGAACAGCGTGCGTTTTGCTGATATCGATAAAGCCATGGCGCAAGCGCTGGAAAAAGCACCGGTGGGCGATAAATACGCGCAGGTCAGTTACGAGACGCTGGTGAAGATGCGCCGCGAGCTGAAGGGTATTTTCGGCCCCTGTAATGAGCGGTTGATGCTGAAAGCGATGCGTTTGTACGGTGCGTTCGCCATGCTCAACGTGCGTTTCAGCAACGATAAGTTGCTGAGTATGGGCATGCCGAAGCCGCCTCGCTTTACGGACTATATTGCCCGTTGCGTACAAACGACGCGCGGGCTGACAATCCCGCAGCAGATGGAAGTAGATTTCAAATAGCCAAAAAAAAATGCCAGTCAGATGACTGGCATTTTTCTTTTCATCAAGGCTTAGCGATTACGCCTGACCTTTGATCTCTTTACGACCGTTGAACGGAGCTTGTTCACCCAGCGCTTCTTCGATACGAATCAGCTGGTTGTATTTAGCAACGCGGTCAGAACGGCTCATAGAACCAGTTTTGATCTGGCCAGCAGCGGTACCAACAGCCAGGTCAGCGATGGTAGCGTCTTCAGTTTCGCCAGAACGGTGAGAGATGACAGCGGTGTAGCCAGCGTCTTTCGCCATTTTGATCGCAGCCAGAGTTTCGGTCAGAGAACCGATCTGGTTGAATTTGATCAGGATGGAGTTAACGATGCCTTTTTCGATGCCTTCTTTCAGGATCTTGGTGTTGGTTACGAACAGATCGTCACCAACCAGCTGGATTTTGTCGCCCAGTACTTTGGTCTGGTATGCGAAGCCAGCCCAGTCAGATTCGTCCAGACCATCTTCGATAGAAACGATCGGATACTGTTTGGTCAGATCTTCCAGGAAGTGAGTGAACTCTTCGGAGGTGAACGCTTTGTTGCCTTCGCCAGCCAGAACGTATTTACCGTCTTTGTAGAATTCAGACGCTGCGCAGTCCATCGCCAGAGTGATGTCTTTGCCCAGTTCGTAGCCCGCAGCTTTTACCGCTTCAGCGATAACAGCCAGTGCTTCGGCGTTAGAACCCAGGTTCGGCGCGTAGCCGCCTTCGTCACCAACAGCAGTGTTCATGCCTTTGGATTTCAGAACTTTTGCCAGGTTATGGAACACTTCTGAACCCATACGTACAGCTTCTTTCAGGCTTTTCGCGCCAACCGGCTGAATCATGAATTCCTGAATGTCGACGTTGTTATCAGCGTGCTCACCACCGTTGATGATGTTCATCATCGGAACCGGCATGGAGTATTTGCCCGGGGTGCCGTTCAGTTCAGCAATGTGAGCGTACAGCGGCAGGCCTTTAGAAGCAGCAGCAGCTTTAGCAACAGCCAGAGACACGGCCAGGATTGCGTTTGCACCGAAGTTAGATTTGTTTTCGGTACCGTCCAGATCGATCATGATCTTATCGATGCCAGCCTGGTCTTTTGCATCTTTACCCAGGATTGCCTGAGCGATCGGGCCGTTTACCGCGCCAACCGCTTTCAGTACGCCTTTACCCATGAAACGGGATTTGTCGCCATCGCGCAGTTCCAGCGCTTCGCGGGAACCAGTAGAAGCACCTGACGGCGCAGCCGCCAGACCTACGAAACCACCTTCCAGGTGTACTTCGGCTTCAACAGTCGGGTTACCACGGGAGTCGATGATTTCACGACCGATGACTTTAACGATTTTGGACATTAGGTTTTCCTCAGTACAAGTTAAACTAAAACTCCAGACAAACAACGCGTACCAAAGGTACGCGTTGTCGTTGTAACTTTTTTTACTTCGCCTGACGCTTTTGATGCTCGCTGGCGGCTTTCACAAAGCCTGCAAACAGCGGATGTCCATCACGCGGCGTAGAAGTAAACTCCGGATGGAACTGACAGGCGACGAACCATGGATGATTCGGCACCTCGATGATCTCGACCAACTGATCATCCCCGGAACGGCCCGCAACACGCAGACCCGCAGCTTCAATTTGTTTCAACAGCATATTGTTGACTTCGTAACGGTGGCGATGGCGTTCAACGATAGTCGATGCGCCGTAAAGCTGGCGAACCAGGCTGTCATCGCCAAGCTGGCACTGCTGTGCACCAAGGCGCATCGTACCGCCGAGATCGCTCTTCTCAGAACGCTGCTCAACGTTGCCATCTTCATCACGCCACTCGGTAATCAACGCCACAACCGGGTATTTACAGTCTGGCACAAATTCCGTGGAGTTGGCGTTCTCCATCCCGACCACGTTACGTGCAAATTCAATCAACGCAACCTGCATACCCAGGCAAATTCCCAGGTAAGGAATATTGTTTTCACGCGCATAGCGTGCGGTGGCGATCTTGCCTTCCACACCGCGGTAACCGAAACCGCCAGGGATGAGGATTGCATCCAGATCTTTCAGAATTTCCACACCGCGCGTTTCAACATCCTGCGAATCAATCAGCTTGATGTTGACGGTGACACGGTTTTTCAGACCACCATGCTTCAGCGCTTCGATCACCGATTTGTAGGCATCCGGCAGTTCAATGTACTTGCCGACCATACCGATGGTGACTTCACCTGACGGATTCGCTTCTTCATAGATAACCTGTTCCCATTCGGCCAGGTTTGCTTCCGGACAGTTCAAGCTGAATCGTTTACAAATATAATCGTCCAGCCCCTGGGATTTCAACAGGCCCGGGATTTTATAAATAGAATCGACGTCTTTCAGAGAAATCACTGCTTTTTCTGGAACGTTACAGAACAAAGCAATTTTCGCACGTTCGTTAGCAGGAACGGCACGATCGGAACGACAAATCAGGATATCCGGCTGAATACCGATGGAAAGCAGCTCTTTCACAGAGTGCTGTGTCGGCTTGGTTTTCACTTCACCCGAAGCGGCCATGTACGGCACCAGCGTCAGGTGCATGTAGAGTGTGCGCTCACGGCCCACTTCTACAGCCATCTGACGAATAGCTTCAAGGAACGGCAGGGATTCGATATCACCCACAGTACCGCCGATTTCAACCAGCGCGACATCGTGGCCTTCGCCACCTTCAATGATGCGCTCTTTGATAGCGTTAGTGATGTGCGGAATAACCTGTACGGTCGCGCCCAGATAGTCGCCACGACGCTCTTTACGCAGAACCTCGGAGTAAATGCGACCGGTGGTGAAGTTGTTGCGACGCGTCATTTTGGTGCGAATGAAGCGCTCGTAGTGACCCAAATCAAGATCGGTTTCAGCGCCATCTTCGGTAACGAACACTTCGCCATGCTGGATTGGGCTCATAGTCCCCGGATCGACGTTAATATACGGATCCAGTTTCATCATAGTGACGTTAAGGCCACGAGCTTCGAGAATGGCTGCCAGGGAGGCTGCGGCAATGCCTTTACCCAGAGAGGATACGACCCCGCCGGTCACAAAAATATAGTTCGTTGTCATGCTGAACCTGAGAAGTTAGGTTTAAAAGACGATGGAATAACCAGGACGGGAAAGCAGTATACCCGATCATGGCTGAGGCCACAAACTTTCATTCTCCCTCTCCTTCGTTCTTCAGGCCGCATCTGCCCTGGCTTCATTCGCCCATCCCGGACGCACGGCATGGCGATGCGCCCAGGGATTTTCTCAGTTGCCGCCTTGACGCGCCCCGAGTAAGTCGAAGAGGCGCTTCTCAAAGCGTTCTGGCAGATATAAGGAGTGTGAAAATAGCCGCTTTCAGGTAAATGTTTTTGACGTAAATCAAGCGCTTGTTATTTAAAAAATCACACAAATGGCGCTTACTGGAACAATTCCGTTAAAGATCATGTTCCTGGCGTTTTACCTGTTGCCAGACATTTTCCATTGTTTCCAGATCCACACCGGTCATTTCCAGCCCGCGCTCGCGGACAATTCGCTCCACCTCGCGGAAACGACGCTCAAATTTCAGGTTCGCTTTTTGCAGCGCGACTTCCGCTTTTACCCCCAGATGGCGCGACAGATTTACCGTAGCAAACAGTAAATCGCCGACCTCTTCTTCCAGTCTTGCCTCATCCACAACGGCCTGTTTCGCTTCGTCCATCACTTCATCGATCTCTTCATACACCTTATCGAGCACCGGGCCCAGCGACGTCCAGTCAAAGCCAACGCCGGAGCAGCGTTTCTGGATTTTATGCGCGCGCATCAGCGCAGGCAGGCTGTGGGGAATGTCGTCCAGTGCCGAGAGCTGCGCTTTCTCAGCACGTTCTTCGGTTTTGATTTGCTCCCAGCGCGCCAGCACTTCCGTGCTGTTTCCGGCAATGGCGTCGCCAAAAATATGCGGGTGACGGCGCTCCAGTTTGTCGCTAATCGCCGCGCAGACATCGTTAAAATCAAAGCGTCCCTCTTCCTGCGCCATCTGCGCGTAAAACACCACCTGGAACAGCAGATCGCCCAGTTCACCGCGCAGATCGTCAAAATCTTCCCGGTTGATAGCGTCCAGCACTTCGTACGTCTCTTCCAGCGTATAGGGTGCAATGGTGGCGTAGGTTTGTTCTTTGTCCCACGGGCAGCCGGTTTCCGGGTCGCGCAGGCGTTGCATAATCCCGAGCAGACGATCGATTTGAGTCATGAGTCTTCCTGGTAAAAAATGGGATCCTCTCCGCTGACGGGAGAGGATCGGATGAAGTGAAAATCAGCCACCGTGCAGACGACGGGCGTCGATAACGTCCGGCACCTGGTTGAGTTTGCCAAGCACGCGGCCCAGCACCTGCAGGTTGTAGATTTCGATATTCATATCGATGGTGGCAAGCTGTTCTTTGGTGTCGCTGCGGCTGGCAACGCCCAGCACGTTCACCTTCTCATTGGCGAGAATGGTGGTGATATCGCGCAGCAGGCCGCTACGGTCGTTTGCCGTCACGCGCACTACCAGCGAGTAACCCGCCGAGTAGCTCTCGCCCCAGACGGCATCCACGATGCGCTCCGGCGCAACGGTGCGCAGCTCTTCCAGTTGATCGCAGTCGGCGCGATGGATCGAGATCCCGCGTCCCTGAGTGATAAAGCCGACGATTTCATCGCCCGGAATCGGCTGGCAGCAGCGCGCAATGTGATGCATCAGATTACCAACGCCTTCCACCACCACACGACCATTGTCTTTGCTGCGGCTTTGCGGCGCATACGTTTTCTGCTGCAACTGTTTCAGCGCGGCGGCGTCCTGCTCTTCGGCGCTCGGTTTATTGAACTGCGATTGCAGGAAGTTCACCATCTGATTAAGACGGATATCGCCACCGCCAATCGCCGCCAGCAACTCTTCCAGTTCGTTAAAGTTGTAACGCGGCAGCAGATGTTTTTCCGCCTCTTTCAGGCTGATCCCCAGATGCGCCAGCTCATCGTCGAGGATCTGCCGTCCGGCAAGAATGTTTTTGTCACGATCCTGCTTGCGGAACCAGGCGTGGATCTTCGAACGCCCACGGCTGGTCGTCACATAGCCGAGGTTTGGATTCAGCCAGTCGCGGCTTGGATTCGGCTGCTTCTGGGTGATAATTTCGACCTGGTCGCCCATCTGCAACTGGTAAGTAAAGGGAACGATGCGCCCGCCGATCTTCGCGCCAATGCAACGATGCCCTACGTCGCTGTGAATGTGGTAGGCAAAGTCCAGCGGCGTGGAGCCCGCAGGCAGATCGACCACATCGCCCTTCGGCGTAAACACATACACCCGATCGTCAAAGACCTGGCTGCGAACTTCATCCAGCATTTCGCCGGAATCGGCCATCTCTTCCTGCCAGGCGATCAGTTTACGCAGCCATGCGATCCTGTCTTCATGCGCTGAACGCGGGCTGCCAGCAACTGCCGTCCCCTCTTTGTACTTCCAGTGCGCGGCGACGCCCAGTTCGGCATCTTCATGCATCTGGCGCGTACGAATCTGGATTTCAACGGTTTTCCCGCCCGGCCCCAGTACTACCGTATGAATAGACTGATAACCGTTTGGCTTCGGGTTGGCGACGTAATCGTCAAACTCATCCGGCAGGTGACGGTAATGGGTATGCACAATCCCCAGCGCGGCATAACAGTCCTGCAAGCGTTCAGCAACAATACGCACAGCGCGCACATCAAACAGTTCGTCAAAAGCGAGATGTTTTTTCTGCATCTTCCGCCAGATGCTGTAGATGTGCTTTGGCCGGCCGTAGACCTCAGCTTTGACGCCTTCGGTTTTCATTTCGGCGCGCAGATGGCCGACAAACTCGTCAATATAGTGTTCGCGATCGATACGGCGTTCATGCAGCAGCTTGGCAATGCGCTTGTATTCAGCCGGATGCAGGTAGCGGAAGCAGTAATCCTCCAGCTCCCATTTCAGTTGCCCGATGCCCAGCCGGTTCGCCAGCGGCGCATAGATGTTGGTACACTCTTTCGCCGCCAGTACGCGTTCATCTTCTGGCGCATCTTTTACTTCACGCAGATGCGCGATACGTTCGGCCAGCTTAATAACCACGCAGCGGAAATCATCAACCATCGCCAGCAGCATGCGGCGAACGTTATCGACCTGTTCAGAAGAGACGGAATCCGTATGCGTGGCTTTCAACTGGCGGATGGCGGCCATATCACGCACGCCGTGGATCAGGTTGACCACCGAGGTGCCGACGCTTTCACTCAGCACCTCTTCGCTCACCACTTCGGCATCGGCCAGCGGGAACAGCAGCGCCGCGCGCAGCGTGTCGATATCCATACTCAGCATGGAGAGAATTTCTACCATCTCAATGCCGCGCCACAACACTACGCCAGCATCCGGATGCCCCTGCGTTTGTCGCAGACAATATTCCCAGGTTTCGGTTAAGCGTTCACACGACGGTTGACTGGTGATCCCCAGACTGGCAATCCATTTGGCTGGATCGAATTCACCCGCTTTGTTCAAATGAGCACTGCGTACCGCAACCATTGTCCTCTCCTTTCAGGGACCGGGCCTGCCGAATTCGACAAGCCGAAATTAATCATTTGTTTTTCACAAACAACACCATCGATTCCAGATGGCCAGTGTGTGGAAACATGTCCAGCATCGCCAGCCGCTGAATCTGGTAACCTGCATTTAATAGCGCTTCACTGTCACGGGCAAGCGTGGCGGGGTTACAGGAAACGTACACCACTCTGCCGGGAGACAATTTTATAATATGTCGCATCACCCCGGCAGCACCTGCACGCGCGGGATCGAGCAACACCTTATCAAATCCCTGGCTCGCCCAGGGTTGCTGAGTGACATCATCCTCCAGATTTTCATGAAAGAATGTCACATTCTGCAAGCCATTCTGTTGCGCATTCTCCTGCGCTTTCGCCACCAGATCGGCGACGCCCTCCACCCCAACGACACTTAACGCGCGCCGCGCCAGCGGCAGAGTGAAATTTCCCATACCGCAGAACAGATCCAGTACGCGGTCGCCGGGCTGGATATCAAGCCACGCCAGCGCATGGGCCACCATCTGCTGATTGACGCCATCGTTGACCTGAATAAAGTCCCGCGGGCTGAACATTAAGCGTAGCCCGTCGGAGCTGTACCAGGGGGATTCTCCGCTAACGTGTTCAAGTATCTCGCTTTGTGGCGCGAGGTACAGCGCAATCCCCTGAGAATGCGAAAAACGTTCCAGTTTTTCTTTATCCGTGTGACTTAATGGCGCCGTGTGCCGCAAAACCATCAGCGGGCCATTGTCGGCCTCCACCAGTTCGACGTGCCCCAGATGGCGCATGGCTCCAAGCCCCGCCAGACATTCACGCAGCGGCGCCAGCATTGCCTCAAGACGGGGCACCAGTACCGGGCAACGCGTCACATTGATAATGTCGCTGTCACCCGCTTTGCGAAACCCCATATCCAGACGCTGCGTTTTCGGTTGCCAACTGAGGCTCAAACGCGCCCGACGGCGATATCCCCAGGGCTGTGCGGCGATCACCTCGTCAACATCCTGTTTCATCAATCGCGCCAGCGCCGCGCTTTTACTGCGCTGTTGCAGGGCAACACTGGCATGTTGCTGCTGGCACCCGCCACAAACGCCAAAATGCGGACATTCCGGTTTCACGCGCTCCGGGCTGTCATTCAGGCGACGTTTTACTTCCCCACGGGCAAACTGACGTTTTTCCTCTTTGAGGGTAATTTCCGCCGTTTCCGCCGGTAATAGTCCGGGGATAAACAACGCTTTACCATTATGGCGAGCAACACCCTGACCAAAGGGATCGAGGTCAGTTACCGTGACGGTAATGCGCTCACGAGTCGTCACGCGTCGTTTTGCAGAGTAGAATTGCGCCATTGCAGTGAATATTCTCAATAACTGTGTAATGGCCTAATTCTCCCATAACGGAACTCCATGACCAACTACAGCTTGCGCGCACGCATGATGATTCTGATCCTGGCCCCCACTGTGCTTATCGGTGTGCTGCTCAGTATCTTTTTCGTCGTTCACCGCTATAACGATTTACAGCGTCAACTGGAAGACGCAGGCGCCAGTATTATTGAACCGCTGGCGGTTTCCAGCGAATACAGTATGGCGCTACAGGATCGCGAAGCCATTGGCCAGTTGATTAGCGTGCTTCACCGCCGACATTCTGACATCGTCCGCGCTATCACCATTTACGACGGGCGCAACGACGTGTTCGTTTCGTCCAATTTCCAGCTTGATGGCGACGATCTCAGGCTGCCAGAAGGGCAGCCTTTCCCGCGCAAGCTGAGCGTTACCCGCCGTGGCGATACGATGGTGCTGCGCACGCCGATCCTGTCCGAGGGACTTGAACCGGCAAACACCGCTCTGCCTGCGGATAAAATCACCGGCAATATGCTCGGCTATGTGGCGCTACAGTTGGATCTGAAATCGGTACGCTTGCAGCAGTACAAGGAGATTTTTATCTCCAGCCTGATGATTTTTTTCTGTATTGGTATTGCGCTGATTTTTGGCTGGCGTCTGATGCGCGACGTGACCGGCCCCATTCGTAATATGGTGAATACCGTCGACCGTATCCGTCGCGGGCAGCTCGACAGCCGTGTTGAAGGTTTTATGCTCGGCGAGCTGGATATGCTGAAAAACGGCATCAATTCGATGGCCATGTCGCTGGCGGCCTACCACGAAGAGATGCAGCATAATATCGATCAATCCACCTCGGATTTGCGTGAAACGCTGGAGCAGATGGAGATCCAGAACGTTGAGCTGGACCTGGCGAAAAAGCGTGCGCAGGAAGCTGCGCGTATTAAATCTGAGTTCCTCGCCAATATGTCTCATGAGCTGCGCACACCGCTGAATGGCGTGATTGGCTTTACCCGTTTGACATTGAAATCTGAGCTGAATCCGACCCAGCGCGATCACCTGCTGACCATTGAACGCTCGGCGAATAACCTGCTGGCGATCATTAACGATGTGCTGGACTTCTCCAAGCTGGAAGCGGGCAAACTGATCCTCGAAAGCATTCCATTCCCTTTACGCAACACGCTGGATGAGGTGGTGATCTTGCTGGCGCACTCAGCGCACGATAAGGGGCTTGAGCTGACGCTGAACATCAAAAATGATGTCCCGGATAATGTGATTGGCGACCCGCTGCGTCTGCAGCAGGTGATCACCAATCTGATCGGCAACGCCATCAAGTTTACTGAACACGGCAATATTGATGTGGTGGTTGAGAAACGCGCCATCAGTAATAACAAAGTGCAAATTGAGGTGCAGATCCGTGATACCGGCATCGGCATCCCGGAACGCGATCAGTCGCGCCTGTTCCAGGCATTTCGCCAGGCGGATGCCAGCATCTCTCGCCGTCACGGCGGTACTGGCCTGGGGTTGGTGATCACGCAACGGCTGGTGAATGAGATGGGCGGCGATATCTCTTTCCATAGCCAGCCAAACCGGGGTTCGACCTTCTGGTTCCATATTGATCTCGACCTTAATCCAAACGCCATCACCGAAGCGCCGACCACGGAAAGACTGGCCGGTAAACGTCTGGCATATGTCGAACCGAATGCTGCGGCGGCGCAAAGCACGCTGGAAGTGCTGAACAACACGCCGCTGGAGATAATTTACAGCCCGTCATTCTCGGCGCTCCCGCAAGGGCACTACGATATTTTGCTGTTGGCGGTGCCGGTAACCGTGCGCGAGCCGCTCAGTATGCAGCACGATCGCCTGGCGCGTGCGGCAGCCATGACCGACTACTTGCTGCTGGCGCTGCCGTGCCACGCGCAGGTGAATGCCGAAGAGCTGAAACAGGATGGCGCAGCGGCTTGTCTGCTTAAACCGCTGACGACCACCCGCCTGCTGCCCGCGTTGACCGAATACTGCCGCACGACGCAACTGGTTCTGGCCTCACATGCGGATGAAAGCAAACTGCCAATGAGCGTTATGGCGGTAGATGATAACCCGGCGAATCTGAAGCTGATTGGCGTTCTGCTTGAGGATCAGGTGCAGCACGTTGAGCTGTGCGAGAATGGTTTGCAGGCCATCGAGCGGGCCAAACAGATGCAGTTCGATCTGATTCTGATGGATATCCAGATGCCGGATATGGACGGTATTCGCGCCTGCGAGTTGATCCGCCAACTACCGCATCAACAGCAAACGCCAGTGGTCGCCGTGACCGCCCATGCGATGGCCGGGCAAAAAGAGAAGCTACTCAGCGCCGGGATGAACGATTATCTGGCCAAACCAATCGAAGAAGATAAGTTGCATAACCTGCTGTTGCGCTACAAGCCCGGCCCGGAAACCAGTATCTGGCATACGCCGGAAACCGAAGAGATCCCGGTGGAACTGCCGATCAATCACGATGCCACACTCGACTGGCAACTGGCATTGCGCCAGGCGGCGGGAAAAACCGACCTTGCGCGCGAGATGCTGCATATGCTGGTCGAGTTTCTGCCGGAGATCCGCAATATGGTGGAAGAACAACTGGTTGGCGAAGCGCCGCAGGGGCTGCCGGAAGCGATCCACAAACTGCACGGCAGTTGCGGTTACAGCGGCGTTCCTCGGCTGAAAAACCTTTGCCAGCTCATTGAGCATCAACTGCGTAGCGGCGTCAGTGCCGACGAGCTGGAACCGGAGTTTCTGGAGTTGCTTGATGAAATGGATAACGTTACGCGTGAAGCGCACCGCTTGATTGGGTAGCGATGTTGAGAGTAATGAATGGGCTGAACGCCGGATGACTTGCATGCCGGATGGCAGCAATGCCCTTCCGGCCTGGGATAGCGCGAAATTTTGTCGCTTTGTAAGCCGGATAAGCGGCAGCGCTATCCGGCAAAAATAACTACAGTTGCTGCCCCGCTTTTAGCACCGCCGCCACATTGCGCGCCGTCATGCGGACGTTTTCGCCTGCATTTTCCAGCGCTTTTTCCAGCGTACAGATCGTATAGAGCACGCTGAAAACAGCATCAATGCCGTGATCGTGTACCACACCAACATCGGCGGTGAGGCTCCCGGCAATGCCGATCACCGGAATATTGTAGCGTTTGGCCACTTTCGCTACGCCGACCGGCACCTTGCCATGCACCGTCTGGCTGTCGATGCGCCCTTCGCCGGTGATCACCAGATCCGCGCCCCTGACGTGTTTATCCAGCGCCAGCGCGTCGGTGACAATCTCGATCCCCTGGCGCAATTCCGCGCCGCAAAAGGCATATAACGCCGCGCCCATGCCGCCCGCTGCCCCGCCGCCCGCCAGGTTCAGTACGTCGATATCCAGATCGCGGGCAATGATCTCTGCATAGTGCTCGAGCGCCTTATCGAGCCGGGCAATCATCTCTGGCGTCGCGCCTTTCTGCGGGCCAAAAACTGCCGATGCCCCCGCTTCACCGGTTAATGGATTGGTCACGTCGCAGGCGACCTCAATGCGACAACCGGCAAGGCGTTTATCCAGCTCGCGGAGATCAATGCGCGCCAGCGATTCCAGCGCCGCACCGCCTGGCGCAATCTGTCGATCCTGCTCGTCGAGCAGCTTTGCGCCCAGCGCCTGCACCATGCCAGCGCCACCGTCATTGGTGGCGCTGCCGCCGATACCAATAATGATATGTTTAACGCCTGCATCCAGCGCATGGCGGATCAGTTCGCCGGTTCCCCACGAAGTGGTAATCAGCGGATCGCGCTTCGCCGGTGGCACCATTTCCAGCCCGCTGGCCGCCGCCATTTCAATGAACGCCGACTGCTCATCGCCGGAAATGCCATAAAATCCTTCCGCCTGTTCGCCCAGCGGGCCTTTCACCGCTACCTTAACAATACGACCGTTGGTCGCTGCAACCATGGCTTCTACCGTCCCTTCGCCACCGTCTGCAACCGGAATTTTTATATACTCCGCCGAGGGAAATATCTCGCGAAAACCACGCTCAATGGCCGTCGCAACTTCCAGGGCGCTTAAGCTTTCTTTGTAAGAGTCAGGAGCGATAACAATCTTCATAAGCCATCCTTATGCATATTCACAACAATAAGCATACACCCAGGAAAGGTACTGAAATGCCAGCCCCCGCAAGGACTGGCAATTTCATTAACGCACCATGCAGGGCCGTTTGTTATCAAACTTCCAGTCAGGGATCAGATACTGCATCCCCATCGCATCATCACGCGCACCAAGGCCATGTTTCTGATATAGCTCGTTGGCTTTCATCACCTGATCCATATCCAGTTCAACGCCCAGACCCGGCGTGGTCGGAACCTGTACCATCCCGCCTTTGATTTCGAACGGCTGTTTGGTCAGGCGCTGATTGCCCTCCTGCCAGATCCAGTGTGTGTCGATAGCGGTAATGTTGCCAGGCGCAGCGGCAGCGACGTGAGTGAACATCGCCAGCGAAATATCAAAGTGGTTGTTGGAGTGCGAACCCCAGGTCAGGCCAAATTCGTGGCACATTTGCGCCACACGTACCGAGCCCTGCATCGTCCAGAAATGCGGATCCGCCAGCGGAATATCCACCGATTGCAGCGACAGCGTATGCCCCATCTGCCGCCAGTCGGTGGCGATCATGTTGGTCGCCGTCGGCAGACCGGTCGCCCGGCGGAATTCCGCCATCACTTCACGGCCGGAGAAGCCCTGTTCAGCACCGCAGGGATCTTCCGCGTAAGCCAGCACACCTTTCAGATGCTTACCGATTTTGATGGCTTCATCCAGCGACCATGCGCCATTGGGATCCAGCGTGACGCGCGCCTGCGGGAAGCGTTTTGCCAGCGCGGAAATGGCTTCCGCCTCTTCCATGCCCGCCAGAACGCCGCCTTTCAGTTTGAAATCGTTAAAGCCATATTTTTCATACGCGGCTTCCGCCAGACGCACGACGCGATCCGGCGTCATTGCCTCTTCATGGCGAACGCGATACCAGTCGCATTTGTCATCCGGCTGACTCTGGTACGGCAGCGGCGTTTTTTTGCTGTCGCCGACGAAGAACAGGTAGCCCAGCATCTCCACTTCATTACGCTGCTGGCCTTCGCCCAGCAGGGAGGCGACGTTGACGCCAAGGTGCTGGCCTAACAGATCCAGCATCGCCGCTTCGATGCCCGTCACCACATGGATCGTGGTACGCAGATCGAAGGTTTGCAGGCCGCGGCCGCCTGCATCGCGATCGGCGAAAGTCTGGCGCACGCTGTTCAGCACGTTTTTGTACTCACCCAGCGTTTTACCAACCACCAGCGGAATCGCATCTTCCAGCGTTTTACGGATTTTCTCGCCGCCCGGAATTTCCCCCACGCCGGTGTGTCCTGCGTTGTCTTTGATCACCACGATATTACGGGTGAAGAAAGGGGCATGCGCGCCGCTCAGATTCATCAACATGCTGTCGTGCCCGGCAACCGGGATCACCTGCATGGATGCGACAACGGGGGTAGACGTATATGTGCTCATTTTTTATCCTTTTCTCTCTCAATGACGTCCAAAGACCGGGCGTTTTTTGTCAAACGTCCAGCCCGGGATGAGGTACTGCATCGGGCCTGCGTCATTGCGCGCGCCGCCAGGCAGTTTTTTATAGGCGGCATGCGCTTTCTCGATTTGATGCCAGTCGATCTCCACGCCGAGGCCAGGTGCATCCGGCACGGCAATTTTGCCCTGCCTGATTTCCAGCGGCTGTTGGGTCAGGCGGGCATCGCCCTCCTGCCAGATCCAGTGGGTGTCGATAGCGGTTGGCGTTCCCGGCGCAGCGGCGCCGACATGGGTAAACATCGCCAGTGAAATATCGAAATGATTGTTGGAGTGACAGCCCCAGGTCAGCCCCCAGTCGTCACACAACTGCGCAATCCGCACGGCGCCTGAGAGCGTCCAGAAGTGCGGATCCGCCAGCGGAATATCGACGGCATTCAGCATCACCGCATGGCCCATTTCTCGCCAGTTGGTGGCGATCATATTAGTGGCGACCGGCAGGCCGGTGGCGCGGCGGAACTCCGCCATCACTTCGCGGCCGGAGAAGCCCTGCTCGGCACCGCACGGATCTTCGGCGTAGGTCAGCACATCATTCAGCCCCTTACACAGGCTAATGGCTTCGTCCAGCAGCCAGGCGCCGTTCGGATCCACCGTAATGCGCGCATTCGGGAAGCGTTTTTTCAGCGCCTTCACGGTTTCAATCTCTTGCTCGCCGGGCAGGACACCGCCTTTCAGTTTGAAATCTTTGAAGCCGTAGCGATCCTGCGAGGCCTCCGCCAGACGTACCACCGCATCGCTGGTCATCGCTTCCTGATGACGCAGGCGATACCATTCGTGGCTGCCGGGCGTGGCATCCAGATAGGGAAGATCGGTTTTCGTGCGATCGCCGACATAGAACAGATAACCCAGTACCGTTACGGCATCGCGCTGTTTGCCGGGGCCAAGCAGTTCGCACACCGGTACGTTCAAAGCTTTACCGAGCAGATCGAGCAGCGCGGCTTCCAGTGCTGCAACCGCATTGACGCGCAGTTCAAAGGTCCATGCGCCTTTGCCGAAGGTGTCGAAATCCGCCGCCTGGTTGCCTTTATGCACGCGCTGCACCACTTTGTTCAGCCGGGCAACTTCCTGCCCGACCACCATCGGAGTGGCATCGACCAGCGTTTTGTAGATCACTTCGCCGCCGGGCGCTTCACCGACGCCAGTATTCCCGGCGTTATCCGTCAGCACGACAATGTTGCGCGTGAAGTAGGCGTTATGCGCGCCGCCAATGTTCATCAGCATACTGTCATGCCCGGCTACGGGAATGACTTTCATCCCGGTGATAATCGGGCTGGCTTGTGTATTCATTACTCGCGTCCTGTAGGTTTCAGTACGATACGTTTGATATCGCCGACCAGTACCAGATAGCTCAGTACCGCCACCAGCGCATGGATACCGACATAAATCAGCGCGCCATTAAACGAACCGGTAGAGCCAACGATGTAGCCGATAGCAATGGGCGTCACGATACCGGAGATGTTACCGAACATATTGAACAGGCCGCCGCTCAGACCGCTGATCTCTTTCGGCGCGGTATCTGCCATCACCGCCCAGCCCAGCGCGCCAATCCCTTTACCGAAGAAGGCCAGCGACATAAAGCCGATGATCATCATTTCGGAGTTGGTGTAGTTACAAAAAACCATGCTCATCGACAGCAGCATGCCCAGCACGATCGGTGTTTTGCGGGCCATATTCAGTGAGCCGTAGCGACGCATTAACCAGTCTGAAATGATGCCGCCAAGTACACCGCCGACAAACCCGCAAATAGCCGGAATCGACGCCATAAAACCGGCCTTCAGAATCGACATGCCGCGCGCCTGTACCAGATACACCGGGAACCAGGTGATGAAGAAGTAAGTCAGGGCGTTAATGCAGTACTGCCCCAGGTAAACACCGATCATCATGCGCGAACCCAGCAGCTGCTTAATCTGCCCCCATTTTTCCGAGAACGGGACACTGTGAGTATTGTTCTTCTGATCCATGTTGATCAGCGCGCCGCCTTCGGCAATGTACTCCAGCTCCTTCTTGTTGACGCCAGGGTGCTGATTCGGCTCGTGGATCATTTTCTGCCACAGCAGACTGATGAAGATCCCTAAACCGCCCATGAAGAAGAAGACATGCGACCAGCCCACTTCATGCGTCAGCCAGCCCATGATCGGCGCAAAGATAACGGTCGCGAAATATTGTGCGGAGTTAAAAATCGCCACCGCCGTGCCCCTCTCTTGCGCCGGGAACCAGGCCGCAACGATACGACTGTTACCGGGGAAGGAGGGTGATTCGGCCAGACCGACCATAAAACGCAGAGTAAAGAGAGCCACGATGATGCCGAAGCCACTGAAGATATCGACAAAGCCCTGCAATAAGGTAAACAGTGACCAGGTAAAGATGGACCAGAAATAGACCCGTTTGGAGCCAAAGCGGTCAAGCAACCAGCCGCCCGGTATCTGGCCAATCACATAGGCCCAGGAAAATGCAGAAAAAACATAGCCCATGGCGACCGAATCAAGGCCGATGGCTTTGGACATCTCCGAACCGGCAATCGACAAAGTTGCGCGATCGCCGTAGTTGAAGGATGTGACGATAAACAGCATCACCACTATCCAGTAGCGGGCGTTAGTGCGCTTTTCAGCGCCGCTCGCCGCCTGGCTGAATGTACTCATGGTTGTACTCCCGAAGCATCAATGTTCTTTTGTACATTCATCCTGTACGGCACAACCGGTAGGGGAAGACAGGATGATGTAGTTGTGTTTTTTGCTGTTCCTGCCGGGGTTTTCCCCTTAGCGGAGCGCATTTTTTTACTGGCAGGAAAAGTATAAGAAGCGGCCTTTCAAGTCTCACCGTGCAACAACACAACATTCATCAGACCCGGCAAGTTGCTTTATTGCATTAGCCCAGGGTGATGGGGAGTACTTCACGGAAATAGAAACCGGGGATCGGCAAAGAGGGCCTGACGAGGGAAAGGATCGAAGAATGTGAAATGCGTCGCTTGACGCCGTAAAAAGAGGGAATTTTCCCTCCCCGGACGAGGAGGGAAAACATTATTTCAGCAGCGTTGCCCAGCGTTCAACCCACGGATTTGACACACTTTCCGGCTCCGGGTCTTCATTCGCGTCAATCAGCAGCATATCACCGATGCGCTGTGCGCCCTGCTCCTGCAACAACGCATCAAATTGTTTGCCGCCGCCGCAGAAATTGTCGTATGTGCTATCGCCCAGGGCAATCACACCATAATGTAAATCCGGCTGGTAACCCACAGTATCGCGCAGGTAATGGAACAACGGCGCAATGCTGTCCGGCAAATCGCCCTGCCCGGTCGTAGACGTTACCACCAGCGCGTAATGGCCTTTGTTGTTATCCCAGTCCGCCGCTGTAGGATCTTCAAACACCACTGCGCTATGGCCGTGTGCGTTTAAAATTTCCTGCGCTTCTTCCGCCACCAGCAGCGAATTACCGTAGATGGTGCCAACAAAAATTCCGACCTTCGCCATGCTCATCACTCCTTGTGTGATTCGAGATGGCCCTCATCCTGACCGTTCAGCGGCGCAAACTCAACCCTTTCATTCTCAGGGAGAAGCCCGCGCCAGCCGAAGCGCGACAGCGCCTGCATCCACACTTCATCCAGCCCGGCGCGCAGCGTTAAAGCTTCGCCGGTAAACGGGTGCGTGAGCGTTAACTGGCTGGCATGCAGCATCAACCGCTGACAACCAAAATGCTCTGCGGCGCTGCGGTTTTGCCGCAAATCGCCATGCTTGCTGTCGCCAATGATCGGATGACGTAAGTGCGCCAGATGGCGACGTAACTGATGTTTGCGGCCGGTTTTCGGTTCCAGTTCAACCAGCCCATAACGGGTGGTCGGGAATTTACTGGTCGCCACGGGCATTTCGGTGGTCGCCAGCCCGCGATAATGGGTTACCGCTGGCTGCGGCTCTTTATTCGCGCGGGCGAATTTGTCGGCGACTTTGTCCAGCTCCTCCACCAGCGGGTAATCAAGCAGCGCCTCTTCCATCAACCAACCGCGCACAATCGCGTGATAGCGTTTCTGGATTTGATGCTGCTCAAACTGCTGCGCCAGGCGGCGGCCCGCTTCGCTGGAAAGCCCCATCAATAAAACGCCGGACGTTGGCCTGTCGAGACGATGCGCGGTAAAAACGTGCTGGCCGATTTGGTCGCGCACAGTTTGCATTACGACCACTTTTTCATCGCGATTCAGCCAGCTACGGTGTACCAGCCAGCCGGAGGGTTTGTTCACCGCCACCAGCCATTCGTCCTGGTAAATAATCTCCAGCATTAGTCAGCTTCGCTGGCGAACAGCGCGTCAAGCTGCTGAAGATGAACCAACATCACCTCACGGGAGGGGTGCGTGGCGTCAACAGCGATTTCATAATAGGGCGCGATGGCAAACGCCTGCGGCAGCGGCTGCTGGCTGTCCAGCAGCGCGTGCATACGCGGAATTAATACCCATTGCAGCCACTCGAACGGCTCAAGGGTATCCATACAGAAGGGTTGCGTGCTTTCAAAGGCATCCGACGCTGGCGCCGCGCTTTGCCACAGATTTTGCTCGCGCAGTTGCGCTTCGAGTTGATGAAGTTGCTCGCGCACTTGTTGATGCAGAGTCATAAAACCCCCAGTAGAAAACAGACTGGCGCGCAGCATAGCAAAGACCAGAGCAAATAAAAAAAGGGAGCACTGTAAAAACAGTGCTCCCGGTTCGTTTCGTAGCAATCCGGCTACTCGTTGTGCTCCCTGCTCATCCTTGAAAACTTTTCCTGTGGTCTCCTGACCGGTTCATCCGTGAACTGTGCATCATGCTCACACCACCCCGATGTGACTTAGCCTCATCCTTAATGCGTGTCCCTGATCATCCTGATCTGTCGGGCATCCTGACCGACTCTCATTCTCCTTCCTGGAGGTGTCCCTTAGCGCAATCCTGCGTTGTCCTGCTGCTTCATCCTGAAGCCTTTCCCTGTAGCACCTTCCCGGTGTGTCCCTGAAGCAACATCATCCTGATGTACGCTTCGTTGTCAGACTCCCTGTCGACAGAAACAGAATTACCCATTCCGCGGCCCCTTACAAGAACGCCTAACGCAAATTTTCTTTTGAATGAAACCCTTTAGGTACAAGGGTTAAAGCGTAACGTTATGAAATTAAATAGTTATAGGGGGAATAGCACAATAACGGTAGGGCAAATGTCCTGGCGATCTCTCACAGGTCGTGTGAGAGATCTCGCACACGCAGAGTAGCATTGAGGACTACACGACAGGTTCGAGGCGGTTGAGAAAATCCGCAAGGCTGGGGGCCAGAACGGTACGCTGACGGGTACCCAGCGTCTCTTGCACCACTTCACCGCTCAGATTACACAGCGAAATGACATCCAGCTCACTATCAAGCGTGGCGATAAACAATGTCGGCGAAAGCTTTAACCTTTTCTGCGTGACAAGGTGACCAATCAGGTTTTCCTGTACGCGCAGAAAATCTTCTTCGCTCCAGGTTTGCAGCAGCGTCAGCGGCAGTGCGCCAAGGCGCGCGTGCATATCGCCGGCGAATTGCGTGGTATAAAACGTATGAACTGGCGTTTGTACCACAATCTCCATTGCCTGCTCAATCGGGTTTACGTTCGGCTGCGCAGAAAATGGCTGAGGTTGCCAGATCACATACTCAGCGGTTGAAGAGATAATGCAGGGCGATGGAATGCCGTGCAGCTCCTCGCTTTGTGGCCAGGTGCCGCGCGCTGCGTGCCACGCGTCGCAATAACGTTCAGTAAAAGCTTTCAGCGCAATGGCCGTCTCGTTTTCCACCGATTTCTCTCTTCACATAAGCCAGGATAAACTCTGCGTAATAGTTTACCTGCAAAATGGCGATGAAACATGTCTTCTTACGATAACCACCAGGCTCTGGCTGGCCTGACGCTTGGCAAAACCACTGATTACCGCGATACCTATGACGCCAGCCTGTTGCAGGGCGTTCCCCGTTCATTAAATCGCGATCCGCTGGGCCTGACGGCCGGGAATCTTCCTTTTCACGGGACGGATATCTGGACGCTTTATGAACTCTCCTGGCTGAATGCCAAAGGTTTGCCGCAGGTTGCGGTAGGCCATGTCGAACTGGACTACGCCAGCGTGAATCTGGTGGAATCGAAAAGCTTTAAACTCTATCTCAACAGTTTTAACCAGACGCGCTTCGCCAGTTGGGATGAGGTACGCGATACCCTGCAACGCGATTTGAGCGCCTGCGCGCAAGGCAGCGTCAGCGTGGCGCTGTACCGCATTGATGAACTGGAAGGTCAGCCGATCGCCCATTTCCATGGCACTTGCATTGACGAACAGGATATTGAAATCGAGAGCTACGCTTTTGACGCTGCGTGGCTGACGGATGCCGCCAGCGGCAAAGTGGTTGACGAGACGTTGGTCAGCCATCTGCTGAAATCAAACTGTCTGATTACCCACCAGCCGGACTGGGGCTCAGTGCAGATCCAGTACCGGGGACCAAAGATCGATCGCGAGAAACTGCTGCGTTATCTGGTCTCTTTCCGCCATCACAACGAGTTTCACGAACAGTGCGTTGAGCGCATTTTTACCGACATTCAGCGCTTCTGCCAGCCGGAAAAACTGAGCGTTTACGCACGCTATACGCGCCGTGGCGGGCTGGATATCAATCCGTGGCGTACCAATACCGATTTCATCCCCGCCACCGGGCGTCTGGTACGTCAGTAAAACATTTCCAGCCGGGTTGTTAAACGTCATAAGCCAGGGCTATTGTAATCAGTGGGAAGATAAATTCCGTCCCGTTAAGGAGTTCACTTGATTACACATATTAGCCCGCTTGGCTCAATGGATATGCTGTCTCAGCTGGAAGTCGATATGCTTAAACGCACGGCCAGCAGCGACCTTTATCAACTGTTTCGCAACTGCTCGCTCGCTGTACTGAACTCAGGGAGCCAGACGGACAGCAGCAAAGAGCTGCTTTCCCGCAATGTCGGTTTTGATATCAATGTGTTGCGCCGTGAACGCGGCGTAAAGCTGGAACTGATCAACCCGCCGGAAGAGGCCTTTGTCGACGGGCGGATCATCCGCTCGTTGCAGGCCAACTTATTCGCGGTCCTGCGCGATATCCTCTTCGTCAGTGGGCAAATTCATAATGCCGGGCGTTTCCAGCATTTAAATCTGGAAAGCTCTATCCATATTACTAACCTGGTCTTCTCCATTTTGCGTAACGCGCGCGCCCTGCACGTCGGCGAAGCGCCAAATATGGTGGTTTGCTGGGGCGGCCACTCGATCAACGAAACCGAATACCTTTACGCCCGACGTGTGGGTACGCAGTTAGGCCTGCGCGAGCTGAATATCTGCACCGGCTGCGGGCCGGGCGCAATGGAAGCGCCGATGAAAGGCGCCGCTGTTGGTCATGCGCAGCAACGCTATAAGGATGGCCGTTTTATCGGTATGACCGAGCCATCCATTATCGCCGCTGAGCCGCCGAATCCGCTGGTCAATGAGTTGATCATCATGCCGGATATTGAAAAACGGCTGGAAGCTTTTGTCCGCATCGCGCACGGGATCATTATCTTTCCTGGCGGCGTGGGCACGGCGGAAGAGCTGCTCTATCTGCTGGGGATCCTGATGAATCCAGCGAACAAAAATCAGGTTCTGCCGCTGATCCTGACCGGGCCGAAAGAGAGTGCGGACTACTTCCGCGTGCTGGACGAATTTATTGTCAATACGCTGGGCGAAGCCGCGCGTCGCCACTACACCATCATCATTAATGATGCGGCTGAAGTGGCGCGTCAGATGAAAAAAGCCATGCCGCTGGTGAAAGAGAACCGTCGCGATACCGGGGATGCCTACAGTTTCAACTGGTCAATTCGCATTGCGCCGGATCTGCAAGTGCCGTTCGAGCCGACCCATGAAAATATGGCAAACCTGAAACTCTACCCAGACCAACCGGTAGAAGTGCTGGCGGCGGATCTGCGCCGGGCCTTCTCGGGTATTGTGGCAGGTAACGTGAAAGAGCCAGGTATCCGCGCGATTGAAGCGTTTGGTCCCTATAAAATTCACGGCGATAGCGACATGATGCGCCGGATGGACGATCTGTTGCAGGGTTTTGTTGCCCAGCACCGTATGAAACTCCCCGGTTCCGCTTACATTCCGTGCTACGAAATTTGTGCCTGATTAACCTTTCCAGGGCGGAGTCATAATCCGCCCTTATACATTGCATTTAACCAACCATTTGCTGATCAGCAATTCATACATTACAACCGCTTTTAATATCGATAAATAACTGCAAAAACGTTGTTTTGCAGTGCTTTTATCATCTTCCATCACCCTGGATTTGATCGCATATCTTGCGGGTGTTAGCCTTTTCGCCCATAAATTTCATATGTTAATAATTAGCCAGATAAATGGTCTAAATATACACACATAAAAAGTAGATTATTGCATTTGAGATCCGCATCACTGATGTTGTCATAACTTATCTGTATCTTTCCGCCGCAAATAGTTACAGGGAGAAATTATAAAAAAACTGTAATTGGCCGACTTAAATATTGACGCTGACGTTTCCGACATTTGATTTGTCTGCAACGGCAGTATTTTGCTTCCCCAGGAGATGTATAAATGGAAACCATTCAGACTGGCGTAGGAACCTCCGTAGAAACACGCAGTTCATGGCGCAAAACCGACACCATGTGGATGTTGGGCCTTTACGGCACAGCCATCGGCGCAGGCGTTCTGTTTCTGCCGATTAACGCCGGTGTCGGCGGCCTGATCCCGCTCATCATCATGGCAATTCTTGCTTTCCCGATGACCTACTTCGCCCACCGTGGCCTGACCCGCTTTGTGTTGTCCGGTAAAAACCCGGGAGAAGACATTACTGAAGTGGTCGAAGAGCACTTCGGTATCGGCGCGGGTAAGTTGATTACCCTGCTTTATTTCTTCGCGATTTATCCGATCCTGCTTGTTTATAGCGTGGCGATCACCAACACCGTGGACAGCTTTATGACCCACCAGTTGGGCATGACCCCACCGCCGCGCGCGATCCTGTCGCTGATCCTTATCGTAGGTATGATGACCATCGTGCGCTTCGGCGAGCAGATGATTGTGAAAGCGATGAGCATCCTGGTATTTCCGTTCGTTATCGCTCTGATGGTGCTGGCGGTGTACCTGATTCCGCAGTGGAACGGCGCCGTGCTGGAAACCCTGTCGCTGAGCAGTGCTTCCGCCACCGGCAATGGTCTGTGGATGACGCTGTGGCTGGCCATCCCGGTGATGGTGTTCTCGTTTAACCACTCGCCGATCATCTCCTCTTTTGCCGTTGCCAAGCGTGAAGAGTACGGCGCAGAAGCCGAGCGTAAATGCTCCCGCATCCTCGCCTTCGCGCATATCATGATGGTGATGACCGTTATGTTCTTTGTGTTTAGCTGTGTGCTGAGCCTGGCACCCGCCGATCTGGCTTCGGCAAAACAGCAGAACATCTCCATTCTCTCTTATCTGGCGAACCACTTTAATGCGCCGGTTATCGCCTGGATGGCACCGATCATTGCGATGATCGCCATCACCAAATCGTTCCTCGGCCACTACCTGGGCGCGCGTGAAGGCTTTAACGGTATGGTGATTAAGTCTCTGCGCAGCAAAGGCAAATCCATCGAAATCAACAAACTGAATAAAATTACCGCGCTGTTTATGCTGTTGACCACCTGGGCCGTTGCCACCTGGAACCCAAGCATTCTGGGGATGATCGAAACCCTGGGCGGGCCAATCATTGCGATGATTCTGTTCCTGATGCCGATGTACGCCATCGCGAAAGTACCGGCAATGCGCAAATACAGCGGCGCTATCAGCAACATCTTCGTCGTGATTATGGGTCTCATCGCCATCTCCGCGATCTTCTTCTCCCTGTTCAGTTAATCTTTTCGCGCCGTCCTGCCGGGCGGCGCATCCCCTATAGCAATGGATAATGCGTCATGATCAGCGTATTCGATATTTTTAAAATCGGTATCGGGCCGTCCAGCTCGCACACCGTGGGTCCAATGAAAGCCGGTAAACAGTTCACAGACGATCTGATTGCTCGTGGCATTTTGCGCGACGTAACCCGCGTTGTGGTGGATGTTTACGGCTCTCTCTCCCTGACCGGTAAAGGGCACCATACTGACATCGCGATTATTATGGGCCTGGCGGGGAATCTGCCGGATAGCGTCGATATTGATGCCATTCCGGGCTTTATTCAGGATGTTAATACTCATGGCCGCCTGCAACTGGCCAACGAAGCGCATGAAGTGGAGTTTCCGGTCGATCAATGCATGAATTTCCATGCGGATAACCTCTCGCTACATGAAAACGGCATGCGTATTACCGCGCTGGCAGGCGAACAGGTGCTCTACAGCCAGACCTATTACTCCATCGGCGGCGGGTTTATCGTCAATGAAGAACACTTTGGCCAGCCCACCAGCGCGCCGGTAGAAGTGCCCTACCCTTATCAAACCGCCGCCGATTTGCAGCGTCATTGCCAGGAGACCGGTTTATCGCTCTCCGGATTGATGATGAAAAACGAGCTGGCGCTGCACAGCAAAACCGAGCTGGAGCAGCATCTCGCGCGCGTGTGGGAAGTAATGCAGAGCGGCATAGAGCGCGGCATCGCAACGGAAGGGGTATTACCTGGCAAACTACGCGTTCCCCGCCGTGCCGCTGCGCTGCGCCGTATGCTGGTCAGCAGCGATAAAACCAGCACCGACCCGATGGCCGTGGTTGACTGGATCAATATGTTCGCACTGGCGGTGAATGAAGAGAACGCCGCCGGTGGGCGCGTAGTGACGGCACCGACAAACGGCGCGTGCGGGATCGTGCCGGCGGTACTGGCGTATTACGATCGCTTTATCCGCCAGGTTAACGCCAATTCACTGGCGCGCTATCTGTTGGTCGCCAGCGCCATCGGCTCGCTGTATAAGATGAATGCCTCCATTTCCGGCGCGGAAGTGGGCTGCCAGGGGGAAGTCGGCGTCGCCTGCTCCATGGCGGCGGCCGGGCTGGCAGAATTGTTGGGCGGCAGCCCGGCGCAAGTCTGTATCGCGGCGGAAATCGGTATGGAGCACAACCTCGGTCTGACCTGCGACCCGGTGGCCGGACAGGTACAGGTGCCCTGTATCGAGCGTAACGCAATCGCTTCGGTGAAAGCAGTCAATGCGGCGCGAATGGCGCTGCGTCGCACCAGTGAACCGCGCGTCTGCCTCGATAAAGTTATCGAGACAATGTATGAAACCGGGAAAGATATGAACGCCAAATACCGTGAAACCTCTCGCGGCGGGCTGGCGATGAAGATCGTTTCCTGCGACTAATCCCGCATCAGATGCCTCATTTTGCGAGGCATCTTCCTGATTATTCCCTGCTTTATAGCCTCGCCAGGCCTGCGATGATACCCTTAGCGGATGATTTCAAGGAGGGTATCTGTGGCTCATCTGCTCATTGTTGACGCACTCAATCTGATTCGCCGTATCCATGCGGTGCAAGGTTCACCCTGCGTGGATACCTGCCTGCATGCGCTGGAGCAGTTGATTATCCATAGTCAGCCAACCCATGCCGTCGCGGTTTTTGATGATGAGGCCCGTAACCAGGGCTGGCGCCATCGGTTGCTGCCGGATTACAAAGCGGGCCGCCCTCCCATGCCGGATACCCTACAGACGGAAATGCCATTACTGCGCGCGGCTTTCGAACAACGCGGGATCCGCTGTTGGGCAACGCCTAGCAACGAAGCCGACGATCTTGCTGCGACGCTGGCAGTGAAAATGGCGCAGGCCGGACAACAGGCGACGATTGTCTCAACCGACAAAGGCTACTGTCAGTTACTCTCCCCGACGATCCGCATTCGCGACTACTTTCAGAAACGCTGGCTGGATGCGCCCTTTATTGCTCAGGAGTATGGGGTTACGCCAGAGCAATTACCGGATTACTGGGGGCTGGCGGGGATCAGCAGTTCGAAAGTGCCGGGTGTGGCGGGTATTGGTCCGAAAAGCGCAACGCAGTTGCTGAGCGAGTTTCCAACGCTGGAAGCACTATACGAAAACCTCGAAGCGGTACCGGAGAAGTGGCGGCAGAAACTGGAAACACACCGGGCGATGGCATTTACCTGCCGGGATGTGGCGCGGCTGCAAACCGATTTGCAACTTGATGGCAATTTACAACAGCTTCGCCTGACGCGCTGAACGCCAGCGGTATTGGTCGCTTAGCCGGTGAAGTGCTGGCAGAAACAACAATCTTCTGAACCATGATGCTCAGGCCTTTTGAACGCCAAATATCAGAATCAGCCATAAAATAATCCCCCTGGCGATTACCCCGCGGCGGGCATTTACTCTCCTTCACGTACCGCGTATTTAATATCGCATCCCACCTGTCTACTGCATCCGGGCCGTTATCGGCTCCAGCGCGAAAGAGGTGATGTGGTCGTTCGGCACGCTGATGATCAGCACCGCTTTCTATGTCCTGAACTACAACCACATTCATAAGAATCCTTATCCACTGGATAAGGCATGAGTTCAGAGAGTTATTCCATCAAAACTATCAACGTTAACGGTTGTATAAGAACGGGACCACCAGCCAGAGATTAAGAGTGATAGTGAGAAATGCAGAAACGACAAAGGCCTGAATCATTGCTGATTCAGGCCTTCTGAATAGTGGCGGAACGGACGGGACTCGAACCCGCGACCCCCTGCGTGACAGGCAGGTATTCTAACCGACTGAACTACCGCTCCACAGTGTTCCCGTCAGGGGAACGAGGCGCATATTACGTATTGCGCCTGGTGCCGTCAACGCTTTTTCTTCTGTTTCTAATCATTTGCTGCAAAAATCACCCATGCAGCAAATATTCACGCATAAGTGCCTGATTTAGCCGCGCCACAGGCAGCTTCCGCCCTTTTTCTGCACCAAATCCAGGCGCGATTCATGGGCTGCCAGCTCATCATCACTGGCTAAAACAACGCGCAGCTTACTGGCAGCGCGGACAACGCGTTGGATCCCCACTTCTCCCGTCTGAGACTGCCCTTCGCCTTCCATCGAAAATTTCATCGATGTCTGGCCGCCGGTCATCATCAGATACACATCAGCGAGGATCTGGGCATCGAGTAACGCCCCGTGCAGCGTACGTTTGCTGTTGTCGATTTCGTAACGGGAACAGAGCGCATCGAGGCTGTTGCGCTTGCCCGGAAACATTTTACGCGCCAGCGCCAGGCTATCGGTGACCTTACAGAACGTATCGGTCTTTGGGATCCCGCGATTCAGCTTGCCGAACTCATAGTCCATAAAGCCGATATCAAACGATGCGTTATGGATCACCAACTCTGCGCCGCGAATATAATCGATAAACTCATCGGCGATATCGGCGAATGTGGGTTTATCCAGCAGGAATTCATCGGCAATACCGTGAACGCCAAACGCTTCGGGATCGACCAGCCGATCGGGCTTCAGGTAGATATGATAGTTATTGCCGGTGAGTCGCCGGTTGACGACTTCTACCGCGCCGATTTCAATAATTTTGTGCCCTTCATAGTGGGCGCCGATCTGGTTCATACCGGTGGTTTCGGTATCGAGGACGATCTGTCGTGTAATTGCAGTGCTCATAGCGGCCATTTATGTCAGACTTGTCGTTTTCAACTCAGGAAGTCTACCAGAGATGCTTAAACAGGTAGAAATTTTCACCGACGGATCTTGTCTCGGTAACCCAGGTCCTGGCGGTTACGGCGCCATCTTACGCTATCGCCAGCATGAAAGAACCTTTAGCGCAGGTTACCGTCTGACGACTAACAACCGCATGGAATTGATGGCCGCTATCGTGGCGCTGGAGGCATTAAAAGAGCATTGCGAAATTGTGCTCAGCACTGACAGCCAGTATGTCCGCCAGGGGATCACCCAGTGGATCCATAACTGGAAAAAGCGCGGCTGGAAAACCGCAGAGAAAAAACCGGTGAAGAATGTTGATCTCTGGCAGCGGCTGGATGCAGCGCTCAGCCAGCATCAAATCAAATGGGAATGGGTCAAGGGCCATGCCGGGCACCCGGAAAACGAACGCTGCGATGAGCTGGCGCGAGCGGCAGCGATGAACCCGACACAGGAAGATGTTGGTTATCAGCCAGAAGCTTAAGACTGGCGCGTTGCGCCAACGGCCTGACGCACTGGGGTTTTGTTACGGCTCTGCTTCATCGGATTGAGCGTCAATGGAATGGTGCGTTTGCGGGCGACGATCAACTGCATGCACCCCAGCGCAGGTAAATGCGAACTAAGCAGTTTACCGCCCTGCTTCGTCCATGGCAGCACGCGAAAACGGCTATAATGTAACACTTCGAAATTGAGCAGTGATAACCAGTCGAACTGGCGCATCAGCGTAAACATGCGGCTTTTGACGGCTGGCGAGCTGCGGACAAACGGTACGGCCTTCGCCAGCCCGAGCAGGCTAATCGGATTAAAACCGCTCATCACCAGCCAGCCGTCGTCAATCAGTACACGATCAACTTCCTGCAATAAACGATGCGGATCGGTACACCAGGAAAGCGTGTGCGCCAGCAGGCAGGCATCAACGGATTTATCCGCAAAGGGCAGATGCAGCGGATCGGCACGAACCTGCATGGGCTCGCCAGCCAGGGAAACATTCACCTGATGGGAAACAGCGCAACTTTCGGCATTGATTTCTGCGCTGAGATTGCCGATTTTAAGCAAATGAAAACCATACATTTTTGCAAACCACGGCTTGAGTTCTCCTTCCAGCGCCTCACGGTAATATGCGCCTTTGGGTAAATCATTCCAGCTTACTGGTGCTACGAATGTCTGAGGAGTCCTTGCCGGTTTCATCACCACCTTCCGCTACGCTTTAAGAGGTATTTTATGAATCTTAACAGTATTCCCGCCTTCCAGGATAACTACATCTGGGTACTGAGCAATGATAACGGCCGCTGCCTGATTGTCGATCCAGGCGAAGCCGCGCCTGTGCTGCAAACTCTTGAAGAGAAACAATGGCAGCCGGAAGCCATCTTCTTAACACATCATCATAATGACCACGTTGGCGGCGTGAAAGAACTGCGCCAGCGGTATCCCGACGTCGTGGTGTATGGGCCAGCAGAGACGCAAGATAAAGGTGCTACGCACATCGTCGCTGATGGCCAGGTCATCTCTGTTTTGGGGCATGAATTTTCTGTATTCGCCACGCCAGGTCACACTTTAGGACATATCTGTTTCTTCAGCTTTCCTTATCTATTTTGCGGTGACACGCTCTTTTCCGGCGGATGCGGCAGACTTTTTGAAGGTACGGCAACCCAGATGTATCAATCGTTTTGTAAGATAAACGACCTTCCTGATGAGACGGTCATTTGTTGCGCACACGAATACACTTTAGGGAATATGAAGTTTGCAATCAGTATCCTGCCAGAGGATCCTGCACTTAACGAATACTATCGAGAAGTGAAGGAGTTACGTGCAAAAAATCAAAAAACACTACCCGTAATTCTGAAAAACGAGCGTCGAATTAATTTATTTTTACGAACCAAAGATATTGATTTAATTGATGTAATCAGCAAAGAAACAAATTTGCAACACCCTGAAGAGCGTTTCGCATGGTTACGGGCAAAGAAAGATAACTTCTGATATTTCCTGGTTGCCTTTTCTGAGCTGCGCCGTTATTATCGCTCGTCTTTTAAGCAACTACTATTGACACACACATGAAGGCAAAAGCGATATTATTCGCCTCTGTCCTGCTCGTGGGGTGCCAGGCGTCTAAGCACGACGGCACGGTCCAACAGCACGCACAGAGCCTTTCTGCAGCTGGTCAAGGGGAAGCAGGGAAGTTTACTAGTCAGGCGCGGTGGATGGACGATGGAACATTCGCCGCCCAGGATAACAGTGACTTGTGGACCTCCATTAGCGACGAGCTAAAGATGGGAATTCCGGAAAATGCCCGGATTCGCGAACAGAAACTGAAGTATTTAAGCAATAAGAGCTATCTCCACGATGTAACTTTACGGGCAGAGCCGTATATGTACTGGATAGCAGGGCAAGTTAAAAAACGTAACATGCCCATGGAACTGGTACTACTACCCATAGTGGAGAGCGCTTTTAACCCACACGCGACGTCTGGTGCCAATGCCGCAGGCATTTGGCAGATCATTCCGAGCACTGGGCGAAATTATGGTTTAAAACAGACACGCAATTACGATGCGCGTCGTGACATTGTGGCGTCTACAACAGCCGCACTCGACATGATGCAGCGTCTGAATCGTATGTTCGACGGCGACTGGTTACTGACCGTAGCCGCCTACAACAGCGGTGAAGGGCGTGTACTGAAGGCGATAAAAGCGAACAAAGCGCGTGGTAAATCCACTGATTTTTGGTCGCTCTCACTGCCGCAGGAAACCAAAATTTACGTGCCGAAAATGCTGGCATTGAGCGATATTCTCAAGAACAGCAAGCGTTATGGCGTTAATTTGCCAACGCCGGACGAAAGTCGCGCCCTGGCGCGAGTCAGATTGAGCAGCCCGGTTGAAGTTGCTCAGCTGGCGGAAATGGCTGGCATCTCGGTAAACAAGCTGAAAACGTTTAACGCAGGCGTTAAAGGTTCCACGCTCGGTTCCGTTGGGCCGCAGTACGTGATGGTACCGAAGAAACACGCCGATCAACTGCGTGAATCTCTGGCCTCCGGCGAAATCGCCGCTATACAGCCAACCCTGGTGGCGGATAACACCCCGCTGACCAGTCGTAGCTACAAAGTTCGTTCAGGCGACACGCTTTCAGCGATTGCCTCACGCCTCGGCGTGACCACGAAGGATCTCCAGCAGTGGAATAATCTTCGCGGCGCAAACCTGAAAATCGGTCAGAACCTGACGGTTGGCGCAGGCAGCAGTGCGCAGCGTCTTGCCCGCAATAGCGACAGCATTACGTATCGCGTGCGCAAAGGTGATTCGCTATCGAGTATCGCAAAACGTCACGGCGTTAACATCCAGGATGTGATGCGCTGGAACAACGATACGGATAATTTGCAGCCTGGCGATCAACTGACGCTCTTTGTGAAAAACAGCGCCACGCCGGATTCCTGATTTAAGCCCATTAAAAAAGCACCGTTCCCCGCGGTGCTTTTTTTTGCCTTTTTCGCGGTGTCACTTCCCGGCTTTGCCAGGACTAAACTCCACCAGCAGTGGGTTATGATCCGACGCGCGGGTCACCAGGACTGAAGCTTCCTCCACGTTTAACCCGCGATAAAAGATAAAATCGAGCGGTCGACCAAAGGCACGCCGGCGATTGTCGTCGGTAAAGCGCACCTGCCGCAGAGACATATCCCGGGTGAAGCGGTACAGAGCATTCATGCGTGGACGGCTCCAGGCATTAAAATCGCCAGCCATGATCACCGGCCCGTTATGGCGTAATATCTGATCGCCAATCGGCAGTAATTGCTTGCTGTAAACGTCCACGCCAAGACTGAAATTCACTGCATGCACATTCACGACCATCAGATTGCGTAAATCAGGCAACGGATAAACCGTTACTAATGCCGATTTTGCCAGCCGCAAGATCGGCTCACGTTCACGTAGCGGACAGCAATAAACCGGATGCGCCGAGGAAAGTGTCATTACTCCCGAGGGGTGCTGCGGTAAAACAAAGGCGGGAACCTGGTCAGCAGCAAGATAGTTAGTGGTCGCAAACCGGACCAGTTCCGGCGTGGTTTGCGCTTCCTGCAGTAAAACCAGATGCGCATCTTTACCAAAATTTTGCAGTACCGACAGCCACTCCGCGCGCTGCTGCTTGAAAATATTCCACACCAGAACGCGAATTTTTTCGTCGCTGCTTAGCGGAACGCCTGCGGGCAGCGCCTTGCCAATACTCGCGAAAGACCCCGGCGGTAAGATTCGCTCCGCGGGTTGTCCGGCAACATATCGCATGGCATAGGTATTTTTTGGCACTTTCGGCTTCAAACCTCTTTGATGTCCGCCCCAACATCGGGTGGTCATTCAGTTATAGGGATTTTAACACCGAGTTTCAACGTTCAATCACCAGAAAAACACCCTGTGCTGGCGAGTAAGTACTTAGTGACGTCACTAATGAATAGCCGTCGTGGCACCCTCTCTGACAACATGGTTAAATAACTTATGGATGAAAAATATCGTTGAAATGTTGCTACAGAGGCAATAATGAAAACCACTTCAGAAGAACTCGCGATTTTTGTTGCCGTTGTTGAAAGCGGCAGCTTCAGCCGGGCAGCGGAACGCCTGGGACAAGCCAATTCGGCCATCAGCCGCGCTGTGAAGAAGCTGGAAAATAAGCTTGGGGTTAATTTGCTTAATCGCACCACGCGCCAGCTCAGCCTGACCGAAGAAGGCGAGCGCTACTTTCGGCGCGTACAAAGCGTCTTGCAGGAGATGGCAGCAGCAGAAACCGAGATCATGGAGACCAACTCCACGCCCAGCGGTACGTTACGCATCGACGCCGCAACCCCTGTGGTGCTGCATTTTTTGATGCCGTTGATAAAACCGTTTCGCGAACGCTATCCGGAAATTAAACTGTCACTGGTCTCCAGTGAAACCTTTATCAACCTGATCGAACGTAAAGTGGATGTTGCGATCCGCGTAGGTAAACTGACCGATTCCAGCCTGCGCGCCCGTCCGCTGTTTAAAAGCTATCGCAAAATTATCGCTTCGCCGGAATATATTGCTCGCTACGGAAAACCGGAAACAGTGGAAGAGTTAAGCAACCACGTCTGCCTTGGTTTTACCGAACCGGTTTCGCTTAACGTCTGGCCCATTGCTGCTGCCGATGGACAACTGTATGAAGTGACACCAGATATTGCGTCGAACAGCGGTGAAACGCTGAAACATCTGTGCCTGAGCGGAAATGGCATTGCCAGCCTGTCGGACTATATGATCGACAAAGAACTGGCGAGTGGGGAACTGGTTGATTTGCTGGCGGATAAGCGTCTGCCGGTGGAAATGCCTTTCAGCGCCGTTTACTACAGCGACCGGGCAGTGAGCACCCGCATCCGCGCTTTTATTGATTTTGTCAGCGAGCATTTACCGCCGACAGTAGAGAAATAACAACGGGAGCGCAGGCTCCCGTTATTCCATCGCTTAATCCCAGTTTGGCGCAAGCCCTTCCGGGCTGACCAGGCGGTCATTGCAATCCAACCCGGCAATTGCCGCTTTATCTGCTGCATCCAGTTTAAGTGTCTGCGACTGTAGGTTGCTGGCAAGGTTTTCACGCTTAGTGGAAGACGGGATCACCGCATAACCTTCACCCATCGCCCAGGCCAGGATAACCTGTGCCGGCGTAGCGTTATGTTTCTGCGCGATGCGGCCAATCACTTCATCTTTCAGCGCCTTACCATAAGCCAGTGTCATGTAAGAGGTGATGTGAATACCGTGCTGTTTCGCCCAGTCGACCACTTTGCGGTTTTGCAGATACGGCGAGAGTTCAATCTGGTTGGTCGCGATATTCTCTGCTCCCACCGCCGCAATCGCTTCTTCCATCAATGGGATGGTGAAGTTAGATACGCCAATCTGACGAGTCAGGCCCTGCGCTTTTGCCTTCATCAACTCCTGCATAGAGACTGCAACCGGTACTTCTGCCCCAGGAGATGGCCAGTGGATCAGCGTCAGATCAACATAATCGGTGCCCAGTTTCTTCAGGCTCTCTTTCAGGCTTGGGATCAGCTTTGCCTCACCCAGATTTTCCGCCCAGATCTTGGTGGTGATAAACAGTTCTTCACGTGCCACACCGCTTTCAGCAAGTGCTTTACCAATCGCTTCCTCATTACCGTAAATCTGTGCGGTATCAATCACGCGATAACCCAGTTCAAGGGCATTTTTTACCGAAGCGATCACCGCTTCATCCGTTAAACGGAAGGTACCCAGACCAAATGCAGGGATAGACATAAAAATTCCTCTTTCGTCGCTTACTAAGTCAGTGCGCAGATTATTACCAGGCGCCGGATAAGGAAAAAGAGCATAAAAAGCAGAGGATTTTTGCCTGAGAAGCAATAGTTCAGCGGGAACATGCGCACCGAGTGACTTGCATTTTGATAGTCACTATGTCACCGTGAGCACAATGACACAGCAAATTTCCAGGCCAGATAATGAAAAATGAACCGCTTTGCACTGCTCCCTGCCCCATCGCCCGCAGCCTGGGACGTATTGGTGATAGCTGGAGCATGATAATCCTGCGCGACGCGTTTGCCGGTTTCACGCGCTTTGATGAGTTCCAGAAAAGCACCAACGTTGCTCCGAATATTCTCTCTCGCCGTCTGAAAGAACTGGTGGATGACGGATTACTGGAAAAGGTGAGCTATAGCAGCACGCCACCTCGTTACGAATACCATTTGACGCAGCTCGGGCGCGACTTCCGCCCGGTGATCCTTGCGCTGGCTGAATGGGGAAATCGCCACTTCTCCCCGGAAGGCGCACAAATTCAGTTGGTTGAACGAGAAACACAGCGCCCGGTCCAGGCAATCCTGGTAGATAAAGAGACCGGTGAGCCAATCACACCGGAGAAATACACCCTGGTTCCAGGCCCTGCGGCATCGCCGATGATCCACTACCGCCATGACTATCTGCAACGAAAACGGGCAGGCGATAACACGCAGAAATTCGTACCGCAACACTATGCGAGCCGCGATCATGACGCTGAATAAAAAGAAAAAAACGCTGGTGCTGATAGCGCTGATGGCTGGATTGTTGGCGGGTGCAAGTTACGGCGTTTACTGGTGGCAAAGCGGGCGTTTTATTCAGTCGACTGATGATGCTTATGTCGGCGGCGATATCAGCGCCATTTCCAGTAAAGTTTCCGGCTATATCCAGCAGATCGCGGTACAGGACAATATGTTAGTGAAGCGAGGCGATCTGTTAATCCGTCTTGATGATCGCGACTACCAGGCCGCCGTTGAACAAGCCATCGGTGAGGTTGCCGCCCAGCAGGCCGCTCTTGCCGACATTGACGCCACCCGACAATTGCAACTGGCTACCATTGAAGGTTCGGCAGCTTCTCTGACGGCAGCCAGAGCCGTTACGGAAAAGTCCGCAAACGACAATCGCCGCTATAACGCGCTGGTGATGTCCAGTGCCGTTTCCGCCCAGGTGAGGGAAAATGCCTCTGCGGATTATCGTCGCGCCCGTGCGGAAGAGAGCAAAGCGCAGGCGGATACGACGGTCGCCGAACGCCAGTTATTAGTGCTGAATGCCAAAGAAAAACAGACGCAAGCCGCGCTGGTACAAGCACAAGCCAGCCTTGCAATGGCGCGATTAAATCTCAGTTATACGGAAATTCGGGCACCGTTTGATGGCGTGATCGGTAACCGTCGTGCGTGGTCCGGCTCCTTCGTCAACAGCGGAACGCAATTGCTTTCGCTGGTTCCCGCTGACGGTTTATGGATTGATGCAAATTTTAAAGAGAGCCAGTTAGCGCATATGCGTCCAGGGCAAAGCGCCACGATCGTAGCCGATGTTTTGCCGGGTCATACTTTCCATGGCCATGTTGCCAGCGTTTCACCGGCAACCGGCTCGCGGTTTAGCATTCTCCCGGCAGAAAATGCTACCGGAAATTTCACCAAAATCGTTCAGCGCGTCCCCGTACGTATCGCGCTGGAAGGTGATGCGGCAAAACTTGATGTATTGCGTCCGGGGCTTTCTGTCGTCGTCACTGTTGATGAAAAGAGCTCGCGATGAGCAGCACTGGCGCAGTACCGCTGCCACAAGGCGTTTCAATGCCGGTCAGTCAGAAAGTGTTTGCCTTCGCCACCATGTGCGTGGGCATGTTCATTGCGCTTATTGATATTCAGATTGTTTCAGCTTCATTGCGGGACATTGGCGGCGGGCTTTCTGCTGGTGACGATGAAACGGTGTGGGTGCAGACCAGTTACCTAATCGCAGAAATCATCATTATTCCTCTCTCCGGCTGGCTGGCGCGGGTTATGTCAACACGCTGGCTGTTTGCCGCTTCTGCGGCCGGTTTCACCGTGATGAGCCTGCTGTGCGGCTGGGCATGGAATATTCAAAGCATGATCGCTTTCCGCGCCTTGCAAGGCCTGGCGGGTGGTTCAATGATCCCACTGGTTTTCACGACAGCGTTTGCTTTTTTCCAGGGAAAACAACGTGTCATCGCAGCGGCAACGATCGGCGGCCTGGCATCGCTGGCACCGACTCTTGGCCCAACGGTCGGTGGGTGGATAACCGAAAATTTTAACTGGCACTGGCTTTTTTTTATCAACATTCTGCCCGGAATTTACATCACCATTGCGGTTCCGCTGTTAGTAAAAATCGATACGCCTGACCCTTCGCTTCTGCGCGGAGCTGATTACCTGAGCATTATTCTACTCGCCGTTTCACTGGGTTGCCTGGAGTACACACTTGAGGAAGGGCCACGCTGGGGTTGGTTTGATGATACAACGCTGGCGACTACCGGCTGGATAGCGTTGCTGTGCGGTATTGCTTTTATTGTGCGTACCCTCCGTCATGCGCAACCGGTGATGGATCTTCGGGCTTTGCAGGACAGAACCTTTACGCTGGGCTGCTATTTCTCGTTTATGGCAGGAGTCGGCATCTTTGCTACGATCTACCTGACTCCGCTGTTTCTTGGGACGGTTCGCGGTTACAGCGCGCTGGAAATCGGTCTGGCGGTTTTTTCTACTGGTCTGTTCCAGGTGCTCTCGATACCGTTTTATGCCTGGCTGGCCAACCGTGTCGATTTACGCTGGCTGTTAATGGTGGGGTTGCTGGGTTTTGCGGTTTCGATGTACAGCTTTATTCCTCTCACCCATGAATGGGGAGCGCAGGAACTGCTTTTGCCGCAGGCATTTCGCGGGCTGGCGCAGCAGTTTGCCGTCGCACCAACGGTCACACTTACGTTGGGTAGTCTGCCGCCCACACGCCTGAAACTGGCATCCGGGCTGTTTAATTTGATGCGCAACCTCGGTGGCGCCATTGGTATCGCCCTGTGCGGTACAGTGATCAATGACCGAACCAATTTTCACTATAGCCGCCTTGCCGATCATCTCAATAACGCCAGCCTTCCAGTGACGGATTTCATTCAAAACAGTACCAACCGGTTGATGAGCCAGGGAGTTTCGCCGGAAATAGCCAACAGTGCCACCCTGAAAAACCTTTCGGCATTAGCGATGAGGGAGGCGCGGACACAGGCTTTCTCGGATGCATTCTGGTTAATTATGCTGGGTTTTTTGATTGCTGCGTTGCTTGTTCCATTTATGAAAAAGCCGCAGACACCATGATAGTTCAGGAGAAAGAGTTATGAGCGTTCCAACAAAACGCGTCGTCGTGACAGGAATGGGGATCGTCAGCCCGCTCGGCTGCGGAGTGTCACATGTCTGGCAAGCATTATTGCAGGGAAAATCCGGGATCTCCCGTCTTGATGAGGAGATCGTTGAAGATATTGCCTGTAAAGTTGCGGGACAGGTTCCTTCCATTGAAGACGATCCGTTACATGGATTCGATCCCTCAGTAGCGATCCCATCGAAGGAACGGAAAAAAATGGATCGTTTTATCGAATTTGCGATGGTGGCTGCGCAGGAAGCGCTCTCTCAGGCAGGTTGGTTTCCAGAAGATCAAGCTGAAAGAGAGCGCACCGCAACAGTGATCGCTACCGGTATTGGCGGTTTCAATGAGATAGCTAATGCCGTACGCACTACTGATACTCGCGGGCCGCGCCGTCTTTCCCCCTTTACCATCCCTTCCTTTCTCGCCAACCTGGCTGCTGGTCACGTTTCTATTGCCCACGGTTTTCGAGGTCCGATTGGCGCGCCTGTTACTGCCTGCGCAGCAGGAGCTCAGGCAATTGGCGATGCAGCACGAATGATTCGCGCCGGTGAAGCGGATATTGCACTGTGCGGTGGAAGCGAGGCCGCGATCCATCGGGTCAGTCTTGGCGGTTTTGCTGCAGCAAAAGCATTATCCAGCAATTTTAATGATCACCCCGAGACTGCATCACGGCCTTTTGACCGCGATCGTGACGGTTTTGTGATGGGAGAAGGTGCAGGTCTCATCGTTATTGAATCGCTGGAGCACGCTCTGGCGCGGGGCGCTACGCCGCTGGCGGAATTGGTCGGATATGGTACCAGTGCCGATGCGCATCATCTTACTGCGGGGCCAGAAGATGGTAACGGCGCGCGTCGGGCGATGGAGGCGGCGATTAAGCAGGCAGGTATTAGCTCAGCAGATATTCAGCATATTAATGCTCATGCCACATCAACACAGGTTGGAGATAAAGGAGAACTGGCCGCGATTAAGAGCGTGTTTGGAACACATCGGGTAGCCGTTACTTCAACGAAATCAGCGACCGGCCACCTGCTCGGAGCGGCGGGAGGAATTGAAGCCATCTTCACCATTCAGGCATTGCGTGAGCAGGTTGTTCCACCAACGTTGAATCTGCATCACCCGGATGCTGATGCCGAGGGGCTCCATCTGGTTGCGCTTACCGCGCAGCCTCAGCGCATGCACTATGCGTTATCGAATGGGTTTGGTTTTGGTGGCATAAATGCCAGCTTACTGCTGAAACGCTGGGAATAACATAAAGGGCGTGATTGCCCTTTTTACGCGATCAACAGACGAAAAAAAACCGTATCTCTTATGAGATACGGTTCTAAATAAGTGGCGGAACGGACGGGACTCGAACCCGCGACCCCCTGCGTGACAGGCAGGTATTCTAACCGACTGAACTACCGCTCCACCGAATTTCTTTACAACCACCGGTTTGTTGCCCCGGTCTGACCTGCTT